>Ga0114997_10000004_pt1 | contig 214015 bp, 186 predicted proteins | sample ArcticOcean_MG_C_2_FD_87045 | JGI IMG/M metagenome (GOLD analysis project Ga0114997, IMG submission 87045) | Marine microbial communities from western Arctic Ocean - ArcticOcean_MG_CB4_136 | ecosystem: Environmental > Aquatic > Marine > Oceanic | place: Arctic Ocean: Canada Basin | collected... | reverse complement strand
TGCTAAACATGCAGTTTGACTAGATTGACCTGTACCTGCAACATAAGATCCAGCATCAGCATCACTGCAGGAACTTTGTCCAGTGTTAACTTGATAGGTTCCTGCTAAACATGCAGTTTGGCTGGATTGACCCGATGTTGGAACATGATATCCGACAATGGATTCAAGGCAGTCCACTGAGCGAGTAGAACCAGTGTTTGGATTGTAAGTTCCTGCTAAGCAAGCAGTTTGGCTGGATTGACCTGTTTGATCAACATAGTGACCTGCATCTGCAGCCGATTGAGTGGATTGACCTGTTGATGAAACATAGTATCCTGCGCTTGCGTCAGTGGCGTATCTCGAACCTGATGAAGGCACATACTTACCAAGTGGGGCGTCTACGCACATGTAAAATCCATATTGCCCTGCAGTACATGAAACCAGAGAATGGGAGGTTGACTCAAATACATTCAAGGTTCCATCGTTGTCGAAATCACGTTCAGAAAGGGCAGCAGTACGGGGATTTGTAGTAGTTCCAAGGGAAACCGAAACAGGTGTGTCTTTGTTGGTGTTGGATCCACCGTCACCAAGATGGCCGTAGCCATCCCACCCCCAACACTTGAGAGAACCGTCGTCAAGAATGGCGCAGGTGTGGGCGCCTCCAGCAGAAACTGCAACCGCAGTACGGGGATTTGTAGTCGTTCCAAGAGAAACCGAAACAGGTGTGTCTTTGTCGGTGTTGGATCCACCGTCACCAAGTTGGCCGTAGCCATCAGACCCCCAACAGCTGAGAGAACCGTCGTCAAGAATGGCGCAGGTGTGGGCGTCTCCAGCAGAAACGGCAACCGCCGTACGGCCAGTTCCAAGGGAAACCGAAACAGGTGTGTCTTTGTCGGTGTTGGTTCCACCGTCACCTAATTGGCCGTATAAATCCCCTCCCCAACACTTGAGAGAACCGTCGTCAAGAATGGCGCAGGTGTGGTAGTCTCCAGCAGAAACGGCAACCGCCGTACGGCCAGTTCCAAGGGAAACCGAAACAGGTGTGTTTTTGTCGGTGTTGGTTCCACCGTCACCAAGTTGGCCGTAGTTATCCCGCCCCCAACAGTTGAGATAACCGTCGTCAAGAATGGCACAGGTGTGGTCGTATCCAGCGGCGAATGTAGTATCTGTGTAAATCGAACCTTCTTGATGTCCAGGTTCATTCAGTAAATTAAGGGAGAGAATGGCCTCTTGAGAATCATTTTCCTCTTCAAGAACTGTGATTTCGCTTGATTCATTAAGTGAATTTGTAGCGACTGAAAGACTCAAAATAATCATTAAAAAACTCAAAAGCAGAGGTTTCTTGTAGTTGCGCATGATTATAGAGATTTAAACTACTTTATGGTTTTATTTATGGATGTATTTATTAAAATATGCTTCAATATTATGATTCTGTCAAAAAAACATCCACAATACTTTGCTTTCTACAGAATTTCTTTCATTTTACAAATCAAAATGGTGAGTAAATTTATTCAATACAAGACTATTCAGAGCATCATGTCCGACCAAGATGAAACCTGGAATCTCACTATTGCTATGAATAAAATACGTACTGCACTTGAGGATAATGACCAGTCGGTAACTGATTTCTTTTCATCCCTCGATGGTGATGGTGATGGTGAAATCAATGGACCAGAACTTTTTAGAGGATTGCAGAAAGTTATCGGTAATCGTTTGTCTCCAAGTCAAGTTTCTATGATCATAAAAGCTTTGGACATCAATGAGGATAATCGAATTGATCTCAGTGAATTGAAGTTAGGACTTGAATCTAACGAAGAAGAATGATTCTTGCAATATTGAATTGTCTCCTATAGAATGTGTATTAGAATTAGCTTATTCTCTTTGCTATTGTCCTTTAGTTTTAAACAATGTTTTATAATTAAATTTTATTAATTCATGTTATGTCCGAGAGAATGTGTAATATTGATGCAAAAGGTAAGTTTGTTAGACTAGCGGGTGGTCTAATTTCAGTTTTTTTAGGAATAATTCTGTCTGTACTCCTTGTTTTGAATGATCTTCCGTCTAATCTGTTAACTGTTGCATCAATTCTGGGCTTGTTTTCGGGTGGTGTACTGGGGATCTATGAAGGACGTTCTGGATGGTGTTTTGCTAGAGCGTTAGGGATTTGGACCCCGATTTAGTTTTATCAATGCCAACATTAGTTCTCATAATTAATAATATTAAGTTATTCTTTTAGAATTTTCAATGTTTTTACTGATACTTAATTTGAAGTACTAAATCTATCTCGGATTGAACATGCTATCGAACGAGAATCGACTGAGTTTTCTTCGTTATTCTCTAATGGTTTTATTGATCGCATTGTTATTTCTATTTGAATATGTAGTTGAGGGTTTTTATAAGAATATAATATTAGTTCTTATGGCGTTATCTGGATTTGCACTACTAATAGTTCGATATCTTCAAAACCGAAGATTTGGTGAATTAATCCGCAAAGGTAAGGTGGCAGAAAAAGAAGATATGGTGAAAGAAAAAGAGTATTTTTGGTCATCGAAAACGGAATCAGAATGAAATTTATCAATTTAAACGTGTTGACTAAATAATATTCTTTATTGGTTTTATATTTACTATGAGGATTTAGAAGCTTTATTTTTGTTCTCAAAATATAATATTACTGACCAAGTAGTTACTAAAAGGGCTACATTGGTCAGCCAAAACCAAGGTGTGGACCATCTGATTCCATCAAACATCAAGTCGGAAATAGGGTAGAATACAGGTGTTGGAAAGAATTTTAGTGCGTGAGAAGGAATGTCTATCATAATGTGAAAGAACCATGGTAGCCATAGAATAAAAGCTTGCTTTCCCGAGGTATAGTTTGTAAGGAACATTTTCTGCATAAATCTTGGAGTTCCCCTCTTTTCCAAGTATAGCCATGTTAGTAGGCAACATAGTGTGACTATTATTACACTGTGGCTCCATTGATAGATCCCCCATGAGAGTGGATGAAAGTCAGAAGTTAGGGTGTTTTCATCAACATTAGGCTTATTAAATCCAGTAATAGTTCCAACTATGGATGCAGGTATGAAAGCAACTAAGTCTGGTAAAACACTCATTGGTCCGGCTATTCTCGCTTTAATCTTCCCACGGGTCACGGCCATTCCCCAAAGCCAATGCGATAAGACGTCCATATTGTTTCGACTAAACTAAGATTATTATTCTTATTGGATTCATGATATTCGTATTACTTGGTATTGGCTTAAAATGAGTATATTACACCTTGTTATATGGGGAAACTTGATACATGTAAGAAAGAGAATCATCTATTGATGGGATGCGTATGATTGAGCGAAAGCAGGATATATTAACAAAAAAGTTTCTAGATTCGTTGATTGAATCAAATCAATTAGAACAACCAGAGAACCAAGAATTAATGATTCATGTTAAACCATCACCTATTGTAGAAAGGGATGAATCATTTTCTAATTTAGCTAATCGAATTGTGGATGAAGTAATAACATCTACTTCACATACAGATCTTGCAAAAAGGGTGCTAAAGCAAGCTGGAATAAATACTCAAGAAGGTCCTGCTGAACCACAAGTATTCAATGGCCATTTGCGACATGTCGGGAAACGTGCTAGAAAAGTCGCACGGATAGAAACCAATAATCTTAGAATTAGAAAAGTCAAGTCACAATCCCGGGGTCTTCCGCCAAGTTTGAAACGAATGGGAGCGCCAATTGAAACTAGAAACCGACCTTCATTAGGTATGGAAGATGAAACAAAAGGTTCAGGGCGTAAAACTCCAACACGTAGAGGCAAATCTAAAAAGACACGACGCTTATTTGGAAGATAGAGTTATTACAAACGGTCAAAAAGGAAAACCTTCCCCATCAACCATAGGTGATTATCATGGACATAGCAAATCCTAGTGAAGAGCATGTTATGCTACGTCAAATGGTTCGTGACTGGGTTCAAGAATATGTTGAACCTCAAGCATTTGAACATGATAAAAATGAGAAGTTCAATTTGGAACTATTACGCTCGATGGGTGATTTGGGACTTTTAGGAATAAGTGCTTCTGAGGAATATGGCGGTGCAGGACTTGACGCGACTGCCTGTGCAATAGTTCATGAAGAATTATCCGCATCTGATCCTGGTTTTACACTCGCTTACTTGGCACATTCCATGCTTTTCGTCAATAATCTTTCATTCAATGGGAATGAAGATCAAAAAGCAAGAATACTACCAAAGGTTTGTTCTGGTGAATGGATCGGTGCTATGGCTATGTCAGAACCGGATGCTGGAACTGATGTACTTGGTCTTTCAACTACTGCTAAACTTAATTCAGATGGAAATTGGTGTATCAATGGTAGAAAGATGTGGATTACCAATGGATGCTTAGATGAATCTGGAACTCCTGCTGATGTTGTATGGGTATATGCTAGAACTGGTACTGATGAGAAAGGTAGAGTTCAAATGTCAACTTTCTTAGTTGAAGCAGGTATGCCAGGATATAGCGTAGGTCAGAAAATTTTTGATAAGACCGGAATGCGTGCATCGAATACTGCTGAATTAGTATTTGATGACTGTATAGTTCCTGCTGCAAACCTAGTAGGTGAAACAGGTGAATCACTAATTCATATGATGTGTAATCTTGAGGCAGAAAGACTTACTCTAGCAGCCATGTCTTTGGGTATTTCGCGAAGGTGTCTTGATGAAATGAACAGATATGCCACAGAAAGAACAGCCTTTAGGAGCCAGATTAGAGATTTCGGACAAATCCAAAGACACATAGGAGATTCATGGGCAAAATACCGTGCTATGCGTGCATACATCTATGATACAGCGGCTAATATGACACTTGGAAAGCCTGGACATAGACTTGATTCTGATGGTGTAAAGTTATTTGCTGCTACAGCCGCAAAAGAAATTGCAGATTCAGCAATTCAAGTGATGGGCGGATATGGCTATGTTGGCGAATATCATGTTGAGAGGTTGTGGAGAGATTCTAAACTTCTCGAGATAGGTGGAGGAACTGTTGAATCACATCAGAAAAATATCACTAAAGACTTATTCAAAAACCCAGAATCGATTAATCAATAACTATTATTCTGATTCTTCATTTTTATCAGTTTCAGTTTTTTCAACAGCACTAGTCTTAGTATTCCCGGATTCAGTAATGAAAAAAGTCTTGTTATTGGATAATTGTTCTTGCTCCATACTTTTTGCTTCTAGTTCCAACCATTTAGATCGCAATATTTCATATTCCTTTAAGTCGAATTTGAACTTCTCTTTTTGTCGATTAACAGCAGCTCTATCAAACAAAACTAATACGGTCGAACACAAAACAAAACCAATTAAACACCACACCATTATCGGAATTCCAATTATATCTTGATCAGGATTTATATCAGAAAAATACCATAGTCCTGATATAATTCCAACTATTAACATAAAAAAGATAGTAAAAATAGAAAAAAATACAAGTTCATAGAAATCTAATGGATATCTTCGCTTGTGTGACGGAGGATTAGGCTTCTTACTATAACCGGAGGGCATGATTGACTTATTATACGGTGATTAATAACTATTACTAATTGATAATCTCTATAATAGATTGATTATTTGCTTAAATTAATATGCGACTGGAACAGGGTCTAACATCCGCCAAAGATACCAACTAGCAGCGGTTCTATATGGTTCCCATTGTTGTGCCAGACGTTCTATAGATTCCTTCGATTCTGCACTTGGTTCTAGGATTTGAATTGCTTTAACAAGTCCTAAATCACCTATGCTGAAAATATCTGGACGCATTAGTGAAAACATCATCAGCATTTCAGCAGTCCATGGACCAATGCCTTTGAATGTGATAAAATGCTTTTTTACTTCTTCATCGCTAAGTTTGTCGTAATCTTGTTGGATAAATCGCTTTGAATCTTGGGCAATTCCGTGAATGTATCTAGACTTAGGTCCAGTTATTCCACATTTTGCGAGTTGTTCAGGAGTGTGCTTTAGAATATTGTCTGGTTGCATTTTACCAACCAAATCAACTAGTCTTGCCCAAATTGAATCTGCGGCTAAGACTGAAATTTGTTGTCCTACTATTGATCTTGCTAAAGTTGAGAATAAGTCTCCCCTTCCTTCCAAACACTCTCCTGGGTATTTTTCTATCAGTGGTCCGATTAGCCGGTCGTTTTTTAGGAATGATACAGCTTCTTGCCACCAATCAGGTTTACCTCTCTCCATGTTGGGCAATTAGGGGTCGAGGTTTTGACCTCTTGCTTTATCGCACAACCATGCGAGAATCATTAATCGAGATACTTGGACTAAAAGACGTTGTTCGTACTGGTTGGGTTAGGAACGATGTTAGAAATCCAGAATCTGTAGCAGCACACTCTTGGGGCATGGCAATATTGGCACTAAAGTTAGCTCCAAAGGAACTTGATCTATCTAAGGTTCTAAGTCTCTGTTTGGTTCATGATATCCCCGAAGTTCGGGTTGGTGATTTGACACCACATGATGATTGTTCTACTAAAACCGAGGATGAATTTCAAGCAATGAAAGAATTGGCTCCGGAGTGGTTATCGTTATTTGAAGAATATGAATTAGGGGAGACTGAAGAAGCCAAGTTTGTAAAACAATTAGATAAATTAGACATGGGGCTTCAGGCCATGATTTATGAATCTAAGCAAGGACTTGATTTAGCAGAATTCAAGTCTAGTGCACTCTCGAAAATAAGTGATTTGGAACTTTCTACATTAATCATTTGAAGTGTATTCTTCCGACAAGAACAAAAAGGGGTTCGCATCCGGCAAACTACACAGCCCGATAGTGTAGGGGTCCATCATAGTGGGTTTTGGTCCCGCTGACCTCGGTTCAAATCCGAGTCGGGCTACCTATTCAATCAAATTGATATCTGAATTTCGGTACAAAGATCATTGTAGCAATCATTCCAATAAGTGATAACCAAACTATTATTCCTAATATAGGGACATCAAATGTCTCCTCAGCATATTTATCACATTCTCCAGACCAGATGTCTAATTCTAAACATTCTTCATCTGACGAGTCGCTAAGTATCCAACCTAATACAGTCCCAACTAAACCAATGACAGAGAATACTCCACAAGTAATTAGAGCAGATAATCTACCTTTAGCCATCAAAACTCCAAATGTAATCCCTGTTATGAAGAATACTAGTAATGCAAATCCAATCAATATGAAAATCGCACCAAATCCTGTTTCAGATCCTATGGCAGATTCAATATCAGATACAAATAGTCCAGTAATAATTATTGGGAATGCTACGAAAGCAGCATATAGTCCCATTGCAGTTGCGAAAATAGTTCCAGCTGTGATTCTAATGGCAGGATTGTCATCGAATTCAATTAAAACATTTCTTGGTGCAGATACTTCATTGGCAAAATAATTTAGATCATCATCCTCATCATCCATGCCCCATTCAAATTCACCGTCACAATATGGACAGGCGAATTCACCTTTGGCATCATCATTGAGTTCAATCTCTTTTTCACAATGGGGGCAAAGAATATCAACCATGTTATCATAAAGCCCTAATAGTTTTGAATGTTAATCTTTTTGCCTGCATTACTCATCATATCTTAATTTATAATTATCATTCATATTGTTCAGTATAAATTCGTTCACGATTCATTATGACTACTTGTACAATTAATATAATTATTAGAAATATGACAAATATGCTGGGTCTAGGTATCGTCCCTAGTTCGCGAGCTAAGAATACCATTGATGCGAGTTCAATTATTATTAATCCAATAGAAGTACATAACAAAGCTCCCAATGAGGTAGGCCAAAGTGATTTTTGGACTTTGTGATACATTTCAGGGCTAATGATAATTGCTCCAGATTTTTCTAGATGATTAATTACTCTTAGAACTATGTGGGTGGTTTGCAATATTACCGCCCCAATTACCAGAAGCATAAACAAAATACCAGTTATACCAAGAATCGGATCTCCCATTTCGGCATCAAACATACTAAACCAGCTGGATGAGAAATTAAAATCATAAAATACAATCTTAGCACCGAAGGGTCCAATATATGCTGCACCAGTAATGATGACAATCCAATTAGTGAATAATCCTATTATGAGCATCAAAGCCCCGATTCCATGTATTATGTTGGATAACAATGTTACACTACCAGTTATTACTAATTTTGAACCATTGTACTGTTCTTCTGATAAATTCCATTCGAACTCACCATCACAAAGTGGACATTCAAACTCTCCCGATGCATCATCATCAAGCTCAATTTCATCCTCGCAGTGTGGGCAAAGAATTTCCACCATATTTTTAATTGTGTGATATTACTGATAAATGTTATGCCAACAAACCACACGTTCAATAATAGAGTTCCTTTGGAGTAGAATAAGGGAAGGATATGAAGAGCATAGCAGTAATTGGAGCAGGGCAAATGGGTAATGGAATTGCACAGGTCGCAGCATGTGCAGGTTATGATGTAGTAATGGTTGACGTCAAACAAGAGTATGTTGACCGTGGCATTGCAACTATCGAAAAGTCATTAGCAAAGTTAGTAACTAAACAAAGAATGACTGAAGAAGAGTCTAAATCTGCATTTGCTAGAATTACTACATCGATTAATCGTACTGATTGTTCAGAAGTCGATCTAGTTGTTGAAGCGGTTCCTGAGATACTTGACTTGAAATTATCAATTTTCTCTGAGTTAGACCAAATTTGTAAACCTGAATGTATTCTTGCATCAAATACATCTTCAATCTCCATAACTGAGATTGCTGCAGCCACTTCAAGACCCGATAAAGTCATCGGTATGCACTTCATGAATCCAGTTCCAATAATGAAATTAGTCGAAATAATAAATGGCAAAAAGACGAGTAAAGATACCAATAATCTAGTGGTTGAAACAGCAGCAAAGATGGGGAAGACTGCATTATCATGCAATGATTCACCAGGGTTTATCTCCAATCGTATTCTATGCCCAATGCTTAATGAAGCAATATTGGCTTTACAAGAAGGTGTAGCAGAGCCAGAAGCAATTGACGGGATCATGAAATTGGGTATGAATCATCCGATTGGACCATTGGCATTATCTGATTTAATTGGTTTGGATACAGTCCTTCACATAATGAATGTACTACACGAAGGAATGGGTAATGACAAATATGCACCTGCTCCTTTATTGATTGAAATGGTCGAAAAGGGTCATCTTGGTCGTAAATCAGGAAAAGGTTTCTTTGATTATTGAAAAGACTGAAAACAATTTATTTAATGGTGTTAATTATGAATCCTAAAATCAATGTCCTCGGAGAACCAATTCATGACTGCTCAACCGATCCTCTCACTGGATGGTTTAGAGATGGATGTTGCAATACCGATAGTAATGATCGTGGATTACATGTAGTGTGTTGTATCCTTACCGATGGATTTCTTGAATTTGCAAAAGCCAAAGGAAATGATCTGATTACTCCAGCTCTACAATTTAACTTTCCTGGATTAAAAGCAGGTGACAGATGGTGTGTATGTGCTCGGACATGGCTTGAAGCTGCCGAAAAGGGGGTTGCCTGTCCAGTAAATCTAGAAGCAACACATGAAGAGGCATTAAGTGTAATTCCCCTTGAAATGCTTGAACTATACAGTGAATAAGATATAAGCCGGCTACATTATGGTTTGAATATGAAAGATGTGTATGTAGTTACTGGTGCTTCTAAGGGTATTGGCCGTGCTCTCTGTTTAGAACTATCAAGTAATGGTTTTTCTGTAATTGGTTTGGCTAGAAGTTCTGAACAACTTGAATCATTAGGGGATGAATTAACTAAGTTAGATTCAAATTCTATAGTTTTGGAATGTGATTTGGCTAACCCATTGGATATAGAAAAAGTCAGTCAATCGATCAAGACCAATTATCAACGAATTTCGGGATTAGTACACAATGCTGGGATGATAAATCCAATCAAACCAATGGCCTTTGTTGAATCTAGCGATTGGGCTAATTTAATTCAAGTAAATCTAATCGGAGTACAAGATTTGACTCAAAGGTTGTATTCTCTAATGATTGGAGAAGAACAGGTGAGAATTACAACAATCTCTAGTGGTGCATCGAAACACCCGATTGGTTCATGGTCTGCATATTGTGTTTCTAAGGCGGGGTTGGATATGTGGACTCGTTGTTTGGCTGAAGAAGGTGAAAAGGATAACATTAGTGCGATTTCAGTAGCTCCAGGTATTGTCGATACTAATATGCAAGTCGAAATACGTTCATCAAAACCAGAAGAATTCCCACTACATCCTCATTTTATGGATTACCACAAATTCGACCAATTAGAAAAACCAGAGAAGGTCGCAAACCAATTATTAGCGCTTGTAACAGAACATGATTATGAACAAACTGGTCAGCGATTTGATGTTAGGGATTTATAATTTCCACTGAAAGTAGTGACAAGGGTCATAAGCCAACACGAAAACACCAAGATAAGGCGAGATGTATGGTAGGCACAGATAGAGTTGAAATAAGAACATTGAAAGTGGGTAGATTTTGTGTCGTTGATAATGAAGCATATAAAATATTGAGTATATCTACGTCTAAGCCAGGTAAGCATGGTTCTGCAAAAGCAAGAATTGAATTAGTATCATTATTTTCAAGTAAGAAGATTTCCCATGTTGGCTCAGTTACCGATAATATTTATGTCCCTATGATCGAAAAAGGAAAAGCAATGGTAACCCATTTGGATGGTGATGAAGTTCATGCAATGAATATGAGCGACCATAGCATGATGATTTTACCAACCGATCCTGATATGAACATTGAAGCCGGTAAGGAAATAATGTGGATGGAAGCACTAGGAAGATACAAAATCATCTCTTGATTCTATTTAGTTCAAACCAATCATTAGAAATTTAGACGCTTGCTAATAAATGCAGGTATCTAATTGATAAACCGAATGCTAAAACTGTAGTCTATGGGTAATGCTACTAATGTGAGTCTTGGTGAATCTGCAGGTTTATCTGCTAAGGATACACTAAACTCGATGGGAGACGACAAAAAGAAAGCATTGAAGAGTTGGTATTTCTATGATTGGGCAAACCAAGCATATGCCCTGACAGTGATGACTGTAATAGCACCAGCGTTAATGGCTGCATTATACAATACAGCAACAGGTACTCAATCTGGTGATACATTTTATGCTTGGGTTTTGACCTTTTCAATGCTATTTGTAGTACTCACTGCTCCAGCGCTTGGTGTGATTGCCGATAAGATCCCAGTTAAGAAAAAGTTACTGAAATGGTATACAATAGTCGGTATTACCTTCACTGCTCTAATGGGGGCTGCACCGTATTTTGGTTCGCAAGGATATATCATACTGGCAATGATGTATACGATTGGAACTATCGGTTTTACTGGTGGTAACGTAATTTATTATTCATTCATGCCTTACTTAGCTCCTAGAAATTGTCAAGATCATGTTTCTACTTGGGGCTATGCGTATGGTTTCATTGGTGGCTCGATGATACTTATTTTCCATCTAATAATATTAATGGGAACTAGTTGGGACACTAATTTCCAAATGGCTATAATTTTCTCAACCTCCGCTATTTGGTGGTGGGGCTTTGGATTACAGATGTTTAGATGGACTCCAGAACCAGATATTCCATCTTCAATGGAATGGAAAGGAATCAAAGATGCGACTATAGTTGCTTACTCGCAGGTGTTTCAAACTTTTAGGGAGATAAGACGTTTCAAAGTTCTTGCATACTTCCTTTTAGCCTATTTACTGTTTTATGATGGAGTCAATACAATTGCTAGTATGGCTACTGCATTTGGAGAGTCAGTACTAAGGCTAAACCAAAGTATGAATGTTATGCTTCTTCTAACTGTCAATATTGTGGCAATACCGATGACTATTGTATTTGGTAAGTTGGCAAATGTAAGAGGAACAAAATTTGCCTTAATGTTAGCGTTGATCATCTATTGCTTTGTTGCTGTTATAGCAGCAGGTTTTGCACCACTTGAACTTGAAGGAGAAGAAGATGCTGAACGTTATGACTTTACTTTTGAATGGAATAACGATACTCAAGTGTATGAATTGGAAACACTATATGATAGAGGCTATGAGAGTTGGGTTGGAGAAACCTCATCTGGTGATTCAGAGTTTAGAGATAACTTTCAGCAATATTTCCCAGATAATTCAACTGATTATGACAAAGAAGGTTCCGGTTCTTCCACTATTGGAGCTGGTTTACTAGTATGTCTAATGATATTGGCATTTGTGGCTATAATAGGTGGAGGAGTAATGTTCATTCAGAGTAAAGACCTTGGTAAAGTAGGTGTTTTAGTAATGATTTCTATTGTAGTGGTGGGTATACTTGGTGCATCACTACTCGCTGGACAATCTGAAGAAGGTGAAAAGGAATTACACAACATAGGGGAAACAGATGCGGCTGCAATTGTCGCTAATTTCGATAATGTTAGCGACCACCGGTTTGCAATTATTTTTGTTGATGGACCATTAGCAGGTAATGGTGAAATTGGCGATAGTCATCCAACGATTGTAGACCAAGGTGGTCCTGTTGATGGATGGGCTGAATTTATGCGCGACAACGTTTGGCAACCATTCGGTATAACTGTGGCATTGCAATGGATTATTCTTGGAATGTTTGTTGGTGTTGCAATGGGTTCAGCAGGAGCTCAAGCTCGTTCCATGTTTTCTCAATTAGTCCCTGAAACTAGAACTTCTGAGTTCTTTGGTTTCTTCGGATTCCTTGGTAAGTCTGCCGCTATGATTGGTACTTTCTTATACGGTATTACAAGTACTGCATTCGATAGTAGAGTTGCAATTCTATCGATAGTATTGGTGATTTTGGCTGGTACTTACTTAACCAGCAAGGTGGACTTAGAAGAAGGAATCAGAGTAGCAGAAGAAGAAGATGCTAAAAATCGGGCATTAATGGCTGATAAATTAAAACAAGAGACCAACCCTATTGCTGAGTGAGGTAGTTACATGCGTAATTTTGCTTTAGTACAGAGCATAGGCACATTCATGTTGCTTTTGTATATGATACTTCTATGGGGTCTTCCAATTGCACCGGCATTAGTAGTATTCGATTATTTGCACTGTTATTCTGAAGGTCAAGAACAATGGTTAGTATATGTAATTACAGGACTTTCCGCATCTTCTGCTTTCATAATTTACATGTTTGGACTAATGTTCTTTTCTGCTTTTAGCCAAAGGATAGTACATGTGAGGGTTAAGGGAGATAGAAAAGTATCACTACTTGCTTCTTGGGATGCTATTAGATGGGGTATTGGCGGACAATTACACCGTGCTACTTGGCCTGTTTTAACTCACGTTATCCCTTCATCGATTGCTAATACATACTACCGTTTAGCTGGTGCAAAAATAGGTAAAGGTGTACAGATAAATACAGTTAATTTGAATGATCCCTCTTTGATTACAATTGAAGATGGTGTAGTAATTGGTGGTAATTCCGTAGTAAATGGGCATATTGTTGAAAAAGGACAGTTAATACTGGCACCTATTTTATTTAAGAAAGGCTGCTTAATTGGCTCAAGAACTACTATTCAACCTGGGTGCGTTATTGGAGAAGGGGCAGTAGTTGCAACAAATGCTCTAGTAGGGAAATGGAAACATATACCCGATGGAGAAGTTTGGGCAGGTTTACCAGCATCTTGTATCAAAAAAAGTTCGGATAGGCCTGAATCTGAAGATGAATGAAACTATAAATTTTAGTTGATTTTAGTCTGATTTTATCGCAATACTATTCAAGTGTCTGCGCATGGTTGTAAATGTGCGCATAGCACATGCTAGGTGTTGTTACTATGAGTGTTCAGAAATCCGCTTATCGTCAACCTGTTACTCCTGCTGGTTTGAAAGCCATTGAAGAAGGAACTTTGACATGGCTCGATGATGAGATGTATAATAATCTCAATACTGGTGTTCTTGAGCAGTACCTTGAAGAAAAGAATCTAAAAGAATCATTTGAAATATCACATTGGAGTACTGGAAAGGTACTCATTGGAATTGGAATAGGTGCCATATTTTCAGGAGTTACTGCATATATTGGCTTGAAACTTGGTTTGGCGATCTCAGCCGCCTGGTATATTGCATATATCTTAGGTATGGCACTAAAATGGTCTCCATCAGAGGTTAATATTGCCACATCTGCAACCACCGGTGCAACTCATGCATCAACTGGATTTATTTTCACATTCCCAGCAATTTTCTTACTAGCATCGGATGCACGTTATGAATTAGCGAATGGCCCCCTGATAACTTTAGGTGATGGTGATGCGTTTAATCTAGCATTTATTGGAATAGTTGCCAGCATGTTTGCAGGATTCCTTGGAGTGATGTATTTCATAATTTTCAGAAGGGTATGGTTGGTTGAAGATCCGTTGCCATTACCTGGTTTTGAAGCAACTTTGAAGATGTTAGATATTGCATCTGATGTAAATGCTGGAGCTGTTGAACATGCCAGAGATTCATTAAAGACAATTGGAATATGGACTAGTTTGACTATGATTGGGTTATTCCTTATTGAATACCCCTTGATTTGGATAGGCGATAAGAAATTATCATTACTAGACTGGATTGCTGAGACATTTCATGTTGGTGATATCGGTCTAGCAACTTTCTATTCCAATGGTAAAATCCATCAACCTTCGGGAATAAATAGTGATGGAGAGTCTCTAAATCATACTCATTGGTCACCTGATGAACAATGGAATCCATTTGCATACACATACATTGGTGTTGCTTTGACTCCTTCGATGTTTGCTATCGGTTGGTTCATGAAAACCCGAGTAGCATTCCTAGTAAACCTTGGAACACTGGTTGGATGGTTCTTCCTTGTTCCACTGGTTGTTTGGTTTAACTTCCCAATTTATGACGCATTATCACAATCGAATATTCCGATTCAAACCTATGCTGGTGAGGGTGGTGCAGCACTTCAAATGATTGCATTTGGTAAGACGGTAAGAACAATAGCAATCGGTTCAATAGTTGGTGGTGGAATGTTTGGTCTTGCCAAGATGTATAAGACATTCCTCAATATATTTGGCGATATTGGAAGTGCGCTCAAGGGTGAAGGTAGTCAAGAATATATGGAAGGAAAAGGATGGTATGAGTGGCCATTAAAGCATATTCCAATATTCATGATGGTTACATTCTTTGCAATGATATTAATTTTCACTCTGGGTGGATTCTCTGTATTTGCATCCTTTATCTTCGCTACAGTATTGATTATGACTACATTCCTACTTGGTGCAATAGCAGTTCGTGTAATGGGTGAAACCGGAATCGAACCAGTTTCAGGAACTTCGTTCATTGTTTTGCTTATGCTGCTTGGTGTATTCTTAAATGCACAGGAATTACTAGATCTCAATACCCAAGATGCAGTTCTTCTAGGCCTTGTTGGAACTACTGTATTTGGTTCGGCAATATCGATGTCAGGGACAGTAATTGGTGATTATAAGAACAGTCTATACATTGGAAACAGACCGTATCACATCTCTAAAGGAAATATTATGGGAGTTGTTCCTGGTGCAATTATTGGTGCAGGTGTCGCAATCTTCCTTTCAATACAACTTGCTAATGGTACAATTCAATTAATTGCTCCCCAAGCAAATGCATTTGCTACTTTCTCAGTAATTTTTGCTGAAGGCCAAGGTGATTTAGTACTGCTTGGATTAGGATTCCTTTTGGGTATGTTTGTTGAATGGGCAACAGGTATGGGTACTTCCTTTGGACTTGGAATGTACTTGGATATACCACATACACTTCCTATGCTAATTGGTGGAGTTGCTCGTGATAAGTGGGAAGACAAGAAATTGAAACCTCGTATTGATAAAATCAAGGCTGAGTTTGGTACTTCTGAAGCAGAAAAGCAGAGAGCATTGATTCTACTAGGTACATTTATGGTTGCAGCAGGTTTACTAACCGGTGAAGCATTCTTTGGAACCGAAAGCAGTATACTTTCATTTATTGACACAATGGTAAAAGATCCATTCTCCAAAACTTGGTATATTGGTAGAATGGCTGGATTTATCATCTTGAATGTTTCAATTGGTGTTGGAATCTATCTACTATTCAAGGCAGCAGGCATCGTTGGTGGTGGCGATGATGATGTGGTAATAGTGGCTGAAAAAGCCTGAGCGTGATGGTATGGATGATATCAAAACCACACCTAATTGGGTGTGGATTTTACTAGTTGGTGCTGTTTTTGGCGTATCTAGTGCAGGAGCATTATTTCAGCAAGTGGATGAAGTTCCACCCCTTCTTAGGGCATCTTGGCGATTACAGTTAACATCGATTGTTCTTGCACCTCTAGCATTGATTCAGTGGCGCCAATTTGGTAGTCAGATAAAGAGTCAGATGATGGAGAGAAGTACAATTCTATGGCTACTTGGTGGAGGTCTGGCATTATCTTTACATTTTGGTTCATGGGTTGCTAGTCTTGATGAAACATCGTTGACGCATTCTTTGTTATTTGTTACAGCCCATCCGCTAATCATAATAGTTGGAATGATGATTTTAGCTAGAGTCGTAATCACCCAGAGAAAACCAACTAGAAATGAAATAATTGGTGCCTGTATAGGATTTATTGGTGCTATCATTGCACTGTTGGACCAAGGCCACCAGCAAGGTGATCATACTGTTACTATTTGGGGTGACTTCCTTGCCTTTTTAGGTGCTGTATTCGTAGTTGGTTATCTGGTCAGTGGTCGAGTTTTACGTAAATGGATGCCGATATTTATTTACGCATTCATGGTGACATTAATTGGTGCCTTACTTCTAATTCCAGCATCCTGGATATTTGAATCAGAGTTTAGTCAGTTTGGAGTATTTGGATGGACAGATAGAGAATTCTTCCCTTGGTTCCTTGCCCTTGCACTCATAGCAGGACTTCTTGGACATACTGGGCTTAATACATGTTTGCGATATACTTCACCACTTGTCATTTCAACCAGTGTGACCATGGAACCAATTATTGGTTCAATTATCGGTTCGATAGTTTTTGGTGGAGGGCTACCAGGATTCTGGACTTGGATTGGTGGTCCAATTTTAGTGATAGGAATTATCCTCGTTGTACTTGGTGCACCACAGGACAATACGAACAATGAAACACTTGAAGCCGTTGCAGAAATTTGAGGACTTACTATGGAAGATGATTCAAAAACAGGTTGGTTGCTACTAACTAATGATGATGGGATAGAAGCAGTAGGAATGAAGTTATTAGTAGAATCATTAAATCAACGTGGTCATAAAGTAGTAGTTTTTGCTCCTAGTACAAATCACTCTGCAACTGGTATGAGAATAAATTTGATGACCCCTATTACTTGGAGGTTTAGAGATAACCTTAGGACACAATGGAATATTACTTATCAAGAAAACCTACATCTAATTGAGTTGGATGGTTCACCATGTGATACTATGATCGTTTCACTGGATAAGGGATTACAACATATATTTCCCAATATAATACCAAGATTAGTAGTTTCAGGTGTTAATATCGGACCTAATATGTCACAGGATTCCTACCATAGTGGTACTATGGGGGCGGCGCGAGAAGCAGGTTTGTACGGAATGCCAGCCATTGCCTCATCCTTAGCCTCATTTGAAGTGGAAGGAATGGATAAGGCGGTTGAAGCTACAATTGAAGTTATTGAAAAAGCACTCAAAGTACTTCCGATGGTTCCTGAAAACCTTCGCAGACCTAGTGTCGATATTTCTGCCTCGCACATTAGTAGATGGCCAAATAATGAAGGTGAATCAGCGTGGATTGATAATCCCGAAGAAGCTCTACGTGTCGCTTTTAGGAATGGTGAATTAATGCTCAATCTCAATACTCCACCAACTTGGGACGGTGAATTCCAAATAACAAGATTAGGAATGAGGTGGTATCGAGATGCTATTTCTTTTGACTCAACTTCATATGATGAACAGACTGCAACATTTACAATTGGGGCAGCAAGTATTGACCACACTCCGATAGAAAAAAGCGATTGCGACGCTGTAATGGACAATAAATCTAGCATATCTTGTCTGCCAACTTGGCCACAGACGCATCCACTTGCCTTAGATGATAAGTTGCTGGCTTGGAATCTTGAATCAAGTGATGCCAGTTATCCAGTATGGCTTGAATGATTCTCATAGATTCAATTCTACTCCTTCATCGAGAAGAAAGTGGCAGATACCTATTGCTAAATGTCCTTGAAGCCAAACTTCACCAAGTGATCTATTTATCACACTGTCTGGAAGTTCGTCATCCAAAGGTTTGTCATCACTTAGGATAAAACCGATATCTAAACCTTCAATCAAGATTTCCTCATCGACTTCAATACTGGTTGAATGGGCATTGCTTGAGATCGGAATTATTGAGTTATCTTTCCATAAGCGTGGACTATTTGCATCCAATGCAACTAATGTGGAATCAGACCATTCCCTGATTGTATGGCTAAGATTACCACCACTATCCCAAATCCCTTTTGAGCGTTCAACCCAATGACCTTGTGGAGGTGTTGGTTCACGTATTACTTTGGCAATCTGACCTGCAACAGACCTTTCCTCTGCATGTATTCCTCTGACAGTTCTTCCTTCGATTTTTATTCTTCTTTGAGGACCTGGTCCACCTTGTAAATGTAAAATTATTTCAGTATCATTTCTAAAGCCATGGCTAGTCATTAGTGCGGACATCATGGCTCTAACCAATACATCCATTCTGCCTGCTCCGCCAGCCATATCATTGAGTGGAAGTTTCCCTTGAGACATGGCTCGATGGCCAATAATGGCGAATCTGCGCATGTTATTCCCTCATACTCCTCGCTCGACAAATGTTAAAATTGCTTCAACCATTTCTAGATTATTATTTAGAATAAAGTGACTTCCCTGTTTATCAACCAAGTAACCTCTTGGCTTTTCCGTATCGTTTAGGTCTTCAAGTCGATTAGCAATAACAGCAGTCATATCGGCCTTTTCGATTTGAGCAACTGCGCGGAAAATCAAATCTTTCTGCTTTATTCCGGATTCTAGTTTAAATCCGATTCTTACCGAACCTTTGCATTTCTCTCTCAGTTCAATTATGTGCTTTTCACTTTCAACAAGTTCTACATTGAGTGAGCCTTGCTGACTTGCAAGTTTTCCTTGCGCAGAATTTTTAACAACATAATCCAAAACGGCTGCAGTATGTATCCATGCATCGATTTTATCCTTTGATATCGCTATTAATTCCTTCAGCATTTGACTTGGTTCGGGAGTATTAAGGACAAGTGGAAGCCATGTTGGTTGCGGTACAGAGGTAATTCCAGTAACGCAAGTAACATCGTGTCCATTTCGATATAGTTCATCAGCGATCGAAAAGCCAGTTGCTCCACTACTGGTGTTTTGTACGAACCTGATATCATCAATGGCAGATCTTGTTGCACCAAGTGTGACTACTACAGATTTACGATTCGGTTTACTAGAATTAATTAAATGGGCAAATCGTGCAACGATTTCTTGATGAGGAGGAGTTTTGCGTTTTCCTTCCTCCTCATTACCCCAATGAACTATAATTTCCTGCTTCCTTACCTGTTCTACTAAGTCATCAGTAACAGGATCATTGGCTAAATCAGAATGCATACTAGGAATCATCATTACAGGACACTTTCGAGTTCGAGCAGCACTTAAGGCCATCAGAATTGGTCCATGCTGTAATCCATGTAGATAACTAGCCATTAGGTCTCGAGTTGCAGGGGCAATAAGAATTCCATCAATGTCATCAAGAGCACTGAGGTCACTATTCCAATCTACAACAACCTCCTTTTGTGTAGCCCATTGTACTGCAAGTGGAGTAATTATTTTTTGAGCAGAATGAGTCATCATTACAGTTATCTCTGCACCATATCTGCGTAATTCCCTTGCCAACCTGACAGTATCGACAGCTGCAATACCACCGCTGACACCAAGAAGAATACGAAGTCCAGAGAGACTGGAGCCACGAATTTCAACGTCAGTATCACGCATCGCCATAGTCAGTGGAAGCGTTCACCTATTTTGACACCTTCGCCCTAAAACAAAATAGATTTCTCACAATAAAGCAATCATTCAAAGTAAGGCAACGATTGCGAAGGTTGTGCGACCAGACAGAGGAAGCGATTTGGTGATAGCAGGAATGAATCCTGCAAAGACCATGGGCACTTCTAGTGCTTTTACTAGAATACATCGAGGGACTACATTTATCGTTTTAGTCGATGCATTGATTGTATTATGGATCTCCTATACATTTGCAGATATTTTACTTCCTCCAAACCTTCAAGGCATCGTAGTTGTATTTTTGGCAGTATTGAATTTAATGATTTGGAATGGCTATAAAAATCGCTCTAAGTGGGCATATTGGCCTGGTGCGATATTGATTGGAATTGCTTGTCTTTTCTTTGCATTGAATGTCATTATATCAATGATTGAGATATTTTTTGGCAATGTTTCAGCCATTCTTTTAACTTTCTTGATTGGGTGGGCTACATTTGGTTCTGGAAGACGGTTTTTATTTCACTTTAATTCAGGATATTCAGGTGCTTATTTCTCTAATGCAGAAGATGATTCAGAGTTTAGTTTGGAAAAAGGAGAGATGCTTGCAGCATGTCCTAAATGTATGGCAGTATTAGCCATTAGACCGAAAATGCTCAGTGCTAGTGATCGCTGTCCTCATTGTCAATCTCCATTGATTGATCCCGACTTGGCTAAAAAATATGGCATTGGTTCAGAACAGGAATGAGATTGAATCTCTCCTTGTCAATAAGCAAAGCAAATTGATTGTAAAAGGGCAAAATATCACTCACTGCAAAGCAGTATTTGATACGACTAGAGTTCTAAGTAATCAGCGAGAAGCCAATGTTAGATTCTTCCACATTTCTTCAGGAACTTCCATTGCAAGTCTTAGACCACCCATGGCACCAAGTCTTACAGGATCTTCAACAACATGGACACTTACATCTCCAAGGTCACTGAGTCTACGTTCAATCATTGCGCCAAGTCCTTTAATTCCAGAACCGCCACCAGCGAGAATCATATTTCTTCTAAATTCATTGTGGAATTCAGGATTTGAACCAGCGATTAGTACTTTGATATTTTCAACGATTGGGTCGACAATTATTTCACATGCCTTCTGTATACAGTCTGTGATATCTAGATTCATTGCTTTACCTTCTATTGAGAAGTCTACCATTACTGGTTTATCAGGTGATGCGATTCCAACAAAGGAGTGTTGTTCCTTCCATCTGCGAGCCATATCCTTGGTGACTTGAGCGCCACTATACTTGGATTGAATCTCTTCGATGATTTTACGATCGACATAATCTCCGGCATATTCAGTGTGCATTTGATCTTCAGGTCCAGGTATTGTACCATAAACTCTGCATAAGTCAGTAGTTCCTGCTCCAATATCGATTACTAAAGTATGCTCAATCATATCAAGAGCATAAGCAACAGCGAATGGTTCAGAAATAATCATTGCTGCATTTACTGTACCAGCAGCTGCATCAAAGATAGCGGTCTTGTCGACATAACTTGCTTCAGCAGGAGCTCCAATGACTGCAACAACTCTATCATATTCTTCTGGGTCGGATAAATTGATTAAGTGAGTAATAAAATGTGCAATGAAATCACGGTCTTCTGGGGTATCTTTTATGACACCATGTTCCAGTGGACGGAATAGATTTAATGCAAGTCTGTTTTTCAAAGCTTCTTCACCAAATAGTACATCACGCTTCAAGAAGTTTTTAGCAATTAGATCTTTAGGAGTACCTATTACTGTAAGTTCTTCTTCTTCGTGACTATCTGATGAAACCATCACAGAACGGAATGTTCCTAAATCAATTCCTATGTATAATACCTCTTCACCCATTTCTCTCGCCATTTACACCCATCATGACTTACCTTATGAAGAATGCCTCTAAATCGCTTAAAATAACAATTGGTATAGTAGGCTAAAATATCAGCAATAGAATCTATAGAAACTTCGCCTAAGAGGTTATTATTCTAATTCTTAGTCTAGCACCACTCTTCACAGTGGTGGCAGTACCAAGTGCCATGTTCAACATATAATTCAGCCATGTTTGAACAATTTACACATTCCTTTAGTGTATTTTCTCCACACATTTCTAAAATCATTTGAATATGATATGAATCATCAATACCAATCTGTTGTCTTATCGACCATAGTAATTGATCTTCACTCGGTGAGATTATACCGTCTTCCAAAACGAGTTTTACTATGTTTTTATAGTCTTCGAAATCCACTGAGTCTCTAGCACCTAATAGTATTCCATTTTTCTCTGCAACTATGTCAGTACCTCCAGGATCGTCAACAAATAAAACTAGCGATTCAGGTTTCAAATCCTCATTTCTTAATTCGAATGAGATTCTATTACCCTGAACATTTGCATATACCAGATTTGACTTGGTATTAATCAAATTAGCAATTGAGCGAGCAGTGTCTTTTTCATCGTGTCCTCTACGCCATCCAAAGCCATCATTGATATCAAAGCAATAGAATTCAGTCCCTAATCCAGGGTATTCTAACCTTATTTCTTCACCACCATCAAAGCCATTGGAAACAATAGTTATTGCAGCTACTTCTGTTGATACGATATTATCTTCATCATCAAAACTAATCATCAAAGGTTTTCTCTCCTCAATGGAGGTGTTGAAACGACCTTGCATTCCAGACATCCATTTATCTTCAAGTCTGGTAAGAGATTCCTCTTGCTTGGTGGTAAGTTTACTATTGACCCCTAGTACATTTGCCAGGTTTCCACTTTCCATATCCTTCTTAAATTGTTCAATAAGTTCCGCATCTCGATGATAAGAAGGAATATCAATCTCTTGACTTTTTTCGACATATTCAGGATCTGCCCATTCATGGGAACATTTCAAGCAACTCAAATACCCAGCCATAGTGGATGAATTTGATTCACCACCACATCTGGGACAGTCTCCTTCCTCATTATAATTTAGATTTTCCGAGGCCTCGCGACGACCTTTACGCATTCCCTCAAATCCGGCCATAAACGGCCATGATGGAATCTTTGTATGAATGCTTTGGATTGATTAGAAGTTAATTTGGAGAAATTCTAACCTTTGTTCCATATCGAATTTGCCCCTCTTGAGCATAGATTCGCCTGACAACAAATTCACATATCATTCCTATTTCAATTTGACTTTCTTCATCATCTACCAATAAGAAAACCCCTCTTGGGCCTTCATTAAACTTAACCAAAGCAGTAGAAATCCCACCCAGTATAGGTGCTCGTAATGAAAACTCTGAAGGAGCACCAGCAGGGGATAGTTTAGTCCATGATTCAATAGTGGCATGGTTAGATAATTTCAAATTAGCATCACTTATCTTAATTCCATTATCATCCAGTTGCCTTGGTGGCCAAATAACTCCCTTATCGGACTGAGCAATAAGATTCAATCTAGTATCCAGGCTTTCTAAGTATTGTTGAGATGAAATATAGGCACCTTGTGATACATTACTTTCTTGCAATTCCATAGTCCATGCATCTATAATACTCTGATATCTATCATTATCAATTTGATTAAGTTCATTTGGAATGACAATTTTTTCAATATTTGATTGTGATATTGAGAAAGTAGCATCACCAAAACAGTAGACTTGCCATTGTTGTAAATCTTGAGAAACATCTACATCAGTGGCGATTTTAATAACACTAGAATCAATATTCAATTGACTTGATATATTCTTAATCTCGATACCAGTTCCATTGATAAATTGAATCGCTGAAATCAACATGGTTGTGTAATCACAATCAGCACTAAAAACTGGTATTCCACTCATATGCCACCTTGAACAGATGGTGAATACATTATCGGATTGTGAAACTTTATATCCTTGCCAATCGCAAAACTCAGTCATTTCTCTGCCTCCCAAAAACATGTACAGCACAAGTTGCTCCTGATCCTCCAACATTATGCGTTAGTCCAACTTCAGCATCTCTAACTATTCTTGATTTTTCAACTGTACCTTTTAGTTGCTTGAATACTTCAACCGCTTGTCCAGTTCCTGTGGCACCGAGAGGATGTCCTTTTGATTTCAAACCTCCACTTGGATTAATACAGACTTGTGCTTCATTCCTTCGACCCAAGCCTTGTCTTGCAAATTTACCACCCATTCCTCTTTCGGCAAAGCCTAAATCTTCACTAGCCAATAATTCAGCAATAGTAAAGCAATCATGTACTTCTGCTATGTCGATATCAGATGGACTTAGACCTGCCATTGAATATGCTTTCTGAGAGGCTTTTTGAGTTGCCAGTAATTGAGTTATAGATGGCCGGTCATGTAATGCTAAACTATCAGATGCAGCACCAGAACCCAATAGCCAGATTGGATCATCGGTAAACTCTCTTACTACGTGATCTGCTGCTAAGACTACACATGATGCACCATCAGATGTTGGACAACAGTCGTAAAGTGTTAGCGGGTCGGCAACCATAAAACCATTTTTTGCCTTGTCAAATGAAACCTCTTTTCGAATATGAGCATCTTCATTGTCAAGGCCATGCATATGATTTTTTACACTGATATTTACCAAATCATCATGGTTGGAATCGAACTCATGAAAATATCTTCTTGCCATCAATGCATAGGTTCCAGGAAATGTTAATCCTGCCAACCTTTCCCATTCAGTATCTCCAGAAACCCCTAACCAGTATCTTTTTCTTTCCGCAGTTAAGTCATTCATCTTTTCAATACCGCCAGCAACAACAATGTCTGCCTGGCCACTTTTTATTGCCATCCAAGCATCTCTAAGTGCAAATCCTGAAGATGCACAAGCATTCTCAACCCTTCGTACAGAAACTCCCTTCATTCCAGTATGTTCGGTTAGAAGTGCTGCTGTATTACCCAATTGAGAACCACCAAATGCAACACTTCCGATGAAGGCTTCATCGATTTTACTTGGGTGGAAATTTTTATCAACACTTCCAAAAGCATTCATCGCTGCTTCAGACCACATACCCTTCAATCCTGACGGATGATTGCCGTATTGTGTTTGTCCGGCTCCGATGATAGCGACATCGACCATGTAGAGTCCAATAGTCGATAGCATTTGATAGAAACGGTTATTTCGAGCCAAACAATACTGATTAAGTTATTTTGAATAACTTCCGTAGGTTCTAAGAACATGTCACTTACCCCCTCGTAATATGCTAAGACAATGTAGAGCACATGGGCACTTTAGTGGAACCAATTGCACAACGTGTAATGAGGAAGGAAAGTTCATAATGAGTGATAGAGAATCGAACTCCCTTGGACGAATTTTAGCACTTGTTCTAAGACATGCACCTGAAAAGTTTAATGTGGAAATGGATATCAATGGCTGGGTGAATATTAGAGAGTTATCCGAGTCCATTGCAAAACAACGACGTAATTATCATTGGCTTAGAGGCTGGCATTTCGCTGCTATCGCAAATGCTGATGAAAAGGGACGTTATCAAGTTGAAGGTGAAATGATTAGAGCTACTTATGGTCACTCCATTGAATTAGAATTGGATTTACCTACTGATAATATTCCTGAAGGACTTTACTGGCCTTGTGAGGAAGAACAGGTTGAAACTATTATGGAACTTGGAATCACTGCTGGTGATCGTAATCACGTCCACCTTTCCAAAACTATTGGTAAGGCAATGGAAGCAGGACACGTTAGAATTAGCCGTCCTGCAATTATAGAAATTGATACTACAAGAGCAATAGCAGATGGACATACAATTTACCGTGCAGGTACAACAGTTTTCCTTATCGATGAAGTACCTAACGATTATCTATATCGTGTAGAAGCAGAAGATCCAATGATTATGGAAATGGTTTCTCAATGGGAAAAAGAAGAAGAAGAAGAGTAATCATTCATTTTTACTTATTGCCCCGCACGCAGGGCAGAAATCCAAGTCGGTATCTAGGCCAGATCCGCAGTTATCACAACTTGAATTGCCGATGCTAAGTGCTTGTACTTTACTTGCAGGTGGTGGAGCTTCAACCCCAGGTTCACTTTGAATTAAAATTAGAGGATCGATTCCATGGGCTAATAATTCCTTATATCGATTGGCAAAAATCAAAGCTTCTTGTATTGCATTTTCTAATTGAAGGGTGCGTTCTTCACGTTCAACTCTATCATCAATTGTTTCTGCTTCATCCAAAGAAGCCTGTAGGTGTCTTAAGAATTCGTCCAAGTTCGGTGAATCAGCCATAATGGGTGGTCATTGCACTGGTTCTTCAATCCTTTCCGAAATAGAGACATCCTCATGAGTATAGTCTCTATGGGATTGACATGCGAGACTGCGTAGTTGTAAAGTGGGGTGGCAGTCTTATCACCGATAAAGAACATCTATGTACAGCAAAGTTAGACATAATCAAGTCACTTTCCAATGTTGTCAAACAGTGTGTTGATTCTGGACTTGATGTGATCTTAGTTCATGGAGCAGGTTCTTTTGGTCACCTTAGGGCTAAACATTGGAGACTAAATGAAGGTTTACTACCCGGTGTTATATTTGATAGTCAAAATGATTGTGAATCACAAGAGCAGGCAATTAGTATGGTACGTAATGAAATGCTTACTTTGAATAAATATATTGTAGAATCATTGGATAATGTTGGTCTTGAAGCAGTAGTAAGTTCACCTCATGAATGGGTTAGAAATATTGGAAGTAATTTCGATGGAGATATTATTCGCAACTTTTCTTACATAAAAAATTCAATTAATATCACTCATGGCGATGTGGTTGAATGTGATGGAGACCGAAATTTTGGTATTTTATCTGGTGATGACCTTGTAGTAAGGCTGTGCAAGGAAATACCCAATGTCAAGAGATTAGTATTTGCCATAGGTGGAGTAGACGGGATTTTGAAAAGACCTCCACATGTAGCATCTAAAGATGATTTGATAGAAGAGTGGTCACCTGGTATGAAATTTATTGGTATCCATGACCAAGATATTGATGTCACTGGAGGTATCGGTCTGAAAGCAGCAAGAGGTGCAGAAGTGGCAAAAGCAGGAATTCATGTATCGATTGTCAATGGTAAATACCCTGACAGAGTTTTATCGGCATGTATGGGAAATGACTTCTTGGGAACCACTATTATTGCTTGATTGTTTGAAATAGGGGAACTCTTCATTTATCGAGTCCTACTCGTTAGAGTGGTGATGACTTGAGTGGATACCAAATTGACGATGTTCCTTCAATGGATATCGAGGATGAGTATAAGCAGATTCTCAAAGATACCAAAGCCGATTTAGAACAGGTTAAATTGATGTCAGAAGCGATAATCGAAGTCGATGAATCGGATAATGAAGTCGGTAAGATATCTAAAGTTCAATCTCATCACGGTGCAGGTAATCTACACAGAGCGTTTAGTGTATTATTATTTGATAGCAATAATAGGCTATTACTTCAAAAGCGTGCATCAAATAAGGTCACATTTCCTTCTGTTTGGGCAAATTCCTGTTGCTCTCATCCACTTCACTCTGAATTGGAAGGGGAACTAAATGATTCATTGGGAGTAAAAAGAGCAGCAATTCGTAAATTACATCAGGAATTAGGAATTGAAAGTGAACAAGTTCCAATTGAGAACTTTCATTTCATAACTAAGATGATGTATTGTGCTCGAATGAATGAAGATTGGATAGAGCGTGAGATCGATCATATTTTGATGATTAAAGCAGATGTGGATGTCAAAATAAATGAAAATGAAGTCTCAGAAATCAAATGGGTTAGCCAAGAAGAACTTGAAGAGATGCTGGTTGCCGATACTCGAGGCGATGGAGAAATTGCACCATGGTTCCGTTGTATTGCTTCAAGACTCATGGATGAACAATGGTGGGAAGCAATTGGCGATGAAGATAAGATGCTAGAACTCAGAGATGATATGATCCATGATATGGGTGACGTATCTCATATGCTGACTTATGCAGAAGGTGCAGGCCTTTCACTTTCAATTCAAGAAGTTAAACCTCTATTGGAACGAAGAATCTCAGAAAGCCTCTCTTCACCCCGTCACTCAAGATTATCAAGTGCAATGATGCATTTGATCGATGGTGGGGGTAAGAGACTTCGAGCGACATTGCCATGGCTTGTTTCGAAAGCAGTTGGTGACTCGCATTCTGGACTATTGGATATTGGTGCTGCGATTGAAATCGTACATAATTTCACATTAGTACATGATGATATCATGGATGATGATGATACACGAAGAGGATTAAATGCAGTTCATATCGAATATGGACTTCCAACTGCAATAAATGCTGGTGATGCAATGTTAGCAATTGCATTTGAAAGATTAGTTCTTGCTCACGGTGTTGAAAATAAGGATGTTGCTGCTATGGTTAGTCGTCTTGCATGGATGGTTAGAAGAGTAAGCGAAGGTCAACAATTAGATATCGAATTTGAAGATAGAATTGCAGTTTCAGAAGAAGATTATTTTGAAATGATTGAAGGTAAAACAGCAGTAATGTTCCTGACATGTGCAGAGATCGGTTCACGTATGTCGGGTGCCGATAATGAAACCATTGAGTGTATGGCTGAATGGGGATTAGCAGTTGGATTATGTTTCCAACTGATGGATGATTTGATCGATGTAATGTCTGATTCTGAAACCTTAGGTAAACCTGCGGGTTCAGACCTTGCTCAAGGCAAGAGGACTTTGATGGTAATACATGCATTGGCACAAGAGGACTCAGACTCTCTTAATGACTTGAAAGCAGTTCTTGGTAAAGGAGAATCTGCTAGTGATAGCGAAATCGAACTTGGTTTGAATGCTCTAAATAAATTAGGTTCGATTGAATATGCCAAGAACAGAGCTGAAATGTATCATTCCAAAGCGCATGCATGTTTGGATAGATTACCTAAGAGTCCAGCATTAAAAGCTCTCAGGGAATTAACGGATTACCAACTAAATCGTATTAGTTGATAATGGATATATTCTCACCTAATTTAACTTCACCTTCAGATCTTACTTTGGCATACCATCGTGTAAAAGAGGGATATTTCTTATTAGATATCAGTGAGAATTCACCATCATTAAATGAGGAAGAAATTGTTTTACATGGTGGAGCAGATGTTGTTATCTCCAATTCAACATTTTCAAATCTCAAAATAGTTCCAGGCTCTAAATCACCGATACTTGTCCCAGCCAGTAGAATATTCTCTCCTGTACTACCTGGATAAATAGGATGGCCATCAGAACGTAATTGTTCAATAATATTTTCTTGGAATATACAAACTGCTCTTTCTGGACCACCATGATGTTTCAAATCATTTTGCTTATCACCAATACAACCATTGGTCAAGATAGTTAATTTCTCAACAGGTGACTTTGGGACTCCACCTTGGGCGGAAACTGATAAACCAACAATATTGGCAATCATGTCCATCAATCTGAGTAATAAGATTCAGGGTAAGGTTCTGGCTTTAGACCCTTTCTGGTCCTAATTGCACTTACAACTTTGTCAAATAGCATCTTTGGAAGTGGTTCAAATCCAAGGTTCTCAGTATTCCATACCGCACGTCCTTGAGAAGCAGCACGAATATCGTTAGAGAAACCGAATGTTTCTGCAATTGGTAAAACTCCTACAACAGTTGTAACTTCTCCTTCTGATGGCATATCTTCGATAATTCCACGACGGTTTGTTACTTCACGAGTAACCTGACCCAGCCAATCATTAGGAACAGAGACGAAAGCCTTCTGCATTGGTTCCAAAATAACTGTGCGTGCACGCATCATTGCACCTTTAATTCCGTTTCTTACAGCGGGAATAGTTTGTGCAGGTCCACGGTGTATTGCATCTTCGTGAAGTTTTGCATCAACAAGACGAACAAACATTCCTTGAACAGGTTCATCAGCAATTGGTCCTTTGATACATACTCCATTGAATGCTTCAATAATCAATTCACGAGTTTCGTGAAGTCCTTGAATACCTTTTGTATCATTGACTAGAACATTTGTGCCTTTGATTGCGTAAATCTTTCTCATCAAATCCTTATCCATGCCATGTGTTCCAAACTTGGCTCCAAGTTCTTTAGCATCATTAGATCTAACAGGTCCATCGCCAAGTTCACCAGAGCGAAGTGCTTCAATAACTTCTAGACTTAGAGGTTCAACTTCAAAGTAGAATCTGTTGTGCCTATTAGGTGATTTTCCTTCGAAAGATCTTCCATGGTTATTACCTTCAATACCTTCACGATATACTACGATTGGAGGGCTAACCTTTACCTTGATGTTTTGTTCCTCTTCAATACGGTAAACTGTAATTTCAAGGTGGAGTTCTCCCATTCCAGCTAGAAGTGCTTCTCCAGTTTCTTGATTTGTAGTAACCTGAAGGGAAGCATCAGCCTTTGCTAGAGAGCGTAGAGCATCGATGAACTTTGGTAAGTCCTTCATACTCTTTGGTTCTACAGCAACAGTTACTACAGGGTCTGAGTAGTGACGTATTGCTTCGAAAGGAGTGAAGTCTTTGTCTTTCGACAATGTTACACCAGCAGCAGCAGATCTAATTCCAGTAAGTGCAGCAATATTACCTGCAACTACCTTAGGTACGGTGATTCTATCTCCGCCAACCATCATGCTAACTTGTTGAACACGTTCAGGCTTAGATGAACCAATTGCAAACACCGACTCACCTTGAGCTATTGCACCAGAATATAATCTTCCTACTGCAACTTCACCAGCATGTGGATCCATCCAAATCTTTGTGATCATCATTGCTAATTCTGCATCAGGGTCACAAGTTAACATTGCTTTACCAGCTTCGGATTCTAAATCCCCGGTCCAAATATTTGGAATACGGTATTTTTGTGCTTCGACTGGGCCTGGTAATTGTGATACAGCCATGTCTAGAAGAACTTCATGAACTGGAGCTTTTTCTGCCAGTTCTTTTTGATTTTCATCATTACAGAATTTAAAGATATCAGTAAATGAAATACCGGACTTAGCCATATATGGTACAGTTATTCCCCAATTATGGTATGCTGAACCAAATGCTACAGTACCATCAGTTACCGAGACTTGCCAAGCTTTCTTAAATTCATCAGGAGCGAATTGTTTAATCAATCGATTAACCTTGGAGATTGTACCCTTGAATCTCTCCATCATATCTTCTGGAGTTACTTGTAATTCATTGATTAATCTATCAACTTTATTGATAAAAAGAACAGGCTTTACCTTTTCCTTAAGAGCTTGCCGTACAACAGTTTCAGTTTGAGGCATTGGCCCTTCTACTGCACATGCAAGGATGAAACATCCATCAACAGCACGCATAGCACGAGTAACGTCACCACCAAAGTCAACGTGACCTGGAGTATCGATTAGATTGATTAGATAATCAGTCCCCTCGACAGCGTGAACCATAGAAGCAGAAGCAGCATTGATTGTAATTCCACGAGCAGATTCTTGTTCATCAAAATCTAGTACACGAGCAGCACCAGCCAGTTCACTGGACATCATTCCAGCACCAGCTATCAGATTATCTGATAGTGTTGTTTTTCCGTGATCGATGTGTGCAGCAATACATAAATTCCTTATTTGTGGTAGGATATGCATAACTTCAGTTGCTTTCTTGATATTATCTTCTTTACGACCCATGGTATCACCTATACTCTCGCTGATTACTGCCACCAAAAAGGGGTTCTTAAGTGACTCGCATGTATTGCCTAATGTCTTAGTAATAATTTCATAATATTACATAGTCAAATGACTAAAGATTGTCTTGATTTAAACAAAAATAATTGTATTAAATCAATAGTAGATGTTGACTTTTCACTCGAAAGTGATTTATCGTTATCATCTTGCAGAGGATGCGATTCTTTCGAGTTCCTCTTTCTTAGAAACAGCGTAAGATGTTACATCTCCAGCAGCGGCTTTGTTAAGTTCATTGATAATGCAACTTGTCAAAGTACGCTTTGATTTATGAGTTCCTTGTTGTGCTCCTTTAGCAAGGTTTCTTAGAGCAACATCCAATCTTCTGGATGGGGATGCATCGACAGCCTTTGGTTGAGATACAGCACCGAATTTGATACGTGTGATTTCTTCCATAGGTGCAGCATTACATATTGCATCAACGAAGGTTTGTAATGGATTATTGCCAGACTTTTCTGTAATATTGTCCATAGCAGCTTCAAATGCTTTCATTGCACCTTGCTTCTTTCCGGTATATGGGCCAGTTCTCATCAATTTATTGATATATCTTTCAACTACTGATAACTTTGCTTTTCCAAACCAAGCATTTGCGTGACGTCCACCGGTATGGGGGACACCAACAGTTGTCAAGTTGATGTAAGGGGCCAATCCTGGATCTTTACATGTGATTTCAGATGCGTCCCACTTGCCAAAAACTAGAGTTCCAATTCCAGCAATCGGTCGATACTCTTCGACCACTTCTTCTTCAACGTCTTCTACTACAACTTCAGATTCAGTCATAAAAACACCTCAGCGAATTGGCTTCTCCTTTCTTCCTCGTACCATCTCATTAAGAGATACGCCATTGACTTGAATTACTTTGTATCGGACACCAGGTATGTCTCCATAAGAACGACCCATACGTCCACCGATACCTTCGACCATTACCTCATCGTGTTCATCGATGAAGTTAATTGCACCGTCTCCGGGTGCGAAAGCGGTTAATTTATTTCCGTTCTTAATCAAAGAAATCTTGACTGCTTTACGGATTCCGGAATTAGGTTGTTTTGCTTCGATACCGACTTTTTCGATAACGATGCCTTTAGCTTGAATTGAGCCTCTTAGAGGGTCGTGCTTGGCTCTAGATTTCAGCATACGCTTCTTGTATCTACGGTCTGACCAACGGAATTTTTGTCGGTCTTTTGCCATTTTGGCACCTGCGAAGAGTCCTCTGCCCATCATAATCACTGCATTGAAGCATTCCGCCGACTTGAAGCCCCTATTTAATAACGACCCATGAACTGGAAATTTTATGTCACTTGAAAGCGGCAGAGTTTATTGATTTCGAGCCAAAATATTGTGATTTTAGATGAAAGGTTCAAGCGACTATTCCTTTTGGACAGTTTATGGCGTTTCGTGACCATCTTGAATTTGCTGAAACAGAATCTAACCCAATTAGCCTGATTCATGGTATGTGGAAATACTCTTATGAGAATAATCATAAGTTAACCGTATTTGAAAATATCACTGAATCACCGGGCCATAAAGCGGCTATTAATTTGCTTACCAGAGATAAATTATGCCAGGCCATTGGTATTTCACCAGAGGAATATATCGATACATTAGCATGGGCCATGAAGAATCCTTCTCAACCACAAATCGTCGATGCATCAGAATCTGAATGCTATGAAAATATGCAGGATCAGGTAAACCTAGAAATACTTCCAATACCGCACCATTGGCCCCAAGATAGAGGCCGATATTCTTCAGCAAGTGTGATTATTGCTGAGTATGGAGGAATTAGAAATATGTCCTTCCATCGTCAATTTTTAAGAGATTCAAATCATACAGTGGTTAGGTTAGTACCTAGACATCTAAGGACCATGATGTTACAAGCGAGAGAACAAGGCGAGGATGTCGAAATAGCAGTTGTCAACGCACCAGATCCTGTAGTATTGCTGGCTGCTGCTATGTCCTTTAGTGAAAATATAGACGAATTATCAATCGCCTCTTCACTACATGAGAAGTTATACTCTAAACCTCTAAGAATTACTGCTATGCCTAATGGTGTTCATGTTCCTGCTGATGCAGAATATGTGATGTGGGGGAGAATTACATCCGATGATGATGATGAGGGGCCTTATGTTGATATTACAGGTACAGTTGATGATGTTCGTCAAGAACCAGTAATCGAAATTGAGGGTGTTTTCCACCGTGATAATCCTATATTTCATGCCTTAATTCCTGGTGAAGCAGAGCATAAGACACTGATGGGACTACCTCGTTCACCTACCATAAAGGAAGCAGTGAACAAAGTTTGTGAGTGTCTTGATGTTCATATGACTGAAGGTGGTTGTGGATGGTTAGCAGCAGTCGTTAAAATCAAGAAAAACAATGCCGATGATGCACTAAAAGCAATTACAGCAGCTCTTGAAGGTCATCGAAGTATGAAGATGGTGACGATTGTTGATGAAGATATTGAAATTACAGATCCAGTACGTGTAGAATGGGCAATGGCTACTCGATGGCAACCAGACAAAGATACAGTGATTCTTTCAAATCAAAAAGGTAGTTCACTTGATCCGTCAAGAAATGCAGACGGTACTACTTCAAAAGTTGGCTTTGATGCCACAATACCATTTGGTGTTGACAAAAGTGGTTTCATGTCAGTACAGTAATGAGGTGATTAGTTGTCAGAGGATAGTGGAGAATTACTTCAACATCCTCGAAGGAATCTTGGAAATAGATATCGTTCACAATCACAGAAGTTTGTACGTCTTGCTAATATCGATACTTCGAGATTTGATGAAAACCTTTCTTGGGCAGAGCAGAATGCTAGACAAGCGATATTACATGATTTCACCGATGAGAGAAATTGGCGTTGTCTTGCAGATATCAAAGTAATTATTGGTGATGGAGAGGGTTTATGCGCTTTACTGGAAGATGTATTCTCAGTATTGGGTAGAGATGCAGATAATATTGTACAACTAAAAGGAATTGATTTTCTTAAGATTGGACTAGAATTACTAGAGGCTGCTTTTGCCAGAGATCCACTAGATCCAGATAATTGGTGGTCAAACCTCAATGTTGATGATTCATTACAAGATAATATTGATAGTTTTGTCTTGAGATGCCAGCATTTGGATTTTAGAGACCAGAGAGCCAATATCATCTTTGGACGAAGAATAGAACGTCTTAGAGATGCAGGACATACTGACATCTTTATTCAATTATCAAAGCATCTACTTGCTCATCGTCCAAATAATCATGAGTTGTGGATGCAGTTAGGTCGTTTGCATGAACGGAGAGGTGAAACTGATGAAGCATGGATGTGTTATGATCATGTGCAGAATTTAAGACCGCATCTTTCACCAAGGGATGAATACCTTTCAAGATTAACCGATAGAATGGATGGTGAAATAAAAACTTCATGGTCACAACCTTCGGTAGAAACACGAGAGACATTTTTACAGCAGATGTTAGAATTATCTCAAAGAGTTTCAACTCCTATATCCCAAGATGAAAAAGTTGTAGATAATGTCGAGGACGAAACATCTCAACATCCTGATCTTATCCGCCTTCAAGATTTAATCAAAAATGAAGACTTTTCCGAAGCATTCTTTTTGGCACGTAGGCTCATTGCTCAAGGAGAAGACTGGGCTGAACCATGGTTGATAAAAGCAAAATCAGGCTTCGGTGAGTAAATGACTGATTCACCTGTATTTGTATTGGCTTGGGTGACAAGAGAAGATGAAAAACCTACTAAAATGGGTAAGGGTGGTCGAGTTCTATTTGTTCATCATCCAGATAGAGGATGGGAAATACCTGGCGGGCATATTAATGAAGGTGAAACACCCGAACAAGCCTTGCTTCGTGAACTTATGGAAGAAACCGGATGTACTGGAAAAATCATAGCATGGAATAAAAATTATTACCCAAAAGGATGGGTTGCTCATGTGGTCACTAGTGATATAGAACATAAATCGAATTGGGAAGTTAAAGACGCAAATGTGACAGAGGTTCGTTGGTGGAGTGAGATACCACCATTGATTGAATGGACTGCGGAAGAGTTTGACGACTTAAGCGAATGGTGTTGTAGTCTATAGATTATATCAGCGTAAGTACTGTTAATCTTTCATTCCACATTTTCTTTAATTCTTCATCATTTACACATGGTTGAATAATAGCAACTAGCATTGGATCTTCTACTGAATCAGGATTTGAAATTAGTTCTTCGAATAATTCCAATCGATCTATTTTCATAGCGATACTAACTATTGCTCTTAAATCAGGTCTTTGTTCTCCCGAATTAGACTCAGGTAATTTTGAAAAACACCAATCAAAGACGTCATAAATATCTTCAATATTGACATTTAGTTGAGGTTGCTGCTCTGTACCACTGCGTGGTTTTGCCGCCTTTACTTGTTTATGCATTCTCTCAGCATCATTTGAAATATGTTCCAGTGATAGTTCAATAAATAGAGTTCCAGCCTCAATCGCCATATTGACTTGATGGGCTTTAATCGCATGGTCATGAGCATTCCATGCATGTCTTACCGCATCGAATAAGTGACCGATTGAGGCTCTTATCCTACTGGCACCAAGTCTTGATATGGCTATTGTTTCATGTGCATGTTCACCTTCTCTAGTGATCTCAGAGTATACAGTAAGAGCCATCAGAGGTGCTCCTACTGCCATGTGAAAGGCTGCTTTGTTCAGTAGTGATAAATCATGATCTCTACTTGCTTTAGCAACAGATTTCAAACGCACTTCTGCCCATGTCAAATCCTCTTCCGCACCTTCAACATCATTTGCTTGAAAGCGACTTAGACCCCTCTCCATCCTCAAACGACCTTCGAGTTTCAGGTCTCGAGTTTCAGAATTTTTAGTAATAATAATTGCCTCATTAATCGCTTGCTCCATATTCATGTCACCTAGCATTCTTCTACGAACTAATGAAAATGTAGCCTCTTCGGCAGGAGATAATTGTTGAGTTATAATAAACAGAAGTTCTGCAGCATCAAGAAATAGAGCGGCCTCAGCTATCATTAGCCAAGATTCCAAATTCATTTCCTCTTTCCATTGAATTAATTGTTCTAATTCAACAGGTCCCTTCTCCCTCCATCGAGATATGAAGTAACCAGGGGAATTGGGAACATCAATATGTGTCATATTCATAACTCCTTACGCTTAATTATGGCTACCTGAGCAATAAATGCAGATTCAGCAGCGATTCTATCTGTGTTTCCACTCCAGCCAGCAGCCCCGCCATGTCCACCGCCATCGCCTCCAATTTGTTCAGAAACCAGAGTCATTATTTCTCCTAGGTGTATTCCTTCAAGTGTTGTTTTTCTTGAGGCTCTGGCTGTCATTCTTGTTACTCCTTCTCGGTAGCGACTAACCAATGAGATCTCTGCACCAGTTCCAATCAATAATGTGGCTAGTCTACCTTCGAGTGTTCCTGAATTGGTGTGAACTATATTCCAAGAACCAGAGTCTATTGATTTAGCTCGCTCCAAACCTCTTAGCAGGCTTCCTCGCTCACTTGGACTAGTAGTTTCACTTTCAATGAATTCAATGAGTGAGGAATAATCTATTTCACTATCATCAAGTAATTTAGCAGCAGAAGCAAAAGCCGATTTACTAGCATGTCTGAATCTTCCACTATCTGTTATCAATCCTGCAAGTAAAAGTTTTCGAACTGGTGTTGAAAGAGTTGAGGGTGAAAAGCGAAATAAGTATTCGGAAATTATTTCAGTTGTGGCTGATACATCAAGTTTAATCAAGAGATCATTTTCACCGATTACCCAATCATCTGTATCATGATGGTCAATTATACACTTTGGAATGTTTTCAGGTAATTCGATGCCGATTTGACTTGGAGATGCAGCATCGACGATAACAAATCCAGACAATGTAGATGGCCAATTATTATTATGTGAAGAAATTTTACGGAAAGGGGCAGATAAATTCTCACATACTCTTTTTGCAACACGCCCTAAATGTAAGCCACAAGGCATCATATTTTCATGCGATGAGGATATTGCAATTGCTGAGCCAACAGTATCCATATCACCATTCATACCGGCAATAACTGGAACTGCTCCTAAATTGCAATTCTTTTCTAACCATTGATTTAGTTCGACCATTAAAGCCGAAGTCTTTTGATCAACTTCATCAATCAATTAGATCCCTCTAGAACTTTCTTCAATTCTTCATATGAAGAAACAAGTTCTTTCTCGCGAGTTTCAAATCTAACCATGTGTTCTTTAATTGATTCTATGTCCGTAATCAGTACGCCATGTAATGATTCTCGGTCTGCTACTTCGATTAGAACTCCACCTAGCTGCTGATGTAATGCTAAGTTTTCTGGCTGGTTTTTTACTGCTTCAGCCGTAGCTTCTAATTCAAGAATCTGGGCTTTGAATCCACCAATCTGTTGTCTAGTTGACTGGATTTCTCCGACAACAATCTGTAATTGTTCCATACTTTCCATATTCTCACCATTTTGTCTGACAGGGTAGGGGTTGATGAAGTCTTAGTACTCATCAATTATACTAAGCAAGGAATCAACGGCTATCAAACCTCTAACACGAGTATTCCACATTGCTCGTAAATCTTTTGCTTTTGCTTCAATTATTTCGATTGTAAAATTATCTTTATCCCAAACTACTTCACAATCAGTAGTTAAGGCAGCAGATAACGATTTAGTACAATCAAGAGATCTTGAAGATACATTCAATTTGAGTCGCCAATCACTTGACATATTGCAAACCCCATCGAGTGGTTTCACTCTTCTTCGGATTCACTTTCAGCCATGCTACGTTCATAGTCAAGTGCTGCTTGTTGTGCGATATATGCCATATCTGCAGTTGTAGCGCCTTCAACAGAGCGTCTTAGGATTCTGTTATTTGCATCTGATGCACGTGTATAAGGTTCCCAAGCGCCGCCAGCGAATGTATAATCACACTTTCCGCATGACCAAATACCGACAGACTTTCGAGTAACTTTACGGTATTGACATACCGGACATGTATATTTTGCACTCTTTTTGGCTAAAGCCGCTCCAGAGTTTCTTCTTACAGATACACCATATCGTGCACCAAATCTTGCTGTTGCCCCTGCTTTCTGTGTCCTCTTTGCCAATCAGTTCCCCTCCTGGTTTGATACCATAGTTCTCAATTCTCCGCAGCGTTCTTGGGCTACTTTGAATATCTCTGTGAATTCGGCGGGTGTGAAGACCCCTCTTAACCCCTTTTGTAGTGAATGCAAGTGTCCTTCATCACCAATGGTGATATGAATTCTCTCTTCTCCACCCAATTCTTCCTCTTCTGAAGGGTCGTAAACATAGCGTCCACCAACACGGGTGAATGATGCCATAATCGGGGTACTTTGTACCTTTAGAGTATAATCTTCCCCTACATCAAAACGCTCTGCAGGAACGATTGCAGTACGAAGAGCAGCAATTGCAGCAAGTCCACATGCATCAAAAATATTACCTCCATCGGATAGTACGTGGATATCAATCATGACTCCCCAAACCTTCTCGCCAGGAACAATACATAGTCCGGCCATATCAATACATCCAGATTCTCGAATTCCTCTGTCAACAACTCTTCCCAGTTCAATAGATTCTGGTGATGGAGGTCCTGGCTCGTATTTTCTGTGAGCAACAGGTCTTAGTTCTGCTCCACACATCAAGGAACCTTCAGCAGGCCTGTCTGGCCATGGTGTTCTAATTTCGAATTTGACACCAGCATAAACGATAGTCTTGCCCATTGTAACCTTAGCAGAACCTTCCGCATTGTATAGACAATCTGTCTCAAGTGTAATCTCTCTAGCCTCGAATCTTCCTCGACCATCAAGTCTTGAATCAGATTCTGCTAATCTAGCTAATTCTTGGCGAAGTAAAGTTGGAACTAATTCAACCATCAGTTCTCACCTCCTTCATATTTCTTCTTTAGAGCTTCAACCATAATTTCATGAATTTCGCCAGCTGCTTTGAAATTATATTCCATTGCTAGATCAAATTCTTCAGGAGATAAGTCTCCATCCATCTGTAAAAAGGCGATTTCACCAGTATTTGGTAGAATTCCAACAGGTAGATCCGCTTGTCCATAGTTATCTTCGGCTTTATCCAAATCGAGAACAACAATATTTTCGACCTTTCCTGAAGCCACACCAACTATCAAATCACGCATCGGTATTCCAGCATCTGCTAGAGCCATTGCAGCAGCAGTTAATCCAGCACAGCGAGTTCCAGCTTCAGCAGCTAGAATCTCTATTTCAACACGTATCTTGGAACGTGGGAAACGTTCTACTAGGACTACTGATTCAAGTGCTTCAGCAGTTACCTTGGATATTTCTCTTGATCTTCGATTATATCCTGGACGGATACGATCACTTGTGGAGAATGGAGCCATATTGTAGCGGACATCGATTACAGCCCTGTCTTGTCTCTGAATTTTTCTTGGATGTGCTTCCATTGGTCCGTAAACTGCTGCAACTGCAACGTTTAGTCCCTGGGTCACCATAGCCGAACCATCAGCAGCCGGTAAAATACCAACTTCTATGCTAACTGGTCGCATTTCATCGATTTTTCTTCCATCTAGTCTTAGACCATCTTCTCTTAGTAATTTTATATCGCCGTATCCACCCATTATTCATCACCTCTATTTGGAGCATTATTTTCGTGTGCAGACATTTCTGCATCGAAGGTACTTTTGTGGCCACTTTTTTGTGCGATATTTATCGCTTCACGTGCCCAATCAATGCCCTTAGCATCTCCGTCAACCCATATTTTGCCATTTTGTCCAACTATGATTCTACAATCACTAGCGGATTTAAGTCTCTCAAGTCTTGAATTTTCAACACCCTTGATTCTGTCAATATGATTGACGGGAATTGTAAGAAGAGCACCTTGATTTAATCTTCGCAGTCCAATACCTTTCATAGTTAGTACTACATTGTGACATTCATCAACCTCTTGAACACGTGCTAAAGCGACATCGCCAATACCCATGTGTTCCCTAGCTGCTCCGAATTCAACTTTCCAAGGAGCAAGGGACATAGGTAATAGTCCCTGGAATGAACCATTGATGTTCATGAACCAAAGATTATTACGAACTTCTGCAACAGTTGCTACAATCAAATCGCCTGAGCGTGGAATATATGAACTATTAATTGGGTCAACAGATACTGTACTGTTAAATTCTCTAGCCCAACCTAACTTGGTTGCAATAATCTCATCATTGTGTGCAATTGCACCACTTCCTATTCGCTTCCCGGCAGATGGCCCTATAGCCATACCCGGGGTCACGAGACGCAGCTCGGCGTCGTTTTGACCTTGGGACATTTTTTCTCTCCAAATCGGGCGAAACGACATCCCATGATAAAGACGACCCTAATACACGTAAGTGTGAATCACATCTCTTTAACTTCGGTTTGTGATGAGACTTTCATTATTAATCCAATAATATCAGCTTTCATTCCTGCTGGGCACTCAACAACACAAGCCCATGAACCGTCTTCTAGCCACCCTTCTTTAACTTGATATTGCCTAAGGATTCTTTGTGCTGTACCATAGCCAGTACCAGGAATTTTAAATGCTAGTCTGATTGTCTCAAAAGATAATGGAATCAATGGCTTCAACTTATCAACCGCTTCTTTTATTTGAAGTTCAAGTTTCTTGAATGGATCAACAGAATAACGTGATTCATCTAGGGCTAGTTCAATTCGAGTGACTGGATGAGGACTCTTAGTTTTTGGATCGACTGCTTGGCTATGGATATGATGAATTATTTTCTGTCGCATCCTCTCTACAATTGCTTTCCTTTGATTAGTAGTTAGTTGAATACTTCCCTTGTCAAGAATAATTTTTGTTATTTGTAAAATATCTTGAGTAGCAAAGGTATTTTCAATTGCTTCCTCTGTTGGTCTTTCACCTGATTTGGCATCATGAAATACCTCATCCATTGCTAAAAAATCATCTAGATTCACCGACTCAGGGTCGTTTTTAAAATCATCAACCATGTCGGGGTCGACCAAAAGTTCGTATCGCTTTCCGCCCTTCTCTAATCTTGCCAAAACCGAATTATCTAGACTTACCATAGGTATCCCTTGGTATGACAGAATAGAGGCAGGCAATGAGTCTAACGGTTAGATTACTCTTCTAAAGGCTTTAATCTATCTAATTGCTTGTTGACGTCAGAACGATCTAGTACTCTATAACCATCTGAATCGATTACTGTCACTTCTACAGCATCACGATTCAATTCGGTGTCATTAGCATGTCTTAATCCTTCAAGGCCTAACTTCATTGCAGCATTTAGGGTTAAATTCTCTTTCCAATTCTTTTCAAAGTACTCAATAACAGTATTTCTACCGCTACCAATAGCACCAGCATGATATGATTGGTAAGCTCCACTTGGATCGGTTTCGTAAAGATGAATTCCATTATCATCAACTCCGCCTATTAATAGAGCGGTACCAAATGGTCTTGAACCACCATATTGGGTGAAAGATTGTTTGAAGTCACACACTTTTTTGATCAGTACATCAACTGGTACATTTGCACCATATGTGATTCGGTTAACTTGAGCCTCAACTCTTGCACGAGCGACAAGTTGTCTAGCATCTGCTACTAAACCTGAAGTAGCAACTCCAATGTGATTATCTATCTTAAACATCTTTTCGATTGATTCTGGAATTATTAGTCTACTAATGATTCTTTTATCGCATACTAGAACTACACCATCTTTAAACTTTAATCCTGCAGTGGTAGTACCTCTTTTGACTGATTCTCTAGCATATTCAACTTGAAATAATCTCCCATCTGGGCTGAATGTTGTAATTCCATGGTCGTATCCTCTTCCACTTGGTTGCATAATCTCACTTATCCTTGCCTTCACTCGACACTTTATGAGCATGAGGGTTGATATTGCTCAATCAAATCACACTCTGTGAAATTTTATCAATCCCCCGACCCATATAACTCCTACGAGTATGACCCCCAAACTCTTGAGGTAAGTGCATATCCGCTTTTTATGCGGGTTGCTATACTGACGTCGGGAGGAAAAGATTCCTCCGCCTCATGGTGGTGGGCTAAATGCAAAGGATGGGATATTGATTGCTTAGTTACCGTTACCATTACTGGTGATGATTCATGGATGTTCCAAATACCAGGTACTCAGCTGGTTAAGTACCAAGCAGAATTAGCAGGTTTGACATGGATTGAAGTCGAGAGTAAAGGTATTCAAGAAGAGGAAATATTAGATTTGGAATTAGAATTATCAAAACTAAATATCGATGGATTAGTATGCGGAGCTTTACGTTCTGATTATCAGAAAACCAGAATTGAACAAATGTGTGAGAGACTAGGTATCAAAAGTTGGACACCATTATGGCATCAAGATAGTTTACAACATATGCGTGGACTTGTATCAAATGGATTCAAGGTTATGATCACAGGAGTTGCTTGTGAAGGACTTGATGAAAATTGGATAGGTCATATTTTAACACCAAAATCGCTAAAAGAATTAGAAATACTTTCTGAAAAGTTTAGATTTAACGTCGATGGTGAAGGTGGCGAGTATGAGACATTAGTAGTTGGAGGTCCACACATCGATGGTGAAATGGAAGTCACTTGGAAATCTAATTGGGATGGAACTAGAGGTGACTTGCAAATAACCTCTGTAAAAATGATCAAGATGCAATAGCATCTCTTGCCAGTTTGACACATTCATCGACAATTTCACCCGAGTCTCCGATATGATTACCAGGGTCGAACATTGCCTCTAATTCTTCGATACTAAAAGCCGCAGCTATTTCTGGAGTTCTAGAACAAACATCGATAAGTTCAATCTTTTTATCGACAGCCTCAAACGAAGCCGAGCGAAGGATTTCATGTGCTTCATCACGGGAAATTCCATGTTCAACAAGTTCAATCATTACCTTTTCAGCCATCACCAATCCCCTTTGAGATAGTATATTTTCCATACATCTTTCTGAATCAACCCACATATTGGTCAAAACATCACAAGTTTTGTGAATTACATCCTCACATAAAGCAGATCCGTGGGATAGAGTGAATCTTTCACTACTAGAGTTAGCCAAATCTCTTTCATGCCATAATAATGCATTCTCATATGTTGGGATAATCATCGAGCGAACAATTCTTGCTAAACCTGAAGCATTCTCAGATTTTATTGGATTCTTTTTATGCGCCATTGTTGATGAACCAACTTGTTTCTTAATATCAAATCCTTCACCGGCCTCTTGAATTTCAGAGCGTTGTAAATTTCTAACCTCTTGTAGTATCTTTTCACATGTTGTAGCAATATTGGCTAGCCAGGATACATATTCAATATATCTGTCACGCCCAACTACTTGTGTTGTAGCCAGAGGTACTCCAAGTCCTAAATGAGTTAGGATTAATCTTTGTAATTCCCTTGCATTAACTCCTTGTGCAGCACCAGTTCCAACCGCTCCAAGGAATTTACCAACAGCAATTCTTGGTGATGCTTCATCCAATCTAATCAACTGTCGTCGTAGTTCATCTAACCATACTGCTGCCTTCAAACCGAATGTAATGGGTACTGCTGCCTGACCATGAGTTCGTCCCAACATCACAGTATCTCTTTCTCTTTCTGCAACATCAGCACAAACACCAATTAGAAGACATAGTTGTTCTCTAAGCAAGACCATACTATCTCGTAATTGTAGTGCAACTGCTGTATCTACAATATCATTAGATGTGGCACCCAAGTGAATACACCACCCAGCATCTCCAGCAGCCTCAGCCATCGCTTTTGTCAGTGCCATTATGTCATGTTTAGTTTCTGCTTCAATTTCCGAGACTCTTTCCTTAGAAACAGAATCAGGATTTGCTATAGCTGCAATTGCTTCATAGTCTTGCTTAGAAACTCTTCCAAGCTGCAGATGAGCCCAAATCAAAGCCCTTTCAACTTCTAACTGTCTTTCATGTCTTCCAAGTTCCGACCATATATGTTTGAATTCTTGGGAACCGTATCGATAGTCTAGTGGACAAAAGGACATGATTGATGGTCGACGATAAGATTCTTGAACTTTGCGACAAGCATATTTTTATTTTCTTAGATTAATATTCCATTTTTCAAAATAAAATATGCACTCTCTGCATCTAATTTACACTTCAAATATGGCAATATTTGAATTATGATAAGGAGAAATAATAACCCCTACTTAATTAACCACATTCATGGGTGGGGATTCTGTCAATGTTGAAAGCCGTACATCATCGCAAGATAAAAGGTGGACTATCATGGCTGCTTTGCTAGGAACTAATACAGCAGTGATGCTTTTTCAAGGAATGCAGCAGGAAACTAATCCGACACAGATACGTGAGATTGGTTTGACAGTAATCGCAGCAACCCTGCCATTCCAGGGTATTTATTTCTTGATCTATACATTTCTTCTAGAGCACAATGATAAAATGAGTGATGAAATGCTAGTTAGGTTGCAAAAAGCCTCTGCTATCTGCCAATTAGTTTCTTACCTTTCTCTATTCGGTGTTGGACTGATGTGGTACAATATATCGACTTATGTGGGTGTATTCTTCGTAATATCAACATTACTAGCAATAGTTTTTATTAGAATCGCAATGAGTCCAATAAAGAAGATTCAGAACGAGATAACAGATACTAATTAGGAAAATAATTTCAATCCCAAACCAGTTATTGTAGCAACGATTAGAAGAAGAATCATCATCGTAATAGGTCCGTATTGATTTTTATCATTTATTGCAGTGCCAAAAAAGCCATCTCGAGAGATTGCCTCTGACAAACTACTTGCCTCCTCAAATGGTGGAGGACTTCTGCGTGGAATTCGTTCACCCTTTCGAATTATAGTGCTAGAAATTTCAACATTTTTTGCCTTATCTTCAGTTCCGGCCATGTGATTGCCTAGTGGGGAAAGGTCATGAGCATTTCCTAAATTTCCGTAAGTGTCATTCGCTTAGGATTCTTGGCCATGACATGGCGAGATGGAAAATCGATACTGATATGCCGCTAATTCATCTCGCAGTTGAGGGCAGTGTAGGAGGAACTTCACTTGGATTACATGTTGCTGCTGATACCATTGCCGATAGTGGTAGGGTACTGTGGGTCTCAGAAGAAATGCCAGATAATACTAGGTTCTCACAATTATTTAATCACCTCTCACTAACAGATGCATCACGATTTCATGCAATGTCGTTTTCAAGTTCGTTTGATAAGGCAATAGATGCAATAATTAGGGCATTGGATTCACTTCCATCTATCAAATTAATTGTACTTGATGACTGGTGTCCACGTTCAGGACAGATTCCCAGTTTAAATGTCAATCAAGTTTCTAGGATTTCAGAAAAATTACTTCCAGGAGTGTTATTGCTATTGATTAGTAAGTCTACAATTGATGCGAGTGGAGAACGTTCAGGTTCGGTTTTTGCAAGGGCTGAAAATAAGATGAGAGATAATGGCTTTTCAATTTGGACTTTGAGTCGTCCAAAAGATGGACCACTTCGTAATTTATCTCGAGATGGTGAGTTAAATGAATTAAAGTTGGATAAGAATGGATTTGAAAATCTTGATTAATCTTCAAAATCGTCTAGCAAGTCAGCCATTTCGTCTAATGCATCATCATCAGGGTCATCGAATTGTTCAGGATTTTTAGCACCACCAGGTCTATCATCACTTCCCGCTATTTTTGGTGAATTACTTTCCATAGTATCAACTCGATTTTGTTTACCTTGTTTTACAATAAACCAAAGCATTACTAAAAAGGAGATTGCAAGAATAATATATGCTATATCCTTGGTTGTCTGTTCATCAGCCATGTTCAGAACTAGTAGACATATCATATGATAATTTCCTTTCATCTGATGGTAAACCATCATTTCCTGTTGATTACCATTCGAGTGGTTTAGAAAGATGTCTTCGAGAATTCAATGGTGCTTGTACCCAATCAGTGAATGGAGGGATTCTATTTTGTTCAGACCAAACTACATCTGATTTAATTCTACATTTTGGGCAACGAACCGGTTGATTCCTCCCCATGGACTTCATTTTGACATTACATTCTTTACAAATGGGTCTTACTTTATCAGGAATTATATTGCTAACTCTTAATCTTTCAAGATGGATAATATTATCATCATAAAACAGTCCATTGAATTCGATTTCATCACCTGATTTCAACCATTGTGCAAGTAATTTAATTTCTCCGGATTCAGCAAATGCCATCAAAGTCTTATCTTGACAAGAAATTACTACCGCACCTCTAGATAAAACCTCGATATTATCAACAGTAAGTCTCATGTTTTCTCCTAGGTGATCATCACTTGCTTGATTTGTTGTAAATACTCTGAAACCTGAATCTTTTTCTGTATCATCAGAACTTAATAGGTAATTAGCTGCATTTTTAGCGATTTCATAATTTCTTGCCCTGATTCCAAAAAGAACAGGGCATGGCCCTCTAGGAGCAATTAAACTATTTCCAGTTCTCGAATCTCTAGACATAAATGTCTCTTCCATTTTATCGACTTCTTGTAATCTCAAATCATCGATTTTGCGAATATTACCTTTCCCCGTATTTACTTCTTCTCTCCATGCAATTGCCTCATAAGTAATATTCACCTTATCCCAGGAAACAGCAGCATAAGCCCCAATCCGTCCTTGACCTCCCCATGATTCATCAGAAGATGGTAACTCTTCAATATTGACTTCTCTACTCACAGCATCATAATAAAACTTTGAATTAGGCATTTGTGATGAGAACCATACCATTCCTGGTTCTGCTGGATATTGTATTCGATCATCATGGTCAGATGAAGTTATCTTTCCTGCAAGATTTTTGAGTTCTGCATGCCACCATGAATCTAAATGTGCCACTAATCGATCTTCATTATCACAAATCAGTTCTACTGCAACAGCAGCATTACCTCGAGTTCTATGTTTGGCAAATGGCCATAACCTAACTAGTCTTAATTCCCCAATTGATACATCTTTTGGTAGTGCTTTGATTAGTTCATCTAGAGATTTTGTTGTACAACCTCCACCTAAATGATCAGTATCATCTAAACCTAACCATCCCATAACATCACCTTATTGGATCGAATCGATCACCAGAATCATCTTTATCAAGAATTCTTTCAATTGCAAAACTTATTCCGACATCGTCAGGAACTTTGAATAATCTTGCACCAATAGCCCATCCAGCACCCATATCGCTATTTCTATCACCAATCATCGTGTCAAGTTGATGCTTAGGGGCTACTTTATCGTTCCACCAATTAACCTTAGGATGATCTATATCAAGTTCAATAATACTTTGATTATCATGTGCAATCAATACCCCTTTTGTTCTCAATATAGAATCGCCTAATCTTAGCATTCCAGGATTTGGTTTACGGCAACTACAATGATCTCTTTGTCTATGTGGACATGTAATAATAATGTCAAACTTTGCGTCATTATCAGACTCTAGGAATTTTTCACGTAAACTTTGATGAATAAGGAATAATTCGTTTTCATCCCATAAACCTCGCATTAAAGGTGATTGATTGGTGACTATACAAGTTCTAAAACCAGCTCGTCTAAGGTCACCAATTGCTTTTGGTGAACCGTTGAGAATTTCTAATTCACTTGGATTATTTATGTAAGTAGATTTTCCCACATTCAAAACACCATCTCTATCGATAAATACTATCGCACCATTGGCATTAATTCCTTGAGGGAAATCCGCCGGGGTGTAGTGTACTATGGGACCCCGCATGTAACACCCTAGACTAGATTATTGAAGTCATTTGTCATCGATAACACAAGTGTTCAAGTTAAGTTAAGCATTGCCTCGTGATATGGAACAACAATCCATAGTTGCAATAATAGGTGCAATAGGTCTTGTTCTTTTAGCAATATCATGGCATTTAAGAAAGTCAGAAAACATATTGATTGCACAAATAGGATGGATTTTAGTTGGAACATATTTCTTCATTGGATCATGGAAATATTATTCCCATCAAGACTATGTTTTGACATTGATGTGTATGGCAGCATTACCACTAGGAATCGGTATGAGTCTTTGGGAAGGTAGAGTATTAGATAGTAAAACCAAGAAGGCCTTGATTTGGTCAAGAGGTGCTATGGCTTATGCCGGCGGTCCATATCTTCTAATCGCTCATGTACCTTGGCTGAGTGTATTGGCGATCTGGTTTGTTGCATCTCAAGTTGCCTTATTTTATCGTTTATCTGGAACTGGTGATATACACTTAGGAGAAACTTGGGTTAATACAGAATCTGGAAGGGTTAATTGGGATTCATGGGATGGTAGCAGATGGTTTAGCACAGAAACATTTGGAGAGTTTCCATACCAAACAGAACTTATCACTTCTGATGGCTCACTTATCGGCATAAACTTTGTTTTGGCCTGTACTGCACTTCAATCAATGGTTATTTTTATCGGTGCTATTTCTGTACTTGACTTGGATTGGCGACGTAGAGTTCGTGCACTTCTATTTACTGTCCCGGTTATTCATGTCCTGAATATTTTTAGAAATGTCGGTTTGATTTGGATGCACCAAACATATACTTCATGGAGTTATTTTGGAATGTCAGTATTTGAGTTTGGTCATAATTATGCTTCACGATTTGTATCATTATTTGCGATGTTTTTTATGGCGCTGATAATGTTTGAAATACTTCCCGAATTACACAGGCACATAGTTAGGCTGCTGAAACCATTTGGGTTGCTACAGCCAAAATCTCGTAAGACTTAATCAAACTTAATCCAGTCTTGACTAGGATTCCCTCTAGTCCATTTAACTCCACTATTTATTGGGTATTCAATGGATTCCTTACCATCACTACCAATCATCCCCATCAATTGACTGGAAGGTGCTTGAATTGGTATGTTTGATTCGAGTAAATCTTCAAAGGAAGAATCAGTAATCATTGAGGAAACTGGTGATTGGATCATTTCAGATTCTTGATAAATATTTCCTGCTTCAAAGTTAGAAGTTGATTTTATCTCATTAACTTCATTTGGATACATCCCATTATTGGATGAGATTTCAGAGTCTTGAATTTTAGGTGTTGGCAGATCTTGCATACCCAACATTGTTTCAGCGATGTCAAACTTCTTTTCTTCAGTCCAAGAGTTAGAATTTATATCTGAACGAGAACCTCTAGCAAATACTACAAGTAGTGCTAGAAGTCCAATAAATACAATTGCCCCGATGGAGTAAACCAAATCATTAGCAACGCTAGGTGCGATATCGGAATTATCTCCTACTCCATCCCCATCAGTATCTTTGAACTCATTAGGATCATTAGGAAATTCGTCATCCACATCTGGAACTCCATCCCCATCTCCATCAAATGCATCAAAAGTAGTGTCACAAATATTAGACATTATTTCAATCTCAGTTGTTGATATCATTTGGTCAGAATTTGTATCCATACCCAAAAGATTGTACTTGTTTTCATAGATTTGAGAACTCATCAGTTCAATAGATACAGAATTGCCATTATTGGATAACTGATCAAATATAAGCATAATTTCATTATCACAACTACAAGATTCCTGTAATACTTCAGCGAATTCTATATTTCCATCATCATTAAGATCGGTCTCATTAAAATTCTCCGATGCGTATATTGATTTCGAAAACTCATCGTATTCAATCAATCCATTCTTATTTGTGTCTGTGTCTTGCATTATATCATTTGCAACATCTCTACAAGATTTATCAGCAACAGGTTCAATATTAGGGACTTCATCAATAGGTTCAATAAAATCTGAGTAAACCCATTTTGCTATTATTGTTATATCGCTAATTTCACTAACAGCTGTTAGAGAGATATCAAACCGGCCATTGGCGGGTAGGCTAATGTAGACACTTTGTACGGTTCCATCACCATTTGAATTAAGGTCAATATCTTCGCTTTCGGTATCCATTGGGCGACCTTGGCGACCCATCTCATTATCTTCTGAATTAAAGAAACCATCGAAAGCAAAAGTTATTTTCTTACCTTTTACATTAACCAATAAATCTCCTGAACCGCCAAATGTTGAAATTTGCAAATATTCACCGGGTTTTTCTAGATTGGTAAAGAAGAATAACTCTTCACCCTTTGGTGCTTCGATTCCTAAGACTTCTTCACCATTGAATAACTCTATAGGAGTTCCATCATATGACCATGTATATTTATCTTCAAATGATGCTGTTATGAATAATTCTCCAAATACCTCATCAGTATCTAGTAAGATGTACCACATCCCAGGTGTTGGACTGTTGAAAGCAATCTTATCACCGGCTCCAGGGCTCGATGAAAGATAAGTAAAGTCAGCAGATGTTGGTGCTTGTTCGATCTTCATGAATAGTGATGCTTCTCCAAAACCTTTTGAGAGGTCTACTTCTAATCTTTCAGTCCCTATTGGAACATTTATCTTGAAGTATTGCTTTAGATTTTTATATCCACTTAGAGGTCCATATGAAATTCCAGGTGAAAGTTCAATGGCATCTTCAGGCTCAATATTTTCTGGCTGGTAAGTTAATTTAGCACTAATTGTGAAATCACTCGCTCTTTGATATGTATATGCAGTGATATAATAAATTCCAGGCTCAATATCGTAAAGTATTACGTTTTGATTATTACCTGGTCCACCATCGAATGATGTCTTAACATTAACTTCTTGTCCGGAATCCATTTCATCAATCAGGAAATTCTCAAAGCCAAAATCAAATGGATCAGGTACAGTACCCCATGACATTGCTAGGTCAACATTACCTGTTCCATCATAGGTTTCAACACTCAGTGACGATAGGTTTTCTGTTACTTCTACATAGTAGTATAGCAATTTATCTTCGAGTGGAACTTGTCTTCCGCCACTTATCGACTGATCTGTGATTGGTATGCCATTGATTAATTGAATCATGTCTTCCAATGGTGGTGGTGGGTCAGCAACATTCCAATTTAGATTTATTGTCAAGGATTCAATTTCATTATTTGGTACTATGACAAACCACCAAGTTCCTTCTGCTGGCCAGTCCCATCCTTCGGACATATATCCCCATTGATTCTCTAAAAGTAGATCATATTCCCACGAGTTTGGAATATATTCATGGCCGACATAAACATCAAAAGATATATCTTCGTCAAAGAATGATTCATCGAATTTCTCAAATGCTGTAAAGTATGCAGACTTTGTCATTTCATCTATCTCGGCAAAGAATAGTATCTGGTCACCTGGCATACCTGAAATACCTGAGATATCTTCACCATTGAATATTTGAATAGCTTGGGTAACTATACTGCCATCAGGCATTACCCATGATGCACCATTGATTGTAGCAAGTCGCCCAGTGTAATCTGAAGTATTCATTCCTTCTCCTTCAGGGAACATCCACGCTGTTTCATTTCCAGCATTATTAATAATCACATCATCAAGTAATCCCATAAAGTAATTACAATCACAACCAGCGCCCATTTTACCAATGATTAACTCATCACATTCTGATCCGGATTGAAAGCAATCATTAGATCCAAAGTCACCACTGGGTATCTTTGCTTGTTCAGGTTCCATAGAACCTGCTTCAATACCGTCTATGTAGAAAGTACCATAACTATTTTCTTCGATTACTACTTTGACATTTGTCCAATTATTTTCGGTGATAGTTATGTTAGATGTAGGATTATTAGACATGGAATATTCATTGGAATATGCAACATATCCATTGTTGATATAGAGTCCCCATCCGTAATCTCCCATCATTGCAATGAAATTAATTCCAGATGTGTCTGGCATGTTTACCATCGCTTCAATTTCGATATGTCCATCCCAATCAGGCATTTCCTCATCACTGATAAGATAATCATCAACGCCGTCAAACCTCAATGCATAATCTGCACCAGGACCGATTTCAACAACAGCATAAACAGGGAAATATTGTGGGTCGTTTTCTAAATCATTCCAACTACCTGGCATGATATTACCGATGTTAGTTCCAGCGATATGAACATAGTCTTCATCTCCCCCTGAAGAAGGTTGATTTTGTCCCCAGTTACGATAATGGAATGGAGTTCCATCGTGCCACTTATAGTAACCTTCTTGAGAATTATCAGAAAGACCAGTCCAAAGATGTCTAGACTGGTTATCATAATTACCAAATGTTTCATAAATCCAAGAATTTTCTGCTTCATCATTAATTGTAACTAGGAAACCATCCAATCCTCTAGCAGCAGATGCAGCATCATCCCATGATGATGCACTCAAAAGATGATATGTGTTATTATTTGCTGGATTTATTTCAGTATGTATTATTGTAATACCATCAGTATTTTGCGCACCAACATTTGCTAATGGTGTCATAAGAGAGATGATAAACAAAGAGAAAATAAATACTGCTTTACTAGATTTGGTAGTGTTCATCAAGTATGTGTAAGCACCTTTCCGCTTTGAACGTATTGGGTAGATGATTTTACATTAATTCACTTGGTAATTTTCTTACCACCAATTCTTAAGTCTGTTTCCAAAGGCATTTGATGTTCCCATGCAAATTCTTTTACAATTCTCCAACCTTTCTCTGAACCTTCATAATCTTTGACTTCAATAATTTTATTTCTAGTATTGGCCTTGAATGCAGCAACAGGTTCAGCATTTTTGAATACTAAATAAGCGGAACCAAATCCAAACTTTTCTTTTAGTATATCTGCAAAGTATGGAGAAATAGGATCACTTGGTGGTAGTACGAAATCTCTAATAGGAATTATATTCTTTGCTTCTTCAAGAAGTTCTTTTCGACCCCAGCAAACTTCATGTAAATCTTCTATTAAGAATCCCTTAATCAAAGTTCCATCCTCTTCAAAACTATTCAATACCGCTTTCAATTCCTCAGGCTTAAACGTAGTTCCTGACAAACGAATCAACTGTTTTAGTGTGATAACAGGGAAACTTTCTACCATATTCCTAAGATATTCCTTACGTAGTTCAACAGGATCAATTTCAGTTTTCTGGGAGACTGTTCTAAATCCGCCTCTGTAATCCTGAACAATGTGGCCTGTTCGCACTAAGGGTTGTATTAATTTTCTAAATTCAGATTGTGATAATGCATGCCTTTCCTTGAATATATTTGGATCGGAGTTGGTGCTGAAAAATTCAACAATATCCCAAAGGTCTTGGTCTGCTTCCTCACCTCGAATTATCAATAGATCTTGGAAGTGCTCATAAGTTGCCCATACCTGATGGCCTCTGAGGTTTATACCTTGATGAAGCCGATTTGCACTAGCCATACTCTTTAGATTTGCTCGATATACATCACATCTCCCTCTTAGCGCAAAATCATCACGTACTTCCGGAGTTTTCTTCATAGCCAAGATTTCATTCTCTAATCTTGTACTTTGATGTAGGTGATGTCGATGAAATAGTGCTCTTTCTGCGATTTCTCTAGGTTGTGGGTCGACAATTCCCCCTCTAATCATTCTCTCACCAGTTAATTTGAAGCCGATACCTTCGAGACATTTACGGGTGACTTCATCTAGGCTGGAAACAGGTTCACTGTTGAAATTGCTCAGTATTGCAACATCGACAAGTTGATCTGAGTGATTGTCTAAGAGTACAGAAAAAGCCTCACAGAATTCTTCCATATATGCTGTAGGTATGTGTAAATCTTTAATTTCAAGATAATCATTCACCTTGAACATCAGAATCTTTCCAATTGGATCAACTCCTTTGAATACTGGCAGATACCATCCTCGATCCAATACACTCCTTACTTCCCATATGAATCGAGAAACATATGGATCTGATTGAGTCATTATTCTCAATTTACGATCTTCTCTTCGGGGCCTTTGTAGTTTTTCAACTTCATCTGGCATACAATAGAAAGATTCTGGATCAGGGACTAATGATATTACTTTTGAAATCTTACCCGACTTTTCCAAATTCATTAAAGCAATAGTTAGATCTTCATATGAACGTGTGACATAAAACCGTAGTGTATTGGCCTTAATCGGACCCAATCTGTTAATCACATCGACTAGAGATGATTCGAAATCAAGTGGCTGATACACTCCATGGACTCGATGGAATAATGAAAGTCTTCTTCTTCGACCGACAACATCCTCAAATTGCTTCACTACAAGCATCTGCCTTTCTAGATTATCTAGAGCTCTTTTTAGATCACGTTGCAATGACTTATGATCATCGCCTTTGGGGAAATCTTGCATAATCTCTTGACGTGTAACATTGATACCAGGTGGTATTTTAGCAAGAATCTCTTCTTCCATAGGACCAATCCATGGTTCAGGTTTTAATCCTAGTAGCATAGGAATATTTTTTCTAGTTGTATAACCAATTCTATTATGCAATAATCTTCCCATTATTACATCTGAATCGAGTTGAAGGTCTTTCCAGTCTTTGAATCTAAACTGTTCTACACGATATAGTAATTCTTGCTGCTTTTGGAATATTACGTGTGAGTCAAAGGCAGAAAAACCATCATCATACTGGGCAAAAGATTTCCTAAATACCATATTTTGTACCCATCGGTATTCAACAACCTCTTCTTCCCCTCCTGTAAGCCGATGTTCATCGACTTTCAGAATATATTCTGCTTCATCAGTCTGTTTATAGAAACCTACTGAAACTACATTTCTTGATTCAAGTTCATGAATTATTCGCTCTACTAATTCCTTGGAGAAAGGTAATCTTTGCTCCATCTCTTCAGAAGTCTTTGGACCTTCACTACCCAACATCTCAATTATCTTGACTCGCATTGCCTCATGAGGATCTCCAATTGGCATATTACGCCATTTTGTTGGTGTTCTTCCATCATGCTCACTCGATATATCATATGATAATCCCTGAGTATTCAATTCCCGTAAATCTTTGACATCTTTGCCACCACTTACTACTGCTAGACATCCGAGAGTTCCATGAATTTCCGCCATGTATGGCGTGAACCATTTCCCGTCAAGTTCATTTGAACCACAATTATTTATTTTGACAATCTTTCCTTCTTGGCATAATTCCTCTACCCAATTACGTAGAACTTCAATATCGATGTTCTGTAACTTTTCTTTATACAATGGATTATTGAATGACTTTTCTAATCCTCCACCCTGTGACATTAGTTTTAGTAATCCCTTTGAGTCTTTAGGTATTGGTGCTTTATTTAGATAGTAATTATTTAGCTCTTCACTAGATAATTCGGTTGCTAGACTCCTAGTTCCGAGTAATCTCTGTAAGACAGTTGGGTCAATATCCTTGACCAAAAAGGCACGCGTCTTCATGGACATCAAATCTTCGAAAGCAGACATGAATAACGACATTCCAAGACGTGAAGGAATTGTCATTTTCTGATGGACAATACGGGCATCTCCATTCATACAAGAATTGAGGAATTGATTCAAACTTGTAATGTCAATATCTGAAAACATAATTTCATTTTTAGCCTCACGCATTAACAGACTATCATCGATAGTTCGATGTTTGTTTAGTAAAGCATCTGCCTTTTGCTGAAATTGTTGTGGACTTATCTCTTCTGAACCAACACGTTTTGGAATAATCAATGATCGACCTGAAACTTCCTTAAACCTCTTAGCAAAAATCTGTGTACCTATAATGTGTCTTTCAATAATCTCAATGTGATTATTAGATCGAAATGAATCATACATTTCACGAGGTTCGATTTCTTTTGAGGTGCGCAGAAGCAAACCATTTTCATCAAAAGAAATTTCGATAACACTGATATTCTTGCTCTCTGCAAGTCCAGCCAAGAAATAACCTAAAGCAGTATTGAAACCTCTACCTCTGCATGTTGTTATCATATATGTTGGATGACCGCTACTGATTATTTGTTCTACTAATATACGAGTAGGGTCTGGAACTTGGAACGACTCTAGTGAATGTTGTTCCAAGTGTCTGGCAATCGCATTTGAAACATCATTGGATAGGCCGTAGGCATCTCTTAGAATAATTCTAGGATCAACTTCCTTACGTAGTGATATAATACAATGGCCAATCAAATCCAATAGTGCCTTGGAAAGTTCACGAGATCGTGATCTCGCTTCACCTGACCAGGATGGTACAGTAGGACGATAGCCAGTTACAGCAGTAACATTAACCCTTGTCCCCTGAATATTGGTAACCCGGTATGTAGATCCTCCGAGTAGTATCACATCTCCACTTCTTAAATTTGATACGAATGAACCAGATAGTTGCCCTAGAATTGAACCTTCAGCATTGAATACAAGGTATGAATTATCTGGCGCTATAGTTCCAATATTTGTGTAGTATATCATACGAGAATAACCACGTTTACCGTAAATATTCTCTTCCCAATCAATCCAAACACGTCGTTCCTCTTCTAGCATATCTAATACTTCAATGAAATCATTATACGGGAAATTTCTATAAGACCATGCACTTACTATTATTTCATATGCCTCATCTATATCCAACTCATTAATAATAACAAGGCCAATCATAAATTGAGCAACAACATCTAAACAGTTTTCAGGGAAATCTAGACGATCCATGTCACCCTTCTGAATCGCTGATTGTAGGGCTGCCAATTCAATCAAATCATCGACACTAGTAGGCAAAAACCTAGCGCGTGGTATTCCACCTACATGGTGCCCTGCGCGACCTATTCTTTGTAATGCAGTTGCTATATCGCCGGGGCTTCCAACCTGAATGACCAAGTCTACGGAACCGATATCAATACCCATTTCTAATGATGATGAAGTGACAACAGAACGAAGATGACCATGTTTTAATTTTTGTTCTACACTCAATCTTATTTTCTTATCCATAGATCCGTGGTGACCAGCAACTAAGTCTCCAAGATAAGGACGTAAACGTTGAACAATAGTTTCAGTCATTTTTCTTGTATTAGCAAAAACAAGCGTAGTATTGTGAGCGGCAATTAAATCAGCAATTGCTTCAATATTAGAATCTAGAATCTTCATCACAGGAAGGTCACTAAATCTCTTGTGAGTTATTAGAATATCAAGATCTAATTCACGAGATCCTGATACCTTTGCAATGCTTACACTACTATTATTATTACGACTTTCTTGGTCATCACTAGCCACTAAGTACTCTGCAACTTTGTCCAATGGTTCCATAGTAGCTGAGATTCCAATTCGTTGAACTGGTACTTTCAATAATGTATCAAGATATGATAATGTTAGTGCAAGATGAACTCCACGCTTAGTTGGAACAAGGGAGTGTAATTCATCAACAATCATATATTCTAATTCACTAACAATTGGTTGAAATCTTGGAGATGTAATGGCAATAGCAAGGCTTTCTGGAGTTGTGATGAGTATGTGTGGGGGATTACGTAACATTTTTTGTCGATCTGATTGACTCGTATCTCCAGTTCGAAGTCCAACCTTTATTTCTTGGGTTCGATCTGGTAAGTAGGATTCGGAAATTTCGGTCAAAGGACCAATAAGATTCTTTTGAATATCATTTGCCAAAGCCTTAATCGGAGATATGTATACGCAATGCACTTTCTTTTCCAATTTATTTTCCATTGCTAATCTTACCAACTTGTCGATAATAGTCAGGAAAGCAGTCAAAGTTTTTCCAGAACCTGTTGGTGAACATAGAAGTAAATTTTTTCTGTCTAGAATTGCTGGAATCGCTAGTTTTTGTGGTTCGGTGAAATCTGGAAATGAGTCCCTAAACCAGTTCCTTACCGGTGGACAAAGGCACTCGAATAAATCCTCCGTGGAATGAGGAGAATCCAAGTACTCTATTTTTACCATTTTTTAGTCACAATCCCGATGATGTTCATCCTGAGTGACAGGTACTTGAAAATTCCGCTTGATTGGCCATAAATTATGGTAAAAGAAACAATCTTCTAATCAGTGGAGTTTAGTTATGATTATAATCAAAATTCAGAAGACCCATAACATGCGTCGACAGGTGACTGCTCTCCAAATAATTCCTTTAGTTAAGCGATTAAACATGATGTCAAGAATCCAATCAGGCAGTTTGAAAAGTAGACTTCCAAATTTGAAAGACCTTTTTGAGTTTTTCATTACCTTACCCATTTGAGATTTCCATATTTTTTCATATTCAACCAATTCTATATTCTCATTGATGTGCTTTCCAATAACCTGTCCAGCAATTCTGCCACCAACCATTGCAATAGTAATACCTGCCCCATTAGATGGCAAAACCATTCCTGCTGAATCTCCAACAAGCACATAATGATCCTTTACAAATGTCTTGATTGTACCTGACATTGGAAGTGAACCAGCACCGGTGAAAGTTGCCTCTCCTTCATATTTGTCAATAAATTCCGAAGCGAATTTATTTAGAGATTTTCCTTTAGCAAAATTCTTCTGAATACCTAAACCAATATTGGCTCCCGAGGATTTTGGAAACATCCAAGCATATCCACCTGGCGCCATAGAACCAAAATGTAATTCGACAGCATCTCCGTAATCACCCTCTTTAAGTGAAAATTTAACAGGTATATTTAGAGACTTCTCGTTCCAAAAAGCACGCCTTACAGGATCATTATGTCCACCAGCACCAACTATTACCTTACCTGTAATTTCCTTTCCACTTCGAGTGAATACAGAATTGCCCTCAATTTTAGTTACAAATGTATCAACCATGTATTCTGCACCAGATGACTTTGCCATATCTACTAAGGCTTCATCATGTAATACTCGATTCAAAATTAAACCTTCAAAATCATATTCCAATGATTTACCTGATGGGGTGATTATTTTCATTTTTTGAGATGTTCTAGATATTGCCTCTTGTGGAGTTCGAAATAGGTCGTCCATATCAGGTACATCGGGGCATAATCGTCTCATCTCATCATTTGTAGGGACTAGTTCACCACATTGTAATGGTGTACCAATTGATTTTCGTGCATCCAATACGACGACTCGAATACCTTGCTCTGCAGCATAACGTGCTACAGTACTGCCTGCTGGGCCTCCACCAATGATTACCACATCGTAATCATATTGGCTTGCCACGGCAACTCCCATGATTTTGCGTAATCTGTGTTGTTCTTAACCATGCGTATTGATACATAATACTGTTATTTAACGGTCAATTTCAAAACCAAAGAACTCTAGGACAAATTAGGCCGTGACCATGTCAGATACTGAAAACAGTCGTTTGGAACGATTATCCGGTATGCTAAAAAGAAGAGGAATTATTCTTCCTGCTTTCGAAATACACGGCGGAGCAAAAGGATTGTATGATTTTGGACCAGTTGGTGGAAGGCTACGTAATAGAGTCAACCAATTTTGGATTGAACACTGGACATCATTAGGCAATATCACGGAGATTTCATGTCCAACAATAACTCCATATGAAGTTCTTGAAGCTAGTGGCCATGTAGGTGAGTTTTCAGATTTCATGACAGATTGTAATTCTTGTAATGAAGCGAGTCGAGCTGATACTTTACTGGAAGATTCACATCCTAATCCAGATAATTTATCAAAATCGGATTTACAAGATTTATTGACTTCTATAAATCCTAAATGCCCTTCTTGTGGTAATAGCGATTGGACAGAAATCAGTGCTCAAAATTTAATGTTTAGCACAACTATTGGTGGTGGTAAATCAGGACGTCAAGGGTTCATGAGGCCAGAAACAGCGCAAGGAATGTTTACTTCATACCCAGCCTTGTACAGGCACTACAGAGGTAGATTGCCATTTGGAGCGATACAGGTTGGTAAGGGTTACAGAAATGAGATTTCTCCACGACAGGGTATGATTAGACTTCGTGAATTTAATATGGCGGAACTAGAATACTTTATCGATTCAGAAAGTAAAACCATCCATGATTTTTCTAAATGGTCTTCAATTAATATGAATTTGATCAGTGATGATGGAAATGAGATATCTACAACAATTGGAGATGCTATAAATTCCGAAATAATTAGACATCCGACTGTAGGATTCTTCATGGCACAAACCTATGACTTTTTGATAAATGTTGGAATTAATCCTGAAAAACTACGTTTCAGGCAACATGAATCGGATGAAATGGCTCATTATGCAATGGATTGTTGGGATGCAGAAATATTCGGCTCATATGGCTGGGTTGAATGTGTTGGAATTGCCCATAGAGGTTGTTATGATTTAGAGGCTCATGAGAAAGCAACAGGCAAGACACTTCGGGCTCGACGTGAGTTTAATGAACCCAAAACAGTCGAGATTGATGAATGGACAATTGATGGTTCAGTTGCTGGTCCAGCATTCCGTGCTCTTGCTGGAGAAGTTAAGAAAGCCGTTGAATTATTGCCTTCGAATACTAGTTTTCCAATGGATGTTAAATTGGAATCAGGTCAATCAGTATTAGTCGAACCGCATCATGTCAAGAGAAATCAGAGAACAGAAGTTATTTCTGGTGAATGGTTTATTCCTCATGTCGTTGAACCTGCATTTGGAATTGATAGGATTATTTGGCATATCTTAGACCACGCATATGATGAATCATCTAAGGGTGATGAGATCTATACTGTCTTGAAATTAATCAAGACTATTGCACCTGTTGATTTTAGTGTATTTCCATTATTTGAAAAGGATGGAATGGATATTATCGCAGGACAAATCCATTCCCGCTTATGTTCAAAAGCAGGAGTTGTTTCCATTTATGATTCTAGTGGCTCCATCGGTAGAAGATATGCTAGAGCCGATGAGATAGGTGTGCCAATCTGTATTACAGTTGATCATCAAACAGTTGAAGATAATACAGTTACCATTAGAGATAGAGACACTGGTGAACAACAAAGAGTTCCTATGGAATCATTATTTTAGATAGATTTAATCTCTTAAATCGATGAATTTTCAAGTCAATGTTGAATAACCTTAGCCATTTAGTAATCTTATGGCTGAAATCAGTGATTGGACAGAGCGTTATCGTCCAATTTCAGAAAGCCATCTAGAAGGTAATGAAGCGCAGAGGCGTAAAATTCGAGATTGGTTAAGTGAATGGCATGATGGAACTCCTAAAAAGAAATCTTTGCTGCTCGTAGGTCCACCCGGAGTAGGTAAAACAACTGTTGCTAGAGCCATTGCACAAGATATGAACTGGAGTGTTATAGAACTAAATGCATCAGATGCTAGAAATGCTGCTGCAATACGTAAAGCAGCAACACAGGGTGCAACTCACCGTTCATTATTCCATGACCCTAATTTGAAAAATCAACGAACTCTAATTTTACTGGATGAAGTAGATCACCTTTCAGGTGGATTAAGAGAAGTTAGTCAAGATAAATTGAATAAGGCTATCATGGGTGATGAAGTAGGCGGTTCTTCAGTTACATTTTCAGGTGATTCAGGTGGTAAAGCTGAACTTTTAAGATTGCTTAATGAAACTAAACAACCAGTTATTTTAGCCTGTAATGAATTAATGGGTTTGTGGGGTAAAGGTTCATCGTGGCGTTCGACAAGAGATAGATTTCAACGTCATTTAATCACACTCAACTTTGAAAGAGCAAGTGATGAGGCTCTTAGAAGAATAGCAAGACGTGTATTAAAGTCTGAAAAGATTGAATTTGATGCACAAGCTGTTGAAAAGTTAGTCGAACGAAATCCAGGTGACTTAAGGGCCCTTGTTAGAGATTTACAAGTCCTATCCTCTACAATTGATGGTAAATTGTCAATTGATTCTGTAGTATCTTTTCTTGATTCAGGTGAACGAGATATATCTGTTGAAGTTTTTCCAGGATTGGATAAACTATATCGTTGCAACACTGCAATGGAAGCGGTCAAGGCAGGAATTTCCATCGATAAATCACCTAGTGAATTATTAGATTGGATTCATTGGAATAATCCATCACTCATAATTGATAAGAAGGTCTTAAGAAGAGGAAATCAAGCCTTGAGTTTATCATCCAAGATGCTTTCTGCACAATATGAAAATACTGCACATCGATCTTGGTATTGGAGTGGCCAATTATCGGGTTTGGCAGCATCCGTGATAAATAAAAAGCATTTTTCTGATAAGATCTATCCTTCATATCCAAACTTCTTGAGAAGAAACTCATCTAATACTCGACCATCGATAATTGAACAGTTAGCCAGGGCTCCAGGGATAAGTAAGTCGACAGTTAGAGATGAAATGTTACCAATTTTAACATCTTTATTGTCTTCTAGTACTACTGTTGGTGATCCGGAAGATTTCTCAATTTCTTTGAATTATGGTCTTACTGGAGAAGAACATGCGACACTTGCAGGATTAACATTGAGCCGCAGATCGACAAAAGATTTGATCATTCAATATAATAAAATTCAGATGGAGAAAAGTTTGATCGAGGTAGAAGAACCATTGATTCAAATGGAAGAAGAAGAGATTCCAGTTATCGATGAAGATAATGATGAAGGTAGTAACCAACCTGGTCAGATGAAACTTTTCTAGGATTTCTTTTGCTCTTTATTTGAAGGTAATAACTTCTTGAAAAGGGCTACTGCTGTTCGGTCTGCTTGCTCTTTTTCTTCTTTAGCCCAAGTACTTGGGTGTAGCAGAATTACTGCTGTAAGTAGTTCTAGTCTTCCAAACCACATTAAAACCGAAGTTATTAGCAGGGTGATTGAATTCATACCCGCCCAGGTTTCACTTGGACCATAATCTCCTAATGCAGGTCCAGTATTTCCTAAGCATGATGCAACAACTGAAATTATACTTTCAATAGAATCATTTTCCATAAAAATAGCAAGAATAAGACATGAGATCGCAAATAACCCAATCCAAACAAATAACATCCCAACAATAAGACCTAATTGTTGCCTTTCAACAACTTCACCATTCATTCTTATTCTCTGAATTCTTCTAGGGTGAGCAATTTTGACCAATTCTCTCATTGCTACTTTGAAAGCTAAATTTATTCTTAGAAGTTTTAATCCTCCACTCGTAGACCCTGCAGATGCTCCGATAATCATCAAAATCAAGAATAATATCTTTGTAAACATAGGCCAAACAATATAGTCAGTAGATGCGTAACCGGTGGATGTACCAATTGATATTACATTGAATATACTATATCTAAAACTGTTTCCTAATGCCATATCTGTAGAAATTAGTGCGATAACCATAGCCCCAATTCCCATTCCTAGGTATGCAAGATAATTTCTAAATTCTTCATCACCAGATACCTGCTTGAATTCTTTCATACAAATTAACCAAATTAAGGTGAAATTCACACCTGCTAAAAACATGAATATTATAATAATACTTTCAACTGCAATAGAATCAAAATATCCAATACTTGCATCATGTGTTGAAAAACCACCTGACGCAACAGTTGTTAGTGCGTGATTGAGGGAGTCAAACATTGTCATACCACCGATTAATTTCAATAATATAAATTCAATAATTGTCAAAGCAATGTACAGACTCCAAAGAGTAATCGCTGTTTGTTGTAGTTTAGGTTTTATTTTAGACAGTGATGGACCGGTAAGTTCAGCTCTTGCAAGTGCCATTCCACCACCAATTATACGTGATAGAATCATCATTCCAAGCATAATTATTCCCATTCCACCTAACCATTGGGTTAAAGACCTCCATATCAGCAATCCTTTAGGCTGGGCATTGATACAATCTATTGTACTTCCAGGGATACAATTAGGACTCATTGCTGGCGAAATTACAGTCGCACCAGTTGTTGTGAATCCCGACATCGATTCAAACCAAGAATTAACTACTCCTCTTGCGATATCTATGAATTGAACGTTATCTGTGAATGGGCCAATAAATACTCCCCCAAACCAATACGGTAGTGCACCAATAAATACTGCTAATGGCCAAACGAGTGCCACAGCAGCAAATGCTTCTTTGTCTCTAAGTCGTTCACTTGTATTAGTCCTAGTAAAACTGAGAAGTATAACTCCTAGAATTGGAGAGATCAGGCATGGAATTGCGAATGAATATAATGCAACCTCTAGACTATCTAGCCAGATTGTTGCTAAACCGCAAAGAAATAACGGGACTGTAAGGGCAATAAGCGTCCAGCCTAGAATAAGATAGAGAACATCTTTACGCATGATCACACCTTGAATTTACGCTCTAAATCTGCCACACGGTCTGGGCTGCAGAAAATTATCAATCTATCGTTTGACAATATCGTCTTTTCAGGTGATGGCCTCAGTGTTTCCCAATAGCCATCTATAGTTTCACGTTGAATAAATGCAATTCTCATCCACTCAGGAAATTTAGAATCTACAATTCTCTTATTTGCAAATTTGTGTGTATCATCAATTCTCATACTTATTCCAACTATGTTTGGTACATTTGAAAGAACAGCATATCCACCAGCAGCCTTGGTGTGGATATGAGCAAGAATATTATCTACAGCAACACGCTTTCTGTCGACTGCAAATGTTATCCCCATTCTTTGAGTAACCTTTACCAAATCAGCATCATATAGTAAAAGTCCAGTTCTTTGAACTCCCATATCACTTGCTAATAATGCCGCAGCAATACTTTCATGATCTGATTCTAATGCAGCGATTGCTATGTGATGATCTGGTATTCCAACCTCTGTAAGAATATCTCTATCCAAGTGATCACCATGAATAACCTCTAGGCTTGGATGTGAACCAATAGATGAGCCAGCAAGGTTGTTAGCCATTTGTAAATCCCGTTCAATAACGGTAACTTCTGCACCATTTAACAGCCAATTCTCTGCAATCAGTTGTCCAATTTTATTAGCTCCAATTATAGCCACTTTTGGATTGATTGGGAAATCTGTAGCCTCATGGCCAAAAATATTCAAAATTCTGTTAAAACTATTAAGTCCAGTAGTGGCTACCGCTATTACATCATTTGGCATAAGCATAAAATCGCCATCAGGAACTATACTTTTTTCTCCTTCTCGCTTTACACCAACAATCATAGGAATACCTCCATCAATTGTTTTACTAGCCTCCTTTAGGGTTTTGAAAACTAAATCCTCTGCATTCTTAGTAACATCAAATTCAATTATGAATGCATCATGGCCAAATGGAATTACTTCTTCTATTGATGAAGACCGAAGTCCAGTATGTAATCTTCTAATCGCACCTTCAAGTGGATTAACTGCATGGTTGACCTTAGCCCATTTTGTCAGATGACCCTTTTTTTGTTCATCGATAAAATTCATATCTCGAACTCTACAAATAGAAAGTAATGGTTTGGCTTTTGGTCCACCGAAGTGATAGTGGGCATGCTCTGCCAATGCACAAGCGATCAAATTCCTCTCATCTGAATTAGTAGCAGCAACAAATACTTCTGCCTCTCCTATACCTGCTTCATTCAACTTTTCTCGTTTTGTCAAATCCCCATGAATCACAAGTACATCCATGCTTTGAGCATTCTTGACAGCTCTTGAATCATTATCAACTAATACTACATCCATTTCTTCAGCACGCAGTGCACGGGCAAGTTCAGTACCTACTCTTCCAGCTCCACCAATAATAATCCGCATTTTATCACCGCAAATTTTCTGCCAGTTTTTTGACTTGGAAAGTCCCGCCCTCTATCTGAACGTCTGAAATAGTTGAAAAACTCCTTTCCCTATCAACATCACAACATCTTCTTCCTGGTTGGTAATATGATTTAATCAGATTACCAGAAGGGTCTGCTTCTTCAATCCAATCGATATATGCAGTAGGGGTGTGTAATAGCCATTTATTGTTAACTACGTCGACAGAGCCCTCAACGAAACAGGAATCTAATTTAATATTTCGGCTTGCACACCAACTATCACTCATTGGCAGGAGTATGTATCCCCAAGCATGGCCTTCCCATGTGACATAGGTCGAGTCAGTTAGTGCACCAAAAACATACCATCCTGGAATACCCTTGGCTCTAAGAATTGAAAAGAAAGCATTTGTTTGTTCATCACAGTCTCCAAGTGATATTTCTAAGCAAGAGGGACCACTTCTAGCAACAGTTGGGGCATCTTTGTCATATTGTACGTATTTATGTAAATAATCAAACGTAGCTCTAGCAAATGCATAAGCATTATCCGATCGGCCTTCGGGAATCGAAGCAGCAATCGTATCAACGGTATCTTGTACTATCTTAAATTGAGTGGCATCGATGGCATAGTCTTCATATGGACCATCTTCTCCAATCTTATCTCCTCGGTTATACCATTGTTTTGATCCGAATTGAATAGATTTCGAACCACCGCCTCTTTCAGCAATATCTTCAAATGTTCCACTCCTCTCAATATTAATTCCATCACTTGAGCCCATAATTCTTGAATCAACACGACTTGATGACCACCACGAATAAGATGTACTGGTTAAACCAACAGAAAATTTAACAGTAGCAGCATCCTTAGGTCCAAGACTTATATTGAATTTTACGCAGTTACCAACTTTACACATTTGGTCACCGGGGCCAACTCCTGGCCACCAAACTTGATGTCCATCAGAAGTAATTTTTTTATCTGCAAAAGATAGCTTTGGCATTCCATTTAACGGGACAACTATAACCTCATTATTGATCGTAATAGAAAGACTATTTATTTTTTGTATGATTGTTGGAGAATCCGATGGTTTATCAATTCCGACATAATCAAAGGTTGTATTTGAACCCTGTAATGAATAAACATCGGTAGGTATAGCGATATTTTCTATTGCATAACTATTTCCATCATTATTATAGAAACTTATTTCTTTAGACATATCATATGTTGATTCAACTGGATAGAGGTGATATGGTGCGGCTGCTAGTTGAATATATTCTGTAATTCCTGCCCACTTCTGAAAAACGTGTTCTCTCGCTTGAGGAGATAACATTATGAAGGCGACTAACCCTAACATTATAACACTTCGAAAGCGGTTTTTTCTACGTTTAAGAATATTTTTCCTTCTTCCTGTATGAGTTCTTACTATTCCTGGCTTTGTAGGTTTACGTGTTTTCATGTACGTAGTATCAACATCACCTCTGCTAAATTGTTGTTCAGCAGCAAAGTTAGGAGATTTAATGTTTGCTAACACCCTCCCACAGGAATAGCATATGGTATCACCCGGGAGGGTGACGCTTCGGCAATAAGGGCAGTTGCCCATATTACACCGTCCTTATCGGCATTGTATAACGATTGCCTGCGGAAATCCAACAAATACTTTATTTGTGATGTAATCATATATTAGTGGAAATTGAATTCAATGTGCCAAGTAATTACTTACTTACTACTCTGATTCATTTATCGCTGTTAGTTTGTAGTCATTGATGGGTTTATTTTTTTCGCTTCTTGCTTGTCGAGCCCAAATTTTCCGAAGTCGCTTTTTACCTTCACTTGGTATTGATTCCCATATCCATAGATTTGATTTACGAGTGAAAATTAGTGTCATTGGTATGATAAAAACCCATGCCAATGGATTTATCATTGCGAATGGAAACATGACCATATAGCAACATCTCCAGAAACTTGAACGGACCACTGCCCCCCATCTTTTTCCTTTTAACATCAAATGTCCATGATAGCTACAGATCAGAGCCTCACATCGAGGGCTAAATATTGCAATACCGGAAATTATTATTGCTAATTCTAATATGTTAAATGAAAATATATTTCGTATCTCCAAAGTCTTGTATATCATTATCATTGAAAGCATTCCTCCTATTGCAAGACCTAAAGCCCATCCACTAGTTGTTTGAGAACTACCTTTTCTAACCCGGCCTCTTCTTAATAGAAGGTGTACAGCGACTGAAGATAAAACGCAAATTATCAAAATATTTAGGGGATTGGCAACACTTTGATTTTCATCTAATAGCATGTTTAGATATGGAGTGATTACTGAATCATGTGCCAATCTTCCATATACCGCTCCAAGTAAAATCCCCCAGAATACATTACTCCAAGCAGTTGGAAGATCATAAAAACCAGAATATTTAGTCATAACTCCTTTCCAACCTAGAGTCATGCCAATCAATGCAGCGAGACTCGCCAATTGAAACAGGACAAAAACCGAAGCCATAATTGGGGGCAAGTGTTTTACTTCATCAAGTCAATGCTCGAAAATAACATTTGCGTTGGATTCAAAGACCTTCAACTCTAGGCTATGACATGGCAAGGCTACTATTGTTTGGCGGGAAAGGCGGAGTTGGTAAGACTACTACATCTGCTGCTACTGCCGTTTGGCTTGCAGATTCAGGGCTAAGAGTATTGCTTGTATCTAGTGATCCTGCACATTCGACATCTGATTCACTAGATGTGGAAATTGGAACAGAGCCAACACCAATAGAGGGTGTTGACGGATTATTTGGCCTAGAAATGGATCCGGAATCCAAAATTTCAAACCTCCTTCCAAAGCTTGGAAAGATGGTAGATGGGATGAATAACAAGGGTGGATTAGGTGGTTTAGGTGGATTGAACATGATGCTTGACCCTAATGCTAAAGAAGAACTAGCTGAAATGAAATCTGAGATCCAAACCTCGGAAATGATTCTACCTGGATTAGATGAAGCGCTGGCTTTTGATGAGTTATTGCGTCACGTTGAAGATCCGAATTGGGATGTCATTGTTTTCGATACCGCTCCAACAGGTCACACTCTTAGATTCCTTTCTTTACCCGAAATAATTGAAGCATGGTCTGGAAGGTTGATTAGGATGATGAGATTATCTGGAGGTTTAAGATCCATGCTTTTTGGTCGGAAAGAAAGTGATGAGATGAAAGAAGAGTTGGAAAAGTTTCGCCGTAGAGTACTACATGTAAGGAGAGTATTGAGCGATGAAAACATTACTTCATTCACTCTTGTAACAATACCTGAACGAATGGGTATCAATGAAACTTTGCGAGCCTATGAATCATTAAAAGAATTTAATCTGCCAGTTCATAGTTGCCTGGTGAATAGATTGACTCCAGAATTTGATCATCCATTTTTGCAAAATCGAAGAAATGCAGAATTAGGTAGGCTTTCTGAACTTGAGGAGAAATTGGAGGGAATAGATATTGCATCTCTTGAACTTCTAGATCAAGAAGTAGTTGGAGTTGAAAAGTTGAGATTGGTTGGAAAAACGCTGTATGGGGATGTGTCTAAAATTCCTGAGGGGATTGGTCCGCATGATATCGGTGATATTTTGAAACATCAAGTTCATCGTGGTATACAAAGAGAAATGATGGAAGATATTGAAAGAATATTTTTACATTTTCCTGGGATAAAACGTGATGAATTATCACTTCGTAGTGATGAAGGGATTTTATATGTTGGACTAAACGGCAGAGAAAGGGAAATACCTGCTAGCGTTGCGGTTAAAGCAAGTCAAGTTAATGCGAAACTGGAAGGAGATATTCTTCGCCTAGATATTCCATTAAATTAAATTCAAGGAATGGGTTCAAAGAGTAAAGCGGTCACGGACTGATATGGCACTAGAAGGTTTGTCTCAAGGGATATTCCGTTCTCTAGGCTTTCTAAAGAATCGACGTAAGTTGGATGAAGAAGAACTACGTGAAATGACTAAAAGTCTTAGAAGGGCCTTGCAAGAGGCAGATTTCAATGTAAGACAAACAAAAGAAATCGTTGAGAGGCTTGAGTCTAAACTCAAAGAGGAAGATCCTCGGCCTGGTTTGACATTACAGACACAAGCAATGAACATATTATATACAGAACTTGTAAGAATTTTAGGCCCATCACATGAATTTCAGCCTCGTGGCTCAACATTACTTCTAGTTGGTCTCTACGGTCAAGGAAAAACTACTACTACGGCAAAAGTAGCAGAATGGTATAGAAAAAAGCATGGTCTTAGGGTTGCAGTGATAGAAGCTGACGTACATCGACCTGGAGCTTATGCACAATTATCGCAATTATTAGAAGACTCTTCAGTCATTGTTTATGGAGAGCCTGATAACAAAGATGCAGCATCAATTGTTAGAAATGGTTTGAAAAAATGTTCTTCAGCAGATATGATAATAGTTGATACAGCGGGTCGACACCAGTTAGATGAAGAGTTAGTTGAAGAATTGGAGAAAATATCATCTCTAACTAGGGCAACAGAAAGGTGGCTGGTAATAGATGCCCAAGTTGGCCAAGCCGCAGGCCCAGTTGCAGCCTCATTCCATACACTTGCTGGAGTTACTGGAATTGTTGTTACTAAATTAGATGGTACAGCAAGAGGTGGTGGCGCATTATCTGCTGTGGCTGCAACAGGAGCTCCAATTGTTCACATCGGTGTCGGTGAAAATGTTACTGACTTAGAAAAATTTGAATCTGATCGATTTATTTCTCGACTATTGGGTATGGGAGATATTCAAGGTCTTATCGATTTAGCACCTGAAGACCTTGATCAAGAAGAGGCGATGAGGCTCACTCAAAGAATGATGAGTGGACGATTTACATTAAATGATATGTATAAGCAAATGGAAATGATGTCAAAGGTTGGTACCATTGATAAATTAATGTCATTCTTACCTGGTAATATGCTAGGAGGCCTTGGTGGCATGTCTAAATCACAAAAGCATGCTATGCAAGGAAATCTTGATCGTTATCGAACAATTATGGATAGTATGACTGCTTGGGAGAAGAATGAACCTGCCAAGATCAAAGCAGATAGAATCAAGAGGGTTGCTCGTGGTTCTGGTGTTCGAGAAAAAGATGTAAGAGAATTGATAGGCCAGTGGAATAGATCTCGTAAAATGATGAAAGGCATGGGCGGTAATCGTAAACTAAACAAGCAAATGAGAAAGATGATGAAAGATGGTGAAATGGATATGGATCCATCATCCTTCGGAATGTGATCATAAGTCTTCAGGTATATCTGGGAATTCCTTTTCCATAGGATCCTTTACAACTGCTTCAGCCGCTTCAGCCGCTTCAACAGTTTCAACTGCTTCTGCGGCTATTTTCAATACTTCCGCCCTCAATCTGGCTTTCTCTAAATTCAGCGCCTTCAGTTCCTCTTCTGACTTCAATCTAGCCTCCTCGGCTATCCTTCTATCTTCCGATTCTTGTTCCAGTCTCTTAGATTCAGTTTCTTGAATTTGTCTGGCTTCTTCATCAGCTATTTGCTTGGCTTTGGCGATATTCTCGGCCTCCATTGCCAATCTTAACTCTTTATCAATCAGTAATTGTGCTTCTGCTATTGCCTTTTTATCAGCCTCCATTGCCAATCTTCTCTCTTCATCGATGATCTTTTGAGCTTTATCTTGTGCTTCGGCTTGAGCCTTCATTTCAGCCTCAACTACAAGTTTTCTCTCCTGTTCAATAATCGCTTGAGATTCAGCATGAGCCTTCATTTGAGCCTCATGAGCAATTCTTTCTTTCTCTTCAATTATAGATCTCTCATTAGCCTCAGCGGCCAAACGGGCTCTTTGTTCAACTCTTAATCGTTCTTCAGCGAGTTTCTTAACCTCACCCTCGGCTCTAATTCTAGCTTCACTTTCCATTTTAGCCCTAGACTCGGCTTGTGCACGTTCTCTTGCATTGCGTGCTAAATCCTCTTCCATTCTAGCCTTTTCTTCAAGTCTTTCTGTTAGAGTGAAACGATCCATTACTACGTTGTATATTTGATCATATTGAACATCATCCAATTCGGGGACTTCAATCCTAGCCGAAAACAAAAAATCCTTCGCTTGTTCTTGATAATAGACTCCATTATGAGTGTTTAATTTTTCTCGCAGTGCACCATAAAAACGTCGATGTTCAGAGTTGATCATACCATCGGAAGTAATGAAATCTTGAACGATTGTTAAGATTTCAGTGAGGTTCAAACTCTCGGACATAGTTTTTCCAAATAGTCGTTACTTTTCTCCTTTGCTCCTTTATTTAAAGGAGATAAATCAATAGGTCTTAGCTAAAATAACCTTTCTTATTGTTGGTTTTCCAGACATATGACATGGTTTTTCTTGATCATATGGTTCGGTTGAATCACCTAGGAATGTCAACCCAGTCATCCTCTCAATGACTTCGGCATGTGCATCTGTACCATCAAAAGCAATCTGGTATATTTTACCATCAATAATTTCACCATTCATGTTCCAATTACCATCTTTTTGACTAAATTCAGGTAAAGGCTGAATCACATCTTCCATATGGGCACTTGAGCGATTACGAAGTTCTTGAGCGATTTCACTTAGAACTTTAGTACAACTATTTACTATATCTTCCATTGGTAATGGCTCTTTTCCACCAGTTCGTCTAGCAGCGAATACAGTACCCTGTGAAATATCACGTGGACCTAAATCGAGACGCAATGGTACACCTTTTATTTCCCAATCATAATATTTTTGACCGGCATGAATATCCCTTGAATCAACTTTTACTCTAAATCCTGCATTACGTAGTGTCGTTGCAATTTCATTTGCAGCACCAATCGTATCGACATCTGAATTTTTTCTGATCATAGGGCATATTACAATTTGGAATGGTGCAATCGCTGGAGGCATAATCAATCCATTATCATCACCGTGCATACCCACAATGGCACCCAAAAGTCTCTCAGACATACCATATGTGGTTTGATGACAGTGTTGTTGTTTAGCATCGAGGTTTTCATAGGTGATATCAAATGCTTTTGCCCATTGATCCCGATAGTGATGGCATGAAGCAACTTGGAGTGTCCTACCATTTGGCATTACAGCATCTATTCCTATCGTATACCATGCGCCAGGAAATGTATCCCATACCGGGCGTTTAGCTTTTATAATGGGGAGGCATAAATCTTCCATCAATCTATCAACAATTTCCAGATCTTGGGCGATTTGTCGACTAGCATCCTGTTCATCAGCATGAGCAGTATGTGCTTCAAAGAAGTGAATCTCTCGAACTCTTATGAATGACCTAGTCTGCTTAGTTTCATATCTAAAAGTATTAACCATTTGATAAACCTTCAAGGGTAAATCCTTATGAGATCTAATCCACAATGGGAACATAGTATACATTGCAGTTTCCGATGTGGGACGTAAGAACATTGGTACATCTAATTCATTTTCTCCTGCATGCTTAACCCAATAGACTTCCTTCTTGAATCCACCTTCTTCGTCTTCATCCCTTAGTTCATCGGGATCGACTCCTTCTTCTCGCGCCCTCTTTAGGCGTGCAACTAAAGCATTTTCTTTTTCCAGTAAATTCTCAGGAATGAGTAATGGGAAATTAACTTCTTCATGATCAGTTCTTTCCATTTCCCTATGCGTTAAATCATCTATCAAGCGCATTGTCTTCCACCCATAAGGGCGCCATACGTCCATACCTTTGATTGGATATCTTTTATCTACCAAATCTGAGGCTTCAACAATAAATGGATACCATTCATTAAAATTTTCAACCTTTGAGGGAATTCCTCTCTTGGCTTTGCCTGGACCTTGGCTCATATCTTCAACGGTAAAACACTCTCACATCAAGATGACGCTTAAAAATAATCAATTTCACCGATATCTATTGGTTTTAATGATTGCCATAATTGCAGCCAAACACCATACTAGTTCGAGAACAAGAAATGCCCATTCATTTATGAGTAGTGCTCTAATGCCCAATAATCCTGAACCTATCGCCATCAAAGTTAGATATTTTCCATCCTTGCTATTTACGATATCTCTTGTTTCTAATAAGAATGCAGACAATATCATTAGCATTCCTAGATATGATAGAATTTCACTAAGTAAGTCAATATTCATTTAATTCACTTCTTACGAAATACCATAAAGGATATTATTACAAGTACAGTTAAAGCTACAATATCAGGAATTCCAATTCCTCCTAAACTTCCACCAACACCAGACATTTGATCATTTAGAACGGAATATGACCATCCTTCAGTTGAACCGATTTTATGTATACTCATCAGATTAATTCTAGTTTGTTCACTGCCTCGACAATTATCATTAATATCACAAAGTGGTCCAAGGATATTGGATAACAATCCGAAGATATTTACTATCACTAATAATAACGAAGAAATAGAGAATACTTTGAGTATTTTTGAAGAACCACTTTTTGCATTTGGTAAGTCTGGCATATCCAGATGTGGTAAATTAGCATTAGGTAAACCAATAGGTGCGATTACTTCAATCAACATATCAGTAGGAGGAGCAACTTCAGTAACAGATTGATTTATTCCTGCTGACACAAAATCACGTGCTTTAACAGGCTTTACAGGTGCTATTTTTATGCCATATAAACGATCTGCTAGACTTACTAATGCGGCATCATCAGCTATGTCAGAAGGGTCAAGTTCCCCATCTAATAATTGCTGAAGTTTATCACGCATTTCCGACATAGTAATACTCCCGTAAACAAAGGGTGAACACTTATCATTGAAGAATCCTCCTTTCAAAGAGGTGATAAAACTTTTACTAAATCAAGCACGACCAGCAGCTTCAACTTCGGCCCAGTCTTTCATAAAACCTTCAATACCCTTATCGGTTAGAGGATGTTTCATAAGTTGCCTGAATATTTTTGCCGGCATTGTAGCGGTATGAGCTCCTAATTGAATACATTCTAGAACATGTGTTGGATGTCTAATAGATGCTGCCAAGACCTTTGTTTCTATTTCAGGATAATTAGACCAAGTATTCATAATCTCTGCAATTAAGTTCATTCCATCATGACCAGTATCATCTATACGTCCAATGAATGGTGAAACATATGTTGCACCAGCCTTTGCTGCCATAAGTGCCTGTGCAGCAGAAAAAATCAAAGTAACATTAGTTTTGATTCCTTTCTCGTAAAGAACTTTTGTTGCAGCAAGCCCTTCAGGTGTACATGGTATTTTTATGATTACATTTTCTGGCAGTTCTGCTTTCAAACTGAGGCCTTGCTCAATCATACCTTCAGTATCCATTGCCGTTACTTCAGCAGAAATTGGTCCACTACAAATAGAAGCAATTTCAGCTACAACCTGCTTAAAGTCACGCCCACTCTTTTTGATTAAAGAGGGATTTGTAGTAACTCCATCAAGAATTCCCCATGCGGCTATTTCACGTATTTCATCAACATCAGCAGTATCCAAGAAGAACTCCATAAGCATAGGGTATCGCAGACACTCTTTGAATTATGCGCTTGTTTAATCAAATCATTTTTGGCTTCTCAATATTAAAATTAGCATCACTGAGATAGTAAGAACTCCAATTATAACAGAAACCATAATGACAACTTCATTTGAGTTTTCTGCCTCGACTTTGTCATCCGAAACTTGAACCCAATCAATTTCCTTATTTTCAGTAAGGTTTCCTTCGATATTTTGTTGTAATGAATTATTTTCTAAATCACAAAAGTCCGGAATCCCATCATCATCAAAATCTATAGAATCATTTCCACCTTGACATATGTCATCGGAATCTGGTATTTCGTCATAGTCGGAATCGATAATCAAGTCGCATCCGTCTGGAATTGTATCATTGTCTAAATCAATATTATCATCAAAGCCATTACATATATCCTCGATATCAGATACATTATCATTATCAGAATCAATTATTGAATCACATCCATCTGGATTACTATCATTGTCTAAGTCTATTGAATCATTAAATCCAGGGCAGATATCTTTGCTATCTTCAACCATGTCCCCATCTGAATCTATTATTGAATCACATCCATCGGGAATCGAATCATTATCTAAATCAGTATTATCATCATGGCCTTGACATATATCCTTGCTATCTTCAACCATGTCCCCATCTGAATCAATTATTGAATCACATCCATCTGGAATTGAATCATTATCTAAATCGATATTATCATCATGTCCATTACATAAATCCAAATTATCAGTAACTCCATCCAAATCACTATCATCTATACATCCATCTCCATCACTATCCCATGGTATTGACTCTACCAATGGGCAATCATCGACCCATGATTCTATATAATCTGAAGGAGTAATTGATTTATCTTTCAAACCAGGATGATTAGAATCATATTTTCTGACCTTGAATACTTTATTTCCATTCCCTTCATAGATAGAATCCCCCTGATTCATTTCACCGTTTTGATTTATCGGACTTATGTATTTCCAAACTATTTCACCCTGTAAATTAACTTCGATAAATGTGCCTTGAGTTCCATATGTAATCAGTGTATTACCATTTGGTAAACGTTCTGCTCCCGAAATTGAACCTGCATACATATCAGTACCAATATCCCAACTCCAATAGGCAGATTGAGGTTCAAATACATTATTTTCATCTTTTTGATAAGTCCCATCCTCAATATTTGGGCTGATAATATCAACAGATGAATATAGTATATCTCGACCAACTCCATTATTGAACACGATTAAATCTCCAGATCCAGTTCTACCATTTTCAATCCATTGGACATCGTGTTGTCCAAAGAGAGTTTGATCATTTTCATCACCAGCACGATAGGCTTCTGGATTACCCCATCTGTATAGAATATCTCCACCCATGCCACTATTGCCACCAGAATTACTTGCAGCTTCTAGGGTCGTAGTACTGTGATCAATTATGTATATTTCATTCATATTTTTACATGATATTGCAATTTGATCTAAAACTTCATTATAATCAATACCATTACAATGCATCCAATCCCTTCCACCTGATGCACCTCCATTTGCATCATTGAAATTAAGATCGATTAGTTCGGGGTGATTGGATACAACACCATAGTTATCCTTTGATAAATCATAATCTTGTATCAGATGATCCCAAGCTCGCCATTCCCACACAATATTGTAACCTTGACTTCCTACTGGTTGTACCTCAATAATTTTGTCCGGCCATAAAGTCGTAGAGCCAATCGCCTTTCCAGTTCCTCCACCAGTTGAATCTCTTCCTGCTTGAGCAACTTCAGTCTCTGACATTTCTTCCCATGCTATTACCAAAATATTTCCATTATCTAATGGCTCAATATCATGATGACTGCGGACATTTTGATTAGAGTATGTCCATGACCACTCCAATATTCCATCCCATGAAATACGTTCAATTTTTCCAGCTGAACCTCCACCTGAAAAGTTACCTGGTTGGTTATTGCCCATGTTTGCAGTTCTCAACAAGTCTCCATCATCTAGTAAATAGGCAGATAATCCAGGTCGATGTCCTGCAGTTGACTCCCAATTATGTAATTCCCTTCCATGTTCATCAATTAGATAAGTAATAGTTGAAGATAATGGAGAAAATAATGTATAACCAGATTGTACCTCATCATTACAGTAGATTAACCCTACAGTCCATGACTCATTTCTATTAGCATTACAAATAGGCGATACTGAATCTTTACTTTCCAAAGCAACAGCACTTGGAACTACTATCATCAAAGATGAGACCATCAATACAATAAGTGCATAAGTAATCAAACGTTTACGCATGTTAGTGACCACATGTCCTTGTTTTCATCACTTTCTATCGATTGCTCTCTTTACAGCATCAGCAATAAAGGGACTTGAAATCTCTAGAATCTCTAACATTTCATCAGATTGACCAGATTCCCCAAATCGATCTTTCACTCCAACAATTTCTAGTGGAGCTGGGCATTTGGATGATAAATATTCAGCAACTGCTCCACCTAATCCACCAATTATATTATGATCCTCTGCAGTTACTATGACACCACATCTTTCAACTAATGACTTGATTAAATCAGTATCTAGTGGCTTTAGAGTATGCATATCTACAACTGTTACAGAAATACCATCATTGGATAATAATTCAGCAGCTTTAATCGATTCAGAAACCATCACGCCACAAGCAATAATTGCAGCATCATTACCTTCTCTTAGTATCATTCCCTTACCAATTTTAATCTCTGATTCACGACCATCATACATTACTGGAGTCTTATTTCTTGCAGTCCTCATGTAAGATGGTTTACCAAGTTCTGGCAATTGCATAGTCAAAGACTTTGTACTAACATCATCGCATGGATGCATTACTACAACATTTGGCAAAGTCCGGAATATTGCTAAATCCTCAATTGATTGTGCTGATGATCCATCAGTACCAGTGTGAGTACCTCCATGGCTACCACATAAATGGACTGCCAAATTTGGTCTTGCCACTCCATTTCTCATCTGTTCAAATGCCCTTTCAGTAAATATTGCAAATGTACTTGCGAATGGAATGTAACCAGAAGATGCTAAACCAGCACCTACCAATAGCATATTTTGTTCACTAATTCCACAAGAAATAGTTCTATCAGGATATGCTTTTCTAAAGTGAAGTGATTTTGTTGATTTCCCCAAATCAGCTTCCAATACAACCACTTTTGGATTTTCAGCTAAGTCAAGTAATGCTTGACCATAACCATCTCTCGTTGCAGCCATTCTGGTCATGCACTCACCTCTCCGAGTTCGATCATTGCTTGTTTATACTGCTCATCATTTGGTGCAGCACCATGGAATGAAGGGTTATTTTCCATATATGAAATCCCAGCACCTTTGATAGTATGTGCAATTAATATTGATGGACCATCATTGGTTTGTTCTAAGAAGTCCAACCCTTCCATTACTTCATTCATATTATGTCCATCAATTTCCTTAACAGACCATCCGAATGCTTTCCACTTTGCTGGAATATCAAACATTCTCATCTGTACTTCACAGAAGTCATCATTTTGGATTCTGTTTCTATCTAATATTACTTTTAAGTTTCCTAGTTCATGGTGTCTAGCTGCCATTGCAGCCTCCCAAATACTCCCTTCTTGAATTTCTCCATCACCCAACATTACGAATATTCTTCTGTCACTATCTTCTAGTCTTGCTGCAACTGCACAACCCATTCCAAATGATAGTCCCATCCCCAAGGATCCTGCTGAAAAATCAACACCAGGACACCATTTCATATCGACGTGACCTTGGCAAACACCACCAAGAACTCTGTATGATTTTAAATCAGTATGTGATATAAATCCCATTTCTGCTAGTACTGCATACATCCCTGGTGATGCATGGCCTTTGGATAGTATGAATCGATCTCTATCTGCCCATTTGGGGTCATTAGGTTTAACACGCATTCTAGTGGTGTATAGTGCTGAAATCAAATCGATTTCTGATAGAGAACCACCGGGATGTCCTGCTTGGGCTCGATAAACCATTTTGATAATTTCAACTCTGCATTTCCGTGCAAATTCTTTAATTTCTGAAATTTCCATAGTCATAAAAGTAGCCTTCAAAAACTTGCCATGGCCGACGACCTTTGATGCTTTTGTAATCTTCTTACTATTTACGAATGTCATTATTTGGAATTAGGGATGAAAATTCTAATGAATTTTTTACAGGAATCCTTTGCTACCTCTATCGATTCTAGAAATAAATTTCCACCTTTAGGCAGTGCTCTAGTGGCTAACCAAATGAACATCGCTACAAACCAACCGAAGAAAATTAATGATAACATATTGTTAAGAGTGCCAATGCCAAATAGTTCAGGCAAATCGATATTCATAACAATTAATAATGCGACAAAAACACCGAGTATTGATTCACCAGCAATAAATCCAGCACCAATTAATATCCCTCTATTTTCCACCTCTTTAGCCGCCTTCAAGGCCTCATCTGACGGTTCATCTAGTAATTCACCATCTATTCGGATATGAGCACTTCTAAATGTGAAATATGAGATGACACCTCCAAGCATAATTGGAACTGAAAGGCTTAGAGGTAGATAAATTCCTATTGCAACACTCATAACAGGCATTTTAAGCCATATTAGTACAATTGCTATAGCAACACCCAAGGCAATCATTTGTAGATTAATATCGCCAACGAATGCCCCTCTTACAATGTCTCCAATCAATTCGGCCTGTGGTGCAGTAAGGGCATTTGAACAATCTCTTCCATTTAATTCAGCTTCTCTAAGACATGCTGTTTCGGTAATTCCAAAAGCACTATGTAATAATTTTAGTACTGGACCGATTACCAGAGCCCCAGTAACCACACCAATTATTTCTGCTATTTGCTGAATCCGTGGTGTTGCACCAACCATATGACCTGTTTTCAAATCCTGCATTACATCACCTGCAATAGCAGCTGAAGTAGCAACTATTGAAGCTATTAGCATTGTTGATAACATCAATGTTGAGGTCTTTAATCCGAGCATCAAATCACCGACAATCCAAACCAATGCTACAGTGAAAAGTAGTGTGGCGATTGTCATACCAGATATGGGGGAATTCGATGAACCGACTACCCCCGCGATATATCCTGCTACAGCGGCAAAGAAAAAGGCTGTAAATGCTAAAAACGCGCCACCTACTAAAGCCAAAATAAGTGAACCAGTTCTATTCCAATAAAATAGTATAGTTAAAACAACTAAGACTCCACAAAACATGAAAACTTTATCCATTGGAAGATCAATTTCAGTTCTTAGAACTTCTTCATCATTAGTCGATTTACTTTTAATCGCTTTAGAGATACCAATAAAGATTGTCTTTCTCATCGACCAAAGTGTGTATAATCCACCAACAACCATTGCACCTACACCAATATATCTGATCTGAGTCGCCCATATTGACTGGAATTGAGATACTTCATCACCTTCCCAATTCCATCCATTGATCAATCCATACATTGGGACTAATAGTACAAATCCAATCATTCCCCCAAGGAATATGAAGGATGCGATTCTAATTCCTACAATAAATCCAACTGATAATAATGCTACAGACAAATCCATTCCAGCATATAACCTAGTTCCAAGGAATGAAAAAGCGGTTTCAACTGTATGGTGTGTAGCTTGAAATCCCTTAACTACAAGTCCATAAATTGCACCAATTCCTAAAGCATAAATAATTGCTTGGGCGCCCTCCCCACCCTCTTCACCAGCAACAAGAACTTCTCTGCATGCTACACCTTCAGGATATGGTAAGGCTTCTTCTACAATGAATAGTCTACGAAGTGCAATTGTAAACATAGTTCCAAGTAATCCTCCAAGCAATGCTATAATTGTAGTTTCAATGATTTGTATTTCTCCCCACACATTAGGTATCACTAATAGTGCAGGAACTGTAAAAATTATTCCAGCTGCTAAAGATTCTCCAGCACTTGCCATAGTTTGAACTGAATTATTTTCGAGAATTGTTACATCTGTGAATAGTGATCTTAAAATTATCATTGACATTACTGCCGCAGGAATACTTGCAGAAACAGTCATTCCTGCATACAATCCAAGGTATGCGTTAGCAGCAGTCATTAGAATGCCCAATAGTATACCTACTACAATTACTCTTCTTGTTAACTCTAAAGGCGACTCAGAGGCTGGAATATAAGGCTCTCCGAGTTCGGACATGTTAACCGCAACACAAACCAGTTGTTGAAAACATCGTCCTTTTTTTTGGGATTACCACCATCATTATGATAAGTTTAATTGCTGTCGCAAATATAGGTTATGGTGATTTAGTTGGTAGATTCATGGCATAATAAATCAGTAGAAGACACATTATTACAACTTGAAGTGACTAAATCTGGTTTGACATCAGAAGAAGTTAATTCTCGAAGGTTGGAGTATGGGGAAAACAAATTGAAAGACCCTGTGCAAACTCCTGGATGGCTAAGGTTTCTATCTCAATACAATGATCCTCTAAATTATTTATTGATCGGTGCTGCTCTAGTGGCATTAACAATTCATCCTGACCAACCAGGAGACGCTATCTTTATTTTTATTGTTCTTACTGCTAATGCATACTTCGGTTATTGGCAGGAGGGTCAGGCTGAACAGGCAATGGATTCTTTGAAAAAGATGTCAATATCTCAGTGTGTGGTTGTTAGAGATAGTATTGATGTTGAAGTTCAGACAACTGATTTAGTACCTGGTGATATAGTAAATTTATATGAAGGATTAAATGTTCCTGCGGATATTAGAATTCTTGAATCATATCAATTTAAGGTTGATGAGTCAGCTCTTACAGGTGAATCACTCAGTGTAAGTAAATCTTCGACACCTTTAGCTGATGATGTGATGCTGGCAGATAGAAAAAACATGTCCTATATGGGTACATGCGTATCTACTGGTCGAGCTATTGGAGTGGTTACTTCAACAGGAATGAATACTGAATTAGGACGTATAGCTAGTGATTTGGCTAGTTCAGACACCCCCAAAACTCCACTGGAACTTAAACTTGAATCCCTTGGTAAGTTCCTCGGTTTCATTGCACTGATTGTTGCAGTATTGCTAGTTTCTATCAAAATGATTATCGCGTATGGTGATCCTAAATTAGATATTTGGGAAGCTGCAGTCGATCAATTTATTGTAGCAATTGCAATTTTTGTAGCTATTGTTCCCGAAGGATTACCAATTATTCTTGTAATTACATTATCTCTTGGAATGAGGAATATGGCGCGTCACAAGGCTATTATTAGAAGAATGAAAGCGGTTGAAACATTGGGTTCAACAACAGTTATCTGTTCTGATAAAACTGGTACCTTGACAAAGAATCAAATGACTGCTAGACAACTTAGCACTACTGAAGGCAACTTTACAATAACCGGAGAAGGATTTGAACCGAAAGGTGAATTAGTCTTTGAAGGAGAACATCTTGATAGTGGAGAGATTTCAAAGCATCAATCTAATTTAGGTTTCCGTTTAGCAGCTACCTGTTTGAGTCTATGCCATAATTCACAAATCTCGGAAGTAGATGAACAATGGCAAGCAATAGGTGATCCAACTGATTCAGCATGTGCAGTTCTAGGATGGAAGATCAATGGTGATGTTCAAAAGTTCACACAACGACATAAAAGGTTACATGAGTTCTTTTTTGATACTGATAGAAAGCGGATGTCCGTTATACATGAATATGAAGGTGAACGTTGGTTATTTTCTAAAGGAGGTGCTGGTGGTTTCGTAAAACTGGTAGATTGGAAAGTAGACGGTGATGAAATAGTTCCTATTTCACAAGGGGACATAGATTTTGCTTCAGTAGCCAATAAAGATATGGCTAGTCGAGCTATGAGAGTACTTGCTCTTTGTGCAAGGAGAGTGGATGATGATGAAGATATTGAAGATATGAAAGTTATGGAATCCGGATTAATTTTCCTTGGACTTGTAGGTATTATGGATCCTCCACGACCTGAAGTTAAAGATGCGATTGAAACTTGTCTTAAAGCCGGTATTAAGGTAAAGATGATTACTGGTGATCAACAATTTACTGCACAAGCAATAGGTAAAGAGTTAGGAATAACCGATGGTTCCGATCCAGCGATTCATGGCAGTGAATTATCTAAACTCTCTGATGATGAGTTGACTAAAGTATCTTCATCCTCCTCGATATTTTCTAGAGTCACTCCCGACCAAAAGATGAGAATAGTTACTTCGTTACAGGATCAGGGGCAGATAGTTGCTATGACGGGTGATGGAGTAAATGATGCACCTGCACTTTCCAAAGCCAATATTGGAATTGCTATGGGAATCTCAGGTACCGATGTTGCTAAAGATGCTTCTGATATGGTACTTCAAGATGATAACTTTGCTAATATTGTACATGCCATCGAAGAAGGAAGGAAAATATATCAAAATATCAGGAACTTCGTTCGTTATCAAGTTTCCACTAATGTAGCTGCTGTTGCTTTGATAATCGTTTCCACCTTTATTTTTGGTTGGAACTTACCACTTACTGCAACACAGATTCTGGTAATCAATATACTAATGGATGGGCCTCCAGCAGTTGCATTAGGTGTTGAAAAGGAACATGGGAATGTAATGGATCAACCACCTAGACCTGTCAAAGAAGGATTGCCTAATTACCGTGATATTTCATTAATCTTCTATCTTGGTGCAATAATGGTAACTGGAACATTAATTGTTTTCTTCTTAGCTGGTGGCGGTATTGACTCTTGTGATGGTTTGCCATTATCAGGTGATGCAAACTTACCATTTGACAAGGTTGCCTGTGAGTCCGGAGATGCTGCTGCATTAGATGATTGGCAACAATATGCTGATGAAAGATTTATTCACGCACAAACTATGACATTTGCTGTATTCATTATGTTCCAATTATTCAATGTAATGAATTGTCGATCAAATAAGGAAAGTATATTCTCATTGGGTCTAATGTCCAACAAGGCAATTAATTGGGCCTTTATTATCTCTTTTTGTTTATTATTATTCTTTGTTCAAATGGCGGAATATTCGATTCCGGTTATTGGAATAAATATAGGTGGATTAGTATCGACTTCAGCATTGGTGCTCAAAGATTGGGGAATTATAATCTCTGTTGCATTTAGTGTTTTGGCAATTGAAGAATTTAGAAAATACATAGTCAAATCAAAATATTTTGCAGTCCAATGATGTTTCGATATCGCATACATATATTATTGAAGTATCAGTTTGACGATGCGACATGACTGATTGGTCATCTAGCACTAAATTGGCTGGGTGTGACCCAAATTGGATAGATAATTTAGCTCCTTTACTCGATGACATATCATGGAGTGAGGACTTAGATTCAATTGTTGCTAAATTAAGCGTTGGTGAAACTCTCAGTATTGATGATGGATTGGTATTGTACAATCATAAAGATTTGTTTGAGTTGGGTGCATTGGCAAATTGTGCTAAGAAAGCAAGATTTGGTGATAGAGTATTCTTCAATTCTAATGTACATATTAATCAAACCAACATTTGTGTCCTATCATGTAGATTTTGTGCATTTAGTCGAACTAAGCGGTCATCTGATGCATATGCCTTGAGTATCGATCAATATCTCAATGAACTTGAAAAGTATGCTAGTAGAGTAGATGAAGTACATTCAGTAGGTGGATTACACCCTGACTGGGATATTGATTATTATTGTGATTTATTTAAGCAAATTAAATCCAAATTTCCTAATATTTCTATTAAAGCTTTGACAGCGGTAGAAATTAAACATTTATCACAAATTTCTGATTTGAGTTTTGATGACGTATTATCGAAACTAATTGATTCGGGTCTCGATTCACTCCCTGGAGGTGGCGCAGAAATTTTGAATGATGAAATCCGTGCAAAAATTTGCTATGGCAAGGAGAGTTCACAAGAATACATAGATATTCACAGAGCAGCTCATCGTAATGGAATTCCATCAAATTGTACTATGCTCTTTGGAACTATTGAATCATTAACAGATAGATTGAATCATATGCGCCAATTGAGAGAACTTGCAGATGAAACTTCCTTGTTTCAATGTTTTGTACCATATCCGTTCTTACCAGATTCAACAAGATTGCCTGAAGCACAATTAGCCACAGCAAATGAAATTCTTAGAACAATTGCAGTATCAAGGCTAATGCTTGACAGTATCCCCCACATCAAAGCATATAGAATGAATATTGGTGATAAATTGGCAGAATTAGCATTAAATTTTGGTGCAGATGATGTTGATGGCACAGTTGGTAAAGAATCTATTATGCATCTTGCAGGTGCCACTTCAAGTCTTGATTATGATAAATACAACTTAGGCAAATTAATTGAAGATGCAGGATTTGTCCCAGTTATAAGAGACACTACATATCAAAATTTCACACAATACGTAGTCACCTCACCCCAAAGGCCAATACGTCTAAAAATGATTGATACGGAGGGATAAAATGAGTCCTGAAGATAGTAAAAATAAGTTACCAATAAAAGGTAATTGGAAACTTACCATGGGAAGAGTCGCTTTTTTGAATTGTGATCCATTATTTCATTCACTTCCTAGTCCATGGAAAGTCTTGCCAGCACCCCCATCATGGTTAACAGGGCATTTACTTAGAAGAGATTGTGTAATTGCCCCGATACCAGCAGCAGACTATGCGAAAAACTCTGATAATCTAATACTGATTCCCGAATTGGGAATCTGTTCTAAGGGAGAAGTTGGTAGTGTTTTATTGTTCGGAACTTCAAAAGTAGAGGATATGAAAACTATTGCTCTTCCTTCTGATTCCTCATCTTCAGTTGCTTTGTTAAAATATATTGTGAAAATGAAAAACCTTAATCCAAAATATGTTACAATGGCACCTGAAATTGGTGAAATGTTAAAAAATTGTGATGGTGCCTTGCTAATTGGAGATCGGGCGTTAGACTATGCTAAGGATGAACCTAGTAACATACAATTAGATTTGGGGTCTGCATGGTTGGAGTTAACAAAAAGACCGATGGTATTCGGGGTTTTTGCTGCAAGGAAAGACACTCCCATTGAGGATGTGAAAAATGCTCAGAGGGCTTTATTGGAACGGTTAGAATTATTTGAGAACAGTTCAGTGTGTCGAAATTCTGTAATTGAAAGTTCTATCGAGAAATCAGGCTTATCTAAGCAAAGATTGGAGAAATACTTCGGCGAGGTATTCAATAGATTAGATCAAAATCATATAAATGGGTTAAATCACTTTCTCATAGAAGCATGTGCAATGGATGAAGGTGCAGAATTCTATTGGTAGTGGCGCGTTTCTAATATTCTAACCAAATAATATCATTATTCTATTTTCTGACTTTCCTGGTTTTTACTTTCTTCTTGACGGTTCTAATATTGGTTTTCTTAGATTCATTATTCTGCTGTTCTCCACCAAGTATCTTTCTCTTAGTAGACATAATTGGGCCTTGCCGATTCCTTTCCATTTTACCGCTTCGACGCTTTACCTCAGAACTTATTTCCTGATTATCTTCATCCATTCTAAATCCACGCCTATTGGAAGGTGATTCATCAATTGTATCTAGATAATCAAGACTCTTTTCATCACCATCATTTAATTGTATTTCCATTTTGGATAATGGCTCAGGTTTTGAAGCAGTATATTCCTTATCATCATATTCTTCTTCCTCGTCATATATGTCATCATCATATACATCTTCCTCATCATCCATTGAATATTCGTATTCTTCTTCACTTTCTTCATCATCGATATCTATCGCAATTCTATTTTTCCTTCTAATGAAAGTGAATATGAACAATACACCTATTGTAGTAATACCAACTAACAATAGAAGGTTTTGTAACATATTATCGATCACAGAATCTACAATATCGTCTTCACTTTTATCTGATTCAGTAAACGTAACATTTACAGAACCATCATTTTTCCACCATAGCTTTCCCTCTGAAACAACATCATCAATCTCAGTAGTGACATAAATAGGGTGATGTTCAACAAGATGAGTTATAGATTTATCAGAATGCGATATCTGATTATTAATGGTTATTTCAAGAGGTATTGACAGATTTGGAACTACTTCAAAACTAATTATAAAAGATAATTTGATTCCATCATCAGTAAATGACTTGGTTAGTGCTAATCCTTCTGTGACTTGGCAATTAATAGTTCCATTACTAACTTGGCCTATCGATAATTCAATTGACTCACGCCATGAATTAATAATCTCACTTTGATCTGTGTTAAGACAAGAGGCTCTTTCAAAAAGATTTGCTTCTTGATAACTTATTTGTTGATCTGCTATAATTGAGCGCCTAGTCAAGTTTCTTATTTCTGCTGATTCATATAATCCAAATGTATAGGTATCTTCTATAATCAACATACTATTACTAATTTTAATATTTACTGACCTGATATTTTCCAAATCCGGATTTCTTTGACATTGACTAATTGTTTCCAAGCAATTGAAATCCCATTCGTCTAATATAGAATCACCATCATCGTCATCATCAAGGTTATCTGGTATTCTATCACCATCTAAATCTGCACCAGCCTGACCATAACCCAATGGCAGTTCAGGAATTGCATAATTAGCAATGTGGACGGTGTCGGTGGATACATAAATATCTTCTAATTGCCCATTAGCCTTCATCGATATATCAAAATCTATTGCCTTATGGATAAAATATAATTGGGTGATGACTCCGAATGTCGAACCATCTATTTGTATTAATTTTGGTTCATCGCCTGATTCCATAACATATATTTCATCAAGACTATTAGACCATTGAATTCCATTAGCAGAAGGTAATTTGAGTCTATGGAGTTCATTGCCGGTTAATGTCCATGTACTTAGATTTCCATTACCTGAAACTGCCGAAATTCTCTGGTTTTGATAGTTGAACCCGCAACCTACAATTTCATCACCTAGGTCAAATGATTTACCAGTAAATGAACCATCATTATTCCATAGCTTTATTGAACCACTTTCATCACCTGAAATTAACATTTGGCCATCATTTGAATACTTAATACAAGTTACATCATCTTGGTGCTGATTAGAAAGTACAGATTCAACCTGCAACGTTTCAAAATCAATAATATTAACTCCATTTTGAAGATTGGCAACCGCTATGTGATCACCATCAGGTGACCAATCAATACTGCTTCTCCGATTATTGGATTTAGATTTTAGATTCATTACTTCATCGGCCAATACATCATAAAATACTAAAGAATCTTCAACTTCTGCAATTCCAAAAATACTGATTGCTAAAGTCTTTCCATCTGGTGAAAACTGTAAGTCGTAAATATCTCTTGTAAGTTCGAAAGTGGTTAATGGACTTAAGTCTTCAGAATTGTGTAATATGACTCTATTGGAATAAGAGCTTGCAATTATCGTATTATTTGGATTAACAGCAACATATGAAGACCCTTCATTATTTACATCATTCAATGTTGATCCGTTGTAAATCATTCCGGATTGGGATGCAGAAACACCAATTGAGGAAATACTTCCAGCAATTATTATTGCAACAAAAAGTCCAATGATTTTGTACTTCATTACCCTTAACCAATGATGGGTCGAGTTCAAGATACTTGAATATATAGTCCACATTTTATATTTTAATAGATTTTCAATGGTTATATCTTCATGTCAGCAAATCGGATGGTTATTGAAGGACTGTCATTTCCGCTAAATATGGAGTGCCAATTGCCACGTGACGAAGATGGAAATTATATTGTTAGAATAGGTCATTCACCTGACCCTGATGATGCTTTCATGTTTCATGCCATGACTAATGGAAAGTTCCCAACTCCCGGATATAATTTTGTTCATGAATTACAGGACATAGAGACTCTGAACCATCGAGCAATGAATAAGGAACTTGAAGTTTCAGCAGTCTCAATACACGCGTATCCAGAAATTGCAGAAAATTATGCTCTAATGAACTGTGGAGCATCAATGGGAGAAGGATATGGGCCAATGGTAGTTTGTAAAAAGGGAATTTCTAAGGATGATGCTATGAACTCAGTTATCGCAGTACCTGGGATGAAAACAAGTGCATACTTAGGACTTCGATTGGCCTGGGGTGACGTCACCGTAGAAGTAGTTCCTTTTGACGAAATCATACCGAGAATTTTGGATGACACCTATGATTCAGGTTTGATAATACATGAAGGGCAGTTGACTTATGTAGAACATGAATTAGAGGTATTGATCGATCTTGGTAAGTGGTGGAATTCAATCACAGATAATTTCCCAATGCCCTTAGGTGGTAATGTAGTTCGTAGAGACCTTGGGAATACTGTTATGGAAGATGTGACCAAATATACTCGCATGAGTATCGAATATGCAATTTCCAATCCCACTGAAGCACTAGAGTTTGCTAAGAAATGGGGTCGTGGGATTGATGACGAAACGAATCAAAAGTTCGTATCTATGTATGTAAATGATAGAACTATCGACTATGGTAATGATGGTAGAGATTCAGTTTGCAAGTTTATATCCGAGGGTCAAAAGATAGGTCTAATCGATAGTAGTTTTGATGTAAGTAAAATTGAATTCATTGGTCAATGATTTAATGATTAAATTCAAGTGCTGTTGATTATTGCAACATATGGGGAGATATAATGCCACACGAAAATATTCAACTTGCACAAGCACCAAATGGTGAATTGGGTCCACGGTGTAAAGAATGTGGAACTAGGCTAACTTTTGGTAATTCGATGGTAATAGATGAAAATTATTTTTGCTGGGATTGTTATGTCAAAATAACTGGAGCAGAAAGCTCTACTACAGTTGGAGAGGCAGAAAAACGGTTTTGGATGTCGGATATTAACTGAACACCCCTCAAATAATTGATTTGTGAACATTATGCTTTCTACTGGTTGGTCTCGATTTGCACACCGTTTCGCAACATATTACCGAACAGCAGAACTTTGGGTTCCACCTAGGATGAAGTTGAGGGAATGGATGTTCATACCATTTGGCAATTCCCCTCCAATCAGACACAAGGGGTTTTCCGATATTGAATCTGTACGCGGTTTCTTATCTGAAAGATCTATGCATTCATGCTTTTATTCGACTGCATATTGGGAAAGGCCATTTGAGATGAAAATGGCAGATAAGAATTGGTTTGGTGCTGATTTGATTTTTGATCTTGACGGCGACCATTTACCGGGTGTAACGGATAGAGATTTCCCTGGCATGTTAGAAGTTATCCAAGAACAGGCATGGACTTTGTGGAATGATTATCTAAATCCCGAATTTGGATTTGAAGAAAAGTACCTACAAGTTACATTTTCAGGACATAGAGGATTCCATTTACATTACAGAGACCCGAAACTATTCCATTTGGATTCTCAGGCTAGAAGGGAAATGGTTTCACACATAAGAGGTGAGGGTGTAGATGTTAAAGGCGGTTTAGCGCGTTTCCATGATAATAGTTCATCCGGCTGGTCTAACCGAATTAGAGATGGAATGGAAAGTATGGTTGCAAAATTACAAAACATTGCTCGCAAAGGTGACTCATACCGTTTAGACTTGAACGAGTTACATGAAGGTTTGAAGTCTCAATCAAAAAGAGAAGGTCGTACATCGACAAAGGGTGTTACATCTATTCAGAGATTATCTGAATTATTGGACGATCAGAGGCGCAGCACTAGACTACTCAGTGGCCATTTTGGGGTTTTGGATAAGTATGAATCATTATTTTTAGACCTATTGAAAACCGATTCATCAGTGATTTTAGGTTCTGCTGGTGAAACTGATGAAGTAGTTACTATTGATGTTAGAAGGCAAATTAGATGGCCTACATCTTTGCATGGCAAGTCGGGATTTAGGGTAAGTGAATTTCCATTAGACCGATTAGATCCCGATGGTAGCAACCCCTATCATCCATTGATGGAAGCAATAGTTCTTGGAACTCAAGACAAATTAAAAGTTGAAATGATTAAAGATGATTGTATTTTTGAATTCTTTGGTTCTAGAACCGAATCAAACATTGGAGATATTATTGAAACACACGAGGCTGGAGCTACTTTCTTGGTCTTGAAAGGTTGGGCTAAAATAGTCAAATGACGAAAAGTTTAGTACTCGAAATCATCAAAGTTACTGATATTCTTTCGGTAAGGTTCAATACTCTACCGCCCTCCACTCGCAATAGGGTGAGGCACATGGGTTTCCGTAAGGGCAAGAAAAAAGGTTCTGACCAGTTACCGAATCTAACTTTACCTCCAGCACCTATGCCACCATTACCCGGCATGCCTCTACCGCTTCCAATTCCAGCAGTATTAGATTCGCCTCCATTGCCAATGCCAGCAGTATTACCAGCACTTGGTAGTTTACCAGCACTTGGTAGTTTACCAGCACTTGAAGAAGTTACTGAAACATCTGGTGGGCAATCCGAAACTGAATACAATCAACTTTGGGCTAAGAAGTCAGATAAACCACTGCCGCAGATATATGGTCACATTGATAGGATTTCGACCGGTGAAGCAGGTTCACTACTTGACCGATATGCTGATCGTTTTGGACATTCTCTTGACAGAGATATCATCGTTCTAAGAAAGAAAGAACATGATGAAAAAATCGCTCAAATAAGAGATGCCCCCGTTGTTGAATTGGTTGAAGATGAATCGGTTGAACAAACACTGGAAGGATCTCTCAAAGATATAGAAGACCAAATAAGAATACTTAAACCGGATTACCAGGATGCTAAATCATCTGGAGATGCAGAATTACTTTCACAATTAAGACCTCAACTCGAAGCACTTATGAGTGAAAGAAAATCTATCAAGGCACAAATGTCTAAGCCTATGAAAACTGCCAAACCTGTTATTGCACAAGAATCCGATGATAGTGAAGATATCTTTGTTGACTTTGTTGCAATTGTAGATGAACTACTAGGTTCACACCTACCAGATGAAATCGTCAATGGTTTCGTTGAAAGTGAAGATTTCTCTGTTTACCAATTGGTTGGTGCCGATCCTGCCTCTGCAGATGAAGAGTTAAGAGGAAGTTTCTTCGCAATTGTCGACGGCCAATTAGCAAATATGAGTCAGGAATCAATTGATGCATTCGTCGCATCGGATGATTTTGAAATTTACCGCACAGTCGGAGAGATGTATTAAGGAGAGTGAAATTATGGGATTACTAGATAAGGCTGGAAGTTCAAGCGCAAGTCCAAAAGAAAAAATAGTAGCAAAAGCAGTGGCTAAGGCAAAACCTGTTGCTAAAGCAGTCGCTAAGGCAAAACCCGTTGCTAAAGCAGTCGCTAAGGCAAAACCTGTTGCTAAAGCAGATGCAGTTTTGCAACCTGTTGCTGCGAAGAAGGCAAAAAAAGTGAGAGCAACTAGACCTTCCGGATTACCAAATGGATTTGATTTAGCTACGAGATTGGATCGAACTATGAGTTGGTTCGTAAATTTCGGTTGGAATTTCGGTGTACTTATTGCTGCTATGTTCATGATGATGTCAGATACTGGGATGATAACAACTATTCTTCTTGCAGTATCTTTGTTTATGATGTTACTAAATGTAATCATTCTTCCATTGAAGACTGGCAGGACACTGGGTCAATTTGTATCCAGAATAAAGTATGTTAATGGTTCTGGAATCAAATCAAACCCGTTACAGGGTATGCTTTCTAATTCAGCAGGACTATTTTCATTATTTGGTATTATTGCAGTAATGATGAATTTCCAGAAATTAGGAGACAAGGCAGCAGGAACCGGTGCTATTATTTGGACCATTTTTGGTTCGATATTCATCATATTGTGGGTAGTTAACTTTCAATTCGCCCGTGCTAGTGAATTCAAACAAGGAATTTATGACTTAATGTTTGGATCTTATCTTGTTAAACACGTTCCTGCTGAAGGTGAATCGGCAAGCGGATTTTGGGCTAAATTTGATAATATGGGCAACTATGGTGACCAATTCGCAGCACGCCAGGAAGCAAAACGTACCAAGAAAGATGAAAAGAGTTCTGCAATATTGGGAGATGAATCAGATGCTTCGAAAGAAGAATCTAAAAAGGTCGAGAAGCCTAAAGCAAAGGCTAAAAAAGCAACTAAATCAAAAACTACTAAAAACTAGAAGTGATTAGTAAATGAAACTTCTCAATAATCGTTGGATAACTTGCCTTATGGCTATACTTTTTATTATCCTAGACATATTTATATTACTTTCTTTTTCAAATAATTCCGTTATTATATTGAGCCTAATTATTCTGTTTAACATAATACTATTTTATAATGTGATTATTGAACTATACGTAGCTCTAATATTTATGCCACCAGGTAGACGTAAATCTAGTATTGATAACCTCAATTGGACTCACAATAGATTAAAACACGATGGACCCGAGATATACTTCTTAAGCAAGATAAAGAATGAAAAAGCCCCATTAATGGTTATGGTTCATGGTTGGCGCAGCAGTTCCAAATCCTTGGAACAAAGGGCTAACTTGTATTTGGAGTTAGGATATCACGTAATTATAATGGAATTGCCGGGCCATGGGAATGCTGAATCTGTAAGTAAATGGAATGCAGGAATTAGCACACAAAACTTACTATTTTTAATGGATAACCTAGAATCATACATAGATGCAAAGTTAATTTCGAAAATTTACTTCCATGGACATAGTATTGGAGGATTTATCCTGATCAAATTTTCAAAAGAATTTACCAATTCAAAATCTAATGAATTAATAGAAGGATATATACTTGAATCTCCGATGACATGTTATTCAGAAATCTATAACGAATTTTGTGATAAAATGTTAGTCCCTAGATTGTTTAGAAGTTTACTTTGGAAAAGGCTATCATTCCATTTCAATTCTCTCAACTTAAATTTCGACAAAATAAAAGATTTACAGGATGTAGACGTCCCTCAATGGGGCGTACCTGATGTCAATACTCTTGTAGTTCAGGCAGAAAGCGATAAAACACTAGGAATGGGTCATTACAACAGATTAGTAGAATCATTTAAACAATCAAATAAATCACATTTGCTTACCAATATTGTCATAAAAGGATTGACACATTCTGGAGCGAGAGAAAATGAGGATAGAGATTTAGTAATAAGTAACTGGTTAGAGGACCTGTAATCACTGATAACTAGTAGTTTACGCTTGACCTCTAGCCAGCTCGCGCATATCATCGACTTCATCTAGTTCATCAACAATTTCTTCACCTAGGAGTGTTTCTAATACATCTTCCATAGTAACTAAACCTGATGTCCCTCCAAATTCATCTACTACTACTGCAACTTGTTGTCTTTCAGTCAGGAACATGTCAAGGGCGTGATCGACCGAACTGGAGCCCAAAATAGATTTTACCGGTTTTGTAAATTCAGATACAGTACGATCCCACTCATCTCTACTAGCAGCCATTAGTAATTCCGAGCGAATAACAACTCCTAGTATGTCATCAATACTATCACAATATACTGGTATTCTAGAAAACCTGATAACGGTATTATCATCAAGAATGGAACGAATAGTTTCCTCTTCCTGAAATGAGGTTACAACGACTCTTGGAGTCATTACTTCATTGACTGTTATCTCCCTAAGGCGAAGTAAATTATGAATTACAGTTTCTTCATCCTCTTCAAGTATCCCTTCTTCTTCCCCTAAGTCGGCTAATGCAGCAACATCGTCACGAGTTACTAGTGAATGGCTACCTTTTGGTAAAATTGCTTTTAGTAATTGAATTGGAACAATTATTATCGAAAGAACCCTTGTTAAGAACTTAAGAATATATGCAGATGTGGGTGCTAATTGTTTCCAATACGCAGTACCCAGCGTTTTCGGAATAATCTCAGACAGGAACAGTACGGCTAATGTCAGAATGATTGAAGCGATAGTAAGTGAATCATCACCAAATAAGATTTGAACTTGGGAACCAACTCCAGCAGCCCCCATAGTATGTGCGATTGTGTTTAGCGTTAGAATCGCAGTCAGTGGCTTAACAGCATCATCATCCTTCAAATCACCCCATATGGCACCGAATTTAGATTTGGATTTTTGTAATACCGCAATATATGTATGAGGTATAGAAAGCACTACTGCCTCCAATATTGAACAAATGAAAGATACACCAAGAGCTAGCGTGGCATAGAATATTAGTAATGAGTATTCCATTTTGAGTAGACGGCCCCTAGCGTGATATGGTCTGTCGTGCGCTAGGTAGTTATTGAAAATGACGCAAACACTTTATTATTTGAAAACTAAGGGTGAAACTCAAGAAGCATCAGTGTTTGGAGTCGAATGTAGGGGTTTTCATGTCATCTAATACACCTGAGCATGTGTTGATTTGTGTTGCATGGCCCTATGCAAATGGACCTCTACATCTCGGCCATGTGGCAGGCTGTTATCTTCCACCAGATATTCAGGCAAGATTCGAACGAGCGAGAGGAAATCGTGTTTTGATGGTATCTGGATCAGATGAACATGGGACACCGATTACCGTTACAGCGGAACAGGAAGGAGTCTTACCACAAGATATAGTCGATAAATTCCATGATATTAATTCTAAAGCCCTATTACAACTTGGTTGTTCTTGGCAACCCAATATTGATCCGCGTGGAGTCGAGTATGGAGGTTCATTATTCAATAGAACATCGGATCCAAAACATAAGGAGATTGTTCAAAGTAATTTTACTAAACTAATGACTGCTGGATTGTTCGAGAGAAAAACTTCTAAGCAGTATTATGAATTATCGAGCGATGGTCCAGGGCGTTTTCTCCCTGATAGATATGTAGAAGGTATCTGCCCTGAATGTAATGCTGAAGAAGCTAGAGGTGACCAATGTGATTCATGTGGTGCAACTTATGAAGCAATTGAATTAAAGAGTCCAAAATCAAAGATGAATCCGGAAAATAATATAGAGATACGCGATACTGATCATTTCTTTTATCGCTTAGATCTATTTCAAAATGCATTGGAAGTACATGCTTCACAGAGACAAAAGGTATGGAAATCCAATGTTAAAGCGATGACAAAACAATGGCTGGACATGGGTTTGCGACCTAGGGCTGTAACAAGAGATTTATCTTGGGGCATACCTCTGCCAATGGAGGATTCCGAATGGGATGGTAAATGCGTCTATGTATGGTTCGAAGCAGTACAGGGGTATTCAACATGTGCACAAATTTGGGCCAATGATTTTGCCAGAGATGCCGGACATCCAGATGGGGATTTGGCTTGGAAGAAATGGTGGTGTGTTGATGAAGAAGGAAATTCCCCGAGACACCTTTACTTCCTTGGAAAGGATAACATCCCCTTCCATACAGTGATTTGGCCTGCTCTGATTTTAGGATTGAATCACGCTGCAAAAGGTAAGACTGCAGATGATGCTATTGAAATGCCTACTGCAGGTGATATGGCCCTTGAAACAAATGTCCCTGCAATGGAATATCTCATGCTATCCGGTGGCCAATTCTCTAAATCCCGAAAGCATGCTGTCTGGCTACCATCTTTCCTTGAGAGATTCGATCCTGATACATTGAGATATTATTTAGGAATTAATATGCCGGAGAACCACGATACTGATTTCAATTGGCCTGATTTTGTTGAAAAAATCAACAGTGAATTGATTGCCGCATATGGTAATTTTGTCCACCGCGTTTTGACATTAGGTATCCGCCTCATAGATAATCCTAAATCCCCCCTTCTGCCGTTCGACAATCGAGATTTCACTAAGCAACATGAAGAGAAACTGACTGAAATACATCAATCTATTACAAACTCACTTTCCAAGCATCGATATAAAGAGGCACTAAGGTTTGTTATGACTGCAGCACAATTTGGTAATCAACTACTGCAAAATTCAACCCCTTGGAAATATCTATCCCCTAGTGATGAACAATCGGATGAGAATTATTCTGCTGATAGAATGAAAAGTTTAGCTGATTTGGCATTCGGATGGAGAATCTCACGATTCCTTGCAATAACTAGTCAACCATTCCTACCTTTTAGTGCCTCTAGGCTATGGAAATCATTAGGCCTATCTGGAGAGGTCAGTGATATGGATTGGGATTCGGCTATTGATTGGAATGTAGAAATGGCATGGAATCTAGATAAACCAGAACCACTCTTCCAAAGATTAGATTTGGAAGAAATTCTGTCATCAGAACAGTCACTGGTCGACGACAAGTTGGCTAAAGATCAGCCTGGACATGGAGTTAAGGGTAGTAAAAAGAAGAACAAAGGAGATAAGAAAATGAGTGAAGCCCCTGAAGGAATAGAATATGTTGACTTTGAAACTTTCATGAAAGTCGACTTAAGAGTTGGAAAAATATCGAGTGTCGAGGAACACCCAAATGCCGATAAATTATATGTGGTGAAATTGGATGATGGTACTGATGAAGGGAGAACTATTTGTGCAGGTCTAAAGCAGTATTATTCTATTGAAGAGATGGTTGGTAAGACCGTAGTTTTCGTTGCTAATCTCAAACCAAGACCACTCAGAGGTGTGACATCTGAAGGAATGATGTTAGCGGCAGATGATGGCGAAGGTAACGTCAAACTAATCACTGTTGATGGTGATATAAAAGTCAATTCACAAGTTAGATAGATCACTTGAGTCGGTCTCTAACAGCCTGGATAGACTGCTTTGAAAGAACCCTTGATTCCGTTAGGAGTTTTTCAGTTTCTACTGCTAAATTCCCCTTCATTTCATCAGGTAGTGAACTAAGATTGATATCAACATTGAATAAAGCACCTTTGACAGCAGCGCTGGCTAGAAGTGATGCAACACCAACATCAGATACTGCATTCCCATTGCCTTTCTCAGCAAGTTCGGTCAATACAGTCAATAGTTCAAAACCAGCCTTTGCAGTCTCAAATGGAACTAATGTCGCTTCTAGAGTTGCATCTCTAATCGCTTGACGTCTTAGAACTACTTGTTCATCAGTTGCTTTTGGAAGTTTAAAACTCTTCATGACTTTGTCGAATGAATCACTATCTTCTTGGGCTAATATTCCTGATTGAGTAAATATGTGTATTGATATTTTTTGTGCTTTTTCTGCTATGCTCCAGCCTTCTTTCCACTTTTCACTACCTATTGTCAAGTCAGCAACCATGCAGGTCAATGCAGCTGCTTGACCTAGCGCTATCGCACTTGCTGTACCTCCGCCAGGGGTTGGTGAAGAAGATGCCAACGCAGATTGAAAATCTTTCAAACTCATATCCATCCATTTCATAATATCATTCTCCTCTTATTGCCCATTCAATTATCCTCCGTTTTGAATCGAATACTTCCAACGATTCCAAACCTAGTCCTACAACAGCAGATTTCACAAGAGACACTTCATCTGTTTTTGTATTATCGGCATTATACCATCTCCCAGCATCTAGCATTGCCTTTAGTGGTACCAATCCAACCAATTCGCTACCAATTAATCCGACCCCATGATCATTAGCCAGTGTTTTACAGGCTTCAAACGCTATGTGCAATGGGCATGAATCGATATCTAATAAATTCATAGAAACTTGACTTATCTCATGTGATTCTAATGTTACACCCATGCCTTGCACTTTGTCTAATATACCAGGGATGCGCATTCTTTTACCATCTTTCCCCTTCACTAATCGTCCCGAACTTCTTACAAGTGAACCGATTTTCTTTGAGACGACACCATCTTTTTCATCAACATTTACATTGTATGCAACTAGTATGTCGCGAGCTCCAATAGTGATGCCACCAGTTTTTTTGACGTTATCATTCCATATCCTTGGACCATAGTCCGGGTACCGAGTTATTTCAGTATGGGATGTCTCACCATCAGTAAACCGCATCACTAGTCCTTCATACTCTTCCTTACGTAATTTGGATAACAAGGTTCTATCCTCATGCGTTGCTGCATAACCGTACAGGAATGTTGGAACTGAACACTCTTTTGCTATTTTTGCAGCAAGAACTCTTGCATATTGAGAACATTCCTCCATACTCACTCCTTCCAATGGAATAAATGGGCAAACATCTACTGCCCCTAAACGGGGATGTTCACCTTTTTGAACACTCATATCGATGTTTTCAATTGCTGATTTTATCAAATTATATGCAGCCTGTTGAACCGATTCGGGACTTCCAGCAATAGTGATGACAGTCCTATTATAATCAGCATCAGGTTCTACACCCAATACTGAACAACCTGAAATATTTCTTGCCGAAGAAACGATAGTCTCAATTTTTTCTAAATCTCTGCCCTCAGAAATATTGGGAACGCACTCTATTATTGCCGCCATGTATTGTGCTTTCAAAGAAGGGCTTTGAAGTTAAGGTTTGTATAATCAGTTATACAATGATTCTGGACTACTTTTTAGTCCACCTCTTATCTTTTTGACATTTATTTTCTTTATTGAGTCCATAAAGTCTTTTTGAGTTATTGAAGAACGACCTTCGCGTATTGCAATCATTCCTGCCTCAACACAAGTGGCCTTTAGCTCAGCACCAGAAAAACCGGCAGTCCTTTCCATGATTTCATTCACCTTTATCCTCTTAGTGGCCATTTTTGAAATATGTAGTTCGATTATAGCTTTACGTCCATTATCATCAGGAATGGGTATCTCAATAATTCTATCAAACCTACCAGGTCTTAGAAGTGCATCATCCAAGATATCAGGTCTATTTGTGGCAGCAATTATTTTTACATTTTCCAATGCATCAAATCCATCTAGTTCAGCCAATAACTGCATCAAAGTCCTTTGAACTTCCCGATCACCACTAGTCGATCCATCCAATCTCTTTGCACCAATTGCATCTATTTCATCGAGGAAGATAATTGATGGTGCTTTCTCCTTGGCAAGTGAAAATAATTCTCTAACCATTCTACCACCTTCACCAATATATTTCTGTGCCAATTCACTACCAACCATACGGATAAAAGTTGCTTCAGTATGATTTGCAACTGCTTTTGCCAATAATGTTTTACCACAACCCGGTGGACCAACAAGTAAAATTCCTTTTGGTGGTTCTATTCCTATCTTTTTGAATAATTCAGGTGATGTTAAAGGTAATTCTATAGCCTCTCTGACGGATTGAATCTGCTCCTCTAAACCGGCTACCGAATCATAGGTGACTGAAGGTTTATCAATCATTTCCGCTCCACTAACCATCGGATCCCAAGCATCATGTAAAACTTCAATTACAGCCAATGTATCTTGATTTAAGGCCACACGCACTCCTGGCTTTAGTACATCAGGGGATAGTCTTTGATTAAGTGATACTTGAAATACAGTCCCATTAGATGAACGTACAATCCCTCTTTCAGAATCTAAAACGTCTTCTAAATGTCCGATAATCAATGGAGGGTTCTTCAATGAACGAACTTCCTCATCAAGTCTATTAGCACGCTTTTTCAACGATCTAATCTCTGACTCTAGATGAGCTCTTTCATTTATCAGTGTTTGAGCCTCTTCATGTAATGATAGGTAATCTTCTTCAAGGCGATTCAACTCTTCATCAGAAGACTTACTTACCTCATTCGAATTAGTTTCGACATCCGTACTCATTCCAATCAATACTACCAATGGTCACTGATGTATGAACTCTTGCCTATTTCAATCCCAATGTTCTTGACTCTTCGCTTCAACCGCCAGTTTAGGGGCGAATTATGGCCGATTGTGAGTTATGTGGTGCAATGAAAGTTGGCGTCAAGCAAGTACCGCTTGGCCGAGCCGTAGTTTCGGCTTGTTCTAGATGTGTAGAAAAGATGGGCTTGGCTCCCAAAGAAGTGGCCCCAGGCCTTAAAATTGCTAATAATAAAAGCTCTTTACCATCCTTTGCATCTAAGAAAAAGAGTAAAAACCTGATGGTGAAAAATACAAAGGAATTAGCAGAAAATTACCCTACTTTGATTTCTAATGCTCGAAAACAGAAAGGTTGGAATCAACCGACTTTAGGTAAACGGATGGCTGAAACAGTGAATGTGATTAAAGCAGCTGAAAGTGGTAAAACGCCGACTGATTCTGTAATTAAGAAGTTCGAACGGATATTGGGCATCACTCTAATGGTGGATTCTAAACCGGAAGAAACTACTCGTTTGTATAATGAAAACTCCCGTGGCATGACTCTTGGTGATTATTTCAATCAAAATGGTGAGTAGATGGAGGACATCAGGGTTCACGCATTGTGGCTTGCTCAAGATGACCCCAAGAAAAATACAGCCGTACTTGCCTCTAGAAGAGGTGACTTGATACTGAATAAAACAATCAAAAGTTTACCGAAGAAGGGAATCATACTTGAACCATTATGCGGTAAGATATTTGGACCTGAAGACCATGAATTATTGACTGATCGGAGAGGATCCCTCGTCGGACTTGATTGTAGCTGGGCTCACATCGAAGAGAGTGTTAAGTCGGTAATGAAGATCACTAGACTAGTTCCAAGAATGCTCCCCCTATTTCTTGCAGCAAATCCAGTAAATTGGGGTAAACCAGGAAGACTAACTACTGCTGAAGCACTTGCAGCCACTTTATATTTAACTGGCAAGAAAGAACAATCGCATCGCATACTTGGTGCATTTAGGTGGGGCGAAAGATTCTTTGAATTGAATCAAGATCCACTAGATGCTTATTCAATGGCTGAATCTAGTTCCGAACTAGTCGATTTACAATTTGAATTTTTTGACATCGACCACCTTAGAGATGAGGTCGAAAGTTGATGAATACTAAAAAAGTTCCAGTCTCACGATGGAATGGGAAGGAATCTATCATTTCAAATGATGATTTGGCGCGCGAATCATTGGTCACCATGGACTATAATGGGAGTTTGGTGGCTAATTTATTAGCAACTCCTACTGATTTAAGAGAATTAATCTGGGGTCATTTGAATTCTGAAGGATACTTGTTGCAAAGTGATAGTTTTGAGGAAGGGAGTTTCTCGAGTGACCTTTCTGAATCAGGGGCATTTCAAGTATCAATAAAGGGCCCCCAAACAATCACAATAAGAAGGAATGCAAACGATATCGTGACATCATCGTGTGGTGCCTGTAATACTGATGGTTTGGATGACTTGATCAGAGATTTGCCAATATTGGATGGAGATAAAACAAGGATTGACTTTACTTTACTACATAATTCATTTGATGAAATGAAAAAGGCTCAGGTAGGATTCGAATCATCAGGTGGGATGCATGCTGCTGGACTGATTTCTCCCAACTACCAATTATTATGCGTAAATGAAGATATTGGGCGGCATAATGCAGTTGACAAAGTGATAGGGAATGCTTTGATAAGAGGTCATGAATTATCACAATCCACGTTACTTCTATCTGGTAGATGCGGATGGGATATTGTTGCAAAAGCAAGTCGGTGCGGTATTAAAAATATTGCCAGTATTGGAGCCTGTTCGTCCATGGCAGCTGAAACAGCCAGACTAGTTGGGATAAGGATAATTTCCTTCCTGAGGAAGGAAAATGCCGTAGTAATTGGGTATAATTCAACTTCTAGGACAGCAAGTCTTGAAAACTAACCGCAGGGAGCGCGAATTGAGGCACATGCGTAAACCAGTACAGCCAACCGCGCCTCGGGATGAAAACCGGCTTCGCCTAAAGAAGCCGAAGACTATGGCTGCGGGAATTCCAGCAGTACTTTCATCCGGTAAGCATTCAATAATGAAAATGGGACTTACTAAGACATTGAAGTCCCTAACTATGGTCAACCAAAAATCAGGTTTTGATTGTCCTGGTTGCGCTTGGCCCGACCCCGATCAGCGTACTTCATTCGAGTTTTGCGAGAATGGTGCTAAGGCCGTCGCGGATGAAGCAACTACTAAGAGAATTACTAATGCGTTTTTTGATAAATACGACATCCATGAATTGTCTAAAAAGAGTGATTACTGGCTAAATAATCAAGGTAGATTGACTAGCCCTATGCACCTTGTAAAGGATTCGAATAATTACCAACCAATTTCTTGGAGCGATGCATTATCTATTATTTCTGAACGCTTTAAAAGTTTGAATAGCCCCCATGATTCAGTATTCTATACATCGGGTCGAACAAGTAATGAAGCAGCGTTTTTATATCAGGCATTTGTTAGACTTTTGGGAACTAATAATCTCCCCGATTGTTCTAATATGTGCCATGAATCGAGTGGCAAGGGACTTGGACCTACTATTGGAATAGGTAAAGGTACAGTTACTCTGGACGATTTTAATCATAGTAAGTTAATATTAGTCATCGGTCAAAATCCCGGTACAAATCATCCACGGATGCTTACCGCTTTGCGAGATGCAAAGAAATCTGGTGCTAAGATAATTCACATCAATCCATTACCAGAAGCAGGTCTAGAACGGTTCAAACATCCTCAAGATTACATGAAATTTGATTTTAAATCTACAAAGTTATCAGATTATCATCTTCAAGTAAAAATTGGTGGAGATGCAGCTCTATTGAAAGGACTGATCAAGGTTCACCTACAAAAGGGAGGATTGGATAATGATTTCATTAGAAATATTACTGCTGGATTAGACTCAATGCGTCAAGAGATAAATAAGACACCTTGGGAACGAATTGTCCAAGATTCAGGCATAGATCGGAAGACTATAGAAGAAGTAGGAGAGATATGTGCTAAATCAAATGCTACTATTGCCTGTTGGGCCATGGGACTTACCCAACATCGAAATGGAGTTGCTGTGATTCAAGAAGTTGTTAATCTTCTGCTCTTAGGAGGTCATGTAGGCCGAAAGGGTGCTGGTTTTTGCCCAGTTAGAGGTCATTCAAATGTACAAGGTGATAGAACAGTAGGCATTTGGGAAGCTCCAAGTGATTCATTTTTGGATAAGATGGAATCTGGCTTGAAGGTAGCATTACCACGAAAACATGGTTATGATGTTGTTAAGGCAATCAAAGCCATGGATAAAGGCGATGTTGATGTATTCTTTTGCATGGGTGGGAATTTTCTTTCTGCAACCCCTGATACTAAATTTACGGCAAATGCACTATCCAAAGTTGGACTTGTAGTACAGGTTTCTACAAAATTAAACCGCTCACATTTAGTGACGGGTAAAGAAGCACTAATCTTGCCGTGTTTGGGAAGAACCGAAATGGATATCCAATTATCAGGACCTCAATTCGTAACAGTGGAGAATTCAATGGGTATCGTTCACAAGTCTGAAGGGAGGCTGAAACCAGCTTCCAAATTACTTAGAAGTGAGGCATGGATTGTTGCAAACATTGCATCGAATTCTTTACAAGATGATTCACTAGACTGGTTAGAGTTAGCATCCAATTACGACCAAATAAGGGAATTGATGAGCCATTGTCTTGATGGTTTTGAAAATTATAATGAACGTGTCCGAGAAGAGAATGGATTCTATCTCCCCAATCTTCCCCGTGACAAGAGAATGTTCAATACAAGTGATGGAAATGCTCACTTCACAACACACCAATTACCAGATATAAGTGTCGAAAAAAATCATTATGTTATGATGACTATACGTTCACATGATCAATATAATACTACGATTTATGGCTTAGATGACCGTTACAGAGGAATCAAGGGCAATAGGCGCGTAGTAATGATGAATCCAAAAGATATGATCGAAAGGAATTGGAAGACTAGGCAAATGGTGAAAATTACTAGTCATTTTAAAGGGGTTGAGAGGAGTTCGGATTTTTGGCAAATTATCCCATATGATATACCATCAGGTAATTTAGCTTCATATTTCCCTGAAGCAAACGAACTCATAGCAATCGATTCAACAGCCGATATTTCCAACACACCTACCTCGAAGTGGATTGTTTGTTCGCTTAGCGAATCAAAACCACATGATGAGGAGGAATGACTTTGAAGACAGGTTACATAGATTTCTTCATCCGAAACTCTAAGTTTCGAAGGTTTTGGTTTGCATCTGTAATTTCATGGATTGGTGAATGGTTTAACACAATCGCACTATTTTTCTTAATTTTAGAATATTCAGGCTCAGAATTATTATTAGGAGTATTGTTCAGTGTTAGGATGGCTCTATTCGCCGTATCACAGCCAATAATCGGTGTTTTGGCCGATAGAATGAATCGTAAGAAACTTATGATTGCATCAAATCTATTACAAATCGGCTTAGCACTATCCTTCCTTTTGGTAGATGGTGAAGAAGATATGTGGTGGATGATTGGCATTTCAGGTCTAATGATGCTACTACATGGTGTTTATGTGACGGCAGAAAGGGCCTCTTTACCAAATATCGTCAGCCATGAAGACCTGCTAGTTGCAAATGCAATCGATTCTGCATCTTGGTCTGCATCTTTGTGCCTAGGCGCCATGTTAGGCGGTATAGTCGTATCACAATGGGGTACAGATGCAGCATTCATCATAGATTCATTCACATTCATCATCGGAGCAATTATTCTTTATCCACTTGTGATTCCTCAGAGTATAGATGAAGAAATGAAGGGTCCCTTATTTGGGACTGCATTAAAGAATATCAAAACAGGTTGGAGTCGTATACGTGGAGACCCTAGGTTACTAAGACTTGTATTTGCAAAAGCCTCTTGGAACTTAGCAGGTGCAGGATTAGCAGGTGTATTCCTTATATTAGCAGGTGGTAATATTGTTGGCTATGGTGCAGCCTTCGGATTTGGATTATTCTTTTTCGCAAGAGGTATTGGTACTGGAATTGGTCCCCTTGCCGCTAGATTCATGTTTAAGGATCAAAATAAATGGCCATCGCTAATAGGTCAGTTAGTAGCATTATCAGGCGTATTTTATTTATTGGTTGGAATTAGTTTAGATATTTCATTAGCTTTGACATTAATTTTAATCATTTGCGCCCACGCTGCTAGTGGTGCAAATTGGGTTCTTTCAACTGTACTAACTCAAATGTGGGTTGAAGATGAAGTTCGAGGTAGGGTGTTTTCTATGGACATGTTAATATTAGGTGCTTCAGCATCTTTATCTACTACAGTTGCCGGGTATCTAGTTGAAATATATGACTTAGAATTACGCCTTGGATTTATTATATTTTCCTGCATAATGATCTTTTCAGGAATTATGTTTACTCTTTGGAGACCAGACTTGAAGAATACTAGTAATCAGTAAGATATGACATAAGCCTCAAAGACGAGGCACTATTGCGTACAATATGGGCGAAAACAGGTCTGCTTTGCGTGATTCGATTACACAAGGCATACCTGATGTCCTTCCAACCCATCCTGGTATCGACAATTCAGTCGACCACGCCCCTTCGCGAAGACAGGTCCTTTCTTCTGATGAAAAGAAATTGGCGTTGAAGAATGCATTAAGATATTTTAAAATTGAGCATCATGAGATCCTTGCACCCGAGTTTCTTGAAGAATTGAATACCTTTGGCAGGATCATCATGCACCGGTTCCGTCCAACTGGTTTTGATATGAAAGCACATCCGATTTCTTCATACCCCGCGAAATCGAATCAAGCAGCATCGATAATGTTAATGATTCAAAATAACCTTGATCCCGAAGTCGCTCAATTTCCTCATGAATTGATCACATATGGGGGCAATGGCTCAGTATTTCAAAATTGGGCGCAATATAGACTCACTATGAAGTATCTCTCGATGATGAGTGATGAACAAACCTTGGCCATGTATTCAGGTCATCCAATGGGGCTATTTCCCTCCCATAGTGATGCACCTAGAGTCATTGTAACCAATGGCATGGTTATTCCAAATTATTCCTCCGTTAATGACTATGAAAAAATGAATGCTTTGGGAGTCACTCAATTTGGACAAATGACTGCTGGCTCTTACATGTATATTGGTCCTCAAGGAATAGTTCATGGTACTACATTGACTCTACTAAATGCAGCCAGAATTCATCTCAATCTTCCTGCAGATAGGGATCTTTCTGGAATAACCTTTGTCACATCCGGTCTTGGTGGCATGTCAGGTGCCCAAGCAAAGGCTGCAGTTATTGCTGGAGCATCATGCATAGTGGCCGAAATTAATCCTCATGCTGCTCAAAAGCGATTGGATCAGGGTTGGTTGTCAAAGTTGACCAATTCTGCCGATGCTGCAATTGATATGATGATTGATAGTGCTGACAAAGGTGATGCGGTTTCAATTGGTTATGTTGGAAACATAGTCGACCTTTGGGAACGATTGGTTGAACGTAAAATTAAAGTCGATCTGGGGAGTGATCAAACCAGTTTACATAATCCATGGCAAGGTGGGTATTTCCCTTCCGGCTACTCTTACGCTGAAGCATCAGAACTAATGTCTAAACAATCTGAAATCTTCTGTTCCGAGGTTAGAAAATCATTGCTTCGTCATATGTCGGCCATTAGTGGCATGGTAGATAGTGGAATGTATTTTTGGGACTACGGTAATGCCTTTTTATTGGAGGCATCTAGAGCAGGAGCAGAAATAATCAACGGTGATGGTTCGTTCAAATATCCTAGTTATGTCGAAGATATAATGGGGCCGATTTGCTTTGATTATGGATTTGGCCCTTTTAGATGGGTTTGTTGTTCGGGCGAACCTAGTGACTTGGAGATTACAGATCGTATTGCGTGCGATATATTATCCAAAATGGCACTCGATGCACCCGATTCAATAAGTCAGCAACTACAGGATAATATTCGTTGGATTAAACAAGCTGGTGGGAATAAACTTGTAGTTGGAAGCCAAGCAAGAATTCTCTATGCCAATGATGAGGGTAGACGGAAGATCGCTAGTGCAATGAATGATGCGATTGCTGATGGTACCCTCAATGGGCCAATAGTATTGGGAAGAGATCACCATGATGTCTCAGGCACTGATAGCCCTTACAGAGAAACTGCTAATATCTCCGATGGTTCGATGTTCACTGCTGATATGGCTGTACAAAATTTCGTCGGAGATGCATTCCGTGGTGCAACTTGGATAAGTCTACACAATGGCGGTGGCGTAGGTTGGGGGGAAGTGATTAATGGTGGATTTGGCATGTTAATCGATGGTTCGGCAAAATCCGAAGCTAATATTCAATCAATGTTGCATTGGGATGTAAATAACGGGGTCGCCAGAAGGGCATGGGCGCGGAATGATGGAGCCATCGAAGCGATTAAGCAAGCCATGGATGCAGAACCTAAATTAGTAGTTACATTGCCCCAAAAAGCACAAGAACATCTTATCGACTCACTATTTATGGAGGACTAATATGACATTATCAAAAGTGATACTAGACGGTAATACTCTTTCATCATCAGAAATCTGGAGGATTGCTTTAGGCAAATCAGATTTGGACGTTTCCGATAGTTCATGGACTAGAATAGTAAAATCACGCAAAGTAGTCGATGATATATTGGATAGTGGGGAAATAGTATATGGGATTAATACCGGTTTTGGTGCTCTTGTTAACCAGACTATTTCCAATGAAGATTTACACCAATTACAGAATAATCTAATTCGTTCACACGCTACCGGAATTGGTGAAAATATGTCGGAGAGTTCTGTACGCGCTATGATGGTTGCTCGTATCAATTCCTTCGCCAAGGGTTATTCTGGAGTCCATCCTAATGTTGTTCAGCAATTAATTGACTTTGTAAATATGAATATCACACCAGTAATTCCAAGAATCGGGAGTCTAGGAGCTAGTGGTGATCTTGCACCATTGTCTCATATGGCGTTAGCACTGATTGGTGAAGGTGAAGTCTTAGGGGAAGACGGGGGTATTGAATCTACCAGGTCTGTATTGTTAGATAAGGGATTAATACCGTTGGAATTGGGGGCCAAAGATGGTTTATCTTTAATCAATGGAACTAGTCAAATGCTTAGTTACTTGATTGAATCTGAACAAATATTGAGTGAATTATTGCCTTTGGCTGATGTCATAATGTGCACTTCCTTGGAGGCGATACAAGGTAGCATCAAGCCGTCAGATGAAAGGGTACACTTGGCAAGACCTCACCCCGGACAACAGGTTGTTGCCAATAGAATAAGAGATATAATGAAGGATTCACCTATTGTTGAATCTCATAAGAATTGTGAAAGAGTGCAAGATGCATATTCATTTAGGTGTGCACCTCAAGTTCATGGGGCGGTTTATGAAAGTTTAACTCAACTACAATCGACGCTTTCCATTGAGATCAATAGCACTACTGATAACCCACTAGTATTCTTCGATAGTAAAGAAGGAGAACAGAGAATAATTTCACAAGGTAATTTTCATGGCGAGATACTCGGGTTAATTGCTGATAAGATGGCTTTATCGATATTCGAACTAGCATCAATCAGTGAACGAAGAATGGATCAGATGCTTGATACAAAGAAAAGTAATCTACCTCCATTCTTAGCCAATAATGGTGGTTTGGAATCAGGTTTAATGATTGTTCAGTACGTAGCTGGCGCCTCATTGTCTGAATTACATGGGCATGCATCCCCAAGGACTGCCTTTTCTACAAGCACTTCTGCAGGGCAGGAAGACCACGTCAGCATGGGGGCAACTGCATGTTGGAACCTTTTACAAGCCACTCAGAGATTATCAGAAGTTCTCGCTTGTGAGGTTATGATCGCATGTCAGGCATTGGAATTTCAAGATTTGCCTCCTGCTCCATTTGTAGCCTCACTTGTAAAATTAGTTCGTGATGTATCTCCAAAGATCGAGGCCGATCGATCTACTAGTAAAGAATTGATAGCGCTTGCTGGTTGCTTGAAAAGTGCTGGCTGGCTATCCAGGATAGAAGCAGAGAATACGCGCTTATCGCGTTAAGAATAATATTTCTTTTCGAGTTCATCTATCCCAGTTAGTTGTTTAATTCTAAACAAAGCTGTTGCTAATTCAGTAGTCCCGATACTACCTATATGGTGATAGAGATAGTTTTCAAGTTCAACAACTCTTCTGATTTTTTCTTCAACACGGCTATATAATTCATATGATCGTTCAGAATCATAATTCAATCCTGGTTCTAGTTCAGAAACATCAAGTCCCATCCTCCTCCATTGCAATATCCGCTTTACTAAGATCTTACGAGTAAAACCAATGCTAGGGAGGCGTGAAAGAATTGTCAGACGTTGTGAACCGTCTACTCCGAGTTCATATTCTATGCGCTCACTAGGTGAAAGTTGTTCGGTGAGAATTTCTTCTTCAGTTTCGATAAAAGAATCTATTTCGGATTTTTCATTAATTATCTTGACATGAATGACTTCCTTTCTCAACCTTGCTAACCAGGTTGTTTCAAATGCTAAGGTGTTGATTGGTATGATTAATCTGGCCCTAGTGCCCTGTAGTGAGTCTGATAGATCATGTATGAAATTCAAAATAACCTCACTTCCGTGCATATTCACTAACCACTCAAAACCATCTAATATGGTGATTTCTTCATTTCCGTCTGCTAAGGGCATCAAGTGACTTCTAATTTTGTCTAAATTTGGAGGTAAGGAATAATTCGATTTCCTTTCACTAAGCCAAAGTAGCTGGATTTTTGACAAATCAACATGTTCTAGTAATCTTCGCGGAGGGAGGCGGGAAATTAATTTGAATGTTGATTCGGAATTTTCAACCTCTTTATCAATCCAAGCTAATAACTCATCTTGGGTGGTAAAATCAATGGAAAATATGTTCCCTCTGTGAAACTTCATTTACGCACCTAAACATCGTAAACTCTTCTTATATTTACCTTTGAATAGTAAATTGCCCATGAATCATTATATTAGACAATGTTTTGCCTTACACGGGTGTGGCAATGACCGACGACAAAACCGACGAAATTCCGATGGCTGAATGTGGCTCTTGTAGAGCTGTAATTGCACTAGATTCGAAAGAGTGTTCCGAGTGTGGAATACAATTTTCTGGAGTCTCTGATGAGTCTTTGGGTGAATGTGGTGGTTGTAAGGCACTGGTGCCTTTAGATTCTAAGAGTTGTCCGAAATGTGGCGTCTATTTTGTTGCTGATGATGTAATTGATGTGCTCAGGAAGTGGTTTAACGACACTGGAGTAGAAATCTCAACATTATTTGGTAAAATGGACACAGATGGTGATGGCGTAATAAATCCCGTCGAACTCAAGGATGGATTGTTAAAGTTAAATCTTGCAGATTTACCTCCATCACAAGTCGATAGATTAGTTTCTAAATTGGATAAAGATTCTGATGGCATGATTAGTCTTGATGAATTGGTTTATTCAATCACGGGTGAAGAAGCCACTGATTCCGAATCTCCAGAAGTAAGTGGTGCTGAATCAACAGATGCAAAAGAATACTCTGAAAATGTAGTGATACGTCTCATGAAAAAGCATTCAATAGCCGATAAAGAGGCTTTCTTAGCCCATGCTGCAGATTTTGATGCTAATGATAATGGTTATTTGACGGAACCTGAGCTAAAGGCTGCAGCAGAATCATTTGTCTCAACTTCAGAAGATGTAGAAGTTGAAGAAAAAACCTCTGAAGAGGTAGTAGAAGACCAAGATGATTCTGTTAGTGATAATGACTCGAATGATGAAGTTGAATCCGAGGAAGATGATTCAATTGAAAACGATATAGAACATGTTGAAGAGGATATTATTGAAGAAACTACTTCTCAATCTCCACTTTACAAGCTAGGTGTTGCTGCTTTGAATAACGATATGTCGATTAGAGAAATGTTTGAATCGATGGATTCTGATGATGACGGCCGTATCGATGGTCCTGAATTACAGAAGGGAATCGAAGACCTTTCTGGTGACGCTTTATCGCCTGCAGAAATCTTTGAGTTATTGGAGAGCCTAGATGAAGATTCCGACGGCCGAATCGATCCAATGGAATTGGTGACTGCGATTGAATCTTTAGATATGGGAATCTCTGCCGATATTGCTGTTTCCGCTCCTAAAGACCCGGTATTAATTTTAGTCGAAGCCATGGATGAAGCAGGTGCAAATCCAGCAAGTATCTTTAGAAGCTTGGATAAAAATGGTGACGGCAATATCAACATTGAAGAACTTAGACAAAGAGTGAATGAAGTATTGGCTGAATCACTCAGTGATGATGAGGTGGATCAACTATTCAATAGACTAGATGAAGATGGAAATGGTTCAATAGATATGATTGAATTTATTGAAACACTAGAAAATGTTGATGAAGATTTGCATGATGAGGAAACGAGTCTTTCTAGTAAATCGGAATTCCCATCGAAGAGACAGGCTAAACTAATGTCTAAGAAGTGGAATGATGTATTCTGGCCACTAATCCATACAGGATTATTCATATTTATTGTAATGTGGTTAGTAAATGGAACAATTGCTCCATTTGTTGATGGTTCTGGTGGAATGGTGGATTTGGACTCAGAATTCGGCATGCACACGACTGATGATGGCGTCACTTACCTGCAAGGAGATACTTACCCGTGTGACGATTCAGCCCAAACAGATGGTTGTAAGAATTCATTAACACCGTTGGCTGGAGAAGGTGGTGAAATATCAATGCCTGCTGGATTCTATTGGGATGGTATTTTATTCACGATTATTGGAACTTTGGGATTGTTTGGTAGTTTAATTATGCATTTCTCAATAGTCCCTGGATGGAGAGCAAGAGCAAGAGCGATCAAGGACTCGAAAGCAGAAAGGCAAGAAGTTGAAGAGACTATTTCTAAGGATGATGAAGATGATGAAGACGGCACTGAGGGTGGAATCGATGATGAAATTTCATCTGAAGATGAAGTAGTTTCAGAAGATGCTGAAGACTCGGAAAATAAAGATGAAGATGACGGTGAAGGGAATGATGGAGAAAGGGATGATGATGCAATCGATATTGGATCCCACATCGGCTTAACACTAGATGGTGAAGAAATCTTTGGAGTAATTACAGAATTTGATGATGATGAAAACTTAGTCACTATAGAAGAAGATGGCACTGGAGACTTAGTCACTGGATACCAAGATGATATGTTCCTAGAAGATTGATATGAGTAAAGACATATTATCACGATTTAAAAATAAGGCCATTTGCCCATCTTGTGGTTGCATCGATGAAAATGGTTCTTTTCGTTGCCTTGGTTGTGGAACTTTCCATTCTGGAGCACATTTAGTGGAAAGAGATGCACCTCCTGTACAAAAAGTAGAACCGGTAATAATCGACCCTAGTGCCTATTCACTTAGTCCTAAGGAAAGAATAGTCGAAGAGACTTTTGAGCAGAGTGAAGCGGTTAAAAAATGGTCAGGTGGATCTACTGATTTTAGTATTCCTGATGAAGTAGTAGCGGGATACGGGGATATTGTTTCTAAGCCTGAAGTCATACCAGAACTCGAAGAGTTGTGAATTGATGCTTAATGCTTCTTAAAAAGGTATTAGTAGTAATGTCTTTGAAATGATATTTAAAAGTAAATCATGGTGGGCTCGGAGAGAATTGAACTCTCGATCTTCGCCATGTCAAGGCGACGTCATAACCCCTAGACCACGAGCCCTAGGAATCCGTCCTAAATGAAAGGTGTATTAAATCACATCGGTAAGCGATTTTTAATCAGCTTACTATTTTAGAAATTTTGCCACTGCAGGCTGGTTGTGAGCATAACCCACCCATACGTACGCGACCATTTTTCATTTTTATCAATGTACCATCTTTGATAGGTCCATAGTTTTTACACTTTAGACAATAACCCGAAATCTCTGCCATCTCAATCAATTACCCTGAATCGGCTGTCGAATTTGAAACCTTCCTATGATATCAGACAAATGGTGAACAAAATGAACATTTCACCCACTTAGGGTGTACTATGAGTGGGAAAAATGCATTTCTTTGACGCTTGTAGTTTGCACTCCTATGTAAAACGCCGTACTGAGAGTCATTAAGGTATTTACGAGAAGGTATAAATTAAACAGATTTAACCCGGATGTCGCATAATGTAAGTTATACGACTACAGGGGGTACGCTAAATCGTGATATTTCATCAACCGACGATTTTCTTTTGATCGATACTAAAGATCCCAATGAGCGGTGGGCCCAAAAGGCATGTTTCTATACCTCCATCTTTGGAATCTAATATATCCATTACTCGTTCTGAAATTTCCTTCCAACTTTCCCTGTCTACGAATAGTGATTGTATTATGAATAAGTTTTCATCATCGGCGGATTTCGCATACCAAGATTTCACACAACCATCTTCACGTAATTTAAATTCGACTCTTGCCGCAATCATTCTCTCTAATCTTGCTTCTCGCCCAATTTGAGCTGAACATACAATTGTCTCTAACAAATTGTTCATGATTTCCACCGATTCTCTCTTGTATGTGCTAAAATATTAAATATCTTTTAAAAAACTAATAACCGAATATCAATGTTTGACGATTTCACCTTCTATCATTGTTGCTAAGAATGGTGAATGTGAAGGTTTCATACACCAAGACTCCCAATACTTCGAGTCGAGAATATTTATGTTTGCAATAGTTCCGACTTCGATTCGACCATGCTGCAATCCAGATGGATGCGGTGTAGTCTCGGACGGATTTCTTGTCGCGGCAACTAAGGCAGCAAGTGGATCCACCTTACATCTCTGAACTAATAATGAACCTAGGAATGGTAAACTAAGAATTTGGTTATTTGGATTGAAGTCCGAAGCAATAGACCATGGTAATTCTAGTTCTATCATTTTATTGAAATCTGGCCATTCCTCACCCATCGAATAGGGAGTTCCTGGTAAGAATCCGGTATTGACTCCAGCGGATTTCATTTTAGCTCTGGCATCATCATTAGTATGATGTGCATGATCTGCACTGTCGACTTTTAGTTCAGCAGCTAAATCCCCGCCACCTCCATCAGCAAATTCATCAATATGTATGCGTAAGTCTAAACCTGATTTCCTTGACTCTTTTAGTATGTCTTCACTTTCTTCAACAGTAAACCATCCAGGTTCACAAAAAACATCTGCTGATCGGGCAATGCCTTGTTCAGATATTGAAGGTAATTGTTCACTGATTAGTGACTCGAAATATTCGCCATGTGTCAACTCCTTAGGAATTGCATGGGCTCCAAGCCATGTATGATCGATAGTAGGGAGTTTTTTCTGCGCCCCTAACATCTTTGAAACTTCTAAAATACGCATCTCAGTTTCAGTATTCAAGCCATATCCTGACTTTGATTCGATGTGAGTTGTTCCTGATCTAAAAGCCTCTTCCAATCTGGTAAGTCCCAAATTGTACAATTTATCATTTGAAGACGCTCTCGTATCTTCGACAGTCGATACAATTCCGCCACCCATTGCCGCTATATCTGCATATGATTTACCATTTAGTTTCCAACGAACTTCTCTTGATCGATCTCCGGACCAAATCAAGTGAGAATGGGCATCTACTAAGCCAGGTATTATCGCCCTACCTTCTAAGGAGACTACTTTGTCGACACCATCATCTATGCTATTGTCGAAGTTTTGCAGAGTTCTATTTATTGGTCCGTATTCATCAACCAACTCAGTTGATTCTCCGATTGTTACTATTTCATTGGATTCAACAACTATTCCTTTTCCAGCAGCACTAATCAATTCTTCATTGAGGAGGTCTTGACCAACTGCGGGTCCAAAACCTCCTAAGTGTGCAAGCGGGCCAATATCAACCAAAATTGTCCGCATATCAAAGGCTAAATGCTGAGGGTTGAAGAACAATGGCTTGTTAGCGTAGTCATGAACGGGGGCAACTGGACATTAGGAATTGAGTCTACGGCCCATACTCTTTCCTTTGGTTTAGTCGATGCAGAAGGCACTCCATATCCTTCGGTTTCAGATACCGTTAGACCTGATAAAGGTGGCATTCACCCCCGTGAGGCTGCAGATCATCACAAGGAAGTAGCACCGGAATTATTTTCTAAAATACTTGAGCAAAATCACCTTTCACCAAGTGATATTTCGAGTATTGCCTTTTCACAAGGACCGGGGCTAGGCCCCTGCCTTCGTATCGGAGCAGCAATTGCCCGTGGCCTTTCGCAGCGTTTGGGGGCACCACTAATCGGCGTTAATCACTGTGTGGCCCACATTGAAATTGGGCGTCAGCAATGTGGTTGTGATGACCCAGTATTGCTATATGTGTCTGGTGGAAATACCCAAGTCATAGCCAGATTAGAAGGAAGATACAGAGTACTTGGAGAAACCTTGGATATCGGGATAGGGAACATGTTAGATAAATTTGCACGTAATCAAGGAATACCCTTTCCGGGAGGACCCGTTATTGAAAAATTGGCTAGTAAATGGCTTGAAAGTAATCCTGATAGTTCAATGGATGGACTAGAATTACCATATGCAGTTAGGGGCATGGATCTTGCTTTCTCAGGGGTTCTAACTGCAGCACAACGCTTGATCGATAATGGCAAACCACTGGAAGCAGTGTGTTGGTCTTTACAAGAGCATGTGTTTTCTGCATGTGTTGAAGTTTCTGAAAGAGCGTTATCTCATACTGGTAAAACTGAATTATTACTCGGTGGAGGTGTTGCATGTAATACTCGATTGCGTACGATGTGCGAAATTATGGCAAATGAACGGGATTCCATTTCTTTCGCTCCACCTCGCATGTATTGTATTGACAATGGTACTATGATTGCTCGGCTTGGATGGTTAGAACAAAAGGCTGGGAGAAATACACCTTTTTCTACTAGTTCTATCGATCAATATCTAAGAACTGACCAGACTCCAATCACATGGGCATAACTGTAATTCTAAGCCAATTGTTTTAAGAGGGCGTCATAGGGACGTAGATAGGGGAATGCCTTATCGCAGTTCGAAGAAAAAGAGATGCGCCTTTGAATCCATTTGCGCGTAATGCTGCATCTGAAAGAAATAAGCGTCAAGCAGAACGGGCAATTCAAAGAAAAAGAGAGGAAGTTATCACCAATCAGACAGTCGTTAAGGCTCCCGAACAGGCACCGCAAACTTCTCTCGAAGAAAGGCAAAAAGCAGCTGCTAAGCGGTTACAGAATGACAAAATCAATCTTTTAGAGGCTTCTAATTCAACAACTAATGTGAAAAGGTCAACAATCACTACCGTTAGTAGACCACCAGCTGGTGTCAAATTAAATACTTCCAAGTCGGATCTAAGAGCTGAACTCAATCGTAAAACTGAAGAAGCGAATAAGAAGGCTCAAGAAATAGTCTCTAAAACAACTCCCGAAATCAAGGTGGCGGAAGTAATAGATGCAACAGTTGATGAAATTAAGCAAACATCTGTAGAGCCGAGTATTGATTCGAGTGAAACTGATGGAGAAGTTGAATCGGTATCGAGTCCAACAAACATATTCAAGACTGTCGCTGAAACCAAAAAAGCAGCCATTACGGGAGATAAAAGACGAAAGCGTCGCCGTATGGACCGAAAGGGTGGCGGACGTCAAAAGATGGAAAAGAAATTGAACCGTCAAAAGATTCTAGAATTCAAGTATGCTGCTCGTGTAATGTTGGATGACCCTAACATACCTGAGGAACACCGTTCCAATATATTGGGCCAAATAATAGCAAAAGGCGAGCGCATTAGCGTCGAAGCGGCGGTCGAATTTATCGAGTCTAAAAGAGAAGAATTAATTCTTACAGACGAAATAGCAAATTCCCTAATAAGTAAAATTAAGGGAATGACAACAAGAAGGTGAAATTATGGCAGATGATATAGTAGGGAAAGATATGGTTGCAAGTGTACATTATACAGGTACTTTACCTGAAAATGGTGAGGTTTTTGATTCAAGTGAAGGTAGAGACCCTTTATCGTTCCTTGTAGGACATGGGCAGATGATACCTGGTTTTGAAGAAGAAATAGCAGGTGCTAAAGTTGGTGAAAAGAGAGAATTTACATTGACTCCAGAAAAAGCATATGGTGTACGGGATGATCAAGCAGAAATGACTATCCCGCGCAGTCAATTCGCCCAATTAGAAGAGTCTGAAACCCTTTCATTAGGTGCGCAATTAGTTGCTCAAATGCCTCATGGACCATCACCATTTACAATCACTAAATTGGATGATGAATCTGTTACTGCTGATTTCAATCACGCACTGGCAGGTAAATCTCTAACATTCAATGTAGAAGTTGTAGAATTAAGGGCCGCAACAAGCGATGAGATTGCCCATGGCCATGCCCATGGACCCGATGGACATCATCACCATTGATGCGAGTCTTGATGAATCGTCAACCATTGGAATGATTATGGCCGAGCATCGTAAGGAAGTTTGGCAGACACTATCAGGTATAGATTTACCAGTGCAGCCCGGTATTGAATCATTGATTAATTCGAATGGTACTTTAGAATCAGAATCTGATGCAGGTAGTCCACCTTACACACGTGGAATTCATTCAAGCATGTACAGAACTAAATTATGGACAATGCGACAATACGCTGGTTTTTCCAGTGCCAAAGCAACAAATGAAAGGTTCAAGTTATTATTAGAACGTGGACAAAAAGGTCTATCAGTGGCTTTTGACTTACCTACTCAACTTGGAATGGATGCTGATGACGAGTTATCTTTCGGAGAAGTTGGAAGAGTTGGAGTTTCTATTTCAACATTAGATGATATGCGGGAACTATTTGATGGAATTCCTCTAGATAAAGTAAGTACTTCGATGACAATAAATGCCCCAGCCATGATCTTACTAGCTATGTATGCAATTATTGCTGAAGAACAAGGTGTTAGCAATAATCAAATCCGTGGAACGATTCAAAATGATATTCTAAAAGAATATATTGCTCGGGGGACTTATGTATTTCCTCCAAAGCCGAGTATGAGACTTATTACTGATATTTTTTCATATTGTGCAGAACATATACCTAATTGGAATACGATTTCTATATCTGGTTATCACATACGTGAAGCTGGTTGTACCGCAGTTCAAGAAATTGCATTCACACTATCAAATGCAATACAATATGTCGATGCTGCTATCGAATCGGGATTGGATGTTGATAGCTTTGCACCAAGGTTATCATTTTTCTTTAATTGCCACAATGATTTCTTTGAAGAAATATCTAAGTTTCGCGCAGCAAGAAAACTATGGTATGAATTGATGACTCAGAGATATAAGCCGAACAATCCTAAATCCAGTATGTTGAGATTCCATACTCAAGTTGCAGGTGTGAGTTTGACTGCACAACAACCATTGAATAATATTTCAAGAGTCACAATCCAGGCATTAGCTGCAATATGTGGTGGAACTCAAAGCCTACATACAAATTCCTATGATGAAGCAATTGGGCTACCTACTGAGAAAAGTGCAACCATTGCGTTAAGGACACAGCAAATAATCGCCGAAGAGAGTGGTGCTGCGGATGTTGTTGACCCATTGGGTGGTTCATATCATGTCGAAACTTTGACTCAACAGATATTTGAGCTCTCAAAGAATCAAATTGAGCATATTGAAAAACTAGGTGGAGCAATGGCTGCAATTGAAACAGGTTGGCAGCAAAGAGAAATACATAATTCAGCATTTAAGCATCTAAAGGAAGTCGAAAGTGGTGAAAGAAAGATTGTTGGTGTAAACTATGGTGCCATGAAGGGAGATATTCAACCTAAACCAATGTCAATCGATCCTGATGTTGAAAAAATCCAATGTCAGAGACTAAAGGAATGGCGTAGTTCTCGAATACAGTTCGAAGTGGATGCTATTTTGAAAGAAATAACGTTGGCCTGTGATACCGACCAAAACCTATTTCCATTGGTGATAAAAGCCCTAAAAGTCGAATGTACATTGGGTGAAATAATGAATGCGATGAAGAGTAATTTTGGGACTTGGATGGCACCAAGCGGATTTTGAGGTATAAATATGGGCTGGAATATTCGTTTAGACCACATAGGAATTGCTACACATGATTTGGATGATGGTAGTATTTTTTGGAACTTGTTGGGTCTAAAGCAAGGTGAAGAGGATGAGTTGGTAGAAGATCAAGGCGTTACTACTCGATTTTTCACAACAGATAGTGATCACGGTGACAATCCTCCAAAGATCGAATTATTACAACCAACCGGTGATAATACACCCATTGGAAAGTTTCTGGCCAAGCGTGGCGCAGGTATTCAGCAACTTTGTTTCAGAGTCGGTAATATTACTGAAATGATTGCATTATTGGTTAGTAATGACATAATAATGATAGATGAAACCCCTCGAATTGGAGCTGAGGGGAAACTAATCGCTTTCGTTCACCCTAAGTCAACTGGTGGAGTATTGGTAGAGTTAACTCAATACTGATTGCATAATAACAATAATCTATCTCCTTATAATTCATATTATGCGGACGTGCGTCGACTATCGATTCGCTCTTCCGCACATCGATAATACGCGTGTCCAGACAGAGGCTAGATTCCTTGCTACGAGGCTTGAATTATTACGCCAACAATTAATCCGTGCACGGCATATTGAAGTCAAACATTCTGGTTTGAATAATGCTATTGAAAAGGGTCGGGCGAGTTGAGGCATTACTATGGCTAAGACTTTGATGTCCATCACCAATGTTTCCAAAAACTTTGGAGATATTGAAGCTTTGAGAGAAGTGAATTTAGATATCAGATCTGGAGAAGTTGTTGGGTTGGTTGGAAGCAATGGTGCCGGTAAGACGACACTACTTCGATTAATGTCTGGAGTATATGCACCCTCGACGGGTTCTATTTGCCTAGAAGATGGGACACCAGTTGCTAAAATGCGTCAACGCCTAGGAGTTGTCCCTGAATCTACAGGGCTATATTCGAGACTCACTGCCTGGGAAAATATCCGCTATCATAGTCGTATGCATGGAGTTTCAGATCAAGATTCTTGGAAGAGAACTTCTAGATTTGCTGAACATCTAGACATGCTAGATAGTTTGGGTCGCCATACAAAGGGATTTTCTAGAGGGATGAAGCAGAAGACGGCCCTATTACGTGCCTTAGCTCATGGACCTAGCGTTCTATTGCTCGATGAACCTACTGCCGGTTTGGATATTACTAGTGCAAGAACAGTAAGAGCTCTTGTAAAACAACTACGTGATGAAGGTGGTACAGTAGTATACTCAACACATCAATTATCTGAAGCTGAGCAAGTATGTGATAGAATCATAATCATACATAATGGTGGTATTCAGGCAGATGGTTCTCCAAATGACTTGTTAAAACAAACTCAAACAACTAACTTAGAAGAGGCATATGTATCTTTAACGCAAGAAAAAGCAAGGCCGCGAGAAGAAGATTCCAAAAAAGATGGAAGGTTTACCAGATGGTGGAGGCGGATTTCAACTCCAAAAATACCGAAATTCGAAATTAAGGAGGTTTTGGAAAGTGAATAATAATTCTTTTTCGAGGATAAAGGCGATAGCTAAGAAGGAAGTTGTTGAATTTTCTCGTGATTGGAGGACAATTATTGCAATTATTATAATTCCATTACTCATGTTCCCATTATTATTCATAATGTTTCCACTATTGATGGAATCTGAAGCTGCTGAACTTGATTCATTAGAAGTGAAAGTTATTGTTCAGTCCGAATTTTTACCTGAAACACTCATCCAAGAGATAAATTCCTCCAATATCGATTTGACTTTTGAAAATACCAGTATTGACTCTCCACTCTCTAGTCCTGGTGATGATATACAACGATTGAGATCATCATCTACCGACGCAATTCTTCGTATAGAACAACGTGAAGATATATGGTATTATGCAATTATACACATATCGACATCCGAAAGATCTAGTGAGGCAAGAAGTAGGCTATTGACTGGCATGTTGAATTGGGAGGATAATGAAACATCAAGAAGAATAAGTGATCAAGGATTGGATGTCAACTCAACCCTTGATCCACTTAGATGGGACGGTGATATTTCTTCAGCTGACGTGGCTACTCAAGGAGAACAAGCTGGAATGATTCTATCCCTATTCATACCACTTGTATTAGCAGTGTGGACCTTTTCTAGTGCCATACAACCATCCATCGATATGACTGCTGGTGAAAGGGAAAGAGGGACTCTTGAGGCTTTGTTGAGTTTACCATGTACTAGAAAGGAATTATTATTTGGGAAATGGCTTGCAGTGGCCACTATAACTGGCATTGGAGTGATATTACAGGTATGTGGGTTATTATTTGCCATTGGATATCTTGCATCATCTAGCGTCATTGGAGTACCTGAGTTGTCTGTTCCAGCAATATTCTTAATAATTTGCTCAATTATGCTATTTGCAATAATGGTTGTGGCCCTGGAATTAGCATTAGCTATGCGTTCTCACAGTGTCAAAGAGGCAGGCTCAATCTTAGGTCCTGCAATAATATTAATCATATTCCCAGCACTATTCACTCAAGTGATAAATCTAGATGGAATTGAAAATTTCTGGTTTGCCATGCCAGTTGTTAATGTTTTATTGGCACTTAGAGAGTTATTGATGGGTAGAGTGATTATTGAACATATTGCCATATGGTTCGCCACATCATTGGCATATGCGCTACTTGCAGCCTATTATGCAGCTAAGCAGTTTAGCAGAGAAGATATAGTCACCAGCCTATCATGAGAATGCCTTTATGGAATCTCTTACAATATCGATTATCATATCTATCTCGTGAGAAGTGATATGGAAATGAGGTGTAAAGCGGAGAGCATTTACTCCGCCATGTATGACACCTAATCCTCTCCTTCGACACCATGGTTCTACAGCATCAAATCCTACAACAGGGAATCGGGTTGGGTCTAACTCTGCACTTACCAACAATCCAGTACCTTGCACCTTGGTAATTGTACCTGGTAATTCTTCTGATAACATGTTTAGTTTTTCAACAAATTCTATCCCTCTATCTTTGATATTTGCCCTCAACTCTGGAGTAATTTGATTCAAAACAGTAACTGCGATTTCAAGAGCACGTGGATTTGTCGTCATTGTATTTCCATAAATACCTACAACGTATAGTGATGCAGCGCGGTCATTCATTCCCAATACTGAAAATGGATATTGACCTGCATTAATCGCTTTAGACCAAGTTTCCAAGTCAGGTGCTTCAGCATCTTGGAAGCCATCATAGTCGATGACTGACAAGCATCCCTGCCCTCTTATACCTGCCTGTATCGAATCGACTAGGAACATAGATCCATGTTCATTGGTTAGTTTCCTTACTTCATCGTAGAAGTCTCTAGCTATACATTGGCCAGGATTACCCTCACCTTGAACGGGTTCTACTGCAACGAGTTCGATGAAGAACTTTTCATTCACAGCTCTTTCAAACACTTCCCTTAATGCAACTACATCATTCGCTGGAACCAATATCAAATTATCTCGATCTTGGAAACTGGCTAAGTTCTCATCATATCCATCTTTACAAGAATGGGATATTTGTGCCGGTCTATCGGTTCTACCATGGAAACTCCTTACTATTGAAACCATCTTTATCGGATATCCTTCATATCTAGCGCCTTTTGAAGTTAAGTTATTGGCATTTACATCTGCAATACGCAGAGCCACTGTTACAGATTCCGAGCCACTATTCATACAGATGAATTTCGTGAATGGGCAACTGCCTCTTGTATGCCCTAGTTCTGCTTTCAATGCATTGGATAACCGTATTTGACTAAATGAAGGAGTCATTACATTGGCCATTACCCAGTTTTTAGACATGGTGTCGATTATTTCATCAGGTCCATGACCAACTCCAAGCATCCCATATCCACCATTATCGTGAATAACTGCACCATGTGTTGTGATTATCCAAGGTCCTTTCGCTGATAGGGCAACGTATGGATTAATAGTTGCAGGAGCATAAAAATTAACGTAGTCTGACTGAAGTTTTACAACCAATTCGGATTCTTCCATTTTCATCATACTAGAGCCAATAGTAGCCTCTAATTCTCTTTGATAAGATCGGCCTTCTTCAATCGCTATGATTAGCTTAGAATCTAAATGGCAGAATTGTTCTATAATCTTATCAGGGAGGCCTTTTGTATCCATAACGCCACTATTTTCACGGATTTTTTGCAAATTATCCAATGCGGCTCTTACCTCACCCTGACTCGTCATATTGTAATGTCGAATGTGGAGACTCTTCAATATTCGCTTTTACCCTAAGTTGATAATTGATTTATCGAGCAAGTATTACTAGGGTAATACTATACGAATATTAATTAATGAAAGTTTGCAGGTTGAAACATGCCGAAAGTATCTCTTGATATGCCTGCAGAAATTGTTGATGACTTACGATTACATGTAGGTGATGAAAGAAAATTCATTAGTCTAGCAGACGCAATTAGAACTGCATGTAGGAAATTACTTGATCAGTTGGACGATATTGATTCACGACATGGGCGCACTAGAGGGGAGTTGAAAAGATGACTAATCGAAAGGAAGCAATGGACGCTGTTGCCACATTGATATCGTATTTAGAAGATGATAGCGAACGAGAGGGTTTGGCTAAGACTCCAAAAAGAGTGATAGATTCATGGGATGAAATCTTTTGTGGATATTCTCAAAATGCTTCGGAAATTCTTGATGCAACATTCAATGGTGAAGGTTATGATGGAATCGTATTGTTGAGGGATATTGAATTTCATTCAACATGTGAGCACCATTTACAACCATTCAATGGTCGTGCACATGTGGCTTACATACCAGTTGAAAGAATAGTTGGAATAAGTAAACTATCCAGAATTGTTGATTTGCATGCATGCCGCTTGCAAAACCAGGAAAGGATAACTAAGGGTATTGCAGATGATTTGGAGTCCCATCTATCACCACTTGGTGCAGCTGTAATAATCGAGGCATCACATGGATGTATGCGGTGCCGTGGGGTCAAAAAGCAAAATGCAGTTATGACTACTTCGGCGATGCGCGGTGTATTCTTCGAGAAGCCTGAAGCACGTCATGAATTAATGCAACTTATCCAATCCAAGCCTCTTTGAGTGATTGCATGACAGGCGACAAAGAAAACTATGGATCTTTAATAGATCAAGATGATTCAAGAGGTCCCAAATTTGCCAAACTCGATGGGAAACGGAGCGTAATTGGATTAGTAGTTCATGGAAGTTTATATTCAGACTATGGTGAAGTGGCGTTTAACACTCTAGTAGCAAGTCATGAATTTTTGATTTGTCCTTACAGTATGAAAAGTGCCCCAATATAGGATGTTAAGGAGATAGAGAAATGATAACTTATCCGATTGTTGAAATATTTTATTCTGTTCAAGGTGAAGCATATCATATGGGAATCCCGCATGTTTTTATCCGATTTGGAAATTGTAACTTAAGGTGTGAATGGTGTGATACGGATTTCTTAACATACAATGATATGACACTAGATTCGATAGTTCATGAAGTACTATCGTATGACTGTAAAAGAGTTATTTTTACTGGTGGTGAACCATGCTTACAAGATTTGGAAACCATAGGCCTTAGATTGAAGGAACAGGGAATCAACCTTTCAATCGAAACAAATGGGACACTTCCCGTCCCTGACATAATTGATTGGATTTGCGTATCTCCTAAAGATCAACTATATCCCTCAACAAAGATTATTCAGCGCACTGGTGACGAATTGAAGGTCGTGTATTGTGGACAAGATCTATCAATGTATGATGAATTGATTGGTGGATTTAAACATCGCTATATTCAACCATGTTATTTGGAGGAAGAAAGCATTGAAGAGAATGGACGTAGTTTTGCAATCGTTGAAGATATAGTGAAGAATAACTCAGGGTGGAGGTTATCGCTCCAAACACATAAATGGATGGGGGTGGACTGATGAAAACTGCAATTATGGCTCTAAGTGGGGGTATGGATTCGACTTCATTGCTACTAAGGTTAATTCGAGAAGGCTATCAAGTTCATTGTATTTCTTATGAATATGGTCAGAAGCATCGTATTGAAATTGAACGATCAAAACAAAATATTACTTATCTTGCTGAGCAAGGTATTGTAGTAGAACATAAGATTGTACATCTGGAAAGTGCTATGGAGATATTCAATAGTTCATTGCTCGAAAACGGTGATTTAATTCCTGAAGGGCACTATGAAGAGACACAAATGAAGGCTACCGTAGTTCCTAATCGGAACGCTATATTTTCATCAATCTTGTATGGATATGCTCTCTCAATTGCAACAAAGAATAGTTCTAATGTTATAATCGCACTTGGTGTTCATTCAGGGGATCATGCGATATATCCTGACTGTAGACCAGAATTCTATAATGCTTTAGAGCATGCATTTAAGTTAGGTAATTGGGATAGTGATAAACTAAAATTCGAGCTACCTTACATAGATGGAGATAAGGAAATCATTCTAAGAGATGCTCTTTTATCTTGTGAAAAGTTAAATTTAGATTTCGATATTGTTTTTGCAAATACCAATACCTCCTATAATCCCGATTCATCCGGTAGAAGTTCAGGTAAGAGTGGTGCAGATGTTGAAAGGATTTTAGCATTTCATGCAATTGGGATGAGAGATCCTGTCGAATATACAGATGATTGGGATAATGTATTGTCCAATGCATTGAAGGTCGAAAGAGAATACAAAGATGAATACTATCGCTCTAAACTTACTGATTTACAATATATGGTAACCAGGCAAAGTGGCACTGAAAGAGCATTTACTGGAATTCATAATGAAGAGAAGCGCGAGGGGATATATCGCTGTATTTGTTGTGATCATATACTATTTACTTCCGATAATAAATACCAATCAGGATGTGGTTGGCCTGCATTCCACACAGAACATTCAGATGCAAGTATTCTAAGAGTGATGGACTCAAGTGTAGGTATGATGAGAATTGAAGTTAGATGTTCAAAATGCGATGCCCATTTAGGCCATGTATTCGACGATGGTCCACGGCATTTTGGCGGAGAACGTTATTGCATCAATTCTGTTTCATTAAATTTCGAGGAGGAAGAGAATTGACAACATATATCAAAAGATTTGTAGAAACTGATACTGGCCATAGAGTTCCAAACCATAAGAGTAAGTGTAAGCATATACACGGTCATCGATATCGATTTGAAGCTGAAATTGAAGGTGATTTAGTTGAGGAAAAAGGTGTTTCCGAAGAGGGTATGTTGATCGATTTCTCGGATGTCAGTGATATCTTGATGATACATATACACGATGTTGTAGATCATGCATTTATCGTTTATGAGGAGGATGAATTAGGCTTGAAGGCTGCAGGTTGCATGGGTGATGATCACAGAACCGTCGTAGTGGATTTTATCCCCACTGCAGAGAACCTTGCTAAGTGGGCCTTTGATCAAGTCAAACCTCATATTGTCACAGCATATGGCAATCGATTGAGATTGGTTGCAATGCATGTTAGAGAAACGCCCAAGAGTATTGCTTCTTGGAGACCTTAGTCACTCAGCTTCAAACAAGGAATTACTATCGATTCTCCTACGTCGGCGACTTATCCAGTCTTCATTGCCATCAACATATTGTAATGCTGTAGTGGCATCCAATATACCACCAATTAATCGCGTAGCCTCATCTTCGGTCGGCATTGAAAGCATTATAGAGCGTATTAAGGAATTTCTAAAACTGGTTTGTCTCTCATCATTACCTGGCAATGATTGTGACAACTCATCTATTCCTTTGGTTAGTATAATGCGAAGTTTATCATTGATTGAGCGAGCGATAGGAACGATATTAGGGATGCTAGAATGTTTACCTTGATTTAAGATGACACGTGACTTATGGAGTTCATAGACAAAGGCATTAACTGCATGTGAGAGATTTGCAATAGGATATCCTTCCCATGTAGGTAGCGTGACAAGGAAATCGCATCTATTCAAATCTTCAGTAGACATTCCCTTACCTTCTTCACCAAAAATTAATGCTACTTTACCATTAAATGTTGATAGTCGATTAGAGAATTCCCATGGATAAGTGAAATGACGGAAAGCCGTTTTAGAACCTACTTCTCTTTTACCAGAAGTACCAACAACCAATGAGCAATCAGATATCGCTTGTTCAAATGATTGATATGTCTTAGAGTCATCTAGTATTTCACCAGCATGTTTAGCTCTATTTCGAGCTTCGGGGTTATCAGTATCACATAGTGGATTGATTAAACGAAGTTGGCTAAAACCATAATTAAGCATACTCCGACAAATAGCCCCTAAGTTGCCAGGATGAGAAACACCAATCAAAATTATGACTAATTCATAATTACTTTTCGGAAGTGGGACACTCTGTCTATCACCCATAACATCACCCTTTATTATAAATCAATAAATTCCTTAATCCATCTAGGGTCACATGGTTGGTAAATGAAATAAAGGAATCCACCATCTTCTCTATCATCCATTACTAAAGATCTCTTTCTTATAGAATATTTACTCTTGAGAAAAAGTATTAGATTTTCTAATTCATCCCGGTCATTGGAATGAACACTTACAGGGTGTCTGTCCCACTTAATGCGCACGGTCACGCAAAACCCTCTCTAATCGACTCTGCGCTGGAGATATCTAGTGACATATCCTGCTATCCAGTTTCTCAACTTTTTAGAATCAACATCCGTTAATTTAGAAACTATGATCTTGTTATGATCAAAGTCATCTGTAAATTTTTCACGGTGTTGCTCTACTAGTTTAATTGCTCTGATTTTAATAAAACTTGGTCTAATATTTCCCATAATTATCACTCCTTAAACAATTTAACTTCGATTGGGAACTCAGGGTCATCGTGACGGATAACCTGTAAGCGTATCTTCCTCGGTGGGTTTTCGATACCTCGAGCCCAAATGTGCTCATTGACTGCTGGGTCAATGTACACTTTCTCATCCTCAGTAACCTTCAGATGTCGTACAACATGATCTTTTATGATCTGTATGGCACGTGGGGCTCTCTTGTAACGGGTAATGTTCCATGCATGCCTCAATGGCACGATTAATTCTGATTCGTTCGCTCTAGCCATAAATAACACCTCATCGTTGCAGTTTACTGCGTCTCCAGTGATGTCGCTTTGGATGCGACACTGTATTTCGGTCGGTCTTCAACATGACCCAAACGGGGACACGTCGGTTCTGCTTCGTCACCTTCATCAGGCGGATTTTTTTTGCGGCTGGTTTATGTCTTGACATTTCGAGCACCTTCTCAGATTCTTCGGATGGACGCACTATGGCGGCTCTTGGATTGTGACATTAGCAAACTTTTCAATTGCTCATCGGTCATTGGGGCGGAAAATGATTTTGATTCATAGAGTTGAATAATACTACGCTTTATTGATTCACTACGCTCAGGTGTTGCAAGAGAGATTGTAGCTAAGCGTGAACGTGCATCAGGTGTTAGTAATGACCGCATTGCCCCATCTAAGGCTGTACTTTCCAATTGTTTTTGATGTGCGGCGACATCAGCATCAGCTTGGGCTGAAACTTGTGATTCGAATTGCTTCTGCAACTGCAATTTCCTCTGCTCTCTAATGTGAGTTAACTCATCATCGTTTGATACAGACATTGAAACCACCTAATCACACTCACTAATATTTGGAAAGTCCTGGATACATCTCATTAGCAGCAGCCCTGTTAGCATGTGCTATTGAATCCAATAATTTCTGTCCAGCAGAAGTTATTCGACGCCCTGAATATAATTGTTGCTTTCCATCTTCAGAATCAACTTCCCTGGTAGGTACTTTCTCTACAAGACCTACAGATTCAAGCTGTTGAAGTGATGTTCTGATAATATGCCTTGAAGCAACGCCCGGAGTATTAGGCATTGCGCCGTTATCCTGGGACCCACCATAGACTTGAGCCAAGTGTGTGACTCCTATTGGTCCGTCACGAGCAACTTTACGAAGTATGGATGCTGAACGCAAAAACCACCAGTTAGATTGACTCGGTGGCCTTTCTCGAGAGGCTCCAGTCTTTACATAACTGGACCAATCTGGTTCTTCTATACCCTTTGTCTCAGACAAATTATCAGCAAGAGCAGGGATCAATAAATCAGCAGGAATATCATAAAACGAGGTCATACAAACACACCGAGCAATTTGGCGACTAAACTCCCCTATATGAAAAGAACGGGTGATTACTACTTTTCGACGCCATACTAATAGTGGGAAAATGCAAGTCTTGATGAAGGTGAATCGTGTGCAGTAGTCATGCAGAAGGCTTTGGCTCAGAACCCAAACCTGTTAAGGACACTTTTGGGACTATCCTTTACGCTAATATTTATTCTCTCATACGCAGTTTACGGCGCCACAATATCTCCTTCATACTACCTCTACGAGACAAATGCAGAAACTACAACACATGAAGTCGAAGATTCTCAATCAATATATGATGAAGATAAGAATACCACTACATGGTACTGGAATGTTGCAGCAGATGGTACAAATTTGACCTGGGTCAACCTTACAGCTACTGAATTATCCGACGGATCAACTGTTAAATTGATAAATGCTGGAGGATTGTATAGTAACCGACTATTAGGAATTGAAGATGCGGATAAATTCAGTTGTCAGAAATCATGTAAGCAAAATAGTACTCATGAAGTCCTAAGTGATGATGGAAGCGATGTAAATATATATTCTATGACTTCAACAGATCCTGCCAGAAGAAATAATGGAACCGTTTATGCAAAATCACTAGATGCTGCAACTGAGAAGGCTCGCGACAATATCGAGTATATGCATAGCCCTTCGGTAATTAGAGTCGAAATAATTGAACAAGGAAACCGGCAAACATCACCAACTATTTTCTTATCAACAGTCAATGAAGATTTTTCTACCATTGATGTTTTTTCTATCGATGCAGGTACTGAATTCTTGTGGTCTTTAGCTGCAGTGATTGGGTGCTTTTCAATTATATTGATTCCATCATTCGGATTATACTTTGGGTCAAGAGCAAAAGAAAGGAAACATGAATTGCAATTAAAGCAGGCTGAAGATGATGTCGATAAGGTATTGGAATCAGAATAGTAGCCATTGGCCTCATATAGATTATATGCATTGCACTAAATGATGCGCAATATTAGGATTGTTTCAGCAATTCTCGTCGCCACCATATTATTAGCATCTTTTTCAACAATGACAACTGTAATTTTTGATGAAGAAAACACTTCTACCACATCTGCTAGGTCTACAGGCGTAGATCTGAAAATAAATGATATGTCCTTCAGCTATACCAATAGTGTTGACCAATTGAAATACAAAATGTTTTCTTCAAATCATCCAATAACTGGATTTGATAGACCCGCAGCATTATTTGCTGTTGATGCTGTGATCAACATACCCATACAGATTCAATTTGAAGTAGGCAATATTGGAACCACTAGTTCAGGTAATTTTAACGTTAGAATTTTGATATTGCACAATGAATATGCAGACTTTGAACTACACAATGAAACTATAGCAGTGAGTTCTCTTAACAGTGGCAGTTCTGTAACTGGCCAAAAAGAAATTACACCAACATACTCAGGTAACCATACAATCAAGATAATGCCGATAGCAAGTATAGTTGATGATAATCCTAGCAATGATATGCTACAAGAAACATTTACTGTAGCGTATTCTTATATGAATTGTGATGATTTAACCGGTTGGAATGTTGGTCAGGAATGGAGTTCTAACTCCGATACATCAATCTCACAGGGGTATAGTTGCCACATCGGTAATGGGGAGTCATCAAGTTACTCAAATAATCTGAATACTGCACTAATAACTCCACCAATGGATATGTCTGATGCAATTGAAAATCCTACTAGAACAAATGGTTTGACATTCTTCTATACAGGAAGTATTCTAAGTGGTGATGTGATGAAGGTTTACATCAATGATATAAATGGTGCATGGACTGAAATGGCTAGTTTAAGCGGCACAATAGACCAAGTATTCAGTGATGGCTCTACCAATTGGCAAACATGGTCTGTAAACAATGCTGGTGCTAATTCACCTTTGATTCCAGCACCACAAATGAATTTCAATAGTCAAACTAAATTTAAATTTGATTTCACTAGTGATTCAGCCAATAATGACATTGGATTATGGATGGATGATATAGTAATAGTTTACGATCAAAAAATTAGGCAAGAAGAATTCGGCCTGATAACTAATGGGATTTCTAATAATGGTGCAGTCCCGGGATCATGGGGGAGTTTACGCGTTGAGATGACCAATACAGGAAATATTACTGAAACTTTTAGACCATCGATGATTGATGTACCTACTGATTGGAATATGTATTATTCAAACCCATCAGGAGTTAGTATAAATCCGAACAATGGAATAATTTTAAACCCTGGGGAATCAAAGCAGATAGACATTCATTTCCAACCTGATGCAGATGCAGTACAAGGGTTATACCAAGTCACGTTCAAGGGATCTTCCTTTGAATATAGTTCAGTCGAATCATTATTGGCTATGCAGTTTCAAGTAATTCCAGATAGAATACCTCAAATTAACCCACCCAATAATAATCCTAGTTGTCAGCCAGGAAATACTTGTACATTCAATATGGGAATAGAGAATGTAGGTGAAGCTCCTGATGTATTTGAACTAACAATAGATTCTGATGATTTGCCGATTGGGTGGAGTGTTGCATTGGCATGGTCACAAAGTTCTAACATACTTTCACTACCAGGTAGTCCTTCTGAAATACTAATGATATTTACTGTCCCTTCCGATGCATTACCTGATAGCGTAGGGAAATTCAAATTAAGAGTCACTTCACAAAATGACAGCTCGAGATATGATATTCATGAAGTTGAATTATCTGCATCAATGATTAGTGATGCACATGTAGAAATGACGTCCAATAGTTTTGATAGTGATTGGAGTATTGAGCCGGGTGAAACAAAAACAATATTCTACACTATCTGGAATAATGCCTCGAGCCAAGATTTATTTTCAGCATCGATTATTGTTCAAGATATCGGTTTATGGAGTATAGTACAACCACCACAAACAGAATATGTTATAAATTCTGGAAAAACATCAGTATTTAGTATTTCTATTACTGCTCCCGAATCAGCCCAAACAGGAGATGTTTGCCCAACTCTTACTCCAAGCGTCACTTCTAGCAGGAGTAGTTCTGTATTTGTTGGAGCAGAATTTAATGATATTGAAGTTTCACGACAAGATGATTTGACTATTAGGTTAATTGAGCAAAGTGATCAACTAATACCAGGTACTGAAAATCTAGTTCAAGTAGAAATAAAGAATAATGGCAATGGCCCCAATGATGCTAAGCTAGAACTCGATGGGATTCCAGATTCTTGGTCTTGGAGACTGATGATGGAAGAGGATAATATTTCAAATCCAATACCTCTTTCAGCAATATATGATCTTGAAGATGTCAAAATCATAGATATTTGGATCACCCCTCTTTCGACTACTTTGGCAGGTAACCTCTATCAATGGGAAATTATAATATCATCTTATGATGGAACCTTTGATAACAATGAATCGGACAATAAATTATTGTTGCAAAGTTTGATTGAAGTAAATCGGAATCTTGTGATTGAATCTGAATCATCAATAATTAAATCTGGTATTGGGAATAATACAATAATCTCTGCCACGTTGCAGAATCTAGGCAATACTCGTGAATCTAATGTAAAGATAAGAGGTCAGATTAGTACACTAGATGGGAATTTGGCTATTGAATCTTATTTTTCAATAGGCGATAATGGTCTACTTTTTGAATTGGATCAATATCATAACTTGAATTTAGAAATTGGTGATAGTTATAATTTGAGCATAGAGATTAAGATACCTGAATATTTTAAGATTAATTCAATAATTATAGTGAAGTTCGAAGTTCAATCAATGGATGAAAATGGACCAATGTTTCAAACAGTTGAAACAATGATAACTGTTGATTATAGAAGATCGATGGACGTAGATTTTTCATCGGATTCAAATGATTTGATAATAGAAGGCAATACAGGCAATTTTTGGGTCAATTTGACATCTACATCAACTATTTCTGAATCATTTACACTAACAACAGAAATTCCAGCAGAGTGGCAATCTATTTGCTCAGGAATTTTAATGAATTCTAGTGGACTTGTATTAGAAAAGTTGCCTGGTCACATCGATGAACAATTCAGTTCCACTAAATGCGAGTTTTTACCACTCAATGGTGATTTGACAGGTCAAGTCAAGATATTAGTGATAAATTCCGATGGTACATTAAAATGGCAACAAACTCAAATCTATAACTTTGAACAGTCATCTAATGACGGTTTTGAATTCACTTCGGATTTGATTGCTGGCTCGATAGCAGGGGTACTTGGTCTGATGATATTGACTCTAGTCATACTACGGCGTAGAAATGTGTTTGTGGAAGATGAGGTTGAACTAGTAAAACCTGTACAGAGCCAATCTGGACCACCAGTATCTGGACCACCAATTCAATCATTTGCCAATAACTTGCAAGCAGAAAACCAACAGACTTTAGCAGTTCCAATCACTAATCTAAATCCTATGCCAGTCAATGAAGCACAAACACCTCCAATACCCATAAATGGACTCCCTGAAGGATGGACATATGAACAATGGTCATACTATGGTCACACATATTTAGAAAAAATTAATTCTGGTGGAAGATAATGAGCTATCCTCCGCTTTGGTATGCATTATGGGTAATAATTGCCTTCTGCGGTGTTGGTACTTGGTATCTTCGTAATTTCACAAAGAAAGTTCAATTGATTAAAATCGTAGCGTTAACTGGAGTTGTTGCTATGGTCAGTATGGTCATGTGGACATTTATTGAATTCTAGGTGAAGTTATGGATCTTATTGGCATTGCAAATCATCGATTGAAGGATTCATATCCTTGCCGTTTACCAGTTTGGTGGGGATATATTGGAGAGCCAGGCGCACACCCGGAATTAAAAGGTGTCAGTGGTCGTAAAGTTGTGCTAAGAATCCAAAAGAAATTTGGCAGAATTGAAAGACTGATGGCAAAAATTCTAAAAGCCCCAAAAGAAGTAAGGAGGCCTTTGGATTCTATGAATAGTTTATTGTGGGAATTATGTAATGGTAAGAATACCTTTGAAACAATATGCCAATTATTGGATTCAACATTTCATGAAGATATTGCACCGGTTGTTGAAAGAACAAATAAAGGTTTAGAACTTTTGAAATCTCAAAACTTGGTCACAATATTAAACTCCGAGTTCACAGGCAAATGGAGCATTGGGAGCGGAATTACACCTGTGAATCAAAACCTAGGAGATTTAGATCCAGCGACAGGAATTGAAACTGGTGAAGAATAATTAATCGATATAGTCGATCGGTTCCCAAACAAGTCTCAGACCAATGCCATCACTTTTCCTTGATGAAATTGAACTATTCCGCGATGAGCTACGCGTTGAATCGCTCTCTGTAAACCAACTTCCACCACGATGAACATACTTTTCATTATCTTTTTCACTAAAAGCATCCTGTGATGAATCCTTATCCGAATAGTCTGCTTTGAAATTATCCTGGCACCATTCGGAAATTAATCCATATATGTCTAATAAACCCCACAAATTGGCTTTCTTTTGGCCAACTGCCTTGGTAGATGCACCAGAATTACCTGCATGCCAACCGTATTCATCGAGCATGCTGTCAAGATTTCCAAAACACCATTTTGATTCGGTACCTGAACGTGCTGAATATTCCCATTCTGATTCTGTTGGTAAACGCCAAATACCAGAAAATCCTAAGAATTTATCACCACTACTCGCTAAATTTAATTGTTCTAAAAATCTCATTGCATCAGTCCATGAGACCCTTTCCACAGGTTGTAGACCTGCACTCCAACCATCACTAAACTTCGATGGATTATCACCCATTATTGCAGACCAATGGGCCTGTGTCACCAATCTCTCGCCAATGAAGAAAGGTCGGGTGATTTCAACTTGATGAACTGGTAGTTCTCTAGCTAATCCATCACCAAATACATCTCCCATCGAAAATTTGCCGGGCTCTATGAGGATGTATGTTCCACCATAGGAATCACCGAAATTAGGCCTCTCCATGTGTAAAATCACCTTAACTACTGAACTTGTTAGTCGTATCGATGACAGATTTGACAAGTTTTTCTAATCTTTCATTAATTTCTGGATCAACTAACTTTCCATCATCATCAAATGCTTCCTTGACCTTACTAACGGCTAATTGTTCGGGGACTGGCCATGCGTGAAGCCATCTTAGCATAATTCTCATATGATTGAGTGTATTTGAGTTTTGAGCACCTCCTAAAGTTGACATCAAACCAACAACTTTCCCTGATATATGCTTGGAATACAACCAGTCAAAGGTATTCTTCATAGCACCTGACATAGTTCCATGGTATTCAGGTGAGGCCACTAGAAAAGCATCACAATCTATTGCTAGCTCTTGAAATTTCTTAACATTCTCATTATCCCAACAACCATCCTCCCCAACTATTGGCAATGGGTCATCATCAAGATCCCAAAATATGACCTCAGCACCCATCTCTTTGGCTAGGTCCAATGCAAGGTTAACCAACATACCACATTTCGATGTTGTTCTATACTCTCCACTCAATCCAAGTATCTTCATTCAATCTCCCAACTAAAACCAAGTAAACACGGTTATTCAATGTAATTATTGAACGGACAACAATAAGTAATGCTTATGCGGGAGGGATGACGCCTTAAAAATGGTGCAACATGACTGAAGATGCCGCTACTGGGATAATCGATGGACTGGAAGGAGACTCGGAACTTCTTAATCAAGTTCAGTTGCAATTGATAATTGGTGAAGAATGCTCACGTAATGATGATCCTAAAGGTGCTTTAGCAGCCTTCAACAAGGCTATCTCATTAGATCCGGCATGCGATATGGCATGGTTTAACCGCGGTGTTTTGTTAGAGGCACAACAGGATGCACGAGGTGCAAGACAAGCATTCCAAATATGTTTAGATGTTAATTCTAATCATGCACCTGCAACTGCCAATCTTTGTATTCTGTTAGAACGTATTGGGGACTTATCAGGTGCTTATGCAATGGCAGAAAAAGCTCTGGAGTTCTATCCAGGCCATCCAGCAATACTGGAAGTAAAACAAAATAGTTCAGGTAGTAAAATTAGCAAACCTATTGACCAAATGGATTCTTCTATGACAACAACAGATTCATTCAAACAAAAGGATATGGAAACTGCGATGAGTGAAGTTGGAATAGATGATTCAAAGGCCGTATTAGAAGAGGCAATGTATCATGACTTAGATGATAATAAACACTTGGATTTAAACGAATTGCGCTCTGCTGCTGAAGTTGTAGCTGCAACCGAAGATATTCAAGATAAAATAGATTTAATTCAACCATTAATAAGAGCGATTCCCGAAATGGTAGCCCCTGCCGTTGAAGTGGAAACCAAAACTATAGACTTAGATTCGATGGTTGAACAAGCAACACAATTAATCAGAAATGGGGAACCGGCTTCCGCACTCAAATTATTGAAACCATATTTGAAAAACGAAGGTGCAAACCATGCACCATCATGGAGAATAGCAGGAGGTGCAATGGCTAGATTAGATCTTGATGAACATGCAGTTTCTGCACTTGAACATGCCCAGAAGTTAGATCCTTCAAGTGCTAAAGGCTGGTTTAATTTAGGTTCTGTACAACAAAGGGTTGGTAGCCTTAAAGAAGCAAGCACATGCTATGCAAATGCCCTTAGAGAAGATCCTAACTATCTCAAACCGGCAATCAAGTGGACAGAAATCGCTCGTCAAATAAATGATATTGAGGGTTATTTAACATCAGCAAGAGTTGTTTCATCTCTTGAACCTAATAATCCAATAAAGATGGAACTAATAATCACATTAATTGAATTAGCAGAAGGTGAATCAGAAGTATTGGAACTTAGTAATGGTTTACCCCCAACTTTACCGGCAGGACCCGAATTAGCATCAGATGCAATGGCATTATTGGGTGTTGGAGAAACTGAACTACATGCAAGATGCCATACTGCCATGAATAGTCATATTCAAGCAGTAACAATTTGGAAATCCTTGATTCAAAATAATAAGTCAAATCCCATTCTTTGGCGTGGGTTATCAAAAGCACTAATTGCTGCAGGTGATTTAGAAACTGCTGAAAAATGCCGTGTTAAAGCAAATGGGTTAGAGCAGGGTAGTTCAGTTGCGCAATATGCTAATCCTGATGCTGTAAATATTGCACCACAAAGTGTTGAACCACCAATGGTTATTGAACAACCAATCAATACCGTACAACCGGCTGCTGCAAATGATATTCTATTGAAGCCTGTGGAAAGTGTTGAAACTGTAAGTCCAGTACAAGTAGAAGCTCCACAAATAGATTTAGCTAAAGCAGCATTAGATGTACAGCGAAACTCTATGGTTGCTGATGAATTTAAAAATCCAAGTTCAAATTCAATAGCAAACCAGGATGTGTCTTGGTATAATCAAGGCGTTGCTCTAATTGAATCGGGTAAATACGCAGAAGCACTATCCTGCTTTGATAGAGCACTCCCCTCCTTTGCCAATGATGATGACATGGTTATTAGAATTTTAAATGGTAGAGGAAATGCCTTTTATTATCTGGAAAATTATCCAGCATGTGTTGAAGCATACCACCAAGCTATGCTTATCCGACCGGAAGATGTAAGGGGTAAAACGCTGTACAACATGGGTACAGCATATGCTGAAATGGAAAGATATCAAGATTCAATTAAATGCTTTGAGCAAGCAATACCACGTGGCCTTAACAAAGAAGAAATCAAGCGCACTAAAGATCAAATTCGCAGATGCAATATACTTCTTAAGGAACAAAAGAAAAAACTTCAACGATGAGGTGGAATGATGGATGAAGTTAATTTTCAAGTAATTGATAAGTTAATGGAATCTGGACTTGATGAAAAACAATCAAGACTGATCATCGATTTAGCATGCCACCCACCTTCTAAGGCGAGTGAAATTGGAAAACGTGTAGATATATCTCGTATGGATGCATATAATTCACTACGTAAATTACAGGAACAAGGACTTGTGAAAGCTACTCTCGACAAACCTATAAGATTTTTCGGCATGAGAATAGATGAAGTATTTCAACAAATAATAAGAATAAAGGAAATGGATTTACGTAGGATTCAACAAAACTTAGAGGGACTCAGCACTAATTCAGAACTACCAATCATGTCTGTTGATCAAACTTCTGAAGAAGATACTTTTTCAGTTTTAAAGGATAGACATACGATAATGGCGACTATCGAATCAGTCATTGCTGAATCAGAACATCATGTTTGGCTATTAATGGGTAAATGGGGAATTCTCCATCTGTTAAGATCTGGTGCAAAAGATGCAATCGAAGATGCAGTTGCAAGGGGTGTTGAAATCAAGATTGTGGCCTGTATCGATCAAAAGACTATTCGCTTTTTCGATAATTTAGATGATAAAATTGAGATTAGACATCATGAAGATTTTAATCTAAATGGTGTCTTTGTCGATCAGGAAGTCGGGATACAATTTGTTCATACTGAAGAATCCCCAACTGGTAGAGGTAAAGACGATACAGCTATATTAATAGAGTCTGGCATGCTCCTTTCAGCACAAAGTGAATTACTAAATATTCAATGGAAAGCAGGAAAATCATATCATTCGATACGTGGTCGGATATTAGATGGTGTAATGACTGAACCTCTAAGATTAACACTTGGTGAAGGTTCTTTTTACGAGCATTTCCGAACTGCATTAATGAGTGGTGGCAATCTTACTGGAAGCAGTAATGCAATACTGCGGAAAAACGGTCAGGAAATCAAACTAACGGAAAGTCTAGAAACTGAAACTCTATCTGCATTGGGTATTGATTCATCATTACTTTTCGAACACATCGGTAAAAGAATTGGTCAAGAATTGGCTGTAAAACTACAACATATCGAGGATGATAAATTATTCTGGAATACTATCATTGATGAATGGAAAGATATGGGAATGGGTGAAATCGAAGTAGATAACATGCCACCAAGTAGAGTATTGGTAAAAGATGGTTCTGCATGCGGTGGAAATCCAGTAAAATCCGGACTATTTTGTAATCTAGATGAAAGTGTCATAAGTGGTATTCTTCATGAAAGACATGGTAAGACTGTTTCAACTACGATGAGAGAGTGTACTGATTCAAAGAACTGTTCGTGTTTTTATGAAATTATTTGTGAAGATTAGATATAATTCTATTAATTAAGCACAGGTTCATAGATGAGATGCTCTTAGGAGTGTCATGGATTGTGGAACCTGCGAGACTAGTGCACCTTTGGAACTACATGTACCCGAAGTCGTTAATGTCGATTTGTCTATATCTGATAGTGCTGTTAAAATGCTAGGTGAAGCATTTGGCGATGACCGTTCCATGGGATTATTGGTTGGAGTACTTTCAGGTGGATGTTCCGGATACATGTATGACTTACAAATTGTTGAAACAACAGACCTCGATTGTCAAGAAATAGACATAGATGGTTTTAGAATTCTAATACCTAGATCATCCAGTCATTTACTCAATGGAATTCAGATTGATTACGAAGATCGCTTAATGGGCGGTGGATTCAAGATTAACAATCCAAATGCAGAATCATCCTGCGGTTGCGGTGAATCTTTTTCCTGAGGTTTTAATATGCCCAAAGTGGCATTTGCCAACTCTTATCTCACTATTTGGAGAGGTAATGATTGTTTAAGATTTTTAGACAGTTTAAGTTCAAATAATGTCATTGAACTGCAGAATGGATGCCTAACTCAGACTGCAATACTATCAAAACATGCAAAAATTATAGATTTTGTCACAGTATTGAATCTAGGAGAATTTATTGCCGTAATTGGTTTTCAACCAAATTTCGCGTCTATGATTGAATATGTAACTCCAAAAATACTGCAAAGTTCTGTAGAAATAATGGATATTTCAGATTTAAATGACGTAATAATATATTATGATGAGAATATCAAGATGGAAATTGGTAGTTGTGAATCAAATGAGGGAATTACATTAGCAAAGATATCTGAAAGTTATGGTTTATGTATTGCTGCCAAAAAACTCAATGTTAGTTTCGATACGATGGCCGATGATTTTGATGAATGGAGAATAAGAAATAAGATTCCATGGTATGGTTCAGAGATCAAAACTTCTTCGACACCATATGGTTGTGGATTGAATGAATTCGTTCATGATGACAAAGGATGTTTTGCCGGACAAGAAATATTGACACGAATGCGTACACGTGAGAGAGGAATAAAGAAGTTAATGATAATGGACAATTCCGATATAACAACACAAAAGACTACAACTTCTGGCAATACTTCTTCATTGATAATTATCTGATTAATATCCTAATAGTTCGGATAATTGAGACTTATAGAAGTTTCCAGATTTTTGTAAACTAGCAAGTTCATCATCGGAAAGTTCCAATTCAAATATCTTCTCAATACCACCCGCACCAAGTATTACTGGCACTCCAATATATACATCTTCCAAACCATATTGACCAGTTAGATGTGCTGATGCAGGAATCATTCTCTTCCTATCATTAAGTACAGCTTCAGCCATTATTGCCGCAGCTGAACCTGGAGCATAAAATGCTGAACCTCTCTCTAATAATTTGACAATTTCTCCTCCACCGGATGCTGTTCTTTTACATATTGCATCGATAGTTTCTTGATCAAGAAGATGGGTAATTGAAATTCCTCCAACCGTAGTGAACCTTGGCAGTGGAACCATTGTATCTCCATGACCTCCAAGAACCATAGCATGAACATCTTCCTCTGAACAACCAACCGCTTCAGCGACAAAATGGGTCATTCGTGCACTATCGAGTATACCTGCTTGTCCGCAAACACGATTAGCAGGGAAACCGGTTACCTTCTGCATATGATAGGTCATCAAATCAAGTGGATTGGTGACCATGATGATAGTTGAATTAGGAGCATGTTGTTTTATTCCTTCACCTACTTGCTTTACAATATCTGCATTCTTAGCGATTAAATCCTCTCTTGTCATTCCCGGTTGTCGAGGGAATCCAGAAGTAACTACTACTACTTCTGCTCCAGCGATATCAGCGTAGTCTGCCGTTCCTGAAAGATTGCCATCATAATTTAGAACTTGACCATTTTGTGACATATCCAAAGCCTTACCTTTTGCAAAGCCTTCAAAAATATCCAATAGGACAATGTCTCCTAATTTTTTCTGTGCCAGTACAAATGCACATGTAGCACCAACATTTCCTGCTCCGATTACCGCTATTTTTCTTCTTGAACCACTCATATTCAACCCTCGTTAATCAATGCGTGTCGCTGACCGTCCATAAGTAAAATGGTAAATTATAGAAAAATTATATTGTAACATTGCAAAAAATATTTCCATATCAAGCGTCTTATCTAAAAACCTCCTACCGTTGGCTTAAATCAAGCCCAAATCATTTGTGGGTATGTAAGGTGAAAATCGATGAAAATTGGAGTGCCAAAAGAACCAACATATGAAACAAGAGTTGCTATAGTGCCTGGAAGTTTAAGGAAACTATTGAAGGCTGGATTTGAAGTACTAATTGAGAAGGGTGCTGGTGTTAATGCAAACTATCTTGACTCAGAATATGAGAGTGCAGGTGCAAAATTAGTTTCAAGAAAACAAACTTTAGAATGTGAGAACATCATTTGTATAAACATTCCAGAATTAGATGGTATTGAAAGTGGTACAAATTTAACATGCGTAGCAGATCCATTTCGAAATCCAGATCATGTCAAAAAGTGTATGGCAAAAAATATTACACTATTATCCATGGATATGATTCCTAGAAGATTATCTCGTGCCCAGTCCATGGATGTCAATTCTAGTCAAGATAACCTTGCTGGATATAAAGCGGTCTTACTGGGTGCTGCTCATGTTCCAAAAGGAATTCCAATGATGACTACATCTGCTGGTACAATTAGACCAGCAAAGATTGTAATCATGGGTAGCGGTGTTGCTGGGTTACAAGCAATTGCTACTGCAAAGCGTCTTGGCGGCGTTGTTTATGCATCAGATGTAAGAAAGTCGGCTGCTGAGCAAATTGAATCTGTCGGTGGTAGATTTATCGAAGTTGAAGGAATGGATGATTTTGAGGATGAAGCAGGGTATGCAAAACCCTTGACTCCAGAATTCATACAAAAAGTCAATGATACAGTCTGTGGCGTAGCAAAAGATGCTGACATAATAGTTACTACTGCTAGAATTTTTGGCAGACCAGCCCCAATAACTGTTCCAACAAGTGCTGTTAAGGAATTTAAATCTGGCGCTGTTGTAGTTGATATGAATGCTGATGTTGGTGGAAACTGTGAAAGCACTGTTGCTGGAGAAGTAATCACTACTGAAAATGGTGTAATTATTGTTGGGACTTCAAACCTCCCTGGAACTTTAGCAAATACTGCAAGTATGCTATATTCTAATAATCTGACTACTTTTATTATCTCATTAGTTGATGAGGGAAAAGTAGTCATCTCTGAAGATGATGATGTTTTGGTCGGAGCACCAGAAGGATCTGACTTCTATGTCAATGGAATGGGTGGAGTATTAATCTGCATGGATGGAAAAATGCATCCCAAACAAACTAGACTAGCGGGGGTGGTTGAATGACACCTGAATTATTGATTGGAAGTCTTACTCTTTTTGTTTTGTCAATATTCCTTGGCTTTGAATTGATAACCAAAGTTCCTGCAACATTACATACTCCATTAATGAGCGGAGCTAATGCAATATCCGGAATCAGCATAGTTGGTGCACTAATAGGTTCTAACGTTGCGTTTGAATCTGGAGATACTGCTATTTCAGGAGTTTTAGCATTCTTTGCTGTTGTATTAGCCATGATAAATGTAGTTGGCGGTTTTGCTGTAACTAATAAAATGCTTAATATGATTGCAGGAAGAAAGCGAGGAGGTGCTTGAAGTGGAACTTGGTGATTGGACATCGATGGGATATTTACTCTCAGCAGCCTTATTCATTTATGGATTAAAGCAACTTGGACATCCGAGAACTGCACCTCGTGGAAATCAACTTGGTGCAATGGGTATGTTAGTTGCAGTATTAACCACTATACTTGACATGCATCTTGAGGGGGGTACTCAATGGACTCTGATTATTGGAGGTCTAGTAATCGGTTCACTAATTGGCTACTGGATGGCAGTTCGTGTCGAAATGACTGGAATGCCAGAACTTGTAGCATTATTCAATGGATTTGGCGGAGCTGCATCAGCACTTGTTGCACTTTCCGAATTATGGAAATATATTGAGGGAGCAGAAGTCCCAACAGGATTGAAACTCAGTGTAACTATGGTTGCTGTTGGACTTTCATCTCTTGTTGGTTGGATGACATTGACTGGTTCAATACTAGCAATGTATAAATTAAAAGGCGGAATTACTGTATTTGGAAAGTGGATAAAGACTCCAACCTGGGGTCCAAGTTGGCTAAATGGTGTCAAAGTATTACTGCTAATATCATCAGTTGTCCTAATCTACCTAAGTGTCAATGATCCGACAAATAGGCAATATATATTTGCTTTAATCGGTGTTTCATGTGCACTGGGTATTGTCTTAGTTTTACCAATCGGTGGAGCAGATATGCCAGTTGTAGTTTCATTACTAAATTCATTGTCCGGAATTGCTGCAGCATTTACAGGATTCATTATCAATAATTCAGTACTGATTGTTGCGGGTTCATTAGTAGGTGCATCAGGATTGATTTTGACTTTTATTATGTGCAAGGCAATGAATCGAACACTACTCGATGTTTTATTCAAGTCCTTTGGAGGAAGCGGAGAAAAGGCATCTCTTACCCGTACTAAAGTCGGCTCGGATTCTGATGAAGTCGCAATGATGCTTGATGGTGCACAAAAAGTAATCATTGTACCAGGATATGGCATGGCGGTCTCACAATGCCAACATCAAGTTAAGGAATTTGCTGACTTGATGGCCGAGAAGTTTGACACTGAAGTCAAGTATGCCATTCACCCTGTTGCAGGTCGAATGCCTGGTCACATGAATGTATTATTGGCTGAAGCAAACGTACCATATGAACAATTGATTGAAATGGATGTAATAAATTCCGAATTCCCTAATTGTGATGTTGCTCTAGTAATTGGAGCAAATGATACTACTAATCCAGCTGCAAGAACAGATGAAGGACCACTTGCTGGAATGCCAATAATAGATGCGGATCTTGCAAGAACTGTAGTAATAGTAAAGCGTTCACTATCTGTTGGCTATGCTGGTGTGGATAATGACTTGTTTTACATGGATAAAACTATGATGTTATTTGGTGATGGAAAGAAGATGATCACTGAATTAAATAATTCAATTAAAGATATGTGATGCCTTGAAAAATAAGTAATGTTCAAAGGTGTGCTACTGGTGGAATCGTATAGGTGAGATTATGTTGAGACAATCCCCTCGACTATTGATATTGGTTTTGACTATTCTTTTAGTCGCACCAGTTCTTGCTTATCCAGACGGTCCACCTTGGAAGAATGGAAGTGATTTGGTTGTTGAAAGTGGATGTTCATGCCACGGGGATGGTGCACCTTCAACAGAAGTTGTCGTTTCTATTTCTGGTGTTCCTCGGTCTTATGAGGTCAATAAACTCTATAACTTCACAATAACACTTCAGCATGCAACTAATTTGGAAGGAGGATATATGCTATGGGATTACAATATGGGTAACCTTACTCCAGGTGAAGGTAGTATCGCAGTGGCAGAAGAACCTGGTGCAATTTCACAAGGTCAAGTTGGTAATAATTGGGAAGTTTATTGGACATCTCCGGATTCCGATGTCGGTGAAATACCATTCCAACTAGTCGGTAATGCCGTAAATGGTAATGGTGAGTTTGATTCCGGAGATTTATGGAATATTCTTTCATTCTCGATAAGTTCCCCTGGTTCTACCTATATTGATGATAATTCATCTCTACAAGTTCGTACTATAAGTGTTGGAGATTATGAGTCATTATTTGTAGTTAAAGATAATCCTGAGGCTCTTGAGTCTGCTCGTCAAGAAGAAATTGCTGATGGTTTCTTTTCAAATGGGAACTTATTCTATTGGACTACATTATCAATAATAATAGTAGGTGCTGTAATTCAAGGAGAGTTCTATGAGCGTAAATTTGGTGGAGGGCCACCACATCTAGACATGCGTCTAGCAGTTCCTCAGGGATTGAGAAGAGGTGCTTTAGCAGCTGGATTAGCAATGTTATTTGCATGGTCAATCGATTCAACCCAATCGTGGGGAGTTATTCTTCTATGCCTGATGGTATTCTTATGGTCTATGTTTGGAGTATACAGAACAATTGTGCAAGCAAAGTCTCCAAAGCAGTATATGGATGTAGTTTAATAATAAGTGAGGGCATAATATGGGACTGCAACTAGAGCATGATGCTCAAGTTCCAATTCAAACACACATTGATGAATTCACATCAAGGGCATCAATTTTAATATTCCTTTGGCTAGTTTTTTCATTTTCTTGGATGATTTATGTTGATTCGATATTAGAACTTGTATTAAGGACTCTAGAGCCATGTAGTTCCAATTGTTCAAATCTCTATGATCCCTCGAAATGGAGCGAAATAAGATGGCTGACTGGTGCATTACTGGGCTTCATAACGATAATACCGCTAATAATAATTCAATCATGGGTATTTGCTAAACCTGGATTAATGAAAAAAGAGGCAAACTGGTTACTGACATGGTTAATACTAGGGACAATTGGATTTCTTGCAAATATAATATTAACGATATTTGTAATATTACCAAGTTTATTCAAAGTTGGACATTCAAATCAAATTGAATTAGGATTAGTTGCTAAGTATGATGTTGTAACAATGTTATCATTAGCCATCGGAATAATTTGGTGCGAGCTTTTGATAATTCTTGGGATAATGGCAATGATAATTGCTGGTATGAATGGTCTTTTACACAAGGATAATTCGAATTGGTGGAGGTTAAGGGTCCACGGAGTAATTAGTATGTTGATATTATTATCATTTTATGGCCAAGTTTCTTTTTCCCTGTTTTTGATGCTATTCAGTTTTGCATGTATTGAGGTATTCACTTGGCCATGGACTAACTCAGTCGCTAAAATGAAACTATCAACACCAGAAATATTCGATCAATATGGCAATATTAGAAAAATTATTTTGGTCCAATGTGAATGTGAAAATTCCAATGTACTGCCTGTTGATTTTAAGTTTAGTAATGCATTTCAATCATTCGATTCGTTATGCAATAATATGAACGATAAAGAGGATTTATATCAACTGATTAATACTAATAAATTTACTGATGTATTCATAATGGGGTGTAATAATGTTCAAAAAATAATTGCTTTGGAGAATAATTTATTCATAGCAGGTTCGACATTACGTATGGAACTAATTGAGCACAAGCCAAAGGAAAATGTCACCTCAATTCAATACTTAATAAATACCAAATTAATATTTGCATCTATCATCGATCCATGGGATCAAAGTCAATCTATTACTAGAATTAAAAATATTCTAAATGAATGCAAAGATAACAATCTCAAGATAGTAATTAGTACCAATCAAATCATAAATAATATTGAAGAAATGGAATCGAATGAATCGATAATATATATTCAAAAAGAATATTTAGAAGATCTAATTTCGAATATGGAAAAAATGTGTATAACATATCGACTAACTTAATCAAGGATGGCAAGATTTCAAGGATAGTTCGCCCTAGCGGTATACATGCACCCACGTATCGGCGTACCTCTTGCCGTAATCTTGGTGTTACTAAGTGCAATTTCATACATGACTAATGATCAAATAGATGAATGGATTAAAGATAACTCTGTTCAAATTGAAGGAGATGAAATTGAATTATTGGGATTACAAAAAGATGAGATGTGGCCAGTATTGATTGCTGACTTCGATATCACTAACAGTGATTGGGGCCCTAGTGAAGCTGAAGACTTATTGATTCCAAAAGCATCCAATTACTTCAAACAAATATCGTCAAAAGATATAGAATTAGATGTTGATGTATATCCGTCAATGACCATACCAAAAAACAGACTAGAATACTACGGTGCTGATTCTGGAGATCTAAGAGATTCAACATCAGATGGAACACATCTGCCAATGGAATTGGCACGTGAAGTAATAGAAGATCAGATTGATATTGTGAATTGGAGTAAATATGATTTGGATAATGATGGTTGGGTTGACCGTTTACTAATATTACATACATCTATTGGACAAGAATTGGGTGGAGATACTAATAGAATTTGGAGTCACTATACCACATTTGATGAAGTGATTGAACTACCTGGTGATTTGAAAATAGGACACTATACTATGGCAAGTCTAGCTACCGGTGAAAATGGCTTTGGAACTATGATGCATGAAATGTTACATCAATTAGGTGCATACGACTTGTATCCATCTCATGGCAGTTCTAACCAATACCCATGGAAAGGTTTGGGAGATTGGGATATAATGGCTAATGGAAATTGGAATGGTGGAGGTAAGTGGCCTGCAATCCCTTCTGCCTCAACTCTAGTAGATATTGGAGGTAATTCCTTTAATGAATTGGATATGAGTTGGATAGATAGTGGTCAAGAACAATGTAATGGACCAAATATGATACTAGAATCAAGAACACGGGGTGGTGATTCAATGAAAATGAAAATATCACAACATGAAAATATCTGGATTGAATATCGGGAAAGTTATGGATTTGATTCATACCTACCAGGTGAGGGTGTACTAGTCACTTATCAGGACATGAGTGTTGGTGATTTCGAAGACAATGAGCTGAATACAAATCCAAATCGCCCCTATCTATCTGTCGTTGAGGCTGATGAAAATAATGCTCTTAAAACAGGATTGAATGATGGAGAAAGTACTGATTTATTTACCGATGGAATGAAATTTGGAAATAAGGGTGTACCAATACGTAATCATGATGGATTTTTAGTTCCTTGGACAGTTAATATTGACATCCAAGATCAAGTCTATGTTAATTTATCATCGGATAATTGTAATCAAATTTTGAAACTTGATGCACCAGATCATGGAGCATCTCTACTTCCAAATGAAAACTTGATAATTTCAATGATCTCTAAACAAAATTGCTTACTCAATTCGAGCCTAACCTCCAGTGATGGAAGAGTTTTGAGTACCAATACCACTTCACTGAGCGCTAATGAAGAAGAATTGATTTCATTTTATTTCTCAAGTATGGGAAATACTAATTCAGAAGCAGTGGTTTCAGGAACTATATCATGTGGAGATTCAATGTTAGATTTGAGGACTAAAATTACAACACTAGGTAGAAGACCAGTGACGGGCTTCATCGAGGGCGAAATTGGCGCATATGGCAAAACTGTATTTGAAGTTCTTATCGATTCACAGGGTACAGAAATGCAAAGGTTCAATCTAGAAATAGATGGTCCTATGTCTCGAATTACAACAGTCGAAAGTACAATTGATTTATACGGAAATGATGTTGTATCATTAATAATAGAGCCAAATGGATTGTTGTCTCCAAATATGTTAGTAAAAGGTGAACTGGAGTTTTATGATACAAGTGGAGAAAAGTGGACTATTGAACTAGAACTAACCGCCAAGAATGATGAATCGAATAGTTTTAGAGAATTGATAACTCCGGGAATTACAATTTCAATTGCCTGTCTACTAGCAGCACTATGGGTTATTCTAGGAATTAAAGAACGAACTAAGAATATTAAAAATGATGAACATCAAACTGTTGATGAAAATATCGATCATATAACATCACAACCACAGGTTGAACTTGATGCATGGGGAAGACCTCTGGATGAATTCTAATCTCTTCCAGCAGACCATCTTTCAACTTGCATGAATCTCCATGATTCATCGACTTTGATTGCACAAACCCATTTTTTATGTACTCCCTCAGCAAGTCGAATTGAAAGACAAGCATTTTCCCAAGTACGTGCTACATCTTCTTCAGGCTGGAGTAACCATGGGGCATGAGAATTAGAAACTTCATCATCATAGACTCTCCATTTACAACCGTATTTGAAACCAGGACGTAAAATTAGACCATTATTAATCAAGTAGTCAAAAAGTTGAAGTTCACTTTTATTTGATTTACCTTCTAGTAAATTAGTTAGCCAATCACTCTCTTCAGAACGAAGGTTTATGCCTGATATATGCTCAACACCCAATGAATTCCAAGGCCAAACACCCTTCATTGGAAGATGATATCCTGATTTAGTCTCGATTTTGGAAGACCACATGTCTCTAATCAATTCTTGCTCCTCATCGGAAAAGTCATTCCAGGTTCTCTGTTCTCCACTGGGTTGAATAAAACTAACCCTATACATTGTAACTTCCATTTCTTCATCAATAACAAATATATCAGACTTACAGCCGAGGCTTTCTACTTCTAAAGACCACTCAAATATATCTCTCCAATCAAGTGTTTCAAAGGTCCAAAACCATCTGATATGTGATTCAGGTTCAGATTTGAAATGTGATTGATTACGTTTCCATTTTAGTGCGAAGGATTTCTTATTTATTTTATGATTACGGACTTGGTCGATTGGAATTGCAACCTCTCCACCTGAACGAGCTGCATCGAAGATAATTGCCTTGGCTAACAGATTTCTATCCTTATCTACTTCATTCTCAAACCAATCAGGACTTGGAAGAGGGACATGACGATGCCAATTACAAAACAGAATTTCCATTGGTGAAAGTATAATTCCTTCATCTTCCAATAGAAATCCAATACCACTTTTTTGAAATAAACGTGAAGATAACGGTGCACTAAGATGCCATCCTAAATCGGTCAAAACTGGAGGTGAATGAGGTATTTTAGGTGGTGCATTTGAAGTCATACTAACACCTAAAGGACGTTTTGTCCTTTGGCGCGGGGTGAACTTACGTGTATGGCGCGCCATGGATGTGCGTGAATAATAATGCATTTGAGTTGAACGGATGATATGTCTATGTGCTAGATGTTCTCTCACGTGTATTGGGGCTAGCATGGTCGATGGTTTTCTTGGTTCTTTGACTACTGAACAAAGAACATTGATGCATCTATTTGATAATAAACTGCCATCCAATCAATGGGAAGCACCTTCAACAATTACTCAAGCAGGTATTTCAGCAGCAGTACATGTACAAAGAAAGCATGTACCAAGGACCCTAAAGAGGCTAGAAGGGGCAGGAGATTTATCTGTTGTAAATAGGCATATACCTGGTGCTAAACAACGTAGGAAAGTGTATAGTTTAACTGATCAAGGAAGAGATAAGGCATTACAACTTAGGCGGTTTCTTTTATCACATTTGATAACGAAGGATGAAATATCTATGAAATTAGAAGAATTATTGAAAGGTGGTGATAAAATGCTCGACTTACTATCACATATTGATGAAAAGATGATTTATCATGATTCAGCCGTCATATCACCTGTGTCAAATCCGGAAGGTGAAGCATCTCTTGATGCTCAAGCAGGAGAACAATTAGTCAAACGAATGTTTGCCCGTGCTTGGGAAGATGGTAAAATTACAAAAGATGAACAGCAATTGATTACAGAAGTGGTTCAATTTCTTGGTATGCACCCAGAAAGAGTAGTCAGATTATCTGAGCAAGCAAGAAAAGAACTGAATGTACCACCTCCTGAGGAAATATACCTCGATATGTTGAGGCAGGCTCTAGTGGATGACACCATAATTGATGAGGAAATAGCACTGTTAGATACATTTAGAGTAGCCTTTGGTATTGACTTAGAGACTCATGAAAGGTTATTGAATGATGCCAAAAAAGATCCAGTCTATCCACCACATGTTCAAACTTATCATGAAACCTTGATTACGGCAATGGATGATGGTATTATTACCGAAGATGAAGAAGCAATGCTTCTCACATTACGTAATTCATTGAGTATAAGTGATGGTGAGCACGCAAGTTTACTAGCAAATATTCGAGATAATGTAAAATGAGCCTATTGTCAGCATTGACATGAGGGAACTATATGGGAATGACCGATGAAGAAGTTGATTTGCATGATAAATTGAATTCCCTAAAATCTAATTTGAAAAAGGTTGAGAGGGAAAAAGTCGTACTGATAGGCGATGTAATGCTTGATTGTTATATTCATGGCTTTGCTAATAACTTGAATTCAAGAGCACCCGTTCCTGTGATTAGAGAAACAAGACGAGAGGAAGATGTAGGTGCTGCCGCACACGTAGCAAGAGGGCTGAAATCTATGGGTTTTACAAGTCAAATATATGGTGTTGTGGGTGATGATAAGCCTGGTATTAACATATTAGAATATCTAGAAGATGAGGGCGTTTCAACAGATGGAATAGGTATAATCGAGGGGCGTAAAACTACTGTTAAAACACGTCTTTTAGCAACGAGGGAAAGTTTGGTACAAGGAGAGCAATTATTACTTCGATGGGATGTTGAAGATGATAATAACATTCCATCAGAAGTAATAGATTCAATTTATCAACAAGCGATAATTCAACTTGAAGATTCATTCGCTGTAATCCTATCAGATTACGGTCAGGGAGTGATTAATGATGAGGGGGCTGAGAGAATTATCGCATCAGCTAAATCTAAAAACATACCAATTATTGCGGACCCTAAATTAACAGGATTGCATAGAACTCATGGTGTTGATTGGATAATTTTCCAATCGAGAGGGTTTGAATTAATGCGAAGAAGAATTGGTGAAGCAACTGATGATTCTGCTGCTGAAAATCTTATTAAGACATATGATTGGAAGCACCTAGTTGTTCTTTCAGGTGAAAATGGAGTAACTATCTATTCAAAAACAGAGGATACTGTTCATGCACCATGTACACTGGTAGATTTGCGTCAAATGATCGGACTGATAGATGCTGCTGTTGTGGCAATTGCAGTTTCGATTTCCAAGAACTTGGATGTACGAAATACTGCTATTCTTACCAATGCTGCATGTGAATGTATACTTGGTGCAGAACAAACAGAAGCATTTGTTCTAAGTAGAGATGATTTAGTAAATAGAATTGGCGAAATTGCTTGGAATCTACAGGTTTCCAAGCGTTAGGTGATTGTATGAGCGCATGGACGCGTCCAACTAAGGCCGATATTGGATTACGTGTTTTTGCTTCCTCACTAAATAATTTATTTTCAGAAACCGCTATAGGAATGCAACATTTACTTCTATCTCCGGAAAGTCTAAGAAATTTGAATTCCAAAATAAGACATTGTTCACAATGGAATGTGACTCTACCAAAAGTATTGGAAAGTGATAATGAAATACTACTAGTCAAATGGCTGGAAGAAGTTCTTTACAGAAGTGAGGTTCATGGACAATTTCTAACCGATGTTCTGATAATGGTATCTGAAGATGAAGAAAATCAATACTGTAGTGGGCAAGTGGATTGGATCGATGTTGAAACAATTGAACGTGAATTAGAGATAAAAGCAGTAACTACTCACGAATTGAAAATAGATGAATTATCAGCAGATCAAGAATTAGCAAGTAAATGGCAAGAAATTCCAACATTCCAAGGACCGGGCTGGTTCTGTGACATCGTATTTGATATCTAAAAATCGAGTGATTCATGTCGAATTCTAGTTCCAAGCCAAAACGCTAATGTATTTACGACTACATCTGCAATTTTATTGTCTATAGTCTCGATTGCAAAATCATATGGAAGATATAATTCAAGTATTTCCCAGCCTAACGATACTGCAAAGAATAAATACCAATTTGTACTGATAAACCTACCAACTACTGACCACAATGCAAAGTGTCCGAGTGAATATAAATTAACTAAAGCCACAAAATCACCGAAGTGGGAATTCCAAGGGTGGACGCTCGTATCTTATGGCCAAATCCATACACTTTCTCCATCCCGCTACCCCACAGCACTCATAGCCCCGAGTAGGGCTGCTCCGTTCCCGGCCTGACCTGATTCCCCAGTTATTCAATTCCCGTATCCTTCCGGATACGGTTCATGACACCCGAGTCATGTGGGGGCGAGACATCAACGTCCGCGCATAGAAACCAAAAGACCGCTTTCGCCGCCCCAAGGCGTTCAGTCCACCATAAAGACGATTTGTGATTCAGGGTACGCCTAGCTCCCCACCTATCCCGTACAACGGTGAATGCAGGTGTATTTGAACAGAACGGTTGAATCAAATGTATGTAAGTGGAGTATTTTACTCCTCATACTTAGAAGGGCAAGATGTTTTTATCAAGTCTGCTTCCAAATAATATTCACCGTCTACAAATCGCAATGTACCCTTTGCGTATACAGTTCTATTATCATCAAGGCCATTTGAAACCGAAGCATCTACAAAGTTTACACTAACTTCATAATTTGAACCATGCAACATGAATGTCATTGAAGAATTATTTACACTTCCATCAAGTACTTCACCTCGTAATGATATCTCTTTATCAACAAAACTCTCTGGTGATTTCATCACATCATCAACGGACCTAGTGGGCTCTGGTGCCTCAATAAGTAAAGCACCAATCAAGCCTATTGTGATGATTCCACCGATAAGTAATAATCTTGAACGACGAGAAATCATTTTATCATCACCTCTTTCGACCTGTGAGAGAGACCTATGGCCTCTTCAATTGTGGATAAACCATTTTCCTTTAATTTCTTTGTCAAACCATTAACTATAGATTTTGTCAAACCGGCACCTTCGAAAACAAACCCGCTATATCCCTGGATAAGAGTTGCTCCAGCAGTTATTTTATCCCATGCATCATCTGCATTCATGATACCTCCAACACCAATAATTGGCCATTTACCTTCTGTAATTTGATAAATACGATTGATAAATTGAGTTGATAATTCCCTTAGGGGAATACCGCTTAATCCACCCTTTTGCGAATACACTTTTTGTTCAGATTTAGAGTCTGTATCGGGGCGAGAAGTTGTGGTATTTGTAGCAATGATACCATCACAACCATTTTTCATGCCGGTATGAATTACTGTCTTTAGTTGGTCATCATCTAATTCAGGAGCAATCTTTATCAAAATCGGTTTCTTCTTAATGCCATTTTCTTCAGCAAGTTTAGAATTAATTTCTTGACATGCAGTAATAATTTGCGCCAAAGATTCATCATTTTGCAAGTCTCTAAGATTCGGAGTATTAGGTGATGAGACATTTATCACAAATACATCACCGAAAGACCATAACCGTTCGAAGGTTTTAGAATAATCAATATGTGACTGATCTAATGGTGTATCCTTTGATTTACCCAAATTAACCCAAAGAGGAACAGTCGGGTTCCCAAATCGATTAAAGTGCGTAGATAAATTAGATTGCATCTGCTTAGAACCTAGGTTATTAAATCCCATCCGATTTACCAATGCTTTTGATGAATTTGAGCGGAACATACGGGGTTTCATATTACCTTCTTGACCTAATTGGGTGATGCCCCCTATTTCGATGAACCCTAGGCCTAATGACTCCCAACCACGTATAACTTCAGCTTTTTTATCCATGCCTGCAGCTAAGCCAAATGGGTTGTTATAACGCATCCCAAACAACTCGATTGGTAGTTCCTTTTTTGGTTTATACATCGACCTTAGAAGTAACCTCATAGGCTTATTTGAAGAAAATAATTTCAGTAGTTTCAATGCCCGTGAATGGGCTTTTTCAGAATCCTGAATCGACAAAAAGGGACGCCCGAAGATTCTAAAACCTAGCCCCATGGTTTCCTCACATCAACGGTATGCTTCAAGACTTGCGCTTGTATAGCCCCAATATGCGCATGGATGACCCACTATGGCTAGTTGTCAGGGAATCGGCAAGAAGAGTGCTAAGACTACAGAATATTGTTGTTAAATTGCCCAAACGTTTCAAATTAGATTTAGAACAACTTTGTGATCTGGTTTCTGAATCAATCCCATCAAGGTTAATTTTCCCTGAGGCAATATTTGATTCTAAGGAAGTAATAATCATCAGTCTGAAAAAGCCTGAAGAATACCTTGATGGTGAACTAATAAAAATCGGCCTTAATGAGCCAGATGAAGATACATGTTGGATTGAGACAGATATTGAACGAGGTTGGAAATTGTTACTTGAGGCATGCAGAGAGTTACTTTTGGCAGGATATCCTGGATGTATCGGATGTGGCGGGCCGAATGCAGAGAAACCTTGGAATGAAAAAATATTCAGATTCCAAAGAAAGAGTGGTTTGTGAAAAAAATTGATTTGACATTTCATAAAATTACATACAGATACAAAAGTATCTGCATTGAAAAGGTATTACGAGAGAGTTCAAGTATCCTCGTCTTTCGCATGTTAATATGGCAATAGTTGTAATCGCCGAGAAACCAAGTGTTGCTGGAGATATTGCAAATGTTCTTGGAATCACTAAGAAAACCGACTCATATTGGGATAGTGAAGATATCAAAATAACATGGGCAGTAGGACATTTATTACAATTAAAATACATGGATGATTATGATAAGGATTTCAAGGATTGGAGAAAAACTGTTACAAGACTTCCATTCATACCAGAGAACTTTGAGTACAAACCCATCAGCGGACGCAATAAGAAGCAACTACAGGCCATTACTAAATTAATCAAGGATAAGTCTACTACAGAAGTGGTTAATGCATGTGACGCTGCAAGAGAAGGTGAATTGATTTTTCGAACTATATTTACACATAGTAAATCAAAGGTGTCCACTACTCGAATGTGGTTGCAATCTATGACTAAAGATTCTATTCAGAATGCTTGGAATGACCGTCAACCTGGTGAAAAATATTCATCATTGATGGATGCTGCATATTCACGATCCGAATCCGATTGGGTAATTGGGATGAATGGTTCAAGAATTGCCAATTCTTTTCTTCCTAAAAAGAGAAATGAAAAATCAGCAATCTCATTGGGACGTGTTCAAACTGCTACATTGGCAATGATTGTTGACCATGAATTAGAAGTTTTATCTCACATTCCAATGCCCTTTTGGCAACTTAATGCCACATTTACCTCTGGTGACTGTACATGGAATGCACGATGGGAAAGAAATGGACATAAGGATAACCCTGATAAGCCGGAGTACAAGTCTCATCGAATCATCGATATCAAGGAATTTAATAGCTTAACTGAAACTCTGAAATCCAGTAGTAAGGCAAATATCACCTATACCAATAAAGATTCAATAGAAAAACCGCCATTGAATTTTGATTTGACTAGTCTTCAGCGTTCAGCCAATAATTTATGGTCTTGGTCAGCAAAAAGAACCCTAAGGACTGCTCAAGACCTTTATGATAGGTATAAATTAACCACATATCCAAGAACCGATTCAAAACATCTACCCGAAGATATGGATAAAGAAATTGATAAGATATTGAGACAGATTGGTGCCCAAGACACATATAATTCATTCAGCAAGAAATTGATTGATGATGGCCTGAAAAATATCGAACGCAATTATAATAATGCCAAAGTTAGCGATCACTATGCAATTATACCTACAGGTAAGATACCCGATGGGGATATGAATGATGATCATAGAAAGTTATATGATTTAATAGTGAGAAATTTTCTTTCATCATGGTACGATGAAGCTGTATGGGATGTTGAGAACAGAATTGCTAAAATTGAAAATGAATCGTTTTACAAAGAGGTAAGAACCATCAAAATCGCGGGATGGAGAGAGGTTCAGCCGAAGAAAGCAGACCCACCAGAAGGATGGGGTAAACTGTCATCGAACCCTTGTGAAGGTGTTTTGAAAGAGCATGAATTTAAGGAAGAAAAATCTAAACCCAAAGGTCGACTAAAAGAAGCAGGATTGCTAAGACTAATGGAACATGCAGGAAGAAAACTTGACAGTGATGAAATGGCTGAAGCAATGAAGGATAAGGGACTTGGAACTCCTGCTACACGTGCGGATACAATTGAAAAGTTGATAGATCGTGATTATATTAGGAGAGCTAAGGCTGGTACAATTTCAGCTACTCCCCATGGAATTAGAATTATCGATATTTTAAGGAGAATCCCTGTCGAATGGATTACTTCTGCTGAATTGACAGGTGAGATGGAAGCCTCGCTTATTCAGGTTCAGAAGGGAACTTATTCAAAAGAAGAATTTATGAATAACATTATTGAAAAGACTACTTCACTAGTAGAAAAAATTCGTGACCATGATCGTTCTAAGTTATTCGAAAACGAACCGGCAATCGGTAATTGTCCGAAATGTCAATCCGATGTAAATGAAACTGTCCTTTCATACATCTGTTCGAAGAATGAAGGTAAAGACCAAGGTTGTTCATTCGTATTCTGGAAAGATACTAGCGGACGGTGGTTTGACAGAATTACTGCCAGTAGACTAATTGAAGTAAAAGAAATTGAAGATTTACATGGTTTTTTCAATCGTAGTGCTGAAACCTATGCAGCAACTATAACTCTATCAGATGAAGGTAAAGTTGTTTTCAAGAATGGTGGTGAATCTAAAACTACCGATAGTGATGAATTATTGTGTCAATGTCCTGTTTGTACCCATGGCTCTATAAGAATTAATTCAACTATGTATGCATGCGATAATGAAGATTGCACATTTAGAGGGCTATCTAATGAAATGTGTAAGAGGCCAATATCCAAAGAGGAAGCATCAGAAATTTTTGACAAAGGTAAATCAACTCTAATCGATGACTTCATCTCAAAGAAAGGCAAACCTTTCAAGGCTTTTTTAGTTCTCGACAATAATCGTGTTAAGTTTGAATTCCCGCCTAGAGAGGCTGCAGTAGATGCAAAAAAGTTTGATGTTGAACCTGGAGTTGTGGGGATCTGTCCAACTACTAAAGTTGAAATTATAGAATCTGAATCATTTTATCAGCCCGCCACTTCTGGAAGTAATTGCTTGATTCAGATCTCACGTGAGATATCTAAGAGAATTATAACTCGAGAAGAAGCAAAGACTCTGATAGAAAAAGGACAAGTTGGACCATTTGATGACTTTGTGGCTAAAAAGTCCGGAAATAATTATTCAGCGACTCTTTATCTAAAAAAGAATCAGTCAGTGGGATATCGATTCGCCAAGAAGTGAAATCTCTAAAATCAAACTTATTTGAAAAAAATAAGGCGAAGATTGATGTTCAACCGTTCATGCCTATGCGCATGGACCGTCAACACTGGGATGTGATTATCATTGGCGCTGGTCCAGCAGGAGGACGTGCAGCAACACATTTTGCTGAGCATGGACACAGTGTTCTAATGATTGAAGAACATGAGGAAATTGGTAGACCTTTCCAATGTGCAGGACTTGTTACACCAAACGCACTAAAAGAAGTTGGATTATTTCATACGGTTCTTGAAGAGATTGATGGAGCACTAATACATGGCCCAAGTGGAACTTTAGTCCCTGTTGGAAGCGATGGAAAGATTAGAACATATGTGGTCTGTAGAAAATTATTCGATCAAGGGGTTGTTCAACAATCAATGTCCGCAGGCGCAAACCTTTGGCTTGATTGTAAACCTGTCAGTGCTCAAGTGCTTGATGAAAAGGTCATATTAGACGTTAAGCAAGGTGAAGATATCCACAAACTCAGTGCCTCATTATTGGTTGGCTGTGATGGGGCTCATAGTTGGACTCGTAGATATTTTAAGATGGGATATCCAAAAGAACTCATGATTGGTTTTCAAGCAGAAGTCGTTGGCTACCAGGGTAAAGATAGATGGCTTGAAATGTTTAGTGGTTCAGAAATATCACCAGGTTTTTTCGCATGGGTAATTCCATCGGGTAATGACACGCATCGAATAGGATTATGGTCAACAGCTGAAAGATTGAACGGGAAAAGTATCGAACAATGTTATGACCAACTAATTGAACATCCACTATGGAAGCAGCGTTTTGCAAATGTAATAGAAACTGCACGCTATTGTGGACCAGTTCCAAGTGGAATGGTTCGCAATCCTGTAAAAGATAGAGTCCTACTTTTGGGAGATGCAGCAGGTATGGCAAAGCCAACCACTGGTGGTGGTATTGGTCCTGCTTTTGAACAAATATCTGGAATAATTAAGCCTCTTTCAAAAGCCATTACCGATGATAATCTAACTAAAAAGTCATTACAAAAAATTACCAATAAGCATTTCGCGAAGATGAGAAAAGATCAGAATAGAGCAAGAGCATTACGTAATCTGTTAGTTAGCGATTGTTCTGATAAAGAATTAGACAAGCACTTTGATTCATTTGCTAAACCAGAAATTATTGAATTGATAAATAAAGTTGGAGACATCGAAAAACCAGTTCCTCTTGGAATGGCTTTGTTAAGAAAGGTACCTGCATTTAGAAAATTAGCTCTTAAAGCAGGTGCTAAGTTATTATTTACATAGGTGAAATAAATGCCTAAATTATATGTTGAAGATAGTATTCGTTATCCCCCATTTGAATCATATAGATTCAATCCAAGCCTTCTACCTATTGCCTCGAAGAAATCATTATTGATTGCTGGAGTCAATAAGCAGGAAGCCAAGGAACACCTGAAGAACCTAAATCCTCCGTTCAAAGTTGGTGAAGAAAATTCTTGGATAGTTCAGAGAAGATATATTCATAATGGTTCTGAAATAAATCTTGATAGTGGATATAATACCAATATCATCGATGAAATAACAGAAGATTCTATTATTGAAAAACAACGTACAGGTTGGTATTTGACACCTAATCCAGTTCATGCAGCAGTTCGACGATTCCTTAACTTTGCAGTAATAGTTTTGCTCATATCTCTAGCCTATTTGTTCTTTGAACCAATTCTAGAGATTTGGGGTTTAGGTGGTTTTGGTACTGGAAGAGTGCGCTTTGGATTACTAGATTATCCATTGTTGGCAGTATTTGTAATACCACTATTATTTGCACCAATAATAGTGAGAGTTATTGCAAATCTTTCTGATTTAGTAAATCAAAGAAAATTCTTACTCAATTCGCCAAAAGAGCCAATTATAAAGTTTAATTCTAAAATTGTAGCAAATGAGGAAATTAATGTCGAGATAGAATTTCCTGAAATGGATAAATCTTGGACAAATATTGAAGTTCTTTGGCGTGTTGGTATTTTACCACCTAGTAGAGAATCATTGATGAAATCTTTTGGAAAGAAACCAAACCAGCAACCTCCACCAGGTTTGACCACTGAGCTACCACACCACTGGGAAGTTAATTTGGATGATGGTACCGGCGGTGGTGAAGATTCCCCTATGGAATCTAATGATGTAAAGGGTGGACTATTTATTCGACCGATGAGGATAATGGAACAGTCACAAAAAATTACTCTAGATACTAAGATTATCTCATTAAAGCCGCCTAATGGGAAATGGCCGGGTACCCTTTTCACGCCATTGATAAGGGTCCATTGGGAAATGGTAATTATTATTAAACGTGAAAATGCGAGGTCTTTGATGTGGGTTGAGCCGATGAATGTAATTCATCCGAATACTAAATCAGAAGTCATAGCAAGTATCAATTCAGGTCGTACAGAAACTAACCATCCAACAACAACATATTGATTTGGTTAGACCATTTGGACGGGACATGGACATTCAAAAGCTGAATGCAATTATACTAGTTTTGATTATGCTACTATCAGGTTGCATGTCTGGAACTGATGACGAAGATATTGCTGAAGAACTAACTAAGCCCATACTAATAATCAATGCTTCTTGGGAGAATTCTCCTGATACTGCAGTTGTTGATACAATAATTGAATTTTCAGTACTAATTTCTAGTAGTATAGAGAATACATGGGAAGAAAAAATTACTATCATGGATTCTGAAGGAAAAGATTTCGATGATTTCACTTGGACCCGAGGGCTAAATTCTGCTACACTTTATTTTGTACCGAATCTGATTGGAAATTATTCAATTGAGGTGAGATTTCAATCTGGTGATGTCGATCAAGAATACTATGTTGAAAGTGGAAACCTATCACATGTCATCACTATTGAGCCACCAATAGAATATCCCCCTGTTATTGGAGTCCCGTCAGGTATAATTGTAGAAAATTTCGAAATGATACTGTTACAGGGTACTATTCAACATAAATCAATTACATCATGCTCAATGTTTTTTAATTATCCAAATTATGTCCAAGTACCAATATCGATTCAATCTGATGGAAGCTGGAATACAATACTAGATGCATCAAGTTCACAGCAAGATTATGTTTCACTAAACGCAACTTGTGGTTTATGGAATGTTTATACTGTTGAACAAAACATAACACTTATTTTTAGTGAATCACAATTTGATTTAGATGAAGACGGTATCGAAGATAGTTTAGATCTATGTAATGATGGTCAAGAGGACTCATGGAAATCAAATTCAAATACTGATTATGATGCTGATGGATGTAGAGATATTACCGAGGATTTAGATGATGACAATGATGGAATAGATGATTATTTTGACAAATGCCTTTCGACTATTGGGTGGAAGAGTGAAATTCAGTCCGATTATGATTCAGATGGATGTCATGACTCATTGGAAGATGAAGATGATGATAATGATGGAATAGATGATTATGTTGATTCCTGCCCACTTGGATTATTAGATTGGAGATCAACAACATATACTGATTGGGATAGTGATGGATGTAATGATTTTAGTGAAGATGATAATGATGACCAGGATGATTATTTAGATTTGAATGATTCATGTCCCCTCGGTGAACAGTTTTGGAGTTCAAATGAATCGACTGATTTTGACCAAGATGGTTGTTATGATTACTATGAAGATGATGATGATGACAATGATGGAGTTAATGACTTTAATTCCACTGGAGACATACTAGATCTGTGTCCAGAAACACCACTTGATTCTATGGATATTGATATCAATGGATGTTCAGCTTTGCAAAGAGATACAGATGAAGATGGAGTTAACGACCTAGATGATCAATGTGAAGGGACTCCTGAAGGTCTTACTGTAAACCTGTTAGGGTGTGCTGACTTGGATAGTGATGGAGTCTTTGCAAATATTGACCAATGTCCCTATACTACTGGAAAATGGACTGTCAATCAACTAGGATGTACTGTTATTCAATTACCAGTCCAGTGGACAGATGCAACAATTTTGACCGGTCCAATGCAAACAGTTCCTGATTTCACTATCCCAACTTTGGGTTCCACATATTACTTTGATGAAGCATGGACTGGTCAAGATGTATACTTATTCCTATTCAAGTATACAAGTTCCACAGGATCCTCTAATTCAGAGGTATGGGGACAAAACCCTGGATCTTTGATAAGAAATCTACCAGATAATGTTCATTTGTTTTATGGATCGTTTGATTCAGGATACTATAGCGATATTACAGAAAGAAGAACTGCTGTTGAAAACTCATTAAATCCATTGGAAGAGTCACATTGGGATAGTCGAATTCATTATATCAATCAAAGGGCATCAAGTATTACTGGTGGACTTGGAGATATGATAAGTAGCATAAACTATCCATTGTATATGGGTATCGATCGTTTCCAAATGGCACGAGATACTGGTTCTTTGGGTTCATATCCGTCTGGAGTAACAGACCCCCTCCATATTGCGTATGAGCCAAAACAATGGAATGCTGAGTTTCCAACAGAAATAAGACTTCAAGACCCTGGAATCGAAATTGTTGATATGATGGACTTCGAATATCACCAAGGTGGGTGGAGTAGCGGTTATTCATCTAAGAGAAATGTAACTTTCCCAGTAAACCTTTCCTTATATGACACATTAGAAATATATCATGAACATGCATGTGATGAAAGAAGTAATCGATATCAGAAGCAAGATGGTTCAGATGGTGGTTGTCATGAATGGGATTATGAAGCCAATTTGTATATTTGTGATCGCATTAATACTGATAGCTGTGGAACTGAATTCATACGCTGGATAACTACTTATGGTCGTGAAGGAAGATGGCTAACAGATGCTACACCATATCTATTCATGCTAGAGGATAATGACTTCAGGCAGTTCCGGTATGGGGGAGCAAACAGGGGTAGTTTAACGATTTCTTTTCTACTAAGTAACTGGGGAGAAAGTGATGTTGCTGCGAGTGGTGATTTTGCATTCACTGGTGGACAGTTTGATGGAACATATAATGATGAATCGAAATATGACCGTCAGTTCAATTTCACCGTTCCAAACGATTCTTCAAGAGTAGAAATTGTAGCAACTATTACAGGTCATGGATTTAACCAAGATAATCAAAACTGTGCTGAATTTTGTAACCATGAGCATCAATATTCAATGAATGGTTACTCAACAGTTGAAGATCATCCAATCGCTAACTCATTGGATGGTTGCAAACAATTAGTTGACCAAGGAGTTGTAGCGAATCAATATGGATCATGGCCATATGGCAGGGCTGGTTGGTGTCCTGGTCAAGATGTAAAACAATGGAGATATGACATCACATCATGGGTGGATATGTCAGGAACTAGTGTGAACAATCTCGTCTATCAGGGATTGTTCAATGGACAAGAATATTCACCATCAGATGGCATTGGTAATGGAAATCGAAATATTCATGCTGAAATATGGGTAGTTTATTATCAATAATCACTATTCTGAATTGGTATTGGAGCGGGTAATTTACGAATTAATTTTTCAACTACAACTGTTTCAAGGTGATTATAGTTACTATCTCGGCATTGTGGAACAAATCCTGCTCTAATTATAGTCTTTTGAAGTTCAATTTCACTAGCACAAATCTTAGAAGTGCCAGATGCTGAAACCACATTCTCTTCCATCATCGTAGAACCTGCATCATCAGCACCACATAATAGTGCCATTTGTGCAATCTCGACTCCCATTGTAGGCCAAGATGCTTGAATATGAGGCACTGAATCTAGGAATAATCTTGACACTGCAACATGGCGAAGATATTCAGTAGGTCCAGCACCCAGTATGAATTTATTAGCCCCTCTATTTCTTTTACCAAAAGTATTCGACTCTAGTTGAACAGGCCAAGCAATGAAGGAAGTAAATCCATTATCATATAGATTAATTGAACTATCTTGTAAGTTTCTAATTTTCTCTAAATGTTCAACTCTATCGGAAATAGTTTCTCCAAAACCAAAAACATTTGTAGCACTTGTAACCAAACCTAATGATTGAGCCTCTTCCATGATTCTTAACCAATTTTGAGGAGAACCTTTCTTAGGAGATATATCAGACCTAACGCTATCAACAAGCATTTCAGCACCACCTCCTGGTAACCCATGCATCCCACAATCTTTCAATCTAGTAAGCACTTCAAGTGTTGAAATTCCAGTGACATCAGCGATTCCTTCAATTTCAATTGGACTAAAACAATCCAAATCAATGGTTGGATGTTTTTTCCTTAAGTAGCGTATTAAATCCTCATACCATTCAAAACTAAGTGCAGGATTAACACCACCCTGCATCAAAATACGTGAGCCATTAATTTCTTCTAACTCTGTGATTCGCTTAGAAATCTGTTCATATGTTTGAGTATAATTCTCTTCATGCCCAGGGGGACGGTAAAAGGAGCAAAATTGACAATTTATTGTACATACATTGGTGTAGTTTATGTTTCTATCAATCAAAAATGTGACTTTCCCTGTATTGTCCATGGAAAGTCTTCTTGCATGGGCAGAACGCATAAGTTCGTGCAAAGGTGCATTCTCATACAATTCAATCGCATCTTTCTTTGATAACCGAAATTCCAAAGAAGAATCTCCATTCCAAGACTCTTGCGCTTTAAGAATTGACTTCCAAGACAAAGTATCGCCTCAATTAAATGCTTTACCAACTATGGATTCAATTTCATCAATAGTCTTTGGACATAACTTTGTCAATACATCTGGACCAGATTCAGTAATTAATATATCATCTTCGATTCTAATTCCTATATTTGAATAGCGCTCTGGACAATCAACATCTGGTCTCCAAGAACCAAAATATAATCCTGGCTCAACGGTAAGACACATTCCAGACTCAAATAACCTAGGTTCACCATTTGGCTTGTAGATACCAACATCATGAACGTCAAGTCCAATCCAATGGCTAGTATTATGCATGTACCAGTCTTTTAATTGACCTGTTTTAGGATCAAGTGATTGTTCCAAGTTTTGGGTAATAACTCCAAGTTCAATCAATCCCTCTGCCAATACTATTCTTGCAGCTTCGTGTGGAGCATTGTATGGTTGTCCAACCTGACAAGCATTTATTGCTGCCTCTTGTGAATCTAAAACAAGTTGATAAAGTTCTTTTTGCGGTTCGGTAAACTTTCCGTTTATCGGCCACGAGCGTGTTATATCCGAGGCATAACCTCTATATTCTGAACCTGCATCTATCAAAATAATTTCACCATCTGAGCACGGTGAATCATTTTCCTTGTAGTGAAGAATTGTAGCATTTTCCCCCGATCCAACTATAGATGGATAGGCCCAGCCTGAAGTTCCTGAGAATACAAAGAAACCTTCGATTATGGCCTGTATTTGATTTTCATTACGATCTTTTCCTCCCGACCTCATAGCGGCTTCATGTGCAATGCTAGAAACATCACTAGCAAAACGCATTTGCTCAATTTCAGCTGCAGATTTACGTAGTCTTAATTCTGCAATTCTAGAACTAGGGTCTTCCAGAGCAACTGGCCCACTACCCAGTAATTGTCTTGCACGACCTCTTCGTTGAATTGCCTCAACGACAATGGTATCGACTTCAGAGCGAATACCTGTACGATGATATAACTTAGAAGATTTAGCAATCGATTCAGACAATATATTATCTAGTTGTTCAATAGGATAGGCTTTGTCAATAGGCCATTTACTAATAGCACCTTCAACTCCTGGCCTCCTACCCTCCCAGATTTCTTTTAGTGTATCCTTTGGCTGAACAAAAAGAGATACTTGCCATTTCCCATCAATGTTTTGAGCAAACATTAGTGATTCCGGTTCATACCAACCTGTAAGATAAATCATGTCACTCTGTGAGCGATAGGGGTGGTGGACATCGTTAGAATGAATTGTTTCAGGTGATGAGCAGATTATTATTACATCATTTTTTCCAAACTGACTGAATAATCTATTCTGTCGAGAACGGTACTCATCGTTAGAGATTGGGGCTGGAGCCGAACCAACACGTTGCATAGCTGCATCGAACATGTATGTGGCAAAACCTCAACACTCTTCAATAATTCCTTTCGAAATCTATATTTTAAGCCTTATAGATGATTTCATTTACCCCACCGAGGTAATTTCAAATCTTTTGATTTACTTCTAAATAAAAACTTCAATGAAACTAATATAACCACCAATAAACCAGTTCCGAAAAATAATGAAGACATAGTAAAAATATCTTCATCTTCAGATGATTCAGGTGGGGATATCGAGAATGAAATAGTATTGGATTGTCCATCTTCGTCAGATATGATTAGAGTTATTTGCTGCCCATTGAATATATCAATTTCTTCACCGGTTATAATTGAGTTATTAACCAACAATTTTTCATTATCAATAAACCATTCAAAAATTATTTCATCGATTTCATTCTCGGTATCAAAACTACTAGATGCATCAATAGTCCAAGAAGATGCATCGTTCAATTTAATATCATCACCATCATGAATTGATAGTCCATCTACTTTCAATTCAATTACAGGGGCTGTATTTTCAACCATTATGCTAATATTCTTCTTGACGAGATTATTACCTGAATCACGAACTAAAATTTGAATATTCCATACCCCAGATTTGTTCAAAGATAATTCGATTGTTGTATTATGATAAAACTCTTCATCAAATAACCCTCGACTACTCCCCTCAGGGTCAGTTACGGTCCAAGTCAAAGTGAACTTAGAGCCAATATAGCCGTCATCTATAATGGCATAAATCAAAAAAGATTCTGATTCATTGACTTTATCAATCGAATTTAATTCAACAAGAGGGGGTGAATTATCTAAAATTATTCTAGATGAAAATTGATTTGATTCTCTAAGGAATGAATCTTTTATGGTAAACGTGAACAACCAAATTCCATCTTCAATGCTAATGTTTTGCTGATCTATTGAAACTAAAATCTGATTCTGTATCGATGTGAAATTTAGTTCAATAGCAACAGGATTATCTAGACAGGTATTAGAAATTGTTTGACATACTTCAGAATTTAAAATCATACCATCGGTTTCGATACCATTTATACCATTACTGAAACTACCCTGTGAGATTAAATCAAATGCAATAATATATTGATATTGATCGCTTTTAGATATTATTATACTACTTGTATCAACAAATGGATTGTGATTAGATGTTCCTAGGTATACAAGTAATGTAGAAACTTCGAACTGTTCAGAAAAACTGGAGGTATCCGTATAGGTTGTAAACTGACAAGTGCAATTAATGCCTGATATGTTTAATTCGATAGACCATTCCCAAAGGCTTTCAGATACTGGAGTTACAGAATCGAAATGCTCGCCACTAAGAAGGATAGATGGACTACCATCAATATTGAGTGTAAAAAGGTCAATAAGTTCCCATGAAAAATTAGATAAACGCTCTATATTAGTACCATTTAAACTCATTGTATCTACAAAGTTTTTACCATCAGTATCAGAAAAAGTGATGATTTTATCAATCGACACATTAGATTGATTACCTTCAGCCTCAATAAATGGGAGCAATGTAAGAAGTAAGAATGATGCGCAAATAAGCCAAACAGAAGATGATGTAGGTTTGGCCATGACATCCTGTAAAGACCTTAAGACATCAAGTTTCGCACGATTTGGACACTAAATGCTACGTTCATTCAAATGGATCACAAAGTTCACCCTGACCAGGGAAACTATTCGCATCACGTGGATTAGTATCCCATTTATACTCACAGAAATTAACGTGGCCATCGGCATCGGGGTCAAACATTCGATCAGCTGAATCAAATGGGTCGAAGGTGAAATGATATTCCCAACCAGTAGACATTCCATCGCTATCATGGTCTTGATAGTATACTTCAGGACCATCGTTCCATTCATCACCATCTGTATCATTGGAGACAGGATTGGTATTATTTTCCATTTCCTCGAAATTTGTATAATTGGCTAAATTATCGTAAAACTTTTGACCGTCGGGAGAAGTAGGGTCAATGTGGCATTCAGCATTAGTTGTGTCTTCATGACCCGGACAATATCTCTTGATCAGACCAGATAGATTAAGACCGTCATTATCAGGATCTTCATAACCATCATTAATCCCATTAAGATCACTGTCAATCATTGATGGATCTAAAACACCTCTTGCACCATATGCAGTTAATGATGCATTATCTACCAATCCACTTTCAATAGCATATTGAGAATATTTGACTTCCCATCCATCAAACAACATATCTCCATCTGAGTCCTTATCGACTGGATTAGTATTCCACTTGTCTGGTGCTTCAGCACCATTCATCAAAGAGTCGTTATCTATATCGTATGTACTGTCGAATAGCTTGCTGACATAGGATTCATTAGATGGATCTAACGCCCATCTTCCATTACAATCACCACATAGAGGGTTTATTGGAACTGTAAATCCTGAAAGGTTCATTTCACTGACTTCAAATTTCTTCTGTTGCACAAACCCTCCCTGTGAGTTTTGCCAAACATAACCACCTGGTTCTTTCATACATGTATTACCTTGAACTGGTTCACAACTAGGTAATTTCCAAGAAGAGGTTGCAACCCATAAACTATGAGAGTTAGTATTGTCTTCTTGGGATTGAACCTGCATCTCCCAACCGTCTAACATTCCATCAAAGTCTGTATCATTTAAAAGAGGATGAGTCATTTCTTGGAATGGTCTAGGAATGAATAGTACTTCATTTCCATCGTTAAGGCCATCACCATCTGTATCAGACTTATTGGCATGAGTCAAAAATTGATCTTTACCAGCAATAACTTCTTCTCCGTCCTCAAGGCCGTCATTATCAGTATCAAACATACATGGGCTGGTTGTGTAGGCAACACCACCACCATAAGGAGGCCATACAAGAGTCCCACCGCCTCCAGTTGCTTCGAACAGATCGTTCAATCCATCACCATCAGTATCTGGATTTGAAGCATTTGAACCACTATCACAAAGTGATGAATATTCAGCAAAGTCTGACAATCCATCTTCATCAGTATCAAACAATCCTGGATCTGAAACTACATGAGTGATTTCAACACCACGATTAACCACAAGGATTTCCCAACCAAATACTTCAACTCCATCGATTAAGCCATCTCCATCAGTATCCGGATTCATCGGATCAGTAGAGCGTCCTATTATTTTACTAGGAATTTCAGTTCCATCCAAAAATGGTTCATTACCTTCATATCTAGCTTCATATTCATCCTCGTTTGTAAACATTTCATCTTGTTCAACGATTTCCATCCATGAAGTTTCTCTTGAAGTTATAATCTGGTCAACTTCGACAAAAATAGAATAAACAATTCCTTCAGAACTAGACTTTAAATTAACAAATTCAGTATCTCCACCAGACTTAGTTATTTCACCACGGGCAACAGTTTGATTCTCAGCAACAGTATCATCAATACTAACATAAATATTTACAACCCGAGTATCGAGAATTAAGTTATCATATCTTACTGCACCATCACCATCTCTATCCCAGCCATCTTTATCAGGATCGAGTTTACCATTATCGCCATCACGAGGATTTAGACCATTACTAGTTTCCCATCCATCAGGCATACTATCATCATCAGTATCCATACTCCATGGTGATGTGAAATTTTCTGGACCGAAGATTGTTGCTGAATGATACTCTTCAACATTATTTAGACCATCGTCATCCCAATCATAAAAACCGTCAGTAGGATCGCTAGGATCTAAAACTTCAGACATATTATTATTAGGTGATTCACTAACGTGAGAATAGCAATATTCAAAACCATCAGGCATGCCATCTCCATCAGTATCCCAATCAGATGGGCCATTAAGCAGACCATCGTTATCATCATCAAGATAATACCAACTTTCATTCATTGACATGAATGGTGAATCTCTTGTGATAGAATTATCTAAACCTTCATTACATTGCGCACCAGTGCCCCTGAATAACTGAATTTGAGAATTAGAGACTTCATCGATGTCATCGAGTAAGTCAAAGTCAGAATCGGCCAAAAGAGGATTAGTTCCAAAGGTTTCCTCTTGGAAATTAACTAATCCATCTAAGTCTGAATCTAGAACAGCATCACAAGAATGCGAACCGATTGAATTACCCAATTCTTGCCATGTGGGGGTGAAATCATCAATATTGAACCTCTCGCTAAGAATAATCTTCTTGTCCGAAGTCAATAATTGACAATCCCAATTACCACTTAGTGGATCAAAAAGAGTGATAGTACCACCAGTAACCTCAACATCAGTAGTGTGAAGTGACTCCCATAGGTCATTTAATCCATCGTTATCTGTATCAGAACGTTGTGGATCTGTTGAAAGATTTTGTTCAGCTTGATTAGTCAAACCATCATTATCAGGGTCGCCATTAGGTCCTTGATTAGGGTCCGGCCATGATTCAGTTTCATTTTCAGGGTTTGCGCCCTCTGTGTCAGCTTCACCTGGATCTTGTTCGAGTGGATCTGCTTCACCATTATCTAGAGGATTCAAACCATGTTCAACTTCCCAGCCATCACTCATGCCGTCACCATCGGTATCAGGATCCAAGGGGTCAGTTCCAAATTGAGTCTCTTCTAAGGTGTCAGCAAGTCCGTCATCATCGGTGTCTAATGCTTCACTCGAAACACTACCATCTCCGCGTATATCCTGTTCTGTAGCACTTTCAAAATTACCTAAAGATTCACTTGTTTGAAGATAACCCGTGAAGCCAACGAATAAAGATCCGAAAATCAGTGTTGATACAATTGCAACATACGCCATTTGATTGTGATTTAGAGCCATTTTCAACACCCGCGCATCTACCGCAGAACTATCGACTCAATACTTCGGTTATAGACCTTAACTATCGATGAGTATCAAAATTCTAATGAGTCAAGCGTAATCTAATAGTGATTCTATCAATAAAGTACAAATATTATTTTCAAAAAATACTGACATTTTGGGCTTCTTACCGTAAGAACGATACCAAATTCCCATCATCAATCCAATAAAAAATGGAAGTGATTCATTGGCAGGAAATTTTATACTCACTCCACCTAACTTATCAGTCTTTTGAATATCTAAAGCGCCACCCCAACCCCATGTAGATGAATAATAATCGATTAGTGGAGCCCATGAATCAATAGACTCAATGAATACGTGTTTATCAGACTCAATGAATAATTGAAATGTTGTGTATGATGCTATAATCAAGGGATTAGTAAACCTTTCATCCATTCCTGAAATTGTCCACGAATCTAATACTTCTCTACTAATTGAAGTTTCAAATCCTAAAGTCGAAAAGAATAACCTAGAAAATAGTGATGTTGGTAATACTGTCATTGGTTCACCATCGATTGACCAACCCAAGTTACGTGACTCTAGTTCGATTTTTTGTTCACTTTCAAATATATTATTTTGGCTAGAAGACCAAGGCAATGAAGAGTGCTTCTTTGCAGGTGATAATACTTTTACATCTTGTGTTAATTGTAAATCAATTTCAGTCTGATTCTTTTGTTTCCACTCCGATTTAAATCTCAAATCATAATATGACTCCATTGCTGCCAATGCCAAACCTGGACCAATCCCTGAAGGTAAACCAGTACGGATTTCTTTTGAATCAATATCTATCTCACCCCAACCCAATAATTTCCATCGAGATTTGAGGTTACGGCGATTCTTAGAATTTTTGAACCACCCCGTTTTGATTATTTGGTTATCCCTTAATTGAAATTCCTCTTCATCAGCGCAACTATTGAATAACTTACGTCCAAAAGGCACTCCAACATTTGATTCAAATAAACTCCACCATCTTTCTAACTCTAAAAGACTCCATATCATCCATGAACAACCCGAGTTATCTAAAATTTGCCCATTTGAAAAACTAGAGAAATTCGTATTGAATAAATTAGTTAGATGCACATCCTTTGTTGATTCTCCTGAATCGATTAAGGGCATCAAATCACCACTTACAATGGATAACCAGATTGCTCTGCTTCATTGAAACAATATCTGATTACTTGAAAGTCTGATTTTAATTGCTTGACATCCTCTTTAACTTTGATTGGATCTTCCAATTTGAGAAGTACTCTTGCGTACAACTTGGCAACCTCATTCATCTCATTTTGACCCATTCCTACTCGTGTTAATTCTTGAACTCCTAATCTCAAACCTGAAGGAGATAATGCCTTTGTATCGCCCGGTAGCATATTCATGTTAGTTATTATTCCTGCTTGCTCTAACAAGTCTGCAGCTCTATTCCCTGCACCTGAATCTGTACCCCCATGGCGAGTTAATACTTGATGAGATGCAGTATAGTTTCTACTTTCAGCAAGAACATCGAAACCTTCTGCTGCTAGTGACTGTGCGAAAGTTTTAGCATTTGCGACTATATCCTTGGCATATGACTCACCATACTCTTCAAACTCGGCAAGAGCCACTACTTTTCCAGCAACGTGATGTAAGTGATAGGATGAACATACTCCTGGGAAAATTGAATTATTTAGACGCTTATGGAATTTTTCATCTTCGCTAGAAGATAACATAAATCCACCTTGAGGGCCGGGGAATGTCTTGTGTGATGAACCCGTCATAACATCTGCACCCTCCCTTAATGGATCTTGGAATACACCACCTGCAATCAATCCTAATACATGAGCACCATCATACATTACAGTTGAGCCAACTTCATGCGCAGCATCAGCAATCTCTCTAAGAGGTGTTGGGAAAAGAAATACCGACTGACCAATTAAGGATACCTTTGGTTCTAATTCTCTAATCAATGCACAGGAGCCATCAATGTCAGGCTCCATTCTTTCTTCATCCCATGGATAGGTTGAAAGATTAAGATCTCTAAGGCCGACTGCACCCATCCGGGCATGAGAAATATGACCACCATCAGCAGTAGAAACAGCCGTTATTTTATCACCGGGTTTGGCTAATGCTTTAAGAGCTGCAATATTTGATACCGTACCAGAAGTTGACTGTATGTTAGCAAAGGGTGCATTAAAAACAGATTTTGCTAATTCAATACCAAGACTTTCGATAGTATCAAAATCACGACACCCTTGGTAATATCTCTTACCCGGCATACCTTCAGCATATCTTCCATGAAGGTCACTTGTTACTATTTTTTGAACCATCGGAGATACTATATTTTCAGAAGCAATCATTCCAAGTCCGTTACGGTATAAATCACCACTAGAAGTTGTTGCATCGAGTACAATATTCGCTTTAGCAATAGTTGAATTATCTGGGGTCCATGTCCCTCTAGTGCGGCTCATGTGACCTTGTCAGCGAATACGGTCTTTGAATTAGTTGTTTGAATTCAACTAGGTCGACGTTTGTTTCCAGGTACTCGCCTTGGTGCCTTATTAGTGTCACGTATCCGCACATTAGGGGTACTCTTAGGATGATTTGAACGTCTTTCGGATTTTATTGTATTCATTGGAACATCTCTAGAACCCAAATCTAACTTATGAGGAGATTTTGGTTTACTTCTAATTATCCCACTCGGTCGAGAATTCTTACCCGATTTACGATCGATATAAGATAGTCTACCGCGGTAAGCTACTGGTCCAATCAACCTCTCAAGTGCAGGTATATCTGAACCCTCTTCCTTTGGACGCTTTAGCCACCAACCTTCACCAAGTGGCTGAAGTCTAGGTGGGCGGGATTTTGAAATCTTCTTACTTCGTCTTCTCAAACGTGCTCTAACTGTCTTTTCAGAATCCTTTGGCAGATGCGATGTAAGCCATCCAGGAAGTCCAATATCCAAAATAACTCCGTTGACTGAAACTAAAATTCCCGATATCAACAGATGTGTACCCACCGGTAGATTGGTTCGATCTGGAACTACTTTGTAGCGCTTCATTCTTTTAGCATAAGCGACCATTGCTTTTTGATCTCTATGGCGTATTAAACGTCTTTGCTGCGCTAGTACTTTACGAGCAGAATAGTGTAGTAATAATAGTGTAATGGATACTGCTAATCCCTGTAATTCGCCCCTCAATGATGCGACATATATTCCACCAATAATCCATAATGGGACTAAAATTAATAAATTAGCAATCAGGGAAAGTTTACCGGATGTATACCGAGGAGGCATTGAGCGTCTTGTTGCTTCATGCGAAGCTATCAGGACATTAGCATTAATCGCCTCATCCATTCCCCCCTTAATACCCAATGCAGCAACAGCATTAACGGGTGCCTGGTTTATCCATTTTTTCATAGACTTACCTTCTCCTAAAACTAGTGCAACCTCAAATTCTTCAGTATCTACCGGTTGACCTAGAATTGCAGAAAGTGCAATTACTCTTGGGTCTTGAGAATCACTCGCTAGTAATTCCTTCTCTATCGAACGTGCACTATGCCAATCACCCTTATCGATAAGGCATAATGCAGTTGCGATTCTTGGTCGAACGCCAGTAGGGTCTGCTCTAACTAGCTTTAACGCTAAATCCAAAGCCTCATCATGCATTCTTTGTGCACGTAACAATGACACAAGAGATAATTGGGCAACCCGTGTCAATCGATCTTTATGAATTAATTCAGAATTAGGTTTGGGGTTCCAGTTTCTAATCATCTGCATAGTATTCTGAATATGATCTATACAAGAGTTATTTTCCCAATCCCAAAAGTCGTCTTCATTGACATTTCCTTGCCATGGATCTAACCATTCACAAACAAAACTGAGTAATTCTGGTTCATCATAACCTTCAGGTTGTTGTAAGCCATGTAAAGCCTCCCTAGCTGCATCAAGTCTCCTTGATGACATGTGTCCAACAGCTACAATCATCCTAGCAACATCATCATCCCCACCTGCTTGAGCTAAAACTTTACGAGATTCTTCAATAGCAGAAGGCCACAAACCACGAATGGCAAGTTCCCACATTCTAGCTCTCGCTTTTTCATGCCGAATTAGAGATGGATCACCCTCTATTGAACGACGCTGGAATTGAATTAAAGAATCTATATCTTCAGCCAATGCTGATTCATCAACCAAAGTTCGCATCCAATCCCCACCTGCAATCTTAACTGCACCTTCTCTTCTCTCATCAGGATTCAAATCAAATCGTAACTTCTTCAGCGATGAGAATCTGATTATCGAAACTAACCATGTTAGTAAGAATACTGTTTGTCCAACTGCCATGAACATCCAAGTTGTCAACAGTCTCATTTCTTCATCAAAACCATTTGATTCCAACCAACCGGTAAACGGCATTAAGGCACCAAATTCTTTGTAACAAACCAAAATCAACAATAATACAGTATAGCCCGAAAAACCTGCAAATGCAAATTTTAACTGCCTTGCTTGTGCTTGAACCTCAGTTCTTATATCCCTCGGCGTATCTAAAGTGACTCCAAAAACACCTCCGAAACTCTGGCCACCCAGAACTAAGTTCCTTGTCAATTCAAAAATGAATGCCAAACCAACAATCGCTATATTCATTGACAAATATAATGATAAGAATTGTGGCATACTTTTTATTACCTCCCACTCGAATAGTATTTCTGATATAATATCAATTCTCTCATATATAGAATGTCCAATAATACCACCATAATTTAGTACGTCAATAGAATTAGACGGTTCATTAATAATGACATAAATAACGGTTACTATCCCATTCAATGCAGTAATTGGCATGGTTATTAAGAATATTACAAGGATTAGAGAAAATACTCGATTTAGGACTCCAGGTTTATCAGGATCAATAGGATTTTTACGACCATTAGAGGTCCTCCATTTATTTATTAGTAACATATTCCATGATGCACCCATAATTCGACCATAGGCGAAAATGGTTGGAGACATAAATACCAACATAGCAACTGCCAGCCATACTGGATCGATCACTAAATCTGTTGATTTGCTCATTCCGAAAGATAGTACTCCCAAAGTACTAGTCACCAATAATATGAGTGTGAAAGTTCGACGAATGAATTTACCAATTACACCCCCCTTAATGGATGACTTTTGTTTTTTACTGGTTAATTGGGCATTCAATGTTTCCCATGGTGAGATGAATATTGGTATTGCCACTAGCAATCCAATAATGTATAATGCAGGCTTAAAGAATTCACCGGGATTGAAAATAAATTCACCTATTAAAATTAATATCCCAGTCATTCCCATCATGTATAGCCCTACACCATATCCTACTGAACCCTCGCTCAGCAAACTTCTTGCATCCTCAGTATCACGTGTGATTCTATGAACTTCATACAAATCATCATCGATCTCAAAAGCAACTTGTAAATTAGATAATTGGTTTGGAATAAACCATCTCCAAACTATCGCAGACACAAATATAGCAGAAGCCAATGGCATTAAATTCGTCACAGTTATTTGACTAGAACCACTACCTTCTGCTTGAACCGTAGAGATTAAAAATAGACTAGCCAAACCAAATAAAAGAAATACGGACTTCCTTTTGACTAGACCTTGCATATTCATCCCACAGAGCACTTGAACATCAATACTTCGCTACTAAGAATCATTTCTATGTCTTATCAAGAAGCGTTCAATCCTATTGAATGCCTCGTCTAAGACTTCGACCTCAGGTAAAAATACGATACGGAAATGACCTGCCCCTAGTTCAGGAGAAAAACCACTCCCGTGAACTACTAGAACATGCTCTTCATGGAGTAGTTTTAAGACAAAATCTTTATCATCATTCGCCCATATCTCATCTGTCAATTTAACAAACATGTAAAATGCACCTCCTGCAGATTGAACCTCAAGACCTTCAATCTCACCAATACGTGAAACACATAGATCTCTCTGCCTTACAACCTTATCCGAATAAGATTTCATCCAACTACGATCCGAATCTAAACCGGCTAAATATCCTAATTGTGCAGGCGTAGATGCACATAATCTAGATCTTAAAAGTCGTTCAATTCCATCACGTACATCCAATAAACGCTTTTTAGGGTCATGTATTGCCAGATAACCTATTCTCCAACCTGGTGCATAGAATACCTTAGATACTCCATTGAGTACTAGAATTGGTATATCTTTTGAGAGACTAGCGATACTTTCATGCATACCAGTAAAGTCGAGTCCATCATATATTTCATCGGCCACTATGATACAATTTGGCCATTTACGTGCAATAGAAAGTAAGCGGAATATTTCATCCTTGCCAGATACATTACCACATGGGTTATTTGGATTTATTAAAACCAGTAAACGTACACTATCGTCCATTTTTTTCTCAATATCATCAAAATCTAAACTCCAGCCATCATCTGGTTTTAACATATATTCAATAGTTTCCGCACCATACATTTGTGGATATGCCATATAAGGTGGATAATGAGGACCAGGTGCTAGAACCTTGGTCCCCTCTTCTAAAGTAGCAGCAAAAATTATCTGTAATGCTTCAGTAACTCCATGACATACATAAATATCATTTTCACTGGCATTCCAGCCCTTTCTTCGTTCATCATGAGCGATTGCAGACCTTAACTCTGGGATACCATAAGATGGCGAATAGCCATTTCTCCCATCACGTAAAGCATCAACATAGGCTTCAACCATATGTTTTGGAGTTGGAAGTCCTGGATATGCGATAGGATCGCCAATATTCAATTTCAAAATCTCATGACCTTGTTTCTCTAATTCCATTGCGGGAACAACAACATCTCGAATTGCATATTCGATATTTGAAGCCCTTTTAGAAACAGGAATTTGGTTATTATTCATGATTATCACCTAAATAATTTCGCATCAGCGCCTGCCATTTCGAGTATTGTTAAAAAGTGAAATTCTTCAACTGGTTGTACAGACAACCTTTGACCTTTTCGAACCAATAACATATCATCGCATTTGGGGTTATCTTTGACATCTTGTAATGGTATAATATTATCAAACTTCATTACAGGCTCTATGTCAATCATCATCCATCTCGGATTTTCTGCTGTCGCCTTTGGATCAAAATAATTCGAATTGGAATCTTGTGCAGTATGATCTGGATAACCTTCACGACAAACTCTAGCAATTCCAGCAACGTGAGGTGGCTTGAAGTTAGAATGGTAAAATAGTACTAAGTCTCCTAACTTCATCTCATCTCTCATCATATTTCGTGCTTGATAATTTCGCACTCCATCCCAATGCGTAGAACCGTCGATTTCTAACTGTTCGAAGGGGTAAACATTGGGTTCAGATTTCATGAGCCAATATCCGACCATAGTTGAGCCAAAAGTTGACCCCATTTGGACATATTGCTATATCTCACCAAGCATCTTGGACATCTTTAACAAGGGCTGCATCTAAAATATCTACATCATTGCTCTTCTTTTGAATAAGTCCTAACTTTCTTGCCATTCCGTTTGAACCTCCAACCGAACCGAGCCCCATCTTTTCTAATGTAACAAAAATTGCAGGAAGTAAAATCAGAGAACTCGCAGCTGCAACCCACAGTAATATCAAGATCACAGTGACGAATGGTTTAATCTCTGGAATCGGTATCTGATAGGCTGTTAGCATACCAAGTGAAGTTACTATAGCGGCTTCAAATAGTGACATTCCAGTTCCTATTGCCGCACTTTTGATCGCATTAATACCGCCACCTAATTCTCTTATTCGATTTGCAATATGTATCGAAAAGTCAACACCTACCCCAACTAAAATTGAACCAATCATTACGGTTACCAAAGATAGTGCAACATCCATTTGCCACATTACAAGCCATTGGAGTGCTACTGTAGCAATTACCGGAGCAGTTGTCCATAATGAATACTGAATATCTTTGAAGACAACTGCAAGTGTGATCAATGTTAATATGATTGCAAAGCCGAGAGATGTCCATTGTGAACTAACAATCAACTGATTTACTTCAATTGCTGTAGCTGCAACTCCTGTAAGATGTTCTGCACCACCACCATCAACTGAATTGAAAGTATCTGTATGCTGATTTATGGTTTCAACACTAACCGAGGTTTCGGCAACTGGAATAAATGGCATATCGACATAAATCAAAGTTCTATCATATTCACTGTTGATAAATATCTCTCGTGTTTCATCTGTAATTGAGGCATAGAATACATTCAAAAGGAAGATTTGAGATTGCGTAGTACCAGGTAATCCGTAATTATCTGGTTGAGTTAGTAAGTCCCAGAAAGATGCATCAACAGTAACTTCTCTATTGAGTAATACTCCGACTGTTTCTGTAATATCATCCGGTAATGGTGTTGCATTAACAAAATCATAGATTTGTGTACCTGATACTGTCGGTGCAATACCAGTTGATTTCATTAAAAATACAATCGATACTGCTGAAGCATTCTGAACTGTATTTAATTTCGCTTCTAACTGATCAATACGTTTGAGATTCTCTGCAGGGTCATCATTACCAGTATCCTGATCATTTGTATCTCCAGACACCTTGGCATGAATAAGAACCATACCTATTTGACCAGCATCAAAATCAGAACTGTACTGTTTCATCTTTTGAACAGGTGCTTCATTTTCAGGAGCCATCCCCAATAAATCGATATTTTCTTCAACGTTAACTCGACCTACAGTTGCAGAAATTAGTACCAATAGAATGAAGAAACCTATTACTGCCTTGTTGTGATTCACTGGAATGTTAACTAAATGCTCGAATGCTTTCAATGGTGGATGCCTCGGTTTACGTAAATCTAGTATCAAAGTAAGATTTGGCACCATAAAAATAGTCAAAATATATACAATCACAATACCCAGAGATAATGCTATACCAACTGTTTGTATCGGAGCCATCGGAGTAAATACAAGAGAAATAAAACCAATTACAGTGGTTACGGCTGAAAGAAATACAGCCTTTCCAGTTGAGTTTAATGATGCTTTCATCTTTTCAGATTTCGAACCATCTTCCTCGGCATAACGATTGGTAATGTGTAGTCCATAAGAAACTCCTAATGCCAAAAGGATAGGACCAACAATAATTACTGTCATCGTAACCTCATAATTTGTTGCCCCAATCAGACCTAAGGTCCAAAATACTGCACAAAGGGTAGGCAGCCCTGCTATAATCACCACCTTCATGCCTTGAATTGGCCTTATTCCAGTGATACCTGTTTGAAGTATATCAGAATGGAAAATAAATAATCCACCTGCAACCAATACAACAGCTGTAGGGAATATCTGCCAAAATAGTTTGAACGAAAACTCTGTCACTGCATTAGTAATAGGAACTGGTCCTGTAAGAGTCATTTCTAAATTTAGGCCATCCTTATCCCATGTACATGGATTCGTATCAGGAATTCCATCACCATTTGTATCATCACAGAACCTTTCCTCAGTACTCATATCATCTAGCATCTTCTGAGTTTTAGCAATGAATTCTTTAGCATTTATCTTATCAGAAAGGGCTACTGCCATAATTGCTCTATCTAAAATCCCATCTGATGAACCACAATCGCCATCGATGTTATCATCGCCACTATTACATACATCTCGTGCTAATTTATCTAAACCCGGTGTAGCAGAACCATCATCTTCATACATCTCCCCAACTACTAAATCTATCGTAGTTTGACTAGGTATCTCATATGAGCCTCCTAATTGTTCATCTGTTGAAGCGATTAAATCGTTTAATCCATCAGCGGCATTTGCACTTGTACACTCATCTTCACCTGCTGCACAACCTAATTGACCTAGTTCGTAAATTATCGCTTCTCTTACTCGAGGTGCACTAGAATTTACTTCTTTTAGAACCGTTGAAATTGAAAGAATATAGATTACATCATCAGTTTCACCTGCCAATGGATCTATCTTGCCATCTCCATTCAAATCGCATTCAAATGCTGAAAGGCAGGGATTAAGAGTTTTTTCTACCAGACTTATCTCTTCCAATATTCTCTTATCTGTAATATTCCGATCACCAGATTCGATATAAATAATCATTACATTAGTAGTCCAATCTTCTTCTACTAAACTGATTAATCTACCGACTTCACTACCCTCTGGGAGATATACTTCTAAATCACCATTGACATTTAATGCAGGTTCATTAAGGTCATCATCAAATCTGGTACCATCTAAAAACCCGGAAGTTGTTACAAAGTAAGCAGTAATCATTAGAAATATTAATACTGTAGCAATTGGAAATCTAGTAATTGCACCTGATGCACCCGATTTCTGCCATTCACGTTTGAATCTATCCGGCGCATCGAGAACTGCATCAATCGCTGACTTAGCATTGAAATCCTTAACCCTAGCAGTTAAATCTACTGCACCAGACTGGATTTTAGAACGGCTATACTCAGCAAGTGCTGCTACTCTTTTGGAAAATTTCCGCTTTTCCACGGAGGGGGAAATCGATTCTTTATCCTTCGACATAACCGCCTCTCCATGTTTAGCGAAAAAAAGATACTTCAAATGCCTGCCGACAGTCTGAGTAGGTTTTTGCTGATTTATACTAACTTTCCATCCATTGGTTTGAAAATGTAAAAGATGACGGCGGGATGGACCCGTGCTGCTTACAAGCATGGGGCCGGTGAGGCACATGCCACCCCCTACATTAACCGAAAAGCGCTGGTCTGTTGACCTTGAAAAGAAGATACAGGAGGAACATAATAGTGATGCTGAGGCATATACTAAGAGGTATGGATTCAAACCTGATTCTGGAAAAGAAATATTCGTAATCGACACACCTCCGCCATATCCATCCGGAACTTGGCACATAGGAGCTGTAGCTCAATATTCGATGATAGATGTAATAGCACGATGTCAAAGACTCTTAGGAAAAGAAGTCTATTTCCCATGGGGTGTTGATCGAAATGGAATTAATATTGAATTTACAGTTGAAAAGAATACCAAACGTAAAATGAAGACCTATGATCGAGCAGAATTCTTGAAATTGTGTAAAGAAACTATTGAAGAATTTACTCAGGCAATGCGTAATACTGCTAGAAGAGTTGGTTTGTCTTGTGATTTTGAAAAAGAATATCTTACTGATGCCGCTGACTATCGTGCCGTCACCCAATCAATTTTTGTTGAACTATTCAAAAAAGGCACAATAATTGAAGACTTGCGTCCTAATATTTACGATCCAGTAGAGGGTACTACAATTGCAGATGCAGAAGTAGAACGATTGACTAGAAGAACTCAGTTAGTAAATGTCAAATGGCAAACTGATAGTGGTGAAGAAGTCATCATCTCAACAACTAGGCCAGAACTTATTTGCGCATGTGGAGTCGTTGTTGTTCATCCCAGTGATGAACGATATAAGCACTTGATTGGTCAGAAAATAAAATTACCAGTTCCTGTACAAGGACGTGATGACTATGTCGAAATAAGGACGCACTTATCTGTTAAATCAGAATTTGGCTCTGGAGTTCTAATGGTATGTTCATTTGGTGACCAAAACGATGTTGCTGTTTTCCGTGAACTCGGATTGACACCGTTCCAAGCGATTAATCTAGATGGATGTATGACTGAACTTTCTGGACCATTTACTGGAATGAAAGTTAGAGATGCACGCAAATCTGCAATAGAATATTTAGAACAGAATGGCAAGATTGATCAAATTGAAGATAGAGAGCAAGAAGTTCCTGTTTCAGAAAGGGGGAAAAACCCTGTGGAGATCATATTACTGAAGGAATGGTATGTGCGTCAAACTGATACACAAGATCGTATGAGAGAATTGATTGAAGAAATAGAATTCCACCCGATAAGAAATAAACAATTCTTACTTGATTGGATGGAAAATATTAGTATTGATTGGCCAATCTCGAGAAGAAGATGGTATCATACTGAAATACCAATCTGGTATAGTGAAGATGAACAACACATTATCATTCCACCATCTGGAGTTTATGTACAGCCATGGTGCCAAGAACCGCCCGAAGGAAGCAGAGTGTTAAATCGAGAAACTAGGGAAGACATTGGAGCATATTCTTCATTGATTAAAGATTTAGGAGACATAAAGGGAGAAGAGAAAGTTTTCGATACGTGGATGGATTCTTCCAATTCAAATCTTTTCGTCAGTGGTTATCTTAATCACCCCGAGATTTTTGAAAAGGCATTCCCAACAGCATTAAGGCCACAAGGTAAGGAGATTGTTAGAACTTGGCTGTATTATACATTATTGAAATCTACACTTTTACTGGACAAGCCTGGATTCAAACATGTATGGATTGATGGACTAGGGATGGATCCATGGGGTCGGAAAATGAGTAAATCTCTTGGCAATGGAATAGATGCTGATTCTGTATTGGAATGTGGTGCAGGTGGTAAAACCGGTTCTTGGAAGGTAAAAGGTCCACAGAAAACTGTAAGCTTGAGAGCAAATAAGATTGGTAGTGAATGTTTTAGATTATGGAAAGCATGTGATGCACAAGTTGGTGATGATTTTCATATAAATCCGGAAGAAATAGAACAGAAATATTTCGGAGTATTAACTAAATTATTCAATGTAGCAAGATTTGCATCACAGTTTGAGGTCCCAAAAGACTTCGATCAAGTCCCTAGTGATTTAGAAATAGAAGATAAGTGGATTATGGCTGAATTTCAGAAAACTATGTCTGAAATAAAACTATCTTGGCAAAACCTCGACATCTACAGTGCAACTCAAGCCCTCAAGACATTTGGAACTGGGATTTTACCTAGCCATTATCTAGAAATGGTAAAATCACGATTATATGATGATGATAAGGCTGCTGCTTGGACACTGCATCGTATTGTAAGAGACTTCATGTCTGCTTTTAGCCCAGTATGCCCTTTCTTTACCCATCATATTTCGAGTACCATATATGGTGAGTCATCTGTTGAAGTTGAAAACTTCCCTGAATCTCCACTAGAGGAATTAGATACTGATTCTGAGCACGGAAAAGAATTACGGGAGTTATCTAATGAAGTTCAACTATTCAATAGCGAGGTTTGGTCTACTAAGAAAGAACAAGGAATTTCATTGAACCAACCTATAAGCGGGGTGAATATACCTGCTAGATTGGAGGAATTCACCAAAGTATTTACCCAGATGCACAAACTTGAATGAGAATAATTTTTAATTTACAACTCACTTAATCTATAATATTTGTAATTATTACCACGCTTTTTGATGCCCCGATAAGAAGATAACATATCGCCGATACTATAATTCCAACTTACTTTGTTTTGTTAAAGGGGTATCTAATTGCCCAAGTCTAAATCCAACCAGTCGAATCCTTTTACCATGTTGGATATTATTAGCAAATAACTTCTCACTCAACCGAGTAAATACGTCTAAATCATCCATTGCAACTGGTATTGAACGTCCATGAGTATGAGTTTCAAATCCACTATATCTGATTTTAACTTCCCCCAATCTACCACAAACGCCTAGTTCTTTAGCTCTTGAAATTACTTGCTGAGTAATGTTAAGAAGATTTGATAGTACGATTTGATAATCCATTTGGTCTGTAGAAAATGTATGCTCCTTACCTACTGACTTTCTACTTCTCAAAGGACTTATTTCCGAACTTGTACGACCTTCATAGACCCTGGTAATCCAAGAAGAAAACCTTTCACCAGTCATACGACTAAGAGTTAATTCACCATACTCATATAGTTCATCAACTGTACTTATACCCCATTCTGCTAATTGAGTTGACCTTTTAGCTCCAATCCCAGGTACTTCACGTAAATCGCGACCAGTAAAGAATTCACTTATTTCATCTGGTAAAATTCGAAAGATTCCTTTCGGCTTATTTATTTCACTAGCCATCTTGGCTAGTATTCTTGTTGAAGCGATGCCGAAGGAAGCAGAAAGACCTACTTCCTGTAAAATTTGATCTTGTAAATCTCGACAAAGTGCTAGAGCTTTGTCCCAATCATTTCCAACATGTTCAGTAACATCAAGATAAGCTTCATCAATACTTGCCTGCTCAAAGTATTCTGCTGGCTTAGAAAGTATTTTCATAACTTTTCTAGACGCCCTTGTGTACAGTCCTCGACTACCCTTGACGTATATTCCTTCACCATAGGGTTGACCTGGGCAGCGTCTCCATGCTTCACTAATGGACATGGCAGACCTTATTCCATATTTTCTAGCCACATAATTACAGGTAGAAACAATCCCTCTACCTCTTCCTTGCTTTGGGTCAGAGCCTATTATAAGTGGTATTTCGGGAGAGAATCCATGATGTAATGTTTCAACTGCTGCAAAAAAAGCATCAAGATCACAATGTATCAATATCCGATTATGATTGAAATCAAAAATCTCCCTTGATTCCATAACATTCACCAAATTAGCAAATCTGTCATCGGTGTTTCAAATTAACTATATGGCAGATTATTTTTTCAACAGATGAGAATTTACTATCGATTTAACTTTCTTTCCATTAAGTGAATCCATCACATTATTGACAATATCAATGCCAACTCTATTTTGAGCTTCTTTTGTTGCTGCCCCTATATGCGGAGTTCCATGGAAATTTGGATGCAAGCATAACTTATTTTCAGCAGTTATCGGTTCCAATTCAAAAACGTCTAGTGCTGCAGAAGAAATAATCTCAGAATCCAGTGCTCTTAGTAAATCAGTTTCATTAATTATTCCTCCACGTGCACAATTAACGATGTGATTACCACATAAGATACCAAGTCTAGATTTACCCGGCATCATCTCCATACGCTCATAATTGACAAGATGATGAGTATCATCGTTCAAATTACAATGTATTGAGATGTGAGTACATGTTTTGAAAAGTGTATCAATATCCTTATGAAGTCTTGTTGATTGTGATTTAGCGATTTTTGGAGGAAGATATGGGTCATAAGTATGAACTTCCATACCCATTGCTTGTGCAACTATACCAACACCCTGAGCAATTCTACCAAAACCGATTAGTCCTAGTGATTTTCCAGAAAGTTCTGTTCCTACCATCGCTTTCTTTTCCCACTTACCAGAACGAATACTACGGTCAGATTGAGGTAGAAGACGGATTGATGATAAAAGGTGAGCAATCGTCAATTCAACAACTGATTGAGTAGATGCTCTGGGTGCATTTACAACTACTATACCTGCATCTGATGCTGACTCTAAATCAATATTATCGACACCAACTCCAGCCCTACCAATAACTCTTAATTTACCACCAGTCGAGTTAATTACTTCACTAGTCAATTTAGTCGCACTTCTAATGATAATTGCATCAAAATCAGCAAGACATCCATTCTTTAATTCACTCTTAGTAAATGACTTTTCAACCACTTCATGTCCATTCTTTTGAAGATGGGCGACAGCATCTTTGGACATTCCATCGGTTACGACTATCCTTGCCATGTTTTGACCATACTCGATAAGGGACTTGAAACTTCTTAAAAACTCGAAATCATCACAATCATTGAAATCAATGAAATGAGTGGGCTGGTTGAGGAGTATCATGAGTTCCGAACTCGATGTCGCTGGTTTGCTTTGGGCGACTGGTATTTTATCGATACCATTCCTACTAGCATTGCCAATGAGATTGGCATGGAAATTATTTATTGGAGTGGGTCATGAAGAGTCACAATATCGAAATGCAGTGCGCCAAATTATCGATGCTGGTAAACAAGTATCCCCTTTTAGAACTACTTTAGATGACTTAGCCAGAGGTTTACACATTCAACCATCTAGGCAACGAGTTATTGAGGCTGACCTATTCCATCCGTTGACATTTTCACACTTTCTTTTACTTCCGACTATCATTATATTCCCATTGGCTGCAATAATGGCTCTACCAATAGTTTTGTTGGGTTTGCCGATTTTAATTCTCATTGAATATATATTGATTCGAAAGGGGTTATTGATATGGGGACTAAAGGAAATGGAAAGAATTCTTCATTGGCAAGTCATACACATACCTAAACCACATCGAGGATCGATTGAAAAGGTAGCTAAAGTAAATGAATTCTCAAACCATGTAATACACTTTAACTACGTACCACAAGGTGCATTCCTAGGACTATTTGCTTGGTTAATTGTACATTGGGTGTTCAAACTTCAATCATGGGGTATTGAATTAACCATAGCATCAGGACTATACATCATTTTACTTGGTGGTCTTGGAGTCCTCAATACTGCTTTTGAATCTGATTTAGTATTTGTTGATCCCGCAAAAGGCAGATTAGTACCTGTTGATCAGTGGCTTGAAAGTATATTGAAACCTGTAGTTGGAATTGGATTATTATTCTTAGTTGCTCGAAATCTAATAGACGAATCTAGAGGTGGAAACCCAGTTTTATTTGCATCAACTGTAATCATGCTAATGTATGGTGCCGCAGTAGTTGGAATTGCATACAAATGGGGATATTCAATGTGGCGAGGAAACCATGTCCGGAAACTCTTTGAAGAACAAATTGTAAAAAATTTGGAACCACTCTCCTATGACTTGACAAGAACACGTGGAAGAATAGAATTTATTGCTCAAATGTCAATGGATGAGCGACTAACACTAATCTCAGAAGAGCCTGCTAGGCAAATGACATTTGCAGATCTACAGTCTGTCCCCAGTAGTGAAAGCAATGGTAAAATTCCGAGTAATCCGTTGAAGAAATAGTTATTCTAACCAGGGTATTTCTTCTGGTATCTCTCCAAATAGATTTGCAGGTAAGGCTACTTTGATCTTTGAGACATAACCTAATTTACTAATGGATTGCTTTTGCCAACTTTCATATTGTTCCCAAGAGGTCATCTTTAGAATCGGGTTATTATTACGATTCCAATCTAGTGATTTCATTTGAGTTTCAGGTGGATCATGACCAGTGCAGACAAGGTTATCACCAGAAAATTTATTTAAAACTTCTAGTGAGTTCCAATGTATATCCATTCTACCGCTTGGTAAATCATCCCGACCGACTCCACCATCTCCAGTGAAGAGAAAATCCCCAGTCATGATATGTGAGCCAAAGTGGACAAGCATAGAATCTTCAGTATGTCCAGGTGCATGGTGAAAAGATATCTCTTTACTTCCAAGTTGTAAAATAGATTCTTGGTTAACAAGCATAGATACTCCAAGTGATGCTGTGGAATGCCACATTACATATTCACATTCGGTCTTTTCTCTTAATGTAAAACATCCTGTAATATGATCGGCATGAGTATGAGTAGATATGCAATACTTTAGCACACTATTGGATTGATTTATGACCTCAAGATACTTTTCAGTAAAGTCAAAGACTGGATCTATCAGACAAACTTCATTTGAGTTTTCAACTGTTAGAAGATATGTTTTAGCCCAACCTTCTTGATTGAGTTGCTCAACACGCATGTTAGTAGCCACCCAATTTTAATACTTCAAATTACACCTTCAAATCAATATCACTTTCATATCGAAAAAAATCCCATCTACCTCAAATTACGAGATTTGAAATTAGAAAGGCCTCTAGCACTACCATGTCTCACCCAGATATTGTAGTCCACTTGGAGCATGATGGCAAGGTATTATTGGTTAATGAAAAGGGCATTGGGCCGCAAATACCAGTCATTGGAAGAGTGACTACTAAAGAAACTCTGCGACTACCAACTGTTGAAGAAATAAAAAGAATGGGACTAAAGTGGTCTGAAAAGCGTAAATCAAAAATTAATTTAGAAGATCAAACGGTAACTGTTTTGAAAGGATACCCAAATATCGCATGGCCTGAAAATTGGGCATGGAAAGATGATGTTATTGCAGATAATTCAGTACATCCAGTTGCAAGAGAAGCAATATATCGTTCTATTCACAGATTGGTATCAAAGGTAATAATTAGAAATTCAGAGAATAAAGTTCTCCTTGCTAAAGTATCAAGAGGCCATTTTGTTGGTCATTGGACGTTACCTGGGGGCTACATGGAACATGATGAACATCCTAGTTTTGGATGTGTTCGGGAAACCATCGAAGAATTAGGTCTCGAAGTTACTCTTAATGAATCAACACCAATAATTACACAACAGATATTCACAGATGAAGGGATATCATTTGTCTCATTCACCTATCAAGCAGACTGGAATGGTGATTTGAAAAATTTAAAACTTCAAGAAGATGAAATTTCAGATGTTAAGTGGTTTAGCCTAGATGATGCAAAAGTGAATGCTGTATCATTCTTTGACAAGGAAGCAATATATTCAATCAAGGATTAAATTTTAAGTACACTTTTGGCTTTATCCAATGCATCTGTCAGACCATCAGGATTACTTCCTCCACCCTGGGCAAATGTAGGTCTACCACCGCCACCACCTGAGATTAGGGGCGAAATTTCCTTTAGAATCTCGACAGCATTATATCTTTCACTGGCAACGGTATTTTCAGTAATGGCAACCATTAATTTACCACCACCAACTCTTGAACCAAGTATAGCAACTGTAGGATTATTAACATCTAAAGTTAGTTCTTTTAGCATCCTTGTCATCTGTTTTAAATCACCATCAGACTCCATAACAACGAGTCTCACCCCATCTTTGGAATGTGATGTCTCATCACCGCCTGAGGTTTTAATTCTGACAATCTCTGCTTCTAACTGTTCAATACGTTTTCTTTGTTCTTTCCATTCAGAAAAGAATCTCTCAGCAGTCTTAGGCAAATCACTAACCCCAACTCCAAAAATATCTACTGTATCACGAATCAAAGCATCTTGACCCCTAGCATAATTTAACGCTGCTTGACCAGCTACAATATGGAGTCTTTCAACTCCATCTTGAACTGCAGCAGAACGAATAACTCTAATCGAGCCAATCTGACCTGGCTCATCGTGATGTGTTCCACCACATGCTTGAACATCATGGTCTGAAATTCTTAGAATTCTAATCATGTTACCCTTAGGAGCTCCACCTTGGTACAAGTCAAAACCATATTTCTTGTCGGCATCTTTTCGATTCAATTCACTCTTATCGGTTCTTTGAACTTGACCAAGAATGTCATTTGACATACTTTCGATAGCATCTAAATCTTCACGGGTCAATCGTTTGAAGTGGGTAATATCAAGGCGTGCTAATTCGGTAGACTTATTGGCACCTGCTTGGTAAATGTGAGGACCTAATATTCTTCTTGCTGCACCACCTACGATATGAACTGCGGTATGATGATCCATCAATTGTTTTCTTCTAATCCAATCTAAACTTCCATGAATTAAGTCTCCAACTTCAAAAGGGCCGTCTATAAAATGAATAATATGTTGACCTGACTTCCTAGTATCAAGGACCTGACGATTTACAGAATCTGTTGTTAAAGTCCCATAATCACCTTCTTGACCACCGCCCTCTGGATAGAAACAGGTTCTATCAAGAACAAGACCATGTGTTGCTCCAACTGGTAAATCATCACCGATGAGTTCCTCACAAAACAGAACACTGGCATCAAACTCTTTTTGTTGGACATCCTCATAATAAAGAGGTTTAGTGAACGGTAAAGAATCTGGTAAATCTATAAATTTTGTTTCGACAATAGTACTGGCAGCCTTCTTTGCCAACCTCGCATGTCTCTCAGCCATTTCTGCTGCAAATCCAGTTCTAAGTTTGACATCCTTCCATCCTGCATCATGGGCTAATGATACGACCATATCAGGCGGAATACCATGCGAGTCATTTAGTGTGAACAAAACATTATCTGGAATATTGGCACTAGACTTGTCAATCGATTTCAATTGGGTAAGTACTACATTACCACCCTTTCTTATCATCTCAATATACTTCTTTTCTTCGAGTTCAAGAATTTTAGATAAACCATCTATAGTTTGCTTCATAGTGGAACCACCCATGTTGACTTCAAGGTGATGTGTTGCTAATTCAGATAGGCTAACACTCAAATTTAATTCATCTCTTAGCCGGAGAGTCCTTCTAGCCATCATTCTAGCTAAATATCCTGCCTTAGCATTTGAAGGTACTAATCCATCTCCAAGCATATTGCATAATGCATGTAAGTGGTCAGGGATTGCATATATTCGGGCCAATGGTTCAGTGATACTGGCAAATTGCTCATCGCTAATTTCAATACCTCTCTGACCTAATTTCTCAATAAAAATTGAACGCAATTTGTCACCATCGACGCCCACTTCGATATTCATAATACCATTCAGACGACTCATTTCACCAAGGACTTTATCCAAATCAAGTTGTGGCCATTGATTAGCAATATTATCAAAACCGGTTAAATATTTTAACCATGAAACTGTATCTGGATATATTGCCTCATATATTGTTGGAGTTCCGGCTGCTGCCCAGCAAAAACGCTCTAATCCATATCCGGTATCAATAATCTGAAGCGGCATTTCACGATATCTATCACCCTTGAGTTCAACATCACCTTCAGGATGTTCTTCTAGATTCATAAAAACAAGAGTTGCCAATTCTAATCCACCGACTATCACCTCAACAGCTGCACCAGCATTACCACCGCCACACCAAGGGTTTTCAACATAATTAATCTCATTAGAATCAATACCAAAGGTCTTGGTAAACATCTCATGACAGTATGTAACACACTCTTCCATCCAATAATACATCTTACCTTCACTCGATCTGTTAAATACGTGATGAGCCATCATTTCAAAAGTGGTAAGATGTCGCCCTGAACGACCAACTGCATCGACGTCGGTAAGTCGAATACAAGGCTGGGAAATGGTTAGTGGATTGGCAGGAGGCTCAACCATTCCCGAGGTCACATGAGGTTGAAAGTCTGCAATCGATGCGATTGTTAAATGAATATCATCACGCCATCTAGCCAGTACTGGATATGGTTCAATCCGAGTATGGTCAACATTCTCAAAGAAAGTTAGAAATGCCTCACGCATGGCATCCTTTAATTCCTTACCACGCATATCATAACCAAGAATCAATGGTTTTCCAATAAATGTATATTCATCTTCACTAGTGTCGCCACATGTATCTCGGTTTGAATCAGTAGTCCAAAACCATAGGTCTGTAACACGACATTGTTTACGAACATATCCATTATCACGGAATACTGCCAAATCGATTGGAGGTAGACCCATAAACTCACCTAGCCACTTGTGGACACCCATGCCTATCGACGACACATATTGAAACCTACGGGTGTAAAAGGTCCGAATAGGTTGAACAATGCTCAAAGGGGATAGACTCAACACATGGTCATGGGCGAAGATTGGCGGAATCATCTTCAGTCAGAAAATGATGGCACTATGCGCATCAAGGCCCATGGTGATATGAAAGTTGATGCCCGCATTGTTACCGATGAAGCACATCTTGGCAAGTATGGTGATGATAGAGGTCCTGAACAATTAGTCAATGCGGCAAGCCTACCAGGAATTGTAGGTGAGGCTTGGGCCATGGCTGATTGGCATTTCGGTTATGGGTTACCGATTGGAGGGGTAATAGCAACTGATATTGAAAGTGGGCAGTTAGGTGGAGCCATTTCCCCTGGTGGAGTCGGTTTTGATATCAACTGTGGCGTCCGTGTTTTAGCACTAGATGCGACTATTGATGATGTACCAAACATCAAAAAGTTAGGCGGCAGGATTGCTGGTAGAATACCTGCAGGTGCATCCGGAAAAGGTGGCCTAGAAATAAGTATGACTGATTTAGATAGAATAATTCAAGGTGGTGCAGAAGCTGCTGCAGAACTTGGTTTTGGATATTTTGAAGACTTAGAGTCATTAGAATCAAAGGGTAAACTGGAAACTGATAATTCAGGATTATCGATACGTGCAAAAGAACGAGGACTCAGAGCATTGGGTACATTGGGTAGTGGCAATCACTTTCTTGAATTACAATCTGTTGAATCTGTAGTTGATGAAGAAACTGCAAAACATTGGGGCTTATATGAAGGACAATTATTGGCAATGATTCATTCAGGTTCCAGAGGCTTGGGCCACCAAGTTTGTAGTGAACATTCCAGGAAACTCGAACAATTATACCGTCGTAAAGATGGTAAATGGTATAATGAATCATGGGGATATGAAATTGCTGATAGACAATTAGCATGCGCCCCATTTCACTCCAAGGAAGGTCAACATTATCTCGATGAAATGAATGGTGCAGCCAATTATGCATTTGCTAATAGAAGCGCTTTAGCACATCGACTGAGAGAGGTTTTGAGATTAGAAATGGGTAATGATGGTGAAGCTCGAACACTATATGATGTGGCCCATAACATAGCCAAGGTTGAAACCCATCAAATCCATGGTAAAATGTGCCAATGTGCAGTTCATAGAAAAGGTGCAACAAGAGCATTTGGTGGCGACCATTCAGATCTAAATTCAGTATTTCAAAATACAGGCCAGCCAGTATTGGTGCCCGGTGACATGGGTACTGGATCATGGTTGATGGCTGGTCCAAAAACGGGTCAAAATCAAGCATTTGGTTCATCATGTCATGGTGCTGGACGTTCGCTTTCTAGAACGCAAGCCAAAAAAATAATCGATGGTAAAGCACTAAAACAAAAATTGGAAGATGCAGGAATTAGAATTCATGCCGCTACGCCGAATATCCTTGCAGAAGAAGCACCTGATGCTTACAAAGATGTAGATGAAGTGATTAATTTAAGCCATAAAGCAGGTCTAGCAAGACCTATAGCGCGAATTATACCTAAAATTGTAGTAAAGGGTTAATCACATACAGAATTTAGATGTGCTTTGACCTGGAATCATTGGCGCAGCACCCGTATGCACACCATCAGGCTCCTCGCAAATAACACTTAGCAAGGTATTTACCAGTTCTTTTAATTCATCAACTTGGCTCTGTAAATCATGCACACGTCGGCGCACATCTACTTTAGATTCTACTTCTTTTCCCATCAATATCCCATCTAAGGAAGTCGCCTTCCTTAAACTAAGATTGATAAAATAGACCTTTAATCTTTGAGGATGAATCAATCACCTAGGCATTGTTTTGATGACCTTCACCCATCACCAACAAATAAGCAGTGATATCGCGAAGCGGTTATAATTGGAGGGCGGTTGGCAGGCATTGCGCCACCGTGGCTTAGGGGTATAGCACCTCATTGGTAATGAGGAGGTCGCGAGTTCAAATCTCGCCGGTGGCTCCAGATAAAAGATATACTTTTTTGTATAATTTATGATAATTGGCGCCGAGAGAGAGATTTGAACTCTCGTGCCACTAGGACACGCGATTTCCAGTCGCGCGCAATACCAGGCTATGCGATCTCGGCTTGTATCCCTGCGACCCCCCTTCTGCGTTTAACGCTCTCGCAATAAAATCATGAACGAAGAAGCGAAAGAACTCAAAGGTGAACCCTTTAGGGTTCGATATGAGCGAAGGTAGTGAGGCCGGAATTTCCACTACCGATGGTAAAGAAATTATGCCTTTTTACCTACATGATATAAAATTAAGATTTGAATTATCTAGCATTCACCCTATCTTAAATCCTTTAGATAAAGTCCGCAAAGAACTCAAATTCATGACTTTATTGGCTTATTCTGAATGGGATAAGCAACACTTAATCGCTCTTTGCGTAGGAACTTTAGCATTCCTTATAGGATCGATTTCTGTTGAGATATTTTCCGGTGGAAATCAAGATTTCGTAGGGATGGCTGGTTTAAAGAAGATTGGGAGCTTTTCCTTCTTCCAAATGCTACTATCAATAATTGCATGGGTTTGGTTTATTTATTTGATATGGATAATATTCCCTGTCATGCGCATCCATTCGATATCAATGCTTTTGATGTGGAATGGACTAATGTTTTTACAAGTACTCTTCCACCAAAAGAATCCACAGTTTCCCGCAGGAATTGTCTTAGCGGATATGATGTATGGTATTTTGATACTGCTAGTGATTCTATTTTTCATGTACTTCTTTTGGAAGGCTGTAATTGAAACTCGTGATTTGCATGTCCATGTACACCATGTCCATGAAGATGTAAGAATAATGGAACAAGAGATGAGTGATCATTCATTATTGGGTTGGGCCAGTATGCTAATCTTTTGGTTAGTAAATACGTTTTATTCCAGTTGGTGTGGTGTTCATTATGTTGCATCAAGCTCCTATGATAATCATTTTGTTTACGTAATGCACTTGGTGTCAGGGGTTTTAATCGTGCCTGTATTTATGCTATTGGTTTGGTATCCTCAAAGAATGTTAGGTAGCGATGCAAGGATAAGTACTACTGCAGCAATAACTGCAGAAATTGAATTGAAACAAGGTAACTTAATAATTGCTAATGATGCAAAATGTGCTGAATGTGGGGAGAATGTTGAGATTATGCGTGAAAGTAATGGGCAAATATCAGTGCCATGTTCAAGTGAAGGTTGTATTACATTCGGTATAATCGGCACCGCTTGCACACTATGTAAAGTAAAATATCCAACACGATTTGAATGTAAGTCATGCGGTGCCAATCTACCATTTATCGACTGTGTACCCGATATGGAGGCATGGTGATGAATTTATCACACTTAAGGACTGATTTCCCTACATTGTGTGAAGATAATCCCCCTGTATACCTAGATAATGCATGTGTCACTTTAAAGCCGAAGCAAGTCATTGATTCTATTACTGATTATTATAATAAATATCCTGGCTGTGGTGGACGTTCTGTACACCGTTATGGGACTCAGGTATCTAGAAAAGTACATGATGGAAGAAAGAGTATTGCCAATTTCATAAATGCTTATTCTGTAGAAGAAATGATCTTCACGAGTAATACTACTAACTCATTGAATCAAATCGCTAAAGGTTTGAAATGGAATGAGGGTGATGTGGTATTGACTACCGATCGTGAGCACAATTCTAATCTTGTCCCTTGGTTACAACTTGAACAGGAATTTGGTGTAGATCATCGTATTGTCAAATCAAATCCTGATAATTCCTTCGATATGGAAGCCTTTGAAGCAGCATGCTCAGATGCAGGTGAAAAGTTACGCTTGGTTTCAATGAGCCATGTAGGTAATTTGGATGGCGTTAAAATACCAATTAAGGATATTGCAAAAGTCACACATGATCATGATGCGCTAATAAGTGTCGATGGAGCTCAATCAGCCCCACACATGAAGGTTGATGTTCAAGACTTGGATATTGATTTCCTTTCTTTTTCGATCCATAAAATGTGTGGACCTTCTGGAATGGGCGGATTATGGGGGCGATATGAGTTGTTGGACGGATTACGTTCAATTCAGGCAGGGGGACAGACTGTTGAAACTACTAGTTATGATTCTCTAGAATGGGCAAAGCCACCTTCTAGATTCGAAGGAGGTCTAGGTAATTTCAGTGGAATGATTGCTAGTGGCGTTGCTGCAGAATATCTATCCAAGATTAATATGGATTTGATTTCTGAACATGAAATTAATATTAACCGTATAATGACCAATGGTATCAAGCATCTTAATGGAATCGAGATAATTGGCCCACAAAACCCAGAAATGCGTGGAGGAATTTGTTCGATTTTAATGAATGATCTACCATCACATGATATTGCCTTATTATTAGATGAAGCAGCAGGCGTAATGGTTAGAAGTGGCCAACACTGTGTTCACTCTTGGTTTAATGCCCATGGACATTTTAATGGTTCTTTACGAGCTTCAGCTTACCTATACAATACAGAACAAGAAGCAAAGTTGTTTGTTGATACTTTTTGTGAAGCGGTAGAGGCATTTAGTTGATACATATGTCTAAAGATTTAATCATTTCGGAATTACCACCAATCATACCTATCAATAGGGAGATTACCGAAACAGAAAATGCAATTTTAGTTAGCGAATTATATAATATCAGAAAAATTGTTAGTATCGGATTATCAATTTTGATCGTCATCTCTATGATACTAATATTAGATTTTGTCGAGGAGACAGATATATTCTCCAAAAGGCCTAGTGATGAGGCTTTAAGTTATCAAAGTGATTATCATAAGTTGATTCAATTTGATCAAATAGATGGAAATGGTGAAGGGGTTAGTGTATGTATTGTTGATTCAGGTATTGACTTAACACATCAGGATTTAGCAAATACTAAATTACTAGGATGGAAAGATTTTATCAATCAAGAAGCTGAGCCATATGATGATAATGGTCATGGCACTAGTATGGCAGGAATACTTGTTTCAGATGGATGGATAAAGGGTATTGCAATAAATGTTGATTTGTATATTGCTAAAGCATTGGACGGAGCTAATGGACAAGGCAGTGATGAGATAGTTGCAGATGCAATCGATTGGTGCGTTGAGCAGAATGTCCATATCATATCTTTATCCTTAGGTGGTGCACCTGGTTTGCTGTCAATTAATCCATTTAGTGGAAGAGATTCTGGAGATGCTTCAAATGATGCAATAGAACAAGGGATAATTGTAGTTGCTGCTGCTGGAAATGATGGTGGTGCAAATGATGATGGAGATGTTGCTCATCCAAGTAGTGAAACTATGGTGATAAGTGTAGGAGGTGTGACACTTTCAGGAACGCACTGGTCTGGATCTTCTATCGGTGACAATAATGGGCGGTTAATCCCCCCCCTACTCCCTAGACAAGATCCAAATAAAAAACCTGAAATCGTAGCACCTGCAGAATCAGTTTCGGTAATCAATAACCAAAATTCTTGGTCCATAGTTGATGGAACAAGTGCCGCAACAGTATTTGTCACCGGAGCAATTGCAATATTGCTTGAGCAACATCCGGAATATGGAATAGACAACCAACAAGCCAATTCTGACACTGTAAATCAAGTCAAAGAATTGATCTTCAATTCAGTTAAGCCTACTGAGGGGCAAGAAGGTCACGATGATAATTATGGATATGGCCTTCTACAGATCGATAATTTACTAATTGCCGCTCAAACTGTATGATTATCTTGGAAGAAATGCCACAAGAGTACCTTCAAACAGTGGCATGAAGGCGACATGATGCGTTTCTTGTGTTTGAGAAATAAGTTCAATCCATGAATTAAATCCATTGACATGTTTCATCATTTCTTCGTCATTTTCATCGATATCTCCTGATGGGACTGCAGGTTCACAAGTAAATAACACACCTCCATCATCTAGTAGAGGTAGCATTAAACGAATAGATTCTGCTAATTCCTCTATCTTTGAATCTACAATTATCGCATCACATTTTACGGCAAGTGGTGAATCTCCAACTTCTAATCCTGTAGCTGAAGCAGCCTTCCAAGCATTTGTTTCAGCAACTAATGATTGTAGTTCACCAACTACAATATTTGTCCAATCCTTTGAATCATATCTGGTCATAAGACGATGAAGAATAACTGCAAACTTGGCTCCTTGCTCAACTAAATCATATCTCTCTGGACGAGAAGTTGTTGTAAATAAATCAAATAACCAAGCAGATCTATGGCCAATACTAGCACCTACTTCGATAATTCTTTGAGGTTTTAATTTATCAATAGAATTTCTCAAACGTCGTATTACTGACTGTGACCAAGTAGATAACCCCATGTGTTGCAATTGCTGCGCAATATTGTATGCTATCTGTGGTTCACCCCTTTCCAGTTCGGAATCCTTGGACATAATAAATGCTAGAACCTCGTCCTTGGAGGGCACTTCCCCTGCCAATTTATCTGCCATTGTCGTACCGTAGAAGGCAACTATCATGAATGCTCGCTTTAGATAATTTGAGCCGGTGACTTGAAACATAGAACCATTCAGGGGGGAATGAGGGATAGTATGTCAGAGTATGGTGACGAGTTTGAGGAAGAGGGTGTTGACGTGTATGAGGAAGAGGTAGTTCTCAATAATGCAACACAATGTCAAGTATGTGATGAAATGACTGAACATGAAGTTCTTCGAGAAAAGAAAGTTGGAGATGGAAAGGACCTACTTTTGAGATGTTCGATATGTGAAGAAGTTTCTAACTTGGAGATTCGTCCACCGAAATTAATTCGTATTCCTTTTATCCTAACAGAGGGCCCAGAATCACTAAAGATCACCATAGATATCGATTCTGATGAAGTATTTTACTTGGGAGATGTTTTTGAAGAAAACGACAAGTTATGGACTATCAATCAAATATTAGTCGATGTAGAAAGTAAAGTGAAGTTGGCACATGCTGGTGATGTATTACGTATATCTGCACTTAGAACAGATATGGTTAGAGTAAAACTAACAATGACAAGTGGTGAACAATCAGATTCTGATACTATTGTAGTTCAATATGGTAAATCTTTCACTGGAGGTAATCTAATGGATCACAATGGTGAAACATGGAGAATCAGAGCGATACATACCGGTGAAGGAAGAACAATGAAAGGTACTGTAAAGGCACAAGACATTAAGAGAATATACCTACATGAACCTCCACAACTTGATCACTTTGAACCAAAGACACCTAGGGAGCGAAGACAGGCATGGAAAGAAGGACGCCTCGGATATAACCCCGAACCAATTACTCCCAAAGAAGTCACTAAGAAAAGAGTCACTCCGACAAATAAAAGAAAAATTAAGCGGCCAAGAAATTAGGGCCTATTACTCCATGGCATCAGGAATGCCTTAGCAACTTGTGCCCCTACAGTAGGATTTTCTTTAAGTCGACGTATACTGTATTCATACCACTTTGCACCATACGGAATGTATACTCTTGTTCGATGTCCTTCTGATGCTAATTTTCTGCGTAAAGGACCTCTTACTCCAAGTAACATCTGAAATTCATAGCCATTCCCCTTGCTATTTCGCTTTGGACCGGCATTATCTCTCGGATCATCAATTCCAGGGCCCATACCATATGATTGTAAAGCAGATTTCGCATGTTTAATCACTGGAAAATCATGTGAGGCAATAGCACAATAAGCACCTGCAGCAAGAATTTTATCAATACTAGAATTAGTTGAAGAAACTATTTCGGTGTAGGAGGTGAAGGAGATATCCTCTGGTTCAAGATAAATCCCTTTACAGATTCGATAATCTGCCATTCCACCAAGAATAGTTTCCAAATTATCAATGTCCTCTAGTGTTCTAAATAAACGACCTTGAAGAACCGTACCGACATTTTTTAAATTCATATTATGAAGATCGATTACTACTTGTATCGTATCTTGAGTAACTCTGTGATCTTCCATGTCTAATCGAACAAATATATCATTTTTTGATGCCATTTCAACTAACTTACGTATATTTTCAAAACCTTTCTCTGCATCTATCAATAATCCAAAAGCAGTCGGTTTGATACTCAAATTTGCATCTAACTCATTATCGATAATGGCATTTACAACGTTTACATATTCATCATAGAAATATTGTGCCTCTTCCATACTAGAGATTTCTTCACCCAATACATCTACTGTAAAACAAGCATTTTGTTTTGATAACTTCTGCATAACCTTTACTGCATCTTCAAGGCTAGAACCCGCAACATAACGTTGTGATACCCATTTGACGAACCATCTAGGCATACGCACAGTCATACCGACAACTAGTTTTGAGAACCAACTAACCATAACGCACTCAAGTTGGGCTTTTCAAGACGATTCTTGAGCATTGTGATTGAATTATAATAAATTCATTATCGATTTTGTATTCATGAGAGGTATTTCTATCGATTCCAAATGTATTCGAATTGCCTGCCTTTGCCAACCCTTGAAGGCTTTTTTATCCATGGAACAAATGATATTACCATTAGGAAAAGCCCTTTTTGTAGATTTAATCGCTGCATTGATAGAATTAATCCAATTACCTTTGGGTAATACATCTTGATCTATTATTGCTTCAAAGGGAAGAGCATATGTTGCTAACATATGTCCAATCCAAATTCCTTCGATCGCTCCAAGTTTATTGGCGCGAGGTGAATAATGCCCGCCACCTAGTGTAATAATTACTGGCTCTCCAGAGTGTTCTTTACTATCCCATACGCCTATTTGTGGTTCACCATACAATCCAATTCCCTTAGCGATTAGTTCTGCAAGAATATTGGCTGCTCCTTGATGACCCCAAGTCTCTGCAGTAGATCCAACTTCAACAAAAAGTGATGGGACATTTAACCAAGGTCCGTGATGTGTCACTTCTAATGATAAGTCAAATTGGTTTGCTATATCAGTTCCTTCAACTGATTTCCTCAGATGCCTCCACCATGAAGCAATTCTAGGGGATGGAGGTGGTGCATTTCCACTTAGCCCTCCATAAGGTGGTGTTTCATTAGCACCTAATTGAGGGACACCAATTGGATGCAACGTTAGTGAGGCATTACCACTTTTAGCTGAATGACGTGATGGAAAAATCGCCTCGATGACTTTCTCACCTGTTGCATTTTGCCACCTCAAATCTAAATCATCCTCAAATAGCACTCCATCTTTGTGAATCCACATTCGAATATCATTGATGGAATAGGCTGGCAAACCCTCAACATCTTCCATTTTCTGCCACTTAAATTTTGAAAGAAGTGCATCGGCTTGATTAGTTGATGCAATATCGCCACCACTTACAACAACTAGAGATATCTCACCACGGGACATGATTGGCGGTGTACTTACTCATTTTTGATTTCTTCTTAATACGAGAATTGACAAACTGACCCGTCTTGGGATGAATATGGCCAGTGAACTACCACCAAATCTAATGTTTACTCCAAAGGAGATTCTTTCTTGGAGAGATGGCTATATCGCAATTGGTGTAGATGGTGAATTGCAAAAATTATCAGTAGATTATAGGCCAATAGGTAAACCAATGAAGCCTTTTCCAGCTCCAATTAGAAATGCTACGATTTTGAAGGATAAATTGATAGCCACATGGCTAGATTCCGAATTATTACTAGCAAGAATGGCATCTATCGATCTGAATGATGAAATAAAGGAAGGAGTAGAAAGAAGTGACCTGAGAACTCGAAGAACAATAGACAAAGCAATTCATCCTGAAGGTGCATTATGGTCGCATGTATTAGACGCAGAACCATTATTTCTTGCATCAAATGATGATTCCTTTACATTCGTGCTCTGGAGAAAGGGCATCTATACTATGACTGAAGATGCTTATGAAACATGGAGGTCTGAAGAACCTTCATGGAAATCAATTGCTAAATTACCTAGGTCTGAAGAGACAATTTCTATTATAATGAAAGAAAATGAAGTAGAGATTTGGTCTCGTGGAGGAGGTATGAACAGATATGATATGGAAAATGGTTTGTTAACTGAACAGAAGGTCATCGATACAGAGGGTTTCTTATTATCTGTATACCAAGATTCCAATAACTATCTATTCCAACTAAATGATGGTCAAGTGGCAATGTTTGATGGAGAGAAAATAGTATTGAAAGCAAAGTTATCAGGACCGATACAAACTGCTTATTGGGATAATGAAAATGAAGGATGGCATATATCTGGATGGCGTGAAATAATATTCATATCTGCCACATCATCAGAAAGAATATCAATAGGTGAAATTGCAGTATACTATGATGATGATAAAAAATATGTACTTTGCAATGATGCAAAGTGGTATGATTTATCACTAAAAGAAGAAGAATAATCACTCACTGGATTCTGTGTGTCCACATCTTCCACATGATTTACGATTAGAGTGAGCGGCAAGGAATACACCAGGACCACAATTAGGGCAGAATTCTGCCTTTCGAGTAAGTTTTCCATCTTCGCCTATGCTGTACTTAGACCACTTAGCGGAGGATTTAGGACCGTCACCCATCATTGCTCACCTCCGTCATTGGATTCTTTTTTAGACTCTGGTTTAGAACTTCTAAAGGTTTCATGTCTCTTGAATATATATTCTGGTTCTACCTTCATTGATTCTTCATCAGAATAAATAAATGCCATTCCAGTAGTAAGTGGTTGACCGAATCGTGTATTACAATCCTTTACAACTATATAATCAGGATTAGATCCTGGTTCGAGTGTCTTTACTAGTTCCATAATATCCTTTCTTGAAGGTGTGGCCTTACCATCATGTTTCAATTTGAAAGCAATTTCAACACGGTTCAATAATTTATTTTCTTTTCGATCTACTATATCCATAATCCCATCTCCTTCATCGAGTATTTACTTTAAGAGCATATTTCCCTGGGTGTTCAACTTTCAATCTCTTTGCGATTTCAGAACGTTCAGGATTTATTATTATTACATAACCTTGCCAATCTGAAGAAACTTGAGCAGAAGGGCATCTTGTACATTGATCTACACCATCAGCTAAAACTAGATGACAATCTCCACAAGCAAAAGGATTCTTAACCATATTTCTCACCTCACTCATTATCTTCATCAAGCCAAGAATGGCAACCTAATCCAGGTTGCTTACTGGTCAAACCGATCTTTGAGCGTCTTGGGTCACTGGTATCTGGTGATAAGGAAACTATTCTTGCTCTTACCGAGTCACCAATTCCAATTCTACGGCCTGTTTGACGCCCTTCAATCCAACCCATTCCGACATTTGCATCAACCATATCTTCCATGATTTGAGATTTGTGAAGTAATGCTTCCATTGGGCCAATTCTTACGAATGCTCCGAATTCATTAATCTCGGATACAGCACCTTCTACAACTTCATAGTCATCCATACAGAATAATACTGCATCAAATCTAACTTTTTGGTATATTGCACCGTCACCATGTATGATTCTACCCCTTCCAAGTGGTTGGTGATTATTAGTTACTAAAATAAATCGGTTATCATCGTCAAATCTACCTTCAAAGGCAGTCATGGAAAGTCTATCGATGTGTTGATCGAGAGATTGACCTTTTCGCATATACTCTGCAGGGATACGAATGGTATCCTCCTTGGTGACAATTTTATACATAATTTCACATCCTTTGCCAGATTCAGAAGCAAACAGTGAAAGGGATAGGTTTGAACCTATTCCGTCCTTCACCGGTTTAACCTCGGGAGAGAATCCGACCGTAGTCAATTTGGCCACCGGAGACCCCTATTTAATGCAAGCGGAAGAAAACGTGCCATCGAGTCTAGTAGAATCACACTATGGCGGATAATTTTTGGTGTTAAATTGATGCATTACAGATACTAATTGCCATAAGTCATAACAACCCCTTAGCCGCACAACCCAATAATGTCATCAGTTAACACCGTGGGTCTTAGAGTGAATCTTCGCTCAATATTCATGTGTTTATTGATTGTATTAACATCACTGTCGCCACTTTTAGTGGGGGAAAATGATGAAGAAAGTTTCTATGAACTCACTAAAGAACCAATGTTGGTTGGTAATTTGGAACAATGGAACTCAATCGAACAGCCATGGGGTCAATATTCAAGAACACCAACACATAATGGAACTATGCCGCCACATGGCCCAGATGGTGGGCCAGGTTTAGGAAATGTCAGTGATATCACGAGTTTTGGCATAATAGATACCCCTGTGATAAATTGGGTACTCGATGATCAAGATGACGACTATGGATCTGATCTCTATGGGTCAATAATTGGCGACTTCTCCAATAGCATAACAGCTCCAAATGCCGCATTAGAAAGATGTGGCCAAGGTGAATTATTTGCCGTCATTGTATCGAGTGATTCCACGAGTAGTAGGCTAAGTATTGTTAGTGGAGATGATGCTAAATTAGCTTGGCAAGTAGATTTAGGTTCGACTGAAGATATACGTTCAACTCCAATGCTAATGGATGTAAATAGTGATGGAAGAATAGACATCCTATTGGTATATGACACATCATCATCACTCGAAGTCGAATTATGGTCACCAGAATTATCTTGTACAGAATCGGGATGGCAAAACAGTGGACATGAGAATGAAAAGTTATGGTCCATGAGTGATTCTGATTACCGAATTGGAATTGAAAGCCCTCACTTCGCCACTTCGCAAAGTGATCACAAGGCTGTCACTCAACCCCTTCTAGCCGATTTATCCCTGGATGGTACACCCGAACTAGTATTGGCAGTGGTGAATCAAAACACAAATGATCCAACTGTTGTATCCCTTTCCCTTACATCAACCGCTCCAACCACTTTTGATTGGAATGTCGTCCTTGATAGAGGCACTCACCCATCTGACCCTGCATGGGGGGCATTAGATGATAGTAATACTGCAATTGTTTTGACCACAATTGATTCTAATTCGGGTAATATGTGGATTTGGCGTATAGATGGGGCATCAGGATCGCTTGACTGGGAACGTGTTGCCATATCAGGTACCGATTCAGACTCTGATTCACCTCGACTAAGGCTACCCGGGCCGGTCATTGTCCAACTGGATAGTGATTCAGCACCTGAAATGATTTTGACTATCCCTACAGATTCCAATGGTCGAACTGCTGGTAATGGAGCAAAATTCGTCGCTATGGAGATGACTTCCATAGATGAAATATTTAGTTTTAGGACTCCAAATGGATACTCTGATTCTCAACCACTGCCAATCGATACCGATGGTGATTCTATACATGATAGATTATGTTGGGTGACTTGGTATTCCGATTCAAGTGTTAATTTCAACAGAAAAGGAATGGCAGGATGTCATGATATTTCAACAACAAACCCAATTAAAGAATGGGCTAAAGATATGCAGAGAGGAAGTGGTAATGATAATGATGAGATTGGAGTATCCCCCCCTATCTGGATGGATATTGATGGTGATGAGTTCTATGAATTGATTGTTCCATTTGGCAAGAGATTATGGGCATTTAACGGCGAAGATGGAATCTCTTCAGTCATATCTAGTGGTTGGTCATCACCCTTATCCATGCCGCATCGTGTTTGGGCAGCGCCTGCTGTTGCTGATATGGACGGCGATGGAATTCTTGATATTCTAATAGGTGATACTTTAATTTCGCAACATGTTTCTGATTTCGCACCATTAAGTGATAGCCGTGGAATTAGTTTCAACCCAAACCAACCGGACCCAGGAAGTTCAGTAACAGTTACTGGGCAGTTTAGCAATATTGGTACTTTGTTGAATGAAGATGATTTAGATGTTGTTTTGCTACAAAATGGTGTTGAGATTAGCAGAGAAAGGTTCGATGAAGTAAAACCAGTAGCTCCTTCGGGTGAAGGTGGACCATACACATTTAGTGTAGATATAATTGCAGAATTAGGAATCCATAGCTTTGAAATGATACTAGATGTAAATGGAAACCTATCTGAATCTAGAGAAGACAATAACCATGCTATCACTGAATTGACTATAGTTGAACCACATGTCTCACAAATCGACTTACCGGCAGAACCACCACGTATAGCACCAGGCACAGGGGAGAGCATCAGCATCTCTGTAATTGCAACTGGATCAAGAACAGATTCTTGGACTTTGACTTGGGATACTAGTAATCTCCCGGCTGATTGGACATTTGATGTTATGAATAACCAGCAATTAAATCCAACATTGATTCCAAATACTCCTGTAGATTTTAATTTTGCAGCATCAGTACCATCATCTGCACTTGGTGATGATAATTCTTATGTTGATTTGACATTAACGTTAGACCTTGATTCTAATATTAGCACAACTGCTAGACTACCCTTAGAAGTTCTAAGGACTCGTGGTTTTTCAGTTGTTGGCCCAGAGGGGTTAGAAGTTAGTGAAGGCTATGGAAAGCCAGGGAATACTGCCACAGCTTGGATTATGGTGGAAAATCTTGGTAATGCATACGAGTCTACAACAGCAATAGATTGGAGTGCTCCATCGTGGGGTGGAACCCCTACTTTACATGACGATGATGGTTCAGAAGTATTTTCATTAAACATGGCGCCGACTGAAAAGCGTCAATTATTTGTTCATTTAGATACACCAGGGAATATACTTCTAGGGTCGGTAACATCCAGTACAATGACAATGTGTATTGGAAGTGGAGAGAGTACTCTTTGCCAAGATTTGATTGTTAATTTCACTGCTTCTGCTGTTACTGTTGAAAATATTCACACTCGAACGTTACCAAATCAATCACTTACTTGGAATATAAATGCAGAGTTACCATCTAATGGCATGTTAAAATGGAACATGGTCTCTGCACAAATGATCAATACAGGATGGCTTTGGAGTGTTGATGGTGACTTTACAATTAATGGTTCATCACTTGAAGCAACAGGTTCTTCTGGCCAAGTTGTTTCAGGACTGATTTATTTGTCACTGCCGGTTAATGCTGTCCCTCAGCGACATGTATTGTCAACAGTAGCCGAAGGAGAAGAGTTCCATGACCTACATTTCAGCCTACATGTATTGCAGGTATACAGAACCGAGGCCACAATATTACAACCCACACCGGATGAGATTGGAGATCCTGTATCACTATTTGTTGAAACTACCAACCAAGTCTTGCTTAGATTAGAGAATCCTGGCAATGGAATAGATGATTTTATATTGACAACAGCTGTAAGTTATGATCAAACAATGAGCAGTCCACCGATAGTTCAATTCCAGACATATAATCCAGAGCGTACATTAGGGGCATTGGCTACAACAATTGCTACTGTTGATGTAACCTTATCAGAAGATACACCTGCATTGGAACCATTTTTACTTATTTTCACTTGGAGATCACTGGGTAATCAATCGGTCAGCAGTACAGTAAATCTGTTAGTCGAAGCTGAGCCTGACCATGGTTGGTATATTGAGTTTGAAAGTGGCACTGAGCATGACGTGACACCTCAAGAACAGGTTTCACTTAACTTTACAGTGAAAAACATTGGTAATGCTGTTGATAGTATTGTCATACAACCAGAATTCACTATGACATATTTTGGACAAGATGATAGTATATGGGATGCTGAATCTATTATCCAGGGAAATATATCGGTTAACCAATCAAAAACACTTTCTCTCGATTTTATTGTTCCGAAGATGACTTGGTCCGGTTCTGTAGCGAAACTAAATTTAGCAATATTCTCCGAATCTCTTCTTGTTGACAACTATGTATTGAACTTCACTATAACACATGTATCTGGATGGAAATTTAATCTTTCAGATACTGCTCTAGTAGTTGACCCTAATGGAGATAATTTGACATTAAATATAGAACAATTAGGTAATATGGCAACAAAACCATGGTTTAGCAAAGCAGGTTATGGATGGAATGTTAGTTATCCTGATAATGGTGATTTGATGGAACCATTTTCAATTTCGACAGTTACTGTGTATGTATCTCCCCCTGAAGGAGCTAGAGCTGGAGAAGTAGGTATACTAAAACTAAGAATATCTGATGGTGATGGTTCTGGAGAAGTCATTCAAGAAATACCAATAAGAGTAGGTGCTGCCCCTAATCTGGAAATTGGACATAGTGGGTCATGGATGGTTAATCAACTAGGAGGAATGCCAACAGCGTGGGTCGAAAACTTAGGTAATGATGTCGCTGCATTAAGTATACAAGTATCTGGTTTGCCAAATGGATGGACTTATACTGGACCTGATACAATGATTATTGCTCCATCACAAGTTATTGGAGTTCCGTTTAGCCTTATTCCTGATTCAAATTGGAATGGCATAACATTCGTTGCCCATATTGAAATAGAACACCCCAGCCTTGGTACTTCTACCATCTCGATTTCTGTTGAAAATAGCACTCATTCATTCCTTTCAACCCCAGTTAGAAGTGGGATTTCAGGTCGTAATGTAAGCATCGAATTTAGCGATAGTACAATTATGAATAGTATAGAAACCGGAACTTCATATTCTCAAAGTCAAAATATAATCACACTCACTATGACAGGTGATAGATTAAATCTAACCCTTTTTGATCAGCAAGATAACTCTTCAGAATATTCAATCTATTTGGTAGGTAGTTCTTTGCCTAATATTGTAGGTGAATGTAGTATCAAAAAGGATAGTTTTAGTACACTTGGACTCAGCCCACTTACGGGAAATATTGGTTCATGTGAACTTTTCGCATCTAATGAGGAAAACTTACGTGGCAGCATAGTAGTTCTAACCGATACTGGAGAAATCATTCCAATATCTAATTCGGTAGTAAGTATTGCAAGTGGTAATAATCAAACATTCGAAATCAATGTAAGTTCTTGGAATACTGATGCTAAAGCAATTGAAATAACATTGATGTTCATAGATTCCTATGGCCGAATTATTGATGAAGATAGTATTTCCACTATTTCAAGAAGTAGTGGCTGGAATATAGCCATCTCCTCTTTCAGTGCAGACGGTGATATTCAAATTGGACTGTCAAGAACTTCCTACCAAAGATTGGTTGGAGTTACATGTAAGTTGATGGTTTCTAGTCCAGATAATGCCTGGAGTGAAACTGTAATTGTTGATATAGGTGGTTCAGACTATGCACCTGTTATCAAAATTAAGGATCCAGGCATTCTAAGTACTGATGACCAACTTATTGCAACAGTAGGGTGCAATAGCCCATACGATATTGATGATAATCCTGAAGATGATACATCTCAAACCTTTTACAAAAAACCTTCAGCGATTAGCGTAAGTGGTTCTGATGTTTTGCTGAGTTTTGGAATTGCAATTGTCTTAGTCATAATAGCATTCTTTGCGGGATTGTTACAGATTAAAGATGAAAATGATACACAACCAATTAAGAAAATACCACAAACGCAAACATCTACCAATAAAACAGTAGAAAGTAATACAGAGGCTCAAGAGATTGATGATTTCAATATTGAATTTGAACAAGACATTAGCACATATGAAGATGCTCCAATCGATATTGATGAAGACACTGTGGAGAGTGTGAGTCAAGAGCCAGCGACACAGTCTGATGATTCAGCTTCAGGCCGCTTAGCATCGTTGAGATATGAATTGGATGATGACCAACCGACTAAAAGACGTCCACTAAGAGATAGGATGGATGAATTCTTCAATGAATGATTGCAAGACCTTATTGCTTAGAGGCTTTTGCCGCATTCATGGAGTTGGACAACTACAATTCGACAACCTCTTCATTTTACACTATTGATGCTTGTAATGGAGAACTTGCTGAAAAAATTATGCAAGTTCTTTGTGATTCAGGAGATAAAGAGAAACAATCTTGGAAGAAAATAGTTGAACAAAACCCTGAACTTGATAGTCGACTAAGAAGTCAATCAATTGCTGAACCAATGAATCGTGACTCAATTACATGGGATCGAGCAGTTATTTTATTCACGTGCACTGTTGAACTGAACAAGCAGCAACGTCCACTAAAATTGGGTGAGCAGTTATCTAAGGAGAGGTTTGGTAGATTCCCTTGGGGCAATGGTTCAGCAATTGATTACCTTTTAGAATTCATCAAACCAAACAATAAATCAGCAATAATTAATTCACCACCAAGATATGATGAAATGATTTCACTATTGAATAAATTAAACTCATTCTGTTATGAATCAAAATATGGTGGAGATGTATATTCCAATGGATTAGGTGGTTTGAATCTGTGTGGGGTTTTGAATAAGTCAGAAGTACATCTATTGCGTAAAGACCTTACTGGGAGGCGATGGAGTGTATCTGCAGACGAACCATTAGATGGAGGCGTTCGTGATGCTATCAAGCATCTAGTCTTGATTCTAAAGGCTGCGGAAAGGTTTGGAGTAGGAATTATGCTTCGAACTCATAATTAATCAGAATTCCATAGATGTTAACCGTTCAAACATCGAACCATATAAGTTTGCAGTTTGATCTATTATTTCTTGTGGCAATGCAGGGATTGGTGGGTCTTGTGTACCAGCATCTCTAGCCTTCTTAAGTTCAGTCTGGTGACCTGTACCGATATAGTGAGTTCTGACAAATTCCTTTGACAGCTCTATACATTCCCCATTATTATAAGCAGCTTCATCCCACCATCGATCTTCATCCAATGTTCCAAACGTATCTACAAGTACAACTTTTCTCCCTGGACCTAAGGCAAACTCCTTCTTACCATCGACATGAATCAAACCGTTCTTTGAAGCCTCACGTTCAATCAATGCATCCACTCTAAGTACGACGTCAAATATCTCATCCAACTCCTCCCTAGTGATATTAGAAATCTCTAAAGCTTCATCAATAGTGATATTTCTATCAAATTTTTCAAATTTAGTTGTTACTTCCAAAAATGGCTTGGCTAATTTAGCACCATATTCACAATCTTTTGCAACACCTAACTGTTCAGCAGTTAATTCGCCTCGCTCAAATCGCCTCCATGCTGAGCCTGAAAGGTAATGTCGGCATATGACTTCCAATGGTACGAAAACCCATTCCATATCCCTTGGAATGGCCCCTGGTTCCTTAATCACCTCGACTTTTCTTACAAGACATCTATCAGGTGCATTAACCTCAACTAGGTGAGTCCCACAAATTCCTTCTTGCTCAATCAACTTAAACCAATGAGCGGTAGTCCTATTGAGTGATTCACCCTTCCTTGGAATAAGTGAAGGTATTATCTGATCGAACACAGAAATTTGATTTGTGAATCTAAATTCAAGAATATCTGGGTCATCTGTAGACCACACTTGTTTGACTTTACCTTGGTATAACATCTCGCCCATGTATACCGTTCATTGGAAACGGCTTTTGAACATTTCACACAAAACGATCAATCAATGAGACCTAATGCATCTTCAATTCTATTCATTTCAGGACCTGTCGTCTCACCGCCGGCAAGAGCACCTTTATTGGTTGCACAAATACCAGCACCAACATAAGGTGAACCAAAACCAACTGTTCCAACCATAGGAGGAACACCGAGGACTTCTTGAATCACAAGTACTTCATCAGGAGTCACATCAGGGTGTAATAGTACCCCTTGATCGTTGCAGACACCTAAGCTACCAACAACATCATGACCAGCAACAGTTGTTGTAACAACTCCTACACCCATGACATCAGCAATGATTTCTAATCCTGCATGTGGAACACTTGGAGAAGCAACTACACCTTGCTCATTTACAATGAGTAAATTACCGGCAGTATTTACACCACCTTCCATAACAACAACATCACCATACGATGTTAAGGTTTCAATATCTTCCTCTGTAGCAATATCTGCTACAGCCATTCCTCTGGAGTTTCCAGCCAGAAGTGCTCCTACAAGATTAGATCCACCTATAGTAATAGCACACGTTTCCAGTCCAAGAGATTGTTTAATCGTCTCCAAAACAGGCTCAGGTAGTTCAGGAGGGTGGAATAACATATTCCCTACTGCAGCCAAATGGATACCAGCCTGGTCACTGCCAAATATGTCAACGGTGTTTATTGGCATCTCAATCAGCACTCCTAAATATCAGTTACCTAAATAATGGCTCTAAGGATTATTTCATAAAAAGTAAAAAAGGCCGGCACTCATTGAGCACCGGCCAACTCCACAAAAGTGGTGAGGATACCCGAGTGAAAGAAGAGGGGCACAGTGACTTCCTTTCCCGTGGACTCTCGTACCACAGTATTGGGATAGACGTGGGAGGGCTTGACTTCTGGGTTCGGAATGGGACCAGGTAAACTCCTCCGCTATGACCGTGCACCCATCTTCCTTCGAATCGGATAATGGATACGACGCTAGCGTCGTAATGAATTGGCATGAATTATTAGACGAAGAGCACTCGCGGTGCGGATACATACGAAATAGATGCTCGAACATTAGTGCTGCTGGACTGAATACGTCGCCGAAGCTTCGTACTTACATCCGCAGTCTATCATCTCGTCTTTTACGAGCGTTCTGAGGTGTCTCGTCTTTGGGGTGGCTTCGAGCTTAGATGCTTTCAGCTCTTATCCATCAGGGCGTGGCTACCCAGCATTGCCTTGTCAGACAACTGGTAAACTAGTGGCCCCAAGCCCT
>Ga0114997_10000003_pt1 | contig 216334 bp, 179 predicted proteins | sample ArcticOcean_MG_C_2_FD_87045 | JGI IMG/M metagenome (GOLD analysis project Ga0114997, IMG submission 87045) | Marine microbial communities from western Arctic Ocean - ArcticOcean_MG_CB4_136 | ecosystem: Environmental > Aquatic > Marine > Oceanic | place: Arctic Ocean: Canada Basin | collected... | reverse complement strand
GGAGGTGGAACGACAGATTATGCCATTGATATTTTCTTTAAAGCGATTTAAGGAATACCTTATGATTGTTTTTTAAATGCCGATGCCTCTTTGCCCATGATGTACATCGATGATGCGGTAAGAGGGACTTTAATGCTGATGGAGGCATCTTCTCAAAAGCTGAGTATTAGAACCAGTTACAATTTAAATGCAACCTCTTTTTCTCCAGCAGAATTGACCGCTGAAATAAAAAAGCATATCAGTGGTTTACAAGTGCAATACAAACCGGATTACCGGCAGTTGATCGCTGAAACTTGGCCAAGAAGTATTGACGACCAACCTGCCCGCTCAGACTGGGGGTGGAAAGAAGCCCATACTTTGGCTCAAATAACTGTTGAGATGATTTCAGCTCTGCGTATGAAAAAATAGTTTTCGTACATAAATAGATTGTTTAATTTTGGTTGACCGAATCTCATTTAAAAAGAGGTTGGATAAAAATTTACATCAATATGTTATACAAAAATCTTGAAACCACTCTTTCCGAGGGAATTATTACTATCGAGATAAGTAGAGAAGCAAAATTAAATGCTTTAAATGGAGCGACATTGGACGAAATAAAGAACGTCATAGGTGCGCTATCCCAAAATTCTGAAGTGAAAGCAGCGATTATTACTGGAGCAGGAACCAAAGCGTTTGTGGCTGGGGCAGATATATCAGAGTTTCAAAAATTAAATGAATCGGATGCGCACAAGTTTTCAGCGCATGGACAGGCCATTTTTTCATTAATTGAAAATTGTCACAAACCTATCATAGCCGTAGTCAATGGATTTGCATTGGGGGGTGGCTGTGAGCTGGCGATGGCATGTCATATTAGAGTGGCCTCAGAGGAGGCGAAGTTTGGCCAGCCGGAAGTAAATTTGGGAATTATCCCCGGGTATGGAGGAACGCAAAGGTTGACTCAATTAGTTGGCAAAGGCCGATCTCTTGAGCTGATGATGACCGGTGATATGATAGATGCTCATCAAGCATTTCAAATGGGCTTGGTTAATCATGTGGCGAAAGATAAGTTGGAAGCATTGGCCAAAGCGCACACTTTGCTACAAAGAATAATGGCCAAGGCACCTCGGGCTATTGGAGGAGTTATTGCTTGTGCCAATGCGGTATTTAATCAAAATGCAGATGGTTACCAGATGGAGGCGGCAGCGTTTGCGAGCGCTTGTAAAACCGAAGATTTTAAGGAAGGTTCTAGTGCTTTTATTGAAAAAAGAAAGCCAAATTTCAGAGGCACTTAATTTTTGAAACAGTTAAAAAGACTTGTTGGAGATACGGCCATTTATGGTGTAAGTAGCATCTTAGGGCGATTATTGAATTGGCTTTTAGTGCCTCTTTATGTCGTTTACTTTAAGCCAAGTGAGTATGCGATTGTCGTTGAATTATTTGCTTTTATTGCGCTATTTAATATCATTTATACGTTAGGATTTGAAACCACTTATTTTAGGTTTTCGAGTCAACAAAAACAAACAGATCAAAATTATTTTGATTTAGCGGTCGTTATGATTTTTCTGAATTGTCTTTTTTTGGGATCCATTTTAATTTTTTTTGCTGAGGATCTTGCCTTATTATTACAATATGAGGGTAAAGGTTACCTCATTTCGTGGTGCGCTCTGATTCTATCCTTAGACGCAATGGCTGCTATACCCTTCGCAAGACTCAGGATTTTAAGAGAAGGCAAAAAGTTTGCAGCATTTAAGTTGTTGAATATTGGCCTAAACATTGGTCTGAACTTATTCTTTATAGTTTATTTACCGGTGCAGGTCACTCAAGATCCTAATTCTCTTTTAGCAGTAATTTATTTCCCAGAGTTGGGTGCGGGACATATTTTTTTATCTAATTTAATGGCAAACTCAATTTATCTACTGCTTTTTTCTAGCGCATTTTTGAGGCTTAAATTCACTTTTTCAATGAATATGTTGAAGCCATTTTTGGCTTATGCTACGCCCTTAGTGATTTTACAATTAGCAGGAGTCATCAACGAAATGTTCTCAAGGCAATCTTTAAAATATTTGTTGCCAAAAGGATTTTATCCTGACTTGAGTAATACAGCTGCCTTAGGCGTTTTTGGTGCGTGCTTTAAGCTGTCTATTTTTATGGCCTTGGCCGTGCAGGCTTATAAATTTGCTTTTGAACCTTTTTTCTTTAACCATGCCCATGAAACCAACTCTAAGCAACTCTATGCGAGTGCCATGAATGGGTTCATTATTTTTGGTGGGCTAAGTTGGATGGTTATTTCTCTAATGTTACCTGAAATTGCTCAGTTGGTATTTGGAGCCCATAGTCCTTATTTGGACGGGTTAATCATCGTTCCGGTATTGCTGGGTTCAGGCCTTTTAATGGGGATATTTTTTAATCTTTCCGTTTGGTACAAACTGACGGATAATACCAGAATAGGGGCTATAATTAGTGTGTTAGGAGCGATCATTACCATCATTCTGAATGTTTCATTGATTCCCATATTAGGTTTTATGGGCAGTGCTTGGGCGTCCCTAATTTCTTGGTTCTTCATGACTTTACTAAGTTATTTCATAGGAAAACGCTATTTCCCCATCAAATACCAATTATCCAAAGGATGTTTTTATTTCATTTATGCGGTATTAGCAACGGCTATGATTGTAAATTTGGAACTTTCATTGTTGAGTAGATATGGCTTGGGATTGGCTTTGGTAGGTTTTTATTTGGGTCTTGTTTATTGGATAGAAATAAAGTCTAGTAATAAAGAAATTGAATATCATTAAGTTTGTCGCTGATTTGGTTTTACCTACATTTTATGCCACCGTAGTTTCGGACTAGAACAAAATTTATCCTATTAGTAGAACATGAGGTTTACCATTTTTGTTTGCTTGTTAACTTGTCTTTTATGTTCCCTATCTGCACAGCGGAAAAAGAAGAATAATGCTCCAAAGAATACCGCATCTAAAGGGTTGACTTTGCGTACTGAAACCCTAATTATTGAGGGGAGCAGACTCCTTATTTTAGGTAATTATCCAGCAGCAAGGACTACTTTTGAGCAAGCCAATCAACTAGAGCCAAATAACGCTGTAGTGTACTTCAAATTGGCTGAGCTTGATATGATTTTTAACGCATCGGAAGCGGCCCTGATCCATATAAATCGAGCTATTGCCTTAGATGCTGAGAATAAATTTTATCTCATATTTAAAGGCGATATACTCAGTTCCCTCAATAGATATGCGGACTTGGTGGAGGTTTACACAAAACTTATTGATATGCCGGGAAATCAACAATACTATTTTGACCTTGGTGCGCTCTACCAATTTCAAAAGAAATGGAATGAGGCACTTGAAGCTTATGAAAAAGGGCAACAATTATTTGGGATCTCTGAGAATATCATGCGTGAACGGCAAAAAATATACCTTCAAAAAAACGACATGGATGCGCTGGAGAAAGACTGGGAGCGATTAATTGCTCAGGCACCTGATGAGACCAGATATTTGCTTGAGCTATGCTCCATATTAATCATGAATAAAGCCTATGATCAGGCCATGATTAGATTATTAGCATGGGATGATCCCAATGCCAAATTGTTGATTTCTCAAATTGCCCTTCAGCAAAAAGATTATGATAAAGCCATGATTTTTTTAAAAGAAGGTTTTTTCTCTCAAGAAGCACCGCTGTTGGCAAAAATTCAACTATTAGAGGTATTGATTGAAAAGACATCATTTACGGCATCATTGAAGGAGTTACTCGAACAATTACTAGAAATTTATCCAGCACAATTTGAGGCACTTGCTTTTGTAGGAGACGTCTACTTAAAACTCGGTGAAGCGACTGAGGCACTTTTACGTTATAGAAAGGCCATCGCAATTGAGGGTGCAGATTATAAAGTTTGGCAGCAGGTAATCTCTATGGAATTGCACAATCTTGAATATGATAGTGTGATACTGCATTGTGATCAAGCTTTGGAGCGCTACCCTAATCAAGCATTATTGTATTTTTACAATGGCGTAGCTTATTATTCAAAAAAAGAGTTTGAAATGGCTATACGTTTTTTAAGTTACGGAAGAAAATATGTTGGAGATCCCAATTTACTTGAATTTTTTTATGCACAACTCGGTGATGCGCACAATGCCTTAGAGCAACACACTCAATCCGATGAGGCCTACGAAAAAGCGCTTGAACTCAATCCAAGTAACGAACATGTGTTGAATAATTACAGCTATTTTCTTTGCTTGCGTAATCAGCAACTGTTGAAAGCACAAGAGATGGCTAAAAAGTTGATCCAGAAGTATCCTGAAAACGCCACTTATTTAGATACTTATGGTTGGGTGCTTTACACAATGAAGCAATATGAAGAAGCTGAAATTTACTTAAAAAAAGCTGCTTTGGTAGATGAAAATGGAACTGTCATAGAACATTATGGCGATGTTCTTTTTGAGCTCGGTAAATTTAAGGAAGCTTTGACTCAGTGGATAAGAGCTAAAGAACTTGGAGGAACCACTGATTCAATAGGATTAAAAATTACAAATAGTGAGATCCATGATTAGATATATTAGTATCGTATTGATCCTTGGGGTATTCACGAGTTGTAATAAAAAATTGATTCATTCGAAACAAGAGAATATAGAGATCAATACATTTAAATTTGACTACTTTGCAGCTAAGGCCAAATTAAATTATAACAGTGGGGACCAAAAACTATCTGTGGTTGCTAATCTTAGGATTAAGTATGATAGCTTAATTTGGATTTCGATTTCACCAGGCTTGGGCGTTGAAGTACTTAGGCTAAAATTAACTACCGATTCAGTTTTTTTAATTGATCGGATGGCGCATAAATACATGAAGTCCAGCTACAGTGAGTTCAATAATTTTTATGGGATTAAATTGAATTTTAAATGGATTCAAGCCATTATGCTGGGTAACCCATTGTCATCAAATAAAAAACTGGTGACAAATAAAGAAAATGGAAGAGTCCTTTATGAGCAAAATGATGGACCGCTTTTTATTAGAAATTTTATTGGAGATCAATCTAATAAAATAGAAAAAATTTCTGTTAGAAATTCTACAGCTAAGTATGAAATGGTCATAAATTACGGAGATTTTACTCAATTAAACGAGCGGGCGCTCTTGCCTTATTATATGAAGTTAGTACTTACATTTTTTGAAGAAAGGCAACCGACTAAAGAGATTGACATTAATATTAAATCGGCTAATTTACCTGATAAAACGCTTAAGTTTCCATTCAATGTTCCAGCAAAGTTTCTTAAGGACTGATTTTATTTTTCTGTTCATATTAATGTCAGCATCTCTAACGGCTGTTGGTCAAAAAGACAAAAAACAGTTAGAGTTAGAACGGATTGAAAATATCAAAAAAATAACAGAAGCTGAAAAGATTCTCGGACAAACAAAAGACAAAAAAACGGCTACTTTAGGTCAATTGAGGGCATTGGAAAATCAAATTCATTCCCGTCAAAAGCTATTGAGGACTTTAGATGAAGAGGTTGATTTGATCACCAATGAAATACTGGAATTGGAGTCCATTATTAGTGATATTGATTTGTATTTAAAATCGATGAAAGATGAGTACGCAGCCATGATTTATAAATCTTATAAATCTAAAAATAGGTATAATTTTATCTCATTTCTATTTGCATCAAATTCTTTTACTCAATTCTATATGCGGTTGAAATATATGGAACAATATACCGAGGCCCGTAAAAGGCAATCTGATCAAATAGCAGAAACTAAAGAAGAGCTGATCGCTCAACAGAAGGTAGAGGAGCAAAGAACATCAGACTTGCGGCTAGTAATCAAGAGCAAATCAGCGGAGAGTAATCGACTCATTAGTCTCAAAAAAGGGAAAACTAAACTCATTGCCCAATTGACAAAAAATGAGGCATCGCTGAGGAAAGAGATGACTGTGCGAAAGCAATCGATAAAAAAATTGGATGACTTGATTGCTAGTTTAATTAAGATTGAACTAGAAACAGAAAAGAAAATATCTTCAGGACAAAAAGAACGAGCTAAGGAGCTGACTGGGAAATTTGAGGATCAAATGAGAAAGCTCTCTTGGCCTGTTAAGACTGGATTTATTTCCTTAAGATTTGGACTACAAAGAGATCCAATTTTAAAAAATGTAAGTATCAATAACACAGGTATAGATATTCAGACGCAAAGGGATGAAAATGTAGCAGTAGTGTTTGAGGGAGAGGTAAGAGTTAAAGCATTCGTTCCCGGTCAAAATAATGTCGTTATTATTAAACATGGAAATTATTATACCGTTTATTCCAAATTAAAAAGTGTCGAAGTCAAGCAGGGGCAAGTATTACAGACAGGTGATTTGATTGGAAAAGTACACACGAATAACGCAGGAATAACGCAATTGCATTTTGAAGTTTGGCGAGATAAAAAAAAACTTGATCCTGAAAGATGGTTAAAGCAATAGTTTGATAGCTTTTTGCTTATCTTTGATTTAAATAAAAAAAACATTCATGGATACTGTATTAGCATTTGGAATGCCTGGAGGATGGGAATGGATTGTCATTGGCCTTTTTCTGGTTGTCTTTTTTGGGGCAAAAAAAATACCTGAAATAGCCAGAGGGCTAGGGAAAGGCATAAGAGAGTTTAAAGATGCCACCAAGGATATTAAGCAAGAAATTGAACAAGGCGCTCAGTCAGACGAAAAGAAACCTTAGTTTGTCATGCTTTACAAATCATATCAGCAAATTAGGGCTGATCTTGATGAGCAAAGAATTACAGTTGCTCAAATAGTAAATCATCATCTAGAAAAAATTGAGGAGTATAATCCAAATTTAAATGCTTTTCTTGAAGTATTTAAAGAGGAGGCCATAATAAAGGCGGCACAAGTTGACTTGAAATTAAAGCAGGGAACTGCAGGTCGCTTGGCGGGCTTAGTGGTGGGGATTAAAGATCTCTTTTGCTTGAAAGACCATTTGGTTTCGTGCTCAAGCAAAATACTTGAAGATTTTGAGAGCCAAATCACAGCGACCCCTATTCAACGGTTATTAGATGAGGATGCCATCATCATAGGTCGGCAAAATTGTGATGAATTTGCGATGGGCTCCTCTAATGAGAACTCTGCATTTGGTTTGGTTAAAAATGGAGTAAATCCATCACGAGTCCCCGGAGGTTCTTCTGGGGGAAGTGCGGTTGGCGTGCAAATGGATATGTGCCAGATCTCTTTAGGTTCTGACACGGGAGGATCCGTACGACAACCCGCCGCATTTTGCGGTGTATTTGGTCTGAAGCCTACTTATTCTCGGATTTCTCGTTATGGACTCACTGCTTATTCTAGCTCTTTTGATTGTGTGGGAATTTTATCTAAAAGTATTGCTGATACAGAATTAATTCTTGAAATAATAGCGGGCAGCGATGAGCGAGATACCACTTCAAGTAGAAAAAAAGTACCGCAATTTTCTCAAAGTCCTATCAAGTCCAGTAGCTATAAAATTGCTTATTTCGATGAAATCAATAAGGTAGAAGGAATAGCTACTTCGGTCAGTCAAATGATGAATCAAACTATGTCGAGCTTAAAGACCTCAGGCCATTTATTGGAAAAAGTATCTTTTCCTTTTTTAGAATATTTGTTGCCAACCTACTACATTTTGACTTCTGCTGAAGCAAGTGCCAACTTAGCTAGATTCGATGGGGTACGTTATGGGTTTAGGGATTTAGAAATTTCTAATTTAGAATCCATGTATAAAAAATCACGAACCCAGGGGTTCGGATCCGAAGTTTTGAGGAGAATTCTTCTAGGAACTTTTGTGCTTTCTTCAGGTTATCAGGATGCATTTTACACAAAGGCTCAAAAGGTAAGGCGATTGGTAAAGGATTACACCGAAAAGATTCTTGAAGAATATGATTTTATTATTTCACCAACTACGGCGACTACGGCTTTTGAGATCAATTCCAAAACCATAGATCCTGTAGAAATGTACCTGGCAGATTTATTTACTGTACAGGCTTCTGTTGCGGGAATACCTGCTATTTCTATTCCTTTGGGAGAAGATCAAAATGCGATGCCTATTGGATTACAGGTAATGGCAGCAAGTTTTGAGGAGGAGAAGCTTTTTTCTTTTGCAAAGTCATTTAAAATCACATAATTCAGATGAAGATAGGCTTAACAATATTTTTGGCGCTGTTTTATATCACAAATGTGTTTGCTGAGTACGATTCAACACATCAAAGATATGATTATATTCCAGATGCCAATTATGCTGAAATCGCCGATCGAATGGGGTGTCTGAATACGGAAATTCCGCTAACTTTCAATAAAACCGTAAAGAGTTTCATAGATTTTTTTTCTGTTCGTAATCGAGATTACACGCGAGGGGTTCTAGAAAAGAAAGATTATTATTTTTCAATCATAGAACCCTATCTGGAAGAATACGGTTTACCTGATGATCTAAAATATTTAGCGATCGTTGAGTCAGGTTTGGTGCCGCGGGCCCAGTCGCGAGCCGGTGCAGTTGGGCTATGGCAGTTTATGCCAAGCACTGGTCGATCCTATGGATTATCTAATTCATGGTACATAGATGACCGTATGGACCCAAATCAGGCAACTGATGCTGCTTGTAGGTATTTAAAGAGCTTGTATAATACTTTTGGCAGATGGGATTTAGCTATTGCTGCCTACAATTGTGGTCCAGGTAATGTCCGTAAGGCCATCCGAAGGAGTGGTTATAAAAAAGATTTTTGGCAAATTTATCGATATTTACCTAGAGAAACTCGTTCCTATATTCCTCAATTCATTGCCATCAATTATGTGCTGAATTATGCAGAAGAACATAATCTTTTTCCAGATCAAAAATCATCATTAGCCTTATCAGATACGATTGTAGTAAGCCAATATTTGCACTTGGCCACCTTTGCACATTTTGCTGATATAGCTTTGGAGGAATTACTTAATCTTAATCCAAGTATTAAAAGAGGGGTGATTCCTGAAGGGGTGCGTGGTTTTTCTCTGAAAGTTCCTGCAGACAGAAAGCTTTATATTAATGCCCAACGTATATTCTTATATGATACTGCGAATAAAGTAGGAAAGGAGGAATTGGAGTATTTGGCAAGGCGTATGACAGGAAGTACCTATGGGCGGACAAAAAATATTTATCTCGTGAGAAGTGGAGATAATTTAGGAAGTATTGCGCGCCACTACGCCGTACGTGTTTCAGATATCCAAAAGTGGAATAATCTTAGTTCGACCTTGATTCGGACAGGGCAAAATTTAGCTATTTGGACCCTTCCCAGCTATACTAAGAGTAATCAAAAAGTGTATGTAGTGGCCAATCAGAATCAGAAATTATCATCGGTAATCACGGGGACGACTTATCAGGTAAGAAGAGGAGACTCATTATGGAGTATTTCTAAGAATTCAAATGTTTCAGTGGCAACCATCAAAAAAATAAATAAACTGAATTCTAACACAATTTATCCTGGTCAAAACCTAATTATTGGAAGTGATTAAATAAATTCTGTATAAATTTTTGAAGTGATATTTATTAAATGAGGAAAAAAAACTATTTTTTTATTACTTGTACTATCTGGTTGTTTGCGTTTTGTGGAGAAACTCCGCAAAAGATCGCCCAAGAATTTATGCCTACCGCCAAGGGAGAAATTGGCAGTATTATGTTGGTGATGGATCAACAGCAGTGGGACCATGATCTAGGAACACAACTTAGAGGGATACTCAGGGAGCCTATGCCCGGGTTGCCCCAAGATGAGCCTTTATTTCATCTCAATAGGGTTAGTCCAAAAAAGTTAAATACTACGCTTAAATCTTCAGCTAATATGATTTTTGTGGTGACCTTAGATAGTAAGACCTCCGAAAGCAATGTCTTGAAGGGTTTCCTTACTTCTCAATCTCTGAGGATGATTAAACTCGATACCAGTCTCTATATGAGCATTCGAAAAGATGAGTTTGCCAAAGGACAAATGATTTTATATTTGTTCGGAAATACAGAAAAAGACCTCAGCCAAAAGCTCACAGATAATAAGGAAAGAATTCAGTCCTTATTTGAGAAAAGAGTCCGGGATAGGACGGTAAGTAAATTATTTAAGAGTCATGAGAAATCACTTGAGAAGGTCGTTAAAAAAGTACATTCATTTCAAATTAAGATCCCTTCAGGTTGGCAGCAAGCAGCAAGTGAGCCTGGGTTTTATTGGATGAGGTATTTCAACGGGAGTAAGGAACAAAACGTATTTGTGTATTACGAGGCCTATACAAATATTGAAATATTTGATCAGGTACCGGAATTCAGAGATCGAATTACTAAACAATTTTTAAGAGATAGCGAGAAAAATAATTTATTTATTACCCGACAAATGCGTAATGATTTAAATACGGTGTTCCTGAAAAAAACCCAATTTAAGGGGCGTTATGCCGTGGAGAGCAGAGGCCTTTGGAAAATCAATGATAACTCCCTTGGTGGGCCTTATATTAGCTATACTTTTGTTTCAGAAAGACAAAAATTAATTTATTATATTGAGGGCTTTGTTGCTGCACCAGGTAAGAAAAAAAGAACCTTGCTGCAAGAAGTCGATGCGATACTGTCAACCTTTAAAGAGGGCAACTGAAGATAACCAAAAAACTATGTGTGCAAAAATCAGAAAACAAGAGGCATTAGACTTCCACGAAGCACCTCCTCGAGGTAAAATTGAGGTTATTCCAACCAAGCCACTAAGAAGCCAACATGATTTAGCATTGGCATATTCACCCGGGGTAGCAGTGCCTTGTTTGGAAATTGCCAATAACAAACAAGATGTATATAAATATACCGCTAAAGGTAATCTAGTAGGCGTAATCACCAATGGAACGGCGGTGTTAGGACTTGGAAATATTGGCCCCGAAGCCTCTAAGCCGGTAATGGAGGGCAAGGGAGTTCTTTTTAAAAAATTTGCTGGGATTGATGTTTTTGATATTGAGGTTAATGAAACGGATCCCGATAAATTTATAGAAATTGTCAAATCTTTGGAGCCCACTTTTGGAGGAATTAATTTAGAAGATATTAAGGCGCCAGAATGTTTCAAGATTGAAAAAGCGCTTAGGAAAGTGATGAGTATTCCTGTCATGCATGATGATCAGCATGGGACAGCGATTATTTCGAGTGCTGCGCTATTGAATGCGTTGGAACTAGTTGATAAAAAGATAGAAGAACTTAAAATAGTCATTAGTGGAGGTGGAGCAGCGGCCATTGCCTGTACCGATCTTTATGTGTCATTGGGTGTTGATGTCGGAAATATTGTTATGACAGATTCAAAGGGCGTAGTAAGAGTGGATCGAGATGTCATCAATGAGCAAAAGGCCAAGTATGCTACGAATAAAGATCTGCATACACTCAGTGATGCATTGGTAGATGCTGATATGTTCCTAGGATTGTCTAAGGCTAATATTTTGACTCCAGAGATGATTTTAACGATGGCAGCGAATCCAATAATTTTCGCGCTCTCAAATCCAGATCCAGAAATCGCATATGAACTTGCGATGTCGACTCGTAAAGACATCATTATGGCGACCGGAAGATCAGATCATCCCAATCAGGTAAACAACGTTTTGGGCTTTCCTTATATTTTCAGAGGTGCCCTTGATGTGAGGGCTACGACCATAAATGAAGCCATGAAGCTTGCTGCGGTTAAGGCAATTGCTGATTTAGCCAAGGAAAGTGTTCCCGATTTGGTTCTCAAGGCTTATGGATCTAATACTTTGAAATTTGGCCGAGATTATTTAATTCCCAAACCGCTTGATCCACGATTAATCACCATTATTTCTCCAGCAGTCGCAAAGGCAGCAATGAATTCGAAGGTAGCACAGATAGACATTGAAAATTGGGAGCAGTATAAAATAGAGCTCCAAGAGCGAGTGGGCATTGATCAACGCTTGATTTCTAGGATTATTACTCGAGCGAAAAAAGATCCAAAACGTGTTATTTTTGGAGAAGCGCATGAGGTTTCTATTCTTAAGGCGGCTCAACAGGCAGTCGATCAGGGAGTGGCTATTCCTATTTTATTGGGTAATCGGATACTTATTCAGCAGTTAATAAAAGAGAATGAACTGGATTTGGGAGAATGCGAAATTATTGATCCAATAGAGCAGGGGGCCAAACGATTGAATTATGCCGACCAACTTTTCAAATTGCGTCAGCGGAAAGGGATGACGCATCCCCAAGCCAAGAAGGCGATGCTCAATTATAATTATTTTGGTGTGATGATGGTTAATAATGAGGAAGCAGATGCTTTCATTTCTGGAATGTCAAATGACTATCCAGAGACCATACGGCCGGCATTAGAAATCATAGGACCAGAGTCCGGGATTGATCGTGTGGCAGGAATGTACATTTTAAGTAACAAAAACGGAAATTATTTTCTTTCAGACACTACTGTTAATTTAAATCCCTCTGCGGATCAGTTGGTTGATATTATCGGGTTGACAGCGCAGGCAGTTCGATTTTTTGATGTTGAGCCCAGAATGGCAGGACTTTCTTATTCCAATTTCGGGTCAGCAAAGGGAGAGATCCCACAAAAGATGGCTAAGGCTGTAGCCAAAGCACAAGCCAAGTGGCCAGAATTATTGATTGATGGAGAAATTCAGGCGAATGTAGCCCTTAGTAAGGAGTATATAGAGGAAAATTATCCATTTAGTAAATTGTCTGGAACGTTCGCAAATACACTGATCTTCCCGAACTTAGAGTCAGGCAATATTGCTTATAAATTACTTATGGAATTTGGAGGTGCTGAAGCCATTGGACCCATCTTGATGGGTATGAGAAAAGCCATTCATGTACTCCAAAAAGGGAGCTCAGTAAGTGATATTTTTAATATTACAGCTATTGCGGTGGTTGATGCGCAAGAGCAAGAAATATCTGAAAAGGCATCTCATGATTAATTTTGTAGAAGGAGCCTTTGCGGAAAAATCGCCGACCCATGTTATTATAAATATCCATGGGATTGGCTATGAAATTAAAATATCGTTGATTACCTATGGCCAAATCAAAGCGCTTGGCAAAGGTCGATTGTACACTCATTTTCATGTCAAGGAAGACAGTCAAACGCTTTATGGGTTTCATGATTTATCTGAAAAATCCAGATTTAGGGATTTGATAGGTATCAGTGGTGTGGGTCCGAGTACTGCACTCATGGTATTGTCAAGTTTATCAGCAGAGGAGTTACAAGCGGCGGTGATTAATGGGCAGGCAAAAGTGATCCAGTCGGTCAAAGGCATTGGCGGCAAAACTGCTGAACGTATTATTTTAGAACTTAAAGACAAGTTTAAAAAAGAGACTTTGCTCGAAAATGCAATAGATTTATCTGGAGAATCTAACAATACTTTAAGAGCACAAGCGTTATCTGCACTAACAACATTAGGTATCGGCAAGCCAGCGGCGGAAAAGACAGTTGATAAGATCATGTCAGAGCATGAAAGCCTGCGACTTGAGGAGCTGATAAAGTTTGCCTTAAAAAGAGTTTAAAAACCAATTCTTGAATAAGTACCAGTTCAATATCCGAGCGATAGCAAGTATATGCTTGTGCACGTATACATCCTTTTTTTTGTATGGAGCTGAACTCTTCACACAAGCAGGTGACAGCACGATAAAGTCGGATACCCTTGTGCCTTATAAATCCACTTCTTTCCCCAATTATAATCCAAGTTATCGATATGGAGATATTTACTCTGAACCTCCTAGTAAATCATCTATTAACTTAATAGATCCTACTTCCCTAGATCTGCAAGTTGACTTTGACACGAGCATTAATTTTACAGCTACAGAACAATTAGAAAGTATTGATTTTCGACCACCCATAAATTTAAGTTTTAAAGAATACGATGCGTCTCAAACTCAAAAATTGGTTAAAGATTATTGGCGAGAACAGGCCATTGGTTTGGAGGGGGAGAGTGCGATTGGTGGTAGACGATTGATACCAAAGCTTTACATAAGCCCCGTATTTGATAGAATTTTTGGAGGTAGCTATGTTGATATTACACCGACTGGGTTTGTGAATCTGGATTTTGGAGGATTATTTCAATACAATGACAACCCTCAGATACCTGAACGCCAAAGAAAAAATGGGGGCTTCAATTTTAACATGCAGATCAGCTCCAATGTTGTGGGTAAGATTGGTGATAAGCTGGCGGTTACTTTTAATTTTGATAATAATAATTCGTTTGATTTTCAAAATGACATGAAGATCGATTATACTGGATACGAAGAAGAGATAATCAAAAAAATTGAATTGGGAAATGTAAGTATGGCCATATCTAACAGTCTTATTTCGGGAGCTCAGTCTTTGTTTGGTGTTAAAACACAACTGCAATTCGGCAAATTGTATGTAACAGGAATTGCCTCTAGACAACAAGGAAGAAATGAGGTAATCACGCTAGAAGATGGAGTAGATGAACGTCAATTTGAACTTCAAGCATCTAATTATGATGAGAACAGACATTTCTTTTTAAGTCACTTTTTTCGAGAAAATTACGAAAATTGGTTGGGGGGATTACCTCAGTTAATTTCAGGAATTAACGTGACAAGAGTCGAAGTTTATGTCCTTAATAGGAATAATAATACGGCGACTACCAGAAATTTTGTCTCATTAATGGATTTAGGTGAAGGATCCGTCGTACATAATCCGAGCATAGGGTCCTTGATAGATGGGGCTTCGCGCAATGGCTCTAATGATCTGTACCAAAATCTTCTTTCATTAAGTGGTGCAAGAAGCCCCAATTTAATTAATGAGTTGTTAGAATTAAATTTCGGAATGACGGAATCTACGGATTTTGTAAAAGTGACTACAGCGCGAAAATTGGATTTAACAGAATACAATATCAATAAAGAATTGGGTTATGTTTCATTGATTAGGAAGCTTCAAAACGATGAGGTTTTGGCGGTATCCTATGAATATACGTACAATGGGCAGGTCTATAAAGTAGGAGAGCTTTCTGAGGATTATCAAGGATTCGATGACGATGAGTTGATCTTTCTAAAAATGTTACGACCTAATAAAATCAATACTCGCATACCCACATGGGATTTGATGATGAAAAACATTTACAATTTGAATGCAGGTCAGGTCCAGCAAGATGGATTTACCTTAAGAATCCATTACCGAGATGACCTAACAGGGATTGATAATCCTTCATTACACGAAGGCCGCTTGACTAAAGATATCCCTTTGGTTCAACTACTGGGTCTAGACCAGTTGAATAGAAATAATGATCGTCAAAAGGATGGGAATTTTGATTACATAGAAGGGATTACAATTAACTCTAAGACGGGGGTAATTATTTTTCCTGTCTTAGAACCTTTTGGACCGAAATTGAAGAGCTATTTTGATGACAGTGAATTTGAGTTGATAGATAAATATGTCTATGATACCCTTTACAGGACGACAAAGGCAGATGCAGCACAGATAGCCTCAAAAAACAAGTTTTTTATTTTAGGAAAATATAGTGGAGGTTCTTCCTCTGAAATTTCCTTGCCTGGGATAAATATTTCTCCAGGATCCGTGGTGGTCATGGCGGGAAATACGCCTTTAAGTGAAGGACTTGATTATACCGTAGATTATAATTTAGGTAGGGTGCGGATTTTGAACAGTGGTATCATGAGTTCAGGTAAACAGATTCAGATCTCCTATGAAAAGGCTGATCTTTTTAATTTTCAAACCAGATGGCTTACCGGGACTAATTTCGAATACCTATTCAATGATCATTTTTCAATAGGAGCCACCTTATTGCATCTCAATGAACGACCGGGAGGTAAAACACGCTATGCGGTAGGAGATGAGCCGACAAAGAATACGAAATATGGATTTAATTTAAATTACCAAACGGATTCAAGGTTATTGACACAAATTATCGATGCAATACCTTTAATCAGTACCAAAGAAAAGTCAAGTGTTTCCTTCAGTGCGGAATTTGCGCAATTGATTCCTGGCACCTCAAACTTGGTGGAAGGTGAAGGGACTTCTTATATAGATGATTTTGAAAATGCGCTTACCTATGGAGGAAATTTACAATCTTGGGCGGGTTGGAATCTGGCTTCAACACCTAGTACGCTTGATGATCGCTTTGAGGTGGTGGATGTCCAAGGTGGGGATTTAGGGGCTAATTATAAACGTGCAAAATTAGCTTGGTACACCGTTGACAACAGTGTTTTTTATACTTCTATTGGCAACAGACGGCCCAGTAATTTGACTGAAGAAGATCTCGAAAATCATTACGAAAGAATCGTTTATCCTCAGGAGATCCATCAACAGCAAGATCGAACCATGATCACAACGAATGAAACTATTCTAGATATTGCCTATTTCCCAAGTGAGCGTGGACCTTACAATTACAATCCCAATTTAGATGCCGACGGACTGCTACCTAATCCTAAAGAAAATTGGGGAGGTATCACCAATCATATCAATAATGAGGTTGATTTCGATAAGACCAATATAGAGTTTATAGAGTTTTGGATGATGGATCCTTTCATTGGCTTTGCAGACGGAAATCCTAAAGGCAAGGTTTTGGATGGAAGGTTTAATGAGCACAATATGACCGGAGGATCTTTGATTTTTAATTTAGGCAGTGTTTCAGAGGATTATATGAAAGATGGGCGGCATGCGTTTGAAAATGGCCTCCCTGCAGATGGAGATTTAACCAATGCATTGGCTACAGAATGGGGCTACATCACTGAAGAGCAATTTTTGACCAATCAATTTGAGAATTCGCAAGGGAGTAGGGCGAATCAAGATGTCGGTCTTGATGGTTTGAAAAATGACTTAGAGGCAGCCTATTTTCAGCCTTATATTGATCAGCTTAATGTAGGTGGTCTTGCCCGTGAAGAGATATTGGCAGATCCATCAGGCGATAATTTTCAATATTATTTAGACGATACATACGATCAAAAAAACGCGAAAGTAGTAGAGCGCTATAAAAACTACAATGGACAAGAGGGAAATTCTCCTGTGACTTCTTCAGATTTTTCCGAGGGTAATAGTCCGGCTCCAGACAATGAAGATATCAGCAGGGACAATACAGTATCAGGTTTAGAAGAATATTATGAATATAAAATAGATTTAAGACCAGGAAATCTTGAAGTAGGCAAAGAAAACATCGTTGATCAGGTGGTGGGTAAGGATGGAGAGGCCACTTGGTACCTATTTAGGGTACCCATAAAAAATCCTGACAAAATTGTGGGAGCGATTGAGGGTTTTAAGTCGATGCAATATGCAAGAATGTATTTGACAAATTTTAGTCAGCCTGTTGTATTGCGGATGTCTAGTTTTAGATTGATTGGAAATAAGTGGCGAAAATATCAAGGGACTTTATTTGAGGAGGGGTTTAATGAGGTGCCTGAGGTCACCACTTCTGACTTTCAGGTTTCGGTAGTTAATGTGGAGGAAAACAGTATAGGAAATGACGCGTCACCCCCTTATGTCATACCTCCAGGCCTATCGAGGGATCGTGACAACACCACTTTTTTGAATCGTAGAGACAATGAGCAATCTTTGCAGGTATGTGTAGAAGATTTACCAGATAAAGACTCACGAGCCGTATTCAAGGGCGTTAGTTACGATCTGATTAATTATGGGCGGTTAAAAATGTTTTTCTCGGCGCATGCCTATCAGGGAGATGATGTTTCAGATGATGAAGTTTCGGCTTTTTTAAGATTTGGTACTGATTATTCAGAAAATTATTATGAAATAGAATTACCCCTTAAAATAACTCCTACGAATTCAGGGCTTACCGGAGAGGCAATTCGAAGAGTTGTTTGGCCTGAAGAAAATGAAATAGATCTTGCAATCAACGAAATTTTAGCTTTAAAATCTGAGCGGAATCGGACGGGTTTAAATGTACAGGTCCCCTATACTAAAAAGTCCAAAGATGGTAAATATGATTTAACCATTAAGGGGAGACCTGAATTAAGTACCGTATTGACCATGATGATAGGTATGAGAAATCTGGGAAGCGATGATCTTCAAGATAAATCTATTTGCTTATGGGTAAATGAATTGCGCGTAACGGATTTTGACAGTCAAAACGGTTGGGCAGCCAATGCGCGGGTCAATGCTAAATTGGCAGATTTAGGTACGTTCAGCGCATCTACGCGGTATACGTCCAATGGGTTTGGATCTATTCAGCAAAGAATTTCAGAGCGTACTCGGGAGGAGCAACTTCAATACGACATCAACGCGTCCATAAATTTTGATAAATTTTTATTTCCAGAAAAAACAGGATTGAAAATTCCTATTTACGCAAGTATAGAACAGTCAAGGGCGACGCCAAAATTTGATCCCTTAGACCCTGACATCCCTCTTGAGGCTTCTTTAGAAAGTTTTGATACCCAAGTAGGGAAGGATGATTACCTCGCTCTTGTTCAAGATCGGTCGACACGAAGAAGCTTAAATTTCACCAATGTGAGAAAAGAAAAAGTAAAATCAGATGCTAAAGTAAATGTCTACGATATTGAAAATTTTTCATTTTCTTATGCTTTTAGTGATCAAAACACGACCAATATTAGCACGCAAAAATTTTACCGAAAGACGACCAATGCTGGCTTATCCTACAATTATTCTCCAGAAGGATTTTCCATTGAACCTTTCGCAAAGAGTGAAATATTAGGTAATCCTTTTTTGAAGATTATCAAGGACATCAATTTTTCAATATTGCCAACTAGCTTTACTTTTAGGGGAGATTTGAATCGAAACTTTGTTCATACTCAGCTTTATAATGCGCAATTAACGACCGCTGGCATGGATCCTTATTATGAACGTTTATTTTCTTTTAATAGAAATTATGGGTTGCGATGGAATTTTTTCAAAGCTTTAAGCTTTGATTACAATGTCAGAGCCAACTCAGTCATCGATGAGTCTGATGACTTTGTTGAAGGGGACATTACCACCAGTGCTGAACGCGATTATATTCTTGATCAAATTCTGAATTTAGGAAGGATGAAAAACTACAATCAAAATGCTTCATTAAATCTTAAATTACCTTTTGATAAAATACCTATCACGGATTGGATTAGCTCAGATGTAAGGTATGCGGTGAGTTATGGCTGGGTCACCGGATCATTAAATCAGGAAGATTCTCTGGGTAATTCTTTTGGTAATATCATAAATAATTCAAGTGATAAATCCTTGACGGGTAAAATCGATATGGTTAAGCTGTACAATAAAGTACCCTTTCTTAAAACAATAAATACGCCTTCGAGAAGTAATAGATCAAGTTTCTCTGCAGGGAAAAAAAAAGAGGAGACTGAGACTTCGTTAAGTTCATCTTTGATTGTTGGTAAAGGCATTCTACGTGTTTTGATGGCGATCAGGTCTGTAAACTTCAATTACGGGATAAAGGAAACCACTAACTTATCTGGATTTTTGCCTGCACCTAATCTCTTTGGAATGGATTCTCTTTGGTCCGCTCCGGGTTGGGGTTTTTTATTCGGTGAACAAGATGCAGCGATTAGATTTACTGCTGCCGAGCAGGGTTGGATCACCCAAACTCCTTTTTTGACATCCCCTTTTATGCAATCGAGTACTCGAAATCTTTCTTTCAACGCATCGATTGAACCTTTCAAAGGATTAAAAATTCAGTTAAATGGCAAAAGAACGAGTGCAGGAAGGTACCAAGAAATTTTTCGTTATAATTCAGAAATTCAAGAGTTTGGATCATTGACGCCTTCGCGGTCAGGGAGTTATAGTATTTCGTATTTAACGATTAAATCCGCTTTTGAAGCACAAACCCAAACCATAAATGGTGTTGAGTTTGAAACTTCACCTGCATTTGACGAGTTTAAAGAAAATATAGATATTATCAGTGGAAGATTGAGCAATTCTCTGGAGGCGAGCGGCATATCAGATCGCTACGATACGATAAGTCAGGATATTTTAGTACCAGCATTTTTGGCAGCTTATACGGGAGAAAACGCAGAAAATGCATCTATGGGCGTATTCCCACGAATACCTATACCAAACTGGCGTATTGATTTTGCAGGATTATCTAAGTTGCCAGGCCTCAAAGATGTTTTTTCTTCAGTGAACCTTACCCATGGTTATCGCTCTATATTTAATGTTAATAACTACACCAATTCCTTACTTTATACTGAAAAGATGACTTTAGATAATCAATTAACCGATTATCCTTTGGCCTCTTTGACGGACAGTATTACTGGTAAATTGGTCCCTGTATATATTTTGAATCAAGTATCCATCTTAGAGCAATTTGCACCTTAATAGGGATCAATATCAAGACCAAGACTAATTTAAGTGCCAGTTTTAATTACAAAAGGGATAGAAACCTTGCCTTAAATTTATCAAATGCCCAAGTCACAGAAACACAAAACAGTGGTGTCACTTTTGATTTTGGATGGACCAAAGCCGATTTGCTCTTACCATTTAAGACCAAGGGAAGAACGATCACCATCAAAAATGACGTTACTTTTAGAATGGCCATTACTTTTCGAGACTCAAAAACCGTTCAGCGCAAGTTACAATTGGAAGAAGAGGGGACTGAAAATAAAATTACCAATGGGAACAAAGGATTTCAGATTCGTCCATCAGTGGCATACAAGCTGAATAAACAGCTAGATTTAACCATGTATTATGAAAAGAATACAACTACACCGCGTGTGGGATCCTATTTGAGGTCGACTACTTCTTTTGGTATACAATTAAGATTTAACCTTGCACAATAAAAAAGTTTAAGCGTATTTTGTCTTAGTAGATTTCAGAGTAGTTAAAAAAAGATATATATGAATATTCCAAGTCAACTATTGTACACCAAAGATCACGAATGGGTCAAGATTGAGGGTGATACCGCGACGGTAGGTATTACAGATTTTGCTCAAGGTGAGTTAGGTGATATCGTTTATGTCGAGATTGAAACCCTAGGAGAGACATTTTCTGCTGAAGAGGTATTCGGATCTGTAGAAGCAGTAAAAACAGTTTCAGATCTAATGATGCCCGTTTCTGGAGAAGTTTTATCTCTAAATGAAGCACTTGAGGCTACTCCTGAACTCATCAATACTGATCCTTATGAGGCAGGGTGGTTGGTCAAGATAAAACTTGAGGACCAAGGAGATCACTTATTATCTGCTGAGGATTATCGTGCGCTGATAGGAGGCTGATAAGGGTAAAAAATGTTATTGAAAGTATGAGAACACTAGTTACGTAGGGCAATTCAAAATAAGGATTGGACTGAAGCTTCTATTTATATAAAATTTTTCTATTTAGATGAAAAAAGCGAGCAAATCCTAGTTTAAAAATAAGATTGACAATATATTTGATAATAAGTGTTAATAAAATTTTAACATAATTGTATGGAATTAAAGAAAAACCCCAAAAACGATTTGTCAAGAATGTCTGGAATGTTCCTAAATCTGGGCCTCAGTGTAAGTCTTCTTTTGGTTATTGTTGCATTTGAATGGCGGACCTATGATGATTCTGGTTTACTCGATTTAGGGATGGTTCAAGATGATTTTGAGGATTTAATGGAAATCCCTCCAACAGAGCAGCCACCACCCCCACCTCCTAAAATACAATTACCTGAAATTATTGAGGTTCCTGACGAAGAGGAAATAGAAGAGGAAATAGAGGTAGAGCTAGATCTAGAGGTAACCGAGGAGGAAGTTGTCGAAGATTTTGTGTTTGAAGAGGCACCTGAAGAGGAAGTAGATGAAGTATTCACCATCGTAGAGGATCAACCAGGTTTTCCAGGAGGAAATGCTGCTTTTTACAAGTTTGTAGGGAGCAATATGACCTATCCTGCCCAAGCAAGAAGGATGGGAGTAGAGGGTAGAGTTTTTGTTCAGTTTGTTGTAGACAAGGATGGAACGGTAACCGAAGTGAAAGCGGTTAAAGGTATCGGAGCCGGATGTGATCAAGAGGCAGAAAGGGTATTAAAGTCTTCTCCTAAATGGACCCCTGGCAAGCAACGGGGTAGAAGTGTTAAGGTGAGAATGGTATTGCCTATTATCTTCAAGTTGAACAACTAATTAAAATATCTGTTTAGAAAAAGCTCATCATAACCCTATGATGAGCTTTTTTTATGTCTTGTGATAAATAATTCGAAAAATATAATTTATCACTTATCTTTCAATAATGTTTTGCACGACGGATAACTATTTTTAAATGAACCCTATAATGAATGATTTTCAGATAGAGATAAGACAAGGACTCCCCGAGAAACTGCCTCCAGTCGCCGTTTTAGATTCCGCTTTGAGTCATGCTCCTAGGCGAAAGGATATTTTATCAGAGACTGAAAAAAAACTGGCTTTAAGAAATGCATTGAGGTATTTTCCTTCCATATGGCATGAGATACTGATCAAAGAATTTCAACAAGAATTGAATGAATACGGTAGGATCTACATGTACCGTTTCATGCCTAAATATATAATGTACGCGCGACCGATTGGGGATTATCCAGCGCAATCCGTCCATGCAGCTGCCATCATGCATATGATTCAAAACAATTTGGATCCAGCGGTGGCTCAACACCCTCAGGAATTAATTACCTACGGTGGAAATGGGGCGGTCTTTCAAAATTGGGCGCAATACTTACTTACGATGAAATATCTGTCTGAGATGACGGATGCACAGTCACTACATATGTATTCTGGACATCCCATGGGCCTATTTCCATCTTCAAAAGAGGCTCCAAGAGTCGTAGTGACCAATGGCATGATGGTGCCGAATTATTCAAAGCCTGATGATTTGGAGAAGTTTAATGCGTTAGGGGTTACTCAGTATGGGCAGATGACTGCGGGATCTTATATGTATATTGGTCCGCAAGGAATCGTTCATGGAACTGCACTAACGGTGATGAATGGCTTTAGAAAGATTTTAAATAGAGACGAGACCCTTGCAGGCAAACTTTTTTTAACTGCAGGATTGGGCGGAATGAGTGGGGCTCAGCCCAAAGCAGGATGTATTGCGGGCTGTGTAACCGTTTGCGCTGAGATAAACCCTGTAGCGGCCAAGAAAAGGCATGCGCAAGGTTGGGTAGATGAAATCACCTATAAAATAGAGGAGTTGGTCGCCCGTGTCAAGAAAGCCAAGGAAAATAAAGAAGTCGTTTCCATCGCTTATGTAGGCAATATCGTAGAAGTTTGGGAACAGTTTTATGAAAACAGAATTCGGGTTGAAATGGGCTCTGATCAGACTTCGTTACATAATCCGTGGTCGGGGGGCTATTATCCTGTCGATTTAACATTTGATGCGTCCAATCAATTAATTAAAAAGGATCCCGAACGTTTTAAAATTGAAGTTCAAGAAACCTTGAGAAGACATGCGAAAGCCATCAACAAGCATGTCGCTCTAGGGACTTACTTTTTTGATTATGGCAATGCGTTTCTTTTAGAAGTATCAAGGGCTGGTGGGGATGTATTAAATGAAGAAGGAACCGATTTCAAATTTCGATCCTATGTTCAGGATATTTTAGGTCCAATGTGTTTTGATTATGGGTTTGGTCCTTTTAGATGGATTTGTACTTCTGCTGATCCAGAGGATTTAGCGAAAACAGATGCGTTGGCGTTACAAACGATGTTGGCGCTTAAGAAAGAGGCACCCCTAGAAATAGCCCAGCAAATGCAGGACAATATCACTTGGATAAAAGAAGCCCAAAAAAATAAATTAGTGGTGGGCTCACAAGCTAGAATCTTATATGCTGACGCCGAAGGGCGCATAGCGATTGCCAAAGCATTTAACGATGCCCTAGCCGCCGGTGATTTGTTGGCTCCTGTGGTTTTGGGTCGTGACCATCATGATGTAAGTGGCACAGACTCTCCTTATCGAGAGACCAGTAATATATATGATGGCAGTCAGTTCACTGCAGATATGGCCATTCAAAACGTTATCGGAGACAGTTTTAGAGGTGCTACCTGGGTCTCCATTCATAATGGAGGAGGTGTAGGATGGGGTGAAGTAATTAATGGTGGATTTGGATTGGTCTTGGATGGGAGTAAGGAAGCGGAGCAAAAGCTTAAGAATATGCTATTTTTTGATGTCAATAATGGAATAGCAAGGAGGGGTTGGGCACGTAATGAGGAAGCGATTTTTACCATAAAAAGGGCAATGAATCAAAATAAGTCTTTAAAAATAACACTTCCCAACCAGGTAAATGATGCACTGATCGATGGATTATAATGATAGATATAGGCAAGTAACTATCCAGCAGCGCTGTCTAGATCGATATGGTGTGCTTGTGCCGTTTCATTGGCTTTTTTAACCAAAGCCCCCGATGAAATCAATTCATGAGCGAGTTTAATGTCCTCTGAAAAAATGCGATCTTCCTCTGCATGATTAATTTTAGTTCTTATTAATTCATGGCAATGGTCCAATACTAAGCCTGATTTTAAGGGCTTATGATAGTCAAAAGCTTGCGCGGCACAGATCAGTTCTATGGCTAGTATATGTTCTAAATTATCAATAATGGTATTGAGTTTTCGCCCACTGATAGATCCCATACTGACATGATCCTCTTGCCCCAGTGAGGTAGGAATACTGTCTGCACTTGCAGGCCAACACAATCCCTTGTTTTCACTTGCCAGCGCGGCTGAGGTGTATTGTGGAATCATAAATCCAGAATTGATTCCCGTATTTTTCATCAACAAACGGGGCAAGCCCGCCGTTTTCCCTTCCAATAGAAGGTAAGTTCTTCGGTCTGAAATATTTCCTATTTCGGCAGCAGCCAAACCTGCATAATCTAGGGGCATTGCTAGCAATTGGCCATGAAAATTACCTCCACTGATAGATGTTTGGGCATTTAATATAATGGGATTATCCGTAACAGAATTTAATTCGGTGTTTACTAGGTCATTTAAATGGGACCAAGCGTTTCTTGAGGCCCCATGTACTTGTGGAATGCATCTTAAAGAATATGGATCTTGTACGCGGTCACAATCTTCATGGGAGGCGACCATTTCAGAACCGCTAAGTAAGGTGTTCATTCGAGCAGCGACGAGCTGAGATCCCTCAAAGGGCCTCAGCTCATGTAGTTCTTTTGTGAAAGGGGAGATAGAACCTAATAAACCCTCTAAGGACATGGCACCTACAATATCGGCAGCCTCTAGGCAATTATAAAAACGGCTGAGCCCGAGCACGGCATAAGACAAGATGAACTGGGTACCATTGATCAATGCCAATCCCTCCTTTGCTCCTAGAGGTAAAGGGGCTAAATCATGGAGGATATGCATTTTCGCTGCGGACATGATTTTTCCATTTATTTTAACTTTCCCCAATCCTATGATGGGAAGGAATAGATGTGCCAAGGGGGCTAAATCTCCCGAAGCGCCAACAGATCCTTGGGAGGGTACCTCAGGTATGATTTCATGCTGAATAAAGAACATGATACGATCAAGTACTTCCAAAGAAATGCCAGAATATCCCATACTCAGTGCATGTACTTTAGTGATGAGCATTAATTTTGCAATGAGGTCAGGGACGATCGGACCGACTCCAACACTGTGGCTTTTTAAAATATTTTCTTGAAGTAATTTGATTTGTTCTTTTGAAATTTTAGTGTCACAAAGGGGACCAAATCCGGTATTTATACCATAAATAGTACGTTCGCCATGGGCTATGTCCCGTGTGTTTTTTCTACTTTCCTGAATGTTAACCTTGGCACTTTTTCCAATTTCACAAGTGATTTTGTTATTTGCGATTTGAAGAGCCAAATTAGGGGTGAGGTGATCTTCTCCAAAATAAAATATTTTCATGTGTTACATTTTAGTATCGTTGCCAGGCGCCCGCTTGTGATTTTCGCTGCTGCTGCGCATCATAATAATGTACAGCAAAAGTATTCATTTCTTGGGTAGAAAGGAGTTCCATGAGACGCATGTAGCTACTATCAGCATATTCTGGTAATCCCATTTTTATAGAGGTAAAACAATAAGCTTTTAAGAGGGGAACAGAGTAAGGATTAATTTCTATGGCCTCGACCAGTAAGTTGTATTTTGAATCTAAGTCTGTATTGGCTTCATTTACCCTATTTATTATGCCTAGTTCGTAAAAGGCATTCTCAGTTAGGTTGAGCTCTTTAGTCTGAGGTAGAAGCTCATTTTTAAGTATTTTTTTGGTGGTATCTGAAAGTAAGGGTAAGAGATCTTGAAGGATTTCTTTAATTTCATCCTGACGCCCTGCGGAGATCAACTGTTGCCTATATTTCTTCCATATTGTCTGTAAATCATGGGGATTGAATGAAGATAATAGAGTGGTATTAGCCCATTCAAAAGCCTCGGGGCGGTAATAAAAATAGGCAACACTTTCATCATTTCGACCTTCGATGATTGGATCAATGAGTGCGCCGAGGGAGAACTCCTCACTGTTTTTATCCATCAAGGAATTTAATGATGATTTGGCTAAGGACCAGTTTTGACTTTCTAGAGCGGCAATCATGAGGTTGTGATCACTGTTTAAATTGCCATATCTTTTTGATTTTGTAAATAGTTCTATAGCTAATTTTGGAGCTGAATTTTGTAATGCCATTTTGCCCATCATTTCTAAAACGATTCCTTTTTCTAAACTATTTGAAAGGGTTATCAATACATCTAACTTCCTAAATGCTTGATTAATGTAGCCCGTTCGGTACAACCCTAAGGCTTGAGATTCTAAAACTGCACGGTTCCAATCACCCGATTTGATTGTTTGCAAGAGGGTGTCAGAGATCAGGTGCAACGCGGTGTGGTCGCCAATTAAATTAGCATTGATCAAAAGCGAAAGCGAGTGCAGATTCACAGGAGTGAATAGCAGAGGTGCTAGTTGGGGATCAAAGGACTGACCCGATTTCAGTTGCCCACCCAGCATATTGGTCTTAAGAGGGAGGGAGGCATTGTCAAAAGTTGCTTGATCCCATTCATAGAGATTCATAAATGATTTATTCACGTCAATGGCTTGATTCCATTGGTCTGTAGTACCGGCTTCATTAATTATTTTTCTTGCGGATTTTAGATTACCGTTATTAAAATATTGAACGGCTAAATTATTACGAATTTCAGCGGACTTTGGAAAGTCGGCGAGCCCTTCATTGAGTAGGCTAAGAGAACGGGAAGGCTCGTCATTTTTGCTGTAGGCTTGTGCTGCATTGATGTAAGCGAAGGGAGTTTCATTTTTCTTTGTAGCTCGGTAAAAGCGATAAAGAGATTCATCAAAATTATTTTTGTGAGCAGAATGTTTTGCCAAGCGATAATTGGAATAATGATTGTCCCAGGCAAAAACATTCCCTTGCTCAAAATAAGCTTCGGCCAAGGGTAAATCACCTGCTGCTTGATGGAAATTACCCATATAATTGTACTCAGCGCCCACCAGTTTTTGATAGGGACCCTTATTGGCAATTAGAAAAAAAGCAAGCAATACGATCAGTCCTCCTAATTTTGACGAGACATAAGGAAAATTTCGATCTATATACACAATCTTATAGACTTGCATGCCCCTGACCAAAGGATCAATAAAGTTAAAAATGAGGTAAAGGATAAACATAAATCCGAATCCGAGGTGGGCATATAGAATCAGATAACTCATACCATCGTAGGTAGGATCATTGCCATGGGTCAAGCCCAAATTCAAATAGCTTAAGGCAATGCAGCCGAGTAAAAAGAAAAGCCAAGTAACATCGAATTCGCGTTGTAATATTTTGTTCAGAATAATCTGTTTGTAGGGGATGGTTACGATACCAATTACGGCCGAACAAATCAAAAGATAAAGAGGATTGATAACATCAAAATTAAAATGCAATAGCCTCACTTGAGTAGCCCAATAGAGGCCCAATCCTCCCAGATAAAGGCTGCCGAAGGTGATTAAATGTTTCAGGTTATTGGCCGATCCTCTGGTTTGCGTCAGAATATATAACAGTGCGAAAAGAATCTCTTCGGCAATAAAACAGATGAATATAAATGTCAGGGTAGCAATGCCCAGATGAGAGCCAGCCATGAATCCTAACAGAAACTGAGGGTTTTCATTTGCGCAAAGGGCAAGAAAGCTTACCGTGATCAGGACAATAATCAACCATTTTTTCAAGAAGGACGGCTTCGGGTTAAAGGCATGAAAATAGTAGGTCGGTCCAAGACAGATCAAAACCCAAAGTAAGGTCATCCATTTATCACCCAACTGAGAGCCAAAAACACCTATAGAATCTAGATCGATATAATTGATAAACAATAGACTCAGCCCTGCAAAAACAATAAACCCAAATCTTTTTAGGTAAGTACTAAAGGCTAAAAGGCCACAAAAAAAAATCCAAATAAGGAGGTTTAAGGCCCAGCTGATGACTGGAGGAGCTTCAATATTACCCCCTTGAAAGGCCTCATTGATAAAATAGATATAAGAGGAAATATCAAAATCAAACGGCCCTTTATTGAAGGTGAGGTAATCAAAAGGTTCCTTTTTAAGTGTGCTGGTAACTTCCCAGTTGAGGTATAGGTCGGCACCTATATAATTGAATGCGATGAGCATTACAATTAGGCTACAATAGATGCCTAGCAGTACTTTGGATAGGCTATTGAATTGGGGCATCATGTTGCTATTTTCAGTCTAAAACTTTGGGAACTTTGAAAAAGCCATTTTGGTGGTCGGGAGCATTTTTCAGCAATGCCTCGTGGGTCAGTTCGTTTTTGGGTTCGTCAGGTCTGAAAACGTTTGATTCAAAAGACATATGGATGAGAGGTTCAATGCCACTGGTGTCTAGCTCGTCTAGTTTTTTTACCCATGAAATAATGTGCTTCATATCTGCTATGAGCGCAGCTTCTTTATCTGGAGTTACCTCTAATCGAGCTAAATGGGCAAGCTTTTGAATGGTTTCTTTGTCAATATTCATAATACATCTACTTCAAATTTAGATAAAATCTTGCTTCGAATTTAACTCAGATTGGATTATATCAAATACTTTCTTTTTTAAGGCCTTAATTTCTACTTCATCTTGGGTCGCAGGTAGGATTGGAGGATGTAATACGATGCGCATTTTACCTGGAAAAATGCTAAATTCAGGTTCATCGGGCTGAATTTTATGATTATCATGGAAGGTGACTGGAATGATGGGAATTTGCTTTTCAATTGCAAGTTTGAATGCCCCATCATGAAAAGGAGTCATTTGAGGAGGATTTTTTGTTTTAATGCCTCCTTCAGGAAAAAAACTAAGTCCGTAACCCATATCAAGGGCTTTACGAGCTTGAAGTATGCTTTTTCCTCGACTTTTTGAGTTAGACCGATTGACGGGGATGTGAATTTTTCTAAACATATAACCAAAAAAGGGAACAGTAGCAATAGAACTTTTCCCAATAAACTTGGTATAAATGGGAATCCGTGCAATGGCTGGAATATCTAAATATGAAAAATGATTGGCACACAATATATATTGTTGATTTTTGATTAAATCGAATTGAATATCAAACTTCACTTTTAAAAAAATGAGCGGAAAGTAGAGCCGTGCCCAGAGATAATCCACTCGGAGGGCCAGGCCGTGCCATTTTTCATTTTGAGCGCTTAAGAAAAATAATGGGGAAAAAATAAAAAACGTGAGTATGAATAAAATGGCGGCATAAAAAGTAAAGAGTCTAGCGAGATTTTTTTTCATAATGATCAGGACAATAGAGAATCAACTCAAATATATATTTCCTATCATGAATTTGAAGCCTTTTTGGATCATGAATTTAGTGAAACCCGCCTGTAATCAAGACAAATGGTCATAATAGGGGTAGTTGGAAATAATTGAATACTTAAAAAACGTATTTTATGACATTTTTTAATCACTTACCTACCTATTGAGGTTTAAACGCCTACTCTAATAATTGCTTTTGGGTATACATCCGTTATCTTTGATTTTCAATAGGAATATGAAAGTCAGCAAATCTATTGAAACAACTAAAAATAAGATTTTGGATCTCATTAAAATTGATCATATCAGCAAGGCTTACAGTGGGCATCAGGCCCTTTCTGATATCAGCCTCACCATTCCTGATAAAAGTATTTTTGGGTTATTGGGACCCAATGGTGCCGGGAAAACCACATTGATTCGTATCATCACCAAGATCATCCAGCAGGATCAAGGGAAGGTATTTCTAAATGAGGAAGAGATCTCCTATGATCTGGTGAGGAAGATCGGTTATTTGCCAGAGGAGCGGGGACTGTACAAGAAGATGAAGGTAGGTGAGCAACTCATTTACCTCTCTCAATTGAAAGGTCTGTCAAGAACTGAGGCGGTGAAAAGAATCAAAATGTGGCTTGAAAAGCTCGATCTGAAGTCTTGGTGGAATAAGAATGTAGAGGATTTGTCCAAAGGGATGGCTCAAAAAGTACAGTTCATCGCTACGGTAGTGCATGAGCCCAAGTTGCTCATTTTGGATGAGCCTTTTTCAGGGTTTGATCCGGTCAATGCAGATTTGATTAAAAACGAAATATTGGAGTTGAGAGACAAAGGTGCGACCATTATTTTTTCTACCCATCGGATGGAATCAGTTGAAGAGCTTTGTGACAACATTGCACTGATTAACCAGTCTAAAAAAATATTAGATGGATCGGTTAAGCAAATCAAGGAGGAGCATAAGCAAGGGCAATATATTATTGATTATATGGGAACCTTGCCAATCAAAGAATCTTTTGATGTTTTGAATCAAACAGATCTGGAAGGAGATTTAAAGAGGGCACATATTAAATTTCATGAGGCATCAAAGCCCAATGATTTGATTGCACAACTTATTGGATCGGTACAATTATTTGCCTTTTCAGAGAAAATACCGACCATCAATGAAATTTTTATTTCAAAAGTATCTCCAAGTCATGAATAAAGTTAGCCTGATCATTTTCCGTGAATACTTGACAAGAGTTAAAAAGAAGTCTTTTATCATCGCTACTTTTTTAGGGCCTATTTTAATGGGTGCCGTCATGTTTCTGCCTACTTATTTTGCCTTAAATACGCAGGGCAATCAATCCTTTCAGGTGATTGATGAGAGTGGTTTGATGGGAGCGGTATTTGTCTCAGATAATGAAGTGAGCTATGAATACATTTCGACTAACCTCGACATAGCTAAAAGTGATTTATTGGAAAATGATGTAGATGGCTTGATTTATATACCTGAATTTGAGCTCAATGAGCCTCAGGGATTTGCACTTTATGGAGCTTCTAATCAGAGTATATCAACCCTTTCATCTATCGAAAATACCCTAGAGTTGCACATCGAATCTTTGCGATTATCGGCCTCTGGTTTGGACAAAGAGGTCATTGATTCGTTTGAAGCAAATATTGATTTAAATACCATTAATTTGAGTAATTCCGGTGGTGAACAAGAAAGCAGTTCAGGAGCAGCCACCATCATAGGATATATTGCTTCTTTTATGATTTATATGTTTGTTTTTATTTATGGTGCCATGTGTATGCGTGGCGTTATCGAAGAAAAGAGTAGCAGAATCGTAGAGATTGTGTTGTCTTCAGTTAAGCCTTTTGAGCTCATGATGGGCAAAGTCATAGGGATTGCTATGGTCGGGTTGACCCAGTTTGTGCTTTGGATTCTATTGACTGGGGGTATCTCAATGTTGATTTCAGTATTTCTGAGTCCAGAGGCTCTGGAGATGGGTGCTGCAAATAGTGAGATGTCCTCGGAAGCCGATATGATGGCAACTGCCTTATCTGCTTTGGGTGGAATCAATATGACTTTGGTATTGTCTTCTTTCTTATTCTATTTCATTGGTGGATATTTTCTTTACGGAGCTTTGTTCGCCGCCATAGGTTCCGCATCCGATAGCGATGCGGATGCTCAGCAATTTATGTTTCCTGTGACCGCACCATTGATCATTTCAATTATCAGCTTGAGTCTGGTTTTGCAGGATCCTCATGGAAGTGTATCTTTTTGGATGTCAATTATCCCATTTACCTCACCCATCATCATGATGATGCGGATTCCTTTTGGTGTGGCACCTTGGGAATTGATATTGTCCATGTTCATGTTGATTTTGGGTTTCCTATTTACCTTGTGGATAGCGGGTCGTATTTATCGAGTCGGAATTTTAATGCATGGAACCAAGGTCAACTGGAAAATTTTAGCCAAATGGTTTATGACCAGTGACTAACACATTTCAAGGGCTTTTTTTAGTATCTTAGGCGACAGAATTATCCAATGAGTCGCTTTAAAATACTTAATGTCATAGACGTATACGCCTCTGGATCCATTCAAAAATGGATTGTTCTTGCTCTTTGCTTAGGTATAGGTGTCGGAACGGTACGCTATACAAACCAGCTCGTTAAAGAAATTAAAAAAAGAGAGGATTGGCAAGTGAATTTATATGCCAAATCGCTTGAGTTTATCGCTAATGAGCATGAGACCAATCAAAATGCACTTTTTGCTTTGGAAGAAATTATTCAAGCGAATACGACTATTCCCGTTATTTTAACTAATGAGAATGGAACTCCTGTTTTTTATAAAAACTTACCTGAGGTAGACCTCATCACAGATTCAGAGGAGCGAGCATCTTATTTAGTACAGAAGATTAATGAAATGGGATTGACCAAAGCACCCATCGCTGTTAATCTAGTCGATGCCCAAGGTAATCAGTATGGACAAACCATGATTTATTTTGAGGAGTCAAGCTTTTTGGTGCAGTTGCGTTATTATCCTTATGTTCAATTGGCTGTTATTTTTGTTTTTGTGCTCATTGTATTTACTGTTTTTAATTATTCAAGGTTGTCAGAGCAGAATCAGATTTGGGTGGGTATGGCCAAGGAAACCGCCCACCAATTAGGAACTCCCATATCTTCTTTGATGGCATGGGGCCAATATTTCAAAGAGAAATATCTGGAAGATCCCTACATAATAGAGCTAGACAAAGACGTCAAACGTCTTGAAATCATCACCCAACGGTTTAGCAGTATCGGGAGTACGCCTAAGATGGCATCTCTCAATATTTATGAACAGGTTAAATTATCTGTTGATTATCTTAAAACAAGGATAAGTAAAAAGGTAACGATCGACTTTAAGGCACAGGAAGCCGAGCATATTTATTTAAACATGAATCCTGAACTTTTTTCTTGGGTTCTTGAAAACTTAATCAAGAATGCCGTAGATGCGATGGCGGGTGTGGGCCATATTCAAATTTCGATGTTCTGTTCAGGAGTAGATAAATTAATGATTGATATTGAAGACCAGGGAAATGGTATTGCGTCGAATAAAATGAGAACAGTTTTTAAGCCCGGATTCACTACTAAAAATAGAGGATGGGGTCTGGGGCTGACCCTAACCAAACGGATCATCGAAGACTACCATGGTGGGAGGATTTTCATTAAGAACTCAGTGTTGAATAAGGGAACTGCGTTTCGAATTATTTTAAATGCAACCGTACAATAAATAGAATAATATGATTGAAATCAGCGGAGCGTCCGCTCATAAGTTTATTTCTCATTATCATGCTCCAGATTGTATCATGGCATCCACGGCTGTAGAGATTGAGGCAACTATGTCTCATGAGGTAGCTCAAATTTTACTCCCTCGAATCATCGACTCGCAAGGAGAATTCATTTTTGATCATGATGTAAATATTGAGCTGAACCCTGTGAAAAAACTGTTGCTGGATTATTTTGAAGGAGTCAGTAATTTCTATGAGATGACGGTTGGTGTAATGAAAGTGCTTGCTGCTTCAGAAAAAAACATCAGTGAGGGAGAGGTATACATGACAGCTTTTGATCAGATCATCTATGATCAAAAGTCTTGTCAAGCTGTGGGCATATTTAAGATAGATGGTAAGCAATCTTTTATCGAATCTTCGCTGATAAATGATCAATTAACCATGACTCTGAATAAGGGTATTGGTATTAAAGACCTCAACGAGGGAGCCTTAATTATTTTGGATTCGGATCAAAATGAAATGATTTTGAAAGTATTTCAAAATCATCCCGACATCAAATACTGGCGCCATCAGTTTTTAATGATCAGGCCTCTTGAAAATGAGTTTTATCAAACCAAAAATACAATGAACCTTTGTAAAGATTTTGCTTTAAGGGGCTTAGATGAGATGGCTAAAGTAGATCAAGTGGATTTGCTCAATAAGACGGTAGATTATTTTAGTGAAAAGCAATCATTTGACCAATCTGAATTTGAGGAGGAGGTATTGGCCTCGACAGAGATAAAGGCTGCATTTAATAGCTACAAAGACAGTTTTGAGGAAAAACATCAGATCGAAGCTATGAGCGAACAATTTGAAATTTCAAAACCCGCTTTCAAGGTGGCCAAGAAATACATAAAATCGGTCATTAAATTGGACCGCAACTTTCATGTGTATGTCCATGGTCAAAGGCAAGAGATTGAAAGGGGTTATGATGAGGTCCGGGGCAAAAATTATTATAAACTGTATTTCGATCAGGAAAGTTAAAATGAGATGTGTTAACCCATCCATATTTTTTTCCAAACGTCTTCTAAATGTTTTTTAGTGGCCCTAATACCATCGGCCTCACTAAGTTCTGTCCCTTCATATTCGATGCCAATGTGACCATTAAAATTCTGGGCTTTAACTAAAAGGAGCATTTTTTCGTAATCAAAATTACGATGCACCCCATTGGCATGAAAGTTATAAGCTTTGGCACTTACCCCTTTAGCATAGGGCAGTAGGGTTTCAACACCTCGGTAGGGGTCATACATTTCAAGGCAAGAACCATCTTGAGTACTTCCCCATTGAGCGCTCAGGCACCAGTTTCCAAAATCGGGTAAAGTACCTAGGTTAGGTAGATTGATCTCTTTGATGATAGAGCTGATGAGTTGGGCATTTGAACTGAACAGCCCGTGGTTTTCAATTAAAATATGAATCTCTTCTTTAGCTGCGTAGTTTGCAAGCTGACTTAGCCCGTCGATCAAAGAGGCTTTAAAAATCGAGGGATCTGTAGCTCCGAAGGCGTTAACCCGTATCGAATGACACCCCATGATTTTAGCCGCATGGATCCATTTATAATGATCTTCAACGGCTTTTTGTCTGAGTTGATTATCCTCGCCTCCCAAATCACCTTCGTCATCGACCATTATCAGTAAATTCTGAACGGTGAGCGCATCCGATCTTTCTTTCATATTGATCCAAAAACTTTCGTCATTGCCTTTATCTTCATAAAAACTATTTACGTATTCTACGGCAGGGATACCAAACTCTTTTTTAGAGATTTCGGAAAATAAAATAGGATCTAAAGTCCCCGATTCAAAAGCGTTGTGGAGGGACCATTGTGCCAAGGAAAGTTTAAGTTTTTTCCCTAGATGTTCAAAGGGGATGCTTTTCGCATCTGATAGAAAGGGTATTTGGGTACTTAGAAGGCCCAGTGAGATTTGCTTGATAAATTGTCTTTTAGATGATTTCATTGGAACTATTTTATAAAATTATGGTGATATTTAATATTACAATTTCTTAAAGCTCAATCTTGATTGAACCTGCCTTGCCTCAAATAAAAATTTTACCTTGCGGATTAAATTTTCAAGCATTCAACAGGTGCCGAATACCGTATTTGTCATCTAATTTAAATAGTTTTTGTCAAAGAAAGGGGGGGCTTTGGATTAAAGTTGATGGCTTTTTTTTTCTGAAAACTAAGTTTATTAAATCAACTTTGTCATCCAATAATTTTTAGCCTAATTTTGCAGTCGAATTTCTATATAATTATTTCATCTAAAGTATAATGGCAAATCAAGGAAAAATCACACAAATAATTGGTCCAGTGGTGGATGTGCGTTTTGATGGTGGCAAGCTGCCCAAAATATTAGACGCCCTTACGATCAAACGTGAAGATGGGACTGTAGTTGTTTTGGAGGTACAACAGCATCTTGGAGAGAACACAGTTAGAACTATCGGAATGGATGCAACTGACGGAATGAGAAGAGGCCAAATTGTGAGCGACACAGCCGCGCCCATTCAAATGCCTATCGGCGATGATATTAAAGGAAGACTTTTTAATGTTGTTGGACAAGCCATAGATGGATTGCCTCAGCCAGAAGGTAAAGAAGGATTATCCATTCACAGACAGCCCCCTGCATTCGCAGATTTATCTACGGCTTCCGAAGTTCTTTTCACAGGTATAAAAGTAATTGACCTCATTGAGCCTTACGCCAAAGGGGGTAAAATTGGTTTGTTTGGTGGTGCGGGTGTTGGAAAAACCGTATTAATTCAAGAGTTGATCAATAATATAGCAAAGGCTTACTCTGGACTCTCGGTTTTTGCAGGTGTGGGTGAAAGAACCAGAGAAGGGAATGATTTGCTGAGAGAAATGATCGAAGCGGGAATCGTAAACTATGGAGATGATTTTAAAGAATCATTGGAAAATGGGGGATGGGATTTATCTAAGGTAACAACGTCAAACTTGAAGGAATCTAAAGCTACTTTTGTGTTTGGGCAGATGAATGAACCTCCGGGGGCTAGAGCTCGGGTGGCTTTATCAGGGCTGACCATTGCAGAATATTTCCGTGATGGAGATGGAACAGGAAAAGGGCGTGATATCCTCTTTTTTGTAGACAATATTTTCAGGTTTACACAAGCCGGCTCAGAGGTATCAGCACTCCTAGGTAGAATGCCTTCAGCCGTGGGATACCAACCTACTTTAGCAACCGAGATGGGAGTAATGCAAGAAAGAATTACATCTACAAAGAATGGATCTATTACCTCGGTTCAGGCGGTTTACGTTCCTGCGGATGATTTAACAGATCCAGCTCCAGCGACTACATTTTCGCACTTGGATGCTACCACGGTACTTTCAAGAAAAATTTCAGAATTAGGTATTTATCCTGCCGTGGATCCTTTGGATTCTACCTCAAGAATATTGAGTGCAGAGATTTTAGGAGATGAACATTATACTTGTGCTCAAAATGTGAAAGAATTGCTCCAGAGATACAAAGAATTACAGGATATAATTGCCATTTTAGGCATGGATGAGCTGAGTGATGAAGACAAATTGATTGTTCATAGAGCGCGGCGAGTACAGCGATTCCTATCGCAGCCATTCCATGTTGCAGAAGCCTTCACAGGTTTGCCCGGACAATTGGTAGACATCAATGAAACAATTAAAGGGTTTAATGAGATTATGGATGGTAAGCATGATAATTTACCAGAAGCAGCGTTCAATTTGGTAGGGACTATTGAGCAAGCAGTTGAAAAAGGTGAGAAATTATTGGCTGAGGTAGCTTAAGATATGTTTATTGAAATTGTAACTCCGGACAAAAAGGTATTTGAAGGAGAGGCCATAAGTGCTATCTTTCCAGGGACTGATGGATCTTTTCAGATTTTGAATAATCATGCGGCTTTAGTTTCGACGTTGGGTAAAGGAAATATTGTCTTTGTTAAAATCCTCAACAATAAGTTAGAGGAAGTTCAGATGGAAGTGGATGGTGGAGTTGTGGAAGTATTGAACAATAAAGTGACGGTTTTAGCCGAAAAAATCACTGAATAAGGAAGAGATGAGAAAGCTCCATCGTACTGATGGAGCTTTCTCATCTCTTAAACAGTCCTACTGAAATCCTGAATAAGGATATTTTTATCCTTTACTTCGAGAGAAAATCATTTGAAATAAACTAACAAATTGCTCTGCCGTAATCTTGTGGTTATCTGAAGGATACTGATTTCTGTAGGCATTAAGTTCGCCATTGTAGAATTGTGATATTGAATCAGGCACGAGTCCAAAATCATCTCCATAGCTATAATATGCCCGCAGCTGATAATATGTGGATAGCATATGTGTACCGTATACATCTTCAGGGTGGTTGATATTCAATTGGGCCATTAAGGCCGATGCTAAGTCTAATTGGTAGCTGATACTTGAGATTACATTAACAGTCACAGCAAGTGCTCCCCCCAGCCACAAAACGGGGATATGAAAGGCTTCCTTTTGGCGATTGGATGTATTGTTAATTTGAGAGGTACTGTGATCATCCATTATCACGATTAACGTCTGGTCTCACCATGTAGTTTTTTTAACCTGTTCAATGAATTCTCCAAGACAGGCATCCGTATAATATAGGGCGCTTTTAAAGCAATTCTCATTATTATCAGAGCCGAATACTGGTTCGACGGGAATGTCAAAGGATTCATGGCTGCTTAAGTTGAATAGGGTATAGAAAAAGGTGTCTCTTCCTTATTGGGATCATTAAATAGAGTATCGAAGACAACATCATTATGAATCCCCCACTAGGTATTGTTACTTGAAAAATCAAAGTCAAGTTTGCTTACAATTTTATCTGCTTATCATTGACTGAATTAAGCCCTAAAGTTGGCAAAACCAATTTCGCCTCCGTAGTAAAACGCAGTTTGGTAATCCTACCCTTTCATTGATTTTATCAGTGGAGGTAACTTTTCAGCCTTGAAAGGGTTCTTAATAATGGCATTCTAAGGTAATCCAGGATAACTACTGAAGAGGCTACCGATTCCTCTGTTTGAACGATGTCTTGAGGCATAGAATTGCGAGAATAAATTACTCTCTTTACTGAGTTTATGAAGTTGTGGGGTAACGGATTTGGCCCCTTCCAATGCTTCTACTCCTTTGGCGGTAAAACTTTCGAGTATGATAAGTAGGATATTGGGTTGAGGTGTATTGATGAGTGAAAGATAAGGGGGGTTCCATTCGCAGGAGTACCGTTAATTTCACTGAGGAGGTCTGCCACAACAGAATCCGGTATTAAGTCATAATGGGCATCAATTTTTGATGCTTTTTTCATGGAATGAACAAAATTCTAGGGCGTATTTACTGCGTTATGATTGACCGCCATATTATCAGCATCAAAGTAAAAAGCACCTATATTGATCGGGATACCTAATCCACCTCTGATGGGGATGAGAGACAATGTGATCAAAGTAAAAAAAGTAAGGACTTTTGCCAATAGTATCTATTTTAAAATTCAATGAAAATCGGCCTTCCAACCAAGTAGTAATTTTAAAATAATAATAATAGACTGAACAGTAGAGGACAAACCAATGTTTTAGAAGTAATGGTATGGGTAATTTGTTTGAGATCATTTAGGTACCTTAAATGCATGGCATCGAATTTCTCTCACCAGTAAGAATAAACTTCCAAGTCTATGTGTTCAACAATAGAAATTGTGGCAAGGATGAGATTGATAGATCCCAAAAGTATACGTGCCGATACTTTTGGGCCAATGGCAGGAGATAGAGCTAGTATAAGCGAGGGGATCAATATCATATAGCCTGAAAAAGAAAGATCTGGCTTCAATCGGTATAAATAGCTTAGCAATAATGTTTCAATGTTAGCCTCAGAAAAAGCGCATTCGATGTAAAGAATAAAAATAGTTCAGTAAAAAATAAAATAACGTATAAATGCACCCCAAAGAGAAAAATATTTAAATAAACTATTTTTCATATAAAAGAGGACTAAAGCTTACTTCAATGATCTCAGCCTTTTCAAAAAGGCCAATTAAAATAAAAATATATTTATTCATGGATTTTGATAAAAGGCAGGATAGATACAGGATCGAAATCAGTTGTCTTTTAATTTTTTTTCATTCTTTGTTTTCTTTTGCCTGAATCGATTGATCATTTTTTTTTCATAGCTCCAAAAAAAATCAAATTGGCCCAAGAGCGAGCCATAAAAAAGTAAAATACTGTTGTATATGGGTAGAATACAAATGAGGTAAATTATAGTAAACATCGTACTTTTTTCCCCATCAACGGTAAAATAATCAACAATGGGTTTTTTTATCAGTAGGACAGTGGATCCCGTCAAAGCGAACACAATGAGAATCATAGCGAATTGACCAGAGCTCTTGACCTTCCATTTTTCTTTTAATTTATTAATCCAATTCATTGATTGTGTTTAAATAGGGTTTCCAATAGACTCCCTTGGGTGTCGCCCGAAGGGAGATTTTTTCTTTTTTTATTGGATGCTCAAATTCGATTTTGAATGCATGTAGGCAAATACTTTTATCAGGATTAGGTGTGGCATAACCGTATTTTAAATCTCCTTGTATTGGGCAAAACATTTTTGCCAATTGGACTCGAATTTGATGGGGTCTACCTGTTTTTGGTTTTACTAACAGTAAAGAATGTCCGCTGTCGTACATCAAAGTACGATAGTTTAGTATTGACTTTTTACCACTGCCCTTATCCTTATTAAAGGCTTTAGTAATGTTCTTAGTTTCATCTTTCACCAACCAGTGGGTCAAGGCACCATTCAACTCTTGCGGTCTAGCCTTCACGACGGCCACATAGGTTTTCTGTATGAGTTGATCTCTGAAAAGGGCCGTGAGTCGGGTCAAGGCCTTGGAGGTTCTCGCGAAAATGACCACTCCACTGACCGGTCGATCCAAGCGATGTGCCGGATTGAGAAATACATCTCCGGGCTTATTGTATTTTTTTTTAATATAGTTTTTACCCCAGTTAGTTAAAGTAGCATCACCTGTTTTGTCACCCTGTACTAACCAGCCAATGGGCTTGTTAACAACCAATAAATGGTTGTCTTCATATATTATTTTTGGATCGATCAATTTATTTTAAAATTCACTTATGGAATGAAATTGAATATCTGGAAAATTATCTTCTACCATCTGTAACCATGATTTAGATTCTGCCATAAAGACAAGTTTATCTTCCTTGTCTTTCGCAATATGCCGGTGTTTATCTTTGACAAAGACCTCTAATATATTTTTATCCGAGGCGTCGATCCAACAAGCTTTATAAATATTGATAGGGGAAAAACTTACTTTTGCATTGTATTCATTCAGTAATCGATATTGGAGTACTTCAAATTGCAGTGCACCGACCGTACCCACCACTTTTCTAGTACCCATTTCATAGGTAAATAGTTGGGCCACACCTTCATCCATGAGCTGTGTCAATCCCTTTTCAAGTTGTTTGGATTTCATTGCGTCCAGATTGATGACCTCTTTGAATAGTTCAGGGGAGAAACTTGGAATTCCCTTATATAAGGTTTTTTCACCTTCATTGAGGGTATCACCTATTTTAAGATTTCCTGTATCATACAAGCCAATGATGTCTCCCGGGAAGGCCTCATTTATGGTTTCTTTTTGTTGTGCCATAAAGGCCGTAGCATTTGAAAAGCGATATTTTTTATCATTTCTTACATGATAATAGTTATTGCCCCGTTGGAATTTTCCCGAACAGATCCTGATAAAAGCAATTCTATTTCGATGTCTAGGATCCATATTTGCATGAATTTTAAATATAAATCCTGAGAATTTGGGGTCTATTGGAGGGATCATTCGGCTTTCGGTATCTCTTGGTTTTGGGTTTGGAGCAATTTCCGTAAAGCAATCAAGCAATTCCCTTATCCCAAAGTTTGACACGGCACTGCCAAAAAAAACAGGAGCTAAATCCCCAGAGAGGTAAGCCTCTTGATCAAAAGGGTCGTATACGCCGTCTATTAATTCGATGTCTTCTCGGAGCTGGGATAAAGCAGAAGGAGGTAGGTACGTTTCTAACTCAGGATCATTAACATCCTTGATATTCACCACATCATCCACTCGTTTGTTTTTTCTAGGTTCGAAAAGGTTAATATTTTTTTCGTAAAGATTATAGACCCCTCTGAGTGTTTTGCCCATACCGATAGGCCAAGTAAGGGGTTGTACATTTATTTTTAGCTCCTCTTCAATTTCGTCAATCAGGTCAAATGGATCACGACCTTCTCTATCTAGCTTATTGATGAAGCAAAGGACGGGAGTCTTCCGCATGCGACAAACTTCCATGAGTTTTCTGGTCTGTTTTTCTACCCCTTTGACACAGTCAATGACCATGATAACACTGTCTACTGCGGTCAAAGTACGGTAGGTATCTTCTGCAAAATCTTCGTGACCCGGCGTGTCTAAAATATTAATTTTTAAACCTTTGTAATCAAAACCCATCACCGAGGTTGCGACAGATATACCTCTTTGTTTTTCTATGGCCATCCAATCGGAACGCGTAGCCATATCTATCTTGTTGGATTTAACAGCCCCTGCTGTTTGTATGGCCCCGCCAAAGAGCAATAACTTTTCAGTTAAGGTGGTTTTACCCGCATCAGGGTGGGCGATAATACCAAATGTTTTTCTTTTTTTTATTTCTTCAGCTAGAGCCATGTACATCAATTGAACCGCAAAATTAATGATAATTAGCTTAACCTTTCCTTTTTATCCTGTGATCTGTTTGTCAATAAACAAAATACATTAATCTGACATATCGAAGACTAAAATAATTAAAAGCAAACAGTCCTTGTCTTGATCTTAATTTTCATTTCATAAGAATCGCTGACATTGTGTCAGTAAAAAGCTTTTGGCACAAGCATTGTTATTTAGAAAATAGAATAAAAAATGTTAATACAAATTAAACAGAAATGGGCAAAATTATAGGCATCGACCTGGGCACCACGAACTCTTGCGTGGCCGTGATGGAAGGAAACGAACCGGTTGTGATACAAAACAGCGAAGGTAGAAGAACGACACCATCAATTTTAGCATTCCTCGATGGAGGTAATGGAGAACGTAAAGTGGGAGATCCTGCCAAAAGACAGGCGATCACCAATCCGCAACACACCATTAGCTCTGTTAAACGATTCATGGGAAAACGTTTTTCTGACGTGAAGAACGAAATGAGACATATTTCGTATGAGCTTGAGTCTGGTACCAATGATGTAGTAAGAATAAAAATAGGAGATCGAAATTATACTCCACAAGAATTATCAGCGATGATTCTTCAAAAGATGAAATCAACGGCAGAAGATTTTTTAGGAACTGAAGTCACTGAAGCGGTGGTCACGGTTCCTGCTTACTTCAATGATGCTGAACGTCAAGCTACAAAAGAAGCGGGACAGATTGCAGGATTGGATGTCAAGAGAATCATCAATGAGCCTACGGCGGCGGCATTGGCCTATGGCTTAGATAAAAAGAATGCCGACATGAAGATCGCGGTGTATGATTTAGGAGGAGGGACATTCGATATTTCCATATTAGAATTGGGTGAAGGTGTTTTCGAGGTAAAATCTACCAATGGAGACGTTCATTTGGGAGGAGATGATTTTGATGCCGTTATTATCGATTGGTTGGCAGAAGAATTTATTAAAGATGAAAATATAGATCTAAGAAAAGATCCGATGGCGCTTCAACGTCTCAAAGAAGCCGCGGAGAAAGCAAAGATAGAATTATCAAGCTCGAGTAGTACAGAGATCAATTTACCCTACATCATGCCTGTGGATGGGATTCCTAAGCACTTGGTGAGAACTTTATCCAGAGCAGTTTTTGAGCAATTGGCGGGTAGTTTGGTCCGTAGATCTATGGACCCTGTGAAGAAGGCTTTGAAAGATGCCAATATGTCGACCACTGACATAGATGAGGTGATACTAGTAGGCGGATCTACCAGAATACCTAAAATTCAAGAAGAAGTCGAGAAATTTTTTGGTAAAAAGCCTTCTAAAGGGGTCAATCCAGATGAAGTGGTAGCTATTGGAGCGGCTATTCAAGGAGGAGTATTGACAGGAGAAGTAAAAGATGTATTATTACTTGATGTCACGCCACTTTCTTTGGGAATAGCCACGATGGGTGATGTCATGACCAAATTGATAGAATCAAATACTACGATTCCAAGCAAAAAATCGGAAGTATTTTCTACGGCAGCAGACAGTCAGCCTTCGGTGGAGATTCATGTATTGCAAGGAGAGCGTCCTATGGCCAAAGACAACCGAACGATTGGTAAATTCCATTTGGACGGCATTCCACCTGCACCTCGTGGAGTTCCTCAAATAGAAGTGACTTTTGACATTGATGCCAATGGCATTCTAAATGTATCAGCCAAAGATAAAGGAACGGGAAAAGAGCAAAAAATCAGAATCGAGGCGTCATCGGGACTCAGTGATGAGGATATAGAGAAAATGAAGCAAGAGGCCGAGGCCAATGCTGAATCTGATAAATTAGAGAAGGAAAAAGTTGAGAAAATTAATGCTGCAGATGCACTTATTTTCCAAACTGAAAAACAGTTGGCAGACTACGGAGACAAGATTTCCGAAGAGAACAAAAAGCCCATTGACGAAGCTTTGGCCAAATTGAAAGAAGCCCATGCGAGTGGAGATCTGGCAGCCATAGACGTGGCTATGGAAGCCCTCAATAAAGTATGGGAAAGTGCTTCTCAGGAGATTTATGCAGCTCAAGCCAGTGCTGAAGCAGCAGGAGGCGCAACTGGACAGGAGGCGCCAGAAGAGGAAGGTAAGGCTGAACCAGATGTCAGTGACGTAGAATATGAAGAAGTAGACGACAAGAAATAGGCTGAACGAGAACCCTTTGATTACTTTAGCGCAATAAGGGAATCAAAGGGACTTAGATTTTTCAGGAACGGGCAGTGACTTTAATGAAAATATTTTAGTTTAATTGTTCTCAATTTAAGGAGGAGATTATAATTCTTTTTATATTTGCCCTCCGTTAAGAGGAAACTCACGTAAAAGCGTAAGATTATGAGTGATTTAATAAAATTTGTAGAAGCACAAAACAGTCCAAAAAAAGAAGATTCGAGTCTTTTTGGCTCTGGAGATACGATCAATGTGCATTATAAAATCAAGGAAGGGAGCAAGGAGAGAATCCAGCAGTTCCAAGGAGTTGTGCTACAAATTAAGAACCGCAACAGTAGTGGCGAGACCTTCACGGTAAGAAAAATATCAAATGGCATTGCAGTAGAAAGAATTTTTCCATCTGGATCACCAAATGTCGACAAGATAGAGGTTTTGAGAAAGGGCAAAGTAAGACGAGCGAAACTTTATTATTTACGAGATCTAAAAGGTAAGGCAGCTAGAATAAAGGATAAAATTTAAATCGCTTTCTTTCCACTGATAAAAAAAAAGTCGACTTTTAAGTTGGCTTTTTTTATTTAGGAAAATATGAAAATTTCATTTACAAAATATCAAGGGACGGGTAACGATTTTGTGCTTATTGATAATCGTACGGAATTTTTTCCAAAGGGAAACGTTGATCTGATACAGAGGTTGACAAAAAATAAGTTCGGTATAGGTGCGGATGGGCTTATTTTAGTTGAAAATCACTCCAGCCTTGATTTCGCAATGGTTTATTTTAATGCGGATGGTAGTCAAAGCCTGTGTGGAAATGGCAGTAGGTGTGCGGTTCAGTTCGCAAAAGATTTATGCATCATAAAGAATCAAACAACCTTCAGTACCTACGATGGCGTGCACGATGCTTTTTTTCTAGAGGGGTTGATTCATTTTAGTTTACAAGACCTCAATGAGATTTTATCAAGGGAGAATTATTTTTTCATTAATAATGGGTCTCCTCATTACGTTACTTTCGTAGCTGATGTGGAAAAAATAGATGTTGGGCATGCTGGAGCCGAGGTGAGGTACTCAAAGGAATTTGCCCCCGCAGGGACTAATGTAAATTTTGTAGAAATTGATCACCCATTATTGAAAGTGAGAACTTATGAAAGGGGTGTAGAGGCTGAAACGTTTTCTTGCGGAACCGGTGTAACTGCTTCCGCCATAGTAGCCGCATCCGCCTTCGAAATGGAGAGTCCGGTTACTATAGAGACTCAAGGTGGTCAACTCTTTGTCAGCTTTGTCAAAGAGGGACCCACAAGTTTTAGTGATATTTATTTGGCAGGTACGGCGATAAAAGTTTTTGAAGGGAGTATTGATGTTTAACTTGATAGCAGGATCACTTAAAAACATTAACTTTGAACTTGTTTTGCAATTATTATAAAGGATATGTTTGACTGGATTACAAAAGGGGTTGGCAAAGTTTTTGGGACCAAGGCGGATCGTGACTTAAAGTTATTATTGCCTTATGTGGGCCTCATTAATAAGGAATTTTTAAAATTAGCGAAAATTTCTGATGACCAATTGAGAGGGAGGACTCAGGAATTAAAAACTGTAATTGAAGATCGTTTACAAGTCACCGATGCTGAGCTTGGGGATTTACATGAAAAAGTAAATAACAATCCAGATTTAGACCTCAATCAAAAAGACGATATTTTTAAAAAAATAGATGCTTTAGAATTAGAGCGAAACGAACAATTAGAGGTTATTTTAGAGGACATCCTCCCACAGGCTTTCGCTGTGGTAAAAGAAACTGCACGAAGGTTTTCCGAGCAGGGACAACTTACGGTTTCGAAGACCGATCATGATGTTGAGCTCTCCAAAATGAAGGCCAACATCGAAATTAAGGGAGATCAAGCGATTTGGCATAACAAATGGCTGGCCGCCGGTACGGACATTGAATGGAATATGATTCATTACGACGTTCAATTGGTTGGGGGAGTGGTGCTTCATCAAGGAAAAATATCCGAAATGACGACGGGTGAAGGTAAAACGCTAGTCGCAACTTTGCCGGCCTTTCTCAATGCGCTTGCCGGTCGTGGGGTTCACATCGTAACCGTTAATGACTATTTGGCCAAAAGAGATTCCGAATGGAATGCCCCTTTATTTGAATTTCATGGCTTGAAGGTGGATTGCATAGATAAATATGGTCCTAATTCTGTGGAACGTCGGGCGGCTTATCAAAAAGATATTGTATACGGGACCAATAATGAGTTTGGATTTGATTATTTGCGAGACAATATGGCAAGGTCAACAGAAGAACTGGTGCAGGGGAAACATCATTTTGCGATGGTTGATGAGGTTGATTCTGTACTTATAGACGATGCCAGAACTCCCTTGATTATTTCAGGACCCATACCCAAAGGAGACGAACATGAGTTTTATGAATTGAGACCGAGATTACAGAAACTGGTTGATGCCCAACGGAAATTAACTTCAGAATACCTCAATGAGGCCAAGAAATTAATAAAGGAAAACAAAGAAAAAGAAGCGGGATTGCCTTTATTTAGGTCTTTCAGAGGACTGCCCAAATACAAGCCTTTGATAAAGTTTTTGAGCGAGTCTGGCATGCGTCAAGTTTTGCAAAAAACTGAAAATATTTACTTGCAGGACAATCAGAAAATGATGCCTGAGGCAGACGAAACTTTATTTTTCACTATTGATGAAAAGCACAATTCAATAAATTTAACTGAAAAAGGAATTGATCTTATTACCCAAGATGGTGAAGACACGACTTTCTTTATTCTACCCGATATTGCCATTGAGATCAATAAGTTAGAGCAGGATACGACAATAGAAGAAAATGAGAAGTTGAAAGCTAAGGACACCATTATTCAAGATTACAACATTAAGTCTCAACGGATTCACTCAGTCAACCAACTTTTAAGGGCTTATTGTCTTTATGAGAAAGATACAGAATACATCGTAGTGGATTCAAAAGTTAAAATTGTCGATGAGCAGACCGGTCGAGTCATGGAAGGGCGAAGGTATGCCGATGGGTTACATCAAGCCATAGAAGCCAAGGAAAATGTTAAAGTAGAAGATGCTACTCAGACCTATGCGACTATTACGTTGCAAAATTATTTTAGAATGTACCATAAACTCGCTGGAATGACGGGTACCGCAGAGACAGAAGCGGGGGAATTTTGGGATATTTATAAATTGGATGTGGTCGTGTGTCCTACCAATAGACCCATTGTTCGCAAGGACATGGAAGATAAGGTATATAAAACCATCCGTGAAAAGTTTAACGCAGTGGTTGAGGAGGTGACCGAGCTTACTGCGATAGGAAGGCCAGTATTGGTGGGGACCACATCAGTTGAAATATCTGAGTTACTTAGTAGGATGCTAAAGTTGAAAAACATCAAACATCAAGTATTGAATGCCAAGCAACATGCCAAGGAAGCAGACGTTATTGGAGAAGCTGGAAAACCAGGAACGGTAACCATAGCCACCAATATGGCGGGTAGGGGTACAGATATAAAACTAACTCCAGAGTCAAAGGCAGCAGGAGGCTTGGCTATTATTGGGACCGAGCGTCATGAATCTAGACGCGTAGATCGTCAGTTGAGGGGACGATCAGGAAGGCAAGGAGATGTGGGGTCTTCACAATTTTTTGTATCACTTGAAGATAATTTGATGCGGCTTTTCGGCTCGGATCGCATGGCGAAAATCATGGATCGATTAGGCCTTAAAGAAGGTGAGGTAATTCAGCACAGTATGATTACTAAGTCTATCGAAAGAGCACAAAAGAAAGTCGAGGAGAATAATTTTGCGACAAGAAAAAGATTACTTGAATACGATGATGTCATGAATTCGCAGAGGGAGGTCATCTATAAACGTCGAAAAAACGCATTGTATGGTGAGCGATTGCAATTCGACATTATGAATATGCTCTATGATATTTGTGAGGACATGGCTCATATAAATAAGGAAGTGATTGACCCAGACGAACTGAGACTTCAAGCGATCAGTAATTTGGGAATAGATTTTCAAATTAGTGCCGATGAATTACAGAAAACATCAGAGTCTGCGTTGGCAGAAAAGTTATATGATCAGGCATATGCATCCTATTTATCTAAAAATAAAGTGATTGTCGACAAAACCCTTCCCTTGCTCAAGCAATTGTTGAAAAATAGAGGGGCAGTCGTTCAAAATATTACGGTTCCTTTCACAGATGGGATCAAACAAATTGGTGTGAGTGTCAATTTACAAGAATCAGTGAATTCAAATGGTTTAGTCGTTGTTTCAGAAATGGAAAAAATCATTACCGTAGCGATTATTGATCAAGTTTGGAAAGAGCATTTAAGAGATATGGATGACTTAAAACAGTCGGTCCAAAATGCGGTTTATGAGCAAAAAGACCCGCTTCTCATATATAAATTCGAAGGCTTTGAAATGTTCAAACTTTTTATTGGCAAGGTCAATCAAGAAACGATGTCATTATTGATAAAATCAGAAATTCCAATTCAAAATGAGCATGAGGTCAAGGAGGCCAATCAATCTAAATCGGCTCAGAAATATCAAGAATCAAAAGCAGAGACCAAATCTGCATTGGCCTATCAAGAATCTAATAGGAAGCCAGTGGAGAAGACGGCACCGATAAAAACACAGAAAATAGCGAGTAGAAATGCTAGAGTATCCGTTAAGTATACAGATGGAATGGTTAAAAGGGACATAAAATATAAGTTGGTGGAAGATGATTTGAAATCAAATAAATGCGTTTTTGTAGACTGATCTTTTTATTTCCAGTACTAGTGCTTGCTTGTAAAGTAAGTAAACCAGTAAATAGGGCCTACAATGAAGACTTAAGTGTGTATCGGTTGGAGCTGCCTAAGGTAATCGATGTGGCACCATTACCTAAAACCTTCAAAGAGTCCGTGGAATTATATGGGCACATAACCAAAGAAATTGACAGCATCAGTCATTTAATGGTGGCTCAAAATAAAAAACTCAATCTAAGAGACGGTTTTGTTATCCAAGTCTATTCCAATACCAATCGAGATGAAGCCCTTGATATTCATAATTATTGTCAAGATATTTTTCCAGAGTTGTTAATTAATTTGACCTATAATCAGCCCAATTATAGAATAAAAATCGGTGCTTTTCATGAAAAGCTGACCGCCACTAGGTTTTTAAATGATATTAAAATGACTTTCCCCAAATCTATAGTAATTGCAGAAAAAATCCCAATTATAGGACCAGATGAGTGAACTAGTTAAAAGCATTAAAGCCATATCTGAGTCTTTTTTTGAAGAAATTAGGACATGTAGAAGACATTTACATCAGCATCCTGAATTGTCTTTTGAAGAATACCATACTGCAGACTTTATTGAGAACAAACTGAGAGAAATAGGGATAGAAAATATTCAGAGAATTGCTAAAACTGGAGTTACTTTTCTGCTTGAGGGATCGAGACCAGGTAAAAACATTGCCTTAAGAGCAGATATAGATGCACTTCCCATTTTAGAAAAAAATGAAATTGATTATAAATCTAAATATGATGGTATCATGCACGCTTGTGGACATGATGTCCATACCTCATGTTTAATAGGGGTGGCAAAGATTCTGTTCCAATTAAAATCTGAATTTAAGGGAAGCGTCAAATTCATTTTCCAACCGGGTGAGGAGAAAACACCAGGGGGTGCTTCCTTATTAATCAAAGAAGGGATTCTAGAGAATCCAATTCCCAAAACTATTTTAGGACAGCACGTCATGCCTTTTATAGAGGTGGGAAAAGTAGGTTTTCGTCCGGGGAAGTACATGGCAAGTTCTGATGAAATTTATCTTACGATTGAGGGGAAAGGCGGCCATGCGGCTATGCCCGAGAAACTCGTGGATCCCGTAATTATTACCAGTCATATTTTGATTGCCCTGCAGCAAATTGTGAGCCGAAAGTCTAGTCCTAAGACACCTTCTGTGCTTTCATTTGGAAATATATCGGGCAAAGGAGCCACGAATGTGATCCCTGATTTTGTCGATGTGGCGGGAACCTTCCGAACGTTTGATGAAAAATGGCGGGCAGAAGCCTTGGTGTTAATTACTCAAATGGCCGAGGGTATTGCGGCATCTATGGGAGCAAAATGTAAAGTGAGAATTGAGAAGGGTTATCCCTATCTATTCAATGATCCTGCCTACACTGATAGGAATAGATCAGCGGCTCAAGAATATCTAGGTGCAGAGAATGTCGTCGATTTAGATTTGTGGATGGCCTCAGAGGACTTTTCTTTTTATTCTCAAAATGTCAAGGGATGCTTTTATAGATTAGGAACCCGAAATGAAGCAAAATCTATCGTCTCCGGTGTACACACTCCTCATTTTAATATAGATGAAGACGCTATGAAGATCGGTATGGGTTTAATGAGCTGGTTAACTATTCAAGAGCTTAACCATTAATGCTTAGGTGATAGGTTTATTTTAGCCGAAAAAAGAAAAAACGTCACAAAAAATAGTTACATTTTATTAAAATTATTAAAAGTGAATTCCCTGATAGACAAAATAATCTCATTAATAAAAATCAAGGGTGATCAGGTAAAACTTGAGTTGATCTCAAAATTTTCTACCTTTTTGGCGCTTTCGATTTTATTTTTTACGCTGGTAATCTTGTCATTACTGATGCTAATTTTTTTATCTCTGGGGATAGCAGTTATTTTTAATGAGTTTTTAATGAGTGCTTATTGGGGATATTTTATTGCGAGCGCCTTTTTTTTCTTGATGATCATCATGGTTGTATGGATGATCAGATCTGGAAAAATTCAAAATTGGTTAGAGGAAGCGATCATTGAATCCAGTTACAAAAAAAACCATGAGTAAGCACTCTAGCAAGTACAAGAATATAAAAGCGCAATTGAAGTCAGATGAGGAGTTATTGCGTTCAAGCCTGGTTAAGACGTCTCAGAAATTCGAGAAGAAATGGTATTCGAGACTGTTAGGCATTAGTTTGGTTACAGCTCTTATAGGATTGGGATATTTACTGTTTAGGCCCCAAAAAAATGCTAATAAGAAAATTAAAAATAAAGAAAGTTCGTCTTATAGAAGTCGTTCTTTAGTAAGTGTTCTATATGCCTTTATTTTGAATCAAATGCCCATAATTTTCGAAAAAATATATAAGGAGATAGAAGGGACTAAGAAAACTAAGGGCTAGTTAGGAATTGATCATTAGCTCTCTGTTTCTCATTTTCCGCGCAGTGATACCAAACATCATTTTAAATCGTCTGCAAAAATAGGCCGTATCTTTATAGCCTATATTTTTTCCTACGTCTTGGATAGATTTCTTGGTTGTTCTTAGTAAGACAACTGCCTTTTCCATTCGTTGATATTCTATATAATCCTATGGATTAATTCCGGTAAGCATTTTGAAATATTGACCTACATAATCTTCAGAAACACCCACTACTTTTGCTAATTGCTTATTAGATAAATCAGCTTCAAGATTGTCTTTTATAGATTCAAAAATTTTGATCAATCTTGAGTCTTTATAGGCCCATCCTTAGCGCCATCAGCAATGTTTGTTTGCCTACCTCCGGGAATAAAAAGAATCTCGTCTGGGCGTACTACATTTAAGTTTTCACCAAAATATAATTCACTAGATTTTGCCAATATAAGGGTGTTATCAACATCATAAAAATCTGTGATATTTAAAGGATTTATAACATTAATATCATAAGAAGAGGCAAATTTCACTGAGAGGGCATTGATGATACCATTGTATTGTTCCATGAATGCAGTAAATGGTAAAATGATTTATTTTTGATAGCTGAATTTTAAAAATATGCCATTATCATCTAAACTCAAATAATTAAAAACGTTATTTGAAATAAAATAAATTTGGGCAAGGATAAAATGTAATTATTTCAAGAGATTACGCGCAATAATTATTTTTTGAATTTCCGAGGTGCCTTCATAGATTTCTGTGATTTTGGCATCTCGCATCAAACGTTCAACATGGAATTCTTTCACATAACCATAGCCTCCATGAATTTGCACGGCATCAGTGGAAACGGACATGGCAACTTCAGAGGCATACAGTTTGGCCATTGCGGACGCTTGCGCGTAGTCTTCATTGGCATCTTTAAGTTGCGCCGCTTTCAAAGTAATAAGCTGAGCCGTCTCCACCTTTGTTGCCATTTCGGCTAATTTAAATTGGATACCTTGGTGCTCACTTATTTTTTTATTGAAAGAGGACCTTTCTTTCGTATAAGCAATGGCGCGTTCAAGGGCGCCAGTCGCAATACCGACGGCTTGAGCGGCAATGCCTAAACGACCGCCATTTAGGGTTTTCATAGCAAACGTAAAGCCAAATCCTTCATCCCCTATTCTATTTTCTTTGGGAACCCTTACATCTTGAAACATTAAAGAATGCGTATCAGAACTACGAATACCCATCTTGTCTTCTTTTTTACCCACCACAAAGCCAGGCATACCTTTTTCTAAAATGAAAGCATTAATGCCTTTATGTTTTTTGGAAGGATCACTCTGAGCCATTACCAAATAATAGGTAGCTGATTGTCCATTTGAGATCCAATTTTTGGTACCATTCAAAAGATAATGATCACCACAATCGACCGCTGTTGTTTTTTGGGCAGTAGCATCCGAGCCGGCCTCGGGTTCGGAAAGGCAAAAGGCTCCAATGGCCGTTCCTTTGGCCAAAGGAATTAAGTATTTTTCTTTTTGCACTTCAGTACCGAAGTGCTCAAGTCCCCAGCAAACCAAAGAATTGCAGACCGACATGATTGTTCCTACTGAGGCCTCGACTTTACAGATTTCTTGTAGGGCTAGAACATAGGAGACTGCATCTAGACCGCCACCGCCATACTTGGGATGTACCATCATACCAAGGAAACCTAATTGGCCCAATTTTGCTATTTGATCAGTTGGAAAAATTTGTTGATTGTCTCTATCAATTACTCCTGGGAGTAATTCTTTTTCAGCAAAATCTTTGGCTGCTGCTTGTACACTTTGCTGTTCTTCAGTGAACGTAATTTGATTCATCTATCAAAAATAAGATTTTTTTATTATGCATGCATAATAAACTCAAGTTAAGTATTGTTAAACGTATTTCAATCACGACTCCCACCGAGGTAAATCATTACCCAATAAAATAAGGTCGCCAACGAACTCAGCGCAGCAATCAAATAGGTCTGTGCAGCGGTGTCCAAGGCATCTTTTGCCATCGTATGTTCTGATTCCGTGACGATATTTCGACTCTGGATCCATGCCAACGCTCTTTTACTGGCATCGTATTCGACAGGAAGGGTCAAAAATGCAAATAAGGTGAAAATTGTATAACAGGTAATGATGACCAGAATACTGGATTCCATAGAGAATAGATTATTCATGAACATACTCCCAAAAAACATGGCCAAAAAGATAAAATTAATCACCTTGGCACTGATGTTTTGAACAGGAACCATGGCAGATCTCAAGTTGAGGTATTTGTAACCTGTAAGGTGCTGGACAGCATGCCCACACTCGTGTGCGGCCACAGCCGCTGCTGCCGCTGATCTCCCATGAAACACATCAGCGCTTAAATTCACTGTTTTTTGTTCAGGGTTGTAGTGGTCGGTCAGTTGCCCTTCCACGGAGATTACTTGTACATCTAATATGCCGTTATCTCTTAGCATTAATTGTGCAATTTCATTGCCTGATAGATTACTTGATAAGGGGGTTTGACTGTATTTTTTAAATTTATTTTTGAGTCGTTTGCTGACTACCCAGCTGGCAATCATAAAACCTATAATTATTATAAAAAGCATCTGTTATTTTTTAAGTTGATCAATCAATTTAGTAGTCGAATATCCGTCTGTGAATTCAATGACTGCGACAGTTCCCCCAGCAGCTAAAACACTTTCGGCGCCGACAATATTCTCTTTAGCATAATCTCCACCCTTCACTAAAACATCTGGCAGCAGGGTATTGATGAGCATCAAAGGGGTATCTTCATCAAACCCAATGACCAAATCAACGAATTCAATGGCAGCCAGCATTCTAGATCTTGCCATCAAATGATTAATGGGTCTTTGATTCCCTTTCAATTTTCTGACTGAATTATCTGAATTTAACCCGATGATCAGTTTGTCCCCATTCAGCTTGGCTTTTTCCAAATAATCAATATGGCCTAAATGCAATATATCAAAACAACCGTTGGTGAAAACCACACATTGCTGGTTTTTTTTCCAAGTTTCGACGGCGTTTTTGGCCTGTTCGAGATTCATGATTTTATTTGAGGTCATTGCGATTGTTTTTTTCAATACCTAAAGTTATCACTAAAGAGATTCCGCCAAAAATAACTACGGATAAAATTTGAGAACTATGCAGTAGCGTTGCGAGAAAAAGACCTGTTGTATTTTCAATACCGTACAAGCCCAACATCATTGCAATCATGGCGTGATAGGTGCCAATGCCCCCTTGGACCGGTAAAGCCAAAGCGATTCCTCCGCTCACCAAAAGCATGAATCCGGCCGTTAAAGAGAGACTTGAGGTTTCTTCTAGCGCAAAAAATATCATATAGGACATTAAAAAATAGGTGAGCCACATCACCGTTGTTGTGATTAAAAAAAGAGATTTACTCTGAATAGACTTGATTGTCAAGATACCTTTGAGCACTTCCGAAGCCATTTTTTTAGTGCGTTGGGACAAGGGCGTATGCGTTCTTAAAATCACGAGAACAAGAATACTAAAAATCATTAAAAGGGTTAGTGCAGCATAGAGTATCCCATCTAAGGGAATATGGTAGGTGCTGAAAATGTTCTCAAAATAGGTAACAATTAAATCAAACTCTAAAAGGAGGGCGATGATCAGAAAAAAGAGCAAGACTAAGCTGTCGATAATGCGTTCTGTCACTACGGTTCCAATACTGAGACTCACGGGTATCTGATTGGTTTTCTTTAAAACCGCACAACGTACCACTTCTCCTAATCTTGGAAAAGCGAGGTTGGCTAGGTAACCCACAAAAACGGCTAAAGTCAATCTAAAAGTACTGACTTTTTGATCCGCGGCCCTCAGTAAAAGCTGCCATCGATAAGCCCTAGAGACATAGGCCACTAAGGACAGGAGCATCGACCCAATGATCCATCCATAACGAGTCAGGTTTAACTTAGATAAGAAATCATCCAGTTGAACATTTTTAAAAGCATAGAAAAGTAACACCAATCCTACTAATAGTGGAAGAGAGAATTTTAAAAAAGGGATCATTTTCCTCATCAAATAGGGTTGTTTTCACTCATTAAATGTAAGAATAAATGGACGGGTATGCTTTTTTAATTGATGCCATTAGGAAATAACGATAGCTGCCTTCTGATATTTGAGAACTTCAAAGAACATATTTTGTCATATTATTCCCGTAAAAATATATTATCAATCAGTCTTACACCTTCAACATATGCTGCGACGCACAGAATTATTTTTTTCCCATTTTGTAAGGATTTTAACGGCTTGAATGTATTCAAATTTAATACTTCACAATATTCTATGGATAATCCTTCTTGTGTTTGGTAAAAAGTATTGAGCTGAATTTTTAATGCTTCTGAGGCATGAAAGCTTTTGAAATTATTTTTTGCCCAAATCAAGCCTTTATAAATTAGAGCCGCAATTTTTATGCCTGATGGGGACAGAAGGGCATTTCTAGATGACAAAGCCAGCCCATTTTCTCCCCTGACAGTAGGAATACCTTCTAATTTTATGGGGTATGAAAATTCTTTGACAATATGCTTTATTAAGACGAACTGTTGTAAGTCTTTTAAACCAAAAAAGGCAATATTGGGTTTGATTAGGTTAAAGAGTTTCATGACCACGAGTCCAACACCTTCAAAATGGCCCAGTCTGAAGCGACCTTCGAGTTTGTGAGAAAGACCTCCAAAATCAATTTTCACTGAAGGTTTTTTTGGATAAATCAGTTTTGCATCTGGATTGAATAGGAGATTTACGCCGGCATTTTTGAGTTTATCGGAGTCCTTCAAGAGGTTGGACGGATAATTCATAAAATCTTCAGCTTGGTTAAACTGTAAAGGGTTGATGAAAATACTCACAATAACATAGTCGGAATGTATGCGAGCTTGCTTGATTAATTCCATATGGCCACTATGTAAAGCACCCATCGTGGGAACAAGGCCTATTTTCATTCCCTTTTTAGAGACTTCTGACAATTCTTCTTCAAGAGGAGTTAATTTATTTACGTTGAGCATAAAAGGACCTAAAAAATCTATTATGGTTTTTTATAAAGAAATCAATTAATTGATAATGCCGTAAAAATATCGTAATTTTACACTCTTTTAAGTAAAACAGTATTAAATATCTTTGTTATGTCAAATTTTAAAATCTTATATGTTGCTAGCGAAATTAATCCTTTTCTTAAGACATCTGAGGTAGCCGATTTCGTCAGGAGCTTGCCACAAGCAATGTTAGAAAAAGGAATGGAAATTAGAATTCTCGTACCTAGGTTTGGTTTGATAAATGAAAGGAAAAACAGACTACATGAAGTGGTTCGATTATCGGGAATAAACATTTCTGTTGGAGATGAAGAAAAACCTTTGGTGATTAAAGTCGCTTCGATCCCTAATGCCAAATTGCAAGTATATTTCATAGACAATGAAGACTATTTTCATAGAAAGGCTGTTTTTTATGACAAGCAAGATAACTTTTATAAGGATAATGATGAACGCGCAATATTTTTCTGTAAAGGCGTTTTAGAAACGGTTAAAAAGCTTGGATGGGCACCCGACGTCATTCATTGTAATGATTGGATGACAAGTTTAATTCCTCTTTATGTTAAAACAACTTATAAAAACGATCCAATTTTCCAAAATACAAAGACGGTATTTACTGTTCATGATACCAAGTTTAACCATGTATTTGGAGATGACTTACTTGAAAAAGTCAAAATGATTGATATCGAAGACAATATGTTAGATCTCCTAAAAACTGCAGATTATGAGGGTTTTATTAAGATAGGGATGCAATATGCCGATGCCATAAGTAATGCTGATGGAGAAGCATCAGCTAGTTTTAAAACTTTGATAAAAACCCTCTCAAAGGGAAATGATATTAATGATATCAAGCAAGATGAAAATTTCGAGGAGTCTTATTATAAACTGTACAATGAGCTTATTGGATAAGGGGAATTTTTTAATCATAGGGCTGCTCACATTAATTACTTCGTCCTGCGAACAAGATGAAAGCATTATTAAGGTGAACGTGGAAGGTGTGACCAATACTAATTATATTGAATTCAACTTACCTACGAGTGAAATATTTATTGATAGTTTAAGGACAGATGATTCCGATTTCATTTTGGTTGGGGATTATGAAGACCCGCTTTTGGGGACATTAGCTGCTGAGGCGTACTTTGAGTTACAATATGACTCGGGCGCGGTCATAGCAGACAATTTGTTACTAGATTCAGTAGTTTTCATGCTCAAAATTGAGGATCAGCTTATGAACGATGCTTCAGCAATCTTCAATATGGATTTTCATGCATTGCGTGATTCCCTCTTTTCTCAGGCAGTTTACCTTGCTACTAAAAAACTAACATTAGCTAAGAGTATTCAAAGTGTAGCAGAAATTGTTCTTAAATCTGATACGTTGTTGACTTTTTCGGGAGCTGATTTTGGATATTATTTATATAAAAAATTAAAAGGATTAGACGCGAGCGATCAATACGCCTACACGAATGAGTTTGCCTTTGTACCTGCAGTAGAAAATGAGGCTTTACTATCTTTTGATTTGATTTCTGATGAAACCAAAATCCTGATCTATTCAAGGGATCCTAGCGACTCTTTGTTTATAACTCAACTCAAATTTAATAGTGTTCATTTCACTCAACTGGATAGGAACAAATCTGATACTGACCTAGCAGGACTTTCAAATCTCGATAGTTTACAATTTGCTGATGATTTCAGTATTTTTAATCCTTTACAAGGCTTATTTACGGTGCTAGATTTTTCGGAGGTAATGCTTTTTTTGTATCAATTAGATGATTTTATTCTCAACAATGTGGAGTTAGAAGTTGGCTTGACTACAGCATCGACAGATCCCATAGCAGGCGTGAATTTTTATGCTCTTAATCAGGAAAGCGGCATAAATGGAAATGTTTTTGCTTCCCTTGATCTAGTGCTCGCCGGGAATTTAGATTATGTTTCTACCTTCAATCAGGCGGCCAATGATTTTTTACTCAGTGAAGAGAGCTTTATTGCCGGAGCAGGTGCTTTTTCACCTGTTATTTCCGAGGTATCTGAATTAACCTATAATTCTATGATTACTTTGGCCCTAGAAGATCAATACCTTCGAAAGACTTTTTTAGGAGAGGATACTTTTGAGAAATTGGTCATGATTGCAGAGGATAGATTAACGTTCAATCAATCATTTATCGAACGGGGATCAGTGACTGTCAAAATCTATTATACCAAATCCAAGGGATTATGAGATGTGTGGAATTGTAGCTTATATTGGAGCTAAAAATGCCTTACCAGTGCTTATCAAAGGCTTAAGTAGACTGGAATACAGAGGCTATGATAGTTCGGGTGTTGCCCTAATTGATGAGGGATTGAGGGTATTTAAAAAACAAGGCAAAGTTAAAGACCTTGTAAAGGATATTGGGGAGACCCAATTACGTGGAACCATAGGGATAGGACATACGCGCTGGGCCACACATGGGATACCCAATGATGTCAATTCACATCCACATGTTTCAGAAAATGGTAAAATATCCATCATTCATAATGGCATCATTGAAAATTATCAAGCCATTAAAACTGATCTAGAACTACGAGGTTATACTTTTAAAAGTGATACCGACACGGAGGTGGTGGTATGCTTGATTGAGGATATCCAAAAAAATAGCCAGCTCCAGATTGGAGATGCTGTGAGAGTAGCGTTATCCAAAATTGAGGGCGCCTATGCACTCGTAGTTTTATCAGAAGACCAACCAGATAGATTGATTGCTGCAAGAAAGGGAAGCCCTATGGTTTTAGGTCTAGGTGAAGGGGAGTATTTCATAGCTTCAGATGCTTCACCTATTATAGAATATACAGATAAGGTTATTTATTTGAATGACGAAGAAATTGCTGTGATCACCCGTGAGGGCTATGAAATTAGAAATTTACAAGATGTTCCCCAGTCGCCTTACATTCAACGGTTAGATTTGGAACTTGAAGCTATTGAAAAAGGAGGATATGATCATTTCATGCTTAAAGAGATTTTCGAGCAACCCCAATCAATAGCAGATGCCATGCGTGGTAGACTCTCTTTTGATGCCCATAAATTGGTATTGGGGGGGATTCAAAAACATGCAGAGAAACTGGTTGAAGCTAAAAGGATAGTTATCATTGCTTGTGGTACCTCTTGGCATGCTGGTTTGGTTGCCGAATACCTTCTTGAAGATTTATGTAGGATTCCAGTTGAGGTGGAGTATGCTTCTGAATTTAGATATCGAAATCCTGTTATTGATAAAGGAGACATAATTATAGCCATATCTCAATCAGGGGAGACGGCCGATACCTTAGCGGCGATTGAGCTTGCTAAATCTAAGGGAGCCATTATTTTAGGGGTCGTTAATTCAGTAGGGTCTTCTATCTCCAGGCTCACCCACGAAGGCGCCTATTTGCACACAGGCCCAGAGATTGGCGTTGCCTCAACCAAAGCCTTCACAGGTCAACTTACCGTGCTTATCATGATTGCCTTGAGGGTAGCCATGCTTAAGCAAACGATTTCTTTACCTACTTATCAGGATCTTTTAGAAGCGTTGCATCAAATTCCCAATAAGGTCAAGCGGGTCCTTGAGAAAAATGATCAGATAAAAGAAATTTCAGCATCTATTAAAGAGGTTCCTAATGCTTTGTATTTGGGTCGGGGATATAATTTTCCAGTCGCCTTAGAAGGGGCTTTGAAATTAAAAGAAATTTCTTATATCCACGCCGAAGGCTATCCAGCAGCTGAAATGAAGCATGGTCCTATTGCCTTGGTTGATGAAAATATGCCGGTCATTATCATTGCTACGCGAGACAAATCTTATGATAAAATTGTATCCAACATACAGGAGATCAAGGCAAGGGAAGGGATCGTGATTGCCGTGGTTACTGAAGGAGATCTTTTGATTTCTAAGATGGCAGATTTTATCATTGAGGTACCTGATGCGCCAGAATGTTTGATGCCCTTGTTGTCCGTGATACCTTTGCAGTTGCTGTCTTATCACATCGCACTCCTGAGAGGCTGCAATGTTGATCAGCCAAGAAATTTGGCTAAGTCCGTTACTGTGGAGTAAATCTTAAGCATCTTACTTCTGCTCGTGATTATAAACTTAACTCGTAGCTTAACTTCCAAGACTCAATCAAGGCGCACTTTTTGTGATCTGTGAAATCTATGGATCCCTTAACTAGGATTCCCTCAATTAAATTTCCAATTCATTTGAGCCTTAGCTCACTCGAGATCGTTATCTTTGAAGGTAGGAGAACTAATTGTTAAATCAAATCAATTATTATGAAAATAATTTACTCAGAAAATGCACCAGATCCCATTGGCCCTTACAGTCAAGCGGCATTGGTGAATGGTCTACTTTATGTCTCAGGTCAAGTAGCTATTGACAGCAAAACACAAGATTTAATAATAGGAAGTATTGAAGCAGAAACTACCCAGGTTATGGAAAATTTAGGGGCGATACTTAAGGAAGCGTCAACTGATTTTTCTAAGGTGATCAAATGCAGTATTTTCATAAGGGATATGGATGATTTTGTCAAGATCAATGAAATTTATGGAAAATATTTTAGTAAAAATGCTCCTGCCCGCGAGACTATTGAAGTATCAAAATTACCGAAAAATGGAAACATTGAGATTTCATGCATTGCCTCAGTACATTAAGATTGTAAAAAACTAGCGTTATATATGAGTCAGGTAAGGGTAAGATTTGCACCTAGTCCAACGGGAGGATTGCATATCGGAGGAGTGAGAACAGCTATTTTCAATTATCTCTATGCAAAAAAAATGGGAGGTACTTTTATTTTACGAATAGAAGACACCGATCAAGCACGATTTGTAGCTGGAGCCGAGGCCTATATTAAAGAAACACTTTCGTGGTGTGGTATTGACCCCAAGGAAGGTCCAGATATTGGGGGTGATTATGGTCCTTACAGGCAATCTGAAAGAAAAAAAATTTATCAAAAATATACACAACAGCTGATTGACGAAGGAAAGGCTTATTATGCCTTTGATACTCCTGAGGAAATTGATCAAATGCGCGAAAAATTAAAAGTTGCAGGCGTATTAAATCTTAATTATAACTCCGCTTCACGGAAAACCATGAAGAATTCATTGACTTTCTCAAAGGAAGAAGTGAAGGAAAAAATACAAGTAGGGATACCTTATGTGGTACGTTTCAAAATGCCCGATAAAAGAGAAATCAGATTCCATGATTTGGTCAGGGGTTGGGTATTGGTTCACTCTTCAACTCTAGATGACAAGGTACTCTTAAAATCTGATGGATTGGCTACCTATCATTTAGCCAATGTCATAGATGACCATTTAATGAAAATTACTCACGTTATTCGTGGAGAAGAATGGCTCCCATCAGCTCCGCTCCATGTGATGCTATATGAAGCGTTTAATTGGGAGACAGACATGCCAGTTTTCGCGCACTTGCCTTTGATCATGAAACCAGATGGCAATGGAAAACTGAGTAAAAGGGCAGCAGATAAGGGCGGATTTCCAATTTTCCCACTTAATTGGACCGATCCTACTTCGGGAGAGACCCTTCAAGGGTTTAGAGAAATGGGATTTTCTTCAAATGCATTAGTGAATTTTCTGTCTTTATTGGGATGGAACCCAGGTGGGGATCAAGAAATTTTTGATCTAAAGGCCCTGATTGCAAATTTTTCCATTGAGCGCATAGGCAAGTCGGGTACAAAATTCGATTTCGATAAAGCGAAATGGTTTAATCAGCATTATCTAAAAAATACGGAGATTGAAGTGCTTGCACTTGAACTAATAAAAGATTTACATAGCCATTACGGCCTTGAGTGCTCTCTCGAACTAGGTAAACAGATTGTAGAATTATTTATTCAAAGAGTTACTTTTCCTCAAGAATTTGCCAGTGAAGCCCAGTTCATTTTTCATGAACCTCAATCATATGATCAAAAAGTGATTCATAAAAAGTGGAATGAAGAAAGTAAAATGGCGCTGAATGCATATGCCAATAAACTGGCTGTTTTGTCTGAAATCAATGGTGACAGTGCACAGGAATTATTTCAAGAAACCATGGCGTCGATCCAAATGAATCCGGGTAAGGTGCTTCAATTGCTGAGGGTATCCATCATGGGCGGGGGGTCCGGACCTGATTTAATGAAAATTATTGAAATTTTGGGTCCTGTTGAGATATCAAAAAGGATTCAAAATGCTATAGTACAATTTGATCAAATCAAAATAGTCTTACCATGAAGAAAAAGAGAAAACTAAAGGAGCATGAGCAACCTCAAGTTCATGAAAAATTAAAAGGGTTAGAGTTGAAAATTGATAAATTTGGGGAGATAAAATCTAGCTTAAATATTGATCAAATCAATCAGTTTTTAAATGAAAACGTCAAAGATAAGAAGTTAAGTGATCAAGACATCCCCCATAAAAAAACTAAGTGAAAAGCTTAATTTAGTAATGAGGTAACCCTTCTAAAACCGTATTTTCATGATGATAATGAATCGGATTCAATGATACAAATAGGAATAATAAAGGAAGAAAAAGTTCCGTTAGATCATCGTGTGCCCATTACGCCTGCCCAGACCGCACAGATTCAGAGAGATTTTCCAAAGGTGCGGATAAAGATCCAAAGTAGTAGCGTCAGGTGTTATCCTGATGAGGACTATAGAAAGGAAGGTATAGAGATTGTTCCTTCTGTTAAGGATTGTGATATTTTGATGGGCGTTAAAGAAGTACCTATACTTTCTTTAATTGCTGATAAAACCTATTTGTTTTTTTCTCACACGATTAAAAAACAGATCTACAACCGGAATTTATTGCGTGCCATTTTAGAAAAAAATATTCGAATTATTGATTATGAGGCATTGATCAATGAGCATGGCCATCGAATTGTAGCCTTTGGGAGATGGGCAGGTATCGTAGGTGCCTATAATGCCATATGGACTTATGGAAAGAGGTATAACTTGTTCACCATCAAACGGGTCCATGATTGCTTTGATTTCGAAGATTTAAAAACCGAATACTCAAAAGTGAAGTTACCCTCCATTAAAATTGCCATTACGGGCGGAGGTCGCGTATCAAAAGGCGTAATGGAAGTCCTCTTGGCGATGAACATTAAAATGGTATCTCCTGCTGCTTTTATAGAGCGTGTATTCGATGTTCCTGTATTTTGCCAACTCAATACAAGAGATTATTGTAAGCATAAATCCGGAGAATCATTTGTCAGATCTTCTTTTTATAGCTCTCCAGAAGATTATAAAGGGGATTTTTTAAAATATGCACAAGTAGCTGATGTATTGATTGCTGGCGCCTATTGGGACCCTAGGGCACCCGTTTTGTTTGAGCGGGAGGACGTCTTAAAAAATAACTTCAAAATCAGAATCATTGCTGATATTACTTGCGATATTCAGGGATCTATCCCTTCTACTCTTCGCTCATGTACGATTGATGAGCCTATTTACGATTATAATCCAAGTGAGGATGTCGTAGAATTGCCCTTGACTGATGAGGCGAATATTACGGTAATGGCCGTAGACAATTTGCCTTGTGAACTTTCAAGAGATGCTTCAGAAAGTTTTGGGGACGAGCTTATTAATAATGTCTTGCCTTATTTAATAGGGGAGGATACATTGGGCAGGATTGCAAATGCAACGGTAGCAGAGAGGGGCCGGCTATCTGGCAAATATGATTACTTGAAAGATTACGTCGAGGGGAAATAAAAAAGGCCTTTTTTATAGATTGTGGGTTTTATCCGTTCATGGAAACCAAAAATTCGTCATTATTTCGGGTGCCTTTCATACGGCTCAATAAGAATTCCATCGCTTCGGGGCTGGTCATGTCATTCATGAACTTGCGCAAAATCCAAACACGACTGAGTTCTTCTTTATCCATTAATAGATCCTCTCTTCTCGTACCAGAACCTGGAACGTCAATGGCAGGATAAACGCGTTTGTTAGATAACTTCCTATCTAAAACAAGCTCCATATTGCCAGTTCCTTTAAATTCTTCAAAAATAACTTCATCCATTTTAGATCCGGTATCGATTAATGCAGTAGCTATAATGGTTAAAGAACCGCCATTTTCAACATTTCGAGCGGCACCGAAAAACCTTTTGGGTTTGTGTAATGCATTGGCGTCAACACCTCCTGAAAGTATTTTTCCTGACGAAGGAACGACGGTATTGTAGGCTCGCGCCAAGCGCGTCAACGAATCAAGTAAAATCACGACATCATGACCGCATTCTACCATTCTTTTGGCTTTTTCCAATACCATTGAGGCCACCTTTACGTGTCTTTCCGCTTGTTCATCAAAAGTAGAGGCAATGACTTCTGCTTTTACAGAGCGCGCCATATCGGTGACTTCCTCTGGTCGCTCATCAATAAGTAATATGATCAGGAAGCATTCTGGATGATTTTCAGCGATCGCATTGGCTACATTCTTGAGCAACACGGTCTTACCTGTTTTTGGCTGGGCGACAATCATACCTCGTTGTCCTTTTCCAATGGGAGCGAACAGATCTAAAATTCTGGTTGAATAATTATCAGGTTTCGTACTGAGGTTGAGCTTTTCTTGTGGAAATAATGGAGTCAAGTATTCGAAAGCAACCCGATCCCTAATTTCTTCAGTAGTCTTACCGTTTACGGAGGAGACTTTCAATAGGGCGAAGTATTTTTCACCGTCTTTGGGAGGTCTAATTTCACCTTTGACTGTATCACCTGTTTTCAAACCGAATAGTTTGATTTGAGAGGGGGATACATAAATGTCGTCTGGAGAGGCCAAATAGTTGTAATCACTCGATCTTAAAAAGCCATAGCCATCTTGAAGGGTTTCAAGAACACCTTCGTTTTCAATAATACCTTCAAACTCTTTTATATTTTTAAGGTATTCATCTTTTTTGGCTCGAGCTTCATCTCGGGCGATATCCCGTTCATTTTTCTCTCTCCTTTCAGGTTTTTTTTCTGTTTTTTCTTGATTTAAGGGCTTTTTCTCTCTTGCTTCTACTTTTGTCACAGGAGTATTGGTTGCAGCAGGTTGAATTTCTTTTTTATCTCCGTCCTTTAAATTAAGATCTAGGGAAGCCAATAGTTTTGAGGTACCATCCTTTACTTCTGGAGGGCGAGATGTTGCTGTTGGTTGGTTTACTTTTTTGGTATTGGGATTTGGAGGTCTCTTTTTAGGAGCTGCTTTGATTTCTTTTTCAGCAATAGGCGCGCTGACTTCACTTTCGGGAAGGGTAGCTTGTATATCTAAAATTTTATAAATAAGGTCTTGTTTCGACTCTTTTTTGGCATTTTTGAGGCCAAGTCCCTCGGCGATTTCTATTAATTCAGAAAGCAACCGAACGGTTAATTCATCTAATGTATGCATAAAAGGTAACTAGTGGATATAAATAATCTGGATGTGTATAAAGATATGATCTGACCTAGAATAATTTGGTCTTAGATCTTCGTTGGTTAGAGTTGCAATAATATAGCAAGTTGTAAATATAAACAAATATTAAGGTTTTTTTTATGTATCTATAAGATTGAGCGTATATATTTTCGCTTTATTGCCATTCTAAGGGTTTCTTTGTAACCTATAAAAAAATTAAGGAAATGCTGTTAGTCCGCGAGATCAAAGAAAATTTTGGAAGATATGTTTTAGGCCTCAGGAAAAGGGGCTTTCTGGAGCCTGATGAGCAATTAAGGCATATTATTGAGTTAGATGACCAACGAAAGGAAGTACAAGGGACACTGGATGATACATTGAGCCGTTCGAATCAACTTTCGAAGAAGATAGGGGTTTTAATGCAGTCGGGGCATAAAACGGAAGCTCAAAAAATAAAATTAGAAACTACTGAAATTAAAGAGCGTGGTAAGGTTTTATCTGAGCAACTTCAAGATATTGAAAAGGCGTTGAAGGAGAAATTATATGAGTTGCCAAATATCCCAAATGAAAAAGTGGTGGCAGGTCAAAGTGAGGAGGACAATGAATTACTATTTCAAAAAGGCGATTTTCCGCAATTAGAAGTAGATCATCAACCGCATTGGGAATTGATCAAGGATTATGGATTGGTTGATTTTAATATAGGAAATAAAATTACGGGTGCAGGATTCCCTTTTTATAAGGCACAAGGTGCACGATTGGTCAGGGGTTTGGTTAACTATTTTTTGGATAAAGGGATTGCCGCGGATTATCAAGAGGTTCAGCCACCTATCTTGGTCAATGAGGTATCAGGTTTAGCTACGGGGCAGTTGCCTGATAAAGAAGGGCAGATGTACCATTTATCTGATACTAACCTTTACTTGATACCGACGGCAGAAGTACCTCTTACCAATATTTATAGAGATGCTTTGTTAGCAGAAGCTGATTTTCCCATTAAAATGATTGGATATACGCCTTGTTTTAGAAGAGAGGCGGGATCATGGGGTACTGATGTGCGAGGTCTCAATAGACTTCATCAGTTTGATAAAGTAGAGGTAGTGCAAATTGCAAAACCAGAAGATTCTTATGCGGTCTTGGAGGAAATGAAACTACATGTGGAAGATGTAATAGCCTCATTGGAATTACCTTATCGAATGTTAAGATTGTGTGGTAAGGATTTAGGGTTTACCGCTACGATTACGTATGATTTTGAAGTATACTCTGGGGGTCAGAAAAAATGGCTAGAAGTGAGTTCAGTTTCAAATTTTGAGAATTATCAGGCCAATCGGCTAAAACTGAGGTATAAAACTAATGGAGGTGAAAAACAACTCGCACATACCTTAAATGGAAGCGCTTTGGCGGTACCACGAATTTTAGCTTCAATACTTGAAAATAATCAAACAAGTAAGGGCATTAAAATGCCTGCTGTACTGCAGCCTTATTTGGGATTTGATTTTATTGAAAAATAGCTATGTTTTTTTACTGGAACAAATCCTCACAATATGAATTGATTGCTCTTACCATATGAATAAATTTTATTGAAGAAGGTGTTGGATATTTATGAAAACCTGTCCCATTTTACTTTTATGATAACTTTTTAATTTTTAAAATATGATTTCGATCAGGAAAGGGGTTCAAAAAGATTTAGCTCAAGTTTTAGGCTTGATCAAAGAATTGGCCATTTATGAAAAAGCATTGGAGGAAGTTGAAAATAGTGTTGGCCAAATGGAAGTGGACGGCTTTGGTGAATCCGCGATCTTTGATTTTTATGTTGCGGTAAATAAAGGCTTTATTGTTGGGACTGCTATTTATTATACGAGATATTCGACCTGGAAGGGAAGGCGTCTTTATTTGGAAGACCTGGTCGTAAAAGAATCTTTGAGGAGACAAGGGATAGGTAAGATGTTATTCGATGAGGTTTTAAAAACAGCAAAGGCTACACAATGTACGGGTATGATGTGGCAGGTTCTTAATTGGAACGAGAGTGCTATTAATTTTTATAAAAAGCATTACCCCACTCAGTTTGGACATGAATGGATCAATTGTAATATTGATTTTTAAATTTCCTCTAGAAGGGTTGTGAATGACAATACTTTTTCACCAAACTTAGCCCTCAGCTCGTTTTGTAGTATGGTGCCTTGGTTGGTCAGGTATTGTTGAACATCAGCAATATTTGTTGCTGTAAATTGGACGGCATAAGTAGTTCCTGAGGCATCAGGATGTTCGTTAATCAGCCTTAATATACGATGTTCGGTAAAATGTTGGGTGCCGAGGATATCTAATATATGTTCGTTTTTCATCCACTTTAGCCATTCGGATTCGATTGGAGGTTCTACATTGAAGGTTATATTGTAGACGAACATATTTATGAATTCAGTTAGTTTACAAAGTTATTTAAAGTTTTAATGGATGTGTCATGAATTAAAAATAATCTGATTAATATTTTTTAAGGATACATAGACGCTCTTCAACTGAGAGGAGTCATGGGGCATTTTTGATTTCAAAAAATCAAAAAAAGCATATTTATTATAAAATAATTCATATATTAGTATTGTTGCTAAAATCAATTCGAGTTTTTCAATTCACTCAAACTAAGGATGAAAGTCTCAAAATCAAAAGAAAAGTGGGGTCAGATCCCAAATTTTAAAAATTATTTAATTTCGAATCAAGGTAAAATAAAAAGTATTGCTCGAAAAGTATGGCATTCAGGGAGTAAAACTGAAATGAGATTAAAAAGTAAAATTATGTGTCAGAGATGGAATAAGAAATGTAAGTGTTACTTTCTTGATCTGATGAGTGATGACAAAAAGAGGAGGACAATTTATCCCCATAAAGAAGTGGCCAAACTATATGTACCTAATGATGATGAGACAAAAATCATGATTATTCATAAAGACAATAATCCCCGAAATAATAGAGCAGAAAACCTCTTGTGGATGACCGCATCACAACATATGAGATGGCAATTTGAGATGGGAAATAAGAATAATTTTAAAGTTTGGAAAACGAGAAAGAAGTTATACGCCAATGGATTTAAAGAAACCACAGTTTTACCGGGCAGGCCAAAGAAAAAGCATCCTGAGCATCTTGATATAGGATTAAAATAAAAAATGAGATTCATTGAATCTCATTTTTTGTTTATTTTTAAATTTATTTCTTAACTCACAGCTTCAATGTGAACGTAAGATCTGTCTTGCCGACCTTTTTTGAATTGAACCAATCCATCCGTGAGTGCAAATAACGTATGATCTTTCCCCATTCCGACGTTGTTACCGGGATGATGTTTGGTTCCACGTTGACGAATGATGATATTCCCGGCAATGGCTTTTTGACCACCAAAGATCTTAACACCCAATCGCTTACTTTCGGATTCTCGACCGTTATTTGAACTACCTGCGCCTTTCTTATGTGCCATCTTTGATAATTATTTTATATCTTCTATTAATATTTTTGTAAACTGCTGTCGATGTCCATTTTTGACACGGTAGCCTTTGCGCCGCTTCTTTTTGAAAACAATGATCTTATCTCCTTTGACGTGCTCTAGTACTTTTCCAGACACACTAGCACCTTTCACCGAGGGAGTACCTACTTTTACTTTTCCATCGTCGTCCGTGAGGAGTACCTGAGAGAAATTTAAAGAAGTTCCTGCTTCAGCATCCATTAAAGGAGCATACAAGAATTTATTTTTTTCTACTTTGAATTGCTTACCAGCAATGTCGACTATTGCGTACATTCTTATTATTTTAAAAAGGAGTGCAAATATAGGATTTTTGATTTAAAACGCAAAAGGATTGGCCTCACAATAATTGGAAATAGTTGTGGATAATTTTTTTTTAAAAAAAAAAGATTTTTTTTAAACCTCATTGAGGGGTGAAATAGATGCAAGTTTTTTCATTTAAACGACTCTTAATATATTATATATCAATTAGATATGTACTTATCCACAGTCTTGATCACCCATGATATTCCATGGAATACGATTTGTATTTTAGGTCTGATTTGGACACATTTGTAAACGGAGTTAGAAAAAGTAAATCACCACAATACTTTTGTTTACACGACTGACTTTGGTTACACAAATTTTAAATACTTATAACGCAATACCACATGCCCAAGAACCTAAGGTTTAAAGGGCTTGAGCAAAATATTGCTGTCGCAATACAACGAAAAAATAATAAATAATGAGCAATCCTGTAGTAGAAATTAAAAACGAACCCATTTTAAAAGAGAACAGTAATAGATTTGTCTTGTTTCCTATCGAGCATGATGATATTTGGAGTTATTATAAAAAAGCAGAAGCTAGTTTTTGGACGGCTGAAGAGATAGATTTAGGGCAAGATCTTAAAGATTGGGATACCCTGACAGGGGACGAGCGACATTTCATTAAGCATGTTTTGGCCTTTTTTGCAGCAAGTGATGGAATTGTGAATGAAAATCTCGCTGAAAATTTTGTTTCGGAAGTACAATATACCGAGGCAAAATTCTTTTATGGATTTCAAATTGCCATTGAGAACATCCATTCTGAGACTTACTCACTCCTTATAGATACTTATGTAAAAGATGTTAAAGAAAAGGATGGTCTTTTCAATGCATTAGATACTATGGACTGTGTAAAGAAAAAGGCAGATTGGGCGCTTCGGTGGATAGATGAGGGTAATTTTGCGGAAAGATTAGTTGCTTTTGCTGCAGTCGAAGGTATCTTTTTCTCAGGAAGTTTTTGTTCTATATTTTGGTTGAAAAAAAGAGGATTGATGCCGGGTTTAACCTTTTCAAACGAATTGATTTCTAGAGATGAGGGGCTACATTGTGACTTTGCATGTTTACTATACAACAATCATCTGGTTAACAAATTGAGTAATGAAGCTATACAAACCATTATAGCGGATGCTGTAACTATTGAGAAAGAATTTGTAACCGATGCGCTTCCGGTTAGATTAATTGGAATGAATGCGGAGTTGATGTGTCAATACATTGAATTCGTAGCAGATAGACTTTTGTTGGAATTGAATTGTTCCAAAATCTATCACGCATCCAACCCATTCGACTTCATGGAAATGATTTCGCTTCAAGGGAAAACGAATTTCTTTGAAAAAAGGGTGGGAGAATATCAAAAAGCAGGTGTTTTGAATACCGAAAACGACAACGATAAATTCAGTCTTGACCAAGACTTTTAATAGAAATAAAATATAAGAAATCAACCATGTTAGTACTAAAGAGAGACGGCCGAAGAGAATCAGTTAAATTTGATAAGATTACCGCGAGGATTGAGAAGTTATGCAAAGGGCTCAATAGAGATTTTGTGGAGCCAGTCAAAATAGCCCAGAAGGTTATAGATGGTTTATATGATGGTGTAAGTACTGTCCAGCTAGATGATTTGGCAGCAGAAATTGCAGCTTCCATGACCACACGCCATCCAGATTTTGCCAAATTGGCAGCGAGAATTGCCATCTCCAATTTGCACAAAGTAACATCGGAATCCTTCTCTAACACGATGAAGCATATGTACACCTATGTGGATGCCAAAACAGGAGAGAATGCACCTTTACTTTCGTCAGAGACCTACGGAGTAATCAAAAAAAATGCGAAAAAATTAGACGAGGCCATCGACTATGATCGAGATTTCAATTATGATTTTTTTGGTTATAAAACCTTAGAAAGGGCTTATTTGATGCGGTTGAATGGCAAGATTGTAGAGCGACCCCAACACATGTTGATGAGGGTGTCCGTGGGTATTCATGGAGATGATATTGAAGCGAGCATAGAAACCTATCACTTAATGTCAGAAAAATGGTTCACGCACGCAACTCCTACTTTGTTCAATGCGGGTACCCCAAAGCCACAACTTTCCTCTTGTTTCTTGTTGACCATGCAGGATGATAGTATTGATGGAATATATGATACCCTAAAGCAATGTGCTAAAATATCACAATCTGCAGGAGGTATCGGTTTGAGTATCCACAATGTAAGAGCGACTGGAGCTTATATCAAAGGAACCAACGGTACTTCGAACGGTATCATCCCGATGCTTCGGAATTTTGATATGACCGCCAGGTATGTCGATCAAGGAGGAGGCAAAAGAAAAGGAAGCTTTGCCATTTACCTTGAGCCTTGGCATGCCGATATATTTGATTTTCTTCAGTTGAAGAAAAATCACGGAAAAGAAGAGTTAAGGGCGAGAGATCTGTTTTATGCGATGTGGATTTCAGATTTGTTCATGCGTAGAGTTGAGGAGAATGGAGAATGGTCCCTTTTCAGTCCTGATGAAGCGAAGGGTTTGGAGGACAGCTACGGAGAGGCGTTTGAAAAATTGTATGAGAAATACGAGCAAGAGGGAAAAGCGAGAAAGGTAGTGAAGGCTCAAGATCTTTGGTTTGAGATCTTAGAGGCTCAAATTGAAACAGGAACACCTTACATTTTGTACAAGGATCATGCGAATCGTAAGTCTAATCAAAAGAACTTAGGTACCATTAAGTCCAGCAATCTATGTACCGAGATAATGGAATATACCTCTAAAGACGAGGTCGCTGTTTGTAATTTGGCCTCTATTTCTCTTTCTAAGTTTGTGAAGGAGGATAAAACCTTTGATCATGACAAACTTCATGAAATCACCAAAGTAGCGACGAGAAATCTCAATAAAGTAATAGATGTCAATTATTATCCAGTTGAGGAAGCCAGGACTTCAAATATGAGGCATAGGCCCATAGGTCTAGGAGTGCAAGGTTTGGCAGATGCATTTGTGATGATGCGACTTCCTTTTGAATCTGAAGAAGCACAGCGCCTCAATAGCGAAATTTTTGAAACCATCTATTTCGCCTCTATGGAGGCCTCCATGGAGTTGTCACAAGCTGATGGGCCCTATCAAACGTATAAAGGATCACCTGTATCCAAAGGCATATTCCAATTTGATATGTGGGGTGTGACACCCGATTCAGGCCGATGGGATTGGTATGAGCTCAAACAAAAAGTAAAGAAGCATGGGGTTAGAAATTCTTTGTTAGTAGCACCTATGCCAACGGCTTCTACCTCGCAGATACTTGGTAATAATGAATGCTTTGAGCCATTTACATCTAATATGTACGTACGCAGAGTGCTGTCCGGTGAGTTTATTGTAGCGAACAAGTATTTGATGCACGATTTGATTGGTTTGGGGCTATGGGATGAAGGTATGATGAATAAAATCAAGGCTGAAAATGGTTCTATCCAAAATATAGCTGAGATTCCAGCTAATATCAAGGAGCTTTATAAGACGGTTTGGGAGATTTCTCAGAAAACTATTATTGATATGTCTGCGGATCGGGGGGCGTACATCTGTCAAAGTCAAAGTTTGAATATTCATTTGATGAATGCCAACTTCGGTAAAATGACCTCTATGCATTTCTATGCATGGAAAAAGGGCCTAAAAACAGGCATGTATTATCTGCGGACTAAGGCGGCGACAGATGCGATCAAATTTACCGTTACTAAAGAAGAAAACGTACAACCCAAAGCGGAAGAGTTGGCAAAAGCTACGGACCAAAATCAGCAAGCCATACAATGCTCCTTAGATGACCCAGAAGGATGTGAGATGTGTGGGAGTTGATTTTTAATTGATAATGATGAAACGGGAATACTATTTGATGGTATTCCCGTTTTTTTTTATAGCTCAATTTTTGTCAAATCCCTTTTGGAGGTCATCGATTATTTCTGGGTTGAGCAGTGTAGAAGTATCGCCTAAATCACCAGTATCTCCACTGGCTATTTTTCGCAATATTCTTCTCATAATTTTCCCTGAACGTGTTTTGGGTAACCCTTTGACAAATTGAATTTTGTCAGGTTTGGCAATGGCACCGATGGTTGTAGCCACAAGGTTTCTTATTTCCGTGATTAATTCATCGGTTTGGATGACCCCATCATAGGCGATTACGTAGGCATATAGGGCATTTCCTTTGATGTCATGAGGGAATCCTACCACTGCGCTTTCAACAATGTCGTCATGCTCATTAATTGCATTTTCTATGGGCGCCGTACCTAGGTTATGTCCAGAAACAATGACCACGTCGTCTACTCTTCCGGTAATCCTATAATTTCCGAGCGCATCTCGCAACGCACCATCTCCTGGAAAATAATAATTAGGGTAGGCAGAGAAATAGACATTTTTATAGCGTTCATTATCGCCATAGATGGTTCTTGCTAACGAGGGCCAGGGTTGTTTAATGGCTAAAATTCCTTCTGCTTTTATATCAGTAATCTCTGCACCATCAGCGTTCAATAAAACCGGCTGAATTCCGGGTAAGGGAAGAGTTGCAAATGTGGGTTTGTCTTGGGTCACACCTGCCAAAGAAGAAATCATCATTCCACCCGTTTCTGTTTGCCACCAAGTATCTACTATTGGGCATTTATTTTTACCAATATTATCGTCATACCAGTGCCATGCCTCTTCGTTAATAGGCTCGCCTACAGTTCCTAATATTCTCAGACTACTGAGATCATGGTCAGTAACGAATGATAACGGGTGTTTCGCTAATGCTCTAATGGCAGTAGGAGCAGTATATAATTGAGTGACTTTATGCTTCTCACAGACTTCCCAAAACCTTCCGTAGTCTGGATAACTAGGAACGCCTTCAAACATGACCGTAGTGGCTCCAGTAGCCAAAGGCCCATAAACAATATAACTATGGCCTGTAATCCAACCTATATCTGCCGTACACCAATAAATATCGTTGGGTTTATATTGGAATACATTTAAAAAAGAATAGGCAGCGTAAACCATGTAACCACCGCAAGTGTGGACCATTCCTTTGGGCTTTCCGGTAGACCCAGAAGTATATAGAATGAAAAGCATATCTTCCGAATCCATCATTTCTGCAGGACATGAATCATCTACTTTTGTTAATTCTTCATGCCACCAGACATCTCTGCCTGACGTCCAGGCAATGGTTTGCTTTGTTCTTTGAAAAACGATTGATTTTTTAATGGAAGGGCAGATCTTTAAGGCTTCATCGGCAATATCTTTTAATGGCGTCACCTTATCACCCCTAAAACCACCGTCAGAGGTCAATAAGACCTTACATTCAGCATCGTTTATTCTTGCCGCCAATGCCCTAGAAGAAAACCCGGCAAAAACTACAGAGTGAGTGGCACCAATTCTGGCGCAAGCCAGTACAGCTACCGAAAGTTCAGCAACCATTGGCATGTAAATACAAACACGATCACCTTTAACCACGCCATTATTTTTTAAAACATTAGCAAAGGCGCAGACCTTGCTATGGAGTTGTCTGTAGGTAATGTGTTGTGCTGCATCGTTTGGATCATTAGGTTCCCAAATAATGGCAGTTTGATCCCCTTTTGATGCTAGATGGCGATCCAAACAATTTTCTGTAATATTTAATTTACCCTCCAAAAACCATTTTGTTTCAGGGACACTCCAATCGTAGGCTAACGTTTGGGTCCATTTTTTTCTCCATAAAAAGTTTTCTGCAATATTATCCCAAAATTCCGAAGGGTTTTCAACACTGGACTGGTACGCTTTATGATAATCTTCCAGAGAATTTATTTGTAGTGACATAAGTAACTTCTTAATGGTTATGAGCAGCGCCTGCGCCACTTGGAATTCTAATATCTTCAACAATTTCTTGAACCTCTTTTGGCGGGTCAGGAGTAAACTTTGAGACGATAATTGAAACTATGAAATTAGCCATCATAGCGATACTTCCAAATCCCTCGGGGGAAATTCCAAACCACCAATCTTCTTTGGTCCCTCCAAACCACCAACCAAATTTGAATTTAGTCATATAAAATAGCATCAATAGAATTCCGATAATCATCCCTGAGATAGCACCTTGTTTATTCATTTTTTTAGAGAAAATACCCAAAACAATGGCAGGAAAGAAAGAAGCAGCAGCCAAGCCAAAAGCCAAAGCGACTACAGCAGCAACAAAACCTGGGGGATTGATACCAAAATAACCAGCCACACAAACAGCTACCACGGCAGCGGCTCTTGCAGCGATCAATTCACCTTTCTCCGAGATCTTCGGATTGATCATTCTTTTAATTAAGTCATGTGCAACGGAAGAAGAGATGACCAACAATAACCCTGCGGCGGTAGACAAAGCAGCTGCCAAACCTCCAGCCGCTACGAGCGCAATTACCCAATTGGGTAGACCAGCTATTTCTGGATTGGCCAATACCATTATATCACGATTTACTTCAAGTTCATTCAATTCTTTGTTAGCTACATATTGGATCACCTGATCCTGATTTTTGTCGATAAAAGTAATTAAGCCCGTAGTTTCCCATTTTTTAAACCATTCTGGCATGTCAGCATACTTTTTATCACTGACCGTTTCAATTAAATTCGTTCTTGAAAATACGGAAATAGCTGGAGCAGTGGTATATAATATGGCTATAAATAGTAATGCCCAACCCGCTGATTTACGTGCATCAGCTACTTTTTTTACTGTGAAAAACCGGACAATTACATGGGGTAAGCCTGCGGTACCAACCATTAATGCTGCCGTAATACAGAAAACATCTAGCTTAGACTTGCTTCCTGTAGTATAAGATGAAAAACCTAAATCTTTATGCAGCCCGTCCAATTTATCTAATAAATAAATACCATTTTCATCGGCACTTCCGAAACCTAATTGTGGAATGAAATGGCCTGTCATTTGAATGGAAATAAAAATAGCAGGCACCATAAAGGCAAATATCAGTACGCAATATTGCGCTACCTGTGTGTAGGTAATTCCTTTCATTCCTCCTAACACGGCATAAAATAATACGATGACCATTCCTATGATAACACCGGTAGTAATGTCCACTTCTAAAAAGCGTGAGAAAACAATACCCACTCCTTGCATTTGCCCGGCTACATAGGTGAAAGAGACCAATAATGCACAAAAAACAGCGACGCTTCTAGCCGTATTGGAATAATATCTATCGCCTATGAAATCAGGGACCGTAAATTTTCCAAATTTTCTTAAGTAGGGAGCGAGTAACAATGCCAATAACACATAACCTCCGGTCCAACCCATGAGATAGACAGAACCATCATAGCCTTCAAAGGAAATGATTCCCGCCATGGAAATAAATGAAGCTGCGGACATCCAATCTGCCGCAGTAGCTAATCCATTTGCCAATGGAGATACGCCCCCCCCAGCTACGTAGAACTCTTTTGTGGAACCTGCCCTTGACCAAATAGCAATACCGATATACAAGGAAAAAGTAACTCCTACTAAAATCCAGGTCCAAATTTGAATACTCATGTTGCGCTTGTTTTAAAGGTTATCTTCTTCATGAAAACCGTATTTTTTATCTAGCTTATTCATGAGTTTTATGTAGACCAGAATTAAGATGACAAAAGTATAAATGGCACCTTGTTGCGCAAACCAAAACCCAAGTTTAAAACCACCTATTTTTATTACGTTTAATTGATCTACAAAAAGTATTCCTGCTCCAAATGAGACGGTAAACCAGACAATCAATAAAATGATTAAATATTTGAGGTTTTGTTTCCAGTATGCTTGCATCTCTTTTTTTAAATAAGACACTAATATATTAAGTTGTAAAATAAAAAACGGTAAAAAACTTACTTTGCACATATTTTAGAGTTAAAAACAATAAAAAGGGCATCGCTTTTTAAAGGATTTCATTTTTAATCAATAAAATAAACCATAAAAAAAGTGATCGGAGAGATTGATCTTTTTATTTAATTGTTGAGCTCATATAAATCATAAGTATAATCTATTTTTATGGAAGGTATCGGCAAAGATCAATGGGAACAGATCTGAGGGAAATACCTGTTTAAATATATAATTCTGTGAAAATAGCCAATAAGGCAGCCAGGATACTGATAGCAATTTTGTTAAACCTAAATCGATGCCCCGGACTAGACTCTACAAAAATAGTCGTAGAAATATGTAAAAAAGCGCCACTCACAAAAGCAAATAAAAGGCTTAATTCGGCTTCGGATAGTGTTAAATAGTTATTGGCCATGGCCCCGATGGGCGAGGCCAGACTGAAGATACTTAATACCACCCATTGTTGTCTAGAGAATTTTGATTTCCCCTTAAATACCGCCATCAGGGCAAAGGCGGCAGGGGCTTTATGCAGAATGATACCAAAAAGTAAGGTGTAAGAATTATTTTGCTCATGCAATGGAGAATCATGGGTAAGTAAAGCACCTTCCATTAAAGAATGCACGACAAGGGCAATGAGTACGTAATACTTTGATTGTGTTGATTTATGTTGGTGAAAATGACCATGCTCCACACCCGAAGTAAAATACTCTAAAAATTGTTGGAAGAAAAACCCTAATAATATGAACAAACCAATTTTAGTGGGATCTGAGGACAAGGCAAAGAGCTCAGGAAAAACATGTATGATGGTGATGGAAAAAAGATAGGATCCGCCAAAAATTAAAGGTAAAAAAATATTTTGAGGCTTGTACTCTAAGGGAATGGTGGCCCATCCTCCAATAAAGGTTCCTATGATTAACAGGGTAATAGTAAGGCTCATGGAGTTTCGTTTTTCGTTACAATTACGTCTGTTTTGATGCCATCGGTGATGATATGTTCAGGACTTGATTCACCTTGATAAATCAGCAGCGCATCCAAGCGATCATCTGCTTTGAGAATGGCCATGGAAGTTTCAACCCCCAGTACCATAAAGGCCGTTGCATAAGCATCAGCAAGTATGCAATTGGGCGCGAAAACAGACGCACTTAGTATATTTTTTTTACTCATATTTCCCGTTCTAGGATCGATGATATGGGCATAGGTTTTATCTCCGATCTGATAAAAATTTCTATAATTACCTGAGGTTGCGACCGATCGATCCTCTAGATTGACGATCGCAAAAGGGGGTTGGTATTCTTCTGATTCAATCAATGGATTTTGAATACCAATCTTCCAAACCTCATTTCGGTTATTGGTGCCAAAAGTTCTGACTTCTCCACCAATCTCTACCATCGCATGTTCAATATTTTTGGATTTGAGATAATCAGCGATTACATCTACGGCATATCCTTTGGCCACTGCACTTAAATCAAGGTACGTTCCTTTGGGCAGCGTAATGAGTGAGTGATTAAAATTAATTTTTGAGAAACCTACGAATTGAAGTAAAGAATCAATGAGGGGTTGATCTAATATTTTTGAAGCCTTATCTGGGCCAAAACCATAGGCATTGATCAGTGGACCAATGGTAGGATCAAACGCTCCTTCGGTTGCTGCATGGACTTCTTTACTAGCCAAGAGGACGGGATAAAAAACAGGGTCTTGGAAGACTAAACTACCAGATTGATTCAATCTTGAAATTTCTGATTGAGGGATATATGTAGATAATGACTGATTGAATTTTTTCAGGACAGAATCTATTTGTATTTTAAAATCAATCGGTTCCAAAGTTTTATATTTTACATTATATACAATGGTCCCCATGGTTAATCCAGTAACCTCATTCATCAACAAATTAGGATTTTGATTTCTTACGAGCTTTACGAGGAGTAAGATTGCAGCAAAGAATAAGAGGACTCTTTGGGTTTGTTTACGTTTGTCGATATTCAATTTGTTTTTTTTACAATATTAGTAAGACCTAATTAGAATATTCAATCGTTATATTTGTTTTCTATTTATTAACTATGAGAGAGGATTATTTAAAATCAGATGATGAGGATTTTTCATCTGCGGATAAAGAGATAGAAAAAGCTTTAAGACCCCTTAGTTTTGATGACTTTACGGGGCAAGAAAAGATAGTTGATAACTTAAAGATATTTGTCGAAGCGGCCAGTCAACGATCAGAGCCCCTCGATCATGTTTTACTTCACGGGCCTCCAGGACTAGGTAAAACAACCCTTTCTCACATTATTGCCAATGAGCTGGGTTCTAATATTAAAATAACAAGTGGACCCGTACTGGATAAGCCGGGAGAATTGGCAGGCCTTCTTACAAATCTTGAAGAGGGAGATGTGTTATTTATAGATGAAATACATAGATTAAATGCGGTAGTTGAGGAGTATTTATATTCCGCCATGGAGGATTATAAGATCGATATTATGTTGGATTCAGGGCCCAATGCAAGAACTGTACAAATTGGATTGAACCCATTTACCCTCATCGGTGCGACGACCCGTTCAGGATTGTTGACCGCGCCCTTGCGTGCGCGTTTTGGAATCAATGCGAGGCTAGAATATTATGATGCCAAGCTACTGACCCGAATCGTTGGAAGATCTTGTGATATTTTAAATTGTGAATTCGAACCTGAGGCCACTTTTGAAATAGCCAGAAGAAGTAGGGGAACTCCTCGGATCGCCAATAACTTATTAAGAAGAACCCGAGATTTTGCTCAAATAAAAGGGGATGGATCTATCACGCTTATCATCGTAAAGATGGCATTGAAGGCCTTAAATGTGGATAATCATGGATTAGATGAAATGGATAATCGTATTTTATCTACTATTATTGATAAATTTAAGGGGGGACCGGTGGGTTTATCGACCATTGCGACGGCGTGCGGAGAGGAGGCCGAAACGATAGAAGAGGTTTATGAACCTTTTTTAATCATGGAAGGCTTTTTGAAGCGTACGGCACGGGGGCGTCAAGCGACTGAATTGGCCTACAAGCATTTGGGTATGATACCCCCGGCACAAATGAACACATTATTTTGACTAGGTGGCATGTCACGCTTCACACGATGGTTATGAGAGGCGTCATTAGGATTCCTTTTCATCATCTTTTTAGATGATGAAATCCAACAGAGATATCGTTAAGGAGATCGCATTGGATTTGGGCTTTTCATATTGCGGCATATCAAAGGCTGATTTTTTGGCAGAAGAGGCGGATCATCTTGAAACTTGGTTAAAAAGAGGCTATCAAGGTAAAATGAGCTACATGGAGCGTCATTTTGATAAACGATTGGATCCCCGAAAGCTTGTAGCTGGTGCCCAATCGGTGATTTCCCTTTTGTATAATTATGCACCACAAAAAGATGAAACCGATCAGACACCCTATAAGATCGCCCGATACGCCTATGGTAAAGATTATCATTTTGTCATCAAGGATAAATTGGCGGAATTCATGAATAGGATGAAGGCGGGCATAGGGAAGATTGAGGGGCGTGCCTTTGTCGATTCAGCACCGGTACATGAGCGGGCATGGGCCTCAAAAAGCGGTTTGGGTTGGGTAGGTAAAAATACTTTGTTAATCAATAAAGATTCGGGTAGTTACTTTTTTTTGGCAGAGCTGATTATTGATTTAAAATTAGAGGCCGATGGGCCGATTAAGGATTATTGTGGTACCTGTACCAGATGTATAGATGCCTGTCCAACGGATGCAATCTCAGAACCTTATGTGGTGGATGGAAGTCGTTGCATTTCTTATTTAACCATTGAATTGAAAGACGAAATACCTACGGAGTTCAGTGATAAAATGGAAGGGTGGGCTTTTGGTTGTGATATCTGTCAACAGGTGTGTCCTTGGAATAGATTTTCAACCCCACATAATGAACCCCAATTTGCTCCCCAAGGCTGGGAAGAATTATCAAAAACAGCCTGGGAGGAAATGACGGAGGTAGTCTTCGGTAACATATTTAAAAAATCTCCAATAAACCGGACGAAATTTAAAGGATTACAGCGGAATATATCCTTCATTCAAACCGCGGAAGGATGACACCTATTAACTCAAAGGACTTCCATAATTAATTAACCACTTATAGGCGGGGAGTCACCTTAGCTCAATCGCTACAGTATTCCATAATACCTTCTTTGATTCGGGTAAAGATTTCAAGTTGATCCTCTAAGTCTTCTTCTAAAAGTGTAATCCTAAATCCTAAAAGAGGGGAACAGAAAGCCGAGATAGGTACTACACAGACCTGTTTAGCGGCCAATAAATAATAGACGAATCGTTGGTCTAATGGCATTTCAGGGGTCAGCCAATTTTCCAGTAGGTGTGTTATTTCTGGATCCGTAATATTTAGTTGTTGTTTGGGTTTTAATGCTCCTACCTTGAAGATAATGGTGTTATAAAAAGCCCCATTGGTCAGGTTGAAGTTGACATAGGGAATTTCAGCAAAAAAATCACAGAGCTTTTTACTTCTTTGACCAATTGCTTGACTGGTACTTTTTAAAAAAAGGTCATAACGGGGATCGGTCATGATCTTGGGAATAGCCCTTTGAGGCAACGTAGTTGAACTGACCTCGATCATTTTGGCATTATCTATGGTTTGACAAAGCTTATTGAAGTCATCATCTTGATCTCGATTATAGTATTCCGCCCATCCACATCTTGCCCCTGGCCAAGGAACTTCCTTAGAAATCCCTTTCAATGAAATTCCAGGGACCGTTCCGATGACTTTTGCCATTGGAGCAGTACTTGCATTATTATATATGATGTGTTCATAAATCTCATCAAAAATCAAAAAAAGGCTAAAGTCTTTGGCAATGGCGACCATAGCTCTCAAGATTTTTTCAGGATAAACCATCCCGGTGGGATTGTCGGGATTGATAACCAATATACCTACGATATTGGGATTGTAGCATACTTTATTTCGTAAATCTACAAGATCTGGATACCATTGATTTTCGGGATCAAGAGCATAAGTAATTGGTTGGTGATTGGCATGAGCTGCTTCTGCAGAAGAATGCGTCGAATAGGCAGGTGAGGGGCCTATTACCCGAGCCGTTGGTAGGAGGTATTGATAAATTTTCGCAATGGCATCTCCTAGGCCATTAAAAAAGGTGATATCCTCTGCGTTGATTTGAACCCCATTTAATAGATTGGTTTTGTTAGCAAGAAAGGCACGTGTCTCTAGGAGCCCCTTGGAATGACTATAACCATAAGTAGTATCGTCTTTCAAGAGTTCAATAATGATGTCCTTGATCCAGTTGGGGAGCGTACGATGCTTTTGGATGGGATCACCTATGTTTTCCCAATAAATCCGATGACCAAGTTGTTCAAGTTGTTCTGCTTTACTTACGATTCCCCGAATTTCATAGGAGAGTTCATCCGCGCCCTCGCGAAGTAATTTTTGTCTCATAATTATTAAAAAGTGCTAATTTATTCATTTTCCTGTTGAAAAATGTAATTTTTCTAGCGTCTATATGAAGTTATTCTTCTTCGAGGTATGCACCTTCTTGTAGGTTGTATTTGCAGAATTGGACTTGTAAGGCTCCATTGAATAAAGCCATTTTTTCACTCGGTTTTAAATGTAACTGTTTGAGTGCTGGGATATTTGAGCTCAATACCCAAGCATCGAAATCTGAAAAGTTATTTTTAAAGGAATCTCCTAGTTTTTTATAAAGACTATCGACTTCTTCTCCAATTCTTTCACCATAGGGAGGATTGGTGATGATCATACCTGTTTGAAATTTGGGAATAAAGTCCTCAAATGCGACTTGTCTGATTTGAACATCTCGCCCCATTCTCAGTTTTTTCAAGGCTCCTTTGGCGAGGGCAACGGCATGACCATCGATATCTCCACCGGAGATCATTAAGGGGGCACTTCTGATTTTACCCTGCGATTCTGCTCTGATGCGATTCCACATCATGGGTTGAAAGTTATTCCAATTCTTAAAGCCAAATTCTTTTTGATTGATTTGAGGAGGAATATTTAAGCCCATGAGTACCGCCTCAATGATGATGGTTCCGGTTCCACACATGGGATCAACCAGAGGGATACTTTTATTCCAACCTGCCAGCTGTAAGAGACCGGCAGCCATGACTTCATTGAGTGGAGCTTGGTGTCCTGGTTCCCTATAACCGCGTTGATTGAGGAGTCGTCCCGAACTGTCCAATGAAATGGTGAATTTATCTTGATAAGCATGTAAGTTGAAGAGGATATCAGGTTTTTCAACATCTACAGAGGGCCGCAAATCAAACTTTTCTCTAAACTGATCGGCAATCGCATCTTTCATTTTAAGTGCAGCATATTTTGAGTGCGTAAAATACTCTGAGAAAATAGTATTGTCGATGGCAAAAGTTTGCCTGACATCAAGAAATTGAGACCAATCAAATGATTTGACTTGGTTGTAAAGTTCGGTTTCATTACGAGCTGTAAATTCATACACAGGGACCAAAATACGTAAGGCAGTCCTTAAGTTCAAATTTGCCTCATAAAGGAAGGGCAGTTTTCCTTCACATTCTACAGCGCGTTTTCTTTTTTTGATGTTTTGTCCGCCTAGGAGTTCCACTTCCTTCATGAGGACCTCTTCGAGTCCATGTAAGGTTTTGATGACTATTTTCAATGAATTTATCTTTAAGGTGCGTAAAGTTAATTTAATATCTTTTGTCAATATGAGCTTACCAAGCGATCCATGAGCTTTTAAAATATTTTATGCTCATTGTGATGGGCTTTAGATTTGATCAATTCAGTAAACGGGGCCGTCTTTCTTTAGTTTTCTTAACAGCTGCTTCATGCCTCCAGTCATTTATCACAGCCTCGTTGCCTGATAAGAGTACTTTCGGTACTTCCCATCCGTTATATACAGCAGGTCGTGTATACACAGGAGGAGCCAATAGGTCATCTTGAAAAGAATCGGTGAGCGCGGAGCTTTCATCGTTGAGCACACCTGGGATCAGTCGGATTAAACTATCGGCAACCACCATAGCGGCTATTTCACCTCCAGAGAGAACATAATCTCCGATACTGATTTCTCGGGTGATTAAATGGTCACGTACGCGTTGATCTATACCTTTGAAGTGGCCACAGAGTAATATGATGTTTTTATTAAGAGACAATTGATTGCACGTGGATTGGCTTAATTTCTCTCCATCGGGTGTCATAAAAATGATCTCATCATAATCTGTATGCTTTTTTAGAGCACTGATGCACCGGTCAATAGGCTCAATCATCATGACCATCCCTGCACCTCCTCCATAAGCATAATCATCAATAGATTTTTGTTTGCTGCTGGTAAAAGGTCTTAAATCGTGAATATAGAGCTCTACCAATCCTTTTTTTTTGGCTCTTTTGACAATGCTTTGATTCATGGGACCCTCAAAAAGTTCAGGTAGACATGTGATAATGTCAATTCTCATTGCTAAAATAGATTTCCATGAAACCATCAGGAAGTTCAATATGAGCTTCTTTTTTTGTTAGATCGACTTTTTTGAATATTGCGTCTTCGATGGGAATTAACAGTTCTTGCTCTTTGTAAAAGACAGCCGCAAGATATTGTGAAGAGGGTTGATAAATTTGTGCAATTGTACCTAAAAAGGCTCCTAGGTGGAATATCTCAAAACCGACTAGATCGTGGAAAAAATATTCTCCATCTCGAAGTTCTGGTAAATGACTTAGCGGTAGATAGATTACTTGACCTACCAGATCCTTGGCCAGATCTATATGATCAATGTCTTCGAAATGAAGGAGTGTTTTTACACCATTCATTGAGATTTGTTTAACAAAAAAAGGAATCAGATTTCCAGATTGCTCTAGAAATACCGATTCCAATTCACTGTATTCATCCGGTTGGTCCACATCTAGATCAATGGTTACCATACCTTTTAATCCGTGCGTTTTGACAATATGACCTAACTGGTAACACTCATCTTTACGCATGAGAAAAATTATTTTGAAGCTTCAGGTGCTGCTGGTCCCTTATCACTTTCCTTCGTTTCTGCGGGACTTGCAGCTTTCACTTCTTCCACTTTCACTTCTTCCGCTTTCACTTCTTCCGCTTTCACTTCTTCCGCTTTCACTCCTTGTAATGCAACGGCTTCAGTTTTGGAAGCTTCAGGCACTTCGGCGTTTGCCTTTTCAGCAGTTTTCTGATCTGAGATCGCTTCCTCAGCCTCTTCGGTGAGTTCTTTCTCAGAAGCAGCTACTCCAGCATCTGTTATTTCAGCAGCTAGCGCGGCTTCTGTATCTTGCTTTCTTTTCATGATGGCCGCTGCTCTTGTTTCATTGACCTTCTTTTCAGCCTCAAACTTTGTTTTGGCCACCTTGTTGTTGGCTTCAGTCAATTTATTGAGAGCTTCTTGATTCTGTTTTTCTTTGTTTTGGAACCATTCGTCAAACTTTTTGTCTGCATTCTCCTGTGTGATGGCTCCTTTATTGACGCCTACTTGAAGATGTTTTTTAAACATAACTCCTCTTTCAGATAGAATGGCTCGAGCCGTATCGGTTGGCTGGGCACCTTTCATAATCCAATCTAGGGCCTTTTCTTCATTAATATTAATTAATGCAGGATTGACATTGGGATTATAAGTACCAATTTTTTCAATAAAGCGACCATCTCGTGGTGCTCTTGCGTCTGCGATGACCACATCATATAGGGCCAATTTTCTACGTCCTCGACGTGCTAATCTTATTTTTACTGACATTATTTGTTTTATTTATGGAACGCGTCCATGTTAAAAATTAAAAAATAGAGCGCAAAGATAAAGGAAAATATCTATTAAGTTATTTGAGAGATGCAATAAAAGGAATTAGATGCAATTTAAATTTTATTTCAATATTAATTTGCATATTCGTTTATACGGTTTTGTAATAATTAAATACTCTGTCTATATTTGAATACTTATTAATGAGTACTCAAATGGATAAATATTCTTATATCGGAAATGCGGATGTAGCGCACATTAACAATCTATATGAATCTTATCAGGAAGATCCTGAAAGCGTTGATGCTTCCTGGAGATTATTTTTCCAGGGATTTGAGTTTTCTGCCAATAGCTATGGTGCCGGTGCCGATCCTGCTGTGGGAAACTCAAAAGAAACGGCTGTCAAAAATCTGATACATGCTTATAGATCAAGAGCACACTTGAAATCAGATACCAACCCTGTACGGGATAGAAGGAATCATGATATCAAATTAGATTTAGATCATTTCGGTTTGTCATCAGCTGATTTAGAAACCCCTTTTCAGGTAGGTAATGAAATAGGGCTCGGTTCTGCTAAGTTGAAAGATATTGTAACTCGATTAAAAAAGATTTATTTAGGATCTATTGGTTATGAATATTCCCACTTAAGAGAACCGCATATTTTGGCCTGGTTTCGTTCCAAATGTGAAACTGAGGGCGCCAACATTAATCCTCCCGAAAAAGAGAAAGAACACATCTTGGGTAAACTCAATGAAGCCGTGGTATTTGAAAACTTTCTACATACCAAATATATAGGCCAAAAAAGGTTTTCTTTGGAAGGGGGAGAGAATACCATACCAGCGCTAGATAAAATAATTAGAAGGGCCGTCGAATTTGGAGTTCAGGAGGTAGTTATTGGGATGGCGCATCGTGGGAGATTGAATGTTTTGGCTAATATCATGGGCAAAACCTATGATGAAATTTTTAATGAATTTGAAGGAGGATCCAATCCAGATCTTACTATGGGTGATGGAGATGTGAAGTATCATTTGGGATTTTCAAGCCAATATGTTTCAGATTCCGGAAATATGGCCTATGTGAAACTTGCACCTAATCCTTCACATCTCGAAGCCGTGGACCCCGTAGTATTGGGAGTAACCCGAGCACAAATAGATGACGAATATGGGGGAGACATGTCCAAATGTCTACCTATCGTCATTCATGGAGATGCTGCGGTTGCGGGTCAAGGCTTGGTTTACGAATGTGTTCAAATGGCCAATTTAGAAGGTTATAGAACCGGAGGAACGATTCATTTTGTCATCAATAATCAAGTAGGTTTTACCACAGATTATGACGATGCAAGGTCAAGTATTTATTGTACAGATTTATCGAAAATAATAGATGCGCCCGTGTTGCATGTTAATGGCGATGATGCCGAAGCTGTCAATTTTGCAGTCAATCTAGCTGTGGAGTACAGACAGGAGTTTGGTAAAGATATTTTTATTGATTTGCTGTGCTATAGAAGACACGGTCATAATGAAAGTGACGAACCCAAATTTACGCAACCTAAACTTTACAATATTATCTCCAAGCATCCCAATCCGCGTGAGGTGTATATAAAAAAACTCAAAGAAAGGGGTGATGAGGCTGGAGAAACTGCCGAAAAATTAGATAAGGAATTTAAAAAATTACTGCAGGATAGGCTCAATCTCGTGAAGCAAAAGCCACTGCCGTATAAGCCACAAAAAATTGATGAGGAATGGAAGTTTTTAAGAAAGTCTAAACCTGAAGATTTTCATGCATCTCCCGACACCTCAATTTCTGATGCGTCGGTTCAAAAAATAGCGCATGCACTGACGACGCTCCCCGTAGGTTTTAAACCCTTAAGACAAATAGAAAAGCTGATGAAAGATCGAAAATCGGCCTTTTTTGACAAAAAAGAATTAGGATGGGGTGAAGGTGAATTACTTGCCTACGGATCATTATTGGCTGAGGGTAAAATCGTGCGCATGTCGGGTCAGGATGTCAAACGCGGTACTTTTTCCCACCGGCATTCTTTTGTAGTTGATTCAGAGACCAACGAATCTTATTGCCATCTAAACCATATTGAGGAGGGGCAACAGCCTCTTAAAATTTTTAATTCTCTGTTGTCTGAGTTTGGTGTACTGGGCTTTGAATATGGTTACGCCATGTCAACTCCCAATGCATTGGTGGTGTGGGAAGCCCAATTTGGAGATTTTGCCAATGGAGCTCAGGTCATGATTGATCAATTTATTTCAAGCGCGGAGACCAAGTGGCAACGAATGAATGGGTTGGTGATGTTACTTCCCCACGGCTACGAAGGACAAGGTCCTGAACACTCCAGTGCCCGTATGGAACGGTTTCTTCAGATGAGTGCTCAGGATAACATGATTATCGCAAACATCACTAGTTCGGCCAACTTTTTTCATTTAATGCGTAGACAGGTGGCTTGGGAATTCAGAAAACCCTGTGTCGTTTTTTCCCCTAAATCGCTGTTAAGAAGTCCGAAGGTAGCCGCGCCGATAAAAGATTTTACTGAAGGTAAGTTTTGTGAAATTTATTCAGATGATTACGTGGTCGCTAGTAAGGTGAAAAAGGTAATTATGTGTTCTGGGAAAATTTATTTTGACTTTTTAGACGAACAGCTAAAGCAAAAGGCCAAAGAAGTTGCCATTATAAGAATAGAGCAATTGCATCCTTTTCCCAAAAAACAATTGGATGCGATTCTGAAAAAATATAAAAATCCTAAATTAATATGGGCACAAGAAGAACCTGAAAATATGGGACCTTGGTCCTATATCCTCAGAATAGCAGAGGGTTATGAATTTGCACTCGTGGCAAGAAAAGCAGCTTCGTCACCTGCGACGGGTTTTAATAAAATCCATAAGATAGAACAGGAAGATTTAGTTAACAAAGCATTTAAATTATAAGCATATGAGTCTTGAAATGAAAGTCCCATCAGTTGGGGAATCAATATCGGAAGTTACTGTTTCACAGTGGATGAAAAATGACGGAGATCATGTAGAAATGGATGAGGTGATTTGTGAGCTGGAATCGGACAAGGCTACCTTTGAAGTCAGTGCTGAAATTGAGGGCGTTTTGAAACTTAAGGTAGGTGCGGGTGATACCGTTGAAATCGGCGGCCTATTGTGCGTCATTGAGGCATCAATTGAAATAAAAGAAGCGATAACTCCTGACGTGAAATCAGAAAAATTGACCGGAGGAGCCGTAAAAACCATTCAAATGCATGTGCCCACGGTAGGTGAATCGATCAACGAGGTAACGATATCTAACTGGGCCAAGGCATCGGGTGATTTAGTGGTTTTAGATGAGGTCATCGCAGAAATTGAATCTGATAAGGCTACTTTCGAATTAACGGCCGAAGCGACAGGAAAATTAGAAATTTTGGCTGCTGATGGCACGACCCTCGAGATCGGAGGATTAATATGTCAAATAGCCGTAACCGATGAGGTGCAGCCCAGTACAGCAGTTATACCCTCTGAATCAGATCACACGACAACACCGACTGCATCGAAAGGCTATGCCTCGGGACATGCTCCTCCCGCCGCCGCTAAAATATTGGCAGAAAAAGGAATTTCGGCAGCGGCGATCCAAGGAACAGGTGTAGGTGGAAGAATTACCAAAGAAGACGCCATGAATGCCCAACCACAAAAAGTGGAGTCATCCCCAAAAGAGCAAGAGAAATCGATCACAAATGATCCGGTACAATCTGCAGACCAAGGTGAGCGGTCTGAGCGAAGGCAAAAAATGTCACCTTTGAGAAAAACTGTAGCGAAGAGATTGGTTTCAGTTAAAAATGAAACTGCCATGTTGACTACTTTTAATGAAGTCAATATGCAACCGATCATGGAGTTAAGAAAAAAATATAAAGAACCATTTAAAGCAAAATATGAAGTGGGTCTTGGTTTCATGTCTTTCTTTACCAAGGCTTGTTGCGTGGCACTGCAGGATTGGCCAGCTGTAAATGCGAAAATTGATGGAGATGAAATTATATATAGCAACTTTTGTGATGTCTCTATCGCTGTTTCAGCACCCAAAGGTCTTGTAGTTCCTGTGATCAGGAATGCCGAAACCTTGTCCTTTGAGCAAATAGAAAGGGAAGTAGTTAGGTTAGCCAATAAAGCCAGAGAAAACAAATTAAGTATTCCAGAAATGACCGGAGGTACTTTTACCATCACCAATGGAGGAATTTTTGGCTCGATGCTATCGACACCCATCATTAACGCCCCACAATCAGCTATTTTAGGGATGCATAATATTGTGCAGAGACCTGTAGTGGAAGATGGAGAAATAGTGGTTCGACCGATCATGTATGTTGCACTTTCTTATGATCATCGAATTATAGATGGTCGGGAATCGGTAAGCTTTTTGGTAAGATTAAAAGAACTTTTAGAAGATCCTTCACGATTGCTCTTGGGAGTTTAAGAAAATATTAAGGTTATTGCTATTTAAACACAATGAACATAGAATCATGGATTATCAAGTAATTGTTATCGGATCAGGACCTGGCGGATATGTGGCAGCTATACGATGTGCCCAGCTGGGATTTAAAACAGCCATTATTGAGAAATACAGTTCTTTAGGAGGGACCTGTTTAAATGTGGGATGCATTCCCTCTAAAGCCTTACTGGATTCTTCAGAACATTTTCATAATGCGACCCATACGTTCAAAACGCATGGCATTGATATCTCTGTGCCTAAAGTCAATTTCAAACAAATGATCGCGCGTAAGTCGGATGTGGTGAACCAAAATACCGATGGCATCCAATATTTGATGAAAAAGAATAAAATCGATGTCTTCAATGGTTTAGGTTCTTTTTTGGATCCGCATACGGTTCAAATTGTCGGGAAAGAGACCCAAAGTATTACGGGTGAAAAAATTATTATTGCTACAGGCTCCAAACCTGCCACACTTCCTTTCATCAAAGTGGACAAAAAACGAGTCATTACCTCTACGGAAGCCTTAGAATTGAAAGAGGTACCTAAACATCTGGTGATTATAGGTGGGGGCGTCATAGGTTTGGAATTAGGCTCTGTCTATGCCAGACTTGGAGCAAAAGTATCGGTTGTTGAATTTCTAGATGGAATTATACCCAACATGGATAAAACCATGAGTAAAGAGCTTCAAAAAAGTCTTAAGGGGATTGGATTTGATTTTTATCTTAGTCATAAGGTTACGGGAGTCGCAGTAAACGGGAAAGAAGTAACGGTTACGGCGGAAAATAAGACCTCTGAAACTCTCAGTCTCAAAGGAGACTATTGTTTAGTCTCTATTGGTAGAAAAGCCTATACAGAGGGCTTGGGATTAGATAAAATTGGAGTGGTTTTGGATGATAATGGTAGAGTAGCCGTAGACCAACATTTAAAAACAAATCTTGATCACATTTGGGCCATTGGTGATGTTGTTAAAGGTGCCATGTTGGCTCATAAGGCAGAAGAAGAGGGTGTTTTTGTCGCTGAACAAATGGTAGGCCAACAGCCACACATTCATTATAATTTGATACCTGGTGTTGTTTATACCTGGCCGGAAGTAGCCAGTGTAGGGGCAACAGAGGCTGAATTAATCCAAGAAAAGCGACCCATTAAAATTGGAAAGTTCCCCTATAAAGCACTGGGTAGGGCACGGGCCTCTATGGACACAGAAGGTTTGGTGAAAATCATTGCAGATGCGAGCACAGACGAAATATTGGGCATCCATATTATTGGTGCCAGGGCGGCAGATATGATCGCAGCAGGGGTGACTGCCATGGAATTTAGGGCTTCCGCAGAAGATGTAGCCAGAATGTCTCATGCACATCCTACCTACATGGAGGCGGTTAAGGAAGCTTGCTTATCCGCTACAGAAAATCGTCCGATACACATGTAACTGATCAGTTATTTTTTTTTGATTGATTATTTGAGTGGTAGATCCTTGGAGAGGTCGGTTGAACCCATTAATTTGGTTTTTCTTTTTAAAAATAAAGATGGATCAAGCGCACATTTCAGGAACAGCGGTTATTATTACGGGAGGGCTCTTGCACGACAGTCACGCCAAAACAGCACACGGACTCCTCCGTGCGGGCAAAAGATTTAAAATTTTAGGTATTATAGACGAAAAACATGCGGGTTCCGATGCCAGCGATTTCGTTGAGGGGACCTCAAAAGGCATTCCTGTGGTACAGAGTATTGATGTATTTATTCATTCCTTTGGGAAGCCCGAATACGCCATTATTGGCATGGCCACCAAAGGAGGATTATTGCCTCGAGAGCTGTATGCAAGTATTCAAAATGTATTGAAAAATGGGATTCATTTAGTCAATGGGCTACATGAGCCTTTGAATGATTTAGATGAACTCAAGCCCTTGTTGGTAGGGGGAGCCAAAATATTTGATATTAGAAAACCCAAAGCTTTTAAAGATTTACATTTTTGGCAAGGAAAAGTAGCACAAATTACAGCATTAAAAATAGCTGTTTTGGGAATGGATTGCGCGACAGGAAAAAGAACTACCTCTAGATTTTTAGAGGAGCAACTTAATGCAAAAGGGCATCCTGCTGAAATGATCTATACGGGCCAAACGGGTTGGATGCAGGGCGCAGATTATGGCTTGCTTTTCGATGCCACGCCCAATGACTTTATCCCGGGGGAATTGGAATATGCTTTATATTCATGTTGGGAAGAAAAAAGGGTAGATATACTGATCATTGAAGGTCAATCCAGCCTCCGTAACCCTAGTGGACCTTGTGGGTCCGAATTCATCATATCTGGCGATTTGGATGGAGTGATCCTACAGCATGTACCCATGCGCAAAAAGTTTAGTGGTTTTGAAAAATACCCTGCTCATATTCCCGATATTTTAAATGAGGTAATGCTTATCGAACATCTAGGAACTCGGGTGTTGGGAATCACTTTAAATGGTGAAGGAGCAGCGACGGAACAGCTGTCAAAATATCGTGATTCGCTGGCTCAAAAAACAAGTATCCCTATAATTATTCCTATGATTGAGCCAATGGATCCCATCATATCAAATGTACTTAACCAGAAGCTATGAAAATTAAAGACGTAAAAGTGTATAGTCGTGATTTAGGCACGAGTCGTCCTTATACCATCGCTTATAAAACGGTTTCAGAAGTGCTCATTGCCTTTGTGGAAATTGAGTTAGAAAATGGAATCATAGGCATAGGTGCGTCCAACTCAAGTAAGGCGGTAGTTGGAGAATCTGTAGAGGAAACACTCAACCATTTAAGCAATGTAGATTTCAGTTATTTGATCGGTCAGAAGATTACCCAAACCGAAGGTCTACTCAGGCAGACGCATGATAAGTTTACAACGCTGCCGGGAACCCATGCGGCCATTGATATTGCCCTCCATGATGCATTTACTCAATTCCTCAAAATCCCTTTAGTTGATTATTTTGGAAAGCAACAACAGACGCTACCCACTTCAATCACCATTGGAATCAAAAATATAGGGGAAACACTTTCAGAAGCGGAAGAATATTATGGCATGGGGTTTAGGTTTTTTAAAGTTAAAACAGGCCTTAATCCAGTATTAGATGCAGAAAGAGTGATAAAAATCGCAGAACGCATGCCTGATGTTGTACTTCGTGTAGACGCCAACCAAGGTTATAGCACCGTAGATTTGAACGAATTCGTAAAAAGAACGACAAAGATCAAACTGGAACTTATTGAGCAACCGTTTTCTACAGGAGATTTCATAAAACATGTAAATGAATTACATCCATCGATTGCTCAGTTGGTTGTGGCCGATGAATCACTAAAGAATCCAAAAGATGTCCTGAAACTTCTCAAAGAAGCCCCAGGATGTAATATTTTTAATATCAAGTTGATGAAAACAGGCGGATTGTTAGTGGCTAAGCAGATCGCGTATATCGCTGAAGCTAGCAAGGTAAAGTTGATGTGGGGTTGTAATGATGAGAGTGTAGTGAGTATTGCGGCGGCCTTGCATTTGGCATTGTCTTCACGAAGCACCAAATTTTTAGATTTAGATGGCAGTTTGGATTTAATCAAAGATGTGGTGACTGGAGGTTTTCTTATTAAAAATGGGATGATGGCCCTGACCGATAAAAATGGACTAGGTGTTCAAAAAATCAGTTGATGAGTGGTACATTATTTTTTACTGGATGTGCGAGCAAAATAAGATTTACGAATGAGCGCCTGCAGCTTATTTTTAAGAGGACCGAAATTTAAGTCTTAATTCAGATTAAAATTTAAGGAACAAAAGTTAGCTTTGTGTCAATTTGTTTGTCATCTTAACTCTAATTGAATATGCCTAGAGACCTTAACATAAAATCAGTGCTCATTATCGGCAGTGGACCCATTGTGATTGGCCAAGCTTGCGAGTTTGATTATGCGGGATCACAGGCTGCTCGTTCCCTTAAAGAAGAAGGTATTGAGGTAACCCTTATCAACTCCAATCCAGCGACCATCATGACAGATCCCGTCATGGCTGATTATGTTTATCTAAAGCCCCTGACAAAGAATTCGATACGCGAGATATTAGAAGAGCGTCAAATAGATGCTGTCCTGCCTACGATGGGAGGGCAAACCGCTTTGAACTTGGCTATTGAATGTGAAGAAGCAGGTATTTGGGAAAAGTACAATACCAAAATGATCGGTGTGGATATCAAAGCGATAGAAACTACGGAAGATCGTGAAAAATTTAGGATTAGAATGTTGGAACTCGGAGTTGACGTGTGTCGAGGGGAAACCGCAACTTCATTTTTGAAAGGTAAAGAAATAGCACAAGAGATTGGTTTCCCGTTGGTGATCCGACCTTCTTATACGCTTGGCGGGTTTGGTGGAGGCTTTGTGAATAAACCAGAGGATTTTGATGAGGCGCTAAATTCAGGTTTGCAAGCATCCCCCATTCATGAGGTACTGGTAGAGCAAAGTATCATGGGATGGAAAGAGTTTGAGTTGGAATTATTAAGAGACAACATAGGCAATGTGATCATCATTTGTTCTATTGAGAATTTTGATCCGATGGGTATTCATACGGGGGATTCGGTAACAGTGGCGCCCGCCATGACCTTGTCAGATACAGTATATCAGAGAATGCGCGATTTGGCCATTAAAATGATGAACGGAATCGGTCAGTTTGCAGGAGGTTGTAATGTCCAATTTTCAGTGCATCCTGAAACCGATCAAATTATTGGTATTGAAATCAATCCTCGGGTCTCCCGCTCTTCCGCGCTGGCTTCTAAGGCAACGGGTTACCCGATTGCTAAAATCGCGGCTAAATTGGCCATTGGTTATAATTTAGATGAACTGCAGAATCAAATCACTAAAACAACTTCTGCCTTTTTTGAGCCGGCCATTGATTATGTGATTGTGAAAATTCCAAGATGGAACTTTGATAAGTTTAAAGGTTCCGATCGTCGTTTAGGTCTTCAGATGAAAGCGGTGGGAGAAGCCATGGGTATTGGTCGTAATTTTCAAGAAGCCTTACAAAAGGCTTGCCAATCACTTGAAATCAAGAGAAACGGATTGGGGGCTGATGGAAGAGAGCTTACCGATCAATCCAAGATACTCTACAGTTTAGAAAACCCAAGTTGGGATCGACTTTTTCATATTTATGATGCCTTCAAACTGGGGATTCCTTTTAATAAAATTCATAAGTTGACGAGCATAGATCCTTGGTTTTTAAGTCAGATAGAAGAATTTATTTCGTTAGAAAATGAAATTGCAGCATTTTCTTTGGAGACTTTGCCTGATGCTTTGCTCAGGAAGGCCAAAGAGAAAGGCTATGCGGACAGGCAAATTGCCCATGTCCTCCATTGTCTAGAGAGTGCAGTTTTTGATAAAAGAGGAGCAGCAGGGATCAAAAGAATTTTCAAGATTGTGGATACTTGTGCTGCAGAATTTGAAGCTAAAACGCCCTATTATTATTCGACTTTCGATCAGGAGAATGAGTCCATCTCATCGGATCGTAAAAAAGTAGTAGTCTTGGGTTCAGGACCCAATCGCATTGGACAGGGAATAGAATTTGATTATTCATGTGTTCATGGTGTTTTGGCAGCCAAAGAATGTGGCTATGAAACCATCATGATTAATTGTAATCCTGAGACGGTATCTACGGATTTTGATGTAGCGGACAAGCTGTATTTCGAACCCGTATTTTGGGAGCATATTTATGAAATCATCAAATTAGAAAATCCGGTGGGTGTTATCGTACAGCTCGGCGGTCAAACGGCACTTAAACTTGCGGAAAAGTTGGAGCGCTATGGCATCAAAATTTTGGGCACGAGTTTCGATGCGTTGGATCTTGCAGAAGATCGGGGAAGATTTTCGGATCTTCTGAAAGCGCAAGAAATACCTTATCCCGAGTATGGCACCATTACGGATGCAGCTTCAGCGATTGAGCTTTCCAAGGAAATTGGTTTTCCGCTCTTAGTTAGACCTTCTTATGTTTTAGGAGGGCAAAGCATGAAAATAGTGATCAATGAAGATGAATTAGAGCATCATGTAGTGAACTTACTGAGTCAGAAGCTTGATGGAAAAATACTGCTTGATCATTTTTTAGAAGGAGCTATAGAGGCGGAGGCAGATGCTATTTGCGATGGAGTAAATGTTCATATCATTGGAATTATGCAGCATATTGAGCCGGCAGGGATCCACTCTGGGGATTCTTATGCTGTTTTGCCCCCTTATAATTTGGGAGATTTTATCATTCGACAAATCGAAGAGTACACAACTAAAATTGCTGTGGCCTTAAAAACGGTTGGTCTCATTAATGTTCAATTTGCCATAAAAAACGATAAGGTTTATATCATCGAAGCCAACCCTAGGGCCTCTAGAACGGTGCCTTTTATCTGTAAGGCCTTTCAAGAACCCTATGTTAATTTTGCAACCAAGGTAATGTTGCGGGAGAAAAAAGTCACAGATTTTGATTTTAAACCAGTAAAAGTAGGCTATGCAATCAAGGAGCCTGTTTTCTCCTTTCATAAATTCCCTAATGTCAATAAAGAGCTTGGGCCTGAAATGAAATCAACTGGTGAGTCGATCTATTTTATTGATGATTTGATGGATGATTATTTTCTGAAAATTTATAATGAGCGTAATTTTTACTTGAGTAGATAATTATTATCAAATGATAAAGTTTCTACTCATATTAAGTTTCATTTTCTATCTCATTTATAAGGTAGGTGGCTTCCTATTTAAAATATTATTTATTGGAGCTTCGCAGTCTAAACGAGCATCAAATACGGGGAGCGGACGTAAGTATTCTGCACCAGACAGTAATGTTGATATTGAACATATACCAAAAAAACCGGAAGGTTTCAAGGGAGGCGATTACATTGATTACGAAGAAGTTAAGTAAGAGAATTTGTCTAAATAAAAACCTGTTCAGATGTTAACATATATTTTAATATAAATTTGTTGTTCATTTCAATTTATTATGGCTTGGTTTAATAGAAAAGATAAGGGTATACAGACCTCTACAAAGGATAAAAAAGAAGCACCTAATGGTCTTTGGTACAAGACTCCCAATGGATACATTATTCACATGCGTGAACTTAAAAAAAATTCCTATGTCTGTCCAGAAGATGATTATCATGTAAAAATCGGATCGAAGGAATATTTTGAAATATTATTTGACAATAATAAATTTGAAGAAATGGACACGCTAATGTCTTCGGCGGATCCTTTGAACTTCAGAGACACAAAAAAATATTCAGATCGTATTGCGGATAGCCAAAAGAAAACAGGATTAAAAGACGCTGTGAGAACGGCGCATGGTATGAGCAAAGGGAAGCCGTTGGTCATTGCCTGTATGGATTTTAGCTTCATAGGAGGTTCGATGGGGGCGGTAGTAGGAGAAAAGATTTCTAGGGCGATAGATTATTCTTATCAAAATAATATTCCCATCCTAATAATATCTAAATCCGGTGGGGCAAGGATGATGGAGGCTGGAATTTCTTTGATGCAATTGGCAAAAATTTCTGGTAAGCTAACTTTACTCGAGCAGAAAAAAATACCCTATATTTCATTGTTAACAGACCCAACTACAGGTGGTGTGACGGCTTCATTTGCCATGTTAGGTGATTTTAACATCGCTGAGCCTGGAGCACTTATCGGATTTGCGGGGCCCAGAATTATAAGAGAAACTATTGGTAAAGACCTCCCTAAGGGATTTCAGCGCTCAGAATTTGTATTAGATCATGGATTTTTAGATTTTATTGTGGATCGCAGACAGCTCAAAAACAAGATATCAACGCTTTTAACATTGATTTTTAACGCAGCATAAAAAAATGTGCGAGTGTAAGTTTTAAGGTTAAATGCGCTTATCGTTTACGGATATCTTTTATATTTGTGTTTCAAAACTCAAATCCATGTTTTTCCGATGACATCTATAGTTTTAACTTCAATTTTCGCCTTCACGGCAGTGATTTTACTGCTAGTTTTTGTGTTACTTTTCGCACAATCTAAATTGGTTCAATCAGGTCCAGTGAACTTGGTCATTAATGGAGATACAGAGCATCCTGTGGTAACCTCAGCTGGAACTTCATTATTGAGTTCATTGAGCGCTCAAAAAATATTTTTACCTTCTGCCTGTGGTGGTGGTGGTACTTGTGCGATGTGTAAATGTCAAATTCTTGACGGAGGTGGAGATATTTTACCCACAGAAGTCGGTCACTTATCGCGGACTGAGCAAAAAGAAAATGTACGATTGGCCTGTCAAGTAAAAGTAAAGGGAGACATGAATATCAAAATCCCTGATGAGATATTTGGGATTAAGAAGTGGGAGGCAACCGTGGTTAGAAATCATAATGTTGCTTCGTTTATCAAAGAGTTTGTGGTGCAATTACCTGAAGATATGGATTATCGGCCTGGGGGATACATTCAGATAGAAATTCCTGAATGTGAGATAGATTTCAAAGACCTCAAAATCGACGCGCATCCAGAAGAGCACGATCAGGTTGATAAGTTTCAGTTAGAATGGGAAAAGTTTGGATTATGGGATCTGAAAATGAAGAACGAAGAAGTGATCACAAGGGCCTATTCAATGGCCTCTTATCCTGCTGAAGGGCGAGAAATCATGCTCAATGTACGTATTGCTACCCCGCCATTCGATCGGGCAAAAAACGGATGGATGTCCGTTAATCCAGGTATTGCTTCCTCTTATATATTTTCAAAAAAAGCGGGTGATAAAGTGACCATTTCAGGTCCTTATGGAGAGTTTTTTATTAACGAAACAGAGGCCGAAATGCTGTACGTTGGGGGTGGTGCTGGAATGGCGCCTATGAGATCCCATCTCTATCACTTGTTCAAAACATTAAAGACGGGTAGAAAAGTAACCTATTGGTACGGAGGAAGGTCAAAGCGTGAATTGTTCTACTTAGATCATTTTTATCGTTTGGAAGAACAGTTTGACAACTTTAAATTTTTCATTGTTTTATCAGAGCCACAAGAGGAAGATAATTGGAGAGTTAAAAAAGATGTTGAGGATGATAAGGGAGATGGATTTTTAGGATTTGTACACAAAGCGGTTATTGATCAATATTTGTCCAAACATGAAGCTCCTGAAGATATCGAACTGTATTTCTGTGGCCCCCCCTTGATGAATGTAGCTGTTCAGAAAATGGGTGAAGATTTCGGTATACCGGATGAGAATATCCGATTTGACGATTTTGGAGGTTAAACATTGAAAAAATTTGAATAATTTGGAGAAGGGGAATAAAAAATTTCCCTTTTTTTTGTTTTAAATATTCTTTATGGATTTAAAACTTTTTTTTGACCCTGTAGATGAGTCGATCATAGACTCAGCACTCAGTCCGAGTGCATTTCAAAATATTGCGTACTTCTATACAGATAAAAAAATAAACTTGAAGGGAATGCACGTGGCCCTAATAGGATTAAATGAGGGCAGAGGATATTTGGTAGATAGGGATCTCTCGGAGGTCCCTAATCGCATAAGAAAGTCCCTTTACCCACTTACTATTGGATTGAATCATCATGGTATAGTAGATCTGGGAGATCTGAGAAAGGGCCCTTCTTTTGAAGAAACTAATTTAAGACTTAAGGAGGTATGTGAATATTTGATAAGTCAAGAAATATTACCTATTATTTTGGGTGGGCTTCAGAACATGACCTTGGGCCAATATTTAGGTTATGAGTCCATAGGGAAATTAATTACACTCCTAAGTATAGATGCGAAATTAGATTTAGAAGAATCTGAAAATCCAACAGATTCCTATCTAGGAACCCTATTTAAACATAACCCTAATTATTTATTTAACTACATTCATTTGGGTTACCAATCATATCTCGTAAAGGAAAGCAAGTTAAATATGCTCGAAACCTTGGGTTTTGACGCCTATCGATTGGGTGAATTTAAGGGTAATATAAAAGAGACCGAACCTATCATTCGTGACGCAGACCTTATTTCTTTTGATTTATCAGCGCTTCAGAGTATTTATTGTCCAGATACCCTAAATCCTAATGTTTTCGGTTTTTCAGGAGAAGAGGCATGCCAATTGTGTTGGTATGCCGGTTTAAATAATAAATTGAGTTCTATTGGCTTTTATAATATGACGGCAGAGTTGGTAGAGGATAATAAAACGGCCCAGGTAGTAGCTACGATGATTTGGTATTTTATTGATGGCGTTTTTAATAGGAAGGGTAATCAATATTTTACATCGAGCGATTACCTTACTTACGAAGTAACGCTGAATGAAGGGGTTGGTGATATTAGATTCTTCAAGAGTAAATTGTCAGAAAAATGGTGGATGGAAATTACGGAAATCAATCATAAGAGTGTTTTTCTAAGAAATAAAATGGTCCCTTGCAGTTATAATGATTATAAAACGGCACTCAATGGGGAGCTTCCCGAACGCTGGATAAAAGCCCAGTCAAAATAGCGGATACACTTTATTAAACTTTCTTAAGGCCCTCAAATGGAAATTTCTATTTATGAACTACTTGAGCAATATTAAATGACTTGTAAAGAATTTTCCTTAGTAGATGGCATTTTTTTCTTTAACTCATCGATGATTATGATGGCCAGATCGGGTTCTATATCTTTAATTAATTCACGATAGACAGATGGAAAAGATTGTTCCTCGTTGTAAATTTTTTTCGCAATTCTAAGATATTGGCGGTTCATTAGATTAGACTTTTTCATAAGATTATCTTGAATTCTTACTACAAGTAATATAACCCGAGTTGAGAAAAAAAATTCAAAAAATTAAGTAAGTTATCCACAAAAGACCCTAATCATATGTGGATAAATAATTAAATAACAAGTGACCAATGAGTTAGAAACAAGTACTTAAAGTGAAATAGAATAGATTTATTTTAATTGATTAAGTACTGATGTTAGTTATTTAATTTAACATTAATTTTTGAGCCAGTTCTCTAATTTTCTTTATAAAATTTTAAAGATTCTACTTTTTTATCAATACTAATTTTTAAAATATAGAAACCTTATTCCGATGAGCTCACATTTAATTCTAGTTGATTGTCAATACTTAAATTCAGAGGACAGAAGTTTTTTCCCACTCAGATCGAATACGTCATATACGAGATCTTCACAAATGTTATTTCTCAGATTTACGAATAAGACATCTTATTTATTGAACTTTTGGTAATCTATGGAAGGGTCATAATCGTTTTTAGTTTTGATCGAATGTAATTCACTCATAGGGTCCTTCGAGCGCATCAATGGAAATAATAATTGAACATACCAGGTCTCTTTTAACTGATTCCAATCACCGAATTGCTGTGGATATTTTTTAGTAATTTTTGTAGTACCAAAAATAACATCCTAAATAAAAAGCAGGTTGCCAAAATTCCCATTGGGATGGGAGATGCCGTCTTTAGCGGTTAATCCATGGTGTGCAAAATGCGTACGTGGGGTGGAAATGGTCCTTTCAATTACCCAAGCTATGGGTCTTAGAAATTTATATTTATACATGAATCGATCCCAACGGGTCTCACTGTGTGCTAGCCAGATAACGACAAGTTTTAGAGGTAAATAAAAAAGATACACCTCACCCATTCCCAAATAAACCAAGATAGCCGATAACCATATACCGGGCATCAATGCATAATATAGTAGCGCATTCCGATAGGTTACCAATACGCCCATTTCCTCTATGATATGGTGGGGTCTGTGCAATTTCCACAACGTCCGGTTACTATGCGAAAATCTATGCCACCCATACTGTGTGAGGTCGTCGAATAAGAGAAAAGCACCTAAATGCCATCCAAAGAAAAGCGTTATGAAATGATTTTGAAAGGAGGGGAGGAAGGTTTCCATGAGCGTTATCACAAGTAAAAAGATACCGGGCTGTATGATTGTAGGTAAAATAGTAAGATTTAAGAGTTCAATGGTAAAATCATTTTTAGTTCTCTTGTCATCAAAATACAATCTTCCTAAAGCTTCGAGAGCACCTAATATCAATAAAACCACAGCGGGTATGAGTTTGCTTGAATAATTTAGCTCTATGAGAAGTGAGGTAAAAGAAAGGGATTCATTTATGCGATGATCAATTGAATAGCCCATAAAAATAAGCTATTTATTTTATATTAAAATTAATTTTTTTTTGAAGTTGTTTCGTTTTGGTGCTTTGATATAAAAGAATAACTACCTCCGGTAACTGCCATCGGGAAGTGATTGCGGAAAACTATATTCAGGATTTGATAACAATGAATAAATGGCTTTATCTGTTTTTTTTAACAACTCATTTGAATTTAAATCCCATTCTTGTGAGATTTCTTGGAGTCTATTTTCTTGTGTACTGAGCATTGAAGTTAGGCCCCAATATATATTCACCGGTCATACATTCGTATTCACAAGTACGATCGTCGTAAGTATACCATGCTTGGAGGGGATAGGGATGGGGTATATTAATAAAATGTCCTCCTCTGGCAAGGTCCATGGCCTCAGTCAATTGGGTGGGTGCTTCTTCACCAAAAATAGAGGGATAGGCATGGGCATACCCCGTATGACTAATAACATGCCAAACCTCCTCCAAAGCGGCATCAAATTGGCCTATATGACCATTAGTATGCCACTCAGGGCGTGATTCGTCAGTACCTAAATCTTGCGCGTTGAGATTCACTTGGGACATTTTTTCCATATAAATAATGCCGCATGGTTCTTGATGAGCGTTTCAATGAGCAAAGGGTTGTCAACTTTTCCATCTTCATCATTGTCTAAATATTGAGTCATGATGTTTGCAGCATGCAGTAATTTGACATCTTCAACCTCTGCATAGGCGTAAATGGGAATTCCAAAACATCAACTTTTCTATTGGTGGAGGCAAAATCCGGATCCGAATGGGCAACAATTTTAAAGTAAGGATCGCTGCCTTAAACAATAGAGGACTCTGTGATGTTCACATTTTTTTGGCAGGAGACGAATGAAATGAAAGGCATCAATGCCCACAGTCGATAGTTCATGTTTTTTTGAATTTACTGGCAAACTGTATTTATTTCCGTTTTTTTTTATAAAAATAGTCCTTTCTATACAACTTATCCTAACGAATGCGTAATAGGCTGTTCCCTCTTTTACCCGATTAAAAAGAGGTGCATCACCTCAAATGTCGTTGAGGTTTGTTTTTATTGATCTGATAATTATCTATTACTTGTCAAGGGATTTCTCAGAAATATCAGTTTGGAACTATTTGAATTTTTGAATTGGAAGATTACTTAAAATTAGTCTTGGGAGCAGCCCCTTTTAAGGGACACAATAGATATATTTGATTTGCTCAATCAATATCTGATGCTGAATTTTTCCTTTGATTTTTTTTAAGTAGATCTAAAAAAAAGCCAGCATGTTGATGCTGACTTTTTTAGTGAACCCGGCAGGATTCAAACCTGCAACCTCTAGAGCCGTAATCTAGTGCACTATTCAGTTATGCTACGGGTCCTTGTTGTTGAATTGCCTATTTAAAAATAATAAACTTCTGCGAAAATAGGTAATTTGTTAAATAAACTCACGTTAAACGAAGAGATTTAAAATTGCGCTTATCTTTGCGCAGGTTTCAGAAGCGCTTTTATAAGGCTTGAGTTGCATGAACAAATAAATTTAATATTGAAATGAAAAAAGGATTTGGTTTTATCATATTATGTTTCACCTATTTTTTGGGGATTGGACAAGACGAAAAAAGACTTGAGCAGCCAGATATACCTGGAGACATTATGTTGGATTTTGGTTTTAATTCATTGATAGATAACAAAGAATTAATTAATACAGAATTATTTCCCTCTCGCTCTTTTGGTATTTATTATATGGCTAAGCGCAAATTGAGTGATCAGTTTATTTTTAATCCAGCGATAGGGTTCACATTTGAAAAAATCGGGTTTGCAGATCACTCTAATTATCAATTAGATGATTTGAAAATCACGTCATGGGACACCGTGAGTGTGGGAGAATTGAAAAGCAATAGATTGGCCATCGCGTATGCAGAATTACCCTTAGAACTTCGATTTTATCCTAACCGAACAGTAGATGGAGAAGGTTTTTTTGTAAGTATTGGAAGCGTATTGGGATTCAAAATAGCCGCCAAAACAAAAATGAAGTATAAATTAGATGGTTCCAAACTAAAAGAAATGAATACGGGTAACTTTGGTTTATCCGATGTTAGATATGGTATGGTGGCTCGGGTGGGCTTCCAGAAGGTAAATGCTTTCGTGAAATATTATATTTCTGATGTTTGGCGTGATGCCCCTATCGATCAGGCAACTCCCAGTCAATTTACCTTTGGAATCAATTTGACAGGATTTTAATTCAAAAGGGTTATTGAGGGGTTAAAAATTACATTAATTAGTGATCATTTTAATTTATTAAAGTTGCTCATAGCCTATATGCGCAGACAATTTTTCTATAAAAAATTAAAACCCCAAAGGCAGTAGATATATTATAATTCCTTTCTCAGTCGTGCAACAGGAATATCCAATTGTTCTCGGTATTTAGCCACAGTTCTGCGCGCAATGTTATAGCCTTCTTCATTTAATAATTTTTCAATTTTATCATCGGATAAAGGTTTACTTTTATCTTCCTGATCAATCAATGCACGCAATTTATTTTTAACCTCCCTACTACTTACATCTTCACCTGATTGTGTTGAGATACCTTCTGAGAAAAAATGTTTAAGTGGATAAATTCCAAAATCAGTTTGAATGGATTTACTGCTGGCTACTCTTGATACGGTACTGATATCCATGCCGATGCGTTCAGCTATATCTTTGAGAATCATCGGTTTTAGTTTATTTTCATCTCCTTCTTGAAAATAATCGTATTGGATATTTATGATGGCTTGCATGGTATTCAATAGGGTAGCTTGTCGTTGCTTGATGGCATCTATAAACCACCTTGCTGCATCTAGTTTCTGTTTAATAAAAGAGACCGTTTCGCGCAATTTTTTATCCTTTTTTTTACTACTATCGTAAGTATTTAGCATTTCAGAATAAGATCGACTGACTCTTAATTCAGGAGCATTTTTAGCATTTAATGTGAGTTCTAGTGAACCACTGATATTTTTTAAAATGAAATCAGGCATTAAAAACTGTATCTTACTGTCTTCATCTCCTGCACCTCCAGGTTTTGGATTGAGTCGAGTAATAATGCCAATGGCATTTTTTAATTCAGTACTGGAAATCCCTAATTTTTGTTCTATTTTGTCATAATGTTTTTTGGAAAATTCTTTGAAGCATATTTTAAGTACCTGGTAGGCTAAATCATTTTGACGGTCCTCGAGGTCTCTTCTTTCCAACTGAAGCATCAAACAGGTTTGTAAACTTTGTGCCCCTATTCCTGCAGGTTCAAAAGTTTGAATTTTTTTGAGTAGTTCGCTTAATTCAAATCGATCTGTTTCAATGCCTTGCGAAAAAGCAAGATCATTCACGATGGCATCCAAATCTCTTCTGAGGTATCCATCTGCATCGATGCTACCCAAAAGTTGTTTTCCTAAAATATGCTGATATTCATTCAGCTTAAGAAAGCCGAGTTGTGTCAATAACTGTTCGTGAAGGGTGGTGCCGATGCTTATGGGATATTCTTTGTCTTGATCCAGGGAGTTGTTCCCATTTCCGGTCATTTTGTATCCGGTGTAGTCATCATGAAGATAATCTTCTGTACTATGGTCTGAGTCTTCTTTTTCTTCAAATGGATCTTTAGGTTCGTCATCTGACGAGGGCAGATCGCCTTCTTCTAGGGCGGGATTTATTTCTAATTCTTCCTCAATTCGATTATCAAGCTCAGCGGTAGGTACCTGCAATAGTTTAATAAACTGAATCTGTTGCGGTGATAATTTTTGCTGTAGTGATTGAGAGAGAATGAGTTTTTGCATAATAATCTGTCTGGCTACAAAATTATTTAAATTATATAATTATCTAGGTTAAAACAAGTAAGATTGTGAGATTAAAAGGTCTTAAGTTATCATGTAAAAAGCAATGTTTGATTTGTTTATTATTCAATAAAACGCATCTATTCTTTATATGATTTCATCATTCCACTTATTTGTGGTTTTTTTGCTAGATACATTAGATTAAATCATTGTGGAGAATCAAAAGAGAATAAAAATTAAAGCCTTACTGGCATTAGCATCCTTGAGTGAGGAAATTGTCGTCAAAGGATGGGTACGGACTAAAAGAGGCAGTAAAAATGCGGTCTTCATAGCGATGAATGATGGTTCCACGATAAATAACATTCAAGTGGTGGCCGATCCTGAGCTTTTCGGCGAGGATTTACTTAAACGGATTAGCACAGGGGCCAGTATTGCAGTTACAGGTCTTTGGGTGGCTTCGCTGGGATCTGGTCAGACCCAAGAGCTGCAGGCAAAAGCTATAAAAGTATTGGGGGAAGCCAATCCGGAAACTTATCCGTTACAGCCTAAGCGGCATAGTTTAGAGTTTCTCAGAGAGATCGCTCATCTACGGCCCAGGACGAACACGATGGGTGCTATTTTACGGGTGAGACATGCGGCAGCATTTGCAATCCACCAGTTTTTTAATGAAAAGGGATTTTTTTATTTTAACAGTCCTTTGTTAACCACCTCGGACGCTGAAGGTGCAGGCGAGACCTTTAAGGTGACCACTTTAAATCTTGAAAAAATACCTTTAGATGAGGGGGGTAAGGTTGATTACCGAGAAGATTTCTTTGAAAAGGAAACTAACTTAACTGTTTCTGGACAATTAGAGGGTGAATTAGCGGCATTGGCATTATCTGAAATCTATACTTTTGGGCCTACTTTTCGTGCGGAAAATTCTAATACGACAAGACATCTGGCAGAGTTTTGGATGGTTGAACCTGAGATGGCTTTTTATGATATCGAAGACAATATGGATCTGGCTGAAGAAATGTTAAAATATTTGGTAAAATATACGCTCGATCATTGCCTAGATGACCTCACTTTTTTAGAAAAAAGAGAAATTGAAGAACAAAAAAATAAACCACTCGCCGAGCGAAGCGAGCAGCCACTTTTAGATCGTTTGCGTGGAATTTTAGTGGATGATTTTAAAAGGATTTCTTATACTGAAGCCTTTCAAATTTTAAGAAATTCAAAGCCTAACAAAAAGAAAAAATTCCAATTTCCGCTAGATACTTGGGGTGCCGATTTACAATCAGAGCATGAAAGATTCCTTGTGGAGAAACATTTTAAAAAGCCGGTCATTATATATGATTATCCAAAGGACATTAAATCTTTTTATATGCGCTTGAATAACGATAATAAGACGGTAGGGGCCATGGATGTTTTGTTTCCAGGGATTGGTGAAATCATAGGTGGGTCGCAGCGAGAAGAGCGTTTGGACGTATTAACAGAGCGCATGGAAGAAAAGCAGATACCGGCTGCTGAAATGGATTGGTTTTTAGATACGCGTAGGTTTGGAACGGTGGAACACAGTGGTTTTGGCTTAGGTTTTGAGCGTATGATTCTATTTTTAACGGGGATGTCCAATATCAGAGATGTGATTCCATTTCCACGGACTCCTGGAAATTGTGAATATTAAGCCCTTATTTATTTGATGCTTTTTATGTCTGAATAGGCTATATTTGGTTATAATCATCATGTATAGGATGCACTTTGTACATTTTTTTGAACAGATTACGACCTTAGAGAAACTAACTTGGGTTTTCGGATGCCTGTTTTTTGCTGGCTTCTTGAGGCTGGAATACCCTTATTCAAGCATTCATATAATAAATGGAAGCACGATGTTATCAATCTAGTTTTTTTTTCATTTTCTGCGCTCATCAATCTGATAATAGGCCTATTGTCTGTAGGCGCTTTTGTTTGGATTGATGCGATGCAGTTTGGACTGCTCCATTTGGTTGTATTGCCTGTATGGCTTGAGGTACTCATCGCTGTGATGGCCTTGGATTTATTTGGACAATACGTCATTCATTTTATGTTACATCGTGTCAAATGGATGTGGAAGATGCACATGGTTCATCATAGTGACACCCAAGTGGATGCCACAACAGGAACACGACATCATCCGGGTGATTATCTTACCCGCGAATTGATGGGCTTGTTGACGGTTTTCTTTTTTGGTATTCCCGTTGCCTATTGGGCTTTTTACAGGATCTGTTCTATTTTTTTTACCTATTGGACCCATGCCAACATCACCCTTCCTGTATGGTTGGAAAAATCTTTAGCCTTGGTTGTAGTGACACCGAATATGCACAAGTTCCACCATCATTTTGAACGCCCCTGGACCGATCGCAATTTTGGTAATATATTCTCCCTTAGGGATCGTATTTTTGGGACCTTTATTTATGAAAATCCCAAAGCTATAAAATTCGGACTGTATACTTTAGATGGGCGTCGAGATGAAGATCTTTCTTATCAATTGGGACTCCCATTTAACAAGAACATCAAAACAGATGATTAATTAACGCTGACGTGCTTTATTTAGCTGTGCTTTAAATAAATTAATCTCATTCATCCAAGTTTCTTCATTTTCAGTATTTTCATACAAATTACTTGCTTCTTGGTGGGCCTCAGTTATTTGCGTCACCCATGAATCAATTTGTTGATCAATTTGCGCTACTGACAAAGGTCCATTAATGAATTTTATTTTCAATGTTTCATAGGTTTCGGTGTATTTTGTCCACCCTCGCGTAAGTTTATCACAGGCAGCAGATTTTTGAGGTAGGCCCCAAGGCCCATATCCGAAAGGTTCGCAATCGTTTCGGGAACCTCCCCATTGATCTGCGATCGGTGTTACTGGATTGGCATTGGAAAGAATATTTTCAAATGCATTGTCAAGATCCCATGGAATGAGATGGAGTTGCTGGGTTGCCGGTTCTTCATACCAATAATAATTATGATTGGTGCAAACTCCATCATCACAGTACCAATGAAAGGCACCATCATCGTTTCGGATGAGCCGGTCTACCACTGCATATGAAATAATTTCGTTTGTATTCATATAGATAGAAATGATCCCCTGCAGATCTTCTTCACTGGCCTCAGCTATTTTTTGTCCAAAATCGCGGATTAAGTCAACATTAGGATGATCGTTTTCGTTGGTCTTGAGTGCGTCTAAATAATGGTCAACCGGATAGGGGATGCCCTCTGAATTGAGAGGCCAAATTTCTTTGTATAAATTACCTCCCTTATCATCGAAATTTTCTTTAATGAATCGGTTATCTATTTGTTCGACTAAGGCATAGACCCCAGTGTAGATTCCGTTGATATTTAATCGCGCATGCACCGCACGAGGAGCAGGAACTCCCATTTGTCTAAAAAGCCAATAACCTACGCGCTCGTGCATTTGAGAGTCATCATTATTCATTGAATGGAATTGAAGTTTTTTGAGTCCATAAAATTTTTCTGATTTCCCCTCCCAATTGATTTTAATTTTCATGGATAATTTGGTGCAAATTTTTGCACCAGACGGTTCAAGCCAATTGGGTCCATCTACGCATCCTACAAAGGCACCAATAGAACCTTTGTATCTAATCCCCACGGGGCTTAAGGTGTCGTTTTCAAAGATTAACATTCCTTGAACATATTTTTCAGCTGTAGGATCTGCATTGAGTAGATTTAAATTTTCTTCTGAGAGAACCAAATCAAACGTATGTAAACTTTCTTGATCAAAAATATATTCAGAGTCAAAATTCAGATAATTTTCGCTGCCATCAGGAGTGATGGTCAAGGGATTTTTGATGTCGCTCTCGGGTACCCCATTCTCTAGAATGTTCGAATCGGCTGTAATTTCATCTTCAATGGTTTCAGCCTCTGGAGCCTCATCATTTTTGCAAGAGATGATGGTAGGTAATAAAAGAAAACCTATGAAGGGGGCTATTTTACTTAAAAATGACATCAGAATAAGTGAATCAAGGCATAAATTATAAAATAAATAATTCCAAATATAATCTTTCCCAGTCATTTTTTTTCTTCATGATGACTTATTGATTGCGATCATTGATTATTTTCCAACTGCATCCTATGGAGACATAGTTCATGCGGTCGCTTATCCCGGTACCAAATGAAAAATCGAATTGTAAATTATCATGTACCAAATACGTAAATCCCGCATCAAAGTTGACCACAGGTTCTTTAAAATTTGATAGCATTCCGTAGGGCTCTACATATATACTGACATGGCTATTTAAACTGAATCCCAATGCAGCACTATAGGTCAAATCTCCCCTATCCAGACCAAAATAATTATAACCTATATTATAACCTACTGCCATAAATTCATTGATTTCATGGGAAATAGAAAGTTTATTTATGGTTCCAAATGACCTGTCGGTGAGTCCGTCACTGCCTGTCGGTAATCTCAAATGAGAAAGCCAGGCTATTTGGGTACGGCTTTGCGCTTTTCGATACAACTGAATTTTGGTTCCTATTTCTAAATCACTGATACCTTTTGTTATTTTTTCTTGAAACCTAATTTGTTCAATTTGACTGAGTATCCTCAATTCAAATCGTTCACTGATCCCCTGCCTCAATAGGGTGGTAGGTGTCAGCAATTGTTCAATAGCATTGGAATGATCTCCTTCAAACCCAATTTGAAACCCAGCTTCAATTTGTAAAGTACTCTTCTCAACGGTTGAAGAACTCTCAGTTTGGTTTGGTCGGTCTGTAATGATCTGGGCTGATCCTTTATGGTTTAGGAGCGCAGCAAAGCAAAAGGGAATCCAAAGAATGTATCTATTGATGATTTGATTCATAGAACTAAAAAAGGGGATAAAAGAGAGGTTTTTTGAATAAGTACTAAAATCCAAAGATCGGTTGGAATACGCTAATAAATGGCTAATAATTTTTATTATTTAAATTTAGAAAAGGGCTATTTGAAAAACACAAAGAATAAATACACAAAGTGATTTTGTGAATCGCTCCGTATTTTTTTAATAAAAAAGGCAGCGTTAAGTTAACCTTGCTTTTAAAGGGTAAAAGTGCAATAAATTATGATGGGACCTTAAATGAATCGCTGCGTATTTTATAGAGCAGACGTAAAATGACATTATGCATTTACCATTGGCCCTACTTCTTTCCCAATTAATTCGATCGCATCTTTAAGTTCTTGATGAGATAAACCTGCATTGTCCATTTGAAAACTAAATCTAGAGATGCCTCCCAAACTCTCACTATGTCTTAATATTTTTTCGGATACTTCTTCAGGACTTCCAATAACCAAGGCACCTTTGGGTCCAATTTGCTGATCAAAATGGCTTCTGGTCACCGGAGGCCATCCGCGCTCCTTTCCTATTCGGGTGAAGGTTTCCGCATAGCCGGGATAATAGCGATTTTGAGTGGCAAGACTATCTTTACCAACGTAGCCCAAAGAATGAAGACCGACTTTTAATGTAGCTCGGGGATGTCCTGCTTTTTCACCCGCCTCTCGATAGAGATCTACCAGCGGTCGAAATCGATGTGTTTCACCACCGATGATGGCAATCATGAGCGGCAATCCCAAGGTTCCGGCGCGTACAAATGAGGCGGGGGTGCCCCCAACGCCCAGCCAGATGGGAAGTTTCGGTTGTAAAGGGCGTGGATAAATGGATTGGTTTTGTAAAGCGGGCCGAAATTTGCCCGTCCAGGTGATGCTTTCATTATCCCGTAGCTGAAGTAACAAGCCCAATTTTTCACTAAATAACGCATTATAATCAGATAAATTCAACCCAAATAAAGCAAAGGATTCGGTAAAAGAACCTCTTCCAGCTACCATTTCCGCTCTTCCGCCAGAAATAAGGTCAAGTGTCGCAAAATTTTGAAAAACGCGAACAGGGTCTGCAGTACTTAATACGGTGACGGCACTGGTCAGTTTGATATTTTTTGTTTGAGCAGCTGCTGCGGCTAGTAATAGGGTGGGAGCGGAATCAAGAAACTCTTGACGGTAATGTTCACCAATACCAAAGACATCCAATCCAACTTTGTCAGCAAATTTAATGCGATCTAAAAGTTTTTCTATGGCCAAGGCTGCATTTTTTGGAAGTAAACTTCCTTGATCCAAAGTGCCTGCGGCAAAACTATCTACTCCTATTTCCATTTAAGATTTTTTAAGCTATAATGAGAAAATGTGGTAAGCTCGAAAATAATTTACAAAATGCAATCATTTAATTTTATTTAAGGGAGGTAAGATAAGAAAGGAGTTTTTTCGGTTATTCTATTGTCTATTTAAAAATTGTAGGGTGTGGGCAACACTTTCAAAGGGACGTTCCTCCATGGGAACGTGTCCTGTTTCCTCCATAATTTCTACTTTTGAATGGGGGAGATCCTTTGAAAATCGTGTAGCGTGAGCGACAGAGATCCAATGATCATTCCGCCCCCAAAGAATTAAGGTGGGTGTCGTGATTAGTTTTAGACGCGCAGTATGATCGATCATGGGTTGATTCGCTTTGGCGATGAATGCCGCCCTATTACCCACTCTTAGGGTAAGATCATGGTATCTTTCAATCAGGGAGTCCGTGATTTTCTCTGTATCAAAATAGACTTCTTTTAGATTTTTTTCAATAAAGTATTTGGGTGTGATTTTTCCCACTAACTGATTGATGAGGGGTGTTCTGGCCAGCTTAAAAACGAAAGGGATTTTTTCTGCATCATAAAAACCAGCAGGATCAAGAAGCACTAATTTTTTTATTTTGTCAAGGTGATCAGAGGTGTAATACCAAGCGATCTGTCCTCCTAGTGAATTGCCAGCTAAATAAAGGCTATCGATAGCTAATTTGGTGAGAAATTGATCAAGAAAACGTGCATAGTATTCCATACTGTAATCATGATTGGCATTCGGACCGGTCAATCCGAAAGCGGGCAAATCCATTCTGATTACTCGATGGGTTTGGATCAATACTTTGGTCCAATCCTCCCAGGTATGTAAAGAGGAACTGGTACCATGTATGAGTACGATGGGCATACCTTGACCTTCGTCTCGATAATGCACCTTTAAGTCATCTATCCACATGAATTTTGAGGTATTATTGGTGTATTTTTTTTCAATATATGCTTCGCTAAGGTCTGGAGTAATGCTCATACCAATACCCAACAAGACCAAGCTCACGCTCAAAATCAGACCTATAAATAAATGCTTTCTTTTCAATATTATACTCAGTTATTTAATGCCTTTTTGAAGGTTTATTTTAAATTTATATAACCCTTTTTGGTCTGACGTCATACCCCAAAAGAGGCCCAAAAATCAGCTTCCATAGCTTTTTCATTTATTTGAGAATAGATGATTACCTCACGTTTGAAATTGTCATGAGGGGTAATTACCGTTTTCTTTTGACACAAGTGAGGTTTGGCCAATGCTTGAATTGCAGCCACGTCCCACATCGTCCAATGTTTTTTCTCAGGATCTGTTTCTTGCCAAAAACGATCATAATTTTCCCATAAGGTAACCAGATAATCAAAAATGCCCCCCTTGCCTTTGAAGTATTGATCCACTTGTTTTTTATCAAAAACGAGGGCTTTGGAAGTGGTGGCTGTCATGATCTCAAGCTCTAAACTTTGAGTATTTAACAATACATTTAAAGCATTTGGATCATTGTCTGTATTAAATTCTCTCTTACTCCATGTTTGATCCTCTATGTTGTACCAAAGTCCTAGATAGCAACATCTCAATTTAGGTCGAATGCTGGGATCTAAGAGGAGTGCCGAAGCAGTATTGGTGGCGGGTCCCAATGTCAGTACGGTTAATTTTTCACCTTTAGGCATTTTATGGGCTTCTTCAATGATCAGGTGGGCTGCAGGAGAGGGTTGAGCTCGGAACGGACTGACCATGGGGATATTGGATCCCATAGGATGTGTGATAGCTGATTTACCCATCAGTGCTAAGAGGTCCTCGTTCATTTGCTGACTGCGACCTACTGAATCATTGGGGGCATTTGCTTGGGTATGCCATTGAGCTGAGCAAAGCCCTTTGATATCGAATCCCGGTTCCACCAAAGCCCTTGCAATAGCGAAAGCATCATCCACCTCGTTGGCTGTATCCGCATCAATAATGAGGCTGATCGGGTTGACGTTATTTTTATTCTTTCCAGTGGCCTCATGGAGAGTAAGCGGACCCAGAAAGCTCCCTGCGCACGCCCAAGTTAATTTTTCTAGAAATTTTCTACGGTACAGATCTTTGATCATCTTAACATTAAAATGGATGGATAAATAATTTGAGATCCGGAGACCATCAGAGATTGAGGAGATACTTTCAAAAAACTAATTATTCCTTTTTTAGGGTGGGATATGTTATCCCAAGTTGCTCCATGTAAGAGTCATATTTGGTTTCATCGTAATAAAAAGGCTTCAGCTTGGGTGCAAAGTTTTCCATAATCATGGTATTTAGGTGTACGGCAGGCTCATCTTCTACGCCAACCATAGGGATGTATTTTTGCTTGGAGGCTTGTTCTTCATCAAAATAATTCCAAGCTTGTGAAACGAGTTCTGGTTTCAAGAGGAAATCAAGTAAGGTCATGGCTTCTACTTGTGCTCCTGAGATGACTCCTTTATGAGCAATTGGTGTAGCCATGGCAATGGCATTAGACCAATGATGACCTTGAAGACCTGGTATATTTGATGGGTATCTTAAGGTAACCGTAGGCACTTTCCAAGAGATGTCTCCGATATCGTCTGATCCACCACTTTTGGGTTCTGTGATAGGGAGTCCAATGGGATTTAATGCAACGGCAAGTCCATCAATTTCACTAGGAGAGTTTACTTTTTTTTGTACCGCTTTGGCCAAATTCTGGTCGTCATCGCTCCATTCAGGTAATCCAACTTGCAAAATATTTTTGTACATAGTTTCAGCGATGACCTTATTAAAATGTCTTGGCCAGGCGGAGCCCAGGATTTTACTAGATAAAGTGGTTTGGGTCATCAGGGCAGCACCTGCAGCGACTTCATTGGCACGTTCATACATTTGCATAATTTTCGGATACGTAATTTCTCTAAAATAATACCAAATAGAGGCCTTAGAGGGAACAACATTGGGCTGATCTCCCCCATCTGTGATAACGGCATGAGATCTGCCTAAGGGATGCAAATGCTCACGATTGTACTGCCAGCCAATATTCATAAGTTCAACGGCATCAGCGGCGCTCTTGGCACGCCAGGGCGCTCCAGCAGAGTGGGCAGATTCACCCGCAAATGTATATTCGACGGAGATCATACCCGTACCCGAAGCGGGGCCATAGGAGACACCTAAGTTGTTGCTTACATGCGTAAAAACACATAGATCAACCTCATCAAAATATCCATCTCTGGTATAGTAGGCCTTGGTGCCGAGTTGTTCTTCAGCGACTCCTGGCCAAATGATGAGGGTACCTTGTATATTTTCACGCTCCATAATTTCTTTAACGGCAAGAACTGCTACGATATTTAGGGGTGTGCCTGAATTATGCCCCTCCCCATGACCGGGAGCTCCTTTTACGATAGGATCATGATAAGCCACTCCAGGTTTTTGCGAAGCTCTGGGAATACAATCAATATCACTTCCTATAGCAATCACAGGCTTACCGGAACCCCATTTTGCCCACCAGGCAGTTGGAACTCCTGAGATACCATATTCAATTTCGAAGCCATTATTTTTAAGAATTTCTGTGAGGTATTTTGAAGTTTCAATTTCTTGAAAGCCTAATTCTGAAAAACTAAATACCTTATCCACCATGACTTGGGCCATTTTCGACTTGGCCAGTACGTTTTCTCTTACTTCTTTTTTGAGTGCTTTGATTGAGGAATTTTTCTTTTGGGCGGCTACCGATGCAACTATCAAAAGAGCAATTAAGTATAAATGTAGTTTTTTCATGATTTTTTGACTCTAAAGGCCTTCAAGCTTTAAGTTAGTCTTTTCTTAGCGTTTTGTGTTATTGATTTTTATTCAAGTGGGTTAAATATTTTGTTGAAGGTAAATGGGATTGTTTACAGGCGAAGGCCGTGAAGGAATAATGCTTCTGATCAATTTCTTGTAAAAAAAATATTTTTTAAATAAATAAAGCCACCATCAAATTGATCAGCACCCATGATATAGATAGGGGCCGTTACATTTTCGAGATTTCCCTGTACGTTGAGGTCTTTGATGTTAAAGGTCATGTGCTGCCAGTCTTCATTGAGTGAATACGGCATATCAAATCCAAATGAAACATAATTATTGATTAACGTCTCTTCTGCATAATAACTCGTTTGAAACCCTAAATTAAAGGAGGATTTGGTAGTTCCTTTGATGTCAAAATGAAGCTTTCCATTTTCGAAAAGTGATAAATTTTCTCCCTGGACATTTCCTTGAATTTCAATGCCGGCACCCCACCAAGCGCCTGTGCCTGACTGTAGGATAATGATACCCTTTTCCGATATTTTTAATTGGCAGGTACCTTCCCAAACATTTAATTTTAGAGGGACGCTGGGATGGCCTGATGGTTGATTAAGAGCATTATGGCTGATAATGTATGCTTGCTCGATTATCTTTTCGCCTAGCTTTTGAGTTGTATTTATTTTTGCAATTTCGTAAATGCCCAGGTCCTCTTGGGTCGGGGGCGGAAGTACTCCATGCATCATCGCTTTAATATTGCCCTGATGACTTTTCTTGATGGGGTTTCTATTTAGAGTAAGTCCGGCATAATTACCGGCATCTACTGCCTCCCACAAGGCGTACTTAGCTTGACCCTCTAGGGTAAACAATCCAAAATGATTTTCTGATCCTGTTGGATTTGCTCGGTCTTTCCATACCTTATCACAGGCTTCAAAAAAGAAGCAGGTAATGCCCAATTCCTGAGTCCATTCGTTGACTAACTAAAAATACTTCTTTTGCTTGTATTCATCAGCGGCTTTTGAACCATTTGATCCGTAATTAACAGAAGCAGTAGTAGCCCAACCCGTTTCTCCTGTGTGAATGCTTTTATTGGGATTTAGACGTTCAGTATAACTGCGTGTTTGCTCATATTGTGTTTGGGCATAATTTTTTTCGCTCAGCATAGCCGCATCTATCTGCTCTTGTGGAGATAATGTTTGTCCATCTTTGGGAATGATCCAAAAATTAGGATTGTAATGCGTATCATGAAAGGGATAGGTATGTAAAGAAATAAGATCTATCGCCTCAATAAGTTTTTCTAAATCGGGGGTATGATAACTTTCATTACCCCCTCCCCATGATTCAAAATTATCCGAACTCGTAATCCATAACGGCTCTGGTAACGTTCCTGTTTCCTTGAGATGTTGTAAATAGTTTACCCATTTTAGTACGATGCTTGGAGTCACATAGTACTGGGATGCCCAATGGACCATAGATTCATTGCCCATGGCGATCATTTTGATGATATCAGGGTATTTTTAGCCCATTCGACGGCCTTTGCGATCCCTTGGGTATTTTGAATAAGATTGCCCTCACGGTGGTTGATCTCAGTGGTTCATGCACCTTTACATTCGATCCAAGCACCTAGCATTACGTACATTTCAAAAGCAGGATCTTCTTTTTTTATCAGACTGATGGCCTCAAGTAAGCGAGAGATCTCCTCAAACAATTGGGTATTATAGATTCTAATCAATTTTATTCCCATTGCCTCAAGGAGACGCATGTCTTCTTTTATTTCGTCTATTGTGGGGGCAATGGTTCTTGTGTCATGGCGATAACCACCGTATGAAACCGCAGGATAAGCCTTATTTCCTAAAATTTAGGATACGGTTACGAATGGGATTGGAGATTTTTTTTGACTACAATGTACACTGAAGATGATGATTGATCCTACATAACATAAGATCAAATTTTTTTTGGATTGAATCATAAGCTACAAAATTGCAGTGTTTTTTTGATTCGTTGAATAAAAATTTTCAAAAAGCCGAGTCTTATTTATCGAGAGTCAAGAAGGGTACTAAATCGAAAGAGTAGATTCATGATTTTTTTGTGAAGTGCTAAAATATTTTGACCAAAAATTTATGATAAGGATATTTTGTGATGTTCAAATTGAAATTACAGGCTTTACCTGACGTTTTATTCTCAGGGTTTCAGAATAAGGCTAAAAAGTGAAATTTATTCCTAGTGGAATGTATTTAAAAACAGATCTCGGTTAGCCAATTGGTCCCAATGAACCATTTATTTGAGACTTGAAGTATTCTAATTTTCAGATTTTGATCATCCTTGAATTAGGTAGGGGCTTCATTAAGTGGTTTAATGATTTCCTGATTGTATATGAATATTTTTAATTTTTATTGGCGAAATTTAATCATCCATTTTCATTTATGATAGTATTACTATTATATTTGCTAATTAAAATAATTAAATGCAAGATTTATTTACTTCTTTCAGTCTTCAAGTCAATAATAGGGTTTATATAAAGAATCCAGAATCCAGTGCTTTGGGGCGTAAGATTGTTGAGTCTAGTATTAATTTGATCGATGAAGTAGGATTTGAGGCTTTCACTTTTAGAAAATTAGGATTAGAAATACATTCCAACGAAGCTTCGATTTATCGATATTTTGAAAGTAAGTACAAGTTATTGCTGTATTTGACTTCATGGTATTGGAGCTGGATGGAATATCGAATAGCCTTCGGTTTGGCCAATATCCCTGCTCCTGAGGAACGCCTAGAAAAAGCGATCAAATTACTCACTGAAAATATCGAATTGGATGGGAGTTTTGAGCATATTAATGAATATAAACTCAATAAAATTGTCATTGCTGAGTCCTCGAAATCTTACATGACCAAAGAAGTGGATCAGAATAATAAAGAAGGTTTTTTTGCGGGTTATAAGCAATTGGTAGGAAGGGTGAGCGACATCATCTTAGAAATTAATCCAACCTATAAATACCCCCACATGCTGATATCTACCCTTATTGAAGGGGCACATCATCAAAGATTTTTTGCACAGCATTTGCCACGTCTTACCGATGCGGTCAATGGAGAAGATGCTATTATCGAATTCAGTAAGGAGGCAACATTTAAAGCCATCGGTGCCAAATGGCCAAGTAAATAATTAGTTATGATTGGGTTGATTCAAAATAGAATTTTTTTTATGAGATTGGCTTGTTGCATGTTTGGTCTTTTGATTTTTTTCAAGGCGGTTGATTCGAATAATGCAAGAAATGTTCATATGGATCTCTATGAGCAAGGAGAGAAGGATATGGAAGAATCTCAAGAGGAGGGTGCTCATAAAATACCCGTCTCGAGTACATTCATTAAAATCAAAGACTTGACAATACGGTCTTTGAGATACACTACACATATATTTGAATATCGTTACCAAAATCCTTTGGTTGATATATTGATACCACCACCGAAGTAGCCGGTAGTTTACCTCAAAGTAGGCTTTTTATTAAGATCTTGATCAGACAGCAGAGATTTCAAAAGTGAGCTTTTATCATTTATAACCATAAATACTAGTAAATTAATTAAGAATAATCATATGCAAAAATTGAATAATAAAGGATTTTTTCAAAACCTGAAATATGACTTCCCGGCGGGTATTGTTGTGACTTTGGTGGCCATTCCTCTTTGCCTAGGTATTTCTTTGGCTTCGGGGGCACCCTTATTCTCCGGACTTGTAGCGGGAATTATTGGAGGTGTGATTGTCGCTCTCATCAGTGGATCTGCGCTGGGGGTAAGTGGTCCTGCAGCTGGATTAGCAGTTATTGTATTTGCAGCTATTGAAGAGTTAGGATCTTTTGAGTCTTTTTTACTGGCTGTTATTGTAGCGGGAATCGTTCAGATAATATTAGGCCTATTAAAAGCGGGTATCATTGCTTATTTTTTTCCATCCTCTGTGATCAAGGGAATGCTCTCAGGTATTGGTATTGTAATTTTTTTAAAGCAAATCCCTCACGCATTCGGCTATGATGCAGATCCGGAAGGAGATTTAGGGTTTTTTCAAAAAGATGGTCACAATACATTGAGTGAGTTGACCGTAATCTGGGATTATTTCAGTCCGGGTCCGGTCATAATCTCTATTTTATCACTTTTGGTACTGATCACATGGGAACAAGCTTTTGTGAAAAAATATACTTTCTTCAAACTGATCCAAGGTCCACTCGTAGTAGTGAGTTTGGGTATTGGGTTGAACTTGTTGTTTCGAAATTGGCCCAATTTTAATTTACTAGTCACTCAGGTAGTAGATATCCCAGTTGCTAATTCTTTTGGTGAGTTTCTAGGACAATTTGCATCCCCTGATTTCACGCAGTTGGGAAATCCGCGGATTTATATTCTGGGAGTAACCATCGCTGTAGTCGCCAGTCTTGAGACCTTATTATGCCTCGAAGCGACTGATAAATTAGATCCTTACAAGCGTGTGGCTCCTCCTAATAAGGAGTTGGTGGCTCAAGGGATCGGTAATGTCATTGCTGGATTCATTGGGGGGCTTCCTTTGACGCAAGTCATTGTGAGGAGTTCTACCAATATTCAATCGGGAGGTAGAACCAAAGCATCCTCATTTTTTCATGGAGTTTTGATGTTGATATGTGTGGTATTATTACCGGGTGTAATCAATCTGATCCCTTTAGCGAGCCTTGCAGCCATTCTATTGGTAGTGGGTTATAAGTTGGCCAGTTTCAACGTAATCAAACAAGTATATAATATGGGTCGAGCGGAATTTATCCCCTTCGTTGTGACCATTTTGGGGATTGTTTTTACCGACTTATTGACAGGCATATCTATTGGACTCGTATTGGCGATATTTCATATTTTATGGAATAATTACAAAGCGGCTTACTTTTTCGATGTTGATGCGTATGTGCCCGGTGAGCCCATTAAAATTCAACTGTCTGAATCTGTTACTTTTCTGAATAAAGCAGGGATTTCAAAGGCCTTAACAGAATTGCCGGACGGTAGCAATGTGATAATTGATGCCAGTAAAACAGTAAGTATTCATCCTGATGTGATAGAGATCATTTCAAATTTTGAATTAACTGCCGAAAACAGGGATATTACTGTGAATTGGACAGGTTTGGTTCAGGAAAAAAATAAAAATGCACAAAATAATTTATTTGAGACTATAAAAAAGCACAACACAATAATTGAAACAAAAGAAATTTAAATAGAAGGTTATGATAAATAATATTGATAATACGGATGTCCAGACGGTAGAAAGTCAGGCTTCCATCACTCCAGAAATGGCTGTTGAATTATTAAAAAAAGGTAATCAGCGTTTTGTAGCCAATCAGACCATTCAAAGAAATATTCCAACGCAAGTGGCACAAACAGGAACCGGTCAATACCCCTTTGCTGCTGTTTTGGGTTGTATTGATTCTAGGGTACCTGCTGAATATGTCTTTGATCAGGGAATTGGTGACATATTCAATGCGCGTGTAGCGGGAAATTTTGTGAATACGGATATACTAGGCAGCTTAGAATTTGCTTGTAAAGCGGCAGGTTCTAAGGCAATTGTAGTTATGGGACATAGCAGTTGTGGAGCGGTAAAAGGGGCTTGTGATCATGTAGAGCTCGGTAACTTAACTCATATGCTTGCTAATATTCAGCCGGCCATGGATGCGGTAACTGGGGACTATGAAGATAAAAGTTCAAAGAACGCGGCTTATGTACAAGAGGTTGCTGATAGAAATGTAGCCCTTACTGTAGCTAAAATTAAAAGTGACAGTCCTGTGCTGAATGAACTCTACGAAAATGGAGAAATAGATATTGTTGGAGCCATGTACGATGTGCATACTGGAGTTGTGTCATTTATATAATTTCTATGCGTACTGGCCCAAAGATTAAGCTCCTCGTGCTCCTATTTTTTGCTACTTTTTCGGCTTTTTCTCAGTCGGATGAAATGGGAAATTGGCTGATGTATTTCGGGCAAAATAAGATAAAGGAACGTTGGAGTCTTCATACGGAAGTTCAATACCGTAATCATACGCTCGTACCAGTCAATATCGAACAGCTTTTGTTACGGGGAGGGTTGAATTACCATTTGGCTCCTCATGCTTTGGTGACGGCAGGGTACGGTTATGTGACTTCTTACGATGAAGCGGATTCGAGCACGCCTTTGTCCAAAGAGCACCGTGTATGGCAGCAGTTTATTTTAACCAACGCAGTAGGTCGTGTTAAGTTTGAACATCGCTACCGCGTGGAGCAGAGATGGGTCAGTGGTGATTATAAAAATCGTTTGCGTTATCGATTGATGTTGACCGTGCCACTCAATCGGAAGTTGATGGAGCCAGGAACGGTATTTTTAGGAGTCTATGATGAAATTTTCGTGAATACCGAGCAAACATTTTTTGATAGAAATAGATTATATGGAGCTTTGGGATATCAATTTAAACCGGAGTTGTCCGTTCAGGTCGGTATGCTCTATCAAAGAGTCAATGCTTATGGCAAAAAATATCTACAGTTGGCTTTGATATATAATCCAGATTTAAGGAAGAACTCAAAGAATTAAAAAAGAACCTTACATCTGGATTTTTATATTTATCGTTTGGCGAGCTTCCCGAGCATCTCATCTAAATCGGAACGACCCATATAATGGCCTTGCTTAATCACGGCATCAATCTTTTGCGTATTTTTAATATCATCTAATGGATTGGCATCTAATATCAGAAGATCTGCCCACATGGCTTCTTTTACGGCCCCCAACTCATTTTCTAGATGGAAGTATTTCGCTGGATTGATCGTAGCGGTTTGGAGTGCCTCCAGGGGGGGGAGACCTGCCTTCACCAATACCTCTAATTCTTCATGTAAACTTCTGCCTGGAGTGAGGTAAAAAATGGGACAATCGGTCCCAGCCATTATTTCAATACCGGTGCGGTGCACTTGGCCCACCATGTTGGTAAACCATTGGGTGTAGCTTTCATTGAAAGGAGTAGGTGAAGTAGCCAGCAGCTGATCAATTTCTTTTTTCCAACTGAGCTCAATGGCTTCGGGTAAATATTTAAAAGTTTCTTGCCATTCGGGACGTGCAAAAGGTCTTTCAGTGAATCCAGTAGCCAAGGCTAATGTAGGTATTTGCCAGGTATCATTTTTAGCCAAAACATCGAGTACTTCTTGTGCCCTTTGAGGGTCGTAATTTGCAATGGCTAAGGGTCTTTGTAAGGCATGTATTTTGGAGCGGAGAACGCCGCCAATATCCTTTTTTCCCAGCGCCAGAATCTCTTGACGTTGTGCTAATAATTCATCTGAGTTAGCTGCGCACGAGAGTTCGAGATTTCTCATATGTTCCATGCTGTTCAGACCCGCATTGGAAGCTGAAATAACATCCATACTCAACGGTACATGACCTGTTACATTCAATCCTTTTTGCTTTGCCAATCGCATAATCTCTTCAAATTGTTCTGGGGTGAGCATTTCATAGGCCTTGAGTAGATCTACGCCCATACTGTCTAACTCATTTACTTTATTGCGGACCTCTGAAACTGTAGCTAAACCAACCGATAAGGGTGGGTGTTCATGATCACTTCCATCGTACACATTGGGCATTCCGTCGAGCAGTGGACCTGCGATCATTACGCGTGGGCTGGAGGTAGGATTTTGAAGTGATTTCTTTTTCCACGCACTTGTAAAATTGATTTCACCTCCTGTATCTCTGACACTGGTAATTCCATAAGCCAAAAAAAGATCAAACATACTGGGGGCCATCTCTTCTATATAGGCAAAATGTACATGGGCATCCCATAAACCAGGCATTAAAAATTTACCTGTACCATCTATGATGGTATTCTTGGATGACAGATTTATTTGATCAGCAGGGAGGACCTGGAGAATTTTACCTTCTTTGATGATGACGGTTTGATGTTCTATTAGGCCTACTTTGGGGTCAATGATAGATATATTATCAATGCATAATGCATCTTCAAAATAGGAATCGGGTGTGTTACAACGGGTTGTTATTAACAAAAAAAAGCAGAGAAAGGAACTTAAATATTTCATATCTATCATTATTAATTAGTAAAACATACGGGAATCTATTTCGTCATCATTTCGAGTAGAACTTAATTTTTTATTATATTTCTTGAGTGTTGATCCAGTTATTGATTTTCTTTTCAAGCACAATCAAAGGAAGACTACCGGTATTGAGCACTTGATCATGAAATGCTTTAATATCAAATTTATCGCCTAATTTTCGTATCGCTCTAGATCTCAATTCTTGGATCTTGAGCTGACCTATTTTATAAGAAAGGGCTTGGCCTGGGGTGGCCATATAGCGCTCAATTTCGGAAACGATGGAGGCTTCGGACTCCGCTTCATGATCGAGGGAATACTGAATGGCTTGTGCTCTGGTCCACCCTTTTCCATGAATACCGGTATCTACTACCAACCGGATGGCTCGGTGCATTTCCATACTGAGCATACCAAAATATTGAATGGGATCTTGGTAAAGCCCGAGTTCACGGCCCAAGGATTCGGCATAAAGTGCCCAGCCTTCAACGAAAACCCCAAGACTTTCAGGATGAAGAAATGCAGGCAACTGTTTATTTTCTTGTTGAAGCGAGAGCTGGTAATGATGACCAGGAATGGCTTCATGCAGAAATAAGGCTTCATCGGCATATTTATTGTAGCGCAAGACGTCAGGAATAGGCACATAGAAGATACCGGAACGCGAAGTATCTTTTGATCCAGGGACGTATTCTGCACTGGCAGAAGCTTCTCTAAAAGCTTCTGTGCGCCGCACCTCAAACGTTGCTTTGGGTTTCAAGTTAAAAAGGGCGCTTAAGGAATCGGCCACTCGCCATTTAATCTCATCAAAATGGTCAATCACTTGCTCTGGTTGGGTGAAGGGCATTTGTTCTGGACTGTTTCTGATAAATTCAAAAAAGTCTTTGATGTCCCCATTAAAACCCATACTTTTTTTAGCATCCTCCATTTCGGACAAAATACGATCGACCTCTGTCAGTCCTATATTATGAATTTCATCAAAGGTGAGATCGGTTGTCGTATGAAGACGAACCAGATATTGATAGGTCTCTAACCCACCGGTGAGACTTCCCAGACCTGAGGTATTTCTAGATTTAGGTAAGTATTTATTTTTTAAGAAAGCTCTTAATTCTCGGTATTTGGGTTTAAGCTGTTCATTGATCATATTACGATATGCCGTGGCCAATCGATCGCTTTCTGCTGAACTGAAATGGGTGGGCATACTTTTAATGGGGGTATAGAACAAATGACTTTCAATAGATTCCGTGATGAAAGGTTCCAATTGAGGAAGCACTTTTTGAACCAGAGATTTTGGCAAAACGATGCCTTGGCTCATACCCAATTTCATTTTGATGATACAGGTATCTAAAAAAGTGAGGTAATCCGTCATGCGCTGTAACCATTGATCATAATCTTCAATAGTTTCGAAAGGATGGACACTGTTGCCGGCCGCTAATTGGGCAACATATAAGTGTAGGGATTGAACTTGTATTAGGGGCATTAATTCAAAGCTAGGCAGGTTGTACACGGGAGAGGCCATGGTGACAAGAGGTTGCAAAAGGCCGGCTCTTTTGATGGTACAATCCCATTGCATGGTCTGTATGCTGAGCCATTGACTGGAAGTTACGGAGGTAGCGTCAAAAGTACCCAAAGTATCTAAGTACAGGTCATATTGTCCTTTTAGATAATCCTGATAATCAGATGAAATATAATTTGCAATTTTATTATTATAGCTTTTTTCGCCTGCCTTAGTAGCTTCAATGGGATTGATCTGCTGTTTGAAGGTATGGTAAGATTGAAAGATATCATCGATAGAACGGAAACTATTTTCTGATGTATTGCTTTTATGGCACCCTAAAGTGAATAATAGACTTCCTAGAATGAGGAAATAGAGTAGTTTAGATTGAGTCATTAGCAAAGACTTTAAAAATTTCATAGATCAATATAAGCATTTTTTGAATTTTAAGGGCCTTGTGGTCTCCACGTTCTACTATTGATCTTCTTCAAAGCGCTCTATAGTGGGTTCGATTTGGGATATATGGTACAGCTTGCAAGATGGCATTATACGCTAGCATTTTTGCCCGTTTTCATTAATTTAGACGGATTCTCTTTTCTTCAGGAGAAGAATGATCCTTAATTCCCCATGGAGTTTGTTGGGGCTTTAATTAATCAAATGAGATGAGGTATGAGGGGTTATCCAAGGTAGACAACCAATAAATTTGAGGGGGATATGCTAATTACCAGGCGTGCCCCCTCAAATTTTATAGTTTTGTTATTCCTTAATTATTTTGGCATTGTAAATTTGGCCTGATTGGTCTTGAATTTTCATTAAATAAATCCCTTTATCAAATTTACTGAGGTCTATTTGGGTCTTTTTGGAAGACATTATTCTTTTCCCAGAAAGCTCGAATATCACCGCTTTATCAAAATTGTTGATGTTGATCTGAATCTGATCTGTCGCTGGATTTGGAAAAAAGGGATTATTCTTTTTATTTATACCCAACATAGTGTCATCTTCCGGTATAACATTTATTGTTATGTCCGCAGTGGCGGTCAATTCACCATCTGAAACCTCAATACTTAATGTGAACAGGGGGGTAATAGTGTAATCTACTTCACCACTTTTGGCTACGGTCAATTTTCCATCTGTACTTCCTAAGTCGAAGGCATCTCCGGTATTACCACTTTTCATGACATAGGTAAGTGGATCACCATCCGAATCACTGGCTGTAATCGTTCCTACCAATGTGCCGTCTGCCGCTTTATTGGCTACTGAAAAAGTGGCTGCTGTGATGGTTGGGGCTGAATTGGTTGTTTCACCTGAGTTGAGTGAGGCCAATCCATTCCACTCAACTTCAAAAAGATTGGCTCCCTTTGATCCCTCATCGATCCACATGGGACCTTGACTATCCGATATGTAGGCTTTGCCATTAGCAATGAATATACCATCACCTCTAGATATTCCCACAGACGCGGGTATGGTAATGTCATGAGTTAATGTACCTTCAGTTGTGTATGCGTACAAATATTGATCGCCATTGGTAACGGTGCCACAAAATACAAGTAGTGCCTGTTCGTCGGTATCATAAAACAATCCACTGGGTGAATTGAGTACAGAAAATGAATTGATCTTAGTCACGGTACAAGTACTAGGATTGACACAGTCCTCAATAGCAAGATCTACTTCATGAATCTCTTTATCTTCTTGAATACCCACATAAAAATAGCCATTGGTAGGATTGAAAGCGATGGCTTCTATGCCCTTATCGGTGGGTGTACTGACATCGATATTGGCTAAATTCCATTGTTTTTTGATGTCTCCTGTAGCGAGTTCAATTTGATAAATGTAGTTGTATTCATCTCCAACATAGATATAAGTTTCACCTCCATCAGGACCAAAGGTGAGGCCTTCCATGTCTACTTCATGATCTATGGTTACACCGTTAACTTTTGAAGCATTTTCTGTATTAGAAACACCATAATAGGGCCAACGCTCTTCTATTTCATCTGAGGCTAATCCTGCTTTGATGATACTTTTGGGATAATAACTAATATAATCATCTTGGTTGGCTGGATGCACACCATTAACGGCAAAGTAAGAATTGCCTGATACCACCACACCACTGTTTCTAAAGTAGGTATCGATGCCTGCACCATCACCATTGGTTACTGTTGCAGCAGTTGCTAGAGCAAAGGTGTTCAATACATTGGGTGTCCAAGTGATTTCAGTAACGGTTGATCCATCATCTCCTTCTGATACATTCACAGTAATGGTGGCACTCGCACTTAATGCACCATCTGAAACCTGAACAGTCAGACTGAAGCTAGGATTGGTTGTATAAGCTACTTGGGTACTTGTGGTTACGGTCAATTTCCCATCTGTACTTCCTATGGCGAAGGCATCTCCAGTATTGCCATTGGTAATAGAGTACGTAAGTGCATCACCATCCGTATCACTGGCCGTGATCGATCCTACCAGCGTACCGTTGGCAGCGCCATCGGCAACGGAAAAAGTTGCGGCAGTGATGGTTGGAGCAGAATTATTTGTTGTGACTTTATCGTATGAGGCGCCGGCGTATCTGGCTATTGCATCAGTTTTTAATTGACCAGTCTTCACTTCCAATAACCCAGGAATATCATTGACCTTCCCTTTCCATGCTCCGACCAATAAAAATCTTTGATCAAAAGTAACGGCATTATTGCCCGTGCTGCTCACCTCTTGGGTATGTGCATGATAATGGAAGCCAAAATCATCACCATGATCATGTCCTCCGTATTTGTCCAACGCGATACTGTATCCCTCCATAGCGCCATAATTTTCTTCATATCTTCCAAACAAGGCCACTCCGTCATAGGCCATACCAATGAGGGGTGGGTGGTTGCGTCCTTCGTAATCAGCGAGGTTATAAAGGTTGATTCCATTCTTACTGTAAGAATGACCGTCTGCATGGTAGTGCAACTCCATTCCTCTGCCTACATGAATACCACCGTGAGTGATTTCTGCCGCATTTGAAGCATGGAGCAAGGTATTGTTTAAAGAAGGGTACATAGGTACTCCATCCACAGCTACACCATTTGAGCTTAGACTGGCATAATTATACACAGTTTGGGTAGTTGCACCGGCATCTTCTCCTAAATCTCCGAAAGCACTCAAATCATTATCCAATAAAGTTTCTATCAACCCATAATTTTTGAGGGGTACTTTCATTAAATAAGAAGCTCCTTTGGTAGTTCGGGTCACGGATTGCTTTTCATATCCATCGCCTTCACCGTCTCCGGGAGGTCTGCTGACATCAATCAATTGATTGGGTCTGGTTGAAGCAGCAAAGCTCGCGGTTACTAAAAACGGATGGGGTACTCCATTGTCATCTGTGGCATTGGTGAAATACACGTATTTATTGGTGCGGTCGCCTAAGGTAGCACCATAAACATCTGTGGAAGCAATGGTATGCGAGAGCATATTTTCACGCAATGCTAAATAAAATGCTTTTGGATACCTCAGTTCTGCTCCGGCATTGGTTAACGTGGTTTCTATCGCGTCGAGCATGCTAGAAGCCGCGGTGGCCGCCGCATTAGTAGCATCTAACTGCGCATGATAAGCATCATCAAGGTCCTTACTTAAATCTGAGAAACCGGTTGAGGTCGGATTGATACTTTCTGGAAAAGAAGCCCAGGCATTGGGCTGATAGGAGGTGGATGCAGGGTTAAAATCAGAACCAGCTTCAATCTCAAGATCAATCAAATCATTGGGATCTGCCAAAAAGAAAGCAGAGGCGTCTGCCGAAGCACTGGTCCACTCTAGAGAGGTACCATTGATTTTTAAATATTTATCAGTCCATGTAGTGACTTCAGTAAAACTAGCCGAGCTGGCATTATATTCATATTTACTACTTGCGGTAATCGTGGCTGCACTGGCATTGGTACTAAAAGTAATCCCTAAATACCCGGTATTATCTGTAGCATCAATATAGTAAGTCCCTCTGTCGCTTAAAATAGCTGTATTATTGTCATTGGCATCCAAGGCATAATAGCTGTGAATAAATGAATTCAGTCGATAGGTCCCACTTAAGGCGTTCGTAGAATTATCCAAAGGGGCCTTGAGATCTACCATCTGGAAGATACTACGGAGCATTGATCCATAAGTGGCTCCAGAAGCGTACAGATTGGCGATAGGCGTCATCGATAAGGTCGAAATATTAGCATCACTGCTGAAAGTAACCGCATTGGCTTTGGCGGCATCCAACAGGATCATGTACTTTCTATTTTCAATGGAGGAAAGTGCACTAGGTGTCCAAGCCTTCTCAAAGCTAACATCGAGAATCTCTCCAAAGGATTTAGGCCCGTAATAGTCTATGTCTTGGCCTAAGCAGGACCAAGAAGCAAAAAAAAGAAGTAAAGCGAATAAATTTTTCATTATGTATATGATTATCAGATTATTGTAACAGCAATGCTCTAGGGGTTTACATAAAATACAATATTATCATACAATGATATATGTCTTTGGTTACAAAAAAAGTCTCGCCTCTGTAAGGAGGCAAGACTTTTTCAATTTTTTTTATTTATACCGAATTATTCAGCAGCAACTGCCATCATCATGCCCGTCGCATCGAAAAAATCTCCAGCAGCAAAGATTTGACCGTCTTTGATCTCCATCCAATGATATGCGCTCAAGGCGAAAGATTTACCTGTTTCTTTAGACTGACCTTTCCAAGTTCCATACACACGTACGCCCCCGTTAGCCTTGAGGGTTTCATTATCAACTCCTGGAAGCCAAACGGCCTCTTCAAAAGTTACATTTTCGAATCCATTCATATAGAATTCACCCTGACCTAACATTTGTTCTTTGCCTCCCTCACCTACTCCGTACATGGGAGAAGTATGTGTTATACTGTCATGGATCATTGATGCATACAAATCAAAATCTGTATCTCCTGTAAAAGTCATCATAAACTTCTGAGCGATCGCTAGATTTTCTTGGAATAACGCTAGGTCATCAACTTCGGCTACTGCCGGTGCCTCAGCTGGAGGCTGACACGAGATTATCGCAACTGACATTGCGAGCATTAGCAATAAATTTTTCATAATTGTTTATTTTAGTTTTTGCAAAGGTAGAGTTAATTTCAGTTAAAACATGAACTATTTTGGTTTAAATAGGGATGTTTAGGTAGATCAGTTGTTCTTGAATATCACATAGAGTATTTTTTTTGTTGTCTAAAAGTAAATTTATTCGGTTACTGGAAGCTTTCCAGAATAGATCCAAAATTGTTGAATCAAGTTATCTTTAACACCTACGGCCGCAAAATGGCGTTCGGAAACCTGCTGACCTTCAATGGTCATGTCTACCATATATGCATTGTGTATCCATTGCATTCCATTGCCGTTGGGATCGGTCACGGCGGTGGCCCATTGTTGTTTGAACTTGGGGTTAGCAGCACCGAGCCAGCCCTCTAGAAATCCTTTGAGCGCTTCTTTGCCTTTAATGTATTCGCCTTCAGGGCCACTGACTTCGATATTATCTGCGGCCAGTGCCATGATTTTATCTATTTCTTGGGTATTGTGGTACTCACACCACTTGACCCAGACGTCTATGGCTTCATCGGAGCCTAAGGCCCATTTTACAGATTCATTGCCCGCCATAAAACCAACGGTTTTGGGAGCTTCAACGGCTTGGGTAGTTTCTGTTTTTGTAGCTTGTTCAGTGCAGCCAAATGCTAAGACGAGTAATAAAAGGAGGATTTGATTTTTCATTGGTTTTTGAGTTTTAGTGAATACTTAGAATAATTGAGATTACAATCTGTATTGAAAGGAATTGTAATTTAATTGAATGAATGGTAAAAGTAATACTTTCAATATAAATACTGCCAAGGCCGCTCTCCATTTTTTTGAATCAACTCTATCAGCATATTTAATGACTCTGGAGCTTTATTTTGCGCCCAAGCTTCATGGACAATAATAAACTTGGCAATAAAAAAGTAAACCAATCCTTCAATTTTTTTATTTTTTAAATCATTATCAATTTTTAAATGCCCCCAATCGAAACGTCGACCATTCAACTCTTCGAAATGAGGAGCATTGCAAGGGTAAGGGCCAGAAAAATGGTTGTTTATTAACCATGTTAATTGACTCCAGATTTTTGGTGCACTATATAAGCGAGGAATCTCAGGCGGTAAAACATATGCTCCGTCGATAGTTCCAACCATACATGGTCCTAAGTCTTCAGAATATGCTGATGATTTTGAAGGCGAACTAATATACTTAGACAGATCAAATTCATAATCAAGGAAATGTATAAAATCTTTGTAAAGTAAGTTGGACTCTTCGTTTAAGCTTGGAAATATTCTTTTAGCGTCATTAAAAATTCCCTGTTTAATTGAGGGGTGGGGTTGCAGTTCAGGAAATAGATTCTCCAACTCATTGGAAAGCTGAGGAAATATGCCATCATGTAAGGATTTTTTAAAAGCGATTAGCTCACTTGGAAGGTTCCGCCACCAAATTCTGGTAGGGCCATCTTTTTTTTCCAAATGCCATTCTTCACTATTTGTTTTTATCGACAAATTTTCTCCTTCAAAGACGAAATAACTTTTTCCATCCATACCTACACCACTGTGCATTTTGAGGCCATTAGAAAATCGAAACATAAATTAATGTTTGTTGTTCAGATCAATTTTGATTTAAGCTGATACACCTTTTTTGTGATCATCTTCTGCCTTGGCTGCTGCTTTGGATCCATCTCCTTCATCTTTACTGAAATCATAGCTTGATAAGTTGGCAAGTTCTTTTAAACCAGACATGTTAAAAGGGACCCCTTCTTTGGTGCCTTTAAACTCTCCAAGAGTCCCCTCGACAACTGGCACTTGTTTTGTCACGGTTACCCATAGTATATTTGCAGAGGCGAATACTCCAGCTTCTCCTGTCGCTTCTCCAGCTATTTCACCATTCATTTCTAGACCTTTGGAGCTTCCGATTAGTTCAATTTGCCCTGATAATTCAGCATTTAATTTTCCGTATGCACCGACTGTTATTCCTGCCAAGCCGGGAACACCTGCCGTGACACCTCCTTCGATACCTAAATTACCTTCAGCTTTAGCTGCAAGAGCACCTTTTATATTTGGATCACTAAATACGCCATTCGTGGAAGTGAATCCTATTGTAGCACTTCCAGAAAGTGAGGCACTCGCTGCTCCTTCAATACTTGCCGTTAAGAATAATCCTGGAATGCCTAACGGCACTGGAGGTAGTGGTAAACTAAAAGCTAATTCAGGTGTTGAAAAAGCCGGGGGCTCTCCAGTTAAAGTATATTCTCTCACCCCTTTTTTAGGATCACCTACTGCTGTTTTCGTTCCAGTCGCTGTGAATAAAGGATGTTCAAAAGAAATAGATGATTCTCCGTCAGCATCACTGTCACTTATTGTTAAAGTGCCTGCCATCAGGCTTTGAGAACCTTCTACATCAGGTAAGGTTTCTTCATCTCCCTCTTTTTGCACTGTATTGATGGCTGATTTTTGTATCGCAATATTTGAAGAGTTTATTTCTTTTAGCTGAGTAGCCGACTGATTTTCAGTACCCAACGTTAAGGCTTTTGCACCCATCACATCAGCCTCGTTTTCCAAACCTTTGTCATCATTGACAGGAATGTCTCCTTTCATTTGTTTCGTCGGTTGGACACGACCTTGTTTTTGTTGAACCACGTGCCATGCCTCATGAGCAAGGTGCTGCTCTTGGCCTGGAGCGACATGGATATCTGTCCCTTGGGCAAAAGCATGTGCTTGCATTTGGGCAGGCTGGTCTGAATTATGATGTACACTTACGTCATCTAAAGATACCCCCGATAGGTTTTCAACACCAGATTTTAAATTATCTGGCAAGCCTGTGTTATTTTCTTTTCTCTGAACGGGTGCAGCCTTCATTTGTACCTTTTCTTCGTCCTCTGCTTTCATTTGCACTTCCTCTTCCTCTTCGGCTTTTTGAACGGGTGCAGTCTTCATTTGTACCTCTTCCTCTTCGGCTTTTTGAACCGGAGCATTGCCCGCTATCACGGCCTGTAATTGGGTCGTTTTTTGCGCTAGACTACTCTGACTCATGGCCTCCACTACTTTCATTTGGGCCAAGGTTCTCGGTCGATTGTCCGAAAGGGACGCAGATTGTGACTCTGCTCTGGTTGCAGAAGCACTGCTTTCTTTTTTATTGACCTTGGCATTCGACGATACAGTACGGGATAAGATCGGCATAAAGTTATAATTTTATAATGTTTCAAGTTAAAAAAAGATTTGATAAAAGCAAGTGATTTATCTCACTTTTGGTGGTAAGGGGCAGAAACGATATCATGTGTCATTGAGGAGTGGTTTCTCTGATCATTATAACTGCAAAAACCTTTGCTTGAAATAGGTTCTTCTTTTTTTAAAATGAGTATTTGGGTCAGTAGAGGTATTGCCAAGGCCGAATTCCTTGATTCTGTACCAGCTCGATGAAGTCATCCAGAGCGGTCGACCGCTCATCTGAAGTGGAGGCCTCTTCTTTCATCCAAGCCTGGTAGGTTAAGATCAATTTTGCGATGAAAAAATAAATCAATCCTTCCGTAGATTTATTTTTCAATGACTCCTCTATCTTTAAAAGTCCCCAATGAAATCTTCTGCCTCCCATAGACTTGACCGCCTCCGTATCTGCTTCATAGGGACCCGAAAAATGATTATTCAATAACCAAGTAAGTCTTCTCCAGTCTAAAGGCGCTTTGTATAAAGTGGGCCACTCGGGGAATGCTACATATTGCTCATTTAAAAGCCCCACCATGCAAGGTCCTATGTCTTCACTGAATGGACAAAATTTGGAGGAGGTGGTTAATGTCTGGATCAATCCAAACTGTTCTTCCAAAAACTCTACGAATTCAATGTATCGATTTTGTGAGGGTGCTGGTATTTGTGGGAATAGGCGCTTTGCCTCACTTTTGGGTCCATTTAAAAGGGTAGGATGAAGGTCAAGGGCGGGAAGTTTATCCAAATCATTAGCCAATAGATCAAAAAAAGGGTCAGGTAGTGGCTTTTGAATTGCCTTTAATATACCAGGTTCGTTGAGCACCCAAAACCTACGGTCGTCATCAAAAATATTTTTTGGGGACCATAGCGGACTGTGGGTCATGATTTTTCGCGAAGATTTGCCCTCATAAATGAGGTAGCCACATCCTGTGCCCTCATCATTTCCTTCCATCACCGATAATCCTGTCGAAAACCGAAACATTATTTGTTATTATTTATTTTTTTTTACCAAAAATACTAGGAACATTTCGGGCTAACCATGATGCTTTTTTCGGTTCATCTGCAGGCTTTTCTATGAAGCTATCAGCTGCTTTTTCAGGAACTTCAGCTTTTTTATTTCTTTTAAAATTACTAGGCCCAAATTTAGTTAGCGATTCAAGAGATTTTTTATCGGTAATGGTTGTACCGGTAATTTCTTTTTCGAATGAGCCGATGACGCCCTCGACAATTGGTATGGATTTCTTTTTGGTCATGAATAATATTTGTGCCTTCGCTACAGCTGCCAATTTTCCCTTGGCTTCTCCTGATAGGACACCTCCTAAGGTGATGTTTTCTGAGGTAGCAGTGATATTTGCCGAGGTATTTAAGCTGGCTTCAGCAGATCCTTCACCGCCAACGCTGACTTCACCTAAACCGGGAACACCCACAGATACGCCTCCAAAGACGCCAATACTGGCCTCGGCACCTGCATTCACAGTAACTGCATTGAGAGTGATATTTTGAACATTCCCAAAATTACTGTCAGTTTCACAGGAGATACCAAAATTACCTCCAAGATGAGCTGAGGTAGCCAAATCCATATCGACTGCAGCAAAAACTCCAGGAACACCTAGAGGAATTCGAGCCAATGGAAGTGAATATTTTGCCTCTGGAGTTTCAAAACCTTTAATTGTGGTGGTCGCATCAATGGTATAACCAGATTTGTCATCTTTCCGCTTTATAGAGCCTTCTAACTCAAAAACCTCACCTAATGGGCCTCCTGATGCGGTGGCATTACCTTCATAGGTAGATATATCAACTTCTCCTTCAACTTCCATCCCTGCCAACATAAATTTGAAAGAAGTACTATCACCATCTTTCTCCTCTTCGACCTCCTCATCTACATCTTCTTTGGGGTCATCTTTCGCTTTCTCTTCCTCTTTTTTTATAGGGTCACCTCCGCCGCTATCTTCATCTTTTTCCAACAAGCTGGGATCCCAAGCAACGGCCATTGATTTATTTGAGTCAATTCCTTCTCCTGCTAAATCTGCAGTACCAAGATCTAAGTCACCTAATCTCTTTATTTCCTCGGCTTTCTTTTCTTTGGCTTCTGCTTTTAATGTTTTTACAGTATTTTGAGATTCCTTAATAGCTACCGGATCATTGCTCTGATGAGCCTTTTCTAATTTGTTTTTTGCCTCACCAATGAGTCCTTGATATTTTAATATGATATCATTTAGATTTTCTTTTTTTTCTTTTTCTGGATCGGGAGCTTCCTCGAACTGAGTTACCGCAGGAGCAGCATTGTTATTGGACTGAAGTTGAGCAGTTGCATTATCATTGGCCTTTGGAGCCATGTTTGGAGTAAAAGGAACAACTTTGGCATCTTTTTGCCCTAGAGCATTGCTTAATTTTCTTTGCGAAACGATGCCTTCACGATTATCTGTAAATTCAGCCAATTCACTGGAGCTTTCAGAACTCGATTCGCTCTTATTTTCAGCCCTCTTTTGAGTAGATTTAGATATTTTTTTTTGGGCTTGAAGCATTAACTGCAAATAATGAATAAGATTGAAGCTAAAATTACATTTAAATTTCTCTATTACGTAACGATAGGCCCTCAAATTTTTAAAATTTCTGTCTGAGAGCACTGATTACTGACCTCAAAATAGATTATCGTTATTTGCTCATTTTTATGTTTCACTATAAATTAAAATGCATCATTGTTGCGTTTAATAAATGTTCTATTTAATTTTGCAACACTGTTGCGTTAAAGCAGTTCCATTTAACATTAATAAATATATAACCATGAAAAATTTTTTTCAAGTAAAACCTTTAGTATTATCATCTATTTTCATATCATTAATCACAATTGTTTCTTGTAGCGATGACCCAGAGGATCCCATTGTAGAAAATGAAGAGGAAGTGATCACGACCTTGACCTATACTTTGACGCCCTCCGAAGGAGGGAGTGCAGTTGTCTTAACTTATCAAGATTTGGATGGCGACGGGGCAGGCGAACCAACCATTACAAATGGTACTTTATCCGCATCAACTGTTTATTCTGGTGTGTTAACGCTACTTAATGAAACAGAAGATCCTGCAGAGTCAATAACAGAAGAAATTGACGAAGAAGATGATGAACATCAGTTTTTCTTCTCTTCAACGATTACTGATTTACAGGTTGCATACGCAGATACTGACGGTGATGGCAATCCTGTAGGATTGGCGACTACACTTACAACAAGTGCGGCAGGTTTGGGTACTTTGACTATCACTTTACGACATGAGCCAGAAAAATCTGCGTCAGGAGTAGCCTCAGGCGACATCACATCGGCGGGTGGGGAAACAGATATTTCTGTTACCTTTACGATTACGGTTGAATAGATATATTTTTCTTTCTTTAATTTTCTTTTATCCCGTATTTTTGATTGCCCAAAGATGCGATCTAAAAGTATTAGGTAGGGTCCAAGACAGTCACAGCTTGGACCCTATTGCGTTTGCCAATGTCTATTTTAAGGAAGTTCATCAGGGGGCAGTAAGTGATGCGAATGGTTTTTTTGAAATACCCGTTCTTTGTCAAGGAAGCTATCACGTATCTGTGAGCCATATTGGCTGCCAAACAAGGGAGCTTTATATGACGGTGAAGCATGATACTACTATACTGCTGGAACTTGAACATCATAGTCAAATTATGGATGAATTGGCTGTTGCTGCTTCTGCCATTGAGGAGGCGACGACACAGGAAATAATGCTCATGGATGCTCATGAAATTTCTCAGAATGCTGATAAAAACATGGCAAATATGCTTGACGATCTAGCAGGTGTGAGCACCATCAAAAATGGAACAAATATTGCTAAACCCGTTGTTAATGGCTTATACGGAGACCGGTTGATATTATTAAATAATGGAGTGACTCAAAGTGGACAGCAATGGGGTGCTGATCATAGTCCAGAAATTGATCCTTTAGCGGCAGGGAAAATTACTGTAATCAAAGGGGTAAGCGCTTTGGCTTATCAAGGGAGTAATCTAGGGAGTGCGATTTTAGTCAGCCCTCCCAAGATAGATTCAGAGCCACATTTTCATGGGAAAATCCGTTATTTTTTTCAGAGTAATGGTTTGGGAAATGGTCTGAATATCAGAGTTCAGAAGCACCATCAAAAATTTGCTTGGAGTTTGGTGGGTACAGCCAAGAAAAAAGGGGACAGTCAAGCGGCATCTTACTACCTGACCAATTCGGGTGCGGTCGAAGGAGACTTTGCATTGCAGACGGAATATAATCATAATGCCTCTCTAAAAAGTGAGTTATTTTTCAGCTCTTTCAATGCTCATTTGGGGGTGCTTAGGGGTGCTCATATAGGTAATTTGACTGATTTGGAGGAAGCTCTGGCAAGAAGCGAGCCTTTTTATACAAAAGATCAATTTTCCTATCAGATCAAGTCCCCATATCAAAAAATCAATCATCACTTACTTAAATGGAATACCGCGTATTTACTCAATGAGGACCACAAATTTGATTTTACCTATGCTGTTCAATGGGATTTAAGAAAAGAATTTGATGTAAGAAGATCAGGGAGATCTGTAAAACCGGCCATGAGTTTGAATCAGACATCATATTTTACAGAGATAAAGTATAAGGGTTATTTGTCTAGTGATTGGGAAGTTTCCTCCGGTGTTCAACTTAATCGAAAGGATAACTATAATGAGCCGGGTACGGGTATTTTGCCTTTGATCCCAGATTATATTTCTTTTGAAACGGGTTTTTTCGTAATGGCATCAAAAAAGAGTGAACAGTTCAGTTTTGAATTAGGTGGGCGCTATGATTATCTTGATCAAAGAGTAGCTACAATTTCGAGGGATGTAGTCAAGGAAATCAAAAGATATTATAATTATGCAAGTAATATGGGTCTTGCTGGGGGGGGTAACTATCTATTTTCAAATGGAATGAATGTATCTTATAATTTGGGATTGGCTTCAAGAAACCCGGGGATCAACGAGCGTTACAGCAATGGACTTCATCAAGGTGTGAGTGGTATTGAGGAGGGTAATCCTGATTTAGTTAGTGAGCAATCTTTGAAAAACACCTTGGCTTTGGGTGGAAAGATCAATGCTAAAATTTTATATGAAATTCTATATTATGATCAGGCTATAGAAAATTATATATTTCTGAATCCTCAAAATGAATTCCGCACTACCATCAGAGGGACTTTTCCAGTTTTTAAATATTCCCAGACAAGGGCTCGAATTTTGGGTTGGGACCTTACGTCTACTTTTCTTTTTTCTGATATATTCCAGTCTTCTTTAAGGTTCAGTTATTTGAAGGGTACAGATACTGAGAATAATATTCCTTTGATTTATCTCCCATCTAATAATTTATTTTTGAATGTCAAATATCAAATTCCAAGGGTTGGTCAATGGGATCAAATGGCTTTTGAATTATATAATAAATATGTTTTTGAGCAAAAAAACATATTGTCTGATCAGGACTTTAGGAGTCCTCCAGAGGGCTATAATTTGATAGGAGTTAAAATTTCTGGCGAACGGCAGTTGGGGGGTAACCGATTGAATATATTTTTACGTATTGACAATTTATTTAATGTATCCTACAGGGACTATCTTAATCGTCTTCGCTATTTTGCTGATGATTTGGGAATTAATGTTATTATGGGCTTAAATTTAAATTTTTAATACCAAAAAGATGGCAGCAACTAGTATCAAGAAACTTCTGAAAACTCGAAATTTGAAGGCTACAGAGCTCCGAATGGCTTTGTTGGAAATTATGTCAAATTTAGGTAAAGCAGTATCTTATCAGGAGATTCAAAATTCATTAATGAACTTTGACCGGATTACTCTTTACAGAACGCTCAATACCTTCATTAAGCGGGGTATTTTGCATAAAATAATATTTGAAGATCATCAAAGTTTTTATGCACTTTGTAGTATGGACTGTACCACAGATAGACATCAGCATCAGCATGTTCATTTTCAATGCAATCAATGCAAAGAAGTTTCATGTCTTGAAGCTAAGGAGCCGATTCAGCTAGCCATCTCTAATCATTTTGTGGATGAAATTGAAATTACAGCCTCAGGGTTGTGCCAAGAGTGTTATAAATAGCATTAAGATTTCTTGTTTAGAAATAAGAGGTTTCGAGGGGATTATATGCTATTATATAATTAAGTCAAACCGGTGTCTCAGATGAACATCAGTATGAATAGACTTATTTTAAGCATGATGAATGTAAGTTGTAGTCCTTATAGAAATTTTAAAAGGTCCATTCAATCAGAAATCGCTGACTATTTGATCCATGAGACAGCTGTGATAGCTAGGGTAGCACGTCGGTCATACAAAAAATAAACCTTAGAAGATCACGCAGATGAAATCCTCCAAGGGTTACTTATGTATTCGTCAAAAAAACTGATTTATTCCAGATTCCAGGACTTAACTAAATGTTATTAGCTAAGCCTCATATTTCAATCTTCTACATTCAAAAAATGATAATGTTTACTGTAAAACATCATCTGCTCTTCAAAGTCATTGGGTTGTAATATTTCTATATCAGTGATTTCACCCGCCGCATCTGTTATGGGGTTTAATACAGGATTTACAAATCCACCATAAGGAGCTGAGGTAAATTGGGCGTCACGCGCTAAAATTTCGGCATGGATTTTTTGGTCTACTTTGACTCCATAGCCTTCTACCAACGCTTTTGCTGCTTCAAAATCTCCTTCAGATTTGATGCGCTGAACTTCTTGCAATAACTGACCAAAAATTTCACGGAGGGCTTGATAGTCTTTGATGTCATAGTAGGTTTTATTGTCTTTGATGATGCGCTCGATAACATTATTTTTCGCCCCTTGTTCATAGGCCCATGCGGCCACCCATTGCCGATTGACCATGTGGGCCTCTTCAATGTCATTACCTAGTTCAATTCGAATCAGTTGGGTAATTAATCCATTTCGAATGTATCCATCATAGGTAGCTTTTCCTAGGGCCTGCCAATCATCCGTCAACCCTAGTTCTTGTATTTTAGGATCAAAGGCATAATATAATCCTACTAGATCGGCCCGACCTTCTTCTATCGTAGAATAATAGTTTTGCAGGGTCTCTTTGGGTTGTCCTACACCTTCATTGAGTTGTCCTGAAGCATGGCCTACGACTTCATGAAGGGCGGTATGCAATTTATCACCCACCTCACCGTAGGCTCTTTCGCCGTCTATCTCTTCCTGATCGAAAGCAAACTCCTCTAACCTACCAGAACTGCCCCCATCATTGTAAGCATCTGTTATATTTCCCAAAGAGACTGATTTGGATCCGTGTTCCTTGCGAATCCAATTATTATTTGGCAGATTCACTCCAATCGGTGAATTTGGAGAGACCGCACCTCCCAACCCGGCCACATGAACTGTTTTGTAGGTAATGCCGACAACATTTTTTTTCTTGTGTTCTTCCAATAATGGAGAATGGTCTTCAAACCATTGCGCATACTGCGAAAGCACCTCCATTTTTTGAGACATGTCAAAGTCTTTGATTTCGACAATACTCTCATAGGATCCTCGATAACCTTTTGGATCATTGTACACTTCAATAAAGCCGTTGATCCAGTCAATATTCCCCTCTGTACTGGTAGCCCAAGCGATGCAATATTGGTCCCAAATATCCAAGCTTCCTGTTTTGTAATATATGATTAACAATTTGAGGGCCTCCTCTTGGTTTTTGTTTTCAGCAACTTGTACCGCTTTATTTAGCCATCCGATGATCTGATCAATGGCCGTTCCGTACATTCCCCCAGAACGCCATATCTTTTCAACCAAGACACCATTTTCGCGTATGAGTTTTGAATTGAGTCCAGCCTCAATAGGCATTCCCTTCGGTCCATTGTAGGCATTTTTGTAGAAATCAATCACTTCCTGATCCGTAATACCAGGTCCATAGAAATTAACGGCAGAAGATAAAATGTTATCTATTCCTCCTTTTTTATTTACTTTTTTGGCATCCAAATCATTAAAAATTACATCAATAATTTCTTGATCGAGTTCTGTATTTGATTTTTTTAATAATTCATCTACAAAATAGGTTTGTGTAAAACTGGGTTTGATTTTATCATTGGAATAATGATGATGAATCCCATTGGAAAACCAAATGCGTTTTAAATAAATTTTAAAAGCAGCAAATGAGTCACTTTTTCGGTCTCCAGCGTATGCTGTGTTGATTTGCTCCAAGGCTTCTCTGATACTCAAATTGTGTCTATAATTTTGATCCCAGATAATATCTCTTCCTGCCAAACCCGCTTGATTGAGATAATAGACCAATTGCTTCTCTTTCAATGTGAGGTTCTCAAATCCCGGAATATCGTATCGAATCAGACGCAAATCTGCAAATTGATCGACCAGGGCCTTTAATTCAGCTGTTTCGCTCTGGGTAGTTTCTTCGTTTGGATTTGAGCAGGCACCTAGGATCAAAGAGATAAGACAGGCATAAATAATTTGGGGCAATTTCATTATTTCTAAATTTTAATTTGAATCAACATACAAGGATACTTTGTTCCAAATTAAAATAAATGATTGTTCCCAAAATTTAATGACTGATATTATGATTTCATAGGACTTATGTTATGAATATTATTGACCCTTGATTAATCATAAGAAGTATTACTCATAAAAAAGCGTATTAGATCGCATTCAATAGTCAAATTTTTTGAATCAGTAGATAAGTCTTTGCCCTGGATTGAGGCTTTTTAATTGTCCCTTTTCCCTATAATAAACTATTCCATTTCCTTCAGGATTTACAATCTGTTGAGGGCCTATTTCAAGGACTTTTAGTGAGGCGTGGTAGTCAGCAAAATCGCCTGCACCGATATACCAAATATCATGTCTATCACCTATTTCTTTACAAAATTTTAAAATATTTTGATTTCTCAACGTATCTCTGAGTTCCCATGAGTGACCCCAAACATAAAAAAGAGAAAGGCTAGGGCTATCCAAAGAAATATATGCTTCCTGATAATCCAATGCCTCACTGTCATGGCAAGTGGGATTCCATAGGTAGTAATCTTTGGGAAGCTCAAAGTTGTATGAGGGTTTGACGGTGCGTGCATTGGTCAAGGGAGTGGTACCGATCACTTCCGCAACATGGTCGTTGGTACTACCAAAAGCATAGGCCATACTGGAAATCTTACGGTCTGATAGGATACTTAAATTCTCAATATCAACATTGATTTCTTCGAGTATTTCTTCATCGGAGAGGCCTACAAGTGCTTTGTGATAGGTTCCGTGTACGGCAATTTCATGATTTTTAAAGACATGTACCAAGGTGTCTTTTGATAAATAAGTTCCCACGAATTCATTGGGTTTACCTTGATACCAAATGGCCCTAGTATCAAGTAATCCCGAGTTTAAATGAAAGGTTCCAATGATTCCATAACGATCAAATAATTGAGCCAAGACGATGTCATCATCTAAACCATCGTCATAGCTCATGATCAGCGCCTTATGATTGCCGTCGGGGTACACCCAATCAATTTCTGTACTTTTTTTGGAACAGCCCATCAGTAATAGGCCTAAAATGAAAATCAGGATGGGAATGGGTAAGGCTTTATTCATGTTCGCAGGGAAATGGTTTAGGCATAGTTTAATTTAAAGCACTGATTTGGCTGTAACGGTTAAAACCCCACGCATGGTTAGATAATGCCCTGGGAAGGTGCACAAAAAAGGATAAGCTCCAGGGACCTCCGGTGCGGTAAAATAAATACTTTCAATTTCATGAGGAGCCAAAAGATTGGTATGGGTAATTACCGCATCTATTTCGGGTACGAAGCCCAATGCCACGCCATCTAAGCCCAATTTTGTAGCTGCAATACCCACCTCATCGGCCTTGTTTTTTGCAACCAACACAAAATTGTGTGGCATGTCATCCGTATTATTGAAAGTTAATTTCACACTACTCCCAGCGACTACTGTTAGATTCGATTGATCAAATTTTAAGCCTGGTGCGGTGCCAATTTCGAGGGTTATATCGATTGGGTTGAACCCTGTTTCTGGTTGTTCAGTGATCCGTTTCAATGATATTTGTTTTGCCTTTGTACTAGAAGATGGATCCTTTCCAAGGTTTGAGGTTCCAATAGGAACCTCATTAAGCGTATAATAACCAAAATCGTGCAATAAGGGTTGACTCAACTTATTCAATACACCGGATGCTTTAATCTCATAAATATATCCTTTTCTAAATTGGTCAAGCTTCAGCAATACATTCATTCCATCTTCGCTCAAGGAAATTTCAGTAATATTCCTGCGCTCTTTGTTTTGGACATCGCTGCCATAAAAATGATGGTATGAATAAGTAAAATCAGTTATTTGATAAGAAGCCAAACGCTGAGCAGATGCAGCATCAATAGGTTGGGTAAATTCCAATGAAAACCCTTCCGGATGAACCTTAATCGTTTTGATTTCAAAGGGCATTTTACCTGTCCATGACAGTCTTTCCAATGCAAAGCTGGACTGCCCAGTGGAGCCCCACCCGCGACTTGTCTGACCCACATAGACAGCATCGTTTTCGGGATTGTTGATTATCCTCAAAATGCCTGAGGCAAAGCCCTCTCTGAAAGGGAAGCAAACGCCTTGGTATACTCCATTTACTTTTTCTTGAAAGACCCGCATGATTTTGCTATGACCTTGATCTCCTACCATCATTTGACCTTCAAAAGGCCCCATTTCTTTTGAAAAAAAGTTAATGTCTGAAGTCGAAACACCCATCAGAGTATGAGGGAACCAAATAGACGGTGCCTTGATGCCCTCGAGTTTATGTTGATAGTCATAAAGGGATATCTTTTCAGTATCATCAATGTCTTCAACTTTCAAGTTGACAGGAGATCCTATTTCACCAGACCACCTCAAACCTGCAGGATTTCCAGCAAAATCACCTAATTCGAGATGCGTCATTCTTCCCGATCCTACCCAATCTCCTTGATTTTCAGTATAAAAAACATCGCCCTCAGCATTGACACCAAATCCAGCAGGAGACCTCAAACCTGTGGCATAAGGAGTCACTTGGCCATCTTGACTTACTTTAAGCATCCAGCCTCGCCACTTTGAGGCACTTACGCCATATCCCTCCCAACCTAAATTGAGTGTAACAAGCATTTGACCATCGGGCAATAAAACAGGTCCATAGGAGTATTCATGATAATTACCATTCAAATCCCATTGGGTGATCGTTTTATAAACATCCGCCTGATCGTCTCCATCTTCATCTATGAGCTGGGTGAGTTCTCCTCGTTGATTACAAAAAAACGATCCTTCATGATACAACAATCCAAGGGGCTCATGAAGTCCATGGGCAAATCTGACATATTCAGATGTTGGATTTTCTGGATTTAGGATTAACCAGATCTCACCTCTTCTTGTGCTGACGCCCAGCTGACCTTTGTCATTAAAAGCCAATCCGCCCACTTCAAGGCTAATTTCTTCTGGAACGTAAATTTGATTGATTTGATAATAATCTGATTCACGCTGTTGAGAATAGGCATTATCATAGTAGAATAGGCTAACGATTAATGTGGCGAGGAATGGAGTTAAAATATTCATATTCAATGAGTTACAATTTATTTTCTTTCATTACCAAAATATGGAATAAACTATTTTTTTATCTTTTTCTAAAGGATAAATGAGTTCCATAAATCCATCTATTTCACGAAGAATGGGTTGGGATTCACCTATATTTTTAAAATAATAATATCCTCCAATAGAGTAAAATTCATCATTTATTTTTTCTATGTGATCCGCTCTTGCCGCCCGGGTATATAAATCACTCTCACCGTTAATCGAAAGGGTCCTCTGAAGACCATCGGATGTAGTATTGGGTTGGTACAGATCTTCAAGGGTTAGGTTTTGGTAGGAAAAGATAAAAATGGGTCTCTTGTTATCATCTATTCTGTATCCTTGAGATTGAATGTCATTACTGATTTTTAACGGATATGGAGTTGTTTCATTGTTCCATTGGGATGCAATGGCATGCTCATTTAATTCAACTGACATTTCTTGTGGAATTAATAACTGATGTATACCCCTCCCTTCCCACATTTCGGTAACATCGGCAAATCCACCCTTCCATACTTTTAGTAGACTTCCATGGGCTAAGTCATATGAATAATGAACACCTTGGGGATCACCTACAGAAATGGCATGCGTCCTTTTTTCATCTTTATAGTTCACAAAACTTCTGATCATCTCAGGTGTTTTAATAGGATCGATGTGTAATGCTCTTTTTAGTGGATTCCGGAGAATGAGAAGAGGTCGATATTTGAATACCTCAAAAAAACCATGTAGCGTCCTTAAGTCCTGCTCGGGTCCTTCATATTCTAACCAAAGGTTTTTTTCGTAGGTATAATTAAAGTAGTTTATTTGAAATGAGTGGATACCTTCTTTGAGATTTACTAAACTTTTAATTGATCTCAAGTCATGCTTACCATCGTGATTTATGATTTGCTTTTGATCAATAAAAAAGTCTGCACCATCATCTGATATCAGATTGAATAAATAATCTCCTGAGATAGTTACATTTAAATTACCTGTGAATTGGAATGCTACGCCATCTTCTCGTTGGGATAGTTTAGTTACATCGATGGTAGCTACTTTACCTGTTAACTTTGGAGTTAACGTATCAAAGTGAGGCAGTTTAGTGAGGGGTATAGGGACTTCGAAATATTGATATTCGATATTGCTTGTGCTCAAGGTGTCTGTCCCGAACAGTTTATATTTTATATTTCTGAAGGCAACGGGACCGTGGTCACCTTGTAGCATCAATGCTGCCTTGGGCAATTCGAGTTGATCTGAAACGAATGCAGACCTGGTAGGGCCAGTCACTTCTACATTTTCATGTATTAAGACTCCGTTATGGCTTACTTCCTCAAAAAGGGCATGAGCTATTTTGTTACCTAAGGAGTCAAATTTAGGAGCTTTAAACTTGATGTGAAGATGTTGCCACAATCCCGGGGCTTTGCTTACATTCTTTTTGGGAGTATGCCCTTCATAGCCTTTTTGCCCTTCTGGTTTTTGATCATCCCATCGCTCATATATACTGCCACAATCTTGGGAGGTAAGATTACTCACTCCCCAGCTGTCTAAAAGTTGAATTTCATATCGACTTTGAAAATAGATACCTGAATTAGATCCTTTGGGCATCATAAATTCGAGATCTAATTCAATGTCACCATGATAGAAGGTAGAAAAAATATGGGCTCTTTTCTCAGTAGTGGGTTGATTTACTAAAATTCCCATACCTTCTTTTACTTCTATATTTAATTCTTGGGTGAAGTTCGAATGAACTTGACTTACTATGCTCCAGTTTTGACCGGTGCTTTGGAGTTCACTCATGTCCGAAAGTTTCAGAGCCTTAAAAGGAAGTGCATTAGGTATGACTGATTCATGGCCTTTCAAATCTTCCACTACCGAAGGCGCACAACCCCAAAGGATGAGTAAAAAAAGGAGGGGGATATTGATTCTAATTTTTTTCATTGGTCTTTTGGGTAATTGAAGTGCTTTGTAAAGTAGGTGTTTTTATATGAGAACAGATTTGTCAAAAGGGTATTACTTTTAGAACGAATACTAAAGCAACATCCACTAAGACAATAAGTTTTTATTTACTCTCAATGAGAAAGATGTTCAGTAAGTGCCTTTTTCACCAATTAAAGATAAGAATAATATGTTTAGTGCAAGGGTTGAAGATTGTATTTACTGTCTGGTTTCATATTTTCCAATCTTGTTTAGAAGTAATAAAAAAGAAAAAGGGCTCCTTAGATGATTAAAACAATCATTTTAAGTCAATGGAATCTGGCTCAGAAAAGGACTAAAAGGGAATTTATTTTTAATTAAATTTGTATCAAAGTATATTTAAAAGCTTTATTAATTCATCACCCAGATCCTTCAAAAGTTTCTAACTTCTTCATAATCATGAAAAAAAATTTCAAACTAATTTTACTTTTTATTTCCATATTATTTATGACGAGTATCGTGTCATGTGGAGATGAGGAGGATCCGGCCAGCGCTGTGTCTTATTCACTGACCGTTACGGTTGATCCTGCAGTAGGGGGCAGTGTTTCCCAGACATCTGAAACTTTTATATCGGGTACGACCGCTACCTTAACGGCAACGGCCAATACGAATTATGTCTTTTCGACTTGGACTGGATCTTCAAATAGTACTTCGAATCCTTTAGAATTAATTATGAATGAGGATAAATCACTGGTTGCCGTTTTTGATTTAACGGACAGCGACCAAGATGGGATAACCGATGATTTCGATGAATGTCCTGATACCGCTGAAGGAACCACAGTAGATGATAAAGGCTGTGAAGAAGAGGTTGCTGAAGTTGTTGCAACTGTTTGGACGGGAGACGTGATAAATTTTAGTAAATCAGATGATGCTGATCCTGCGTTAGCCACCAACCAAGATCGAATTACCAACCAAGTCTGGATTACTCGAGACAATGGAGAGGGAGGACAAATATATAATCGGGTATTAGAAAACGGTTCAGATAAAGAAACGAGTCCACAGGGAACGGCATGGTCTGAAGGGGACCTTGATGATTATGCTTCTTTAACTTATGTGCCCTTTCGAACAGCAACAGGCAAGCCCAAAGACGCCGTCGGTAAGACTTATGTAGTACATCTTACTGAGGATAACATTTATTTATCAGTGAAGCTAACTTCTTGGTCTGGAGGTAAGGCGGGAGGGTTTAGTTACGAAAGGAGTACAGAGTAAGTTTTCATAAAATGCGTCCGTAAGAGGATAAAAAAAGCACCCTTTAAATTTTTAAAAGGGTGCTTTTTTTTATATAATAAAGATTGTTTTTGATGACGGCACTGACGAACTCAATTCAGGTAAAAATCTCCATAATTCAGAATAATTACCCTACATTTCTAAACTTTTGCTGAAGGCAACATTATTTGCATTGTAATTTCCATTGAACATTTCATTGTATTTTTTCACTACTTTAGGCCACGATTCAGACTCATTGTCTAGTCCAGTATAGTCCTTGTGCGCATACGTCACTAAAACTCTTCCCGGGATACCCCTATGGAAGAGCTCCACACGAAGAGAGATTTCATCACCTAACTCGGCAGCTGCTTTGGCAACATTTTTTCTATATCGCCAAAAATTTTCACCCTCTCCGGGCTTGATTTTATAAAAAAGTACCTTCCAAACTTTTTTTTCACCGGGCTTCGCAATATTATGAGATGCATCCGCTGCATACTGCAAAAACTCTGTCCCTGATGAATTGGTTATTTTTGGACTTACATTTTTCCACCACGACTCATTTCCTTTTTTGGGATAGGCTTCTATTTTACCAAAGCTGTCAGCATACAAGAATCTGACTAATTGAGCATTTTTTTCACCAGCAGTGACTTGGAACGTATAATTTTTTTCACCTCCTAAGGTGTTGTTAAATTTTTTGGTTTTTTCACCAATCAAAGATTTAACCTCATTGGCGTCCGCAGTATTAAAATCAAGATACATGATACGGCCTACTCGAGCGAAAACTATTGAAAAAGCCAAGCTCAAAAACAGGAAAGTATTGATTATTTTTTCTTTTCTTTTTATTTTAATTGAATTTATTTAGAAATAATAGTTGATTGTTATTTTTAAAAATATTGTTGCCTTTTCATTGAAACCTCAAAGAAAGGTGCTGTTTTTAGCTAAAAAGCGTCAGTCATAATAAAGAGAAATACAGAAAGAATACGCATTATGAACTCGCTTTTTCTTTCTGCATCCAAATTGAAAATTTAGATCTTCATTAAGACCAAACTAATTTATTGTGTAGACAATGCTGGCATGAAGGCCGCATTGTAATTTCCCCTTGACCATTCTAATAATGACTCATTGTATAGTTGATAATCATTTTCCCAAGAACCATCCCCGAATATTTCATCATAGGTCTCTTGGACACTTTCACCCTTAGAGGCACCTTCTGGTAACCTGATGTCATTGTAGGTTGTAATAATTCGTACCGTATTAGAATTCCCTCCAGAATCAAGATAAAAAACACCCTGTCTGATTTCTGGGCGTACCTTGGCTAAAACTTGATTGTATCTTTTTAAGTACCGCCAAAAATGCTCTTGATTGCCATTTTTCATTACTCTAGTTAAGCTTCTCATGTAACGTTGAGGTTCTGGTTTGTCAAAGTTTAAGCTCAAATCTTTTACTCGAACCCAAATATAGGGGCCCTCCCCATTTTGGACATACTTGTCTACATTGTCCATCCAAAATTTATTTTGAGCTGAGTTGTCCATTAAAAACCAGTCGATTGATTTTCTTGGCATAATACGCTCATATCGACCATTCTCAGCATCTGCTCCACTCGTTAGTTTAGCCGTATATGCAGACATTTCTTGGGTATTATTGTACAATTTGGTTTTTTCTGCAATCGCTTGTTCGAATTTTGAGGTCATCCCTTTCTTGGGGGTATATTCATAAGTGATCCAATATTCGGCATCAGGGCTTGATTGAGAAAACCCAAAATAACTCGAGAAAATTAGGGTAATGATTAGTAGAAAATTTTTCATTTGATTGTTTTGTTTAAATTTGATTATTCGGTTTAATAATGGAACAATTTATTAAAATTTATTAATACCCGAGGAATAAAACCGTCAAGTAAGTTCTTCAAAGATGCATTATTTTTGCACTCAATTATATCAGAAGAGGAAAAAGGAAAAAAAGTCATTGACCAATAAATTTAAAATATCTCCCTAGAGAATTAGAGGGATTCTCTAATTGATTGAATTAGGATCGTAAAGGCGGTCCAACTGAATGCCATCAGGCTAGCTGCTGTCTTTTATTAAAAAAAGTTTAGATGGATTAGCTTGAGGATAAGTCTCATTAAAAAGGGAATGGGGAAACACATTTATGGGAGGCTAGTTTATTTCTTTCCATTTGTGCTTTCCCACTGGGACGGCTTTGGGAACGTTTTTTCTAGATACTTGCTTACTTCAGGACAGGGTTGCTTATTTTTATTTCGGAGGTCGGCCACACAGATAAACGAAAAATCAATGGCCAAAAAGATTCTCAATTTATTAATGATACGGGAAAAATAATCAGATTGAATGAGGATTAAAGTTTTCTTCTCTTTCACAAAGTTCAACATTTTATGCTGTGAGAAGTAATAGCAGTAGGCGTCTAGAAAGCAAAAGGTATCTTCCGATCGAAACAAGGTATTTCGGAGCATACCGATGGCCTCCGGATGAAGACTAATGAATCTTTTAACATAAGTTTTATTCAAAATCCTGGGGCTATGCCCAATAGGTGGAGGCATTTTTTTTGTGAGACCTAACTGTTGAAAGGTATTTTCTCTTGCCTTAGAAACTTGACCATCTAGATTAAAAGGGTTAATTAAATAGGAATTACTGCTAATGAATCTCAATAATTTATCAGATTCTTGGTACCAAATGGGTTTCCCAGTAGCATCGAATAAGTTTTTCAGTGATAGGGGAGCTGTTAAAAGCATGTCATCGTTGAAATACAAGAAGTCTTCCGTTAAACCTGGGATTTCGTGCAGTACGGATTCAAATGTGCAGGAACAAAAAGAAATACCCTTTAAAAGTTCGTTTGCATTGATGATAACAAGATCGGCTCTACTTTGATCTATAAAGTCCGGAATAGAACCATGATTGGTAACTAAATATATTTTATGGATGTATAAAGAAAAATAGAGATTTAAACTTCTTAAGGAATATTTTAATTCATTTAAGCTGGAGTCAAAACGTGCTGTGTTGTTGGCAGCACTCTTTTTTTTGATGTATTGGTCTTTTTCTTTTTGCCATGCTTCATTCTCATGGTCAACCCAAGTATATACGACATCTATTTTTTTGGGCATGAGGGTTGCTTCTTCTTTTATGATTTTATCCAAGACAAATGTCTATTAAAAAAATGAATTTTGGTTGACCTTTCTTAGAAGCGATTAACCAACCCAGATAATTTATCTTTCCTTTCCACAAGGAGGGTAGATAATAAATTAAATACAATTGAAAATCGAATTATTTACTTCCCTGAAATTATTTTTATCTCAAACCATTGAGATCATATTTCGAAACAAAATCCCAGATGAGCTGACTGGTATTTGCTTCCTCATAGGAAATATCAAACCAAACATGATCCCCTCCGATGACTTTATAATGTTCCACTGAAGTACCGCTGTCTCCATCATGATATGCATAATATTCTATTAGGGTACCATTGTCAGTGATGCTATTGGTTAAAGGATCTTTACTCGTATGGTTGAAGGAAGTCCAATGATTCAACATATCTTCTACCGATGCATAATATTCACTAATACCATCATAAGGACGGATGAAATCTGAAGTCCCATGAAATTCAATAATTGCGGTTGGGTGTAGTGGATCGCAGTTATCTATTGTTTCTTGGTACATCAAGCCAGAAACAGCACCTATTGCAGCTATTTTATCACTATTGTAGCAAGCAAGTGCAAATGCAAAGTCAGCACCATTTGAAAAACCACAGGCATAGATACGTGAACTGTCAATATTGTAATTGACAGTTAATTTATTGATTAGGGCATTGGTGAATTCAAAATCTTTTGCACTGCTTTTATTAGTTGAAGTTACCAATGCATTATTCCAGTGAGAAGTACCCTCCAATAGCGAACCTTGCGGATAAACGAGTATGAAATTTTCTAAATCAGCTACCGCCGTCATGTCTGTGTAACTTAGATGTCCGCTTGCACTTCCTCCATTTCCATGGAAATTAAGCATCAGAGGGACTGCAGAGGAACTATCATAGGCCTCAGGCACATACAATACATATTCTCTGATGAGGCCATCATGGATGATCGTATCTGCATTTGTATTTGTAAAATCTGCTGACGTTTTATCTGAACCTTCGTCCTTTGTAGCCGTCTTATCACTATCGTCATCACTACAATGGATAAATGAGAAGAGTGAACAATTTAGACTTAATAAAAGAAAGTATTTCATGGGCCTGTCAAGATATATTTTTTTCATTTTTTATAATAATTAAAATTAAACATTACATTGAACAACCGCTTTGGACAGGGAATACCCTACCTTAATGATTAAAAAAAGTTAATTTTTTAATCATTAAATAACCCTTAAAAGGTAGGTAAGAGTACCCTTTTTTAGTTTAAATATTAAGTTGAAGATTTCTTGCCTATCTCAAGAATTTTGAAATACTTGGTGTCAAAATTAAAAAAATAAATTAACTCTCTTCGTTGTGAGCAATAAAAAAGTGTGAGGCATAAGGAATTTTATAGATCATCGTTATTCTCAGATGATTTAAGTTACTTTTTAAGTCTTCTTTACTATGAGAATAAGCCTTCTTAGAAGCGTCAGGACCTACTCATGTTGCCTGGTACCTTGAGTGAAAAGCCCCTACTATCTAAAGGATTTGGAAGGGTCTGAATTTTGTGAAGAAGATCTTGAAAATCAAGAGATGATGATACAATAAAGCGTAGTTGTAGAGAACCATAGAGGCTCAAAATCATACGCCCTCAATCAAAAGAAATTCTCCTTCGCTTGTAGACTGACGAAGCGGGCTGATTTTTTGATAAGCTTCGCTTTTAAACCAATTGTTCATATGTTCCACACTTGGAAATTCTAGCACGACATTGACATTGCTTCGCTTGCCCTCTTCATAATGAATGGTACCACCGCGAACTAAGAACTTGCCCTCAAAAGGGGGGAGGGTAGCATCAACTTTAGCCGCATAATCTGTGGTGAATGCCCGATTTTTAACCGTTAAACTACCCAATACATAAGCTTTTGCCATTTTTATTTTTTGATGTGAAAATACCGTAAAATTAGAAAAATTTTCAAACTCATATTATTTATCTCTGAAATATAATTAGTTCAAGTCTGTATTTATAAAGAGGAAACTTGAGTATCTACTAACTGGGACTAATTCAAACAGGTGCCTTCAGTCCAGGAAACTACAATACCCTCAGCAAAACAGGAATTGCTGTAAGTGACGTCATTGCAACCACATACGGGGTGATAAATTTCAATGCAAACTTCATTTGGATCTGGGGGATCGATTAAACAAATATTTTGAATTACTTCTTGATCTGCATCGCTACAAGAGGCGAGCGAGAAGAGGATACCTAAGATGAGGTAGTATTTGATGGATTTCATAATTATTGGCGTAATTTTAGAGGTAATTTGTAATAAAAAAACGACCTACAGATGGTGTAAGTCGTTGATTTTCAATGTGGAGAAGATCGGGCTCGAACCGACGACCTCTTGACTGCCAGTCAAGCGCTCTAGCCAACTGAGCTACATCCCCATCTTTTCAAGTGGCTAAAATACATTAAGTTTTTTATTTGATGACCCTTCGAAAGTATTTCGTGTGTTTTTTGTAGTAATCATTGTAAGTATCTTCAACTACACCTCTGCTCGAAGAAGCATGAACAAATTTGATTATGCCTTTTTCGGCATAGGTGACCATACCTGTATGCCACCATTTTTCTCGTTTTTGTTTGAATTTGAAATAAACAATATCTCCTGGCCTTACGCCACTTTCTGCTTTTTTATTACCTACCTTAGCTTGCTCTTGGGCCGTTCTAGGTAGTTTAATTCCAATTTTGGCATAAGATTGTTGAATGAGGCTAGAGCAATCAATGCCATTTCTGGAGTTGCCGCCATATAGATAAGGGGTCCCTATAAAAGATTTGGCATGACTTGTAGCCAGGGTTATTTTCTTTTGTTTTTTTCTACTTTGCCCTAGTACCTCATGACCCGATAATACGGCTATCACGAATGTCAAAAAAAAAATGATGATAAGCGTATTTCGATTCATTGTAAAATAAAAAAAATCTATTTTTCCAAGATACAAAATAAATCCAAATTGTCTTCCGCTTGTGGTGCCAGTAAATAATCGTTATGATGTATGGACGTTACCAAACGGTCCTCTGCGGCTTTGAGTTTATTCCGATTCATACGATTGAGTAAATCATAGGGTACTCTCAGGAAAGCAGCGGGTAATCGGTGTTGGAGATCAAGAAAATCAAATCGCATAATACGGTCTACGGATATCTTGTTGCGCCTGTAATATTCCATTACTTTTTCATTTCCTTTGATCCCTTTCATTTCTACGTTTCGGAAATGTTTTAAACAAAGACTGCTCAATTCTGTGGCAGTATACTCTCTAGTATGCCAAGGGTTTCGACTTAAAGTCATTTTTCTGTTAGGAGTGGTGAGGATCGCACATCCATCAGGTTTTAATATTCGATGAATTTCTTTGATGAAGAGGGCATCATCTTCAAGGTGTTCAATGACTTGAAAACTCACAATGCTATCAAAACTATTGTCAGGAAAGGGTATGGGAGGAAAAAGGCTGCTCTCAAAACGAAAGGACGGATATTTTAACTTAAGTTTTTCAATGATAGACCCAATTTTGTCTATGGCCGTATAATGATCGATTCCGCCATCTAGTTCAGAAATCCCACGACCTTCGCCGCATCCCAATTCCAGCAGATTTCCTTTGACATATGTTTTACCGAGCAAGTATGCCTTCAGGAGTCTTTGGTGTATCGGGTTGTCTGACGGTATTTTGTCTGAAGTAATCTCTGTGGTAAAAACACTCATAAAATATTTTATAACAAACTAAAAAAGGGAAACTAATGCTTTATTAAAAACTTAAGGATTTCTTGGTACTTTCTATACCGATGCCCAAAATTTATATTAAATTCAAAATTATTAAGAATATTGATGAAAAGCACCTTCATTTTACTTTGTTTCCTTCTTTTTTTAAGCTCAGTATCAGGGATTGATCTATCTAAATTAAATACTGCTTATTGGTATGATCCTGCTGCCCCTTTGACGATCAGATCTCGTGTAGCACAGAGATCTGATACTCTCCATGTTTTTCTATCCCTAACATACAATCCTTCGGATACCATAAATACGAGATTATTATTGCAGACCAATTATTTTGACGACACCGATCGATTATTACAAGCATATGAAATGGATACTTTAGAGGGTACTGCAGATCAGATACTGCTAAAGCTTACCTTCAAGGAAGTGTCTGAACAATTGCTAGTTCTCGAATTTGAGCTTGCTGGGGCTTATTATTATTATCCGATAAACCTTAAAAGGGGAAGATTGAATCATCCTCAATTTTATCCATTACAGATGAATGGGATACCCCTTATTTCATCTTTTTTAATCTCATCTTCACTGAAATTTAATAGAGACTATGCTCAGGATACGCTTTATTTTTTCCAGTATAAAGCTGATTTTCAACCTGCAGATCCACCCACAGGCATCGCGCAGTCTGTGGCTTCGAGGTTATTGATGGATTCTGTTTTTATCAGTACCCAGGAGGTATCATTGCTGCAAAATCATTTTTATTTCATACAATCAGATACGTTGTCCTTGGAAGGATTAACCTTATTTATGGGTCCAAAGCATTATCCTTATATGAAATTAATGGATGAACTTATCCCGCCTTTGACATATTTCACCTCACGTTCAGAATTAGATGAAATAAGGAATGCCAAAGACCCTAAAATAGCCTTTGAAAATTTTTGGCTGAATATTCATATATCTCCTGAAGCGGCGGGAGCTGCCATTAGGAGTTATTACCGGGCCATCAAAAAGGCGAATGAATTATTTACTAGTTACAAAGAAGGGTGGAAGACAGATAGGGGCATGGTTTATGTTATATTTGGAAATCCGGATAGGGTCTTTAGAGATAATAAAAAAGAAATTTGGCTTTATGGAGATATTCGATTTGAATTTAAAATAATATCTAATCTCTTTGCACCCAAGATGTACGTCCTACTTAGAGATAAAGGATATGAAAAAATATGGATAAAAAAGATTACCGATTTACGCAGCGCCCTGTAAATAAACGGATCAAAGATGCTTCAATGATTTATGGCATTCGGGCCATCATAGAGGCGATTACATCGGGCCATGATTTAGAGAAAATTTTTATTCAAAAAGGCTTAAAAGGAGATCTCATAGATGAGCTGATGGAGCTCGTAAAAAAGACTTCTGCGCCTGTGTCGACGGTACCTATAGAAAAGCTCAATGGCCTTACTCAAAAGAACCATCAAGGAACGATTGCCTTTATCTCTCCTGTAAAATACCATGACCTGTCTAATTTATTAGCCACTACTTATGAAGAGGGGAAGGTGCCTTTGTTCTTGGTACTAGACCGGATTACCGATGTTAGAAATTTTGGTGCCATAGCGCGATCGGCCGAAGCCATGGGCGTCAATGGAATTTTAATCCCTACCAAAAATGCAGCCCAAATAAATGCAGATTCTATTAAAACTTCAGCGGGAGCTTTGACTCAAATTCCGGTCGCTAGAATGATAAATTTGACGGAAGGGATCACCTATTTGCAATCAGCAGGCTGCAAAGTAATGGCCTGTACGGAAAAGGGAACTCAAGAGATAAGTAAGATAGATCTCAGGGATCCTGTGGCTTTGGTTTTTGGATCTGAGGAAGATGGGATTGATGGGGCTATTTTAAAGTTTATTGATCATCATATCACCATACCCATGCGTGGGAAAATGTCGTCCTTAAATGTATCAGTAGCCACTTCAATATGCCTTTATGAGGCAAATAGGCAAAGGTATTAAATGAAATCATCTCCTTTCGTGGCTTTTACTTCATTGACAAAAGACTTGAATTTGGCGGCGTCGTCTTTTTTGCAAATGAGCAGGACATCATCAAAGTCAGCTACTAAATAACCTTCTAGGTCACTGATGACCAACAGCTTTTCTTTTTTACTTTTGATGTAATTGGACCGCGAGTTATAGAGCAAGGCGGTTTGCTCAATGGCATTGTCATCAGCATCTTTTTCTACTAACTCGTGCAATGCATCCCAAGAACCCACATCAGACCAACCAAAATCTCCTAAGAAGGTAAAGACATTATCAGCTTTTTCCATAATGGCATAATCAATTGATATGGATTTGCATTGTGAGTAGGCGGTTTCAATATATGAGGCTTCTTCATCAGTGCCATAAGATGAGTGCCCAGCCGCAAATAAGTCCGCCAATTCAGGTTGATATTTATTAAAGGCCTCAATTATGGCAGCAATAGACCAAACAAAAATGCCGGCATTCCACACAAACTCACCGGTCTCAATGAATTTTTTGGCCAGTTCAATATCTGGTTTTTCAGTAAAGGTCTTTACTTTTTTATCAGCGGTACTTGAGGGAGAATATTGTATGTAGCCATAACCTATTTCTGGTCGATGGGGCTCGATACCAATGGTCAAAAGTTTTGTATTATTGGCGGCACAGTCCACTGCATTTTTAATCACTTCAATGAAGGCTTCGGGCTTAAAGATGGCGTGATCTGAGGGAGTGATGACTAAAATAGCATTCGGATCTTTTTTTCGAATCTTATAAGCCGCATAAGCGATACAAGGAGCAGTATTTCGCTTGCTGGGTTCCAATAATATTTGATCTGAGAGTAAGTCAGGTATTTGTACGGAGATAAGCTCCCGATACATAACATTGGAAACAATCCAAATTTGATCTTTGGGGACATGCCCAATAAAGCGATCATACGTCATTTGCAGTAAAGACTTACCCGTATTCAACACATCCAAAAATTGCTTGGGGTTTTTATTACGACTGTAGGGCCAAAAGCGAGTCCCTGTCCCCCCAGCCATGATCACAATATTTATTTTTTTATCCATGTTGATTATTCTTTTCGATCAGTTCTCTTTTCACTAAATTTGAGTAGTGCTTACAGAATGATCGGAGTATTGCCTTAAATCTTAAATTGATACTTCTCATTTATTTGAGAAAAAGCTTTTGAGTGCAAATTAAGCATTCTAATACTTTTTTTTTGCAATGCAACCAGCCAAAGGTAAAAAGATGATAAAAACAGCAAATACGTCAATTTTAAAAACTGATTTAAGAAAGATTTTTGGATATGACGAATTTAGAGGTGACCAAGAAAAAATCATTCATAATATTTTAGCACGTAAAAACACTTTTGTGATCATGCCTACGGGTGCGGGCAAGTCTTTGTGTTATCAATTACCTGCCATTATAAGTGAGGGGACGACCATTGTAATATCTCCTTTGATAGCCTTGATGAAAAATCAGGTAGATCAAATGATGGCCTTAGGGATCAATGCTAAGTTTTTAAACTCAACACTGACCAAGTCAGAAATAAAAAAAGTAAAACAAGAGGTGGTCTCTGGAGAAGTGAAATTGCTCTATGTGGCGCCTGAATCTTTGATAAAACAAGATAATATTGATTTTTTAAACGAGGCCGATATTGCGTTTGTGGCCATTGATGAGGTACATTGTATTTCTGAATGGGGACATGACTTTAGACCTGAGTACAGGAGAATTCGTGCCATTGTCTCTCAGATAGGCGAAATGCCTATTATGGCACTTACTGCAACGGCTACGCCTAAGGTTCAATTGGACGTGATGAAAAACTTGAATATGGAAGGGGCAAACCTTTTCAAGTCCTCTTTCAATAGGCCCAATCTTCAATATGAGGTAAAGCCTAAGCAACAAGCGAAAAAGATACTGATCAAGTTTGTTAAGGAACAGAATGGTAAGTCTGGAATCATCTATTGTTTGAGTAGAAAAAAAGTTCAAGAGATTGCTGAATTATTAAAAGTAAATGGGGTCAATGCCGCTCCGTATCATGCGGGTATGGAAAGTCATCAGCGCATTGCAAATCAAGACGGCTTCCTGAATGAAGAAATAGATGTAATCGTAGCTACCATTGCTTTTGGAATGGGTATAGATAAGCCAGATGTTCGTTTTGTCATTCATTATGATGCACCTAAGTCCATTGAAGGATATTATCAGGAAACAGGAAGAGCGGGTAGAGATGGTCTTGAAGGGTTATGCCTGATGTTGTACAGTTACAATGATGTTCTTAAGCTCGAAAAGTTCAATAAAGATAAACCGGTCACCGAACGTGAAAATTCAAAGTTATTATTAGAAGAGATTGCCTATTATGCCGAGTCATCGGTATGTAGAAGAACGCAGCTACTGCATTATTTTGGAGAAGAATATGATCAAGACAATTGTGGAATGTGTGACAATTGCCAACATCCAAAAGAGCAGTTTGAAGGAGCAGAATATTTAAAAACCATCATAAATGCCGTCCTAAATACCCATGAGCGTTTTGAAATTAACCATATTGTTAACTTTGTCTTGGGAAAAAATAATCAGCACATCAAGAGTTATGGTCATGATCAATTGCCAGGATTTGGAACGGGGGCCGAAGAACAGGATTTTTTCTGGAAAGCGGTATTACGACAGGCTTTATTCAATGAATTATTAATAAAAGATATTGATACACCAGGTATATTCAAGGTGACATTAAAAGGTAAAGAGTATCTTAAAAAAAGTTATTCTATTAAATTGTCCAGAGATCATGAATATCAGACGGGTGGAGAAGAGGAGGAAATTGAAAAATCAAAACCCAGTCTCCAATCTTATGATACTACTTTGTTCAATCTATTAAAGGGGTTACGAAAAACTGTGGCCAAACAAAAATCATTACCACCTTATGTCATTTTTCAGGAGCCTGCTTTAGAAGAAATGGCGACTTTTTATCCTTCGACTATGGAGAATTTAAGGATGATCATCGGTGTGGGAGAGAGTAAGGCTCGAAAATTTGGGAAGCCTTTTTTAGATTTGATTAATCAATATGTGAGTGATAATGACATCATGACGGCTTCGGATGTTTTGATAAAATCTTCAGGGGCTAAGTCAAGAAATAAGATCAGTATCATTAATCAAATTGATAAAAAATATGATTTAGAAGATATTGCATCCAGCTTGGCGATTACCTATGAATCACTTATTACGGAAATTGAGAATATTTGTGAGTCAGGAACCAGATTGAATCTCAACTATTATCTAGACCAACTTTTGGACGATGAGCGTCAAGATGACATCATTGATTATTTTTTGGTTTCAGAGTCTGGGGAGCTGAGTGAAGCCATTATTGATTTAGAGGAGGAGTATTCTGAAGATGAGGTCCGTTTGATGCGAATAAAATTTATGTCTGAAAATGCGCATTGATTGGAGATTTAAGCACCATAAAAGATTACAAATAGGTTAAGCATGAAAATACTGATATTAGGCTCAGGAGGTAGAGAGCACGCCTTGGCATGGAAAATAAGTCAAAGTGACTTGTGTGAGTCACTTTTTGTGGCACCGGGCAACGGAGGAACTGCGGAAATAGCAACGAACTTATCATTACAGTTAAACGATAAATCAGAGATTTTAGATACGGTCGTGCGTTTGGGCATAGACCTATTGGTGATTGGACCAGAAGACCCTTTGGTAAATGGTGTGGTAGACTTTTTAAAAAAGGAGCCTAAATTAAAAGATTTGTTAATTGTTGGACCGAGTGCTCGAGGGGCATTACTTGAGGGGAGTAAAGATTTTGCCAAACAGTTCATGTTGAAGTATGGGATTCCTACTGCAGCAGCAGAAATATTCACTAAGGCGGACCTAGAGGCTGGTAAGCGTTTTTTAGCAGGACTCACTCCCCCTTATGTACTGAAAGCAGATGGTTTGGCAGGCGGAAAGGGTGTTATCATCACCAAGGATTTGCAGGAAGCTGAAGAAAGTTTAGAAAAACTGCTAGCAGGTCAGTTTGGAGCGGCGAGTGAAAATGTTTTGATAGAAGAATTTTTGGATGGTATTGAGTTGTCTGTCTTTGTTTTAACGGATGGAGAGGCTTATATCATCCTACCTGAGGCGAAGGATTATAAAAGAATCGGAGAAGCGGATACAGGTCCGAATACAGGAGGTATGGGGGCCGTATCACCGGTTTCTTTTGCAGATGCCCATTTCATGAAAAAAGTTGAAGATAAAATCATTGTACCGACCATCAAAGGAATTAAATCTGAAGGATTTGATTACCATGGTTTTGTGTTTTTTGGTTTAATCAAGGTGGGAGAAGAACCCATGGTCATCGAATATAATGTCAGGATGGGTGATCCCGAAACTGAAGTAGTTATGCCAAGGATTAAATCAGATATTGTACCGGTATTGGTGGCAACTGCTAGAGGGGAGCTATCGAATGTTACTGTGACCTTTGAGAAAAATGTAGCCGCTACGATTGTATTGGTCTCAGCAGGTTATCCAGGGTCCTATGAAACGGGTGAAAGGATCAAAATAGCTTCTATCAAGGATGAAAATATCATACCATTTCATGCAGGGACTGTTCAAGATGACCATGGTTTACTCACTCAAGGGGGGCGTGTATTGGCCATTACTCGATTGGGAAACCACTTAACGGAAGCCTTAGTGAAGAGTTACAAGGGTGTTGAGTCTATAAATTGGAAGGGTATGAATTATCGAAAAGACATAGGGTTTGATTTAGCCCAGTAAAACAAAATAGAATAAGGTTTATCTTTGATTTAAGAAAATAATTTTTAAATGGACTAAATACTGAATAGCCATTTAAAATTTCTTTGGAGGATTTGAAATTAAAAAAATAGATGAGAGTTTTTTGTTTAGGTGTATTATTTTTCCTACTGGGGTGTGATCAGAATCGCATTTTTGAAAAGCAGATTAATTTAAAGGGATTTTGGCCTCAAAAATCGGCTCAGTTATTTGAGTTTGATATTATAGATTTGGGAACGCCGTATCAGATCACAGGAATGGTACGAAATAAAAATACCTACGCCTTTAATAATTTGTATATTAAGTATGAGCTATTTCATGAGGACAGTCTTATCAAAACAGATTTGGCTGAGGTTATTTTGTTTGAACCCAAAACAGGGAAGCCTTTGGGCACGGGGATGGGGAGTACTTTTGATCGTGATTTTGGTCTCATCGAATCATATTCTTTTAACACTTCTGGACATTATAAGATGAGGCTGACCCAATTCATGCGAATAGATACGCTTCAGGATATTGATCAAATTGGTTTACGAGTGGCGACCATTATTCAGCCATAATTCGAGAAATAAATTGTTTGATTTTTTCTTGAATATCTGTTGGAGATTTCCAAAACTCACGGCTATGAAATGAGATATTGGGCCAATTTCTCTGGTTCAATAATTGGGGATTGTAAATGAAGGATTCTTTGGATGATTTAGAATTAAAATATCGCTCGTCATCGGTATTAATGATTCCTATGGCATGTCCCTTATTCTTCAATATTAAATCGGAAAACGGATAATTATGAGCCACGCCGACATCAAGTTTTAATTGATTGATACACGTAGCTAATTGATTTTTTAAGTACCAATTTCGGTTAAAAAGTAATGGTTTTTCCTCAGCAGGGCTCCATTTTTTTGTACTGACATCTAAGGCGAATTTCAGGTAAGATTGAAGTAATTTTGGACCTTTATTTTTAGATTTTGAGGTATTTAACTGATCCGGATGGATACTTGTCACTAAAATTATTTTCTCTTTGGCCCTTGTAATGGCAACGTTCAAGCGATTTTCACCTCCTAAGTCATTTAAAGATCCAAATTTCATTTGCAGTAAACCTGTTTGATCGGGAGCATAGGCTACGCTAAATATGATAATATCTCTTTCATCCCCTTGAATATTCTCTATGTTTTTTATGAAAACATCCCGATAAGATAGATCATCCATTCGGCTTTCAAGTAGTTCTTGTATGAGTTCTTTTTGTGGGCTGTTGAAGGTAATGATTCCAATATTTTTTTCGGGCTCATTACGTCTCAATTGTGCAGTCATCTCAACCACTTTTTCCGCTTCGATCAAATTTGTATTTTTATCCCAGATACCCTTTACTTGAAGATAGGTGATGGGTGCTTTGCCTGAATTAATGGAAGAAATATCCGGTAACATTTGTAATTTATTGTTATAAAAATGAATGTTTGAGAATTCAATTAATTCTAGGTGCCGACTTCTGTAATGTCCCTGTAAATAATATTTAGGAAGATATCGTTGAGCTAGATCAAGGAGTGCATCGACTTCCAGGTCAGGATGATCCATCTCTTTATTGGTCCATTTGGCCTTATATAAATCCAACGGTTTTAATTGCTGTGAATCACCAGCGATTACAATTTGTTTGGCACGATAAATAGTCGGAATACCTCTTTCAGCAAAACACTGTGAGGCTTCATCAAAAATAACTAAGTCAAAGCATTGTGTCATGGGAAAGATGGCTGAAGCAGATTCTGGGGAAGTCATCCAACAAGGGATTAATTTAAAAACTTCTTCTTGGTACTCTGAAATAATTTTTCGTAAAGGCCAAATTCGTTTCTTCTTTTTTACCTCATGCTTAAGATCTCTATAAGAAACCAGATTCTTTAACCTATTAAATTCCAAATCTTGATAGGTACGCTCTCTGGATTTCAAGAGAGTCATTTCTTGGCTGAGTTCATTTTTACTTTCAATTGATGTGGTCAATAATTTCAAATTTTCTTGAAATTTCATCGAGGAGACAGCTCTTAAAATTGGATATTTGGTTTCTATTTTTTCAATCCAGGCGATGGCAAGACTGTTATTGAAACAGGACATCATTTTTTCTAATCCACCTTCAATATCTATTAATTGAAGGGCAATTTCTTGCTGTTCAGGGTTAAAATGGGCAAACGTTGAATGATAGTCTACCAGATTTTCGAATTCACGATCGAGCTCATCTAAAATTTCCTTTTTGGTTACGTTTTTAGATAAAAACTCATTGAGTTGCTTAGAAGAAAGGTATTTTTTCCAACCTCTCATTTGTTCAGGAATTTCCGTGAGGAAAGTCACCAATTTTTTGAGCGTAAAAACATGTGCGTTGCGATCATTTTTTTTAAAGTTGATCAAAGTATCTAAGCCTCGAAGTTCTTTATGCTGTAGGTAGGTGTTTAAGGCATTTCGCTGATAGAAAAACCAATTTTGAACGGCAATTTTATCAATTTTATCAGGATAGTTGATGAGCCATTTTTTTTGATTTAATTGAGACAAATTATGCTCATAGTTGAGTCGATTATCAATTTTTTTAAGTAGTTGTTCAAAGCCCATTTTATTATGAGTGAGTCCATTGGTGTTCAATACGCGAGTGATCAATACTTTGTCATGAGAAAATAACCTCCATTTAATCATTTCCATAAAGTTATTTCTCGAATCGATCGCATGTTGAAGGGCTTCTTGAAAACGACCCAAGTCTTCGGATTTTAATGTCATTTCTAGGCCTCTGCCCGCAAAGCAGACGAGGATATTTTTTTCTATATTTGCTAACCAATCATAATTTTCATCGGGTATTTGATGAAGAATTTTTCTGAAATATTGGTGGGTAGTGGCATGGTCAATATTTGAAATAAATTTTTTCAGAACGGGTATTTTATCGAGATAAAAAACCATTGAGTCGTAATCAGGAGCGTTTAAAAAAATAGTTTGACATTTTTCAGTGAAATTGTCAAACGTCAACTGAGCCTCGGCGATGACGTTTTGAATGTTTTTTAAATCTGAAATATTCAAATTCGAAAAAGAAGTCCCCCAGATCCAAAAATAATTTTGTTGTTTGTATTTAAAGGAATATGTCAGATAGCGCTTGAGTCTATGCTCAAATTCATCTACTTCTGGCCATTTAAAATGGCTTAATGAAGTTTGTATGGGAAGGAATAAATGTTGTGGATTACTGCTTAAATACAGTTCTTTGATCGATTTACCACATTCACGGTCATCGAACAAGGCCATTTTAAACTCATTGAGTTCTTCGGTAATTTGATGGATTTGACGGCTGGATTGTTGGAAATCTCTCTCTAAAAGAATACCGTCTAATCCGTTGTTTTTGTGTTGATATTCATCTAGACGATTCATTTGGTTTTGTAACTTATAGAAGATGTCTTTGCGGTCACTTTTAAAGTCATGAACGAGCCCGCAAAAATCATGTAGATCTTTGTTACTCAATCGTTCATAGACCACATCTAGGGCTACTTTTTTTTGACAAACAAGCAAGACATTTTTCCCTCTGGCCACGTAATCGCAGATAAGATTTGAAATCAATTGAGATTTCCCAGATCCTGGTGGTCCCTGGAGGCAAATGGAATTACCTTTTTTGACATGGTTTAGAGCTTCTTCCTGATAGGCATCCAATTCAAAAGGTATAAAGCTGTTTTCTTCTCGTGCCCTATCTGTGATTTTAGTATGGGTTTCATCTTCAGGGTTTTCTTTGATTTTCTTATTGAAGTATTCCTCTAAATCATCAATAGTTTGGTTTTCCAATAGAGACTGGTAATCGGGGACTAGAAATGAGCCTGATTGTGGAAAAATGCCAATGACTGCCTCTGGATAGAGTTGTAGGATGCCTGTTTTTTCAGTCTTTCTTAATATCTCCTTGGTGCTATTTTTGAAATGAGTGAGCTTATTTATATAATTATCACTATTGAAAACAAGATTAAGATCACTCTCGCGCAAGAGCTCATATAATTGGGTTCTGAAATTTTTTGATTCCTTGTCAAAATCATTGAAAGTCAGGTCCAAAAGGTCTTCATCTAAGCTTATTTTATTATAGTGTGCATGGGCTAAAAGAAAAGTTTTATTTAGGGTAATGTTGATATTCTTTTTAAGGTTACAGACCCAGACACCCTCTTTGCTTTCGAGTGCAATTGGAAAAAAGATTAAAGGACATCTGATGAGGGTATCATCAATAAACTTTCCTTTAATAAAAGGCCACCCAAGATATAAATCTTTGGAACCACGTTCGTTAAAAATGAAATTTTCAGATTTTACTATCGTGTTGAGTTGTTGAGATATTTTGTTACTACTGGCATTTCTAGGGTCTAAGGTCGAGCATAAGGGAATATTTTGGTTGCCTTGAATAAGACTTTCAATAATATTAAAGCTGGGATCGTTCAATGCAAAATCAAATTGATGTGCATCGACAAAATGATCTGCTCTTAATTTTTGAATGAGTAGTGACCTATTATTGCCAGAAAGATTGGTAAGGCGTCTTAAATAAGTCTCTAATATAGGCCGCATTTTAAATTATTCGCTAGTAGTAAGATAAGGTGCAATTTTCTGATAAAGTGAGTCCGAAATAATCTTTATTGAAGTTATTTGTTCTACCGCGTCATAGTTACCGTGTACTTTGCGATAATTTATTATGGATTTAGCAAGATTCCAATTAATATAGGGATGCTTACTGAGATGAATGATCGAATCCGTGTTGATATTTAATTTTAAAGTTTGATCACCCTCTAGATAAAAATATTTTACAATTTCTTCTTTAGGGATTTTTGGCATATTGTAGACTTCAGTCAATTGTGTAATATCATAAAACCGCCGAGTGCTTGTCGGAACTTGTAGGTGCGACGCGCTAAAATAGGGCCTACACCTTGAAGTCTTTGTAGATGAATACTGTCCGCTAAATTGAGATCTAGTTTTATGCTTACCGCAGGGGTTCGCTCTCGGAGATCAGAGTTTATTTTTTTGTCATCACTTTTTTTGAACTTTCTTTCTGAAATTCCAATGTAGGGGAGTAGGGACTCAATGAGTTAGGTATCTATGCCATATATTTTTTTTAAGTCCTCTCCTTTCCTAAAATAACCTCCTTTTTGGCGGTATTTTTCTATTCGATTTGTACTGACGTTATTGAATTCCATTTTTTTTAAAGCCTCTACTGAGATTGAATTGGGATTGAATACAATGAGTTCAAGGTCTTTTATTGAAGATGAAGAACACTTTAATGTATCTGAATTTTTAATTTTCTGCCCCCAATTTTTCAAGCCAGTCTGTGTATTTGGATCGATGTCAGGGGTACTATTTTTGGGCAAGAGCCATCTCAAAAAAAAGATAAATAAGATGAGAATGACTAAAAAGATCACTCCATAGGCCTCTGCTCTAGAAAAACCCAGTTATTAATGATAAATATTCTAATTTTTCTCATCAATAATTTTAAACTTAATAATGCCTGTTAGGTAAGAATTTTGTCTTTAATCTTCAATATAAAAAACATTGAAGCTATTTTTGTGTTCCAATTATTTCTTTTACATGTACGAGAGTTTAAAAGTTGTTGGTTTGTCCCATGATTCATCGCCCATTGCGATCAGAGAATCAGTTGCTTTTTCTGAAAATGAAAGCAGAAATTTTTTGGATAGAATGCGCGAAATTTTGGGTGTTGAGGAAGCTTTGATTCTTTCAACCTGTAATCGTACCGAAATTTATTATACTTCAGATTTGGATTTATCTAATGCCATTTTAAACTTATTAAAAATAGAAAAAGGTATTGATCATGGGATTGACTCTTATTTCTGGAATAAGGAGAATTTACCGGCTTTACGACATTTATTTAGGGTAGCCTTAGGGCTTGAAGCCAAGGTTTTAGGAGATATTCAAATTTCTAATCAAGTAAAAAAGGCTTATCAATGTTCTGCCGATCAGCATCTTTCAGGACCATTTTTTCACCGCTTGATGCATACTATTTTCTATGCGAACAAACGAGTAGTACAGGAGACTGTTTTTCGAGATGGGGCTGCTTCGGTATCTTATGCTTGTGTAGGCTTGGTTCAACAATTCATTCAAAATTTTTCAGATCCTAAAATTTTGGTTCTGGGATTAGGAGAAATAGGACGAGACGTTGCTGATAATATGGAGGAAATGAATGCCTCGATTACCTTGTCTAACCGAAATGCTCTGACGACTCACGCTTTGGCTAAGCAGTATGGTTATGAAGTGCTTCCTTTTGAGGAACTACTTAAAAACATAGCCAAATTTGATGTGATTATATCCTCAGTCCAAGTTCCCAAGCCTATAATTATGAAGGATCATATTCCTGAACAGTTGTTGTCTCAAAAACTATTCGTTGATTTAGCCGTGCCGAGGAGCATGGACTCCGAGCTAGATACTATAGACGGAATCATACTGTATAATGTAGATCAAATAGAAGAACAAACCTCGGGCATTATCGAGCGTAGAAGGGCTGCCATAACAGAAGTTGAATTGATCTTGGATGAGACGATTGAGGAATTAAAAAACTGGTCTTTGGAAATGGAGGTATCTCCTACTATTAAAAAACTAAAAAAAGCCTTAGAAGAGATCAGAAAGGAAGAAATTGCTCGATATGTAGGTAAGGTAACTGAAGTGGAGCAGGATCTGATCGATAAGGTGACTAAGAGTATTGTTCAAAAAGTAATCAAACTCCCCGTACTGCAATTAAAAGCCGCCTGTAAAAGGGGAGAAGCCGAAACCTTGGTTGAGGTGCTCAATGACCTCTTCAATCTTGAGAAAGATGAATTAACTCCTAAAAAATAGCATTTGATTGTCAGACACGACATTCGTACGATACTTACTTTTCTTCTTGCACTGCTTTTTTATACTGGATTTGCCCAAGCGCAATATAGCTTATTAAAGAAGGGCGCCTATTATGGAATTCAAGATGAAAAGGGAGCCATCGTTGTAGCCCCTGTATATGATCAAATTGGATGGTCAAACAGAAATTTTGAGACGGTGGGTAACTTTGTGGGCTATTTCCATCGTGGAAAATGGGGCCTATTAAATATTAAAACAAAGAAAATCTCGGCGGCTATCTATTATAAATTGTCGGTGATTGACGGAGGCTATATTCTTGCTTCGATCAAGGGAAATTTAAGTAACCAATTATTTTACGGCATTATCAATTCGAAAGGGTCTATCAAGATCAGCTGTAATTATTTTTCAATTGAGTCGAAGTCTCTTGGCTATGTAGTCTCAACTTATGAATATGGAACTATAAAAAAGGGATTTTACGATAATGAATTCAACTTAATCTTGCCGCCCAAGCATAAAGAAATTAAGGTTGTTAATGAACAGGTGGTAATGGTCCAAAATTTTTTAAATAAATGGTCATTATTTCGAAAAGGTGAAATAGAAACTCCATTCCAAGATTTTGATCAATTTTCAGTTATTACTGAGGGAATCTGCGTGGAAAAAGGAGGTAAATACGGCTTATTAGATTTAGAGGGAAGGGTCGCGCTGCTCGAAACAGAATATAAACAGGTAAATGGAGTAAAAGAGGTGGTCAGTTTTCCTTTATGGGAAGCTAGAAATTTTGATTTAAAGCCTATCATAACGGTCAGGGCAGACTCACTTAGATTCGATGCTGGCATCCTTGTGGCTTATTGTAATGGGAGTAAAGAACGGTTAATCAACCCATCTTCAAATAAGGTCATCAGGAGTGACCAAAAGACCAGTTTTAAAACTAAAGGGTTTGTGTTGACTTATCATAAGTCGAGCTCTACTTGGTCGGTTGCAAATACCGAAGGAAAACCTTTTATTTTGGGAAAAGATTCAATTCACTATGATGCGCCGTTTTTTTATGCGTTTTTGAAAGGAAAATGGGAGGTTTATAATCAATTTGGTTCCAAGGTTTCAGACAAAGTGTATCAGGATATTTCTGCCCAGTTATTTTCGATGATTCCAGTTAAAAATTATGAATTTTGGGGCTTTCTAGATTTTAAAGGTGATGAAATTATTTCTTTAAAATATGATTCGATAGGTGCAGGTTATCACCAGAAAATGGCCATTAATTATTTGGGTAAATGGGGCGTGATAGATCTTTTTGAACATTGGATCGTAGCACCAATGTTTGATGAATTATCTATCGCCTCCTATGGTATTATCGCCAGAAATAAAGAAATTACTACGTTAATTTCCTTGGAAGGCGATGCCATCTATCAAATTAAGGGTGATATTTTCGATCGGGGTTCATATTTAGAAATAAGGAATTATTCGGATCAAAGAGGCATCATATCTCTTCAAGGAGAAATTCTTTTAGATCCATTTTATGATGCTGTGGGCCAAATGGGAAACCTATTTTGGGGTAAAGACAGTCGAGGTACCGTGCTACTAGATGAATTTGCAGAGTACCGTGTCATTCCTGAGGATGACATCAGTCAGGTACTCAATTATTGTGCAGGGCTCTATATGATTAAAAAAGATGGAAAATATGGCTTTATTAATGAAAAAGGGAATTTAAGGATAGCCAATCGTTATGATAGTTTACTTTGCTTTTCTGATGCGCGTATTGGCTATAAATTAGGCAACAAATGGGGGTTTATAGATGCTCAGGAGAGATTAATCATACAACCGATATACGATCAAGTATTCCCTTATGAGAACGGCGTGGCCATAGTACGTCAAAAGGATAAATATGGTCTAATAGACCCTTCAGGTAAGCTCATTCTTTCTTTAAAATATGTAAGCATTGATCATTCATGCGGCAATTATTTACTCAAAGACGTCAAAGGGGATATAGGGATTGCGAACGCATCTGGAGATATCATGTTGCGGACCGATTATCAGAACATCACCCCTATTGGCAAGGATTTGTTGGTGGTTACTCAGGAGCAGAGGGTCGGCTTGATGAATTATGCGGGCTACATGAAACTGGCCTTTAAATATGCATCTATTGAGAGAATGCATCAATATTTAATTATGAGAAATTTACCGGACAAACAAGGATGATTTGTCTGGATCCAGATAATACTTTTGTATCATTTCAGATATGTCTTTAGGCCGAATGTTATCTATGGTTTCTAAAGAGGTAGTTAAAAAATGATGGGATATGTCATTCACAAAAAGAAGGGTGTAGATAGAGGCAACATCTAAGATGGAATTCATAGAGCTCAAAAATTTTCCTTTTAGGAAATTTTTGAGCATATCAACTTCTGAAAGAGAAGGATAGTTTTGAGCAAGTTCAGTAATAATTTCGTGAATAGCTTCTAATGAATCTTCGGCATTAACGCTTTTCATTTCTGTCGAAATTGTCCAATAAGAGGCATTGTGAGCATGTGTAATGGATGAATAGACCCCATACGTTAATCCTTTTTCTTCTCTTAATTTTTTCATGAGGCGGGATCCGAAAAAACCACCTAAAAGTTTATTGGCGACCGTTAATTTATGGATATCTTGATCCCCTCTATGGATGGTTTGGGCACCCACCCTGAGCGAAGCTTGTACACTATCTGAGCGTTCGATCGTTTGGTGACCATGATTGGGGCGGATCTCGAAACTAGGCATTTGTTCGCCACCTTTATTTATGTTGCCTAAAAGTAGGGCTGTTTTTTCAATAATCTTTTCATCAATATCACCGCAAAGCACCACCTTAGGATTATTTTGGAATTGTAACTGAAAAAAATCCTTGATTTCAAACAGAGATCTCTGTTTGATCTCTGTTTCTTTTATAGAACGGCCATAGGGGTGGGTCGCACCAAACAGCAATTCATGAAAGTATGAAGTAGCGAAATAGGTGTTTTTCGCAAGTTGCATCTTTATTTGTTCCGCTTTTAAATTCTTAATGACCTCGAACTCGTGGGTCGGGAAGCTGGGTGTAAAAAGTATTTCTTGTAGTAAAGAGAGACTTGAGTGAATATGCTTTTGAGTAGCGAAAAGACGAATACTGGTACCATCAACTGCGGTTTGCATTTCTATGTGAGCCCCCATATGTTCAAAAGCCAACGCTATTTCCTCTCCATTTTTGGTAGTGGTCCCCTCAAGAAGCATTTTACCTGTTAAAAAAGCAATACCTGGATTTTTCTCAAACCAACTACCACTTCGGAAAATAATTTCTATCGAGCAGATGGGATGTTGTTTGTCTGGAATGACAAGACCTTCAATGTAGCCATTCAATATGATTTTACGGTAGGTCCTAAAATTAAAATTCTTTACGGGAAAAGATGCGGGCGCAAGAGTCCGATCTATCATGAAGAGATGTCGAGGGTTTCTTTTTTATTGAAATTAAACAAGAAAGACAACCTGAGGGTATCTCCTAATGGATTGTTTTGTTCTTGAGGAATGAGATAAGATAAGTCGAGGCCAAAGGTCGAATACCGTACCCCAAAGCCTACTGTAAAATATTTTCTAGCCCCTTTATTTTCATGTTCATAAAAATAACCTACCCTGGCAGCTACCATTTCTCCATACCAGTATTCAGTACCTACAGAAAAAGTAAGTTCTTGCATTTCCTCACTAAATCCCTTGGGAGCATCATTAAAAGAACCAAATGTACCACTGATAAACGGACGGTTGGAATCCTTACCTGATGAAATGGTAGGGTTGTCATTACTGTCTCGGATAATAGTTCCGTTGAGGTCTCGCGCATAAATAGGAGGCGTAGGCACCAATAATTTGTTAATATCGAAGATAAAGGTGAAAGAGTTATACTGATCTAAATTCATTTTTAGTGCAGTCCCAATCCTGAGGTTGGCTGGGATAAAATCTTCAAATTCCTCACTGGTATAACTGATTTTTTGACCTAAATTAGAAATGTGAGCACCCAAGGAAAAATCAGTATCTAAACCACTTATAATTATTGGTTTAACATAATAAAAGCCTAAGTCAAAGGCAAGACTTTTGCCCGAATTTGCACTGGGGGCCCCTGTGCTGTTTCCTAATAAGTTGGACCAAATGTACCTAATACTCAGTCCCCCACTTAGGTTTTCGGTTAATTTCCTAGAGTAAGTGGCATCAAAGGATAATTCACGTGGGTTTTCAATGCCAATGGGTAATCCAGTGACATCGGTGAGTTGAATTTCCCCCAAATCAAAATACCTCATACTGATGCCAAATGCTTGAATTTGATCAATTCTTTTGTAGTAAGTGAGATAATTGAGAGACATATCGTCTACGATATTGCCTAACCAGGGTGAGTAGGAAAAAGAGAAACCGGAGCTAAAATCAATAAAGGCAAGTTTCGCATTATTCCAATGAATACTCTGGGCATCAGGACTCGTAGCTACACCGGCATCACCTAAACCAGATCCTCTACTGTCTGGAGCAAAGCTGACAAATGGAACAGCAACTGAAATGGGATTGTCTCCTTCCTGTCCGGTAACACGTACTTGTCCTTTGGCAAAAACAGGTAGCCAAATAATGGGAATAAATAGTAAAAAGACTTTGATGGTTTGCATTTTATAAGGTAAAGTTAGTTCAATTATTTATTAGTAAACGCTCAATAGCAGTTCCTTTTGCTTGATCTTGCGTACTTGAAACTTCGATTTGGTATAAATAAATTCCTTTTCTAAATGTGCCAGGTGGAAAAGGTAAATAGAGGTCATCAATTTTTTTAGGGCTGTCATCAACTTCAAATAATTCTTTGCTGATGATATTTCCTCGGGTGTCATATATTATAAGTTTAATTTCTAGAGCTTCACCTATTCGATCATGTTCAAATGTAAAAGTGGTGCCATCTATGGCTGGGTTGGGATAATTCATCACATTGTAAAGCAATAATTTTGGCTCATTGGAAACTATAAAGTTAACGGGTCGATAAGAGGTGTTATTGTGTATATCTGAAATTTTAAGGGTCGCTGTGTGCTGTCCAACGGACATATTTCTTAACGGGAATGTGATGCTTCCTGACTGGTAAGTATCTTGATCAGCGACGTAATAATCGTTTAAAACATAGAGGCTCCCATCTTCTAGGGTTAAGGTAATATCTTGATTGATACCGATACCTGATGTATTGATACCACTTTCGTCTACTATTTTAGCAATAAAAAGCACATTTTCCCCTACCACATCTCCCTCATTGAACGAGTCATCATTGATGTAAAGGCTAATTGCAGGGCGTTCATTGTCTACAGCAGGATTTTCTGCTGTATTACCCATTACAAAATCTTTAAAAAAGCCTGTAGCATCACTGGTAAGCTCATCATTTTGGGCATACATTATGATTTTTCCAGATTCAAACCGATAACTGATGTTTTTGGGAACTATAAATTCAATAGAAAAATGGCCATTATAGACGGTGGCCTGACCCTCAAAAATTTTATTTTCTCTGACAGCATACGTAAATGTAGGATTTTCCTGACCTAAGGTCTCTTTTTTAGTGATTCGATCATAAACGGAAACATTTACACTTCCATTGAAATCTGTAAGAAATAGGCTGTCAATTGATTGAACAGATCCACTAAACCTTATTTTTTCAAGTGCACTTAAGGTATCGCTACCCACATCGACAATATTCAATCCGTTGATACTATCAATAACGATCTTATTTTCTGGATACTGGAGTTGCAACATGGGGTCCCCTAGCAATGAAAAATTACGGTTATTCACACCAGAAACACTTTCATTTTTGGTAAGTCTCATAATATCTCCTAATCTTAAGAAGGATCCATTTTCAGTTTTAAATAAATTTTTATGAAATGCCTCGTTGACCAATTCATTGGAAGAAGCATAAACGGGCCGGGTGGTGGTCAATAAGGCAATGGCGCCACCATTTTCGTTGAGCAAGAGCTTTTCGGCACCTGAGGTATTAATTGATGGATCGTCATATCTACCAAATTCACAAGTTGCGGTTAAGAACAGGGGTAAGTAAAAACGATTGGTTAAATCATTAATGAGCGTCGCATCTAGTATGTTTTCGACGGCCCATTGGCTTTCATTTCCATGACCCAAATAATCTACCACAAAGGTACCTTCTTCAAGTGCGCTGATCAGTGCTTCCCTAGTAAGAAGGGCAGATTCCCGACTGGCCAGTATTTCTTGTGGGAATGCATCTATATACAATTTATTCAGCTGGGTTTGTGGTTGAAAATCACTAAAATAACTGGCAAGGGTTTCAGCAGCCCTTTGATGTAGATTGGCATCTCCATCATCAGCCACATAGGTGATGTTGTTTTTCCAAGAACCATACATTCTTTCGCTTGAAGCATAACGAATGATTTTATCAGTCATGTTTTTGGCCTCTTCTTGGGTCTTGACCGGAAGTCTGCCAATCCCAATTTCTAAACTATGATTACCCTCGTTATTTTCGATCCATAGTCCTTCTTCCTCTTCCAAAAATCCAAAATAATCATCTGATGAATAACTATTGATCGGGTTGACGGAATTTCTAGATTCATAAACAGGAATAAAGTTTGTATTATTGGGTATTCGATCTTTGTAATCAAAAGAACAATCCCCCATGAGTAAAACATAGCGAAAACTATTATTGAAACTTCGAAAATACTTAATTGCATCCCTTAGGGCCGTTAGATCTTGCATACCCGATGAAAATTCATTGTAAATTTGGTTAGTTGTGACTACCGCAACATCTAATTGGTCATGGGTTGAATGAAAACGAGCGAGTCGCTCAGCAGATGCGATAAATTCCGGATGGGTAATGATGAGGCCATCTCTAGGATTCAGGTCTGATATGTATTGGTTCGTAATTGGATGAAAGGCAATGGGTTGGGGTAAGTTTTGATTTGAAAATACTACAAAGCGTTGTTGATCATGATTTAAGGTCGTATACTTATGACTGCCCCCCACTGAGTGGAGGGGCAAACTCTCCACTAGAGGGTACGTGATATCCCAGACTTCTATATCCTCATCACTGATGATTTCATAGGTGATCGTATCTTGTTCTAATAATGGGTTTGAAAATAGCATCATGTCATTATGAAGGACTAAATCGCTGGCATAGGTCAGGACGATCTGATCTAAGTAGCCAATGAGCACATCATAGCCTGCAACCACTGGTAGTTTTAGGGTCAAGATCGTTGTAGCATCATTGACCAAAAATGTGAAGATTTCATTTTGTATATCCCCTTTTAAATCATAAGTAGAACCTGATTTAGTGTTAATACCCTTATAGCTTATGAGTCCTAATAAAGTTTCATTATTATAAATTTCAAAGGCACCTGCTAAGTCGCTTCTGCCCACGACTTTAATGAAGGCTTTGATGGTATCTACTGCGCCCTCAGTTGGGAAATTATAGCTTCTACTTTCTCCTGCTTTAAAATAAGCTTCAAACCAGTCTCTACCTGAATTTCCCAACAAGTTTACTTCATCTAATTCATGTACTTTGCGGGCGATATAGGATGAAATAATGTTGTTTGTTATATCGTAGGTAGGTGCTTCGGTTACCCTTGCACCTTCGGAACCGGCTGCCGTGATGAAGTAATAAGCGGTATCAGAAAAAATATTTTTTTCAAATTGCCAAAGATCATCTTCCCAAGTCCAATCATTGTATCCATTTGCATAAAAGAGCAGAAAGTCGTTGTCATCGAAAACACCATCTTCCAGGCCATAACCTTTGAGACTATTTTCAATCAGTCCTCGTGGTCTCTCTTCATGATTTTCTTGCGGAAGCATGCCTATCCCGTTACCAAATACTTTGAGCCTATTAGGTTGGCTATAATCTATGCCTATTTGATCAAGAAAATTTTTATCAATTTTATAGATTCCCTCTTCAGTAACCCCAATTTTATACCAATAGCCTTGATCAAACAAAGCGGTTTGTCCTACCGATCCAAGCGGGATAAAAAAAAGCAAAGCATATAAGAATTTCACTGCTTCAATTAACGGTTTTAAATTTATAAAATTATTTATTTACCTAAAATTTTATGCATTGCAGGCATATTTGAGAGCAATGAGAGCATAAGGTAGATAGGGATCATATAGGGTAAAAAATTAAGCTGAAACAGGGCCAGTCCTATGATCATAACCAGCAGCGTCAAGTACCTCAGCTCATTACCGCTCAAAACCAGAGATGTAAATTTGAAACTGAGCATTTTTATAGGTATGATCATTAGTAGACTTACGGAAAGACTATAAATTGGAGTGAAATAAATCCAGGAAACCAGAAAGGATGCTTTGACAATGGTTACTGTGAGTAGGGCTGCGGCGGGCGTAGGTAATCCAATAAACGCATCCGATTGGGTCGAGTCTAAATTGAATTTAGCCAATCTGAAGGCAGCAAAAACAGGAATCAATGCGGCGCTGTAGGCCAACCAATGTAAATTATTAGGCGTTAAGGGAGCCAACTTAAACAGAAACAATGCAGGGAGCACACCAAAAGTAACCATATCGGCCAAAGAGTCTAATTCTTTCCCAAATGAGCTAGTAGACTGAAGCAATTTTGCAGTGAAGCCATCTAAAAAGTCAAAAACACCGGCAATCATTATAAAATATAGGGTGTGTTGGTAATTACCCTCAAAAACATTTATGATACCCAGCACTCCCGTCAATAGATTGAGTGCGGTGAGGAAGTTGGGTATGTGCCTAAATACATTCAAGGTTTTACAAAGGGATTGTTTTCTTTTTCATGACCAACCGTAGTACTGGGGCCATGACCAGGATAAATTTTGACGGCTTCTGGCAGAGTATATACTTGATTTTTGATACTTTCTTCCAAGGTATTAAAATCACCCCCAGGAAGATCCGTTCGACCAATACTTTCACGAAAAATTACGTCTCCAGCCATGAGAGATTTGTCAGCGGCGTGGTAGAACATTAGATGCCCTTCAGAATGGCCAGGTGCATACAAGATTTCTAATTTGTCAGACCCAAAGGCAATCACATCCTTTTCGCTGAGTAATTTGTTGGGTTGGGCTTCCTGATAATTTTGAATACCCATGGTGGGTGCATAGGTCGAGACAGATTTCAGTAAATTATTTTCCGTAGCTGGAATCCACAAGGGGATTTCATATAATTTTTTTAAATAATCATTACCAAGCACATGATCGATGTGGCAATGGGTATTAATGATGGCAATTGGCTTTAATTTATTTGTTTTTATGAAGTCTATCAGTTCTTTTTTTTCAAAATCTTCATAGCAGCCGGGATCTAAAATGAGTGTCTCAAGGTTAGAACTGGATAATAAATAAGTATTTTCGTAGAAAGCGTTGAATACAAAGGATTTTACGTCCATAATTAATACATTTTACTGCAAATTTGCTTAAAAAGTCGGTAAGACGATGCAAAAGCGAGATATTTTGATTGTAGGGCAGGGTCTGGCTGGAAGTTTATTGGCTTTGGAGCTCGAAAAACGAGGAAAACATGTGATGATCTTGGATAATAACCCGATCGTAAGCTCATCAAAAGTAGCAGCGGGTTTGTACAATCCTATCACAGGGCGTAAAATGGCCAAAACTTGGTTGGCAGATGAGTTGTTTCCAAACCTCTCCAATTACTACCAAGATTTAGAAAAAAAAATGAATGCGAGGTTTCATTTTAGCAAAACTATCTATCGCCCGTTCAATAACATTGAAGAACAAAATGATTGGTCTTTGAGAACTGTGGAGCTGGGCTATGCACCCTACATCAAATCAACTTCGAATCATTCCATAGGGGTGGATCAATTACTAGACCCCTTGGGAGGGTTCTTTGTAAATAATTCTGGCATGGTTGATGTAGCCACTTTGGTAAGTGAATGTAAAAAATATTTTAAAGCCCAAGATTCGTATATTGAATGGAACGTACCTTCTGAAGCATTAGAAATGGAGGAAGAGAAAATAAAACTAGGACCCTTTGTGGCGGATCAAATTATTTTCTGTGAAGGGCCAATGGCAGGAATTAACCCGTTGTGGTCTGATTTAAAATTTAGATTAGTAAAGGGGGAAATTTTAGATGTTTCATGTAGTGTAACTATTGACCATGTGATAAGTAAAGGTATTTTTATGCTGCCTTATAAAAATTATTTGAGAGTGGGATCTACCTATGACAATCAAAATCAAAACGAGGAGCCTACCGAAAAAGGAAGTCGGGAACTCTTGAATAGGTTAAGTAAGTTATATAATGGAAATTTGAAGGTGTTGAAACATCAGGCAGGATTGAGACCTGCTACTTTCGATAGAAAGCCCTTTGTAGGTTTTCATCACAAACATAAAAATGTGGCTATATTTAATGGTTTTGGAAGTAAGGGAGTCTCTTTGATTCCGTGTTTTGCAATGAGTTTGGCAGACCATATTTGCTTTGGAAAAAAAATATCTTTTGAGGTAAATCCCCTTCGTTGAAACATGAATTATAAAAAAGTCATATTTCTGCTTATGTATATACTATCAATCTCAACCTCGTTTGGTCAATATTATGATACAGAATTTGGTCAAAATAGAATTCAATATAAAAAATTTAATTGGTTGTTTTATACTACCAGCCATTTCGATGTTTATTATTATGATGAAGGAGGGAAATATGCCAAAGAGGCCATTGACTATTTAGAAGATGAATTTAATAGGTTGACAGATGTGTTGGGCTATGCTCCCAGTGCTAAAACTAAAATTGTCATTTATAATTCTTACAATGATCTTCAGCAAAGTAACATAGGCATTGATGGTTCTGTTTTCACGATTGGGGGGGAAATGGAATTTATCAAGCTTCAACTTGAAATTGCAAACCCAGGAACGGTTCAGGTATTTAAAGAAGAGCTTATTTATCTTTTATCGCGTACTTTAATCAACGATATGCTTTTCGGTGGAAGTCTTAAAGAAGTTTTTCAAAGTTCACATCTTCTAAAGCTTCCTGAATGGTTTATAGATGGAGCAGCAAGGTATTTGGCCTATGGATGGGATTTAAAAATGGATGATTTTATAAGAGATTATTTAGATGCCAAGCACATTAAGAAAGAAAAAAAGTTTCAAGGTGATCAGGCGGGTGTCTTGGGACAAGCCATATGGAACTACATCGCTATTAAATATGGGGCTTCCAACATATCGAATATTCTTAATTTAACAAGAATTATGCACAAAGAGGATGTGAGCATAAGCAATACGCTAGGAATTAGTTATAATCAATTTTCTAAAAATTGGAAAAATTATTATGCCTTTGGAAAAGATCTAATTGATACCAATTATGAGCCTTTAGCTAAAGAAAAAATCATTGCCACAAATAAAAAAGAAAACCTATATTTTAACGATGTAGCAGTCAGTGAATCGGGCAAATACATTGCCTATACTGAAAATTCATTTGGCAAGATTTCTATTTATCTGAGAGATAGAGATACGGGAAATAAAACGCGAATCCTTCAAGGAGGGTATCAAGTGGATGCAGAACATGTGGATCAAGACCTTCCTCTATTAGATTTTTCTGGAGACAATACATTGGGAATTATTTATTTTAAACGGGGATTTTTATACCTAGCGAGTTATCAAATTGAAACGGGTCTTCTCAATGAAAAACCCCTCACAAGGTTCAACCAAATCAAAAGTTTTTCTTTGAATCAAAATGGTAGATTGGCCATTATAAGTGGAGATACGGATGGAAAAAGTGATCTCTTTCTTGTCAGTGTATTGAGAAATTCAGTTCGCCGAATTACTTCTGATATTTTTGATGACATTGACCCAACCTTCATACCCGGTACTGCGGCCATTGTTTTTAGTTCCAATCGTCCCTCGAACGCGTTAAATATTTCGGATACAAGCATCAAATATTTCAACCCTCATTTTAATTTATTTTTATTCGATATAGATACAACAACCCGCGAATATTTCAGAATGACCAACACGAACACTCGAGATACGAAACCCATATTTAAAAATCAATCGGAATTATATTTTTTAAGTGATCAAAGGGGCATTACCAATGTATTTAAATATGAAATGACTCAGGGTATTCAAACCCAAGTAACCAATTTTAATAGCAGCTTAAAAGAGTTTGATTTGCATTTTGGTAATGATAATGGGATGGTTTTTATAGCTTATAACGAAGGAGAGGATCATATTTATTATTATCCCAACATAGATATTGAGTCTTCCAAATTCACCACTGAAACGAACCGTCAAAAAATCAGACAGGGTCAATATATTGCCAAGGTTCTTGATCGGAGAAAGATGGAGAAGCTAAAAAGAGAAAAAGCGAAAGTCAAAGCGAGAGAAGATAGCCTATTAATTCAAGCCCAAGAAGAACCATTGAATGTGGACAGTACCCAAAATGAGGTATTCGCACCAGTCATGGATCCAGATGCGTTTGTTTTTGCCGAGCCTAATCAATCTCAGGAGCCCGATTATATAGATACAGAAAATTATAAATTTGAAGAAAGAGAGGTTAAAGGAGGATCAAATAATGGGTTGAAAATAGATTCTTTTTTTAAAAATTACCAACGTTTAACCATTGAAAATGAGGTGTGGGGACCTCGGACATATAAACCTCGATTCAGTTCAAACAACCTCATCAATGATTTTGTCTTGGATCCACTCAGAGGGTTTGGTTTAACTGCAGAAATACAGGTGTCAGACATTCTGGGAAATCATGTAATCAATGCAGGGGGTATGGTGACGAGCAGTTTTGACCAAGGCGATTTTTTTGCAGAGTACAAGTATTTGAAATACTGGATGGATTTTAAAGTTCGGTTGATTCGACAATCCATCTATCTTGAAAATGATGACGAAAATTTCTTAAGACAGTCCTATAAATTAAATGGATTGATAGCGGGAGCAGCAGTCCCCTTTACTAATAAATTTAGACTTGAGTTGAATACCTTTTTGCAGCAAACCAGTTTCAATAATCTACAATATGAAAGTGTAAATACCAATGCTGCTGATTATGCTAAGGACAGTCGCATTTTGTATATGGGCTTTAAATTAAAAGGCGTTTTTGATAATACAGATGAAAGAGGGTTTAATATTTTACAAGGGACGAGGGCCCTAGTAGAGTTTCACTACAATCAATCATTTTCTAAAAATCAATCATTTAATGTGTTTAGGTTTGACTTGAGACATTATCAAAAAATTCATAATGAACTGACATTGGCTACCCGTATATATATGGGAAAATCATTTGGTCCTAATCCACAAAAATTTCTTTTAGGAGGAGTACCTAATTCGGTATTAGCCCGTACTAAAGAACATTCTGGAGGGGATCCTTTGACCGTAGCTAACGAAATCGATAATAGTAATTTGCTTTTCACAGAATTTGTAAACCACATGCGGGGCTATGATTTGAATGAGAAATATGGTACTGCTGCTCTATTGGTAAATATGGAATTGAAATTTCCAGTATTTCAATATTTTTCAAGATTCCCAGTGAAGTCTACTTTTTTTAGAAATTTCATGTTGGTAGCTTTTACTGATATTGGTTCTGCTTGGGATGGAAAAATCCCTATTACACGAAAAAATAGTATTATTTTTATTGATTACGAAGAGACTCCTTTTAAAGCTAATGTAGCGAACTATGCCAGCCCGTGGCTGGCAAGCTATGGTTTTGGACTCCGAACGGCATTATTGGGTTATTATCTCAAACTTGATTATGCCAGACCTTTGGAGGATTTTGAGATAAAATCTGCAAAATTCACCCTTTCATTAGGCTTAGACTTTTAACATTGTACTATGATTACATCAATGACGGGTTTTGGTTCCGCTGAAAAAATTACCGAGAAATATTCTTTAAAAGTTGAGATCAAGACGCTCAATAGTAAGTTTTTTGATGCCTCCTTTCGATTACCTCGAGCATGTTTAAAATGGGAAATGGAAATAAAGGCACTTCTCGAAAAAGAATTGGGTAGAGGTAAAATCAATTTGGGGGTTCATTTTGAGCTTAAAAGTTTCGAGCAACCACCGATTCAGATCAATCAGGAATTATTCGACGCCTATTATAAGCGTCTAGAGCAATTGTCTGGAGATTTGGGAGCATCAGGAAAAGTGGCTTTATTCAAGATGGCTATGAACATGCCCAATGTCATATTGCACGAAGAGCATACAGAAGGAAACATTTCTTTTGAAGCCTTCAAAGAAGTGCTTTTGGAGGGAGTAGCTAATTGTAATCAATTCAGACTTCAGGAAGGAGCAAATTTACAAGAAGCTTTGGTCGCGTCTCATCAAAAAATTAGAAACGGACTTAGTGAGGTGGAAGAACGAGACCCAGGAAGAATAGAAAATTTAAAAAGTCGAATTCATCAATCGTTAGAAGAGATCAAGCAGCGGGTTCAAGTAGATGAAAATAGATTTGAACAAGAATTGATCTATTATATTGAAAAGTTAGACCTCACAGAAGAAAAAATACGACTGGGCAGTCATTTAGATTATTTTATTGATGTAATCAGTGATGATAAAGGTGCAAGTGGGAAAAAATTGGGATTTCTATGTCAAGAATTGGGTCGAGAAATTAATACCATAGGCTCCAAGGCCAATGATGCAGGTATTCAAAGATCAGTGGTGGGGATGAAGGAGGAGCTAGAGAAAATTAAAGAGCAAATCCTTAATATTTTATAAACCTTAAATGACCGTGACCTGATGGAAATCAAAGAAGCCCAAGAAAAAGTGGATGCATGGATCAATACCACAGGAGTTCGCTATTTCAGTGAATTAACTAATATGGTTATATTGTCAGAGGAGGTAGGGGAATTGGCGCGCATCATAGCGAGAAAATATGGTGATCAGTCCTTTAAAAAATCAGATGAAGTCTATGATATGGCCGATGAAATGGCGGATATTTTATGGGTTTTGATGTGCTTGGCCAATCAGACAGGTATTGATTTGACAGAAGCATTAGAAAACAACTTTAAAAAAAAGGATTTCAGAGATCACCTGCGTCATAAGAGTAATCCTAAATTGAAATAAATGGTCATTTCAATCAATATACCGGCTTTACTTTTCCCAGCGATTTCTTTGTTATTGCTGGCCTATACCAATCGATTTTTGGTGATTGCCCAAATCATACGAGAATTACATAAAAAATATTTGGAGCACGACGATAAAGTCCTCATTATGGGTCAAATTAAAAATTTAAGAAGAAGGTTGACGTTGATTCGAGATATGCAAATTTTGGGGGTGCTGAGTTTTTTCTTTTGTGTATTAAGTATGATTTTTATTTTTTCTGGTCAGCTTGATTTTGGCAGCTATTTGTTTGGTTTTTCTTTGATCTTATTATTGGCTTCTTTGATTTATTCCCTACGGGAGTTACAGATTTCAACCAAAGCGCTGGATCTTGAATTATCCAAAATGGAATTGGGTAGGCGGACTAGATTTTAACAATTTTTGAACCCATCAATCTGCCATTGAGGTGGGGATACTTATCTACTTGAAGACAAAAATTAAGATCTTTAGTTATTCCAAATTTTTTAAGTCGTTCGGCATGGTCAGATTTTAATGCCATTTTCAATAAGGAATTCTTATTTTGGAGATAAAAATCTAAGGCCATTTTAGCCGCATCATTCTCAGTGAGAAAATCATGACCCATCAGTTGATACGTTAAGGCGCCAGCGTACAAGGTGTCTTCTATATTGGGCGCTTCCTTCCAACCCGCGCAATGAATAACCACAGGTAAGTTTTGATCGATTAAATAGTTCAGCGTAGCTGTAATGTTCAAAAATGAGCCAATGATCACCTGCTCAGCATTTTTTGATTTTTCTATAGCCATTGTACCGTTGGTTGTAGATACAGCTACCTCTTTTCCAGAGACTTTACCCATGTAGTCAAAAGGCGAATTACCTAGATCAAATCCTTTTATTTTGATACCCCCACGTTCTCCCGCAGTGAGCATCCCCTGAGTTCCTAGGCTTAAGCATGCCTCCACGGTACTCACAGGATAAATGGCTTTCACATTTTCCACCAATGCAGTGATCATACAGGAAGTTGCCCGAAATATATCCACCACAACGGCAATTTTCCCTTCGAGAAGGTGTTGATTGATTAACTTAGGCGTGAGACAAACCTCTATAGTTAGGGCCATAAGCTTATAAAAATGGAGTCTTACAAATGATAGCGGATACTTTTTTATGGCGAATTTCGATGAAAATTTCGGTCCCTATTTGATGGTCGCCAATAGGGACATAGCCCATGCCAATACCTTTATTTAAGGATGGGCTCATGGTTCCTGAAGTGACCTTACCCATGATGACACCTTCCAAATTCATAATGGGATAATCATGCCTTGGGATGCCTTTGCCATCGATTTCAAAAGCGATTAATTTTTTCTGAACTCCTTTTTCTTTCTGTAAGGCGAGCGCTGCCGAATTGATAAAGGATTTTGAAAACTTTGTAATCCATCCCAGACCTCCTTCAAGAGGAGAAGTCTTATCATCGATATCATTTCCATATAAGCAATAGCCCATCTCTAGTCTCAAGGTATCTCGCGCACCCAAACCTATCGGCTTGATATCATATTCAGTTCCAGCCTGAAATATTTGATTCCATAAAGATTCTGCTTGTTCATTTTTAACATACAATTCGAATCCACCTGCGCCTGTATAGCCTGTAGCTGAGATGATGATCCCATCTATGCCGGCTAGGGAGCCTTCATGGAAATGATAAAACTTGATCGCGGCCAAATCAACTTCTGTGATGGATTGCAATACGTCCAAAGCTTTGGGTCCCTGTACTGCAAAGAGGCAATAATCTTTTGAGATATTAGATAAAGAGGCCTCCATGTCATTGTTGGCTGAAATCCAAAGCCAGTCCTTTTCAATATTGGAAGCGTTGACGACCAATAAATATTTTTCTATATTGAACCTATAGACAATCAAATCATCTACGATGCCTCCCTCATAATTGGGTAGACATGAATACTGCGCTTGACCATCTATAAGTTTAGCTGCATCGTTACTCGTTACTTTTTGAATCAGGGCTAGGGCACAAGGCCCTTCAACAAGAAATTCGCCCATATGAGAGACATCAAATACACCTACGCCATTTCTTACTGCTAAATGTTCTTCTTTATCCGAGCTGTATCTTACCGGCATTTCGAACCCACCAAAGGGAATTATTCTAGCTCCAAGTGCTTCGTGGACATGATGTAACGGGATGCGAGTGTTTTCCATAGGTCAATGTTAGATAGTGATTTTAAGCCCTATCGGGCAGTGATCGGAACCCATTACTTCATTGTAAATTAAGGCATCATCAAGTTGTCCTTCAAGGGCTGTCGAGGCCAGGAAATAGTCTATTCTCCAACCTACATTTCTTGTTCTTGATTGAAATCGGTAATTCCACCAGCTGTATTTAATCTCCTCGGGATAATACTTCCTAAATGTATCTAAATATCCCGCACTTAATAAGCTTTCTAAACCGTCAATTTCTTTTTGAGTATATCCACTCGACACATTGTAATTGGGTTTAGGCCGTGCAATGTCAATTTCCTTGTTGGCTACATTGAGATCCCCGCAAATAACTACAGGTTTTGTTTGCTCTAAACTTAAAATGTATGCTTTAAATGCGACATCCCATCTCGTCCTATAATCTAATCTTTTTAAACCTTCTCCTGAATTGGGTGTATAAACGGTGACTAAAAAATAAGAGGCAAACTCTGCGGTAATCACACGGCCCTCTTGATCATGTTCTTCCACTTCCATATCAAACCTTATATTTAACGGTTTTTCTTTGGATAAAATGGCAGTTCCAGAATATCCCTTTCTTGCTTTAGATGAGTTGGTATAAATGTGGTAACCTTCTATTACCGAAAATGCTTTTTGAGCATCTTCAGGTTGTGCCTTAATTTCTTGCAGGCACAACACATCTGGATTTAAGACCTTCAGATCTTTGAAAAAATCTTTTTTCATAATAGCACGAATGCCATTAACGTTCCAGGAAACAAGATGAATGATTGACATAGGGGCTAAATTAAATAGACCTTGTGATTATTTAGGTAGAAGTTGAAATGTTTTTCTGTGATAGGATGTGATACCTTGTTTGCGAATCCCCTGTCGATGGGCGGTGGTAGGATAGCCCACGTTGGTTTCCCAACTGTAAAGAGGATATTCTTTTGCTAAGTCTTGCATGAGCTTGTCGCGATACGTTTTAGCAAGTACTGAAGCGGCGGCTATTGAAAAGAATTTCGAATCACCTTTTATTATGCATTGATAAGGGATAGAACAGTGAGAGGTATACCTATTGCCATCTATGAGAAGGAGTTCGGGTTTGATTTTTAACTGGTCAATAGCCCTATGCATAGCTAAAAATGAGGCATTAAGAATATTGATATCATCAATTTCTTGAGGAGAAACCTCACCAATACCATAAGCCAACGCCACATTTTCTATTTCTTTTTTAAGTAATTTGCGCTGAGAAATGCTAAGTTTCTTAGAGTCATTTAGAAAATCATGTTTGAAATGTTTAGGTAAGATGACCGCTGCCGCTACGACCGGTCCCGCTAAGCATCCTCTTCCCACTTCATCACAGCCCGCTTCAGTTTTGTTTAGATCAAAATATGAATTGAGTATTGCACCTACCACTTTATTATTGAATGAGTATTTTTTCCATTTCAATAAAGTCTTTTGTTTCAATGGAGACCAAATAAATACCAGACTGTAAATCACCTCTTTCAAATAAGATTTGTGACGTCCCGCTCGCTACATGGTAGGATCGAACGAGTTTACCTTGTAAGTCCAAAACTTTGACTGATGCTTTTGTGTCTAATCTAAATTCAATTTGTGCTGAGGAGATGATCGGATTTGGATAAATACTGAAGTTATTTTTTTGATTTTCATAAACAGCTAGGGGCTCTTCTTGGATGGCTAAATCATCAATGGCCCATCCCCAACCTGTGACCGCTGCATCTGCGAAGAGGCGAAAGCGAATCAAAATAACGTCATTTAGGTCGAAGTTTTCAAGCATATCAATAGTTCTTTTTTTATATAAGCTAGGGCTTCCATCTCTCCCACTATTGTAAGCGGCAGTCCACTCTGGATAAGTATCGGAATCATAACCATCCAGAAAAGGGATCCAATGAAGGCCATCAGTGGAACCCTCCACAATTACATAATCCCAAAATTCTTCATCACCAAAACTGGTCCCTGCTTCACCTGTTTCCACAATGACAATCTCTTTAAATTGGAGGGTTGCCTCTGATTCTTTAATTTGGATAGGTGTTTTTAATATGGAAATGAGCTCTCTTGATGATGGGTGTGGATGAGTGGTATGCAAAGCCGGAGTTGAAAATCCACTTTCAAAGCCGGTTGTAAAGCCAGAGACGGCTAGTTGGTCGAAGGCACCTGAAAAATTAGTGCTGTAACTGGATTTAACATCGAAAACTTCATGCAGTAAAAATTCTGATTCTAAAGATTCATAAGCTTTACCATTTTTATACGCAAAAGTTTTAAAGGGTTCAGTACCAGTTAATTTTAAATTATCTAGGTCGATGCTGACCGACCCAACATCTTGCATCCCAATAGAATGAATGAGGTTACCATCTAAAACAATTTGAGTAGAATCAAACTTATCAGAATAAGATAAGGCAATCCTCATCTTCCCCTCAGGATTGATACTCACTTGATCAACAATAGGAGCAAAAACAATTTCTCGTTTAATTTCAGGTAATGTTACTGACCATATACCCCTCCCGTAGGTGGCAATGATAACTTGATCATCTTGAATTTTCATGTCTAATATTTTGACCAGAGGAAGATTAGAATTGAGTAGATTCCATGAAACCCCTCCATTTAAAGACTCTATGATCCCAATTTCGGTTGCCACCCACATATGGTCGGGGTCGTTAGGGAAACATATTAATCCCTCTGTCACTGTATTTGGAAATCCATTGTCACTAGATCCCTTTGACTGATCAAATTCGGTTATATCTATCCAAGTTTGTCCGAGATTCTTTGTTTTGAGTATTTTAGGTAAACCGTCAACAGCAAATTGTGCAAATGCTGTACTATCTTCTGTCGGGTGGGTATTAAGCGCTATGATTGGACCCATATTAGGATAATCTATATAAGTTTCAGTCGGGGTGAATGTTAGTCCTCCATCTGTTGAAACAAAAGGTCTACTATTTTCACTCATGTAATTACCAACCCAGACTATATTAGCGTCAGACTCAGAAACTTCTATGTCAGTAAAGTTACTACTACTCCAAAAGTCTGATTGAATGGGGGACAAATTCCAATTCTCACCGAAGTTATTAGATTTATAAACCCCAGATGCTCCTACTGCATAAATACGATCTGGATATGATCTAGAACTTGCCAATCTAGATAAAAAAGGGCCATCATCTCCGATTCCATTTGTAGCATCTCTCCATGTTTGTCCGCCATCAGATGAAGAATAAAAACCATTATAATACTGGGAACCTATAACTTTTTGAGGATTTCGATTATTCCATAACGCTTCAAATCCATCGCCACCAATAACAAACCTATACGCTGAGCTGGCATTGGAAGAACTTCCTTCTGGAGAAAGGTAAGTCCCTTGATCTTGCATTCCACCTATGTACCTGTCTTCATCGGGCATTTTATCGGCTGAATAAAATTGCGTTGTATTAAATCCAGTACTTACAAATTCAAAACTCATGTCCTCATGCCCAGGTTGTTTTGATAAACTTGATAACCAAATACCTCCATCGTTCGTACTTAAAAGGTTAAATGTTTGATCAGAGGCGTTGATGTTGAGAGCGTGAAGGCTATGATGATCGGGATGAACAGCATTGGCTCCGTTGGCAGCATTATTATTCAAAGCATTGTTTCCCCCATACTGGTTATAGGCATCAGAGATATTGAATGTTTCCCTAACGATAGTTCTTCTTTCGGTATTACCAATAATGACTTTTGAGTTTGGAAGTTCAGTAGGAATAAATGTAAAGTTTTCAGTACCAACAGGCCACATGAAATACATCTGTTTAAAAGTTTGCCCACCATTCACCGCAATATTATTTTCTGGGGTTTCAGAATAATTTAGGAGATGTATAAAAAGGTATTCTCTTGAATGCAAAGAGGTGGCTCCTGTCGTGTTTGCCGGTATTAGGTTCCATGTGCCATCCTCTTGCTGGTCTCTGAAAGAAACCATCAATTGTTGGTCGTTTTCAGTATCCCAAACCTGGAAAGGAACTTCTACATAATCTCTATATTCGTAATTAGCATCTGGTACACCGGGCCCAGAACCACCTACTGTAAACCGATGTGCTTTTTGTGTTCCTTGACCAAATCGAATCTCAATGTTCACTTTTCCAGCATAGCCGACTTCTCCAATATCCATGATACCACCAAAATATTCTCCTGAAAAATTAACAAAGCTCAAAAACTCCTCTGCACCATCACTTTGGAGTTCAAAAATTTGGTCTGTTGTTTCGGAAGAGGTTAGGGTAAATTCCCAGATATTGACTCCTGCCACGTAAACTTTATTAGAATCAAAAGGATGAGCAAGGACTGCATTATCGTAACTCCCTTGTATTAGAAAATCAAAATTTTCTAGATCATCGAGTTCTCCAACAAACGACCAAGTTTCTGCTCCATCTTCTGAAACATATAATTTTCCTGATTCTTCCGAAGCCCAAATAATTTTAGAATTCACAGGAGATATGTCAAGTTCAATTCTTTCAGCATTTGGTATTCCGATACTTTTAGGCGACCAACTTTGGCCTCCATCGATGGATTTGTAAACACCTTTCCCGCTTATTGCGGCGTATTGTATATTCCAGTTTTTTGGATCACTCAAAATCATATCCACAACAAACCCGTTTCTAAATAATAATGATTCTGACCATGAAACACCACCATCAATAGATTTATAAATTCCTGATTTTACTGATTCTCTAGACCATTTACTACTCGTCCCACTCACTATTACCTCATTAGCATTTTCTGGATTGACAATTATTCTACCAATTAATTGTGCTGCAGGTATATCTTCAGGGCTAATTATTTGAATCCAATTTTGACCATGATCCGTTGATTTAAATAATCCCGAGCCATTTATATCTCCTCCGCCATATTGTTCTCCCGTGCCTGCAAAGATGATATCAGGGTTAGATAGAGATTGTGCTAATGCGTTAGTACCAAGATTTGGGAGGCCTGTAGAAGAGGTTTCCCAAGAACTACCTCCATTGATCGTTTTCCAAATTCCTCCTGATGCAGCTCCTGCAAACCACGTATTTTGCGAAGCATCACTTACATCTACAAAAAAAGCCCTTGTCCTTCCTGAAATATTTCCAGGACCACGCTCAATAAAAAAATATTCGGTTTCTTGACGTGCATTCTGATTTCTCGCTTGTAATTTCTTGAATTCTTTTAATTGATAGCCACCTTCATATGTGGGCCCATCTTGTCCAAAACCCGTTTTCATGAGTTTTTGTATTTCTGTATGTTTGTCAGGATAGCCCATGCGCATGCGTTCCTTTTTTTCTTTTTTCTCTCGTTCTATTAATGTCTGTATTTTATCCTGAGATTTGAAGGAATGCTGAGTGGTCTTTATTTCGGCACTTTCTTTAAAGTGATTTAGTAAAAAAATACTTAACAAACTCATGCAAAAAATTAAAAAATATTTTTTCATTGGGTTATTGTAAAAGTGGCTTATAATAACAACTACTGTTCAAACACAATTTTTGAGTAAACTGATTCAAAATTGATATATGGAGGGTTTTGAACAACATAAACACATAAAATTAACACAAATTCTCAACAAAAATAGAATAATATAAGTTCAAAGGTTTCCTTAGATGATTTTTGATATTATAACTTGGATTTTTTATTTAGACCATCTTGCCATCATGGGATCAGCGTCTAGAATTAGATCATTAAATATGCTTTGATATTGTTATATGGTAAACTCAATATTAGGAGGTCTATTTTTGAGTGGTATATTAGAGCTTTCACTCAATTTATGAATAGTCTTTGGATTACAAAAAGTAGTATAAAAGTATTTGAAAACCCTTGGATTGTGCTTCATGATGAACAAGTGATTAATCCTTGAGGAGGTGAAAGTGAATATGGAAGAATTCATTTTAAGCATGCGGCCATGGGAATCATACCTTTGGATAAGGATTTGAACACTTATTTGGTGAGTCAATGGTGTTATCATTTGAATGCGTATTCTTGGGAAATCCCGATGGGTTGAGGCCCTTTAAATAAAGATTTGTTAGGTTCCGCCAAAAGAGAACTCTTAGAGGAAACCGGGATTACAGCTGCTCGGTGGGAAAGTCTCTCGAAAGTACATCTATCGAATTCGGTATCTGATGAAGTAGGCTATATCTATTTGGCTAAAAGAGCTTACTTTTAGTGCTACCCAATTTGATGAATCAGAAGACTTAAGGATAAAAAAAATACCTTTAAAAAAAGCTGTAGAAATGTGTTTAGATGGTTTTATAATAGGTAGTTTAAGTTTGATAGGTCTGTTTAAGTTGGCTCGAACGTATTCATTTTAAGTTCGAGTATTTTGGAGCGTGATTCGTTTGAAAACATCAATGACATCCTCCTTGAATAAGTAAAATTCCTGATCGGTTTCTAATTTCAATTACCTATTTTCGCCATCTAGAGGCCCAAAAGTATCATGACGATTAAGGATCATTTTCGAAAAAACATAGTTTTAGCAACTCCCGTCATTATTGGGCAGCTGGGACATATCATGGTCTCTGTTGCCGATACAGTTATGGTGGGTAAAGTGGGAGTGATCCCGCTAGCAGGGGCTACTTTTGCAACGGCAATTTATCACGTGTTTATGCTATTTGGGTTGGGAGTCAGTTATGCCATTACTCCGTTAGTTGCGGCCACTCAGCTAGCAGATAAAAAAGGGCGTTTGGTTTTTTTACAAAATAGTATTCTTCTCAACACTCTCTTAGCTTTGACAATGTGCTTAATTGCTTTGATGTTAACGCCTTATTTATCTTTTTTTGGTCAGGAACCGTCGGTGACTTGGGCGGCCACTTTCTATTTAAAAATTATTTCAATGTCATTGGTTCCTCTGATGATTTTTCAGACATTTAGACAATTTTCGGAAGGCCAATCCAATACTTTAAGTCCAATGATTGTTTCTGTTTTGGCCAATGTATTAAATATTTTGCTGAATTACGCCTTTATATATGGTCACTGGGGGTTTTCTGAAATGGGGCTCAATGGAGCCGGTTACGCTACTTTAGTTTCTCGATGTGTTATGGTAATTTTAATTATGGTATTTACCCGAGATATGTGGCGTGGTTTAAGCGGGCATTTTGATTTGAAAGTGATCAATCGTTTGCTGAGAATAGGCGTACCTTCTGGTTTACAGTATGTATTTGAAATTGGAGCATTTTCAATGGCTGGAATTATGGCAGGTTGGATCAGTGCAGCCGCTTTAGCAGCACATCAAATCGCTTTGAATATGGTTTCAGTAACCTATATGGCTGCATCGGGATTGGGCGCAGCTGCAGCTATTAGGATTGCAAATCAAATGGGGAAAAAGGATCTGAAAAATTTAAAATTGGCAGGATTTTCATGCCTGGCCTTGGTAGCTGTTTTTATGTTTTTAGCGGCGATATTCATCATCACAACAAGACATTGGTTGATTCAACTGTATATTGACGATGCAGCGGTACAAAAAATTGCCTTAGGGCTGTTGTTAATTGCGGCAGGTTTCCAAATATCGGATGGTTTACAAGCGGTGGGTTTAGGCATCTTGAGAGGTTTGACAGATGTTAAAGTACCCGCTTTTGTTACTTTTTTTGTCTATTGGATATGTGCCATTCCAGGCAGTTATCTCTTGGCTTTTCATTTTGAGATGGGCCTTTCGGGTATTTGGTATGCTTTATCAGGGGCTTTGACTTTGGCCGCTTTGTTGCATATTTTCAGGTTTATTTATCTTGCTAATCGGATTCAATTTTAAGGTCAGAAGGTTTTTTTTATTACTCAAGTAAAAAAATCATCTATTTACATTTTTAGACAGTTTTAAGCTATTTTTGACTCAAATTTATTTAATGAAAAATCAAAAGGCTGCGCTAGGCTTTATTTTTGTCACGGTCCTTATTGATGTAATTGGATTGGGAATTATCATACCGGTGATTCCCAAACTAATTATGGAGTTAAGTGGGGAAGATATGAGCCAAGCTTCTCGTTATGGAGGGTTATTGATGTTCATTTATGCATTTATGCAATTCATCTTTGCTCCCATATTAGGAGGACTGAGTGATCAATTTGGTCGGAGACCTATTCTCTTGATTTCTTTGTTTGGCCTAGGCTTAGATTATCTTTTGGTAGCTTTTTCAAGTACTCTTTGGTGGCTGTTTTTAGCGCGACTCATTGCAGGTATTGGGGGGGCTAGTTTCACGACTGCATCCGCCTACATAGCAGATATTTCATTACCAGAAAAAAGAACCCAAAACTTTGGAATGCTTGGTGCAGCCTTTGGATTGGGATTTATTATTGGTCCCGTCATTGGAGGGATATTGGGAGATATTGGCTCTAGAATTCCTTTTTTTGCAGCTGCCGGGCTGGCTTTAGTTAATTGGTTGTATGGTTATTTTATCTTACCTGAATCCTTGTCTAAATCGAACAGGCGTCCTTTTAAATTATCTCGAGCAAATCCTTTTGGTACTTTTAATCAGCTCAAAAGACATCCTCTTATCATTGGATTATCCGTCGCTTTATTTTTCACCTATATCGCCCATCATGCCACACAATCAACTTGGGCCTATTTCACTATTGAACGATTTGGCTGGAGTGAAGCTGAAGTAGGATACTCTTTAGGTTTTGTCGGCTTAATGATTGTTCTGGTTCAAGGTTTGATTATTCGTCATGCCGTCAAATTTATGGGTCAGATAAAAGCGGTATATGCTGGCCTTGGATTCAATATGTTGGGCATGCTTTTGATTGCTTTCACTACGCAAGGATGGATGATTTATGTCGTAATGTTTCCCTATGCCCTTGGTGGCTTGGCAGGACCTACTATGCAAGCGATGATGAGCGCTAAGGTAACTTCAGATCAACAGGGTGAATTACAAGGAGGATTGACAAGCCTTATGAGTGTTACTTCCATCATAGGTCCTCTTTTAATGACTACAGTTTTTGCTTTTTTTACCGCTGCTAATACGATTTTTTATTTTCCCGGAGCCCCATTCATTCTTGGAACTATTTTAAGTGGGTTGGGATTAATATTTTCCTTCAAGACTCTCAAAGAAACCTAAATAGAAGTATGCGAATCCATGAGCTGATATTGAAAATCAATTTTCATCTTTCATAGAATTTTAATTAATAGCATGTTTGGGGCTGTTTTTGAGAGGAAAAGAAAGGTAACAACGAAGTATTTCGGATTGATTTGTAGATTCTTCATCTCTCTATGATTGATATGCTTCAACTTCTACCGGAGAAGTATTAACCCAATGATTGTTTGGGAAAATTTTGAAATAAAAAGGGCATCTGTCGGTTTTTTCTATTGATTTTTTTTGGATTCGCAATTCATTTATTTCTTTTTGATTGAATTAGCACCCTTAAAAAGTTGAAAAGATGATTAATTTTGATTAAGTTCGCCAACTTTGAATGCAATTTTGATTAAGTCTTTCGGAGCTTTGCAGCTCAAAACACTTTAAAAAGATTTTTAAATACTCAAAAAAGCATTGAAAGTTTCATTTAATTAATCGTTAATGCGACAGCTAAAGATAACCCAATCAATAACCAATCGAAGAGAAAGTCATACCCTTGAGAAATATTTCACAGAGGTGAGTAATGTTTCCATGATTACCCCTGACGAGGAGGTCAATCTAGCTCAGAGAATCAGGGAAGGAGATCAATTGGCGTTGGAAAAATTGGTAAAGTCAAATTTAAGATTCGTAGTTTCTGTTGCTAAACAATACCAAAATAGGAGTTTACCTCTGAATGACTTGATCAATGAAGGGAATTTAGGATTAATTAAGGCAGCGAAAAAATTTGATGAGACTAAGGGTTTCAAATTTATTTCATACGCGGTTTGGTGGATCAGACAATCCATCATGCAGGCGCTGGCTGAGCAATCTAGAATTGTAAGACTTCCCATGAACAAATCAGGGGCCATCAATCAAATCAGAAGGGCTTATGCTGAGCTCGAACAAAAATATGAACGCGAACCGACGGAAGAAGAGTTAGCGGATATTTTGGATATGAAGCCCAATGAAATAAGAAATACATTAGGCGCTGAGGTCAAGCAGACTTCTATGGATGCACCTTTTGGAGAGGAAGAGTCAGGTTCATTATTGGATGTATTGGAAAATCAAACTACGGGACCCACCGATGGTCAATTGGTTTTCAATGATTCACTGAAGGTTGAAACGTTGCGGGCCTTGTCGACACTTACGGCAAGAGAGAGAGAAGTTATTATGATGAGTTTTGGCATTGCCCTAGAGAACCCGTTTACTTTAGAGGAAATAGGTGATGCGATGGGTTTAACCAGAGAACGAGTAAGACAAATTCGTGAAAAGGCCCTGCAGAAATTGAGAGAACCTAGCAAAAACAGAAGGTTGAAAGAGTTTTGTGCTACCTAAAATTTTAAAACACAACAGACAAAAGGCTTCCGTTAGTGAGGCCTTTTTTTTTGATCTGAGGCCTGTCTTTATCCATATAAAATGGTTTAACGGGTAAGATTTTTGAAAAAAAAAAGATTATTAACCATCCTCAAATTGATTCAGCTTATTTTTGTGACTTACTATTAAAATTTAATGGATTTACTTTCAGAAAGAATTAAAGGCATGGTTGAGTCATCTACACTTGCCATGGCAGCTAAGGCGAGAGAGATGAAGCAGAAGGGCTTCGATGTCATCAGTTTGAGTCTAGGAGAACCAGACTTTAAAACACCTAAACATATTCAAGAAGGTGCAAAAATGGCAATAGATGACGGGAAATATTTTTCGTATGCACCGGTCAATGGCTATTTGGATTTAAGAGAGGCGATCAGTGAGAAATTTAAAAAAGAAAATGAGCTTAATTATGCACCTAATCAAATTGTAGTTTCAAATGGGGCCAAACAATCTATTGCAAATTTGTTTTTGGCATTATTGGATCCGGGTGATGAAGTCATTATATATGCACCTTATTGGGTGAGTTACTCGGCACTCGTCGAATTAGCTGAAGGCAAGTGTGTCCTTATTAAGGGCGATATCAAAGATGATTTCAAAGCTAATGCGGCTCAACTGAAAGCGGCCATAACAGATAAGACCAAAGCTGTTATTTTTTCATCACCCTGTAACCCTACTGGTTCGGTTTTTACCAGAGAAGACTTTGAAGCGATGGCCCAAATTTTAAGTACCTATCCCGAAATCATTGTAATCGCAGATGAGATCTATGAATTGATCAATTTTGCAGGTTCCCATGTGAGTATTGGATCTTTGCCAGGGATGCAGGATCGTACCGTCACAGTGAATGGCTTTGCCAAAGGCTTTGCGATGACGGGATGGCGGGTAGGCTACATAGGTGCACCCCTCTGGTTGGCCAAGGCAGCAAACAAAATTCAAGGTCAAATCACTTCCGCAAATTGCTCTATTGCTCAAAGGGCGGCTTTAACAGCCTTAACTTCTCCAAAAGAGGCATCTAAAGCCATGGCTAATGCCTATTATCAACGACGTCAATTGGTCTATGATTTATTAAAAAAAATACCAGGCGTTGAAGCAAACATGCCACAAGGAGCATTTTACTTTTTTCCAGATGTGAGCAGTTACTTTGGAAAGAAAGGAATCCGTGATGCCACCGATCTTTGTATTTATTTGTTAGAAGAATCGCACGTCTCTCTGGTCTCAGGAGAGGGTTTTGGCGAACCGAATTGTCTGAGGTTGTCCTATGCTGCTTCAGAAGAACATTTAAAAATAGCTTTGGCTCGAATAACCAAAGCACTAGAAAAGTTGAGCTGACCTATGCTTCACCAGACGTTAGCAGATATTTTTACAACCTTTAAAAAGCTAAAAGTTTTAGTGATTGGAGATGTAATGTTGGATGCTTATATATATGGAGCAGTTGAGAGAATTTCTCCCGAGGCTCCGGTACCTATCTTGAATATGAAATCTCGCGATCAACGATTAGGAGGAGCAGCTAATGTAGCATTAAATATTCAGTCCTTGGGCGCCATCCCTATTTTATGTTCAGTCATAGGAGAAGATGTACCCGGGAATGAATTTTTAGGTTTAATGGCATCCTCCGGACTACGGATTGATGGAATTGTTCGTAGCACCCATAGAAAAACTACTCAGAAAAACAGAGTTATTTCGGGAGGTCATCATCTACTCAGAATTGATGAGGAAGAGGATCATCCCTTAAATAAGAAAGATAAAAAGTCACTCCAAAGCAGTGTATTTGAAATTATAAAAGATTGTCATGCCATCATTATGGAAGATTATGACAAGGGCTGTCTTGATCAAGTGCTGATCTCTGAGATAATGGAGGAGGCCCAAAGACTTAAAATTCCAGTCGCTGTAGATCCTAAAAAACGGAATTTTTCACATTTTAAGGGGGTCAGCTTGTTTAAGCCGAATTTAAAGGAATTAAATGAAGGCCTAAAAGTGAATATTGGTCCTACTCAGCAAAGCGCTATACATGAAGCCATTGCTCTTTTAGACAAACAGCTAGGCTGTCAAAACTATTTAGTAACCCTATCAGAACATGGCGTTTTTGCGAGTAAAGGTAAGCAATTTATTGGTCATCCAGCTCATGTGAGATCGATTGCTGACGTCTCTGGCGCTGGAGATACGGTGATTTCTATAGCTGCATTAGGCCTTGCCCTTGATTTACCCTTGGCATTTTGGTCTGAGTTGGCCAACCTCGGAGGAGGAATTGTTTGCGAGCACCCAGGTGTAGTCCCCATAGATGCCAAACAGCTTCTTGAGGAAGCCCTTGCTCATCCACTATTCGAAACTTTTTTTAAGCCTTAAAAGCTTTTACGGCTTCAATGAAAATTTTAACGTGATCTGGATCAGTATCGGGATAAACGCCATGACCTAAATTAGCAATATGAGGATGACCTTTAAATTTCTCGAGCATTTTCTTTGTTTCGAATTCAATGGAGTCTCGATCACCGTACAATACACAGGGGTCTAAATTGCCCTGCAATGTCTTGCCTTTAAGCAATATCCTGGCTTCATTGACGTCCATATTCCAATCTAAGCCGATGGTATTACACGAGAGATTGCTCATTTCTTTCAAGGCAAAATAGGCACCTTTGGCAAATACGGTAACTGGTACGCCAAGAATGGACTTTGAAATATTTTCGATATAAGGCATAGAGAACTCTCTGTATTGATCCGGTGAAAGTATACCTGCCCAAGAATCGAAAACTTGTATGAGATCAGCTCCCGCGAGTACTTGATTGTGCAAGTATTTAATGGTACTATCGGTAATCATACTCAAGACGGTATGCGCTAATTTGGGTTCTTGGATAAGAAATTTCCGTGCATTGGAGAATGTTTTACTTCCCCCTCCTTCTATCATATAGCATAAAATAGTCCAGGGTGCCCCAGCAAAACCAATAAGAGGAACACGGCCATTGAGTTCTTTTTTAACTAGGCGAATGGCCTCGTAAACATAGTTAAGTTCTCCACCCTCAACCTTATGTAATGATTTGATATCTGCTTCGGACTTTAATGTTTTGTGGAAATGTGGGCCTTTTTTTTCGATCATCTCATAACTTAATCCCATGGCTTCGGGAATGACAAGAATATCTGAAAAAATAATAGCGGCATCTACGCCCAATAAATTTACAGGTTGTAAGGTGACCTCGGCTGCCAATTCTGGCGTTTCAACTAATTCTTTAAATCCACTTAATTTAGCTCGTACATTTCTGTATTCTGGCAGAATTCTCCCGGCCTGTCTCATGAGCCAAACAGGGGTTCTTTCTGTCAGTTCACCTTTTGCTGCCCTGATGAGCAGGTCATTCTTTAATTCCATATTGCAAAGATAATTGGGTAAGATTTTAACTCAATGAATTTGACTTGATGTTTTGGTATTTAATATATAATCATATACCATTTTCATCTTTTATTTTGTGAAGATGTATTAAGCTATTCTATGATTGAGGTGAGCATACCCCATGAGTTTCCTAAGAAATAAAATAGAGCACTTTCTATAGAGGCCCAAAGAAGTGCACTGAATAACATCCATTTGATGATTTCTTTTTTTTTGGCGCCGACGGCATTAAGGAGTAGTGCTCCAATGACTGGACTGAGTACGATAGGGGTGATAAAGGCTACCCCTTTGACACCTGAATATTTCCATATTTTAATAAATTTCCTAGTTCTTGGCGTAAATTTTTTATTCTTTTTTAGGCTAAAAAAACGTTGGATAAAAATCTGAATGATATGATTAAAGTAGGTGATGGAAAAAACGGTTGACATCATCCCAGCAGTTGTTAATAGGATAGTGGGCCCTATGCCGAGACCAGATCCTATACCCAATGCAGGCCCTAAAAAGAAACGAATAGCACTTGAAGCATAAACGGTGAAGTAGGGTATGATCTCTATCATTTCTGGAATATCAAACTGTTTTGACTATTTGTTTGTTTTTAAATTAGGCTAGTTCATCTTTGCCATCAAAAGTATCTTAAGAAAATTGGAATTACTTGAAAATTTAATAAATATTCATGCGCCATCCGGAGAAGAATTTCGGATGAAGGAATTTCTGTTGGATTATATTTCCACACAGAAGCATCGTTGGAAGGTGATGCCCGAGGTAGTGTATGGCTCTGAATTTCAGGATGTAGTCATGTTAGTTTTTGGTAAACCTAGAACGGCTATTTTTGCCCACGTAGATACGATTGGATTTACCGTCAGATATGCCAATCAACTGGTGCCAATTGGTGGACCTGAGGCCGAATTGGGATTTGAATTGACTGGAGAAGATAGTATAGGTCCTATTGATTGTAAGCTACTTCCTCAAGAGGGACGACTTTTCCATGATTTCCCCCGGGGCATTGATAGAGGAACTTCTTTGGTTTTTAAGTCAAATTTCAGGTTGACAGAAGAATATGTGCAGACTCCATATTTAGACAATCGCTTGGGAGTCTATAATGCCTTAAAAGTTGCTGAGCAATTGGAAGATGGTGTCATCGCTTTTACCACCTATGAGGAGCATGGCGGTGGGAGTGTACCCTTTGTTCTTAGATATTTAGAAGCATGCTTTCAAATTAGAAATGCATTGGTAAGTGACATTACTTGGGTGACAGAGGGAGTTCAGCCAGGTGAAGGTGTTGTGATTTCGTTACGAGACCGCAATATTCCTCGAAAGATCTTTCTTGATAAATTATTACAATTGGCGGCAGAAAGTGGCATCCCTTATCAGCTTGAAGTAGAAGGTGGGGGCTCTAGTGATGGTAGGGAAATTCAAATGTCTCCATTTCCTATTGATTGGTGTTTTATTGGGGCACCCGAAGATTATGTCCACTCACCCGATGAACGCGTGCATCTCAAAGATGTTGATGCAATGATTGGGATGTATAGCTACCTCATGAAAAATCTTTAAGTTGACCAACTGATAATTTAATTAAACTATAGTTAAAATGTTAAACATTGTACTTTTCGGACCGCCTGGAGCAGGTAAAGGAACCCAAAGTGAGTTGATTGTAAAGCAATACGGACTTTTACATTTATCCACGGGAGATCTCTTTAGAAAACATCTGGGAGAAGGGACAGACTTGGGAAAATTGGCTCAAGGCTATATGGACCAAGGTAATTTAGTTCCAGATGCTGTGGTTATTAAAATGGTTGAAGATCGAATAGCTACAGAATCTACGGCCAAGGGCTTTATTTTTGATGGATTTCCAAGAACGGTCCATCAGGCTCTGGCATTGGATAAAATGTTGTTAAAACATGATTTATCAATCACGGGGATGCTATCCCTTGAGGTGGAAGCTTCAGAACTGCGCATCCGTTTAAGAGAAAGAGGTAAGACGTCAGGGCGAAAAGATGACCAAGATGATGTAAAAATTGAAAATAGGATCAAAGTATACAACGAAGAAACCAAGCCAGTAGCTGATTACTACAAGCATCAAGATAAATATGTAAGTATTAAAGGAATAGGCTCAATTACGTCTATATTTCAATTGATTACGCATAAATTGGATGCAATTAAATAAAAAATCTTGGCTTCAAACTTCATAGACTATGTAAAATTTTTTGGTAAATCAGGTGCTGGGGGTGCAGGTTCGGTCCATTTTAGACGTGAAAAGCATGTGCCGTTGGGTGGTCCTGACGGTGGAGATGGCGGATGCGGGGGCCATATTATTTTAAAGGGCAACAGCCAACAGTGGACGCTCTTGCATTTAAAATACAGGAAACACATAAGGGCAGACGGTGGTGGAAATGGAGGTGCCCAAAATAGCTTTGGGGCGAACGGAAGCGATATTATTTTGGAGGTGCCCGTTGGTACGATCGCACGGGATGCTGAGACGGGAGAAAAATTATTAGAGATTTTGGCTGATGGCGAAACAAAAATTTTGCTTAATGGAGGAAGAGGGGGACAAGGAAACTCACATTATAAAACCGCGACCAACCAGGCACCAGCGTATGCGCAGCCGGGAGAAGAGGCCATTGAAATGGCCGTAATTCTTGAATTAAAGCTGTTGGCCGACGTGGGTTTGGTCGGGTTTCCAAATGCAGGTAAATCTACTTTGCTCGCAGCTATGTCTGCGGCCAAGCCAGAAATAGCAGATTATCCTTTTACGACATTGACTCCCAATTTAGGCGTAGTGGCTTATCGTGAGGATCGGTCTTTTGTGATGGCCGATATCCCAGGAATCATTGAAGGAGCTGCAGAGGGCAAAGGATTGGGGACTCGGTTTTTGCGGCATATTGAGCGCAATAGCATTTTGCTTTTTTTGGTGTCTGCAGATGCAGATGATATTGTGAAAGAGTATTCAATACTGCTCAAAGAGTTGGAAAAATATAATCCAGAACTTTTAGATAAAGAAAGGGTTTTAGCAATTTCAAAGTCAGATTTGCTTGATGATGAATTAAAAATTGAAATTTCGGCAACCCTGACAACGGTGTCACATTTATATATTTCGAGTTGGACCGCTCAAGGTTTTATGGCGTTAAAAGATGCCATTTGGCGATATCTAAATTAGACATCTGTCATATTGTCATCATATTGTATTTTGGCAATAAAATTGTCTTAAGTGTGGTCTAAGTACTTTCATTAAGAGATCTATGACAAAGAAGAAAAAGAGCGCAGATAAAAAAGCGAAAAAAGATATTGAAAAACTAGCTAAAGAAATAAACAAAGCAGTGGAGTCTACTATTGATTTGGAGGATTCAGAAGAGGATTCAGTTGCTGCTTCAGAAGAGATCGATTTAGCTGCAGAGGTAGCGGAATACAAGGACAAATATTTAAGATTATATTCTGAGTTTGAAAACTACAGGAGAAGAACTTCTAAAGAACGTCTTGAATTGATCAGTACCGCCAATAGTGGATTAATGAAGGCTTTAATTCCTATTGCGGATGATTTTGATCGAGCATTGAAAGCGGGAACGGAAGGCGCTGTTGAAGGCGTTGAATTGATTTTCAATAAATTTAAAAATACGCTTGAAGGCAAGGGGTTGAAAAAAATGGAAACGGCTTCAGGAGATGATTTTGACGAGGATTTTCATGAGGCGATCACCCAAATACCCGCACCTGATAAAAGTTTAGCAGGTAAAATTATTGACATTGTCGAGCATGGTTACTTTCTTGGTGAGAAAGTGATCCGTTTTGCCAAAGTTGTAACTGGATCCAAAGATTAAGATGAGCAAACGAGATTATTACGAAATACTAGAAGTGAGCCGAAGTGCCACTGCAGATGAGATTAAAAAGTCTTATCGAAAAATTGCTATAAAATATCATCCCGACAAAAATCCTGACGACAAGGCCTCTGAAGATAAGTTCAAAGAAGCGGCAGAGGCTTACGAGATCCTAGGCAATGATGAAAAAAGAAGGCGTTATGACCAATATGGTCATCAAGGTAACCGAGGTGCCGGAGGATTCTCTGGAGGTTCTATGAATATGGAGGATATTTTTTCACAGTTCGGCGATGTTTTTGGCGGTGGGGGTGGAGGTAGCCCTTTCGAGAGTATTTTTGGTGGGGGTGGCTCAAGAGGTGGACGTAGGCGAAAAGGCACCAACTTAAGAATTAAGATTAAATTGACCCTTCAAGAAATCGCTGAGGGAGTAGAGAAAAAGATCAAGGTCAATAGGCTCATGGTAGATCCATCGACCACTTTTAAGTCTTGTCCTTCTTGCCAAGGTACGGGCCAAGTACGTAAAGTAATGAATACGATGCTGGGTCAAATGATGTCAAGCGCTACCTGCCCGTCATGTGGAGGTGCTGGTGAACTCGTAGATAGTAAAGGATCAGGAGCTGATAATTCAGGGATGAACCGCACAGAAGAAGTCATTGCCATAAAAATACCTGCTGGAGTCAGTGATGGCATCCAATTATCGATGTCGGGTAAAGGAAATGAAGTAGCAGGAGGTGTTGCCGGCGATTTATTGATTGTCATTGAAGAAATTGAGGATGATCAGCTGAAGAGAGATGGAAATAATGTCATATATGATCTCTATTTATCATTCTTAGATGCGGCTTTGGGCGCCTCTGTTGAAGTACCCACCATAGACGGAAAGGTGAAAATTAAAATTGATTCAGGAACTCAAAGTGGCAAAATTTTAAGATTAAAAGGAAAAGGAATTAAAGATATTGAGGGTTACCGTAGAGGAGATCAATTGATACATCTCAATGTTTGGACACCAAAAACACTTTCAAAAGAAGAGCGTAGTATTTTAGAAAACTTCAAAGAATCAAAAAATTTCATACCCGCACCGTCAAAGAATGATAAGGGATTTTATGAAAAAATGAAAGAGTTTTTTGAATAAGTAATATCGAATTTAAGTGATCATTTCGGGTCATTAATTGTCCTGAAGTACGCCTTCTGTGATCAAAATCTGTGCACCCATATAAGTCGTTATAATCCCTATTCCAGCGTAAGGGATATCCCAAACAAATTTATTAAGGGCCAATAAGGAATCAGAGATAAGGAAGAGTAAGGTTCCTATTAAGACGTAGCGGTAACTTTTGATATTCGTTCTTCCCTGTCTGATTCTCGCGATACCTGCCATACCTATGAGACTAAGGCCATAGATAAAAACAGGGATCAGAAGCTCATCTGTTTTTGGAAGAAGGATGTAAAACAAGAAAATGCCAGCTAGTAGATAAGGGAGTAAAGGAAGGAACTTTAATTTAATAGGTTCTTCGACCGACTTTAGAAATAAGAAAATATAACATAGCTGAGCCATGAAAAACATGCCGACGCCCAATAAAAAATAAGTATCTCCTTGCATAAGGGCCAAATCACCTAACCAAGCAAACACCAATGAAATCCAGAGCAGGATGGTATTTAGGGTCACCTGTTCAATCTGAGATTGATAAACATAGTAGAGCAGGATAGGCATTAAAAAAGGCTTCGTAGCATTTAATATTTCTTGATTATTGAATACAATGCCCAATAAATGAACCATACCCACCAAGCCATAAAGCCATTTTAATAGTTTAGGAGTCACCTTTTTTTAGTTAACACAATGATAAAGGCAATAAATGAAAAAAATGCCGAAATCATAAATAGCCAAGGAAAACGTGCATTAAAACCTTGATAGAAACTGCCGGATATAAGCGAGCCCATACCAATACCGACTTCTAAAAAAATAAATAAAGTTGAAATGCCTCTGCCTATACTCTTTTCAGGTGATAGGTCTATGGCCCAAGCAAATAGTGTAGGGGAATTGAGACCATAACCTATCCCAAAAAGAAAGGCTCCAGCAAAATAAGTTGTAGCATCTGTGGCAAAGCCAATAATAATCATACTAATACACAAACACAGCGTACTGTATCTTAAAATTAATATACGTCCAAAATGATCAGACAACTTACCACCTAGGAATCTAACCAAAAGTGAGGAACCCGTAAAAAATGAGAAAAATAATCCCTTATTCTGAATACCCAAAAAGCCACTAAAATCAGGGGATAAGGTAATCACAGTTCCAAAAGAAAAAGTCGTTAGCACCATAATCAATGAAGGAGGAATAACCGAAGGTTCATACAAATCTGCTTTCCCTATTTTAAGAAGAGCAAGCTTGAAAGGCTCTTTGTTTTTGAGCGTTTCTTTCATACCAAATAAAATCAGTACCGAACCAATGGAAAAGAACGAACTACAATAAAAAAGCGTATTGATATCGTAGGTTAAAAAAATCCAAGAACCGAGAATAGGAGCGGATGCCATACCAATGGTACTAAACATACTAAGGATGCCTAGAGCCTCTGCGCGCCGCTTTGTGGGAATGATATCAGCGACATAAGCGGAGGTGCCGGTTGGCTTGAAGCCTGCACTGAAACCATGTAATAATCTGATGCTCAGAAATCCAAAAACAGTGGTTGTTAAAGGATAAACCAATGCAGCCAGACCACTGATGCAAGCCCCAATGAACATGACGGGGATTCTCCCCCATTTATCGGTCAATTTGCCACTGAATGGGCGAGATACTGCGGCACTGAGGGTAAATAATGATACGATCAAGCCCAAATACTCTTGACCTTTTAAGCTAGCCAGATAATCAGGTAACTCAGGTAAAATCATGGAGAAGGAACCAAAGAACAAAAAAGAGCTGGCACATAACAGCCAGAAACTCAGGGTATAAATTTTTGCTTTTGGCGTTATCGATGGTGTATCGACATGATTATTAATCATTATTATCTCTTAAAAGAAAGGCCTTGATGTAATCATTAAGATCACCATCCAAAACGTTTTGCACGTCTGTTCGTTCATGTCCCGTTCGTGCATCTTTAATCAATTTATAAGGATGCAAGACATAATTTCTTATTTGAGAGCCAAAATCTATTTTCATTTTTCCTGCTTCTACCTTATCCCGTTCTGCATTTTTCTTCTCTACTTCAATCTGGTAAAGTTGGGATTTAAGCATAGTCATAGCACGCTCTTTATTGGCTAGCTGCGACCGATCGACCTGACAGACTACTACAATTCCAGAAGGCTTATGCGTTAGTTGAACCTTAGTCTCTACTTTATTAACGTTTTGTCCTCCGGCTCCTCCTGATCTTGAGGTATGCATTGCCACATCATTGGGATTGATTTCTATTTGAATGCTATCATCCACCACGGGATATACATAAACCGAGGCAAATGAGGTATGCCTTCTACCACCACTGTCAAATGGAGAAATTCGAACCAATCGATGAACGCCGTTTTCGGATTTCAGAAACCCATAAGCCAAGGGACCTTCAAATTCAAGAGTTACAGATTTGACACCCGCTACATCACCCGCTTGAAAATCAACTTCTCTCACTTTGTATCCATTGGATTCGCCCCACATGATGTACATGCGCATTAAGATCCCCGCCCAATCATTGCTTTCGGTCCCACCCGCACCAGGATTGATTTGTAACATGGCCGAAAGCTGATCTTCCTCTGAAGAGAGCATTTTTTTCAATTCAAGCGCTTCGGTTTGTTTTAACGCATGCTGAAAGGCTTGCTCTACTTCTGGTATTGTAGCTTCACCCATCTCCATGAATTCAAATAGGGTTTCAGTATCCCCAAGGCTTTCTTCTAGTTTTTCATAACTTGAAGTCCAGGCCTTTTTCCCTTGAATGATTTTCATGGTTTTTTCTGCTTCCTTGGGATCTATCCAAAATTCAGGTTGTGCAGAAACTAATTCTAATTCTTTGAGCTCTTTTTTCTTAGCATCGTAGTCAAAGAAACCTCCTCAAGGCCAATATGCGTGCCTTCAAGTCTTTTAATTGATCAGTTGTCATCGGATCAAAAACTTTTTTTAGTGAAAAATTTATTAAGCTGCGAAGATAGATAAAACCTCGACCTAAAAGAATTTATCTGTACTAACCATTCTTATTTTTTAAATGTAAGAATGACAAAGCGATGGTTAAAGTGGTTCTATTCTTCTCGCGCAGTCTCTAGGAGTTCTTCAATATGAGGTTTGATCCATTGGTTTCTTTCCTCATTAAATACTAACATATCATTTAAAATTAAGATCCATATATCATAATATTTATAATAGGGCCAAGTTTCTTCATGCTTTATCCATTCGGTTCCTATTTCATCAATCATTTCTTGAAGGATATCTTCGACCCTTGTTGGATCAAAAACGTCTTCAATGAAATATAGATATCTTTCTAAAAACTTTATTTCAAAAGTTTTATTTTTCATAAGTGCATCGAAGAGTAGATATCCGGGTGCAATTTGGGGAAAGGGGACATTTTCTACCCCTACTTGGTAATAATTCCCAAGCCATAAAATTTCTTTACGATCCAAAACAAAACCAAAATCGACATCAAAAAAGATCCATTTCCATTTATTAAATTCGGTATTATTTTGGGAGCGCCACCATTTCATATTACTATCGGGCCAGTCAACATTAGCGATATAGGTTTGAGCAATGAAGTAATCAATCATGTTATCTAGATCCATCAACTCATTTACCTTTACATAATTTTGGTCGAGTGACAGATCTTCATAAAGGAATAAAGGCAGGACTTCATTCATAAATTGATCAGCAGTGCCATCATCTACACCTGGATAATCGGGGAACCCCTGCAAAATGTCAATAAAATCTCTATCTAATTCATATTTGTTTCTGAAATGATGGGTATTTAACATTTCCCGAATAATATAAAGTCCCCAGTACCGTTCATTGATATATAGGACACAAATTTTTGAAGAGGCGGTTTCAAATAAGGTCTTACCCTCCATGATTCGGGTAATAAAAGCATCTTTAATTAACGTGAGTTCACCGTCGCTACCACCAGTTCTGAGTCTCAATCTATCGAATTCTTCTAATGGATAATTATCAAAAATCTGTTCTTTCAGTTTGCCTTTTCCATATTTATCACGCCAATAAAGGCCTATCGATTTATTAGGTTTAGCTCTACTTCCTCTTCCTTTAATTCGAAATCCGATCGTATCAATAAAAATTTTCTCTCCATTTTCCCAATACGACAAATAACTTGGGAATTCCCAATCTTGGTAATAATTAGCAATTTGGCCTGCATATTCGGCTCCATTATCCCCAATCACAAATAATCCAGAATCTTCTGACCAGAGATATTTTTCGTTGATGGTTATTTTAACAACAGGAAGCGAATGTCCGAACTGAGTTAGTAAACTATCACCAGATAGGGACGTTGAATCTTCTGTCTCTACAATTAAGGAATCTATTGACATAGAATCTGTGTCCCCGATATCAAGAGAGGGAACATATTCTATTCCATTGTCATCTGAACTATAACTACTGAGTTGAAGAGCATTAAAAGCCAAAAAGGCACTCAATACAAAACCAAAAAGGGTAATAATTTTTACCAAAAGTTGATTCATCACTGAAGGCATCTTATTGTTTTTAATTTAGACTTTATAAATCCATCCGAACTTATCTTCAAGGACACCGGATTTTATTTTATCCAAAGTATCTAAAAACCCAAGAGAATATTTCCTGGATTTGACATCCGATAATTCATAATCAATACCATTATATCCTATGGTTTTGATGGGGGCTACAGTGGCTGCAGTACCTACGCCAAATGCTTCTTGCAAACGCCCTTGCTCGATGGACTGAATGATTTCAGCCACAGGAATGGGGCGCACTTCAGCCTTCATACCTTGATCTTTGGCAATTGTCAAGATGCTGTCTCGAGTGATGCCATTTAAAATGGTATCTCCAATGGGGGCAGTAATGAGGATATCGTCGATGATAAACATGAGGTTCATCGTACCCGATTCTTCAATGTGCTGGTGTGACACACCATCGGTCCAAATCAATTGATCATAACCTTCCTTTTGGGCTTCAAGCGCAGGCTTAAGAGCTGCGGCATAGTTACCACCTGTTTTCGCAAATCCAGTTCCCCCCAAGACGGCACGGGTATAACTGGTTTCAATTTTAACTTTTAAAGGTTGTGAGTAATAAGCCCCAACAGGCCCAGTGATGATCATGAAAGTATAGTCATCGGAAGGTCGTATGCCCACATAGGGATCCATGGCTATTTGAAAGGGTCTAATGTAGAGTGATGTACCGGGATGATTCGTTACCCAACCGTGATCAAGTTTCAGCAACTCGGTAATGCCGGTCATAAAGATAGATTCAGGAATACCAGGCATGCACATTCGGCCAGCACTCAATACCATACGTTTCGCATTGTCTTGAGGTCTAAATACGACGATTTCTTTGTGTATATTTCTATACGCTTTTAAGCCCTCGAAAATAGTAGAAGCATAGTGCAAGGTGGTATTTGCCGGACTGATACTGATGTCTCCATAAGGGATAATTTTCACATTTTGCCAGGCACCTTTTTTAAAGTCGCAACAGAACATATGGTCAGCATATACATTTCCAAATATAGGATTGATTAAATCAGTAGTTGCTAATTTGGATTGAGTCGTTTGGGTAATAGAAACTTTTTGATGGATGGACATGTCTGTTTTATTCTTTATTGCCTATCCAAGGGGTTTCGTCCAGATTTAGATCGTTGGATATTTTTCTAGCAAGGATAAAGAAATAATCGGAAAGGCGATTGATAAATGAAGTGATATTTTTATCTATTTCTTTATGAAGAGACCATTTGACGATGGTTCGTTCTGCTCTTCGGCATACGGTACGGCACACATGACAGGCAGAAACGGTTGCGTGACCTCCAGGTAATATGAAGGAAGTAAGTTCTGGTAAATCTTCTTCATATTTGTCGATCCATGTTTCAAGCTGTCGAATATGAGTTATTGATATTTCGGGTAACTTCATGCCTTTAAAGTCTGTGACGCAGGCAAGTATTGAACCTAAAGAAAAAAGATTTTCTTGGATCCAGATGAGTTGGTCCTTTTTTGAACTATTTATTCCAGATTGGTCTCGCAGCAAACCGACAAAGGCATTCAATTCATCCACATTCCCATAGGCTTCAATTTGCAGATCAGATTTGGCTACTTTTTCACCACCTAATAAAGAGGTCTTTCCATGATCACCAGTTTTTGTGTAAATTTTTAAAGCCATAATTATAAATCAAATTCAGCAGTAATAATTTCTTTATTTTTTTCGTCAGATTCTACAATACCATCACGGAGCCTTACAATCCGATGTGCATACCTCGAGATGTCGTCCTCATGGGTAACCATAACAATGGTATTTCCTTCAGCATGCAGTTTCTCAAAAAGACCCATAATTGAATAAGAAGTTTTAGAATCTAAATTACCGGTAGGCTCATCGGCGAGGATAATACTTGGATTATTTACCAAAGCTCTGGCGATGGCTACCCTTTGTCGTTGGCCCCCAGAGAGTTCATTGGGCTTATGATAAGCACGATCTCCCAATCCAACACCTTCCAATACCGCATAGGCTTGTGCTTCGCGGTCCGCCTTCGAATAACCTGCATATACCAAGGGAAGGGCTACATTTTCAAGTGAGGAGGCTCTGGGTAAGAGATTAAAGGTTTGAAAAACAAAGCCAATTTCCTTATTTCTAATTTCTGCCAATTCGTTCTCGGTAAGATCACTGACGTCTTGATTGTTGAGCACGTATTGACCTGAGGAGGGCGTATCGAGACAGCCAATGAGATTCATGAGAGTCGACTTCCCTGATCCCGAAGGACCCATAAAAGCGACATATTCTCCCTTATTGATGGTAATGGAAACGGTTTTCAGTGCATGAATGGTCTCGCTACCCATGATGTATTTTTTGGCAATTTCCGTAGTTTTAATTATTTCAGACATTTTAAGATTTAGGGATAAGATGATTAAATGAGCAACCGAGTTATTTTACGAATAGGGTTTACTTTGGTTCGATTTATATTTTCAATTAACTTTTATTTTTGCTTTCAATACAATTTCACAACAGACTTTTTGAGGGTAATATCTTTTTGTTCCATCAATTGATGAATTTCATGGGCAATATCTAGAGGTTGTGTCCACTGGGTGAAATCTGCTGCGGGCATTTGTTGACGATTGATAGGGGTATCTATGGTGCCGGGTACGATAAGAGACGTGAAAACCTTATCTTCAGCGCTTGATTCATTCAATGAATGGGTCAATTGTAATAGCAGACTCTTTGAGAGGGTATAAGGCAGGATTTCCCTGCTAGAACCTTCAAATAAAGGACGCGATCCAATCATGAAAATATCACCGCCACCTAGTTCACACATCCATTTATGAACGGGTTTGATGACATTGATGGCTGTGAAAAAATTCAATTTAATCATATGCTCATAATCACTCAGTTTGGCATTGGACAAGTTGTTCATAGCAAATCCTCCCACTGTTAGAATAGCTGCTTTGAGCGTGATTTTTTCGCTTTTAAGCTGATCAATAAGTTCCTGTGCTGCATTTTCATCCGTCAAATTTAACGGATAATATTTAGTGTTATTGCGGTTTACTGTAGTCTTACTCGGGGAAGTGGTTCCGAATACTTGATATCCTGTTGATGAAAAGTAATCCGTCAGAGGACTTCCTAAGCCACCTAAGGCACCGGTGATGAGCAAGTTTTTCAAAGTTAAATTATTTAGATTGCACAATGAATTATGAGTCAAAGATCGTCATTTTTTCAAGATGTTTATGAAGTCGTCATGTTAATTCCAGAGGGCAGAGTAACTTCTTACGGAGCGATAGGAAAATATTTGGGTATGCCATCAAGTGCAAGAATGGTGGGATGGGCCATGAATGCGTCGCATACTTTACCCAAAGTACCGGCACATCGAGTGGTGAATCGAGTGGGCCTTCTGACGGGGAAGCATTTTTTTGAAACCCCCAGTCGCATGCAAGAATTATTAGAAGCAGAGCATATAAAGGTTGCCAATGATCAAATTCAACGCTTTGAAGATTTTTTTTGGGACCCAGTAAAAGAGCTACCTTAATTTCTTACTGATCAGCCAAAGTCCTAGGAAAGTAAAGGCGCCGTTGAGCATGAGTAACTCAAAGCCAAATTGATAGCCATTGAGCCATTCGCTTGAATGTTTGCTCAGCAAGTAGCAAAAAATAGGGGCGAGTATACAAATTAGGGGAACCCACTGGTCCTTAACAACGCGCCGAGTAAAAATACCAAAGGAAAATAAGCCCAATAAAGGACCATAAGTATAACCTGCGACTGAAAAAATGGAATTGATCACACTTTGATCATTGATTGCCTTGAAAAAGAGAATTACCCCGATCAGTAGCACAGAAAAACCAATATGAACCATCAATTTGGTTTGCTTTTTAGATTCAAAATTGTCAGGCTTAAAATTCAAAAAATCTATACAAAAAGAAGTGGTCAATGCAGTGAGTGCCGAATCGGCACTGGAGTAAGCCGCTGCAGTAATACCGAGGAGAAAGGCAATGCCAGCAATTGAGGAAAAATGTTCTATGGCTAAGTAAGGAAATAGGTTATCGGTTCCTGGAGGTATTAAGATGCCCTTAATTTTTACAAACTGATACAATAAGACGCCAAGTACCATAAAAAGTAAATTGACGGGAATCAGACTGAGACTCATCCAATAGATGTTTTTTTGAGATTCTTTTAAATTCCTACAGGTCAAGTTTTTTTGCATCATATCTTGATCAAGTCCAGTCATGACCACGGCAATAAAGGCACCAGAAAAAAATTGTTTGAAAAAATTTCGATTATGTTGCCAGTCCCAATTAAAAATTGTGCTTTTACTATCATTATAAATATGGGAAGTCAAGGTAGACCAAGACCAGTTGAGATCTTCTTTAATGAAATAGATACTCACCAGAACTGAAATAAGCATAAAGGTAGTTTGCAAAGTATCTGTCCAAACAATTGTTTTAATACCGCCTCTAAAGGTATATAACCAAATTAATAGAACGGCGGAGACCACGGAAACCCAAAAAGGTAATTCATAACTATCGAAAATAGCAAGTTGAAGTACACTCGCCACCAAGAAAAGTCTAAAAGAAGCTCCAATGACTCGGCTTAATAAAAAGAAAAAAGCGCCAGACTTATAAGACCAAAAGCCTAAACGTTGGTCAAGATAGGTATATATTGAAATAAGGTTATGCTTGTAGTAGAGAGGCAATAATATTTGGGCAATGATGGCATATCCGACGAAGTACCCTAGAACCATTTGAAAATAATAAAAATTACTATTACCAACCTCACCAGGTACCGAAATGAAGGTAACCCCCGAAAGAGAGGCTCCAATCATCCCGAAAGCGACTAGATACCAAGGAGATTGTCGATTGCCATCGTAGAAGGAATGAGCAGTGCTATTTTTGGAGGTGAACCAAGAAATAGCCATTAGTAAAACAAAATAGCCACCAATAATGATCGATACGAATAAAGGATCCATTCTTTTAATAAGTTGAGATAGTTGCAAAATAATAGTTATTGATAACTTTGTATCAAATTATTATCAATGAACATGAATTTCGAGCCGGAAGTTGAAGAACTGGTTGAGTTAGCATTGGATATTGATCAAGAGAAGGAAAGAAGTCTCATTGTGTATAATGATGACTACAATACTTTTGAGCATGTAACCTCAACACTGATAAAAGTATGTAAACACCGCCCTATTCAGGCCGAGCAATGTACTTATATTATTCATTATAAAGGAAAATGTATTGTAAAAAAAGGGAGTTACGAAATATTGAAGCCTATGAGAGAAGCCCTATCCGAGGCTGGAATTAAAGCTGTTATTGAATAAATGGAATTTTCTTCAAAACTAGTCGAGCAAGCCGTTGAGGAAATTTCTAAGTTACCAGGTATTGGAAAGAAAACAGCCTTACGACTGGCTTTGCATCTTTTAAAACAGCCAGAGGATCAGACCCTACTGCTGACAGAAAAATTAAAAGAATTGCGTGAGCACATCAAATATTGTCAGATATGTCATATTATGAGCGATATCGAAGATTGTACATGTAAGACAATGTCTGTAGATCCTGCGCTGATTTGCGTTGTTGAAGAAACGCCTGATGTACTGGCGATTCGTAATACAGGCCAATATAATGGTATGTTTCATGTATTAGGGGGTCGAATTTCCCCTATTGACGGTATTGGGCCGGATGAATTGATGATTACAAGTTTAGTCAATCGAATCAAACTAAGTGAAGGAGAAATAAAGGAAGTCATTCTGGCACTTAGCGGTACTTTGGAGGGTGATACGACTGCTTTTTATTTAACCAAACAATTACAGGAGTTGTCCGTCGAGGTGACCTCAATTACGCGAGGAATTCCTGTGGGCGGTGAACTAGAATACGCCGATGAAGTTACTTTAGGAAGGAGTATTATGACCCGTAGTAAAGTAAATACAGATTAATTTGGGTTGTTATTGATGCCCTCCCAAAGTGAATAGAAAATAAGGAGCAGGATCCCTGCAATTAAAATAGGAAAAGCCCAATTGGCTTCCCCTTCTCTAAGGCCAGCCAAGAACCTGATGCTGGCTAGCCCGGCCGCGACCAAGCCTAAAAGTACACCCAGACCCTTTCTAACAATTGGATTCATTTTTTATGCGTGAATAGAGCAGTTATATTTTTTTTACTAAATATTCTTTAAGATAAATATTGTTCAATTTGGAGTTAAAATATTTGTAAAACTTATAAAAATCTCATTGTTTTCAATTTTTAATTGAATTGTAGAAACCAATTTTAATTTTTTTTAGTTAAATTGATCTATATTAAAATTTTGTAAACTAAAATAAAAACTATGAATGTATTATTTAACGCTGTGATGTTGCCTACTGATTACGTGGGATTCACCTTTTTTATAGGCAGCATGGCAATGATGGCGGCAACTGTATTTTTCTTTTTCGAAATGGGTAATGTCGAAGGTAAATGGAAAACATCAATATTAATCTCAGGATTAATTTGCTTCATTGCAGCCGTTCATTATCTCTACATGAGAGAATATTGGATAGAAAATCAAGATTCGCCTACGTTTTTCAGGTATGTCGATTGGATATTGACAGTACCCTTGATGTGTGTTGAATTTTATCTTATTTTAAAAGCTTTTGGTGCCAAAATGGACCTCTTATGGAAAATGATTGCTTACTCTCTGTGGATGCTTGTTTTTGGATATATAGGCGAGGC